>Ga0308157_10000469_pt1 | contig 133426 bp, 137 predicted proteins | sample PhyBR1_FD_201035 | JGI IMG/M metagenome (GOLD analysis project Ga0308157, IMG submission 201035) | Phyllosphere microbial communities from UC Gill Tract Community Farm, Albany, California, United States - DLSLB.R1 | ecosystem: Host-associated > Plants > Phyllosphere > Unclassified | place... | reverse complement strand
GTATCTGCAGATAGTGAAGTCGTAGCTCTTTGAAGTAGCTGCAAAGAAGCTTTCAGAGCAGTCACCGGTGTCTTCAGCTCGTGGCTGGCAATGCTGATAAAATCGTCTTTTCCCTGTGAGGCCAATCGCCTCGCTGTAACATCCATAAAAGTTCCAATGCCACCTATCAAATTACCTGCACTGTCAAACATTGGCGCCGCATTAATAGAAAGATAGAATTTATCCCTGTCAGGCGGCTGAACAGCAATTTCATAATCAAATACCGGCTTTTTTGTAGTCATCATAATAGCCATAGGATGCTCTTCCGGAGGTAATGGCGTGCCGTCAATACGAAGATTCTGCCATAGAGCGTCATAGTAAGTTCGTTTTTTGATCTCACTTTCCTTAAGCCCCAATATCTGCTGAGCCATAGGATTAGCATAAACCATCTGTCCGGTCGCATCAGTTACGCCAACACCTTCTGCCATGGTTTCCAGTATTGCTCTTAAGCGCTGTTCGCTATTACGGAGACTTTCCTCCAATTTAATCTTTTCCCTAATGGTATTCTCCAGCTTTTGATTAGCTACAATCTGTGTTGTGACTTCAAGCGCCATATCTATCACACCTGTAACGACACCGTTCTCAACATAAGGTGTATAACTGAAGTTAAAGTAACCTTGTTCAAGCTGACCATTTCTATTAAGGGTTACGGGATTAGCTTCATCCGAATGTCTTAAGCCTTTTTCATAGGTATCAACTAGCATATTCGCAGCTCTCTGGCCTTTGAGTTCTGGAAGTTCTTCGAAAAGCGGTTTACCAACAATAGATACATCCTTGCCAATTAGCTCCAGCATCGTTACGTTAATCATTGTGACAATATAATCATCACCCTTTACCAGCATCATCGCTACAGGAGCCTGCATAATCAGATCCCGAAAACTCATCTCACTGGTCGTGAGTTTTTCATTTAGTTTTAGAATGGTCTCGTTCAGATCCTGAAGTTCATTATTTCTACTTCTTAGACTTTTGTTTTTCAGGCTAAGATCGGAAATATCATTTTCTTGTATTTTTTTATCAAATAACAGATGAAAGTTTTCCTGCTTCAACTGATCATTAAGAAAATAAATCTGCCGGTTAGCATTGTCAAGCTGTTTGTTCGTTGCAACATACTCTTTGTTAATGGTTGCTAAATCCTCATTGCTGGATCGCAACTCTTCATTTAAGGAATTGAGACCTTCACTGGCAACCCTCAATTGATCTTCTCGATCCTGAACGAGTTCCCAGGCTTTCTGTCTCTCTGTAACATTGGTGGCCGTATGTAGTATGCAGTACACTTCACCCTCTTTATTTTTAATAGGCTTATAAGTAAAATCAAAGAAGGAGGTAATCATTTTGCCATTAATTTCTAAAGTGGCAGCTGTGTTGTGCGCTTCGTACACTTCGCCTGTACGCCATACATTTTTGAGAAGCTGTGTAAATGGCTGCCCTTCCATTTCAGGTAGAGCATCTTCAAACCTTTTTCCGCGAACAGATTCATCTTTACCCCAGATTTCCAGCATAGCATCGTTAGCAAACTGTATATTAATTTCCTCACCTGTATAAATAGCGGTAGCATCGTTCGATTGTTTAAGGATCTCGAACAATGCATCGGTACCTAGAGCAGAAAAAAAATTAATCATGTTCAAAAATTATATAGTAAGTTTCGAATTCTTAGGCAAAATATCGGGCAATTTTTTCCTCCAGATACTCAATATCAAATGGCTTCTTAATATAATCATCAGCCCCAGAATCCTCCTTGTACTTTTTGATTTCATTGCTTGCGCTGATATACAAAATCGGAATATTCTTGAATCGATCGTGTTCTCTCAATAATTTTACAGCTTCCAATCCGCCTATAGTGGGAATATGGTGGTCCATTAGAATAAGATCTGGGAGAAAGTTGGTAACATCCTTGATAACCTGATTGGATGTATTGGATACCACAATATCATAGCCCGCACCCGAAAGCACGAGTTGCAACACATCAAGAATCGCTTCATCATCATCAAAAATCAAAATTCTTTTTGCCATAATACCACCTTATTTAAATTTATCCCTTTTATGTCGGCTTATTTATTTATGACAAATATATCCTTTTTTAAGAAAAATATTTGCCAAATAATTTAATTACTATGCAGATAATATTAAAATAAAAATTTATGATTAGTAAATTTACATATCTTTTACAACTACAGATGAATACGCCGAAAGTTTCGTTTTCGCTCTATGGAGGAAAATGAATCAGAGATATCTTCTGCCAGTATTGATAATATGAAAAAACACCGCTTACTAAGGTTGTTATTATATCAAAGGACAGTGAACAGAAACTCAGTTTGATAAAATCCAAGTTCACAGAGCTGGAAAAATGGAAGTATCCTTCAGACCAAGAATTTGTCCAAAAGTTCTTTTTAGACGATAAAAGCCAACTCATCATTATAAATCATAAAAAATCATCTCTTGACAAAATTTTGGAAATGATTGATTAACGATGATATACATCAATATCCAGATGGTCATTTCAAACTAGATAGTAGAAGTCGGCATAATAGCATATCAATATGCGTTTTTAATCTTACTGACTGCATTTTTTAGTCTGTTTAATCCATCTGACAGTATTTCTCTTGGGCATCCGATATTGATCCGTAGAAAACCTTCACCTGCTTCGCCGTACATTGTACCGGGATTAACCCAAAGTTTTTCTTCCTCAAGCAAGATTTTGTACAATACTTCAGAACTTGTATTTAAGGAATGACAGTCCAGCCATACGAGATAAGTAGCTTCTAAGGGAATGACTTTAATATCAGGCACATTGTTAGCGATGTAGTTTTTCAGGTATTGGAGATTCTGATATAAATAGTCTTTCAGTGCTTCCATCCACCCAGCTCCGTTTTTATAGGCAGCAATTAATGCTGTTACGGCAATAGGATTGGGATAACCAGTCTCCTGAATTTCGAATGTTCTTTGGATTTTACTTAAAATGTCTTCATTCTTAGAAATGACATACGAAATAGGCAAACCTGCCAGGTTAAAAGTTTTACATGGTGAACCACAAGTCACTGCCTTCAGATTATATCGTTCAGCAACCGATATGAACGGTATATGTTGGTGGTCTTCATAGACAAGATCGGCATGAATCTCATCTGAAATGACCATCACCTCATGTCTGGAACAGATTTCAGCGATGCGTTCCAGCTCACTTCTTTTCCAGACTTTTCCCACAGGATTGTGAGGATTGCACAAAAGTAACAGCTTGCTTTTAGGATCTGATGCTATGAGTTCTAGGTCATCGAAATCGATTTGGTAATAACCGTCTTTGTAGACCAGATTATTCTCTGACATCCCGAATCCGCAGTTTTCTATAAAATGATAAAAATGGTTGTAAACGGGAGGCTGGATAATGATGGTGTCTCCGGATTTGATAAATGTTCTTAAAATAGCTGATAATGTCGGGATCATTCCGGGACCGGGCAGTATATGATTTTTTTTGATGGGATACCGGTGAACTGATTTCCACCAATCTATAACAGCATCATAAAACTCAGCGGGTATGCTGCTGTAACCAAAAATACCTTGTGCTATCTTTTTTGAAAGGGCATCTGTGATTTCAGGGGCAGTTTTAAAATCCATATCAGCAACCCACATTGGCAAAACAGCTTCATCCACAGCGTCCCATTTAATAGAGTTAGTCCCTCTTCTTTCTATAATCTCATCGAATTTGTATTTCATTTTAAAGCTTATTATTGTGAATCCAGATAGTTCTTTAAATCGGAGATGGTTTTAATCTTCAGTTGCTCGGCCTGCTTTCTCCTCATCATCAGAGCATAGGCATTATTGAAGCCAAGAGGCTGGAGCCATTCCATGCCATATTGCTTTTTAAATTCCGACTGGACATAATCGTATGTCTTTTCAGGACTTTGCGTGACGTGTTTCAAAATAGATTCCGATGGTTTGAGAAGAACCAAAAGTCCAGTTCCGGTGTATTCAGGGTAAAAATCAATGGCATCATTCATCAGGGCATCGAAGCAGATTTTAGTGCCGCCCAGACCTGTCTTTGTCTCGACTTTGTTATTGGTGTAGCCTTCGATAAGCATTTTGTACATTTCCACGAGGATGTATTGTTCACCGAAGATTTTGGAGCCAATTCTTAATGTTCCAGAGTTGCCTTTTTGTGGTATTTTATACAGATTATTTTTTATAAGGAAATCTCTGGCAATTTTTTCAGGTGTCTGATGGAGGTAATCCGATTTATAATTCAGATCTGTCATAATCGAATCATTCAATTTTCCGCTTAACATATTCAAAGTTTCTTTGAGTTCCGGAAATTTCTGTAAGGTTTTTGTTTTAATGATCGGCGCTGCAAAGTATGGTGGAAAAATGGTTTTATCATCTTTCAGGGCATAGAGATCAAAGGCTTTGATTCTTCCGTCCGTTGAATAGCCGCTAATCAGATCGAGTTCTTTTTCGTAGATTGCCTTGTACATAATCGCATCACTTACAACTGCGGGATTGAAATCGAGATGGTACACAGACCGCAGTCCCAAGTCGCCATCCTGCCTGCCCATAAACTCTGGTGTAAAACCTGCTTTTAAGTGATTGTCTGAATTTGAGCTGCTATAATAAATGACGGCAAAAATAAACACAATAACAGGAATCCAATATTTTAATCTCTTCAGATAGCGGTAACCTGCTTTTTGCAACAGTGCAATTGTCTGGTCCAGAATAATAGCCAGTAAAGCTGCAGGTATGGCACCTGCCAAAATCATATTGGTATTGTTCAGGGAAATGCCACCAAAAATAAATTCACCCAGACCTCCTGCCGCAACAAAGGAAGCTAAAGTTGCCACGCCGACATTGATCACCGCTGCCGTCCTGATGCCTGCTATAATCACAGGCATAGCCAACGGAAGTTCTACTTTTAAAAGCATTTGTTTCCGGTTCATTCCCATGGCTTTAGCCGCTTCTATAACTGTTGGATTGACTTCGGTAATTCCTGTATAGGTATTTCTTATAATTGGTAACAGGGCATAAATGAGTAAAGCCACAATGGCCGGCGCCGCACCAATTCCGAAGGCTGGGATCATAAAGCCTAATAAAGCAATGCTTGGAATGGTCTGCAGTATTCCGGCAAATCCTAATACAGGACTGGCCAGCTTTCTTTTTTTTGCAATTAGAATTCCCACAGGCAGGCCGATGGCAATGGCTAATAGCAAAGATAAAAAGGTCAGTCCCAGATGCTGTGTGATTTGGATCAGTAATTTGTCATGCTGATCCGAGATAAACTGCCAAAGACTTTGCTGTGTCATAACATCTGGAGTTTTCTGTACTGGTTAAATGCTCTTACAAGCGTTTCGTAATCTTCATTCAGAGAATGATCTGAACTTAGCTTCTGCAGGATGGTCCATATATCTGTATCATCTGAGAACTGGAAGTTTGTGTCATTGTTGAAATTGGTTAAAGATTTTAAATCGCTGTAGAGTGTTGTTTTATACTCGAGAAGCAACCGGTTTTCTGAAAAGAAATTTGTCACGAAATCGTTTTTAGCTTGGTACAGCATTTCTTTAGGTGTTCCTGTCTGAATAATTTTTCCCTGGTTCATCAGACATATCCGGTGTCCCAGTTCAAAAGCTTCCTGAACATCGTGGGTGACCAAAACAATGGTCTTATTTTTTAGTTCTTCTAACGATTTAAACTCTTCATGAATATCGGCTTTTGTGATATTATCCAATGCTCCAAACGGTTCATCCATCAGCAGAATTGGCGGATTGGCGATCAAAGCTCTGGCAATCCCCACTCTTTGTTGCTGCCCTCCGCTTAGCTCATTGGGAAATTTATCGAGAATATCTAGTGTTAGATGTAGTTTGTGAAGTAGTTCTTCAGTTCTGGTTGCCGTCTTTTTTTTATCCCATTTTAATAAATCAGGAACTACAGCAATATTTTTCTGAATGGTATAATGGGGAAACAGACCGGAATGTTGCATGACAAAACCCATACCCATTCGTAAGTCTTCCACTTTCTGCTCACGGATGTTTTTTCCATTGATGTGAATGGTTCCGGCATCTGCATCGATAAGGCGGTTAAGCATCTTCAGCGTGGTGGTTTTCCCACAGCCGCTCGTTCCTAACAGCACCAATATCTCCTTATCATTGGCCTGAAAAGAAATATTGTTGACTGCGGGTATTCCTTCAAATAATTTAGAAACCGATTCTACTGTAATCATCTATCACTATTTAGCCAAACGAATCCCTGTAAATTGCCACTGTAAATGGGTCGAAAAAAAATTACGGTAGGTATTTCTGCTGTGCCCAATCGGTGTCGCCACAGAAGCACCGCGCAAAACAGTTTGGTTCACCATAAATTTTCCATTGTATTCGCCCACTGCACCAGCTTCTTTCTTAAATCCCGGATATGGTAAATAGGAACTATTTGTCCATTCCCATCGTTTTCCCCATTCAAAATGGTTACTTGCCACCTCCCATTCTGCTTCTGTAGGCAGACGCATTTCTTTCCAGGATGCGAAAGCAGACGCTTCAAAGAAATTGATATGACAAAGCGGTTCATCAAGATTAATTTCCTGCAACCCGTTTAAAGTGTAATTCATCCATTTCCCATCGATAAAATGCCAATATAATGGGGATTTTGTTTCATTTTGTTTGACCCAATCCCAACCTTCAGCATGCCAGTAACGGAAATCTTGATAGCCATTTGCTTCGATAAATTCCAAATACTCCCGGTTGGTAACCAGCTGGCTGGCCATTTCAAAATCATTAAGATAAACTTTATGCCTTCCCAGTTCGTTATCAAAACAAAAACCTTCTCCCTGGAAGCCAATTTCATAGACACCTTCTGAAAAACTAATGAATTCACTTGTATTAATTTTTATACTTGGAGAGATTAGGTCGTTCTTATAAGCAGGGAATAAGGGATTGTGGCCTAAAATATATTTAATATCTGTAAGTAATAATTCCTGGTGCTGCTGTTCGTGGTTTAGCCCTAATTCCAATAATGACTGCAAAGATTCTGTTAAATAATCGCCTTGTAGGAATTCGATCATTTTTTCATCAACATAATCACGGTACCGATAAACATCTGAAACGGATGGGCGGCTGAGATTACCTCGGTCTGTACGGATAACGCGTGCGCCTACCGTTTCATAATAGCTGTTGAAAACGAAATTATATTGCGAATCAAAAACCTCATAACCCGGAAAATTAGGTTTCAGGATAAAGGTTTCAAAAAACCAGGTTGTATGACCCAAATGCCACTTGGGCGGACTCACATCAACAATAGGCTGAACAACATAGTCTTCTATTTCAAGAGGTCTGCAGATTTCAATGGACTGGTTTCGGATTTGTGTATATTTTTCTGCCCAGTTTCTTACGGGCATTGTTTTCTTTGGTAGTTGATCTGTTCTCATAATAACCAATTTAAATTACACCATCCAAATAGAATCTACGAACCAGTTTTTAGAATCATTAATTTCTGTAAGAATGTGAAATCCTGAATCTTTTGCCAAATCTTTAACATCCTGTTCTGAAAATTTCTGTGAGATTTCCATATCGATCAATTCATTTGCTTTAAAATAAATTGAATGATTGTTAATCTTGACTTTTTGGTCACAAAGACTTACGAGAAAACTTTTGCAAGCTCCTGAAATGGGGTCATAAGTCTGATAATGCTGAAACTGTTCCACGTCAAAATCGGCATGGAGTTCACGATTGATTCTTGTGAGGAGATTAAGGTTGAATGACGCCGTAATTCCTGCAGAATCATTATATGCTGCAAGAATCGTATGGGGATTTTTTTTAAAATCAAAACCTATCAAAAACAAATCGCCGGGATTGAGCTTTCTTCTTACTTCACTACAAAAACGACGGGCTTCTTCAATAGCCATATTACCGATATTTCCTCCTAAAAATAATACAACCTTTTTTCTTTTTGAAATATAAGTTGCTTCGTCCAACATATCAAAATATTGACCCTCTAAAGGAATAATTTTTAGTTCGGGAATTGTTCGATTCATATTTTCCTGCAATACACTTAGAATATTTCCTGAAATATCGATAGGCATGTACGTAAAATCTGTTGATTTTGCCACAAGATCTTTAAGAAGAAAAGATGATTTCATTGCATCCCCAGCCCCTAATTCAATCAGGTCAAAAGATTCATTAATATTGGATATGGCTTTGATAAGTTCGTCAGTTTTATTCTGAAAAATATCTAATTCGCAATTGGTGAGGTAATACTCCGGCATTGCCATAATTTGTTGAAATAGACGGTCACCAGTTTCATCGTAAAAATATTTTGAAGCTAATCTTTTGGGATTACTAGACAGACCTTCCAGAACCTCCGAACGAAAGCTATCAGAATGCTTACTTTTACACTTAAGTTCCTTTTGTAACTTTACAATCATAGTTTATATTTTGTTTGGTTTTTAGCTAAATACAACTATCTTGCCGCAACAGCGAATGCTAATGCCTGTTCATCTAACAGCATTTATCTTATCACAAAAAAATTTACAAATACCTTTTTGTAATTGTCATTAATTAACCCACTAAATAGCTCACACAAACAACAGTTGTCTGCATGTAATTGAAGTAAAGCTGAAACAGACTTAAAGGTTATTTAAGTTCGGAAGAAACGTCGATATGAAGTTTATTAAGATAATCCATAAGCTCATCATATTAATCTTTTAAACACCATCACCTCACTGGTCGGCAATACTGCAAAACATTAGAGGGTAAAATTGATAGAATTCCAGAAACCTTATTTAATAATTCAAGATTAATCTAGACTTGGAATTTTTTGTAAGATTTAAAATCGACAATAAAAACCGTTCCTTCTGAACGGACGGACTTTAATGATATTTCTCCTTGATGTACTTCAATAATTCGGGATACGATGGATAATCCAATGCCATTTCCTTTTTGATAATTTTTATTATCGCCTCTGTAAAACAAATCAAAGACTTTTGACTGATCTTCCACTGAGATTCCAATGCCCTGATCTATAAAATTAATTTTTAAATTTCCGTTTACCACTTCAATTTCTACCAGACAATATTGATTTGAAGAATATTTGCAGGCATTTTCCATTAAATTTAGAAATGCAATTTGTAACAGGTATGGATTTCCCCAAAAATCATAACTGTTTTCTTGATTATCAGCCAATCCATTGACATAATTAATCCCCACCCTGTAATCCGGATTTTTCTGTAGTAACGCAATTTTAGCCTCTGCTAAAACCTCATCCAGCCGTAGATTTACAAAACTTATTTGTGATACATCATAACTGGCTCTTGCAAAATCTAACAGAGCGGATGAAAGCTCCGAAGCCTGTTGCGCATCCTGCAAAGCATTATCAACTGAGTTTTTATAATCTTCTAAGGTTGTATTTAATTCCTTAGCTAATTCCAGTTCTGTTATAAGTATTGAAAGTGGTGTTCGGAATTCATGGGAAATAGTCGTTACAAATTGCTTGTGGTTATTGAAAGATTTTTCTAAACGGTTGAAGGTCGAATTAAATGTTTCCGTCAATTCATAGATTTCATCTTTAGCCTTTGGTACAACCAATCTTTTGTGGAGGTTATGTTCAGAAATATCTCTTATCTGAAGAATGATATCTTTCAAAGGTTTTAAAGTATAATAAGAAAACAAAAAACCAATAATGAAAATAACGGCGATAGAGATAAAATAAATGACAATAACATCTTTTTTAAATTCCTTAATATGTGCGATTCCCGTAACATCTATTGCGCTGCCGATAATGTAAAACTCATTATCACCAAACCTATATTTAAAAGCCATATATTGACGTTCCTTTCTATGCCAGGTGATTTGATTTTCTTTTGATTTTATCAGTTGATTTAGATAATAGTGGTTTTTAGAAGAAGGATTGATATCAGTAAAAATTAATTCTTTTTTGCTGTTGTAAACACTGATATCAGCTTCATTTAGCATTTTTTTGTTGCGTTCGTGAAGCTCCTTAATTTTTAAATTATCAATTTTAGCATCGAAGATAAATTCTGATCTCCAAATAATCTTGTAACCCAATCGATCGTTAAACTCATCTTCCCTATTTTTCTCGGAAACAAAATAAAGCACATATGCAAAAACGAAAAGTATTCCAGCAGTCAGTAAAGCGTAAATGAGCGCTGTTCTTGTGGCTATTTTCATTTTAATTGATTTGTGAAAATAAATCCCATCGCCGGTTTTGTATGAATTAGTTTATCGTCAAAATCTTTATCAATTTTTTTTCTGAGATAAGCAATATAGACATCAATGTAATTAGTTCCTGTATCAAAATGATTTCCCCACACATTTTCACCGATTTCATCTCGAGTTAAAATACGTTCCGCATTACTCATCAGAAAAACCAAAAGCTTGAATTCCTTCGGTGTGAGATTGATCTCCTTCCGGTTTCTAAAAACGCGATTGGTATTTTTATCAATTAGAAGATTGTGATATTCGATATAATTAGAATCTTCATTTTTCAATTGTGAGGAAGACTTTCTTACAAGTATAGCTTTTATTCTGGCATAAAGTTCTCTGATTTCAAATGGCTTCACCATATAATCATCTGCCCCTGCATCAAAACCTTCAATCTTTTCATCAATAGCTCCCAAAGCTGTTAACATAATTATAGGGAGTTCTTGATTTTTTTTCTTGATCAATCTACTCAATTCGATTCCGTTCATTTTGGGAAGCATAATATCTGTTATTACGAGGTCAAACTCAATTCTATCTATCATCACTAATGCATCTTCTGCATCTTCCGAAATGTAAATCTGATAACCCTGACTTTCCAGACCTCTTTTCAAAAGTGCAGATACACGGACATTATCTTCTATAATTAAAACCTTCATCGGTTAATCTTTAAATCTCACACAAAGGTATCTCATATTTTCATTTTTAAAGTCTTTTAATGAAATTCTAAAGATTTTCTAATAGTTTTCTAACGGCGATCCGAGAATTCAGAAAGTAATTTTGTCCCGTTGAAATCAACAAAAAGAGGACAATTAATATTATGAACAAAAAATCTATCAAAGCCGGCCTGACATTACTTACCATATTGGGGATGTCAGTTAAAATGGAGGCTCAGAAAAAAAATGACTTTAATAATCCAGGACTCACCCATTATCTTAATGACGAACATACGCGTTACGTTTCTTTTAGTGGCTATGCTGAATTATGGGCAAGATATACACAACTAAATCCGGGAAGTCTCATCAATGATCAATCGAAATCGGATGTTTCAGATTTGTCTCTTAGAAGAGTAAGGGTGAAAATGACATATAAACCAACAGAAAAACTAATGTTCGTTTTGCAGGCTGGAACTACCAATGTCAATATGAATGCGAAAGCAAGTAATTATATCGACCTCTTGGATGCATACGCGGAATATGCATTTAATGATAAGATAGCCGTTGGAGCCGGACGTTCAACCTGGAGAGGATTATCGAGATTCACAACAGGACCTTTGAATACTTTGCTATACGATTTGCCAGCTTACGCCACTTCAAATGCCGGAGCAACAGATTACACTGTTAGAGAATTAAGTGTTTATGCTAAAGGACAATTAGGAAGATTAGATTACCGATTAGTTGTGGCAGACCCTTACACAATGGCAACTGCAGAACCAAAAGTGAATGTAGCTACCTTCAGTAAAAATTCTCCGGGTAAGGATTTCTCAGGTTATTTCCGTTATGCCTTTTTGGATAAAGAAAATATCTCCACACCTTTCAATTCTGGAACATATGGTGGCAAAAAGAACGTTTTGAGTCTAGGTGCAGGATTCGATTACATTCATAATGCAACCTGGCATAAAGACTTTAATAATAATGTTCAGAATGATGATATGCAGAATTATGCAGTCGATCTGTTCTATGACGCACCAATTAACAAAGACAGAGGAAGCTCAGTCAGCGCTTATGGGATGGCTATGTACAATGATTATGGCCCCAATTACGTACGATATGTTGGAACCAATAATCCCGCAACTTCCGTTAATGCTTCGCAAGCAAGTCTGAATGGGGCTGGAAATGCAATGCCCGTGATCGGAACCGGAAATACCTATTATGTACAAGTTGGAGGAACACTGCCTTATTTTAATAAAGATAAAAAGAATCTGCAATTACAGCCCGCAGTGGGAATGCAACTATCTAACCTTAAAGGACTTCAGGACAATGTAATTGTTTATGATGCAGGAATTTCATTACTGATGAACGGAATGTCGTCCCGATTGACATTCGATGCTCAAAACCGACCAATATTCACTGGAGATGCTTTAAACAAAGGTATTGTTTCTGACAGACAGTGGCAATTTGTCCTTAAATATAGAATTGATTTTAATTAAAAAAAATGAAGAAAATGGAAAGAAGAAAATTCTTATTCAGATCGTTACAGGCTTCTGTCCTTATGTTAATTTCTGGAAGTATGCTCGCATCAGTTTTACCTAATACCAATACCATAAAACCTAAAAAAGTGTACACACATAATTTATTCTTTTGGCTTAGAAAAGACCTTTCCGCAGCGGAAGTGAAGGACTTTGAAAACTTTTTTGAAGGCCTTAAAAAATTACCTTATCAGAAAAATTTACGTTACGGGAAACCAGCAGGCTCAAGTCCGAGAGCTGTCTTAGACAGTAGTTATACTTATAATTGTTCAATGGAATTTGAAAGTCTGGAAGAGCTTGAAGCTTATGGAAAACTTCCTGATCACCTTGCCCTAGTTAAAAAATACAAACCAATGTTTGAGAAAATGCTGGTTTATGATACCGTCTATAATTAATCCTAAAATAACATCAATTTTACAATGAAAAACATCATTAAAGGTCTTAGCTTTGTCCTAGCCTTAAGCTCATTTGGAATAATGAATGCACAAAACAAAGAGAATAAAAACCTTAGCATCAAAGTCAATAAGGAGGAATCAAAAGATTATATTCCCGCAGTAAGACTTATCAATAATCCGGATGGTTCTTGTACATTCGAGAAAGGAAGGATACCGACTCTGAAGCATCTAAATACTACAACATTCTGGATGAGCAATAAGACCGAAGACTGGGAAAAAAATGCACATCCAGCCCCAAGAAGGCAATATGTTATTACTCTGAAGGGAAATATTCGATTTAAAGTGACAGATGGCTCAACCTTTATTATTAAACCCGGAACAGTACTTTTGGCAGAAGATCTTAAAGGAAAGGGTCACAGCTGGGATATGGTAAAAAGTAAATCATGGGAAAGACTTTACATCCCAATTGATGAAAATGCAGATGACAATTTTGTCAAGAATGACTGATAACATAAAAAATTAATTCTATCTGGGAATTTTATAATGCAGATTAATGGTAGTTAAATGAAATCCACATTAGATAAATACCATAGGAAAAAACAAAGCACCTTGAAATAAGGTGCTTTATTATATTTATTATCGTATGACCGAAACTTTAAATGTGAATGTTTTATTACCAAAATCACCAACATCATACACGTAAATACGGACGCTGTCAGCAGCAGTTACAGTACCGTAAAATACAGGAAGATATTGTCCTGCATTAATAGTCGTCAGAGGATTGATAACAACAGTATCTCCTACATTGGCGCCAGTTAGAGCAACAGCATACTGAATAGGTGCAGCTGAAGGCAAAGTTTGGGTTGTTGTGGTTGTAATCATAGACAAGCCGCTTCCACCTCCACTTCCCGGAGAGGCCCACGTACCGTCTCCCCTTAGGAAAGTGCTTGCACTTGGCGTACCTGATGTAGTTGTTATTTTATTAACTGTTATGGGAGTCCATGCCACTCCGGCCTGCCATGCACTGCTTGGATACTGTCCTGTTGCTGTAGCACTCATAAGTACAGAATTCGCAGGAACATTTGAATCCATAGCCATTTTCAATGTTGTAATGGCACCATCTGCCATCTTACTGGTCGTTACTGTACCATTGGCCACTTTAGAAGTGGTTATTGCGTTAGCCATTACCATAGCGTTGCTGACAACATTTGATGATATTGTGGTTGCACCGGTTGCATCTATTGTAACATTGCCTGTCATAGTTACTGGATTTCCTGCAGAATATGGTGCTGTAGCATTCGTCAGATAGATTTGTCCGCCTGCAGATCCATTAATAGCTCCTGCTCCAGCAGCTCCTGTAGGACCAACAGGACCTGTGTTTCCTACTGATCCCTGAGGACCTGGGATTCCCTGAATTCCTTGAGGACCCTGAGGACCAGTCGCGCCCGTGTCTCCTTTTGAACCTGTGGCACCGATAATTCCCGGAACTCCTTGAGGACCTGTAGCACCTTGTACACCCTGAATTCCCTGAATTCCTTGAGGACCGGTTAATCCTTGAGCACCAGTTTCTCCTTTTGATCCTGTAGCGCCTGGAATCCCCTGAGGACCTGTTATACCTTGAGCACCAGTTTCTCCTTTTGATCCTGTAGCGCCGGTAACGCCTGGAATTCCCTGGATTCCCTGAGGACCCGCTATACCTTGAGCACCAGTTTCACCTTTTGATCCTGTAGCGCCGGTAACGCCTGGAATTCCCTGGATTCCCTGAGGACCTGTTATACCTTGAGCACCAGTTTCACCTTTTGATCCTGCTGCGCCGGTAGCGCCTGGAATCCCCTGAGAGCCTGTTATACCTTGAGCACCAGTTTCTCCTTTTGATCCTGCAGCACCAGTAACACCTTGAATACCCTGAATTCCTTGAGGACCGGTTACTCCTTGAGCACCAGTTTCTCCTTGTGGACCTTGTGCACCTGTTGCTCCGGTCACCCCCGGCAGTCCCTGAATACCCTGAGGACCAGCTGCGCCAGTAGCACCTGTATCTCCTTTGGGACCAGGGATTGAACTTCCTGAATTTTTAGCATATAAAGCATAGGGAACGCTCAAAAGCTGAGAGGTTCCGGTTATTGTGTAGTTACTAGAACCCGTAGGATCTGTCTCAATCTTAATAAAATAGGTATCAGAACCCCAGTCAATACTTGAAAACGAACCACTAAGTAAATTACCGGATCCAATTTTAACTGTAACGAGACCATTACCATTAGTGGGTTGAGACTGAATTTCTGAGTAAACGACAGGTCCTGTTGCTGAACCTTTTAAGATTGAAAACCGCATCCCGACATTCTGGCTCTTAACCAGTTCGTTGTTTGAATTTCTGATGATAGCCTGATAACTCATCGCATCCTGAACTTGAGAAAATGCCATGACAGCAGCCAGTGAAGCCGCTAAAAAGTAGAGCTTTTTCATAGGTAATTAATTTTATTTTATGTTATTTATCTGTTTTAAGGACCTTAAATATCTTAATAGCTCTGCCGCCTTTAGATACTTTTAAGTAATAGATTGCAGCTGGATAAGATGACATCGCTATAGAAGTCTTCGACTGGCCGATGGACTTTCCTTTTAATAATTTTCCGCTGTTGTCAACCAGTTCATAACGGTACTTATTGAAGTCTGAAAGTCCAACCGTTAGATTGAGATAATCTGTTGTCGGATTTGGATAGATACTTACATTTAAGGTTATTTCAGTGATATTAATACCAAGGCTCTCGGTAATTTCGTAGGCCTGTTGTACACCTGGTGCAGCACTTCCTGCTGAAGATATTGCAGTATCATTAAAAGTCTGTCCTATTGTAGCGCTGACGCTTCCTGAGATATTTGAAGCTGTTATACCGGCTGTAGTCAAAGATTCTTGCGCAGAAATTTCGTGTGAAAAACAGAGACTAAATATAACGCACGTTAAAATTGTAGTTTTCATATCATATATTGGATATAATTATTAGTTTTAAGTATTTTCGCAAATATACATTTATATTACAATAATCATATTAAATTATGACAAAAGAAAATCAATTGTTTTAAAGTGGCACTCTAGGCATAGTAGCACCCGTTATACTGCCCGCTCATAAGCTTTTAAAATAGATAAAAGTCCAATTTCGCGTTTGCATTGTTTTTTTTGAGATTATTGGCATTTGTATTGTTAGTAAAGAATTATTAATCAAACTTCTATGAAAAGATTTACACTCAGCATATTTTGTGCTGCTACAATACTTGCTTGCAATAAATCTGCTGACGCCCCTCAAGATTCACACAATGACAATGGACCTATCTTAGGGGGAAAAAAGGATAATCACGGGTGCTTGTCTTCTGCAGGACAAAGTTGGAGCGAACTAAAACAGGACTGCATACAGGTATTTAACCAGGGTTTTAGATTGAACCCAATTGAAATCGGCAAAGACCAAGAGGTTATCAGTGCATTCATCATTTACAATGACGATCACTCAAAAATAGAACTCTTTCTGCCTAATGGTTCTGATCAGATGATTCTTAAGAAGGTTGACAAGAATACTTACGGCTACTCAAATTATAAGTATGATTCCAACAAATCAATACTCTATATTAACGGTGCTGAAAAATATAAAGGCAATATTGAATAATTAAAATTAATTCTACACTTACACCGGCTATTGCCAAGCGGCAGTATTTAATAATGCAACCAGAGCCAACCTAAACCATTTTACGTTATTTTGTAAGGGTCCTCGAAAAGCACATTCTTCAAATAGAGGAGCTACAATAGCTATCTCCAACATTATTTGACATGATGACATCGATTTCATATATGAAGGTATTAAACCTAAAGATCTTAAAGGATCAACAATCCCCCAGCGGAAACATATCATTTGAATCATTGAAGACAATAAGACTACAAAAAAACGGGACTGGAATCATCCATAATGTAACCACTATTTTAGACCGCAGACCTGCAGTTGAAGGAGAAGCTTTAAGGCCTGTCACAAAATGAAAAAGTTTTGTAGTCTTATCATTTAGCAGCTCAAATATATCACATTAATTTTATGTTCAAGCACAGTTCAGTCTACATATTTATATTAAATTTTTCTAATAAAAATATTACGATTTGTTGAAATTTACATCTATACATATAGAGTCAATTTTTTAAAAAAAAGCGCCAAAGTAATCCTTCTTTAAATTATCGGTTGCGAATCAGTCTCCAACATCAGAATTCAATACATCTTAAAATTGTTATTGCTTATTTTACAGGCACCATTCTTGCAAATGTGCTAGTACACTAAAACGTATTATTATGAACAATGACAAAACAATTTCGATATTAAACGATTTGCTTAATATCACGAATGACAGAATCGCTGGATTTGCAAAAGTCGCCGGAAAGGCATGGGAAAACTACAACGATCTTCGACCTGCGTATGATGATATGGTGGCAGAAGCATGGGATATGAAAGAGGAATTGATCGACCTGATTCAAAGCAAAGGTGGAAATCCTGATGATCAAACCAGCATTTCCGGTGCATTCCACAGAGCCTGGATTGATATTAAGGATACATTCGCTTCTGATAAAGCTGAATCCACGCTTGAAAATGTAGTTTTTGGAGAGAAAGCGGCTATAGACGCCTTCCAGAATGCGCTCAATAGCGGTGAGCTTTGCCGCGAGAGCGAGGCAGTAATTGGTAAACATTTACAGCAGCTTAGTGTTTCCTATAATAAATTTAAAGTGCTTGAAAAAATAAGCTAAATTATTGAGGATTACATTTGATGATGATTAAAAGGGGATAAAAGCCATACACTAATATTATCCCTTTTTAGACCTTTTTTATTACTATATTAAGTTACAATGAAACTTAAATTGATTCAATGACGCTAATTTTCATAAAACATCCATCATCTTTTACAGTTCTTTACTAGCTTAAATGCTTGAGGGATAAAAAAGGAGACATAGCCAATTTGCAGAAATATTATCTCTTGGCGCTAAATTTAGCATCCGAATTGTACACTCAGTATCTATCTGCAATTTTGATTATCGCTGCTTGAGCTGAGGGCATTTATTTTGTAAAATCATAACTATGAATCAGAATAAACCCAGCTATTTAAATTTTAAATCGAAAGATTATCCTTGGAAGCCTGATGTTGACTACAGGAAGTATCCTGAATTGTATAAAGTGGGAAAAGGCGAACAGGGCGTTTTAATATGCGAACCCTACAAGTCTGAAATCGGTCCTTACTGGCGTTTTAAAACCGAATTAATTGCAAAAGAGAGTTCACAAAAGATTTACTTATTATTTTTAGAGTACCTGAAAAATAATGATTTTGTAGGTGCTGATATGGCGAGAAAATACCTACAGATGGGATTTACAAGAGCACGTCGCTATTTTAATTATAAAGGTGGGCAAAAATATGACACAGGAAATGATTACAACCAATTAAAAAAAGGAACTGGTGACCCCGAGAAAGCTAAATCTGCAGAAATATTCTACCAAAAATGGAGAGCAGCAGAAAATAATAAGCAGTACGCAGCTCTGAAAACCGCATGGAAAAAAACAAGGGGATAACAATTGTTTTATGTCTATAATTTAAACATATTTGTTTATTGATGAAAATAATATATTGTGAAAAGACATTCTGACTTACTCACTATAATTTCTCCTATTATAATTATCGTTTTTAATATATGCAGCTCTTTCGTATTTAAATATGAGGTAATAGAATGGTCATTTATTCCGATTACGATGATAGAATGGATGATGATCATCTTTTTCATCTCAATGAATGGTGGAACTGATCTTGTGACATTATGGTTAAAAAGACCTTCTAAAAATTGGCTATTGTCTATAGTTTCGTTACTGATCGTTTTGCTATACCCCAACATCTTTTCCAACATCAAAAACTTCTGTGGTAGTTGGATGTTAGTTACATCCTATATTTTAATTGCAGTACTCAATCCCTTTTTTGAGGAGTTTTACTGGCGCGGGCTTCTTACCGATATAACACCGCATTGGAATGCGACTGCCTCTACTTTATATTCAAACCTCCTGTTTACTTTTAATTATGTTGTTTTGCAGGCAAGTTTTAGACAATCTACTACGTGGGAAATGATATTATTTATCTTCATTACGAGCATAATATGGTGCATAACCTATCAAAAAACCAACAGCTTGAGATGGGTCATCCTGTCCCACTTTGTGTGGAATCTATTCACTATTGGTTCTTTTGTTATTTAGGAGCGTAATATTTAGAATAATAAATTTTAAAATACCTAATGCTTGCCAGGAATGTTAATATCTTGCAAGGAACTTGAACCGCTTATGATATCTGATTTTTTAATCACACTGATCTCACCATTAAGTTCAATAACTACAGCTAAAACTTCATCTAATTTTTCTATACCTGCCTGACGGACGACAGCATAAATTTCATCCACAGTAATTGCTTCAGTTCTCATATTTTCTTTGAGGTATGCTCCTTTATAGAAAAGTAGACGTGGTGACGAATTAATTAAATGTTCCATTTTGTCTGAAGTACTAGCAAGTTTAGCGAAGAAATACTGCATCGCTATAATTAACAGTAAAACCATTACACCTTCTGCTAAAGGAACCATAGCCAGCATCATATAAGCTAAAGTTGAACCTAATGCCACTGTTACCACGAAGTCAAAGGCGTTAAATTTGGCCAGGGTTCGCTTCCCCGATATTCTTATTAACAGAAAAAGAATAACAAATGAAATAACGGTCATTAGTGCCACCTGTCCGAGTTTTTCCCAATTCTCAAAAAGCAGTTCTTTCATTTTTTTTACATTTAATTGATAAAATAATGCCAGAAAATTAATGCTGTGAGAAATATGTACTGCTAAAAAAAATCCCCGCCAGGCGAGGATAAAAACTAATAACCATGAAAACTCATATATGCATGAGATCCGGGTGCAAAAATACTGTATGCGTCCAATATTGGCATCAAGGTTTAATTTATAATTTAAATATTTTTAATAAACAGGGTCTATACATTATATCAAAATGACTGTTAACTATACTCATTACTATTTTGATGGTCTGATGTTTGGTTATATGAAAACATTATTAATCAAATAGAAATATATGCCGTACATTACAAAAGATCAAGATGCACAATACAGCATCTACTACGAAGACTTGGGGCAGGGAGAGCCTGTTATTTTAATTCACGGATGGCCCTTAAGCGGAAAATCCTGGGAACTTCAGATTCAGGCGCTCTTGGATGCAGGACACCGCGTGATAACTTATGACAGAAGAGGATTTGGTCAGTCATTTGTAAGCAGCGAAAGTTATGATTACAACACATTAGCTGAAGATCTTCACCAGTTGATATCCCAATTGGAACTTAGAAAACCAGCACTTGTTGGTTTTTCAATGGGTGGTGGTGAAGTGATCCGATACATCACCAATTACGGAAGTGATAATATCTCAAAAATTGCGCTTGTAGCTTCCATCATCCCACTCGTTAAAAAGAAGGACGATAATCCGGACGGTGTTCCGCAGGAAAAACTTGATGAGATTATAAACAACCTCAAAGATGATCGCCTCAACTTTTTGGAGAGTTTTCACATGGATTTCTACAACTATGGTATTCTATCAAAATCTGTGAGCCAAAAACAGCTTGATTACGACTGGAACATTGCTTCACAGGCTTCACCCATTGCAACAATTAAAGCAGCGGAAAGCTGGGCTAATACGGATTTCAGATCTGAAGTAGGTGCAGTGACTGTTCCTGTCTTAATTGTTCACGGAGATGATGATAAAGTTGTTCCTATTAAAACTGCAGGAGATCAGGCAGCGCAACTGATAGGTCATAGTCAGTATCATGTTATTTCAGGTGCTCCACACGGACTAAATATTACTCATGCCGAAGAATTGAATCCAATTCTTATAGAATTCTTAAAACAGTAAGATATTCCAAAAACTGTTATATATTAACAAGGAGCAACGTGAATTGATGTTGCTCTTTATTTTTGTTAATGCTTAGTAAAATCTAAAGGATATTTTTAATATCTATTTAATCACGTTTGATAATATCCACCACTTATCAAGTTTTACTAATATTATCAAATGCTCTATCGATTTCAACATTTCCAGCAGCTGTTCCAATTTAATTCTGGTTTGTAAAGCCAGAGCATTGTCATTGGTAAAGATGTCTAAGAGATATGGTCCAATATAAATCCAGACAGTCTTTAATCGCCTGCTCTACTTCGTTAGATTTATGATCATTTTTTTCCAGAATAACCTATCGCCTGATCCCACTAGGGCTAAGTCCTGCTTAACTATATCGGCTTCTTTATGAGGTATTCATCTACCAGTTCATCTAAAGTATGTACCACAATTTTAAGTAAAAGGTGGCCATTGGAAAAAGATTTAATATAGTCTACATATTGTTAATTGCAGGACAAATATCAAAGTTGATAGTTCTGGCATCATCTTTTCATACCTGTGCATTCTGCATTTAGCTTATAAGGTCTTTCTTCTGTCCATGCGGCATTAAAAATTTTTAGCCAGCTTCGAAACCTGCAGTTTTTAAGGAATGGAATTAACCCAATGTCATAACATTGTTATCAATACACCTGGCTATATACAAAACTTTGGTTATCTGCTGGGAATTAATACACAAAATTTATCAATCGCTTTTTACAGCCAAAACTTAGCAGATATATTTGGTTTTAATTCAAATATTATCAATCAAAGTCTTAACAGCATTAATTGTTTTAACAGTATTGCTGAGCACCCGCTATATAGAGAGGCTATCACAGGTCATTCGGATAAGGTTAAAAATAGCGGACGTATTACATTAAATCACCAAGAATATCATATTGTCGTTTATACATATGATCATTTTCTCTATATTGAATTGGAACAAGTTATTTTAGCCGATAATGCTGAACAGAAAGCTCTTAAAAATGTTAAGAATCTCATATCAACTAAAGATGGCAACCAGATATGGAATACACTTGTAAAGGATATCGCAAATATTACTGGTTACGAAAGGGTAATGATATATAAGTTTAATGCCGATGCAACAGGACGTGTTATTGCTGAAGAAAAAAACACTGATTTGGAAAGTTTTCTCAATGTACACTATCCTGAAAGCGATATTCCAAAGCAGGCGCGACAACTATATTTGAAAAACTATAAACGTATTATCTCAGACGTCGAGTCACAACCAGTTCCGATTATTAGTGCTATACCTGACATCGATTTAAGTTTATCTGGGATCAGAGCGATCTCCCCGGTTCATCTTCAGTATCTTAAAAATGGTCGGATTGCCTCAAGCTTCAGTATTTCAATTATTATTAATAATGAGCTTTGGGGTATGGTTACCTGCCATCATTCAACAGCTCGACATATTGATCTTGATGGCAGGATATTATCTGAAATAGCCACATTTATAGCAGCGAATTCATACAGCTCATACAAAGCTTCTCTTGCGCTTAGCTATGATAAGCAGTTGAGTAAGAGCTGCTTTGAACTTAAGCTTCAACTGCTGTCTAAAAATAATTTCAAAGATTCGATTTTTGAACGTTCAGCCCTTATTCATATGTTATCCGAAACAGATGGTTTTGCAGCCCTGATTGATGGTCAGATTATAAGCATTGGCGATACACCGGACAACAAACTTATTAGTAGCATAGCACATTGGTTGCAATCCCAATCTCACAAAGGCTTTTACTTTAATCACTCATTTTACAATGAATTTAGTACCGAACTTGGACTGGATAAAAATTGTTGTGGTATTGCTTCCTGCTTTTTAAATGAAGCTCAGGGAGATCTTATGATATGGTTCCGGCGTGAATACAAAGACCATATCAATTGGGCTGGTAGACCAGAAAAAGAAATTGCCATGCTAAACTTTTACAAGGAAGAAAAACTGACTTATTCCCCTAGACAGTCCTTTGCAATCTACTGCGAAGAAGTGATTAATAAATCACGGCCTTGGAGAAAAAAAGATATTCAAAGACTACAGAAAATAAAAGAAGTTGTTGACCAGACTGCGCAGGAATTTCTTTATAAAACAGAGAGAGCCAACAAGGATCTGAATTTTCTCAATGAAGAGCTTAAAAGAGTGAATGAAGAATTAGACAGTTATTCTCACACCATATCACATGACCTGGCAACACCACTGACTGTGATGAAGCTGAATATGCAGCTGATGGCAAAATATAATACAGATCAGCCGACTATTGATAAAATTCATAATGTACTCAACGAAATCGATAATATGTCAGAAATGATGAATAATGTTCTGAGACTGAGCCGCCTTAAACATTCGGAGTACAACTTTCAGAGCATCGATCCTGCAGACATCATCAATAAAGTCTGTCTCGATTCTAAATTGACCTACAATGAAGATGTTGAGATCCATATTGGATCAATTTATCCTGTTATTGGTGAAAAAAGCCTTATTCAGCAAGTCTTTCAAAATGTTATTACCAATGCTGTAAAATATTCTTCTCAGAAGGAAACACCACAAGTAAGCATTAGATCAGCTGTTGAAGGTGATTGGATTATTTATGAAATCCAGGATAACGGCATTGGCATACCCTATGAATCAAAGCACGATGTTTTTAAGGTTTTTAACCGTATGACTAACTCCAAATCTTTCTTTGGAAATGGTGTCGGATTATCCATTGTCGATAATATTATGAAAAAGCTCGGAGGCAGTGTGGATTTTGAAAGTGTAGTTGACTCAGGCACAACTTTTTATCTTAAATTTCCTGGCTCTTAAGTTTTATTCCGTAATTCGCTAAATCATTGATAAGACATCTGATACATTTCATTTGCATAAACACCGAAATAAGTCTACCTATTTTACAAACTCTTAGATGAGTTTCGAATTTTATTTTAGTAACAAACTGATTGATTATTAAGAACTCTGATTAAGTATTAGATTCACTGTGAGTTTGGTTTTAAGATAAAGAAGTAAAATGAGGCAGACTATAAACCACTTTCCGAAAGTATAATTCGTATTGATTATAGCAGTGCATTTTGGAAAACTCATAAAAAGATACTGTTTTCTGATAATGATTCTCTAGAAGACAAAGTAAAGAAAGTTCTTTTCTCAATATTTTCAAAGCTTATAACTAGTGGATGATAATTAATTGTGGAATATATTTTGAATATCTGCTGTGAAATAAAAGTAGATGCAAAATATATATCCTAAAACAATCGCAATTATTGGCGGCGGTCCTGCAGCACTAATGATGATTAAACATCTTTCTGAGAATCATTGCCCGGCTTGTAAGGTGCTCATATTTGAAAAGAATGACCGACTTGGTGTAGGCATGCCTTATGGCAGAGGCGGCTCTAATAATGAACATGTTGCTAATGTTTCTGCTGTTGAACTTCCCAGCTTTGCGATAAGTTTTAAAGATTATATCAGCAAGCATCCAACCAATGAACATCCGGATTACTTTGACAAAGGCAGCTTCAACCCTAACCAAGTAATTCCAAGACTCCTCTTGGGAAATTATATGGAATATCTTTTCGACTATTATATTAAAACTCTAAGAAAGAAAAATATTGAAGTGGTCTTCAAAACCAATTGCAGAGTCATCGATATTGAATCAACTGCCGATCAATCTTATAAGATTATAACTGAAAACGAGAAATGCTTTTCAGCCGATATTATAGTCTTATGCACGGGACACCACTGGCCTAAAACTTATGAAGATGCTGTCAGTGGATGGTATGACTCTCCATACCCGCCTTCCAAGTTCACGTCACCATTTAATGGTCCGGTTGCCATAAGAGGCACTTCCCTAACGGCTGTTGATGCTGTTAAGACACTAGCCCGTCTTAATGGAACTTATGAGGCTGATCAGGATGGCAGGCTGACCTACCATCTTAATCCGGAGTCTGATCAGTTTAAAATCACTTTATTTTCAACAGGCGGATTTTTGCCCGCCCTGCGTTTTCATTCAGATGGTGAAGCGTATTCGAGTTCATGGGTGATGTCACTGCAGGATATTTACGAATACAAAAGTAACAATGCTGGATTTGTGGATCTGGATTATGTTTTTGATCTTAATTTTAAACAGCCGCTGAAAGCTAAAGACCCTGAATTCTACGAGAGGATTAAGGCTATGGATATGGAAACTTTTGTAGAAGAAATGATGAAACTTCGAAAAGAACTTGACAGTTTTGATCTCATCAAAGCAGAATACAGGGAGGCAGAAAAATCCATTAAACGCAGAGAATCAATCAGCTGGAAAGAAACTCTGGCAGCCTTTAGCTACGCTATGAATTATCCTGCTAAACATTTTTCAGCAGAGGATATGCTTCGTTTGAGAAAAACAATGATGCCACTTATCTCTGTCATTATTGCCTCATTGCCACAGGCATCATATAAAGAACTGATATCGTTATATGAAGCAGGTTTGCTGGATCTGGTTCAGGTGGATAAAGAAAGTCAGGTAGTTCCTAACGCTAATTCGGGAGCAGTTTACCATTATACCTCAGTTGATAACGAGCAAAGGGAAGAACATTATCCTATGTTTGTTGATGCTATAGGGCAACAGTCCTTTAACCTTAATGACTTTCCTTTCGAAGGATTGAAGCAGACTGAATTAATTACTTCAGCGTATCTTGATTTCAGGGATAATCAGAAGGCATTAGAATTAATCAAAGAAGGCGAAGCACAAGTTTACCAAGGATACAATAATAACTATTATCTGAAATTACCCGGATTGAAAATTAACGATTTTTTCCAGGCTTTAAATGCTTATGGTCAGATTATCGATAGTCTTTATATTATGGCGGTGCCTTTTATAGGCGGACTTAACCCCGACTATTCGGGATTGGACTTTTGTGATACTGCCGCTGAGAGAATTGTAGCCTCAATTAAGATTACTGATATCAGCAGCGAAATGTCTGATATTGAAAATGTAGCCAGTTAATATTATTAAAAGTTAATTTAAAATTTAAAGAAATATCGATTATAATTTTATTGTTTTTACATATCTAATTTCTGAATGAAGACTGCTATGCAGTCTTTTTTAGACAACAAAACTTAGGATATATTAACCAATCGAAATGTCAGATTAATTCTCTCTTTCATCGGAATAATTGACTTGGCAATTCTATGTTCCCAATGCTCCTGAAGGTCACCTTTCATAATTAATAAAGAGCCGTGAGGAAGTGGCAGGCTGTATTTGCTTTGGTGATGATCCATCTTTCTGAAATCAAAGTTTCGCGTTTGCCCTAAACTGATAGATGCAATGACTGGACGCCTGCCATAACGGCTTTCTTTGTCTCGATGCCATGCTACGGAATCATTATTATCTCGGTACAAATTTAATAGCACGCCGTTAAACTGATAACCAAACTCTTTCTCGATCCTGGCCTTTAACGACAGCAGTTCGGTTGTCCATGGATTAGCCCCGGTTTTCCCATCTTCTTTCTTATATGTGTTTTCATCGCCATACCATGCTGTCAATCTTGGGGTCAATACCATTTTGTCATACATTTTCTGCGTACTTTGCTTCCACGGTGTATTGTTCAGCAGCAGATCTTTTAACTGATCTGCTTCTTCGATATTTAAAAATTGTTCCTTATACTCCACCAGGTTTTTGGGGAACTCATAAAATTTTTCGGAATCAAATAAACTGAGCTGAGTCATAAACTGTCATTCAATTTTATTATGCATTTGAAATTCTCTCCTAAGGGAGAGTTTTCCTCATTTGTGTTTTTACTTCCCTTCTGGGAAGTTTTTTATTATGAGGGTATTTTTCAAGTAGTTATTAACTGTACCCAGAATAAATTCAGTTCTTATCATCGAGGGTCTCTTTGATCTGCTTTATATCTGTTTTAATTTCTGTCATAAAGTTTTGGATATGATGTTCAGAAAATTCATCCGCTTCGTATTCCTTTGTATTAATACTGCATGCAAATTCCCAGATTTCTTTAATTTCAGGCAGTGGAATTTTATAAGGCTCATAAAATTGATTATCAGCTTTAACCCAAATACCGTCCGCTTCGTGAAACTGAAACCTTTTGTAACTGATACCATCATTGGTGGTAATGAAAACATAAGTCCTGTCCGTTTTCAAGTCAGAAAGGTTTTCGACATATTTTCCTACAATGTAAGTTCCATCCTTATAAGGCGGCATGGAATCACCGTCAGCAGGAAATGCCCTAAACTTACCCCCTTTTAAGAAAGGTAATGATATAGTCTCCAGACTTTCTATGTACTCCGGGTCTCCGTAACCGTTTAAGTAACCCATAGAAGCCTTCTGTGGAATAATCTCAATCTGATTGTTTCCATCCTGATCTACCCTGATGGGCAGAATTATTCTATTGTCAGGAAGTTCCATAATCTCATCGATCGAAAATTTCCTGATATCTACAGTTAATAAAAGATCAGTGCTGATATTATAGTACTGTGAAATTCTAACCAAGACTTCAAAGGGTGGTTCTGTCCTTCCATATTCATAAGCTACATACCTGGATCGGGTAAGAATTAACAAATCTGCCAGCTCTTGCTGAGTCTTATTTTTCTTCCCTCTCAGGAACACGATGTTATCAGAGAATTTTGACATTGTTACAATTTTAGACAACAAAAATACAAAATTTGTTTCAAAATGTAACTAAGTTTGTACAATGGAAAGAGCAATTGTACATATGGATCTGGATACATTCTTTGTTTCCTGTGAAAGGCTGAGAGACTCTGTATTGGAGAAAAAGCCTGTCATTATCGGAGGGGGAGATCGTGGCGTGGTGGCATCCTGCTCTTATGAAGCGAGAAAGTTTGGAGTTCGTTCGGCTACGCCAATAAGGATGGCGTTGCGTTTGTGCCCCGAGGCTAGGGTCATTAAAGGGGATATGGATTATTATTCTAATATGTCTCATATGGTGACTGAAATTATTCAGGAAAAAGTACCCGTTTTAGAAAAAGCAAGCGTCGATGAATTTTATATGGATCTTTCCGGTATGGACAAATTCTTTGGATGCTATAAATGGACTAATGAAATCGCACAAGCAGTGACAAAGCAGTCTGGATTACCGATCAGTTTTGCATTATCTTCGAATAAGACCGTCTCTAAAATAGGGACGGGAGAGTCTAAGCCAACGGGAAGATTTGAAGTGAAGCCTGAATATATAAAGCCTTTCTTAAATCCGCTTTCCGTGAAAAAGATTCCAATGGTCGGCAATGTCACTTTTGAATTGCTTTCCAGATTAGGTGTCAGAAAAATAGAAACCTTATCTCAAATGCCTGTGGGCGTCCTGCAGGAGTTAATAGGCAAAAACGGAAAGGAGCTCTGGAAAAAAGCCAATGGTATCGATGAGACAGAAGTAGTACCCTATTCAGAAAGAAAATCGATTTCCACAGAAACCACTTTTTCTGAGGATACCATTGATATTCTTCACATTCAAAGTATCCTGACGGGAATGGTGGAAAAATTATGCTATCAGCTAAGACAAGAGAAATGGCTGACCTCAACCGTTTCTGTAAGGATACGCTATGCCAACTTTGACACCGAGAACAAGCAGTGTAAAGTTCCCTATACTTCAGCAGACCACACCTTGCTGAAATATGTTTTGGAACTCTTTAATAAAGTATATACCCGAAGGATGAGAATCCGTCTGATTGGAGTGAAGTTTACGGGACTGGTTCATGGCAGTCACCAGATGAATCTTTTTGAAGATACTGAAGAGTTGATCTCATTATATCAGACTATGGATCAATTGAAGGGTAGATTTGGGATTCATAGTGTCGGACGGGCTTCGGGATTAATAAATTAATGTATTGCTTATGTTTCTTAACTGCCACACCTATCACAGCCTGCGTTACGGGACTATTTCTGTTGAAGATCTGGTTCAGCTGGCTGTTGACTATCAGCTGAAAGTTTTAGCATTGACAGACATCAATACCGTCACGGGTATCTACCAGTTTTATAAATTGTGTCAGGACCATAACATCAAACCGATCGTAGGCGTTGATGTAAGAGTTGAAAATGAGCCGTATTATATTTGTCTTGCTAAGAACCCTAACGGGATTGCTGAAGTCAATAGGCTGTTGACCGCTTATAATTGTGAAGGCATTGACATTCCTAAGATCAATCCTCCATTGGAAAATTGTTTTGTTATCTATTCTTTGCAGAATAGACCCGAAAAATTATTACATCACGAATTTGTTGGTATCAGAAAGGATGAAATAAATTACCTAATTAATCCTGAGCTGAAATCTTTAATTCCTAAAATGATCATTCTGCATCCGGTCACTTTTAAGACGGATGAAGAATATGAGCTTCATAAAGTGTTGCGCGCAATTGACGGCAATACCCTACTCACCAAACTGACTGAAAATGATTATTGCAGGAACAGTGAATATTTCATCAGTAAAAGAAAACTTCTGGATCCGTTCCAACAATACCCTGAAATTATTGAAAACACCAAACACATCATCAGTGAGTGTAGTTTTGATTTTGATTTTGAAATGCCGAAGAATAAAAAACATTATACCGGAAGCAAAGACAATGATTTTAAATTATTAACACAGCTTGCTTATGAAGGATTGACTCAAAGATACCCAGACAAAAACAGAGCTGCTATTTACAGAGTTGAAAAAGAACTAGAAGTAATTGATCAATTGAATTTCTGTGGTTACTTTTTGATTACCTGGGATATTATCCAATATAGCAAAAGGATGGGTTTTATGCATGTCGGCAGAGGTAGCGGCGCCAACAGCATTATCGCTTATTGTATCGGGATTACTGACATATGCCCATTAGAGTTGGATCTGTATTTTGAGCGCTTTCTCAACCTTAACCGTAAGTCCCCTCCTGATTTTGACATTGACTGGAGCTGGAAAAACAGGGATGACATTTTAGAGTATATTTTCAAAAAATATGGCAAGGATCATGTTGCTTTTTGCGGAACGAATGTAGAGTTTAAAAAAAGATCAAGATTCAGGGAGATTGGGAAGGTTTTCGGATTACCAAAAGATGAACTCGATCAGCTTTCTAAAAAACCGAAAGAATTACACGACCAGAATTCAGTTGTTCAGCAGATTTATATGTTTGAACAGCTGCTGGTAGGCTTTCCAAATCAGAGAAGTATGCATTCCTGTGGTATTCTGATTTCTGAAGAGCCTATAACCAATTACTCTGCTTTGGAATTTCCGCCGAAAGAATTTCCTATCGTCCAGTTTGATATGCATACTGCTGAAAACATTGGTCTGGAAAAGTTTGATATTTTATCACAACGTGGCTTGGGAACCATCAAAGATGCGGTTAATCTGATTAAAGAGAAGCGAGGGATCAGCATTGATATTGATGACACGACGCTTTCGAAGAATGAAGAAAAATGCAACGAATTTCTAAGCATTGGAAAAACCATAGGCTGTTTTTATATTGAATCACCTGCTATGCGTGGGCTCTTGAGAAGGCTAAAATGTGACAATTATAAAGTTCTGGTGGCTGCTTCATCGATTATTCGTCCAGGTGTAGCCCAAAGTGGTATGATGCGGGAATATATCTTTAGACATAATCACCCAGGACAATTTGAATATTTTCATGAGGTGTTTGAAAAAGAACTGGGCGAAACCTATGGCATTATGGTCTATCAGGAAGATGTAATTAAAATTGCAATGCACTTTGGTGGCGTCTCAGCAGCTAATGGCGATGTTCTCCGAAGAGCCATGAGCGGCAAAGGGCGTTCTCTCTCTGCGTTGCAAAAACTTAAAGAGGATTTTTTTGAATCCTGCAAGAAAAAAGGGCATCCCGATCAGCTCTCTCAGGAAGTTTACAGACAGATCGAATCTTTTGCAGGCTATTCTTTCTGTAAAGCCCATTCAGCTTCGTATGCGGTGGAAAGTTACCAGAGTCTTTATTTGAAAGCCTACTACCCCATTGAATTTATGGTATCTGCCATTAATAATGGCGGCGGATTTTACAGAACGGAAGTCTATGTTCACGAAGCCAAAATGGCTGGTGCTAAAATTCATAATCCTTGTGTTAACCTCAGTGAATTCCAGACCACCGTATATGGTACAGATGTCTACTTAGGTTTAATGCATATTGAAAAACTGGAAGCTGCTGTTAAACTATTGATTAATGAAGAACGTAAAGAAAATGGTGATTATAAATCACTGGAAGACTTTGTAAAAAGAATCCAAATCGGTATTGAAACGCTGCAAATCTTAATTTATGTAGGCGCTTTCAGATTCACAGGAAAACAGAAACATGAACTATTGATTGAAGCGAGATTTCTGTTATCTAAAAACCACTACAGGATAAAAGTGATTTCTTTATTTGAGGAACCTCAAAAAAATTATGAATTACCAGTTATTGAAAAGAATATTTTTGAAGATGCCTTTGATGAAATTGAAATATTGGGATTTCCGGTGTCACATTCTATTTTTGATTTACTGAAGACTAAATACAGAGGTCACGTTCTGGTTAAGGACCTATTGAAATACCATAAAAAAACTGTTAAGATGCTGGCTTATCTGATTTCAAGAAAGCATGTTCCTATCAAAATGAAAAATCATCCGGGCAAGAAAGATGACATGTATTTCGGAACCTGGATTGATGCAGAAGGCCAGTATTTTGACACAGCTCATTTTCCTGACAGTCTAAAACAATTTCCTTTTAAAGAAGGGGGAATTTATCTTTTATTGGGGACAGTTGAAGTAGATTACCATTTTCCAACAATCACCATTACTAAGATGGCAAAGATGCCGCTGATTGCTGATCCTAGATATTCCATGGATGAGGATAAGGCTAAAGAAGTTGAAAGAAGTCTTCAGGAAGATATCAGTATGACTCACAGAAATCCTTATCCTCAAGTACATGAAATTGGCCTTCCCAGACAGAAAATGTGATTTTTAGTTTTTCTATTAAGAGTAATCATTGGCGAAACAATTACGGCTTTGGAAGTAAGTAGCGGACAGACACAGAAAAGCTCGTGGAATTTGGTGGTAATAGGCCATTAGGAAGACCGGAACAACTGCAGAACCGGCTTCCATCTTTGTACAGTTTGCTGATAACAATGGAAATTTTGCAACAAGCCAGATCTAAGGTTTGGCTGATGGAAGTGAACAACCATAATTTAATAAATAAAGAAGCCTTCAATAATTGACAGCTTCTTTATTTATTAAATTTGAGTTTTATATATTCTTCTTTGATGGATCGATAATCATTCTTAACGGTTGATCTTTAGTAGTATAAGAATTTAACCAGTTCAGAAAGGTCGTTATTTTGTTTCTTACATTCATTAGTGACATTAGGTGGATGAAGATCCATACCAGCCAGGCGATGAATCCATTAAAATGTTTGATAGGTCCATTGAGGTCTGCAACAGCTCTGTTTCTTCTTATAATTGCCATAGAACCTTTATCATTGTAAACAAATGTTTTTTGCTCCTGATTTTTTTGTACGGCTATTATATTAGATGAAAGAAGCTTAGCCTGCTGAATCGCAACCTGTGCCAATTGAGGATGTCCTTGCGGAAATGCAGGATCCGTTGTCATTATACTCGTATCACCAATTGCATAGATATTATTTTGGCCTTGTACCTTATTACATCCGTCTGTTATCAACCGTTTGCCTTTACCATAAGAATTCTCCGGAAGACCCTTAAAAATCTCTGCTGTTACACCGGCAGTCCAAATGAGATTTGCAGTTTCAATCTTTGTACCGTCCGCTAAAATAACAACTTCGTCAAAATAATCTTTTACATTTTGCCCTAGCTTTATAATAACTCCCATTGTTTTCAGAGAGTCAGTGGCATATTTTTGAGATGCTTTGCTCATTGGTGCCAATATTGTCGGAAGTCCATCCAAGAGATATACTTCAAATAAAACATCTTTCAACTCAGGATAATCTTTGAAGAGTATATTCTTTCTAAGTTCGCTCAACATCCCAGCAATCTCAACGCCTGTCGGGCCACCTCCTGCTATAACAAATGTCGTAAGCTTTTTTTTCTCTTCGGGACTAGATGTACGGGATGCTCTTTCCAACCTTTCCAGAAGTATATTTTTCAGATTGATGGCATCAGAAATGGTTTTCATCGGAAGCGCATTTTTTTTGATATTTTCATTTCCAAAATAGTTGGAAACCGTTCCTGTAGCCAATATTAATGTAGAATAGGAAAGCTCACCATTATTGAGTACTACTTTGTTTTCGTTCGGTTTGATTTCTACAAGTTCCCCCATCCTAAAAGTGAAATCAGAATGATCCCTAAAATGTTTTCTGAACGGATAACTGATGTTTGAAACATCTAAAAAACCTGTAGCTACCTGATAAAGTAACGGCGGAAAAAAATTGTAATTATTTTTATCTACCAATATAATATGTTTTTTTTGATTGGATCTTAATAAACGTTCTGCCAGTTCTACACCAGCAAATCCACCTCCTATGATGATAATATTGTTGTCATTCTGCATTAGAAATAGTTTAAAGTTGATAAAATCTATTTAACCATTTTTAAGCCAAATAGGTTTTTATCAGTTGAATCTTTTTTATGGTTAAAACCTAGCATATCAATAATTTAAAAAATTAAAAATTAAAAAATTGGGCATTATAATTGTTATTTCAATATTTGAAATAATCAATATATAATGGAAAATTCAAAAACAATTTCAATTTTAAATGATCTTCTTCATATCATTAATGACCGTTTGGAGGGTTTTGAAAACGTTGAAGGCAAGGTGTGGGAGAAGAACCATCAACTTAAGGATCAATATGAGCATATTACTACCCAAAGTAAAATAATGAAGAATGAGATCATTAATCTGATTACTTCTTTAGGTGGTAATCCCAGTGATTCAGTTTCTTTGTCCGGAAGCCTTCACAGAGCTTGGATTGATATTAAAAATTCAGTCATTGTCAGTCATTTAGAAGAATCGACATTACAGAATGTTATCTTCGGTGAGAAGGCTGCCATACAATCGTATCAGGAGGCATTGGACAGCGGTGATCTTGATCCTGAAAGTTCTGAAGTCATTTCTGAACAACTCAAAAAAATCAAAGATTCAAGTCATCAATTCCAAGGAATATATGATAATATTAATTCGTAATTCAATTTAAAATTGATACTATAATTAGAAAGACCATCATTGTGATGGTCTTTCTAATTATATTTTAAATCCATGGATCCAGGACTACTTTAACACATCCATCTTCTTTTTTATGGAAAATTTCATAACCTTTGGCTACATCGTCCAAACTTAACTTATGTGTAATAATATCATCCAATTTTACCTGACCTGTTTCCACATATTTTAGTAGTTTATCTATAATAGAATGAACTGGCGATTGTCCGGCCTTGATAGTTATTCCCTTATCAAAGATCTGACCCAACTTGAAATTATCATAACTCACAGGATAAACTCCTAACACAGAAACAAAGCCTCCTCTTCGAACACCACTCATGCAAGCTTCTAAAACTTTAATGGAGCCTTTTTCAAAATTTAAAACTGCTTTCGCTTTATCTAATAGGTTCCGCTCTGGTTCAAAACCGACGGCATCAATACATAGATCTGCACCTCTGCCATCCGTCAGATTTCTGATTTCTTCAACCGTCTGTTCTGCGCTTTCCCATAGAATCGTTTCGCAGCCAGTTAGTCTTTTGATCTGATCGAGCCTATACTGTAATGTGTCAATTACAATGACTTTCCTGGCATTGTGAAGGATCGCACTTTTAACGGACATCGATCCTACTGGTCCCGCTCCAAAGACAGCAACAGTTTCTCCTCCTTTCAGATCTCCCCACATTACTCCTGTATAACCGGTTGGGAAAATATCCGTCAAGAATAACACCTGTTCATCAGTTAAATTTTCAGGGACTTTCCTAGGGCCAAAATTAGCATATGGAACTCTCACATATTGAGCTTGTCCCCCGCTATAACCACCATACAGATCGGTGTATCCAAACATTCCGCCACCTTTTTCCGTCAAGATTCCACCTTCCGGACCATAATGGTCGGGATTGCTGTTTTCACAGGCTCCCGGAAGATCATGCTCACAAAAATAACACCCACCGCAAGCTATTGGAAAAGGTACTACGACCCTATCTCCCACTTTTAGATGGGTAATATTCTTCCCGACATCTTCTATTATTCCCATAAATTCATGCCCCATAACCATTGGTTTTAATTGTGGCATTCCTCCGGAATACATATGGAGATCGCTGCCGCAAATCGCCGTCGATGTTACTTTGAGTATAATGTCATTTTGATCTTCAATTTTCGGATCTTCAACTGTGTCACAGGTAATTTTACCCGGTGCGTGAAAAACTGCTGCTTTCATAACTTTAATATTTTGTGATTAGATGTCTTATGCCGGGTTATTTCTATCCTTCTCTAGTTCCCAAACGCGGTGATTGGCTACAGCTTTAATAAAGGCATAATCAGAATTATTATTGTTTGAGGTAATAATTGCCGGATCTTCGTGTTTTTTACTTTTAACGTTGCTTGCATTATAAATTTCATCAGTTTCTTTTCCGAAGTAGATTGCTTTACAATGCTTATAAGCCTCATTTACAAATAAAAGTGCTCCCGGTTTGTTATCTTCATTCAACAAGGTTTCTGCAGACTTTTTACCACTGGAAATATACAGAGCATCGAAGCAGACACTTGCTGTACTTGTAAGAGAATGTTTCGGCTCAAAAGTCGTTCCGTCATCCGCTTTTACAGGCGCAAGACTTCCCGCAATGACCTGTATTACAGCTCCTTCTTTTTCAAGTTTCGATTTCAGAGTGTTTACATCTTTTGCATTTACACCATTTTCCATAATAAAACCGATAACACGGCTTTTTATAGTATTTTTAACCGTATTTTTCATACTTAAAGCATCAGAACTTTTTGTTGAAGGTTCTTTTTCAGGGCTTTGTAAGGTTTTCGAATCGGCATCTGCAGGAATACTTCCATTGGGTTGTTTTAGTTTAGTAACATCAACACCCACTTTTTTAGCAACCAACGCCGCTAAATCTTTATTGATAAAAGCCAATTGCCCAACCACTCTTTCACGGATTGCAGGAATTGTAACTTTTGACAATTCAAAAATCAATGCATTTTGAAGGTGCATCTTTTCAGGTTCCGATTGGCTATTATAAAATAATTTTGCTTGGGAATAATGATCTACAAAACTTTGACTTCTCGCTCGTATTTTCTTTCCATCGACTCTTTCCTCTTGTGATGTAAAACCACCATCTTTCCACATCGCCTGAAAAGGACAGCCGCCGCCGATAGAGTTTGGCTCATAGCTTACTTTTCCTTTAACGATCTGTTGGCGCATATGTCCGTCACGCTGATTATTATGAACAGTATTAATGGATCTGTTAATAGGGATCTCGTGAAAATTCGAAGAACCCAATCTTGACAACTGCGTATCAGTGTAAGAAAACAATCTTCCCTGCAACAGAGGATCATTGGTAAAATCAATTCCTGGGACCAAATGGCCAGGGTGGAAAGCTATCTGTTCAGTCTCCGCAAAGAAATTATCGGGATTTCTGTTAAGCGTTAAAGTTCCGACCAATTCAACAGGAACTTCTTCTTCAGGAATCAGCTTTGTAGGATCGAGCAGATCGAAATCGAATTTATGTTCATCCTCTTCAGGAATAATTTGTACTCCAAAATCCCATTCCGGAAAAGCACCGTTTTCTATGGCCTCCCAAAGATCTCGCCTGTGAAAATCTGAATCTTTTCCCGAAATTTTAGTCGCTTCATCCCAAGCTACGGAATGAACACCTAACTTCGGTTTAAAATGAAATTTCACAAAATGTATTTTCCCTTCCTCATTAATAAATTTGAAAGTATGAACTCCAAAACCTTCCATCATTCGGTAACTTCTTGGAATCGCCCTGTCACTCATTGCCCACATAATCATATGCATACTTTCTGGCATTAAGGAAATAAAATCCCAAAATGTATCGTGTGCAGATGCAGCCTGCGGAATGGCATTATCGGGTTCAGGTTTTACAGCGTGAACCAGATCAGGAAACTTCATTGCATCCTGAATAAAAAACACTGGAATATTATTCCCTACCAGATCATAATTTCCCTCTTCAGTGTAAAATTTGATGGCAAAACCTCGTACATCTCGCGCAAGATCTGTACTTCCCGCACTTCCTGCAACGGTAGAAAAGCGCACAAAAACAGGTGTTTCTTTTCCTTCTTCTGATAAGAATTTTGCTTTGGTGTATTTTGCCAGACTTTTATTGATTTTAAATGTGCCGTGTGCTCCGGAGCCACGCGCGTGAACAATTCTTTCAGGTATTCTCTCGTGGTCAAAATGAGTGATTTTTTCTCTCAAGATAAAATCTTCCAATAAACTTGGTCCTCTTTCTCCCGATTTCAGAGAGTCCTGATTATTACTTATTTTTAGACCTTGATTAGTTGTAAGTGCCTGATCAGAGTTGTCAGTCTCATGCTCTTTCAATTGCTCCAGTTTGATGTCAGATAGTTTGTTTTTTTTCATAATATACAATTTGGATTTGATTATTTTTTAGTTAATAAACAAAAAGCATACCTGTAAAATGATTAAAAACAGTTTGTAATTGATAAAAATAATTATTTATAATCTGCAAATCATAATGTCTTTAAAAATAAAACAAAACGACAAAAAAATTTAAGAATACACTATGATTTTATAAATTAGTGTCAAATAAAGTAACAACCATATTTCCTTTAAAGTATTAGCTTTTCGCTGATATAGATTTTTATCTTTACCATAATTAAGTCCTGTGAATTATCACAATGTCCTCAATTGAAGCTTTTCATATTTACATCTTTTGACAATATTGAAAACCATCAATAGTCTTTAGTCCACATCAGGAAGTTTCTATGATATATAAACATTCAGAAAGCAGTGGATTGATATACTAGTTTGTTTGCCACCAGCACAATCTTATAATACTAAAATCCTAATTACATAATCTTGAGGGAGTAAAATTATTATTTGTTTCTGGATGTTCTATGATAAAGTTTGTATATCAGTTAGTGTTTCATTCATTACTTCGACGGTCCATCTATAATTTTTACAAAGCACATATAACATCTCCATTGGAGATTCTGGCTTTCCATTATCTACTCCAAGGTTGAATCCAACTAAAGGAGCTTGAAATATACCAGAAGGTCTATCATTAGCACCTGCGTAAAAATTTACCCAAGATATTAGCCAATTAACTTTTCTAAGAAGCCCTTCTATTGTTGACGAGTTTGATATTATAGCCTTAGCAACAACAATGTTATAAAAGTTAGTTACTAATGTATCCATCCTTGTTTGATTTCCTTTATATGCGCTTCTATAGTCGATTGTTTTTAAAGCAGGGCATAGCTCTATTCCCGTAGGTGGTGTTAAAGGTAAAAGTTGACCAGATGCAGCAAACACAATTGATAATTGATTCAAATTCATACCACCGATTCCAACCCCCCAAGACGTCAGAGCTCCATTACCCATACCATTTGTCCAATTTACTTGATGTCTATAACCAAAAGACAAATGTGTTATTTGTTTCATATCATTTATTTCTTGAGATATATTTTGAACTGGATTAGCAGCAAAAGCTAAAGTCCTTAAAGTAGAAATATCTTTAAAATTAGATGGTATTGAAGAGGTATTAATTGAACAACTTCCTAATGACAAATTAGTTATACCTTTTATTCTAATAATTTTATCCAAATTATTATTTAGCTTATTTGACAAATTAAGTCCAGATAATGCTAATTGAAAAATCCTTGAGTTAGTTATCCAAGTTGGAATAAAACTAATAGAATTAGGTGTTATCGAATTAAGGTTAAGCGTTTGAAAGTACCCACCTCCCAACCCAGTTGGGAACTCTTCAAAATATACTGATGAAATACTAACAGCACTAGAAAATCTATAAAACAATAAATTCTCTGGAAATTTCCCGATTAATCTTTGTCTAGAAATTGTTATAGAATATATATTATTAGGATTAGAAAACCACATTTTTACAGTTCTTTTAGCAGCACCTGCGGGATAAGTATATGTGGGAATAGATGTATTTGTGGTAAAATTATATGATGCTATTGCGCTACCATCACCGTAATCAAAATTAACCGTATTATTAGTACCTGGCTTAGATGATAATTGAAATACAGGACTAGCCATCCCTTGGATAGGAGGAAAAACACTTTGATTATGATCAAATTCTATAACAGGTAAATCTGGGGATTTTAAAACTTCTCCAGATGTATTTGTCATAATGTTTCCATAAAGATCTTTTAACATAATTATTCCGTTATAACTGTTGTTGCTTGATAAAAATGCCAGTGTAAACCAACTTTTTTAAAAAAACCATTTAAATTTTGAGCTTGAACTTCATCCGTTCCAAATGCTTCTAGTTCATTATATGGAGGTATTGATGATAGAATACTAATACTGCTATAACTTTTTGCATTATTCTCCGTTATATTACCTAAAGTATCTTTACCAATAACTTTACTAATGGGATTTGTCGTAACAGACACTCGAGATAATGATCCATTATTATTAATCTGAGCTAAACCAATTCCTGTTCCTGAAACCTTATCCAATTTATTGGATAACGCAGTATTCATAGCCGCTGTAGTGACGTACCCTAATGCTGCAATTTGTGTTTTTGTATAGTAATTGTTATTCATATAAGCCGTGACATCCATCTGAACAGAGTCGCCATCTTTACTCAACAATGGAATATAAAAATAATCCAACGTCGGTAAACTTACAATATCAATTGGTTTCGTAATTTTGCCCGCAATCTCATCATTCTTTTCGGCAGATAAGCCTAATGGGAAACCAGAGGTAGAATCTCCCTGCAAGGTTCTGTCTATAACAATATCAGAAACATTTCCTCCTAGTTTGATTACATCTAAACAATCAAGCGAATGATCATATTTCACCAAGACATGCTCCTTGGATTTTATTGTAAATGGCTGAGAAAATCCTTTTATTAATCTTCTGCTGAGATTTGCTGAAATTTCTATTGAAGAAATCGAATTATTAAAAATCAGAAACTCTAAGTCCCTCGTAGTTTCTTCTACAAACTGAATTCCTGCCAAATAAGTTGTCCCATTTAATACTTTTGATCCAGGGGTTAAATAAAAATTTTGCCTCTTATCTGTATATTGGATATTAAATATCGAGCCACTTATATAGGTAATTTTTTTCCAATTGTCTTCTGCCTTGTCTTTAAAACCATTCAATGTTTCAGGATCAACAACAGGTCCTTCTGGGGTCAGCAAAATTAATCTTACATGCAGTTCTCCAGGAGCAAGCGCGGGCTCCTGAGGATCATCTCCTTCGTTACCTTCTTTTAGAAAAAATAAACCAGGTTCATTTCTTGCAACAATACGAAGGAACTTATTGCCACCAGAAACTGGCATAAATGACAAAGTTGTAGGAAAATTATTTGTTAAGATTTGACCAATGATTCTGACTTTGTTAATTCCAAATTCTGCGTTAACTCCGATAGTAACATTTCCACTGTTAATGGAAATATTTCCGATAGAGAGAACTTCATTGGAATTGACTGTGAAAGGAAGTTGAGATTCTGGAATCAAACCATTGACCAAATCTGCCTTTTTTGATAATGCTATTGATAAACCATCAATCCCACTCATAGGTATCGGTGAACTCTTATGATAATAACTGTTCAGCAAGCCGTGAAACTGAGATTGTGTAGGCTTGGCACCTGTCACAAACCAACTTTTAAGTCTTGAAAGTTCTACTACTTCCAATTCCATAGGTATATTAGTGTTGTTTGCCATTTATTTTTGGTTTTATATGTTAAATCCATTTGTGGTGGATATTTAAATTTTATGTATCTAGTGAATTATTTAAGTGTTCTTTACTAAGAAACCAAATTTTTGAAATGATATAAAGTTTTAATTTAATTTGTATGCCTTTATAATATTCCAAGACAATTGTTTATTTGAAACCCCAGACGAGTGTGATATCAACTGAGTTACAAATGAATAATCTTCATTATTACTTATAATAGTAGTAGACGTTTTACCCTCACCTGTAATTTTCAAAACATTGCCCTGTTTTAAAATAACAATAGTAGAATCTACAGTTGTAGAATAACCAGTGGTCATTTTAAACTGATTGTTATTTAGAGTAAAATTATACGCTACAACCGTTCCTCCCGCATAGTAAAGAAATGATTGCCCATAATACACTAAGCCTAATGGAAGTAAATTATTCGCAGTTGAATTATACATTACCCCAAAAGTATTTTTTAATGTACTATTATATCCTCTCATACCGGCATCTGTCGAAATAGCATCCGTCAATTGGATTTCAACATACCAGTCTTCACCAGCTAGAAACGCCGGAGAAGATTTCATCGAAATAAAAGTAGATAAACTGGGAACCGAAGAAACATTTTCTTGTTTTATAATACCCGTTACGCCAGCACCTACAGATAATGTATTACTATAATTAGAATTAGTAAGGATGTTCCAACTTAAACCAGATAAATCTTTGCGCGATAATCCAACTAAAACTTGAAGAGACATTTCAGAAGTAGTATTTGCCACTCCACTCCACACTTTTATTTTATATTCACCTTCTCCTAATTCGTAGATATTTTTAGTAAAGGTTAATTCAGTTGGAGAAATCACAGTTATCTTATCTCCTTCAACTGTGAGTAAAACATTATAATTTAAATCTAAAATCTCAACTTTTCTACTAACCTGGGATAAATTCAAATTCGCTCCTGTAATAATAAATGTAGTATCATAATTTTCCAGAGGCATTACTGAAGGGTATATTGCACCAATAGACATGGCTTCTTGCGATGCGTTATCATTCAATATTCTTACAAATTCTAACCTCTGAGCATTCGTCCAACTGTTTGCTGTATCTTTAAAAGCTGAAAATCCAACTTTTGCTATTTGTCCATCAGAGTTCTTCCCTAAGAAATCTGTGAATAGACTATCATCACTTTTATTTGGTAATTCTGTAATGGAATATGGTTCTCCATTAGTATTCCACACCCAAGTATCACCTTCACTTTGGGTTTGGACATAACTGCCATTTGTAGTATTATTAGAATTAGTTACGTTTTTTCCAAAATCATCTATTGCAACCGCTCTTCCGTCTATCCCTAAAACATAAGTCCCCCTTTCTCCATTATCCGGATTATCTACTTTTTTATACGCATTACCATTATGAGTAAACCCATTTTCATCTACATAATCTATAGTTCCTACATTGGGCGGCAACTCACCAACATTAAGAGCATCTTTCCAAGCTTGTGTATTGATGTTGGATGCATCTACTTTTGCATAGTACTGCAATTGTGAAGCATCTGCTTTGTTACCCAACACTGTAGACAGACCACTAATACCACTCATTGGTATTTGCGAACTCTTATGATAATAGCTGCTCAGCAAGCCGTGGAACTGAGATTGCGTAGGTTTTGCGCCTGTTACAAACCAACTTTTAAGTCTCGAAAGCTCTACTACTTCCGATTCCATAGGTGTATTATTGTTGTCAAGTGCCATGTTTTGTTTTTAAATGACTAGTAATTTTAAATTAATAGAATTCTTAGTCACTGTTATTAAATATTTATTATATAATTTTAAATGCCTTAGTTATAATTAATGTTGGAGCTTCTGCCTGATTTGGACTTTCTGTATTATTACTTCCTATACCTTTTAATTGTGCCGATAAAGCATACCCTGAATTGTTAGATATAGTAATGAAACCCACTTGAGAACCATCAGTAATAGTAAGCAAGTTGCCTAATTTAGTAATACTTAAAACTATTGTTTTAGAAATGGTACTCTGACCCGAATAATCAGTATTCCCCGTATTAGGATTAATGTTGGTTGACAATGTACCTCCAGCCCAAGTTTTTAAATATCTCCAAAAATGAATAGGTATAAAAGATAAAGAATTTTGTACGTTAGAATAACATACACCTATTCTTAAAATTTCTACCGCCGTGTAGACTCCAATGCTACTGTCTATAGGTATAGCACCTGTTGTAACTTGTAATTCTACATACCAGTCATCACCTTGATCAAACATTTTTGAAGATAGAAAAGATATTACTGGCGTTGCCGTTACTTGATTTACTTTATTTTCAATCATATTAACCTGTGCGCCTGCTCCTGTACTCATATCATTTGTAATATAGGTACTATCAACCAACTTGTTCCAAGTAATTGAAGAAATATCGATATTCTCTACTGAGGAAACTATCTTAAATTGTAAAGAAGTCGTTAATATTTTTGCACCACTTTTAAGCCTCAATTTATAGTCTCCTATGGATAGAGCATTATAGTTATAATAGAAAACCAAAGATAATCCATCAGCATATAAACTAATTTGAGAATTGGGTACAGTTGCTAGAACTACATTATCCGAGGCTCTTAATATTTCTATAGACATAGAATCTGCATTAAGATACAAATTAGCCCCTCTCAAAACCAGGTACACATCATTGTCTTCTCTCTCAAACAAAGGAGGCGAAATAGTATTTACCGACATCATACCTGCACTTCCTGCTCCCCCATTGAGTATCTGACCAAATTCCAATGCTTCTGCCTGAGACCAAGTTAGAGCAGTGGCTTTAAATGCTTGAAATCCTATTTTCCCGAATTGTCCTGCTGTATTCTTTCCTACAAAATCTGTGAATAAAGTATCATTTGATTTATCCGGCAAATTTTTCAAAAACCAAGGATTACCGTTCGTTTCCCAGGTCCAGGAGTCTCCTTCATTTTGGGTTTGGACATAACTGCCGTCTGTAGTGTTATCAGAATTAGTTACGTTTTTTCCAAAATCATCTATTGCAACTGCTCTTCCGTCTATACCTAAAACATAAGTCCCCCTTTCTCCATTATCCGGATTATCTACTTTTTTATAGGCATTACCATTATGAGTAAACCCATTTTCATCTACATAATCTATAGTTCCTACATTGGGCGGCAACTCTCCAACATTAAGAGCATCTTTCCAAGCTTGTGTATTGATGTTGGATGCATCTACTTTTGCATAGTACTGCAATTGTGAAGCATCTGCTTTGTTACCCAACACTGTAGACAGACCACTAATACCACTCATTGGTATTTGCGAACTCTTATGATAATAGCTATTCAGCAAGCCGTGGAACTGAGATTGCGTAGGCTTTGCACCTGTCACAAACCAACTTTTAAGTGTTGTAAGAGGAGTTATTATTAATTGATCTGGGGTATTACCATTATCTAGTGCCATTTTTATTACTTTTAGTATTAAGTTCCGAAATATTTTATGAATCTTACTGCAACATATGGTTGTAAGTTATTATGTGCCTTGGCAGTATTATTTTGTCCGCCTACTGTGGATGTGTCTCTACTCCAATTTGTGTTATCGTGAATAGCCAATGCATTTTCGTTACCATCACCAACTCTGTCTTTTCTGAAATTCATCGTATGAGCGTGAGGTGGCATTTCGGTAATAGATAATTGATGCGTTTTTGTACCACTTCTACTACCCAATGAAAAATCAATATCATTATCAGCTTTTGCAACCCAAACTCGTCCTTGTTCCAAAGCAGGATTCCAATCTATCCAACCAGTTGGCGGATCAATAGTCATCGGTTGATCATAACGAACAATTGTTCCAATTGGTATGATAGGTTTAACCTCTAATTCTGCAACTTTTGCCTCAAGACTAGCGATTCTTGCTTCGTGATTAGAAAGACTTGTGCTGTGATTAGCAATACTATTATCATGGCTTAGTTTAAAAGCCTCAATTTCTGTTGTCTTAAAAATTCTTTTAAAACGTGACCAAGCATAAGTATCTTCTGGGCCTGCTGTTCCAAATCTTACTTGCCTTTTGTAAATAACATCTCTTTGTTCTGCATCCTGGAAAGTTGCTTTAACAGGTTCTACAGTAATAATAACCGTATCTGATAAATTACCTGCCTGAAACGGTAATAGTTCACCATTTAAAAATACTGTACCATCTGTAACTGAAGATCCATTAACCTGACATCCAGAAATAATAGCAAAATCACCAGCCAAATTTCCTAATTGATTAAAAAGATTATATGAAGTTTGTAAGGCGTCTAGAATATTAGTAGAGAGTGGAAAACCACCTGTTTGATTAAAATTGATATAATTCATATCGTAATTATTTTGTAGCGTTTTGTCGCTAATTTGTAAAAATCTATTAAGTATTTTATTTTGTAAGCATCATATTCGACAGCTGATGGAACTCTAACATAAAAATCCACTCCAGTATCACCATAATCATCATCACTATAAATATATAATGTCCCAAGATTCTTAATAAGATCTAATTGACCGATGATTTGCACTTCCGGATAGATGTAAATGCGATCATGCAGATTCCCATCATCTATTTCTATTCTTCTAAGTTCTGGATCGTATTCCTCATTCAGTACCGCTCTTAAGTAGCATTTTTGTCCATTATGGTTGACGTTGAATAAATTGTCCTCACGATTAATTATAAAGACGTCGTATAATTTAGAAATTGGATGGATCAACGATTTGAGATAAGCTTTCATCTTTTTACCTCTAAGAAAAGTTGGTAAGAGTAGAAAAGCCAGCTTATCAATATCTATATTATACCACATATTCTATAATTGTTTTATATTCTTCATTTGAGAGCGACCAGGTAAAATATCCACTTACCGGCAGGGTTTCTCCTTTGATATCTTTCAAACTTCCGTAACCGTTAGAAGCTGTATCAATCCAAGAAGTTTTTGCATATTCTAACCGTGGATCCAATACACCTTCTACAGTCTGCAGCTTATCTATAAGATGATTAAGAACTAGCATACCATTGAAAGGCAACTCTTTCATGTATTCAGAAATAGCCTTCACAACAGGAAATTCTCCAACGCCACCTGTATTTAAAATCTTCATTCCATTCCTGTTTAGTACCATAGGATCAATCTTGATTGTTAGCTTTAACTGAAGTCGATCTGGCACATAATTGAGAACTGTAATTTTCACACCAGCATCTTTAATCTCATTGATATATGCATCGAAACTGACTTTTTCATCTTCACCAATTGGTTCTAAGAGCCCATCTTTTTCAGTGGCAATCTTTACAATCAATCTACTTTCAATAGAACTTTCTGTAACAGCAGCATATTTAATAATTTTTGAAGCCGCAATCTGCTCAGCAGTATAAGGTGCATTATTGAATTGATCTGTATCTTCAATTAGTTTAAAATCCAGACCTACACCGTATTGAAATGCCAAAGCCTTATTTCTATACCATCTTGCTGTATGAGGTTTTAATTGAGTCAAAGCATCTAAAACTTCAGCTTTATGAGTATCAAACAAAGTTTCTAATACCCAAATCGCATAAGCAATAATATAAGTGAAAAGTTTCCAAATAGATGTTTTACTATCAGTTGTTAATTCGGTTAACCCTGATAATTCGGTTTGAGTTTCTTTACTATCCAAGATCAAGTTCTGGATTTGCTGTATTGTTCTTGCCATTTTTACTTATTTTAAAATCATATTCTATGTACCAGTAACCGATACCTTCTAATATTTCTTCTTCCGGATCAACTGTCAATGCAGTTGCGGGTTTTATGTTTTTTGCAGTATAAAAATCTAATATCTCCCGATCTTTCACTATTGTTTCGGGGATCAAAAGAGACATTCCTACAGTCAGATCATCTGTGATGCTTATTCCGTTTGCGATTGATAAATCGAATGCGTTCAAAACGTTTCCCGTATGCTGTATAGCAAAGTCTAAAAGTGATTGATTATGTAGAACTGCTATTGTCGTTGTTGCCATTGGTAATTTCTTTTACAGTTGTAACCGCTTTTTTTGCTTTGCCGGTCATTTTTTTTAAATAATTCCAGATATCAAATCCTGCTTTGGGGAGGTTTTCAAAAAAGATTGAATAAAACTCTATCGCACAACTGATTGCAATTGCAACCAAAGTAAGAGTTACCTCGTGTTCTGTATATTGGTTACTCCCAAAAGATTTGATTTTGAAAATAATCTCTATCCCGTAAGTAAGAATGATAAAAAGGAAATAAGTAACACTCTTTATTATTGAAAGTCTTGTTTTTTCGCTGGTAAATCCTGTGTTCCAAAACTTTGTTGTCTTGTCTGATTTTTCCCACTCGTTCCAGGAAGCCATTATTCCTGTGACATAATCTGCAAGCATCAAAATCAATAAGAGAAAAAATGCTTTTTCAAAATTGGATAAACTTACTACTCCAACAGCAGGAATCAATACCGAAGGCTTTTTGATAGTCGCCAGAATTGCTACAAGATGTTGTTTATAAATTATAAATTCTTTCATTATTATTCAATACTTGTAACTGTAACTGGACCATTAGGCGCAGTTGCCATAATTGTCATTTTTTTCACTTCATTTATAATTGCGGCTGCTAATTTTGATGAAAAGTTCTTTCTTGATGATTCGGGATTGTCTGTTTCATCAGCACATTCTAACATTACATTTTCAATTTTATCTGCTAGTATTTGTTCGGACATTGGCATATTTAAACCTATTTTAAAAAGTTTTTAAATCTATTTTCAACACTTTCAAACTGAAGATCATTAACTAGTGTTATTGTACTCCCTGTATTGGTCGTGAATTTCATCTGACGAATAGCTGTAATCAAATCAACCATCAGTTTTTTCAGCGTTTCATTTTCTTTTTTGAGCAAAAAGCCATCTTTATCAATATTGAAATTAACATTATCAATCTTCCAATCAACTGCTTCTACTTCACTATACACTTCTACATACAACCAATTAATATCTTCTTCTATAGGCGATACCAAAACCGATGAGCCAACAAGTGGAAAAATGAATAATTGATTTTTTTTCCCATCAACGATAGAAGAAAGCTGTACATCTTCATATTGGATTTCTCCATCATCTACCGTACAAGTGCCTGATTCTTTGTCTACACTTATAACCTCTGCAGGAAAAGTAGAAATGGACCTGGCTTTGAGTGCTGCAAATGCCTTTTGTAAATCGTTCATTATAATTTATTTCCTAATGTTACTTTTCTTCTGGCTCCACTGGTTCCAAATGTGGTCACTACTTTTTTTATGAAGTAGTTTCCTTCTCTGTTTTTGTGTTCAGTATCTATAATCTCTGCTGCCATACCTCTTGTTGCAAAAGGAATCAAAAAAGAAGTTAAATCACCTGTGAATGCACCATTTTTAGCGTCTTTGAAAGCTTTCTCCGCCATCTCTTTTATAACCGCTTCGCTCACAACACCATCTATATTCATTGTATTCTCTTCTCCATCTTTATCACCGGTAGTATATGTTTTTCTTTTATTGGTTTTTTTGTCTATCCAAGTCCTTACAATCTTTATTTTTTTGTCTTCGTTAGATATAAACTGCAGATTATTTTCAACCAGATTATAGTTAAGATCATATATTACTCTCTCTCCAATATTGGTTGCCTGCTCTAATCCGCAATACAGACTGTAATCATCATCTATAAATACCGAGAGACTAACATTTGATTTCAGTTCTTGCAGAGCCTGCGCGCCATTCTTATTTTTGATGGTATATTTTGTAATCTCATAATTCGGGATTTTTGTGGATAACTGGATTTTTGTGCCGGAAACAATTGTTTCTAAAATTGTTTTTAAGGTTGTTTTACCCCAATTACCCTTAACACTTTTTCTTCTCAACAACCACATTGCATCTTCACAATGAATCTCAACAATAGGTGTCTTTGGATTAATTTTGCTTACATATCCAACAAACTCAACTCCTTCATATTTTCCGTCATAGGCTAATATTATCTTTACAGAATCCTCAACCTTGATAACTTCTTCAATATATTTTTCCTCATTATTATCTTTGATTTTGAACTTTGTGGGAACTTTGATAACTGCTGTATCTGATAATTCTTCTACCGATTTTGTTATCTCCACATCATTAACCGAATCAAAGACAAAATTTCCAATTTCTATTTTTGCAGAGAGAGTATACATTAGATAAGAGTTGCTAGATTAAGATTACTTACTGTATCTATTATTTTAGATCTGTCTTTCAAATCAGCATAAAAATCCTGATCACTCACTGCACTAATACTGTATCTCTGCATTCCTGCTTCTCCTGACATCTCATCAAACTTGATATCTGTCAAAACCATATTTCGAATCTCGAAGAGTTCCAGAAAAGGATTCGAAATAACTTCTAAAGCTTCGCTCAGATCAAACATATTCTTCAGTTCACGAACCTGTTCTGTAGGATAAGAGTCCCAATCATTTTCATTAACGCAAACACCTTTTATACTGATTTTATAATCTTCAGACGATATATATTCTTTCACAGATCCTTTTCGTTCTTTACCTACCGTTGTAGTTTCAACAATCTTTTTATCACGTTGCAGGGAGATCAACGGTTCATTTGGAAAGACGAATTGATTTCCTTTTTTATCAGCAACTTTTAAAGTTGTAAAATACCGTCCACCTAAAAGAAGATCCTTTCCTATATTATTAAGTGATGGAAAAACAAATTTAGTTTTGTTTGTAAGCCACCAGCTCGGAAATGCCGGACCTACATAATCAAAATGTGCTCTTGCAACCAACTCTTTAAAATCAAATTCTGCCATTATCCTATTTGCATTTGGTTAACACTATTTACTGCTCTTAACAGTATTTCTTGTACTTTATCTCCTAAGTTAGACAGCCCTTGTTCTGTCTTATTAACTTGTATTACCGTCTGGTCTTGTAGCTTGCCTATATTGATTACAATATTGGTCTGTTTGTTACCCCCTTCTGTAATACCATCTCCTTGCGCTCTGTTTTTTGCAACTTGATTTGCAGGAGTTTTGGATAATTTTTTATCACCATTACCTAACAGATCTTTTATTCCATCATTATAATCTTTTGCATTACCTTTTTTATCACCAGTAGATCCTTTAAAAGCTTCGAGCGTATTGTTGAAATCATTTAATATTTTTTTTCCATTAATACTTAATCCCATTTGCCCAACTGCTTTTGCTGCATCGTGACCACGATTTAAAGTACCTTGGACGTATGTTTTCCCATTTTTTTGAAGAGATTTTTCATTTTCCTGAAGTTTGGCTGTAAACTCAGATGTAACTTCTTTATTTAATGATTCATAAGCTCCTTTAAAATCAAAACTTAAAGCCTTCTTGACCGCTTCTCCTACATTGCTTATTTTTTGACCAATCTTATCAAATATTTCAAAAGCAGTATATCGTAACTTATTGAATAAATAAATTGCAATATCAATTCCCATTGTGAAATCTGCTTTTACCTGTTGCCAAAAAAGTTTGATCAAACTCCCAAGCGCTGTAAAAGTTGCTCCCCAACCATCCGTATATTTAATTAACAACCCTATTACTGATACCAATGCAACAATTCCTATAATAATCCAGGTTATTGGACTAATTGCCATAACCAAATTGAATATTCCAAAAGCAATTGCAGCATCCAAAATGTAAGGTGCTAATGGTTTTAAAAACTCCAAAACAGCACTTAAACCTGTTGAAAATAAATCAATAACTACGAGCAAAGCTGAAAGCATACCTCCAAAAAGATCTGTTGGTTCCCCAATACCACCTCCAAATGCGGTATCAATAAATTCTTTTATTGAATCAATAACTGGTGAGAGGTATTGCATTGCTAAAGCACCAAAAACCTCAAAATAACCTCCAATTGTTACTAGAAAATTCCACCAACTTTCTTTGATATTAGCAATCTGGCCTGCTGAAGTTTGGGAAAAATTTTCCATAGAACCCGAAACACCATCCATCGCTCCATAACTTGCAACAGCATCTTTAATTGCTTGTCCGTTATTTGAAACTTCCTTGGTAACACCTTTGAAAGTCATTCTGATTTTATCACCTTGTTTAGAAGCGTCAATACCCAATGCTTTCAAACCGTCAAACTGTCCTCTTTGCGCACCTAGAATAGCTCCTGATAAATCATCAAAGGATTTGCCTTGTGAGGTTGCCAAATCACCTAACTTCATCATTTCATCATAAGTAGGATATATTCCATTTTTGGTAAGATTTGTAAAACTTCCCACGACATCGTTCAACTGATAAGGCGTATTTTTCGCGAAATCTGTGAGCATAGCCATAGCCCCCGAACCAATTTTATCTCCTAAAGCGTTATTAAGCTCATTACTCATTTTTTTATATTCGTTTCGAGCCTCAATTGCCTTATCTATAAAATCGGACATTGATGTTATTCCTGTTAATTTTCCAAAACCAACACCTGCAATTTCACCGGCTTTCTTTCGAAAATTGCTTATTTTTTGAATATTTGCGTCCAATTTTTCTCCCATACTTATCAGCTTAGAAGAAACTTTGTCACTTAATACTATATTTTTTAATTTATCGGTAAAACCTTTGGCTTTGGTTGTAACTACACCAAAAAGATCTGCAACCTTTTTTAGTTGAGAGCTGGCTTGATCCTTAAGTGTTGCTATAAAATTGAATGCGTTCATTTATTTAGTTTCTGATGCTTTCTTTTCCTGCTGGCGTATAAAGTGCAGGTCTTGTATTTTTTCTGCCCACTCTTCATCACTCAATAAATCAGGATTAGGAATATGCAGGTAGTAATTGATATAGGCATTGTAGAGCCTAATATCTATGATCTGAGAATAATCTCTTGCCGATGCGTCATCTGTATCGATAACCGCATCGTTTAAAGCTTTTTTAAGCTTGCAATTTTTTTGTTTTGCAACTTCTCAATTGCTTGGTATAGAGGAAATCTGATTTGTGGATTATCCTTATCATTGTAAGCAGCATCTTTTGATAAAACAATTTGATCAAATAATGCTTCTTGTGTCTGGAAAGGTTTGCCAGATGGGTTTCTTTTTTCAGCCATTCTGATATCTTCCCTTGTAATCACTCTCACAGTACATTTGGAATCTTCCACAGTGATTTCGGTGCCATTTTTCACTGTTTTAGTTACGGCATCGGGATAGTTAAAAAAGTCTACTAATTCTTTACGAGCCGGCAAGAAGTACTCGTCATTTTTACGAATTTCTTCATCACCTTCCAACCACAAAGTATTAAGCATATCTTCTCCAAAAGCAATATCGCCACCTTTTTGCATGGCTGTAAAAGCTCTTTTAAAATCTGGCATTCTCGGTTCTCTTAGAAATACAGATTTGTCCTCAATAGGTAGTTCATACACACCTCCGTATTTTTCTTTCCATTCTTGAATTTGTTCTGCTGTTACTGTCATTGTTTTGTTTGTTTTTTTAAATAAAGACCCGCCTTGTGACAGGTCTTTATTCGAGTTAGAATTTATATAGAGTTAGGATTGTGGTTTCACATCAAGGAAGATGATTGGCAATTCAACCGACATATTTTTGTCTCCTTGAGCCATTCCTTTTTTCACCTCGGTAAATTCACATCCTTTCAAGATATCAACAACCGTTTGTCCTCCATCCTCTGGTACATAAGAAACCACTAGATCAAAGTTCAGTTTCAAGATATCCTTATCTTTAGCATCTCTGATCATAGCTTCTAGCTCAGATTGCCATAGAGTCAGCTTTCCTTCGCAAGATCTATTACCACGGGTAATTTTATGTGGCGTGTTTCCTCTACCGTATAACAATTCTTTCTCTTGTTTTTTTGTGTATTCTACGGCTGTTGCTCCTGTTACGATTCTCCCACCCATTACGATAGAGAGATCAGACCAACTGTATTGTTTTGAATCAAAAGTATTTGGCATAATTATTCAGCGTTAGTTGTAAATCCAATATTTACGGTTATATATTTTGCGTATCCGACTGGCAATAGTGCGACCTGCACTTCAACTTTTCCTGTTGAAACTACATTTTGATTAGGGTTAACATTTACACTAACATCACTTAGATTACCAGGTTCAACCATTAAAGATCTAATTTGCGTATCTACTGCAGATTGCCAAGACTTAATAATAGAAGGGTGAATAGTTCCGTCTGCATTTACGGGAACCTCATCTTTTAAAAACTCCAACAACGCGTCATAGGCAATAAGCACTGCTTTATCCATAACAAAACCATTGGCTAAAGATTTAAAATCATCAGTCGGTTTTGTAAGAGTAACATCATCAGAAAAATAGAATCCACTTCTTCCTGCATAATTTTGTAAGAAAATATAGCCTTTCTCATGAATCGCAGACCATTGGCTTGATTTACTTTCTACTTTATCTGTACTTGTAAAATATGCCGCATTATCCTCGACCGCACCATCTCTTACACGTCCGATGTTTCTCTGAACAGGAGTGCTTGCCAATCTACCAAGTGCTAAGCCAATAGAAGCATCTTTTTCTCCATCAGTATTACTTAATAAAATAGAAACACGATTGTAATTAGATGTAGCATAATCCTGAAGCTCTTCTAAATTACCTGTGAATGCATTCCCGGAAAGCACAACCCTAAATGGAGAATACTTTTCAGCAAATAAATCTGCTAGTTTCTGAGCTTTTTCTACTGCATCAATAACATCTTTGTCTAAAGCTCCTGAGAGGGTTACTGCTCCTTCAGCGGCTTTCTTAGCAACACCTAGTACACGAATCTTGCCCGCTGCGTCAGAAATGAATTTTTCCGCAAAACTCTGCTCATTATCATTGTGCAATGCACCTTTCATTGTTGTTGTAGTTAGCATAAACCACAGCTCTGCATTTTCTCCTGCATAGTCATAAAATGCTTTGATATGCTTGTAAGCAAATTTATTTTCACCTACTGCCTCGATACCTAGATCTCTAGCTTCCTGCAAAGAAAAAATTTGGTATGCTTCTCCAGCAACTATATCATTATCTCCCGTTACAGTTACACCTGTGATAAGTAGTCCTGGTGTTTTTTGGATGTCGGCCTGACTTTGGCCAAGTCCATTTGTTGAAATATTAAACTTTATGTATGGTAACATTTAAAAAAAATTTTATAATTAATAAAATGATAAAACAAACCAATATACCTAGTCCAAAAGCTTTTACTAAATCCCAAAATGTATAGCCAGTATCGGTTGTTACATTTTTATTATTGATTTTAGTATCCGTTTTTTGGCTTTCAAAATCCTGTCTGATGTTTGCTGTCAAGGCTAAACTGTCACACTCTGCACTTACTCGTATGGTGTCGTGAAGTATCTTCAAAACGACCTTCGCATTTCCATTTTTTTGGATCATAGTGTTAGACATTCTAGTAATAACATCTCCATCTTCACATTTTGAAATAGCATTTAAAGGGATTTGTAAACTTGTTGAAGCCTTAGGAGTAAACAAGATTGTATCACGATATTTTGTAATCTTAACAGAACTAGTTCCTGTTACAATTTCGCTGGTTTGGGTTACCTGCCGATTGGTACGGCAGGCACTCAAAACAAGTAACATCATGAGACAAGATATGGTACTATATATTTTCATATTGTGTTTAAAAAATATAAATCGGCTTCTTTTTTTCTACGGTTTTTGAGACCGAGAATTGGTTTTCCGTTATCGTAAATCCATCTCATAAATTGGGCTCTTATTTCCTTATCGTTCGGATTAATATTGACCTTCTTCAAGAGTGTAGATTTGTTAAACGCGCCTATTCCTACATTGTAACAAAAAGACACCAAAGCGTTGAACTGATTTTGCTTAAGGCTAATTTTTACATTTTTATTGACGTTATCGACATATCCCTGCAGCGTATTCATAAAGAGTTTTTGCTCTCTTTCTTTTGTAATTGTATCGCCGGGCTGTACTTTTTTTCCGTCTTCATACCTGATGATTCCTCGTCCAATCGTCCAAACTCCTCCTGTGTCTTTGTAAGAGGTATATCTAACGCCTTCTAAATCGGAAAGAAATTTCTGGCCTGATAAATCAAACATTTTTTTACTTTCCTCTTCTTGAATTAGTTGAATACCAAAGTTGTTTACAATCATTTTTAAGCTTTAATTTGATGTTTAAATAGGCAACCAAATCATGTTTATAAGCATTCGTCCTTTTTATAAATAAATAACCATTGACAGAATAATTGCCATTCAAAAAATGTTTACCATTCTTTTGTCTGATATCACATTATCTATTAAAAGTTTTAGAAGAATAACTGATAACTTCGTCACCGGTGACTATGATTTCATATTCTACTGCCTAAATCTTCGATACAAAATTGCCGGATTTTATTATCGAAAAGAAATCGCCAAACAATGGTTGCCAATATTCTGGAAAAAGCAGTTCAGTTTTTGGAAATGAGCGTTTCAAAGGTTTCATACAAATCGTAGAGAAACGAATTTTGTGTCAATGAAAGACTTTTTATTTACAGACGATTTAGTTATTAAAAATGGTGATTTTGCTGTTGATTATTCCGACAACCAACATCAGAAACACATTTTAGTAGCTTACAAGGGAGAATACAAGCAATCACCTGAACTAGGTGTGGGCATAGAGCAAATGTTAAAAGACGATGACATTACTCCGGTATTGATTGAAGCGAAGAAAAACCTTCAGTATGATGGTGTGGATGTGAAGAACATCTATTTCACAGATGAGGGAAGGTTGGTTATTGATGGGAATTACAAAAAAAATAATTAACAAGATAGAAATTATGACACCTAGAAAAGAATTATTTTTAGCAGTAAAAGATGCACTAAACGGCATTGAGGGAATAGAGTATGTTGACATTTTTCGAAAACAGTTTAATTATCCAAATGAGACGGTATTAAATTATTGGACTTCTGCGCTTATCAGATTTCGTTCTATTGAATATGAAACTATGACAGAACAATTTCTGGAAGGAGAAGTAAAATTGGATGTGATTCTATATTGTAAAGAAGGATGGATCGAGCAATATAATAATGAACTTATGGAAATTGATTTATTGGATGCTATTGCAGAAAAGTTGCAGTTTTTAAAAGGTATTCAATTTAAACCAATCCAATTGTTGAGAGAAGGTATTGAAGATGAGTCTTGGGATAACACCGAAATAAAACTTACAGAGTCGGTTGTTGCGTATCATCAATTATTCAGTACAACTATTTATCATCAATTAAAACAGAGATATCAGTATCAGAGTTTAAAGAATATTAATTAATAATAAAAAAGACCAAAATAATTTATATTTTGGTCTTTTTGTTAAGATTAAGTTTCGGAAGAATAGATACCTGTACCTTTTATGATTGCTCTAACTGTCCTTTCACTAATAAAAAAATGATCAGCTGTTTCTTTTTCTAGGGCACTAATCCTCCATTGTGGATTTTTTTTCTCCAACTCAGTAAAGAATGTTCTTACTTTTACATTACGCTTTAAAAATCTATGATTATCAGACATTAATACAAAAATAAAAAGTTATTTTCTTTTTCACAAGTTGGGTTTTCATACTAACTCTTTAAACTAATTTTGGTTTAACATCAAACTCTTTTAGAGCAACGCTTTTTATTGTGTTCAAGCAATTGGCATCTTCATAATCCTTAAGCGCATATGTCTCGTAAAGAGGATAATCTCTAGCACTTGTGCTAATCTCCAAAGTCAAAATGGTGTAGCCCTTTTTTTCTAATGCAGATTTGAGCTCATCAAGTGAGTACCAATATGAATTAATTTTCATCATCTTTTTATTTGTTAGAATATAGCTGGTACAGTCTTACGGTTTTCTGATTGTTATATTGTAAACAATTATACCTACAGAAACTCCAAAGATGAAACAAACACCTGATATCAAAACAACTATATCTAATTGTGAATTTGTCATCATATTGTAAATCTAAATTCCAATTTTCTTGGCACCGAATCTATCTCTATAAACTTCCAGCCACTGATATACATACTGTTTTGTCTTCTCTGTTGTGCATCAAAGATAATCTTCAGCCCTTCATCAAATCTTTTGTCATTAAACTGATCTTTTAATTTGGATAACTCAATAATCTTGGCTGGATTTAGCATTCCTGTTTTAAAATTAGGTTTCAGGAAAGTATTAACTGCAGCAGATAATTTCTTATTATTATCATCACCTGTTGATAAGGAGTTGATAAACTCTTTTATTTTCTCGACACCTTGGCTTTCTGTACCATCAAATCCTATAGTAACGTTGTATCCAATGGTAATACTTGCACTGCCATCTTCTAATGTTGATGTATGGCTGTCTTGTTGATGTACTTTTGTACCATAAACAGAAGCTTTCAAAGCTTGTAGAGGTTTATAATCGTTCCATAGTTTTTTTATTAAACTATCCGTGATATTATGATGTAAAACCAAATCATCAATATTACTGTTTACAAACTCGGAAGAAAGTTCTTTATAAGTCTGTATATTCTTACTTCTGTTTTCTCTCTCTATTTTATCTAATTCTCTAGCATCCTGAATTATTTTTTTGCGTTCTTCTGCTGATAAAGATTTGATATCAATTACTGTTTCCATTTTGTATGTTTTTTAATTTTCTTTTTATTTTATATAAGTTTATCATTAATAAGTTTCTCTCTTCATTATCATCACATTCTTCTATTTTGCTTTCCAGATTTACTACTGTTTCTTTCAACTCGGCTTCTATCTCAATATTCAGTTTCATTTTTATTGATGATTTTATGTTCTTTGAAAAAATAAGCATTCAATCTTGGGTCATATACATATTTACCAATTTTCTGTGATTGTTGTTTCTTTGCTATAGCTAGAGTATCTATTGCTCTATTCAGTTCTATTTGTTTCTGTTCATTGGTTGTTAATTTTCTTCCGTCTTCACTCATGTTATTTATTTTAATTGATTTAATGCTTTTTCAATCTCGGGATTATATTTTTTATAGTTTTCCAGAGGTTCCCATATTTCATTTTTTAAGAAATACTGTAATCTGTCATCTCCATATTTCATTGTTGGTGATTCCCAATTGTTTGTAAGAATCCACTCATAGATGTCAAAAATCTTAGAAGTGGTACTTTTTTCTTTTCCGGCAATGTAAATATGAATTGCTACTCGTTCCGCCCAATCCAGAACTTCAAAAATGCTGTCTAGCTGTAATACTTTGAAAAGTACGTCTTTGTTCATGTTGTATTTGATATTTTAATTGTTTGTTGATTGTCCCCAGTATTTTATTGCACCTTCTTTCCATATGATATATCCTTTTTCCCATTCTGGTCCCAGATAACGTCCTTTTGAAAATGCTTTGAACCCTTCTACCCAGATTTTCAAGTCTGCGTCGTATTGCACTCTGAGAGCTGTTTTCCCCATTGGCTTGCTACCATCCATCTGACTATTGAAAATGAAAAGCTTATTATGGTATTTTCTTTTTACTAGGAGGTATCTTTCCCAGTTGAGGTCTGTATATTGCCAGCTGTCTATGATAATAATATCCGGGCTTTGTCTTTTATCCAATCTTATTTCAAGCTCCGATATACTTTCATTAATCAATTGAATCCTTCTGCCACATTCTGCTACATTTTGTTGTTTCCAGGCTTCCTGCATTGTAAGAGAATTGCCTTCTTCCAAAGAATTATACAAGACTCGTCCGTATTTTGATAAAGCTTTTGCTAATTGTAACATAAAAGCCGTTTTACCATTACCCGAATTACCTGAAATAAACCATATCCCTCTAGACTCTGGGTGTTTAAAATTGTCGTACCAGCTGCCGTCCCATTTTATCAGATTATATTTTTTTGTAAGGATATCTGTTGATGATAATGCTTTTTTCATAATGGTGGAAGATTTAAAACTTTTCTTACCAGGTTCTCTGTTAATGGTTCTCGCAGCCTATCTGCTTCTCGCATAGCCGGAACTAAAACATCATGCAACTCTCTATAACTTGTGCAATAATTCTGAAGAAATTTGACTAAGTCTTTATCTTGAAAACCGCCAACAAATTCTGAAAAATTGGTATCAATTGATTTCAAATATCTAATCCCGAATTTGATTCGGCTATAAAATTGCGGCATCCCATCCTTATTTTTTTTCCTTAATTGTTCTAATTTTTTGATTAATTGATCGGTTCCAATTAGAATAAGCCCACAGTGTTGATTTAGATGATCGTGTAGTTCTTTCATATTACAAAGTGTGGATTGTTTTAGATATTCTGCTTCATCAAAAATTAAAATAGGTTCATATCCTTCAAGTTTTAGACTCGTAAGCTTTTTGATGATATCCTTAATTCTTTTTGATTTACTTGTTCCTGATTGGATTTTTAATGATTCACAAATCTTATCTAACAAATCAGAAATAGTATCCATAGATCCTACTGTTATTTTGAAGGCATCTTTGATATAGCTCTTCACAAAAAGATCAGACAAATAGCTCTTTCCACATCCGGTTTCTCCGATAATGATATTTGTATATCCGAATTCTTTAGCATCTTCCAAGACTCCTAAAATTTGATTAAACTGAGGTGTAACCTTTGTTCTCCAATATTCTTTTTCCATTTTAAAGCCTATGCTTTTTGCGATTTGTCGGTAATATTTGGGGTGTATCATCACTTTTTTATCTTCACCTGCCATCACAAAATCTTTCCCATTTCTTATTTGGCTGATATAATTTGAAGGAATATTGTAAGAATCGGAAAACTCATTGGCAGACATCTCATTTTTTTTCAAATAATCTTCAAGTTTTTCTGTTATATTTAACTTTAAATCTTTATTCATTTTCTTCATTAATGTATTTGTTGATATCTACTTTGTTAGACCAATAATCCTTTTGATCATTTTGCCACGTTTTGTCTTTTTTCTTTTCAATCACTTTATTTTGGGTTTCCAATTTTTTTCTGGCATTTAGTATTTTTTCTTCATTTAACCTGTTCTTATGTTGTCCCTTGCTGTCCATAATCAGCATTTTCGCTAATGTGTTGTCCAGATTAGGATTACTAATAAATAACTGATTAACTGTGTTGTAATCCTTAAGTTGATTTTCCAAAATGAAGTTTTTTGTGTTTCTGTTGAACTGGTTAATTTTATTTAATTCCTCAGTGTCTCTTTCTTTACGATCATACAAAGCCATAGGCTGTATATGTTTTTGTAAAAGAATAAAGTTTAAGTTTTGATCCTCATTGTACGCTAACACTTCACTTAAATCATTTGAGTCAAATTTGATTATCCAATCCAGATGAGAGTGCATTCTAAAATTGATATCAAAACTGTCATATTCTCTCTTTCTACCATTAATAGATATATGAAGACCATTGTGACTAACCTTATTTGTAAATCCTGTTGTCTCACCAAAATGCATTAGATATTCCTTTTTGTTAAATGTCCTTTTTGCATTTTCAGGTAATCTGCTGTATCCTTCTAAATATTTTTCTCTGAGTTTGTTTCTATCGGCTTCTATCATTTGGATTAGCTGTTTCTCGCACTCATTTTGGCTTGGAAACGAGTGACGTATTTTATTTAAATATTCGTCATTGGGTTGAGTTCTTGACTTTATTCCTTGACCGCTCCAGTTTGGGGATAATTGACAATATGTTTTATTAAAATATTTAAACCAAGGTTCAATAACTTTCGACTTTGCATTACCCACTTTTGCAGGCGTAAATTTTTCTGAGACTAGTTCATAAAAAGATGTCATTTCTTTTTTTGCGTAGTTATCTGCCTGTATTTGTAGAACTTTGTGTTTTTCTCCAAATAGTTCTTCTGTGTGTTGTACGGCATTTCTCAAAGCTGCTTTTATTAATGTTGCATTTTCTTGTGTTCCAATTGCATAACCCACAGGATATTTGATAAAGGGATCTAGCACAACAACCATTGTTAATCTATTATGATATGTTGTAACAGACTGACCTCTTAATCCATTTCCTGTCTTCTGATAAAGAAGTTCAGCATTCCATCCATCAATAGTCCAATAAATAAGGGGCAGGGATGGTGTCTCTCGTTTTACCTGCATTGATATTTTGTTATCAAATCTTTTTTCACCGTTGGTTGCTGCAAAAGTTAAAAGACTCCATTTCGTTCTATAATTACCAATTGTACTCGCAGAAAGCTCTGCCCAATCTTGTATTTTGGCAACCGAATTATAAATAGTCACAATCTGTTCATTATCTAAGTTCCTATGATCCCTAAGTAATTGTCTTAAAACAGCTTCTTGTTTATGATCTTTTATTTTAGCAGCTTTTTTATTTCCAAAATTTTCTGAAACCAAGCTTTTATAACCTTCAACCTTATAAACATCCAGTTTTTCTTTTAATCGTCTTATCGATTTTGGTAATGTATGTCCTATTTCATTTTTCACATCTTCACTAGCTTTTGCTGCATCTTGCCAAACCATTGTTAACATTGCTTTCCCTCCTCTGCTTTTTCGGAATGTTATCATTTCTAAAATATAGATATCCAAAGCATTTAACATTTGAGCATTTATTGAATATTCATCCTGTTTTTCTTTTGATAATGATTTATAATCATCTAATAAATAATTGGTAAAAAACTCTTGGGCATCATAATCATCTTTGTAATAATTAAAAATTTGATTTTTAACTTTAGGTTTACTCGGATAACCTATCTTTTTAATAATTTTTGTTCTGAATTTTTCTGGTATACTTTCGAATTCTATTAAAGCAGTATTATTCAAACCTTTTCCCATTCTCACCCGATTGAACTTATTCAAACGACAATGTTTATCATAATTAGACTTAGTCATAATATTCAAACCATCATACAAAGCACGTCCTGGTATTGTTAAAATATTATTATAGAATTGATACATAGTTAAGCGTTGATATCATTTATAAATTATTTTATAAGGCAGTCCAAAAAACAGAATGTATTTTGCTTGTTGCTTGTTACCCGTTTTTGGATCTATAACATCTATTTTTTTGTAACAAAAAAAATAATGGATAAACTTTCTCATGTCATTGTTTATTTATTTCGTTTTCTAAAGTTGTTCTCATTTTCAATTCGATAGCTTTATATTCTGCTTTTATTTTATCTGGAAAAATTCCTACTCTGTCTCCAGTAATGCATTGCCGTACATATCTAGGAGTTATTGCATACTTTTTGCCTATCTCATTCAGAACAGCAGTATTATACTTGTTCCTTTTTTGTGTAATTTTGTTCATCTGTTCAATCTGTTCCTATTGTGTGAACAAATATAAACACAATTTGTGAATATATTCAAAAAAAATAAAAGATATGGAGTCTAAAATTGATAAAATACTAATACTCAATAAAATAAAATCACATTACGGTTTTAATACCGATGCCGATTTTGCACGATTTCTCGATATCAAGCCTAATACTTTATCCAATTGGTACATTAGAAACACATTTGACCCAGAAAGAATATTCACAAAATGTGAAGACATAGATGGTAATTTCATTATATCCGGAGAAGAACCTATGTTGAAGGCAAATTCAGCTTTTGAAGTGAAGAAAGGAACTAATAAAAACAACCATTTACCTCAAGTCATTGTAGTAGACTCAAATAATGATGAAAACATCCCGCTAGTTCCTGTTAAAGCAAGAGCTGGATATCTAGACGGTTATTATAAACCAAAATTTATGCGAACATTACCTACATACAGAGTACCTGGATTAAATAATGGCACATTTCGTATGTTTGAGAATAAAGGAAATTCTATGCACCCAACATTACCCAATAGAAGTATTGCAGTTGGAGAATGGGTGGAAAACTGGAAAGACGATATAAGAGATGGGAGAATATATATTATCGTTCATGACGACTGGGAAGAATCTGAAGACGGTGTTCTTATTAAAAGATGTTTAAATAGAATTTCAAAATACAACAATTTACTCTGTAAGTCTGATAATATAGATAGAGTTAGTTACCCCAATATTAATCTTAATCCTATATATATAAAAGAAGTATGGGAGCTAAAAGGCGCTTTTACATTTGAATTTCCGGATCCATCTAATTTATTTAGTCGATTAGATGATCTTGAGGCAGAAATGGAACAACTTAAAAGAAACTTACTCAAATAACATCATTTAACTAAAATTCAACTAATTAGTGAAGCACTATAAAAATAAATAGGGGGTTCAGTTTATAAATTTAGTACCATTTTGTTAATTATATAATCAGTATACGTATACTAGAATATATTATTTAAATTAATAAAAGTAAGTCTTAAGGTCTATCTAAAGGGATGCGTAAATCCATTATGCTATCAATTATATCTCCGTGACAATACATATAGAGTATTTGTTTTCTTTTGAACTCATAAAAATTTGACATTTAGTTATTTTATCAGAAATTAAAACAAACTAAAAATCACCATTTTAAACATCCTATTATTCGACTTTTTGTTTTTAATCATATAAACTAAAACTATTTAAGTATTAATACTGAATCTCAATCACACCTTTAAAACTAGCTTTGCCACACTAAAAAGTATTTATGTTTGGCGACTACGACAATTACATTATTATTTCGCTTGTAATAATTAATCTAATTCTGTTATTTCTTAACCTTAAAAAGAGATATCAATAAATTGGGTAGATTATTATTTTTTCTATTAGATGCAAAGCACGATACATCTTTCAACTACTTTGGTTTATTAGCTATTGTTGTTTTAGGCCTTGCACTTTTATCAACATCCAACAGAAGAGATTAATTATACTCCAGCAAAGTTTTTCTAATAACCGTAATTTTATATTTTTGTAGAATTAGTTATGAAAAAAATTATTCTGATAGAAGACGAATCCAGTGTTGTTTCCTTTATTAAAAAAGGACTGCAAGAATTGGATTATGAGATTTCCGTAGCTTTGGACGGCTCCACAGGTATCAAATTGGTCGAAGACAACGATTTTGATCTGATCATTTTGGATATTATGCTACCTGATATCAACGGCTTGGAAGTCTGTAAAGAAATCCGAAAAAAGAATAAAACCGTTCCTATTCTATTTTTAACCGCTTTGGATTCTTCCGAGAATATTGTTCTTGGACTAGAAAGTGGTGGCGATGATTACCTTGTGAAGCCTTTCAAATTCATAGAATTAGTGGCAAGAATCAAATCTCTCTTAAGAAGAAGTGGACACAGCAACGGAACTGAATCTAACGAAATCGACGATGAAAATACTTATCAATTTTCAGATTTAACCGTTAACGATTACACCAAAAAAGTAACCCGCGCGGGAGCAGAAATTTCATTAACCTCAACAGAATATAAGCTTCTACTCTATTTTCTGAATAATCCGGAAAAAGTAATTTCCAGAGCAGAAATACTGGAAGCAGTTTGGGGAGTGAACTATGAACTGGGAACCAATGTTGTGGATGTTTACGTTAATTATCTCAGAAAAAAACTCGATAATCAGGATGATGACAAATTGATCCACACTGTCATAGGAATGGGCTATGTTCTAAAAAAATCATAAAGAAAATGCTGAAAGGAAATCCTACCAACCAAACCAAAACAATGCTTCTCCTGATGCTGGTTTTTACAGTTGTAATTCTGCTGTTCAGTGGATTGGTATATTTTTCCATTGTTAATTTTTCGCATCAACGGTTTTACGAATTACTGAAAATCAGAGCCACAACAATTGTCCAAATTGAGAAAAGTAAAGAACATCTTGATATTCCTGAAAATCACATTCTGAATAGCTTGAATGACGAAGAACTCCCGATGGAAAAAGATTATGTTTTCGAGGTTCCGAAGGATTCTAATTACAGCCAGATTTCGAATCAAATTCATATTCCTGATACTTTTTTCAAAAGCATTGTAAAAAAAGGTGAAGCTAATTTTAACGATAAAGAGTTCTATTATATAGGACAATCTTTCACCTCAAACAACAAAACTTACATAGCAATAGCCTCCGCGCAAAACCATTATGTAGTTTATTATTTGGGCTACCTGAAAAGGACTTTGATTACTTGTATGGTTTTAGCATTATTCTTTTCGATGATCTTCTCTTTCTATTTATCGAAGACTTTATTCCGCCCGATTCTTAAAATTACGGGTAAAGTAAAAGAAATAAGTTCAGAAAATCTGCATCTTAGACTGGAGCCTCAGCCAGGAAATACTGAACTGAATGAATTGGTTGATACCTTCAACGATATGTTGAATAGAATTGAAACGTCTTTTGAAACACAAAATCACTTGATTGGGAATGTTTCTCACGAATTGAGAACACCTTTGACCTCGATTATGGGTGAAGCGGATGTTGCACTTTCAATCAGAAGATCGGAGGAACATTATCAAGAAACACTTCAGATTATTCTGAATGAAGCCGAAAAACTGGATAAGAAAATTAAAGCTTTATTGATGATTGCCCAAACGGGTTTTGATGGTAAAATCCAGAAAATGGATAAAGTAAGGATGGATCAGCTGCTTTGGGATGTTATCGAAACGGCAACAAGAATTAATTCTAAAAATAATGTTTTTATGGATATCAGTATGTTGCCCGAAAATCCTAAAAAACTGAAAGTCCAGGGCAATGAGCAGCTTCTGCACCTCGCAATGGCCAACATCATCAACAATGGTTGCAAATATTCTAATTTCCAACAGGTTAAAGTTTCTCTTGGTGCAACAGATGATCACGTTTATGTGATTATAAAAGATAAGGGAATCGGAATTCCGGATTCTGAGATGGATAAAATTTACGACCCCTTTTTCCGGGCTTCTAATACGAAAAACTATGAAGGTTACGGAATTGGTTTACCTTTGGCCAGAAACATTATCAGAATCCATAATGGTGAACTGATTGTGAATTCTAAAGAAAATGTGGGAACTACGGTTCAGATTCGTTTTCCTATCTATGTTCCGAATGAATAAAAACGCCGAATCTCTCGCAGCCCGACCTGAGTGGAGCTCATTTTTAACTAGGATTTAGCTTGGGAAAAATAGCGGGAACGGAGGGCGGAAAAAGCTGCCCAAAATACTTTAATCGCAAAATTTGGAACACGCTTTTGTTCTAAATTAATTTCTTAATTGAAATTCTAATCTCATTTTAATCTCTTTAATTACATTTTAATTTCGTTCCAAAGACTTTTTAATTTGGTGAGTATAGTTTTGTATTATCAAAAAATAACAACTCACAAAATTATATAGTTATGATCAAAACCATTTTAATTGCTACGGATTTTTCTTTAGAGTCTCTAGACGTATTGAAAAAAGTTTTAAAAAATAAAACGGAACAGAATGATGAGAACCAATATAATATCCTTTTCGTTTCGGGATACGATATGGGCGACTCTATCAGAGATCTTTTGTTCACGACCAAAAGTACAATTTTTGGAAAAATAAGATCTCAGGAGTTTTGCGATGCTTACAGCATTATCAACAACAAATATCCAAACCTGATCAACAAAATCACTTGTGACATTTTCACAGGAAGCTTCCAGAGAACTTTCAACAGTTATATCGAAACTGCTGCGATAGACGAGGCTTACTTCTCTTCTGTGAAAAGTAAAAATCTCAGCAAAGGACAATTTGATGTGACGCCTTATCTGAAAAAGTGCAAAAACATCAATGCTATCGAAGTTCTAACGCAAACGCCAGAATTTGTTCCTGAAAAAGGAAGATTGGCTGAAGTTTTCTTGTAAAAAAACATACTCAAAAAACACATCAAATCAATTTTAAATAATAAATTATGTTAAGGAATTATAGTAACAGCAGAACGTTGGGAGACAACATTAGACTGGGGACGCTGACTGCATTCACTGCAGGGACTATAAATATAGCATCTCTATTGATATTTCTCTCATTTACGTCCAACGTAACAGGACATTATGCGATTTTCGCAGCAGAAATCAGCCAAGGAAACTGGGCACAGGTTGCTGTAGTTGCAGGATGGATTTTCCTATTCTTCTTTGGAGGCTTTGTAGCCAACTTAAGTGTTATCAATTTTAATAAGAAAAGTAAATACTTCGCTCACGCCTTTCCAATTATACTAGAAATACTCTGTCTTTTGGCAGTGGGAATCTATGGACAATTTTATTATAAAAAAACATTGGGAGAAACCGAAGTTTTGGTAGCACTGATGTTATTTGCAACTGGTTTGCAAAACGGTTTAACGGCGAGTATCTCCAACTTCTCTGTAAAAACAACGCACCTTACGGGAACAACTACAGATTTGGGAATTTTAGCATCTATGTTTACTCAGAAAAAATTCAGAAAAAACCCTGAATTAATGGGTAAAGCGAAACTTTTGCTAAGCATTATGACGGCTTATGTTCTTGGTGCTGTGTTCTCTGGATTGACCTATTATCATCTGGAATTCCGAGTTTTTTATGTGATAAGCATTTGTCTTTTGGTTGTAATCGGTTATGATTTCTACAAAATTAACCTCAGACATTTCCATACAGAATATAGATATTATAAAATCTATCACAAGCCAACCTTCATCGCATTTCTGTACTACAAAATCCACAATAAAGACGAGAAAAGAACTGTAAGTAGACCTAATACTAATGCAAAATTGGCCTTTAGCGACAAGTAATTATTCCTCTAAAAACACTTCATCATAAATCAATTTTTTGTAATAGTTCTTTATTAAAAAACCGCCGGAGAAATTCTTCGGCGGTTTTGATTTATGATAAATTGAGTATTTAGTCTTGCTCTACCCAAGTATGGTTTTCTCCGGCTAATTCGCCAAGGTATTTCTCTGCATCCATCGCCGCCATACAACCGCTTCCTGCAGCCGTAATCGCTTGTCTGTAATGGTGATCTTGTACATCTCCTGCTGCAAACACACCTGGAAGATTGGTTCTTGCAGATTTACCTTCTGTAATGATATATTCGTTTTCGTCCAAGTCAATTTGTCCTTTGAAGATTCCTGTGTTTGGTTTGTGACCAATGGCGATGAAAATCCCGTGAACATCTATTGTAGAAACCTCATCTGTCAAATTATTAACCACTTTAGCTCTTTCAACCAAGGAATTTTCACCTTCTATTCCGATGAGTTCGTGGTTATATTTCACTTCGATATTTGATGTACTCAAAACTCTGTCAACCATTACTTTTGAAGCACGGAAGTGGTCCTTTCTAACTAATAAAGTTACTTTGTTACAGATTTTGGAAAGATAAGTCGCTTCTTCTGCCGCTGTATCTCCTGCTCCCACAACGATTACATCTTTTCCTCTGTAGAAAAATCCGTCACAAGTTGCACAAGCCGAAACACCACCACCAGCATATTTTTTCTCATCTGCCAAACCCAAATATTTTGCAGCTGCACCTGTAGAAATAATCACACTTTTCGCCAAAATCTCACGAGAACCTGTACTCAATTTATGAATCCCGCCTCTTACTTTGGAAAACTCAACTTTGGAAATCATCTCGTAATGAACTTTAGTCTCGAAACGCTCCGCTTGCTTTTGAAGGTGAAGCATCATTTCCGGTCCGGTAATTCCATCTGGATAGCCTGGAAAATTCTCGACCTCTGTTGTTGTTGTTAATTGTCCTCCGGGTTCTAGTCCTGTAAAAAGTTCAGGTTTAAGACTTGCTCTTGCTGCATAAATTGCTGCTGTAAAACCAGCTGGTCCAGAACCTACAATCACACAGTCTAAGATATTGTTCTCCATTTCTATTATTAAATTATTTTATTTTAAGGAATAAATGCCATTTTCTTTCAAAATTGGAATTTTCAAATATAATTCTTTGTTTGAAAAATCGAGTACAAATTTCGGGAATTAATTATTCAGAACCTATCTAAACTGTCAATGTGAAATATATGAATGGTAAATAATTAATGTTTATTGAAAACAAAAGCCAGAATAATCAACACAATATCAATGGCTACAAATATCCAAACTAATTTGAGGTCTGGTTCTGCAAAACCTTCTATGAATTGTCTTATTTTAAAAGATAAAATACTGCTCAAATTGGTATTCGGATTTTTAAAATCCACATCATCCATTTTGATTTTTTTCAGAATGAATTTAATTATTCTCTTCTGTAACTTAGGCGTTTGCGAATCATTATTAATTGTATCCAGTAATCTTACTTTTACAACGCCCCAATCTGTAATATTCTTTAGAAAATCTGGTTGTTTTTGGAGAATTTTATCAATATAAAAATCAATTTTAGGTTCTACAAAATCTGCCACTTTATATTTCCAGACATTGTAAACAGCAGAAGCAATGGCATTTTTATTGGCTAGAATCGTAAATAGAACAGGCGATAAAATCCCAACTGTCAATAGCAAAGCCGACCAAAATTCAATCATAAAAAGAAAAAAGAATCCTAGAATAGCGCCTAAAATTCCTCCGTGTGCTGCGCCAGGAAATCCGCCACCCGTATTATCGCCAAATAAGATTATTGCAATTACAATATCGACAATCATTATCACTGCCCCAATAAGAGCTACTTTAGCCCAAGCGAATAGTGATTTTCCTGTAATTTTCCCGAATAATTTGATGTTGCTTGTTACTTCTTCTTTCATTTGTTTTATGTTTTTGTTTTTATGAATTCAATCTAAACTGAAACCTTCAGTTCATCAACTTTAATAATTTTATAAACCATTTCTTTATAGATTTCCTCATCTTCCATTTGTCTTACTCCAAGACCTTTGGACTTCAAATCCATTTCGCGAAGAATTGAAATTACTCTGGTTGCGTGCTTCAAAGGATAAAACCTTGCCGCTTCCGAATAATCTTTGATGGCATAAGGATTTACACCCATCGTAGAAGCAATTGTTTGAGGCGATTGTCCTGATAAAGTATGATAAATAACGATATTGGAAAAGAAGTTGTAAAGCGCACCAAAAGCCATTTGCACAGGATTGGATTTTTTGTTCTTTCCCATATAATAAGCAATACTGAAGGCCTTTGCCTGGTCTTTTGTTGCTAATGCTTTCTGCAATTCGAAGATGTTGAAATCTTTACTGATTCCGATATGTTCTTCGATGATTTTTCCATCCAGAATAGCACCCTCTTTTAGAACAATTTTTAATTTGTTAAGTTCGTTCGCAATTCTGGAAAGATCGTTTCCGAGATATTCTGCCAAAAGGTGGCTGATATTGGGCGCAGATTTGATTCCCATTACAGTCATTTCCTCTTGGATCCAAGTCGGGAGTTGATAATCTTTCATCTTCTCGCTGGTGAAAAGCATTCCGGATTTAGCCAGAGTTTTCGCGGCCTTTTTTCTGGCGTCCAACTTTTTGTGTTTATGAGCAAAAACCAAAATGGTAGAAGGAACAGGATTTTCCAGATAAGTTTCCAAAGCTTTGGATTCTTCTTCATTCAGCTTCATATCCTGCGCTTCTTTCACAATGATGAGCTGTTTGTCTCCCATCATCGGATATTGTCTCGCTAGAGAAAGAACTTCCAGATAGTTGGTATCACGACCGTAAGCAACCGTTTGGTTGAAGGCTTTCTCGTCTTCTTCCAAAACATCCTGCTCAAAATGCTTGACTGCCAAATCAATATAAAAAGCCTCGTCACCCTGAAAAAAATAAACCGGTAATAGTTCTTTATTTTTAATATTTTTGAGGATAATATCTATTTCTTTCATCTTAAAGTATGCAAGTTCCGAAGCTAAATTTTGATAACACGTTCGATTTTCAAATCAAACAAGACAAAGATACATTTTTTATCTATGATTTGGTTCGGAAAAGCTGGCTTGTACTCACGCCGGAAGAATGGGTGAGACAGCATTGGTTGCATTATTTTCGGTTTGTGAAGAAGAAAAATTTGTCCTCACTAATCCTTGAACAAAAGCTGGAACTGAATGGAACAACGAAACGAATTGACCTGCTTATCACAGAAAAAACAAAACCAAAAATCCTCATCGAATGTAAAGCGCCGAATGTTCCTTTGAAGCAAATTCATTTTGAGCAAATCGCGCGTTACAACAGTTTGCTTGGAGCGGAACAAATCATCATTAGCAACGGTTTGCATCATATTTTCGCAGAGTATACAGAAAACGGTTACAAGTTTCGAAAAGAGATGGAATAATCTAAACAATAATGGTTTATAATTTTGGAATAAGTATTGATAATGACTAATTTGCATATAATTCTTAATCCAAAAAGAATGATTGAAAAAACTACCAAACCATCTAAACTGAAAAAAAAATTGATGATTATCGCCAGCATTATTCTTTTAATGTTGTTGATTTTTCCTTTTGCGCTGGACTTTTACCTGAAAAGAAAATTACCTGACCTGATCAATGATAAAACTGCTTACAACTTAAAATTAGACAATTTTAATCTGAGTTTATTTTCAGGTGATTTAACGGCTAACAATATTTTCATTAATAATAAAAACGTTAAAGATTCTACGGTCACCCAAATTAATGGAACTGTGAAGGAATTGAAAATCGAGGATTTTAGTATTTGGAAAGCGGTTTTCAGTAAAACTTATAAAGCCCAAGATGTGGTTTTGAGTGACCCAAATATCGCCATTGTTTTCGCTCCTAAAAAGGATAAAAAAAATAAAAAGAAGAAAAAATTGGATATTGCTTTGGAAAATATTATTGTTTCAAATGGCAATGTACAAATTCAGAATGAGAACAGAAAAACCTTATTCAACGGACAAAATGTGAATATCAAACTCACAGATATTCAGCAAAGTGAAGATAATTCTAAAATCCCTATTGCTTTCAAAGAATTCAAAATCGATGCGCAAAATGTAATCATCACAGCTAACGATTTTTATCAAATCAATGCCGAAAAAATCTCAGCTAAAAATAAAACGCTGGAGATTCTGGGATTTCATCTTAATCCAATTCAGGATGCTAAAAATTATAACGCCAAGAATATTTTTGATTTCGCTTCTGAGAAACTTTCCGCTAAGAATTTTGTCATCAACCAAGATTCTTTGATTGTTGATGAAATCGATTTTGTGAAACCTGACTTGAAAGTCACTTCTACCGGAAAAAAAACAGTTGAGGAAAAAGCGGAGAAGAAAAAAGAAATGAATCTGAAAATCGGATTAAAAAACATCAATTTCAGTCAGGGAAAAATATTGATTTTGCAAGCCAATCAGCAGAAAACAGCTTCTATTGATAACTTCAATTTCAAACTCAGTGATATTGTTTTTGATAAAAAGACAGTGAAGGAAAAAATCCCGTTCAGGTTCACGAATCATAATATCGAAGCAGAAAATATTTATCTTAAAGCGAACCAATTTCAGGCTTTGAAAATCGAAAAAATCAAGTCTGAAAATCAAGATATTACGATTGATAAATTTCAGATGATTCCTTTGGGGAAAAGTATTCACAAAGATATTCTTGATATCAAAACCGATAAAATTTTAATCACAAAAAATCAATCCAAATATATTGGTCAAAAAATGAATCTCAATTTTGCAGGAATCGATGTTGTGAATCCGAAAATTACAATCTATTCTTCGAAACATAAATCAATCCAAAAAAAGAAAGCAGAAACAACTCCGGATTTCCAGGCTTTGATTGGGAAATTCAATATCATTAATGGACAATTCCGACAATATTCTGACGGGAAAGAAAAATTATCTGTAGCAAAATTTGATGTGAATTTGAATCAAATAAAATCAGATAAAAACATCCTCAAACAAGATATTCCGTTCGAAATCAAAAGCCGACTGATTACAGCAAAAAACATCAATCTGGATGCGGGAAAACATTACCGTCTGAAAGTGGCTTCTTTTAAAAATCATGGCAAACAAACCGATTTACAGAATTTTGAATTTCTTCCAAAATATTCCAGAAAGGCTTTCAGTAAAGTGATTGCGAAGGAAGAAGATCTTTACACCATCCGAACCAAACATATTGCGATTACGGATAAAGATTCTAAAATTGGGAAAAATACGGTCATCAATCTGGACAAAATCATTATCGATAATCTGGATTGCAACATCTACCACGACCTGGCACCACCCGATGATAATGATGTGAGATATATGTTTAGCAAAAAATTGAGAGATGTAAAATTTCCGCTTTTTGTGAATCAAATTCAGATTCGGAATTCAGATTTGACTTATGAAGAAGACGCTGAAAATGCGAATAAACCGGGGAAATTGACTTTTGACGACTTCAATGCCACCATCAAAAATGTGAATAATACAAAAATCAAAGGTTTGCCAACGTTAATCACAGTTGACTCTGATTTCAAATTTTATGGAACTGCGCCAACGACTGTAACTTGGAAATTTGATGTGAAAGATTTGGATGATAAATTCACGATTGTTGGGAATATTCAGAAGTTATCGGCTGATAACGTGAATCTTTTTGTACGACCTTATCTGAATGTGACTTTGGATGGAAAAATAGATTATGTGAAATTTGATTATTATGGTTCTAGCGCAGGAATTGCGGGAAAATTTTATTTTAAATACAAAGATATGTACGTGAATTTCCTCAACAAAAAAAACGGAAAAGAACGAAAAGTTCTAACCACTGTTGCCAATTGGTTTGTAAGAAACGAATCGACCGGCGAACCAGAACACGTGAATATCGAAAAGAAACGTGACCCGGAAAGAAGCTTTTTCAATATGCTTTGGCAAGGGATTATGGAAGGCTTGAAGAAGTATGTGATTTAGTTTTTTAATCACACAAAATTCACAAAAATTGAACAAAAATTTCGTGCTCTTTGTGTTTAAAATTATTTAAAGATTAAAATCTTTCTTCGGATTAAATAGGAAAATCAAAAAGAAAAAGAATACCGAAACCGCCAAGAAATATTGGTAATAATGAACCGCAGACTGCGAACTAATTGTTGTAGAAGTAGAACTTGTGGATTTGTGAAGTTCGTTTACCAGATTGCTTATCACATTGTCCAGATTATTCCCGTCAAGATAATTTCCTCCGGTTGATGAAGCAATATTCTTAAGTGCTTTTGTTTGTAATTTTGACACTACAGTTTCGCCATAAATATCGGATTTGTAACCCATCAATTGACCAAAATAATACTCAGGAATTGGTGCACCTTCCTCTGTCCCGACACCAATCGTCGTCACTCTTATTCCTTCTTTTTTCGCCAAATTAATCGCTTCATCTTCGTGACCTTCATTATCCTCACCATCACTGATTAATACGATATTTCGAGAACCTTTTGTAATATTTTTGAATTTCTGAGCAGCAATCTGAATTGGTTTCAAAAAGTCCGTTCCTTGATTTTGAACTACGCTGGTTTCGATTCCCAAAAGATAATTTTCCGCCGCCGAATAATCACTGGACAAAGGCATCACAGAATAAGAATCTCCTGCAAAAACAATAATTCCTACTCTATCGTTAGTGAGTTTTTGAAGTGAATTGATGATAATATTCTTAGCTTCTTCCAATCGGCTTGGCTGAACGTCTTGGGCATTCATAGAATTGGAGACATCCAGAACGAAAATCGTACTGCTTACATTTTGCTTCACGCTGATTTCTTCTTTCCCAGCCAAAAGGTCAACAATCGAAAATATCAGAAATAAAAAACCAAGCAAGTACAACAACGGAAATAATTTGGCGAACCAAGACGTTTTTTCAAACAAAACATCCTGAAATCTACCTTCTGCAAAAAGATCACGCTTTCGGTTTTTCCAACGCACATAATGGATAATAAAGTAACCAATGACAGGCAACAAAAGAAGTAAAAAAAGATACCAGTAATTTCCTAAATACCAATTCATCTGCTTAATTCAAAATTTTAAAAATTACCCATCTCAACAATGCATCCAACAACAAGAACCCTAATGCTACCCAAAGAAATATCCTGAAATATTCTTCATAATTATATAATTTGGATGTTTTAACTTCAGATTTTTCTAATTGGTTGATTTCATCATAAACCGTTTGTAAGCTGCTGTTAGAAGTCGCCCGGAAATATTTTCCGCCAGTCAGCTGAGCAATATCCATCAACGTATTTTCATCAATCTGAGTTTTAGTTTCCGTGAAAACCAATTCACCAAAAATGTTGGTCGCCGTTGGCATTGCTGCATATCCATTACTCCCGATTCCAACAGTGTAAACTTTGATGCTGTTATTTTTCGCCAATTCTGCAGCGATTTGTGGTGGCATTGCATTGATAACTGTATTCACACCATCGGTCATCAAAATGATGATTTTACTTTTTGCTTTGCTTTTTTTCAAGTGATTCACTGCTACAGAAAGTCCTTCTCCGATTGCAGTTCCAGGTTGTAATTCCAGAGGATTTAATTGATTCAATTCATCAATCACTACTTGATGGTCGGTTGTTAAAGGAACTTTTGTGTAAGCTTCCCCCGAATAAGCGACCAATCCAATCCTGTCATTTTCTCTCTTCTTAACAAAATCTATGGCTATTTTCTTCAAAGCCTCGAGTCTGTCCGGATCCAAATCTTTGGACAACATACTGAGTGAAACGTCCACGGAAAGCATAATATCAATTCCCTTGGTTTCGTCTCTGTCCTGTGAAACCGTGTAAGTTCTTGGTCTTGCCAAAGCAATAATTAACGCTGTAAGAATGAAATATTTTGAGACTTTCAGAAACTTCATCACCAACGAAATATTTCCGCTTGGTCGCATATTACTCACAGAAGGCACAGCAATTCCTCTACTCTTTTTCTTGCCAGAATCCAATATCAACAAAGGAATGAACAAAATAAAAAGCAGTAAAAACCACGGACTGTAAAACTCGAAATTCACGGATTGATTATAAATGATGGTTGATAAATGATTTATTTGAGCTTTCGTAATTTGGATTGGTCTTCAGCTGAGATTTCTGTGACAGAATTATTTCTCAGATTTTCAGCCTCTACATCTTTGGTCGAACGTTTTACAAAATCTCTGATTTCTGTGAAGTCTTTTGACATTATTTCTTTTGTAGGAATGGTTTTCGCAAACTTAACCAAATCACTTCGTAAGAAAATATCTTCCACTATTTTTTCATTTTCCTGAGAAATCGCATTGGTATTTTTCATATAATCCACCAAATCATCTGTCAACAAAACATCTGCAGGAATCTGATATTGTTTGGTAATAAATCCTCTGGTAATCTCAATTAACTCCACATAGAAAGCACGGAAATTTTCGTTTTCGATATAGTTTTTCTTTCTCAGTTTCTCCAAATCTTTCAAAGTCTGATTGGTTGTAACCGCCGGACTATCTTTACGTTTTCTTCCCCATTTTACGATACCAATGATTAAAATAATGATTGCAATAATGAGGAGAGCTAAAAGAACATAGAATTTATACATTTCCCAGTAATCCTGGACATTCAGTTCCACTTCTTTGTTCTTCATAATGTCATTGATCTGGTCTCCTTTTTTGGCTGTATTAATGACTTCAACTTCGTATGGAATGGTTTTTAGAATTTCATCACCAACTTTGATTTCGATTTCTGGAATTGTAAATTTTCCTTCCTGGAAAACCGCAAATTTTACCGAACGCAGATAAATATCTTTCTGAACCGCAATACTGTCATTCACCATTTCGAAATGAAAGGGCAGTAACTCATTTCGTGGCGCAATCTGAACATTCTTTCCATCCAAATCCAAAATCTGAATTTTAAAAACCGCTACTTCGCCCAAGGCCAAAGTAGTTTTATCAAGACTTGAAGTTAAAGTCTGACCAAATCCAAAAGAAGAAATGATAATGAAAAGTGAGAAAAATAATTTGAAAATTCTGTAAGGCATTTATATAATTATCGGTTGAAGGTCTTAATTGTTTAATTACTTTCTAAAATATTGATACAAAGATTTGCTATAATCATCAGAAGTTTTAATATCTAAAAAATGAGCCGAAGAATTCTCGAATTCATCTTTCACTTGTCGCATTTTTTGTTTTTGCTGCTCTGCAAAATCGTAACGCCATCTTGAGCTGGACGTATTAGCCCAGATTTGTTTTCCTGTTTCAGCATCACGGAAAAGTGCATAACCAATATCAGGAATCTCCATATCTTTTTCATCAAAAACCCTAAGTCCCAAAACCTGATGCTTTCTTGCAGTGACATTCAGAATTTTTTGGTCAAACTCATCCTCGAAATCAGAGAAAAGAAAAACCAGAGATTTTCTTTTGAAAACGCTCATCATATAATTGAAAGCGGCATCCAAATTAGATTTTGAAGGAACATAATCTGCAGATAAAATATTGCTGATAATCGACAAAACGTGTTTTCTGCCTTTCTGTGGCGGAACTACTTTCAGAACTTTGTCAGCGTATAAAATCAGTCCAACTTTATCGTTGTTTCCAGCTGCCGAAAATCCTAGAGATGCGCAAACTTCGGCAACATATTCTCTTTTCAGCTGGGTTTTGGTTCCATAATCCATTGATGCGGAAATATCGACAACCAACATCATTGTCAGTTCGCGTTCCTCCTCCATTACTTTGACGAATGGTTCGCGAAAACGTGCTGTTTTGTTCCAATCGATTCGTCTTGTATCGTCTCCAAATTGGTATTGTCGCACTTCTGAAAACGTCATTCCCTGACCTTTGAACGCGCTGTGATATTGTCCCATAAGCGACGCTTCCGTTTTCTTTCGAGTTCGGATTTCTATCTGCTTTACTTTTTTGACAATGTCTTTTATTTGCAATTTAAATTGATATTTTTTAGTTGGAATGCTTTGGCGGTCATCGGTTGATAGTTTTCAGACATCTCATCTATAAAAGAATTCGACGAGTGACCACTATCAACAGATTAACCAGATATTTAAGGAGCTTGTATTTTCCCTAAAATTTTATTAACGATATCATCTTGAGAAACTTCCTCAGCTTCAGCTTCAAAGCTCAATCCTATTCTGTGTCTCAAAACATCTTTTGCAATTTCTTTCACATCTTCCGGAATCACAAACGCTCTTCCTTTGATGAAAGCATACGCTCTGGATGCGATTGCCAAATTGATACTTGCTCTTGGCGATGCTCCAAAGCTGATATAATTTTTGATGTCTGACAATCCATATTTTTCAGGATAACGGGTTGCAAAAACCATATCCAGAATATATTTTTCGATTTTTTCATCAAGGTAAATTTGATTGATGAGTTTCTTGGCTTCAACAATTTGATTCAAATCCACCACTTTTCTGATTTGCGGAATATCCTGCGTAGAAATCATTCGCATTACTTTTCTCTCGTCCTCAAACTCAGGATAATCGATTTTACACTTCAGCATAAAACGGTCAGTTTGCGCTTCCGGCAAAAGATAAGTTCCTTCTTGGTCAATTGGATTTTGAGTCGCTAAAACTAAGAATGGTTTTGGCAAAGGCATTGTCTCATCACCGATAGTTACTTGCTTTTCCTGCATAACCTCAAGCAAAGCAGACTGAACTTTCGCTGGCGCACGGTTAATCTCATCTGCCAAAACGAAATTGGCGAAAACAGGTCCTTTTTTTATGGAGAAATCGTTATCTTTAACATTATAAATCATTGTTCCCACAACATCTGCAGGCAACAAATCCGGCGTGAACTGAATCCTGGAAAACTCACCATCAACAGCTTCAGACAAAGTTTTGATTGCTAAAGTTTTAGCCAATCCTGGAACACCTTCCAAAAGAACGTGACCATTGCCCAAAAGTCCTATCAAAAGACGATCAATCATATATTCCTGACCAATAATAGCGCGGTTTATTTCTTGTTTTAAAATAGAAAAAAAGTAATTCTGTTCTTTTACTTTTTCGGTAAGTTGTCTGATATCTTCTGCTTGATTCAATTCTGACATAGTAAATCTTAAAAATATAATTGGTAAATTTCATATAAAAACCCGCAACAGCAAACACAATAATTGCTAATCTTGCGTTAAATATTTGTTAAAACACAAATTGATATAAAAAATCCACAAAAACACGTTAATAAAATAGTGTTACACACATTTTTCTTACATTTATCAATTAATATCAAAATTCAAAAATGAATTATCATTTTGCCAATCATAGACAAGTCAGAAAAAACTTGTTAGACATTTTACAAAGCACATCCGAAAAAGATTTGTTGGCGATTCCCGACGGATTTAACAATAATATTTACTGGAACATTGCGCATTGCATTGCTCAACAGCAATTGCTTTGTTATTATCTGAGCGGAAACCAATTCCGAATCGACAAATATTGGGTGGAAACTTACAAAAAAGGAACTTTCGCTAACGTGGATGTGAAGTCTTCTGAAATGGAAGATTTGGCTTATCTTTTAATTGAAACTTCAAAGATTTTGATGAAAGATTTTGATAATGATTTTTTCCCAGATTATACGCCTTATTCCACAAGTTTCGGAATTGATTTGAAAAATATTGAAGATGCCATTATTTTTAATAATATGCACGAAAGTATCCATTATGGTTATATTTTGGCACAGAAACGGGCTTTGATTGGAGAAGGGTTAAGTTTGTAAATGATGAATGATAATTGATAAATAATTTCAATGAATCTGCGATATATTTTTCCGATTTTAATCTTAATGATTTTATCATTTTCAAAGTCCGAAAATGAGCGATTCAAATATTATCAGCCAATCAGTAAGACTCAGGAAATCGAAGTTTTATATCTGACTTGGGACGATACTTCTCTTCCAAACTTTATAAAAGTTTCCGATTATCAAAAATATGTGGACAAAGCAGAGTTGTTTGAACATTGTTTTTATGTCGATTCCAAAGATCCGGAAAAAAGAAAGTTCAAAATTCCGGTTACGACAGATAAATTGATTAAGAAAATTCCACTCACATTAAAAGGAAAATTCTACAAAACCAAGCAGTTCGATGACACTTTTCCAACACCGCTTTTCGAAGATTTGAGGAAAACCGGTGATTTGAAATTCAAAACTGAAAATGATGAGTTTCTGGTTTTTGTTCTGGAGTGAATTAGAACCACAAAAGTTTTTAACCCAAAGTCCACAAAGTTTTTTTAAAATTCAAATGTTTTAAGGTCACAGGGTTTATACTTCGCAACTATATTTACTATATAATTATTTGTGACCTTTGCGAAAATCATTGTAAACTTTGTGGTTAGTCAGAACTTTACAATTTTCTTAAGATAAAACTAATCTCAAAAACCTTACTTTTGCAAAACAAATTTTTATAAATGAACGAACAGAAAAAAGATGATTTCATCTTCGGATTAAGACCTGTAATGGAAGCTTTGGAAGCTGGAAAAACAGTGGATAAAATCTTTGTCCAAAATGCTTTGCAAGGCGAAATCTATATAGAACTGAAACAACTTCTTGCCAAACACAACCTGCGTCCAAACTATGTTCCTGTAGAAAAACTCAACCGTTTTACAAGAAAAAACCATCAAGGTGTGGTTGCTTTCATTTCTGACGTTCCTTTTTATAAAATTGAAGATGTCCTGCCTCAGCTTTTCGAAGAAGGAAAAACGCCTTTCATCCTGATTCTTGACAGATTGACCGATGTTAGAAACTTTGGAGCCATCTGCAGAACTGCAGAATGTGTGGGAATCGATGCGATTTTGATTCCCGAAAAAGGTGGCGCACCAATCAACTCAGACGCGATTAAAACTTCGGCTGGAGCCATTTATAACATCAAGATTTGTAAAGAAAAAAATCTCGCACATTCGGTGGATTTTCTTCAGCAAAGCGGCATAAAAGTCTTCTCTGCAACAGAAAAGGCGCAGAAATTGATATACGATGCAGACTTCACAGAACCGTGCGCAATCGTGATGGGAAATGAGGAAACGGGGATTTCGAAAGAAGTACTTCATCATTCGGACGAGAAAATAAAACTTCCGATAGAAGGTAAAACCCAATCTCTGAACGTCTCTGTAGCGTGTGGTGCGATTCTTTATGAAGCCGTGAGACAGAAAATTATTAATAACTAAAAGATTTATTTGGGCAACTTATCCGCCTTCCGCTCCCAATCTTTTTTGCAGAAAATTTCAAATTCAATAGAACTTGAGAACAAGCAAAAAAGGATTTCCGCTCAAGTCGGGTTGCTGCAATTCAGTGTTCCAATAAAAATCTTTTATCAAACATCAATTATGAAAAAAATAACAGCGCTTGCGCTAATTGCGATAACATTAGTAGCTTGTAAAAAAGAAACAAAAACCGTTACAAGAGTTGACCCAAAAACAGGAAAAACAGAAACTGTAACTGTAGAACTTTCTCCGGAAGAAGCTGCAAAACCAAAAGCTATTGCTGACAGCAGCGGCATTTACAAACAGAAATTCATTCTGGAAAAAGGAACTACTTATCCTTTAGTTTCTTACCAGAGAGAAATTCAGCAACTCACTTCGCCTGATGGAAAAACAGTATCCGGAACAAGCGAATCTACAGACGAAATGTCCATTACCGTCAATGATTTCAAGGACAACATTTATGATCTGACTCTTAATATGGTTGGGAAAAGAATGTCAAGTTCTGCCAACGGAAAAACAATGGTTATTGACACCAAACAAGCAGCTCCAAAAGAGGAAGGTTTGAAAATGGAATATATGATCAGCAAAGGTTTAGCAGGCAACAAACTGAATGTAAAAATGGATGCTTTTGGAAACATCAAATCCGTAACTGGTTTTGAAGCTATTCATAATAATTTGAGAAAAGCCATCGCAGGAACTATTAAAGACAAAAAGCAACAAGACGCCATTATTGAGAACTTCAAAGTTGGTTTCAATGAGGAAATGATGAAGGAGCAATTAGGTAAAAACCTTAAATTGATACCTTCAAAAGGTGCTAAAATTGGAGAAAAATGGTCAACTTCCGAAGATATTGACCCAAGTGGAAAACTGAAGCAGACTTTGACATTCACTTTGGTGAAAGTTGAAGACGGAAAAGCAGAAATCAACGTAACAGGTGTAATTCCTTCCAAATCCGACAAGCAATCCAAAGACGGAATGACGCACACAATGAGTATGGGTGGTTCTGAGAGTGGAAAAATTATCATCGATGAAAATACTGGCTGGCTTCTGAATCAGAATCTTTCTGTGAAAACGAATCAGAAAGAAACTTTATCAGACGGCAAACAGACGCAAAGTATGACAAAAAATTCTACAACGTCTATTATCATTAATCCTTCTTATAAAGAGGCTAATTAATTTAAAATAATTATTAAAATGTTGAAACACATTTTTGAATTCATATTAGCAGTTATCATTATATTCTTCGTTTGGAATATTTTGAAAAGATTATTTTTCAATGCGTTTTATAAAAATTTTCCCGCATTGAATCCTAAAAATCAGCAGCAGAACCAACAGCAAAGCAACTCTAAAAAAATGCCTAACCAAAAGGTAAAATGGGATGCAGAAACTGTAGATTATGAGGAAATAAAAGAAGAGAAAAAAACTTAGTTTTACTCTTAATTAAAATAAACGCAAAACCTTTCAGATTTTTGAGTCTGAAAGGTTTTTTAATATTAAATTTGAAATTCGAAAATTTAAAGCAATCATTGTATGTTCAAAAACAATAAAAATCTAATATTCGTTCTTGCAAGTCTTGTTCTATTCATTTTGCTGGCGGTGGTTTACGCAAATCCTGTTATCTCAGGAAAGCGATTGATGCAGCACGACATCGTATTTTACAAAGGTGGTGCAGAAGAACTTTTGCAATACCGTGCAAATAACGAAAACGAAACGTATTGGAGCGACGCAATGTTTGGCGGAATGCCGACTTATCAAACCGGAGCACAATTCCGTGGCGATATCATCAAAAAAATTGATGATTTATTTTTGTTCCTTCCAAAGCCCGCAAATTATTTATTCTTACTATTTGCCGGGTTTTTCTTTTTGGGAATAGTCGCGGTTCGAAACTGGAAATATGCTTTGTTAGGCGCAACATTCTTCGGATTATCCACTTATTTCTACATTATTATTGCGGCTGGGCACAATGGAAAAGTTCATACCATTGCTTATTTTGCACCACTTTTAGCCGGAATTATACTCGTTTATTTTAGAAAAAAATACATTCTCGGATTCATTGTTACAGCGCTTTTTGCCGGTTTGCAGATTTGTGCGAATCACCCACAAATGACTTATTATTTGTTTCTTGGATTAGGATTCTTATTCCTGTCCGAATTGATAAGAGCCATCAAAGGAAAAATTGAATGGAAACATTTCCTAATTTCCTCCGGAATTGTGGGATTAGCAGTAATCATTGGTGTTGGAATGAATTCCCAAAGAATTATGGCCAATGCCGAATATGTAAAAGAAACCGTTCGTGGAAAACAAATCCTAAATACAGGTTCCCATACAGCAGGAAAATCCGGAATGGGCAAAGAAAGCATCACAATGTGGAGCTACGGAAAATTAGAAACACTTAACTTATTCATTCCGAGATTAATGGGAGGAGGAAGTCAGGAACCAGGTTCAGACAAAATGATGGAACACGTACAGGAATTAGCTCAGGAAAATATCAAATCCCAGCAAGAATACGAAATGATGATGAAAGGTTTTGGAAGCCTGACTTATTGGGGCGACCAACCGAGCACATCTGGACCAGCCTACCAAGGTGCCGTTGTTTGTTTCTTGGCGATTTTAGGGTTTTTCTTTGCCGGAAAAAAGTACAGATATTGGATTTTAGGCGCGTCGATTTTGACCGTTTTATTGGCCTGGGGAAGTAATTTCGCAATCCTGACAGATTTCTTCATCGATTATATTCCTTTATATAATAAATTCCGTGCACCGTCTTCTATCTTGGTGGTTGTTGAGTTTTTGTTCCCGCTTATTGCGATTCTTGGATTGTACAAATTCTTTACTGATGAAAATCTGACCGAAGAATATAAAAAGAAAACTTTGATTTATGTTTCAGGAACGGTTCTAGGAATCACACTGATTCTGACTCTTTTCGGAAAAGGAATTTTAGGCTTCTACACAGCGACTGAGAAAACTTATCTTCCACCATTTTTATTGGATTATTTGGTAGGCGAAAGAGCATCAATGTTCCAAGCTGATGCAATCAAAGCGATTATTTATGTTTTGATTACAGCAGGTGCATTATTTTTAGGATTAAAGAAAAAACTGAACGTCAATATCGTTTTATTAATTATCGGATTCGTTAGTTTATTTGACCTTTGGACCGTTAACAGACGTTATCTGAACGATGATAACTTCGTCGACAAAACATTTGCTGATTCGCCGTTTCAGACAGAAAATTCGGAATATCTGATGAGTAAAGCTGGAAATGATTCTTTTGTTCAAAGTCTTTTGCAACAGACTGAAGTTAATAAAGCTTTACAAACGATTGCTGAAAAAGATAAAGACCATTACAGAATTTTCAATAATATTCTCTCAACTTTTAGCGAGACTAATACATCTTATTTCAAATCGTCAATTGGTGGTTATCACGCTGTTAAATTGAGACGTTATGATGATTTAATCAACAAATATTTCTCAACAACCGACCAAGTGAAAACAGTTAGAATCCTGAACATGCTGAATACCAAATATTTCTTAGTTGGCGACCAGCAAAAACCGGAAATCACAGCAAATCCGGAAGCGAACGGCAATGCGTGGTTTGTTTCTGATATCAAATTCGTGAACAATCCAAACGAAGAAATTAACGAAACCGGAAATGTTGATACTAAAAAAATTGCTGTGATTTCTAAAGATGACAAAGCTTATTTCAACGGAAAAAATCTGGTAAAAGACTCAACGGCGTTTTTGGATTTGAAAACGTATCAACCAAACGAATTATCATTTGATTCATCTTCTAAAACGTCTCAATTGGCTGTATTTTCAGAGATTTATTATCCACACGGCTGGAATGTTTATCTGGACGGAAACAAAGTGGATTACATCAAAGCAAATTACCTTTTGAGAGCCCTTTATGTTCCTGCAGGAAAACATAAAATCGAAATGAAATTTGAACCAGCTGTTATCGAAAAAGGGAAATTATTCTCTTTGATAAGTTTTGGATTGTTTATTTTATTGAGTTTGATTGGTGGTTATTTTTTGGTAAAGGATTCTCGGAAGTCTGAAGTTGCGGAAGCTTAATTAAATACGATGGATTCTAAAGTTAGTTTCAACGTTTTAAATTCAAATATTATTACAGGTTTTGGAATAATTGTAGAATTAGAAAATGTAGAAAACGGATTTCCTAAAAATGGCGTTTTGAAATCAACTAAATCAAATTTATTTTGGGAAGTCAAAAACAGAATTATTGAAGATGTAAATGAGAAAAGATTTGAATTTGAAGAAGAAATTCAATCTCATATTAATTTTAATAATAATGGTAATCCGAACAGAGTTAATATTTTAAAACTAAAAGAAGAAAAAAATATAAGACTCTACAAAATAGAGCCTATTGGAAATTATAAAGAACCAGAAATTGGAGAGTCATTAGTTTTTCAAGGTACAACTTTTCGAAAAAAGATTAGAATAAAAGAAACATTTGAAAACTATTTTTTATTAGAAGACGAGAATGAATACTTAGCCGTAATCCCAAAAAGAAAAGTTCTAAGAAGACACCAAGCTCAAATTGGAGATTATGTAAGACATTGTGAACATCAATATCACGATTTGGTTGATGAAAATGATAATTTCATTTACAGAAATTAGCAAATAATATTTTGAAAAAGCCACTCGATTTGAGTTGCTCTTCCATTTAGATTTAATAATTAAAATCAATAAGAACTGAAAAAATTTTTATCCTGACTTATAAAATCGAGCATTAAAAAAAGCAACTCAAATTGAGTTGCTTTAATTTTTTGCGTGAGCTTAGGATTACTTTCTGATTCCTAATTCAGCGATGATTGCTCTATATCTGTTGATATCTTTTTTCTTCAAATAGTCTAAAAGAGCTTTTCTTTTACCTACTAACTTTACAAGAGATCTTTCTGTGTTGAAATCTTTGTGGTTAGCTTTCAAGTGCTGAGTCAAGTGGTTGATTCTAAAAGTGAATAGAGCAACTTGTCCTTCAGCAGTTCCTGTGTCTTGTGCAGATTTACCGTGCTTTGCGAAAATTTCTGCCTTTTTTTCTGTTGTTAAATACATTCCAATATTGTTTAATGATTATTATGTAATTCGGGTGCAAAGATAGGATTTATTTTCGGATTAGAAACTGTAAATCAAAAATTATCACCTCTCTTCTATCAAATAACTTTTCACCTGTTGAAAATCAACAGAAAATTCCACAGATCGCTTTTCTCTTTTATTGAATGCCTCTAATTTCTCTGGAATGGTAACTTCCTCCTTCAGAACATCTTCCACCACTTCTACAAACTTTGCAGGATGGGCTGTTTCTAATAAAACACCTGCAAAATCTTCATTCGATTTCTTAGAATATTTTTCTAAACCAAGATAAGCAACTGCGCCGTGCGGGTCTAAAGTATAGCCAAAATCGTTCTTAACTTTAATCATCGTATCTTTTGTTTCTTCATCTGAAAAAGAATAAGACTCGATCTCTTTTTTGAATTCTGAAACATCATTATTGAACAAGTTTTTCATCCTTTCAAAATTGCTTGGATTGCCAACGTCCATTGCGTTGCTGATGGTTTGCTTTGAAGGTTTTGATTCGTAATTTCCGGTTTCCAGATAATTTGGAACGACATCATTTGAATTGGTTGAAGCGATGAATTGGTGAATTGGCAATCCCATTTTCTTGGCAAAAAGTCCAGCTGTCAAGTTTCCAAAATTTCCACTCGGAACAGAGAAAACAATTGGTTTTCCTAATTTTTGTAATTGAGCAAAAGCCCAGAAATAATAAAAAGATTGAGGAATCAATCTTGCGATATTAATACTATTCGCAGATGTTAAAGTGAATTTTTGATTCAGTTCTTCATCGGACAGAATTTGTTTTGCCAGAGCCTGACAATCATCAAAAGTTCCATCGATTTCTAAAGCTTTGATATTTCCACCCCAAGTTGTAAGCTGTTTTTCTTGCAACGGACTTACTTTTCCTTTCGGATAAAGAATATAAACCTCGATTCCCTGCACTTCGAAAAATCCAGACGCAACTGCACTTCCCGTATCTCCAGAAGTTGCTGCAATCACTTTCATTGGTTTCCCTCCAGAGAAGTAAGACATCATTCTTGCCATAAATCTTGCCCCAACATCTTTGAAAGCCATTGTTGGTCCGTGAAATAACTCTAGTGAATAAATATCCTCTGAAATTTTCACTGCAGGAATTTCAAAGTTTAAAACTTCATCGATGATCTCTTTCAAATTGTCATCGGAAATGGATTCACCGAGAAATTCTTTTGCCACTCGAAAACCAATTTCCTGCAACGTTAAATTGGGTAAATTTTCAAAAAATTCAGAATCCAATTGTGGAATATATTCCGGCATAAAAAGTCCGCCGTCATCTGCTAAACCTTTTAGAATAGCTGTTTTTATATTGGTTTGTTCTTGTTTTCTTGTTGATATGTATTTCATTTTATTTTTGTTAGATGTTGGGTTTTGGAAGCTGGATGTTAAAAAAACTTCTAACATCCAGCTTCCAACTTTTGACTTTTAAATAACTCTCGCACCTTCGCCATTGATTTTAGTGACGAATGCTTCGCTTTCTATATTTTTCTGATTGAGTAATTCCTTGATTTTTTGTGAAATTTCTTCCGCCATTTCCTTCTTCTCACACAAAGCAAAAACAGACGGACCGGAACCGGAAATCCCAAAACCAATCGCGCCGCTGTCCAAAGCGAGCTGTTTCATCTCGTAAAAATACGGAATCAACATTGCACGAACCGGCTCTATGATGACATCCTCGAGACTTCGGTTGACCAATGCAAGGTCGTTGGTGCAAAATCCTGCAACCAATCCAGCAATATTTCCCCATTGCTGAACGGCGGATTTCAAACTGATTCTTTCCTTGATGATTTTTCTCGCCTCGCCAGTCGGAACATCTACGTGTGGATGAACGGAAACTACTGACAAATCTTTTGGATAAGGCAGTTTGAGCGCATCCAAAGGTTCGTAGCTTCTCACCAAAACCAAACCACCCAAAAGTGCGGGTGCAACATTGTCGGCGTGCGCATTTCCGCAGGCAATTCGTTCGCCTTCCATTGCGAGAGGCAACAATTCTTGTTTGGAAAATAGTTTTCCCATCAATTCATTTATCGCTACCAGAGCCGCAACACTACTTGCCGCACTGGAACCCATTCCACTGTTGAGAGGCATTTTTTTGTAAAGCTCAATGTCTATTCCTTGATTTGAGTTTATTTTTCCTAAGAACAATCGGATGACGTGGGAAACTACATTTCTCTCTGGATCTTTGGGAAGTTTTCCGCCATCGCCTTCGATCTTTGTGATAATGATTTGGTTGGAATCGTTTTTTCTTAAGATAATTTCGTCGCCCGGTTCTTCTATCGCAAAACCGAGAATATCGTAACCACAAACGACGTTGGCAACTGTTGCCGGAGCGAAAACTTTTATTGTATTTAAAGACATAATTTCTTTAATAATTGATGAATAATTTATTGCGCTGTAACTCGTACCAAATCTGCGAAAACTCCGGCAGCTGTAACTTCTGCGCCAGCGCCTGGACCTTTTACAACCAAAGGTGTGTTTTTGTACCTTGAAGTTGTAAATGAGATGATATTATCGCTTCCTGACAAGCTGAAAAACGGATGATTGGAATCTACAATTTTGACTTCGATGTTGATTTTTCCGTCTTCTAAAACACCAATTAATCTCAGTTTTCTTCCAGAACTTTCAGCTTCATTTTTGAAAGATGAAAAGTAAGGTTCGTGTTTTTCCAGCTCTTCGTAGAATACAGGAATTGATTCAGCTTTGAGACAAGCTTCCGGAAGGAAATCTTTGATATTGACATCAGACATTTCCAACGGTAATCCAATTTCTCTTCCCAAAATCAGCATCTTCCTGGAGAAATCCATTCCGTTCAAATCATCTCTCGGGTCCGGTTCTGTGTAACCTAATTCCTGAGCAGTTCTTACAACCTCAGCAAAAGTTTTACCGCCAACATAATTATTAAAAATATAAGAAATTGTTCCTGATAAAATCGCTTCGATTTTCAGAATTTCATCACCGGAAATCCAGAGGTCATTTAGTGTTTTGATGATAGGAAGTCCGGCTCCAACATTAGTCTCGTATAAGAAACTCACATTGTTCTTTTTTGCCAATCTTTTGAACTTACTGTATTGCTCGTAAGACGAAGAATTTCCTTTTTTATTGCAAGTTACAATCGAGATATTATTGTTAAATAACAACGGATATTCTGCAACAACATCTTCACTGGAAGTATTGTCTACAAAAACTAAATTAGGTAAATTTTTATCTGAAATGTAGTTTATAAATTCTTTTAAATTTGATTTTTGTAAATCATTACTAAAGTTATTATTGAAATCAAAATTAGATTCCGGATTATCGAAAATTTTCATTTCCCGACTGTTGGTGATTCCCACAACATTGATTTTAATCTGATGGTTTTCTTCGAGATTTTTCTGTTCTCTTTCCAATTGTCGGAACAATTCTTTTCCGATATTTCCTGTTCCTGCAAACATAACATTAAAGGTTTTTACAGGTGAAAGCAATAGCGAATCGTGAACAACATTAAGCGCTTTTGAAAGTTCATTTCTTTCAATCACGGCAGAAATATTAAGCTCAGATGAACCTTGTGCAATCGCAATAATGTTGATTCCGTTTTTACCCAAAGCACTGAAAAATTTACCGCTGATTCCTCTCGTTTTTTTCATATTCTCGCCAACGACAGAAAGAATACTTAACTCATTATCAAACTGTGGCTCATCAATTTTGCTGGAACTGATTTCAAAATCAAATTCTTCATAGATTGCTGTTTTCGCTTTTTTCTCATCATCGAAAGAAACCACAAACGAAATACTGTGTTCCGAACTTGCCTGCGTAATTAGAATAACATTCACCTCGTATCTCGCCAAAGCATTGAACAATCTCCCACTGAAACCCTTCATTCCAATCATTCCGTTTCCGGTAATATTGATGAGACAAGTTTTCTCGATGGAAACAATTCCTTTGATTAAACCTTTTGAAATTTCAGATTTTTGATGAATCAAAGTTCCTAGATTTTCCGGCTTAAAAGTATTTTTAATGTAAATCGGAATCTGACTTTCAATGGCAGGAATCATTGTTGGTGGATAAATCACTTTTGCACCGAAATACGACATTTCCATCGCTTCCTGATAACTGAGTTCTGACTGAGAAAATGCATTCTTTACTAATCTTGGGTCAGCCGTTAAGAAACCGTCAACATCTGTCCAAATCTGGATTTCGTCCGCTTTCAAACCAGATCCCAGAATTGCAGCAGTGTAATCAGAACCTCCTCTTCCCAAAGTTGTTGTATCATCATTCTTATCTTTTGCGATAAAACCTGTCACAACATAAATTTGATTTTCTAGTTTCCAGTTTTTAAGGTTTTCATTTGTATTTTTAGAATCGACGTTGGCATTTCCGAAATGAGAATCAGTTTTAATTAATTCTCTCGAATCTTGGAAAATCGCTGGAAAACTTTCAGATTGAAGAAAAGCTGAAACAATCTTGCTTGACATCTGTTCTCCGTAAGAAAGAAGTCTATCCTTGATTCTGTCTGATAATTCGCCAAGATTTTTAACGCTGAATAAAACATCTTCAATCTCATTGAAACTTACTTTCACCATCATCAACAATGGATTCTGAGCTGTTCTTGGCAATAATTCTGAGATAATCTGATAATGTTTTTCTTCAGCAGATTTTAGAATTTCTGAGAAATCGTTTTGTTTCAAAGCTTCTTCTGATGCAGATAAAAGCGCATTCGTAATTCCTGACAAAGCGGAACAGACCAGGATTAAAGGTTCCTTTTTATTAAATTCTTTTTCTACAATTAGCTTCACATTTTGTAAAGCCTCCACACTTCCGACTGAAGTTCCGCCAAATTTTAAAATTTTCATTAGTTATATTTTAAAAACAAAAAAGCCTTTCTGAATTCAGAAAGGCTTTTTGTTAATTATCTATTTTTTCACAATATCACAAACACACCTTTCTGCAGCTACTAATTGTAGTTGTTGTAGAAATCGTTGTTGTGGTTGTAAAATTCATTATCGTTTTGTAAATCTCTTACGAAAGTATGAAAACATTTTTCATCTACAAATTTTTCTTTAATAATTTTTAAATTTTATTGAATATTTGACATTAGTTTAGTCGGTGCATATCCAAACTGCTTCTTGAAGGCAAAAGAAAAATGTGACAGGTTTTCAAAGCCAATTTCATAATAGACATCAACAGGTTTCTTATGTTTCTCGGCAAGTTCATAATGCGCCAATTCCAGACGTTTTTTAGTCAGCCATCTTTGCGGTGTGGAGTTGAAAGCTTTATAGAAATCCCTTTTGAAAGTCGTTAAACTGCGACCGGTCAAATATCCGAATTTCTCCAGCGGCATATTGAACATATAGTTCTTTTCCATAAAAGCCACCAAATCAATTTTTCCGGGTTCATCAAAATTATTCAGAACAGAATCTATATTTCCATTAATTGTTCTGAGAATATTAATCGCTTCATTGATTTTCAGCGACGCAATATTTTCAGGGAAATTATTCTGCATCTCAAAATACGGAATCAGTGAAGCTAGGCAACTTTCCAACAACGGATGTTTTTCGAAACTAATGATTTTTTCTGTTACAATTTTTGATTTTATGGGATTATCTGTGTAAAATTCTCTAAGTCTTTTTGATGACAAATGCATTGCAACAGCTTTGTGAGGCAATCCGTCTTTTGGATAATTGATAATCGTCGCCAACTGGTTTCTTGGAATCAAAAAAGTGCTTCCTGTACCGAAAATAAAACTTTCGTCTGCCTGGATAATTTTAGTTTCGCCCGAAATCAGCCAAACCAGCAAATGGTCTTCAAATGCTGCTTCGGTTTTGAACAGCTTCCCTTCGTAACTGGAAAGTTTGATTTCGGGATTGATATAATTGACTTGATAATCCATAATGCTTCTCACACAAAGTTACGAATATCAATTGATGTCAAATGGAATTCCCGTCATTTGTTCGCTCAATTTCCATAATCTTTTGGCGTTGGTTTCATCCAGAGAATATGTTTTGATTCCACCGATAATTTTCACATCGGAACTCAACTCCGCAACATCAACATTTTCACAATAGACTCCTCCCAAATCATTAAGCGAAGGACTTGTCGCACACCAAACGGTTGTTGCTGCGCCTTGAGGAATGGTTTTAAGAGAAGCTTTAACTTCCGGCAACAAATTCCCTTCCGAATCAACATAACCGAGTTTCTGAAACAAATCCAATGGTGCTTCTCTTCCTAATTCTGTTTCGCCAACAGCACCAGGACATAAAGCATAGCTTCTTACATTAAATTCTTTTGCCCGATTATCCAATTCCATTGAGAAAAGATTGACTGCTGTTTTTGATTGTCCATACCCGAGTAAAGTTTCATATTCACGATTGAGAAAGTTCGGGTCTTCAAAGTTAAAATCTGAAAATTGATGTCCGCCGGAAGATACATTCACTACTCTTGCGCCGTTTGCCTGTTTCAAAGCCGGCCACAATCTCGCTGTTAACTGAAAATGAGCCAAATAATTGACAGTCAATTGAGATTCGAAACCACGACTATCTTTGCGAAGCGGAACCCACATTATTCCCGCATTATTGATTAATAAATGAAGTGGTCTTTTTGATTTTAAAAACTTTTCAGCAAAAGTGTCAATCGAATTTGGATTGGCTAAATCCAATTCTTCCAATTCAACATTAGGAATTCCATCGAGGTTTCTTTTTGCTTTTTCAATGTCTCTTGCGGGAACTATAACTTTTGCACCAGCTTTTGATAATGTTTTGACAGTCTCCAAACCAATTCCGGAAGTACCTCCCGTAACTATAGCTATTTTTCCTTTAAGATTAATTCCATTGATAACTTCTTCCGTTGTTGATTTTGCATTAAAGCCAGAATTAATCGGCTTTTGTAATGCTCCTTGATAATTGTTCATTGTTTAAATATTTTATTAAAGCAAAATTAGAGAGCATAATATGTATCAATTTTGTTTAAACGTCCGAATAGACTTTGTTTAAAAGTCCATTTTTAAAATTAATCTGATATATTTTAATAATCAACAATTTTTGGATTAAAATTTAATTACTGAAAATCAAATACTTAAATATTAAATTAAAAAATATTTACTACTTTGTATTGCATAATACCATTCTATTTATATATCTTTGCAATGTAAAGTTAGAGAAGCGAGTTTGAAGCCGACTTAAAAAATGAGAAAGCAAGAACATTAAACTTTATAATTATTTGAATTTTAACCAAACAATTAATATGAATACCGAGAACACAAAAGCGCAAATGCGCAAAGGGATTCTGGAATTCTGTATTTTGAGCCTGATTCAGCAACGTGAAATGTATGTTTCTGACCTGATAGAATCTCTCAAAAAAGGAAAACTGGATGTGGTAGAAGGAACTCTTTACCCTCTACTCACAAGATTGAAAAACGGCGAATTTTTAGCTTACAGATGGGAAGAATCTACCAGCGGACCGCCAAGAAAATATTATCAGATAACTGAAAAAGGAAGCCTCTTCCTAGCAGAATTACAAACCACTTGGCAGGAATTGACAGATTCCGTCAACCAAATCACATCAAACTCTCACTCTCAAAACTAATATTATGAACAAGACATTATCTATAGCACTCGCAGGGTTCTCTTTTATGATAGATGAACACGCTTATATCAAGCTTAGCGATTATCTGAATGCCTTGAGAAATTCTCTAGACGCTCAGGAAGCAGACGAAGTAATGCACGATATTGAAATCCGAATGGTCGAGATTTTCAAAGAAGTACTTTCTAAAAGAGAAGTTATCAACGACTCTGACGTAGAAAAAGTAATTGCTCAAATCGGAACACCTGAACAAATCGATGAGCAGGAAGAAGCATATTTCTCTGAAGGAAAACAAAGTAAATCAAAGTCTTCTACAAGCTACAGCAGTTACAGCAGCAATTCTCAGAAACAACTGTTCCGTGACCCGGAAAAACAAAAAATTGCAGGAGTTTGTGCAGGTTTAGCATCATATTTTGGAATGGATATCACTTGGATGAGGTTGATTTGGGTTGGTGCATTTTTGTTCCTTTGGGTCGCTCCGGGCTCATCTTTCTTGGTAGTGATTTTGTACTTCATCCTTTGGGCCGTTTTACCAAAAGCAGAATCAGCTTCCGACTTTTTGAAGATGAAAGGAAAACCTTTAAACTTTGATAACTTAAAGGAAGAATCCAGCAAAATAGTGCAGTTTGCCAATGAGACAACCACAAGAGCAGGAGAAATCTATAACGAGAATCGTCCAAAAATTGGTTCTGCAGGAGATTCTTTCTTGAAAGTTCTGAAATATTGTCTTGCTATTTTGCTAGCATTGATGGCAGCTGGATGTTTCATCGGATTGTTTGCAATGATGTTTGCTTACGGTTCTGACAAATTCGGGATGGACAATAATCTTGGATTCTATCTGGAGGAAAACAACCTTGGTTACTTGTTGCTTGCTATTGCAGCCTTGCCAACTATTATCTTCGGTGTAGCATTCTTATTATTATCAATCAAATTATTCTCTCCAAAATCAAAATTCAATTATGTTGGGCCAGTGCTTGGAACATTAGGAATTATTTGGATTATTTTAATCGGAGTATTGGCGGCGAGCGCATCTAGTTTCAACTTCAGATATAGTGGACAAAATGAAGATTATGAAAATATCTCTATCTCTGCTCCAAACGACACGATTTATCTTGACAGCAAGAAAGTGGCAATTCCTGAAAACTTCAAAGCATACTTTGGTAAAATCTATTCTGATAAAGCAACAATTTATAAAAGAGATTGGCCAAGTGTAGAAATTACAAGAAGAGAAGATATCAAAACACCTTACATCATCATTAAGAAAGAAGCAGACGGCTACAACCAGCCTCTTAAGATGAAAGTTCCTGTGGAGATCAGAGGTAATAGAATTCTTCTTCCAAATTATTTCGAATATCCTTATGAATACAGATTCAGAGATTACAGATTAGATTATGAGTTGGTAATTCCATCTAAAATGAAAGTTATTAACGAAAAAGAATATGAAGTAAGCACCCGTGGCGATGATGGACAAAATGAGGATGACCACGAAGATGATAACTATAACAATAATGGAATCACTGTTGAAGAAAATAAAATCAAAATCAACGGAACAACTATCGAATATAATTCCGATGAAAGTGACAGTGTAAAAATCAATGGTAAAAACTACTCCAAAGATTCTGCAGATGTCGTTCTGGAAAGAATGAAAATTGACCAGCAGGTGAAAAAAAGCATCAAAGATATGAACATCAATATCAAAGATGGCAAAAAAGAAATCCATATTAAAACTAATTAAAAATTGAGAGTGGATTAGTTGAAAAGCGGATCAAAAGTCTTAAGGCTTCCGCTTTTCTCCTAGTTCCCCTAAAGCCAGATCACAAAAATTAATATGAAACTCTATACTTTTTTACTTTTGATATTCCTCACCAACCTATCAAAAGCACAGACACATCGTTTTATTTACGAATATAAATTCAAACCTGACTCCTCTTCTACCAATTACAGAAACGTGAATATGGCTCTAGACATCAATCCAACCGATGTAAAGTTCTATGATTATGAAAGTGTTTTGAATGATTCTATCAACAAAAAAGGGGGACGAAATTACAACTGGACCGGATCACCTGTCATCACAAGAAAGAAAAATTCTTATCAAAACACCAATTACGAGATGATGATGGACTATTTTTCTTACCAAACCTCAGACAAAATGGATTGGAAACTTAAAAACGAAACAAAAACTTCCGGGCAATATACTTTGCAAAAAGCAACTACGGATTTTGGAGGAAGAGAATGGACTGCCTGGTTTTGTAAGGATATTAATATTTCAGAAGGGCCTTATAAATTCCGAGGTTTACCCGGATTAATATTTGAGTTGAATGATAACAAAGATAATTTCATTTTCAAGTTAGTGAGAAGTCAAAAACTAGAAAAAACCTATGATACATCAGACTTCTTGGAAAGTTTTGGAGGGAAAAAACCGCTGAATCTGAAAATTACTGATATGCACAAGATGATGCTACAGTTTTACAATGATCCAATGAAGGAACTGAGAGAGAAATTCGATGATGTACCACCAGGAACGTTCCAAGTTGGAGGCACCAAAATTACGAGCAAAGACCAATTCAAAGAAATGGCAAAAGTGATGCAAAATCATATTTTGAAAAGTTACAATCCTTTAGATTTGACCACAGCTGTAATTTATCCTAAAAATAATTAAATAATTCACAAATTTTTAAACTTAAAATCAATATTAAACAAAATAATTATTAAATTTGTTTCAGAAATAATTTTCTAACACCAAAACCACAAAAAAATGATACAATTAGTTATAGAAATCGTAATCAAGTTAGTCGATTTTATCAGTAGCCTATTTTAGACTGTAAAGAATATCCAGATATTTCTTAAAAAATAAACATATTTTGTAAATTTGTAAAGTATAGCCAGCGGTTATACTTTATTTTTTTGTCTATGAAATTACATTTTCTGACAATCTAAAATGAAATTTAGCCTATGAAAAAAATATTAGCAAAAATTATTCTTAAAATCATTGGGTGGAAAGTTGTTCTCCAAGGCGATGCCAGCAATCTTGACAGATGTATTCTGGTAGTTGCACCTCACACCCACAATAGTGAATATCTACTTGGTAATCTAGCCTATTGGACTTTAGGAAAAAAACTAAAAATCATTATCAAAGATGCTCATACAAAAGCATGGTACGGAAGTATTGTAAAGGGTATCGGTGGAATTGGGATCGACAGATCTCAGAAAAATGATCTTATAAATTTTGTAGCTAACGAGTTCAAGAAAGATGATTTCAGTCTTGTAATTACGCCGGAAGGAACAAGAAGCCGTGTAGAAAAGTGGCGAAAAGGGTTTTATAATATGGCTTTAGCAGCAAAAGTACCGATTGTCTTAGCTGGTGGCGATTACAAAAGAAAAACCATCAATTTGGGTTATAAAATCCCTTATGAAAAATTGGAAACACATACTTATGAAGAAATTATGCAGGAAATCCAAGATTTTTATATCAAATATGACATTACTCCGAAAATTCCGGAAAACTGGAATCCACAAATATACTAATCGATAGGAATTAATTATCTTATTAATTTTCAATTTTAATAAATGGACGAAGCAAAAAAAAACGAAATATTAGACCAATTAAATAAAGCAAGTAAAAATACACTTGGAGAAACTTTAGACATTATTTACACAGATGTTTCTGATGAACATCTTTCTGCCACAATGCCTGTAAACTCCAGAGTTCATCAACCTTATGGAATTATGCACGGCGGAGCAAGCTGCGTTTTGGCAGAAACTTTGGGGTCTTGCCTTTCATTGATCAATCTGGATGTTACGAAATCGGTTCCTGTCGGCACTAACATCAACAGTAATCATTTACGAGCAATACGAGAAGGAGTTGTGACAGGAACGGCAACTTTTATCCGAAAAGGAAATACGATGCATGTTTCACAAATAGAAATCCGAGATGAGAAAGGAAATCTGATTAATCATACAACGATGACCAATAATATTGTCCCAGTAGGGAAAGTCTAATTTATTTTTAAGAATAATGCTCATTTTCAAATTACCTGATTCAGATTCCTTTTATACAATAGAGAATTCTCAGGAAAAGCTGGTTTCGTTCGTAAGCTTTGACACCAAAACGGTTTTGGATTTTAAAGGTTCTATCAAAGAAATATCAAAAAAAGAAATCGAGGAACAAAATATTTCACCAAAAAGTAAAAGTTCATTAATAGAAATCGGTAAAGAAACTCAAGAATCTTACGCTTTAAAAATTTCTCAGGCAAAAGATTTTATTGAGAAAAATGAGCTTAAAAAACTAGTTCTTTCCAGAAGAAAACTACTGATGTATCTTGACATCGATTCTGAAAAAAAATTGTCTTTAACAAAAAGTTTTCTGAAGTTCTGCGACAGCTACCCTTCTGCTTTCTGCTATCTGTTTGAAAAAAATGGCGAAATTTGGATGGGAGGATTTTCTGAGATTTTAGGAAAATTCGATAAGAGAAATAATTCTTTTGAAACAATGAGTGTTGCGGGAACGCTTCCACTGGATGAAAACTGGACTGATAAAGAAATTGAAGAACAAAAAGCCGTTACAGAATATATTCAGTCCATTCTTAGAAAATTTTCATCTAACCTTAAGGTTTCCTCAACAAAAGATTTGATTTCAGGAAACATCAAACATTTGAAAACTGATTTTTCTGCAGAAATAAGTCCGGAAAGTCTTGATAAAATTATTTCTGAATTACATCCAACGCCAGCCGTTTGTGGCTTTCCAAAAGAACTTTGTGCGCAAGGTATCAAGAGTATCGAACATTTTAACAGAGAATTTTACGCAGGCTATATCAAGGTAGAAACTGAAGATTTCATTTATTACTTCGTAAATCTTAGATGTGCCAGCTTCTTTAAAAATTATACTTTTCTGTTTGTAGGTGGTGGAATCACATTAAAAAGTGACGCTCAAAAAGAATGGGAAGAAACAGAACTTAAATCTCTTGCCATCCAAAATAATTTGATTTTCGAATAAATATAATTTATTGATTAAGACTAATTATTCAGTTACAATAAAGCACAAATATTAACAATTAATCAATAATTATATCAAAAATTTAAATTATAAACATTTAATTAGTATTTTTACGACAAATCGATAATATGAATCAGCTTTTAAAGTTAATCTTGATAGCCATTCTTATCTTGTGTTTTTTAAAAATGCCCTATATGTTTTACAGACTTTCCGGTTATGGATTGTTTGTTGGATTTGGATGGTTAGCTTATCATGCATTTGAAAGAAAAGATTCTTTGGACGTTAAAATCTTTGTTGTTCTTGCACTGCTTTATAATCCTTTTATTGGGCTTCCAATTCCTAACCTTATCCAAGTCATCATTAATATTATAGTCATTATAGGAATGATTCTAAATATCCTCTTCTCACAAGAGAATCCTTATGAAGATTACACAAAAAAAGATGACCGTTAAGTCATCTTTTATTTTATAATCCTACTTGAATTTTAAAACCAGAATTGATCCTTATTTTCATTTGAGTTACAACTGGCTCCAACTCTTTACCTTTTAATTCTAATGCAATAGAAACATCTTTGGATTTCAAATATTCCATCAACTCTTTATCTGCTGGTGTAAAATTAAGTGCTGTCGGGCTAACATTATTAACAACAGCTGCAATTTCAATTTCTGCAAGAGTAGGTGTTTTGATATAGATCTTCGCATCTTGAACTTTATCTAATTTAATCGAATCTGAATTAGAAGAAGAAACAAAATTCACTACAAAACTAGACAACTTTGCAGATTTTACATTATCAATCGTCGCTCCGTTAAACTGCTCTCTGATTTTTGCATCTAAATCAAGATTAAGAGGGATTGCAGGATATTTGATTGGTTCTGTTGTTACAGCAAAAGGAATTGTAGTTTCAACATCAAACGGAATTGAAAACGGAACCGGAATGGTAATGTCATCTATTATATCCTCGACCTTGCTGCAGCTATTCATACTAATTAATCCTACAATTAAAGTAGAAACCGCCAGAGTACTTATGATTAATTTTTTCATTTCTTTTATTTATTATTTTATTATCAAATATTCGCCCAAAAATTAGTGCGTAATATTTTTAACATCTTCTGCAGAATGTTTGTGCTTGAAAAATATACCAAATAAAACAGCAATAATCAAAGCATAACCTGCAAAATAAAGCCAGATATGCGGCCAGTTTTTCACCATTACTACATTAGATAAAGTCCCATCCGGATTAACTACAGCGTTAAAAGAATTTTTCAAAATCTCTATGAATGTAGAATCTGTTGGAGTAGTTTCTAAGTATGATGATAACTCTGAAGCTGTCGTAAATTTAATCGTGAAAAACTTATCAATAGCCCAACCTGCAATGTAACTTCCCAAAACAGCTCCAAAACCATTGGTCATCATCATAAACAAACCTTGAGCAGATGATCTGATCTTTTTATCAGTCGTAGTCTCCACAAAAAGAGAACCCGAAATATTGAAAAAATCAAATGCCATCCCGTAAACCACACAAGATAAGATAATCATCCAAAGTCCATTCACAGGATCTCCGTAAGCAAAAAGTCCAAATCTAAGAACCCAAGCCAACATACTGATTAACATTACTTTTTTGATACCATATCTTCTCAGGAAAAACGGAATTGCCAAAATAAATAAGGTTTCCGAAATCTGAGAAATTGACATAATTATCGTTGATTTTTCAACAACTATTGAGTTCGCATATTTTGGAAAATGAGCAAACTCACTCAGGAAAACATCGCCGTAAGCATTAGTCAATTGCAATGCAGCACCCAATAACATTGAGAATAAAAAGAACAACGCCATTTTAAAATTCCCGAATAATTTGAAGGCATTCAAACCTAATTGCTCAGAAAGCGGTGCGTTTTTATCAATTAATTTTTGAGGTGGACATTTTGGTAATGTTAATGCATAAATACCTAAAGCAATAGCAGCTACACCAGCAATATAAAACTGTCCTTCTGTAGCCTTGTTACCTGTTAAATTCGTAATCCACATGGCGACGATGAAACCTACAGTTCCCCAAACTCTGATGGGTGGAAAATCCTTAACAACATCCAAATGACTGTTTTTCAAAATCGTATATGAGATCGAATTGGTTAATGCAATTGTCGGCATATAGAAACACATTGCAACCAACATTATGGAGAAAAATGAGTTTGGCGTTTCTGCGTGAGGTAAAATAAAAAGAACCGCGCCATATAAAATTTGTAAAACAGAATAAATTCTTTCAGCATTCACCCAACGGTCAGCAATAATTCCTGTAATCGTTGGCATGAAAATCGAGGCAATACCCATTGTTCCGAAAACCGCTCCAAACTGAGCGCCGTCCCAATGTTTTGTTCCAAACCAGAAGTTAGCCATTGTAATTAGCCAAGCTCCCCAAACAAAAAACTGAAGAAAGCTAAGTATTGTCAGTCGTAATTTTAAATTCATATCTTAAAATGATAATATATATTTATTCTATTTTTTTATTTCTGCGTTTGATTTCTTCCTGCAATCTGAGTGCTGTATCATAATCTTCTTCTTTTACCGCATCATTCAGCAATTGGTTTAATTCTTCCAAAGAAACACCTGACAGATCATTGAAATCTGTTGAAATTTCTTCCTCTTCTTCTACTCCTACTTTTTGAGTTTCTTCGAGTTCTAATAAAATTCCAGCTTCGTTCAGAACATCTGAAGTCGTATAAATAGGCGAATCGAAACGAACAGCCATTGCAACCGCATCAGAAGTTCTTGCATCCAAAATCAGTTCTTCTTCTGTTAACGGATTTTTGAAATTTATATTGGAGAAGAAAACGCCGTCTTTGATTTGATAGATAATGACAGACTCTAATTTAAATCCTGTATTTTTCACGAACTGAGCGAAAAGATCGTGCGTCAAAGGACGAGGCGGATTGATATCTTTCTCTAATCCTAAAGAAATGGATTGCGCTTCAAAATTCCCGATAACAACTGGTAATTTGACAGATGTTTCTTCATGTTCCAACAACAGCGCATAAGCTCCAGATTGAGTCTGGCTGTATGAGATCCCTCTAATGATTAATTTTTTATAATCCATTTAGCAAATATAAAATTTTTTGTTAATTTTCATTTAGGATTTGTCGTTTTTTACATTGTTTAGGTTATAAAATCATTAAATAATTCAGTATTTCACTTTCCGAATCCTTAAAGCGTTGAATTGCAGCAGCCCGACTTATCTCAATTACATTTATTTTTTTATTTGAATCGATGAACCACTTCGTTAGGTTTGAACGGAGCTCTTTTTCTTTTTTTGCCAAAAAAAGAAAAAAGCGGGAGTGGAAGGCGGATAAAGCTGCCAAAATAATGAAACTTATTATAACAAAAAACCTGAATCAATGACTCAGGTTTATGTTTTTATGAAATTTGGATTAAGCTTTCAATGCTTTGATTTTCTCTGTCAATGCAGGAATAATTTGGAAAGCGTCTCCTACTACTCCATAATCTGCAGATTTGAAGAAAGGTGCTTCTGCATCGTTGTTGATTACAACAATGGTTTTAGAACTGTTAACGCCTGCCAAATGCTGAATGGCACCGGAAATACCAATTGCAATGTAAAGATTTGGAGAAATTGCTTTTCCAGTTTGTCCAACGTGCTCCGTATGAGGTCTCCAGCCGATATCGGAAACCGGTTTTGAACAAGCTGTCGCTGCGCCAAGAACATTAGCCAAATCCTCAATCATTCCCCAATTTTCCGGACCTTTCATTCCTCTTCCGGCAGAAACCACGATTTCCGCTTCTTTAAGGTCTAATTTTCCAGAAGACTGCTCGTGATTAATCACTTTTGTATCTTCGTTTGCGATGCTTAATTCTTTCACTTCCTCCGAACCTGAAACTGCATTTTCCTTAACTCCGAAAGCATTTTGAGAAACGGTTACAATCACACCAGCTGCATCAGCTTTTGCGTGCATAAAACCTTTTCCAGAGAAAGCTTTTCTCTTAACTTGGAAAGGCGAGGTGCTTTCAGGAACATCAATCACATTTGTAATCAACGAATAATTTTTCTGAATCGCCAACATTGGCGCTATAGAAGAAGCATCTGTTGTATGAGGAAAAACGATAATATTTCCGTCAGCAATTTGGTTAACTGCTTCTGCATAAGCCTTAGCACTGAAGTTCTTAAGACCTGCATCTTTTACATTCACTACTTTATCTGCTCCATATTTGTAAAGCAAATCAGAAGAATCTGTAGGATTGATAGAAATTGCAGTTACTGAATCTCCAGTTTTTCCTGCAATAGCTTTTGCATAAGAAACCGCTTCAAATGCTGCTTTTTTGTAAACTCCGTTTATATTTTCTGCGTATACGAATACTGCCATTTTGTTTGATTTAAAGATTAAGAATTAAATTACTTTCGCTTCTTCGTGAAGTAATCTTACCAACTCGTCTAGGTTATCCGCAGAAACCAACTTCACAGCTGCTCTTGGAGCAACACTGTCAAAAGAAACAGCTTCCACTTTCACTTCAGAATTGGAAGGTTCTACAACATTAAGAGGTTTTGTTCTTGCAGACATAATTCCTCTCATATTCGGGATAATCAAATCTTTTTCGTCTACCAAACCTTTTTGTCCTGCGACAACAGCCGGTAATTTAACAGAAATAGTTTCTTTACCACCTTCGATTTCTCTAACTGCAGTAGCCTCTGAGCCATTTACATCCAAACCAACCGCTGCATTAACGAAAGCATAATTCAACAACTGAGCAACCATTCCAGGAACAGCGCCACCATTATAATCAATCGATTCTTTTCCTGTCAGAACCAAATCGTAATTACCATCCTGAGCAATTCTCGCAATTTCTTTTGCTACAGAGAAACTGTCTTTCGCCTCTGTGTTAACTCTTACAGCATCGTTCGCTCCGATTGCCAAAGCTTTTCTGATAACTGCTTCTGTTCCTGCATCTCCAACATTCACAACTGTTACAGTTGCACCTTGAGACTCTTGTAATTTTATAGCTTTTGTTAAAGCAAACTCATCTAATGGATTAATCACCCATTGGATTCCATTTTTGTCAAAAGCAGATTTATCTGCTGTAAAATTAATTTTACTTGTAGTATCCGGAACACTACTGATACAAACTAATATTTTCATCTGTTAATATATTTTAATTAATTATCAATAAGAATCGATCTTAACGATAACATTTGATGTTACTAAGTCTGGCTAATATATATAAAAAATACTATGCATGCATAATTTATTGTTATTTATTAAATAACATCTAAAACCGCTTTAATAAAAGGGTATTTAGATTCTTTATAAATAATTTTATCCATTTGAAGCCAATTTTGCAGAATTTAGACTTAACAAATATCTGGGTCAAATTATCGAATTTTCAAAAAATCAATAAATTTTATTTCTTTACCTGACTTGCTCTGAATTCTATTTTGCTTGGCAAAACGCGTGGATTCATATTCAGCATATCGAGGACAAGATTTCCCATATCTTCCGGCTGGATTTTCCAATCATCTTTTTCGGAAGGAACATTGCCATTGAAATAAGTCGCTACTGAACCTGGCATTATGGTTGAAACTTTAATATTATATTTTCTAAGGTCAATCATCGCAGCTTGTGTAAAACCAACAACGCCAAACTTCGAAGCGTTATAACCTGCTCCATTTTCAAAGAAATTAGTTCCGGCAAGACTTGCAATCGTAATGTAATAACCTTGAGATTTTTTCAGTTCTTCAACTGAGGCTTTTAGTGAATAGAAACAACCTGTCAGATTGGTTTCCTGCATTGCGTTCCAGTCTTCAATACTTAACTCATCAACTGGCTTAAAAACTCCCAAACCAGCGTTGGCGACAACAACATCCAGCTTGCCAAATCTTTCTGTGATTTTGGAAACTGCGTTTTCTTCATCTGCAAAATTCCGAACGTCTGAACTTACTCCAAAAATACTTTCTGAAATGACTTTAAGTTCCGAAACAGCTTTATCCACATCTCCTTGTTTTCGTCCGCTGATAGCTACTTTGTGACCGTTTTTCAATAAAACGTCTGCAATTCCGAAACCGATTCCTTTTGTTCCACCTGTGATATAAATAACTTTTGACATAATTTTATAAATTTTATTTTAACTATATAGACTCCATAAGTTTTTTTGAAGAAATTTTAAGTTAGTCTATTTAATCTCTTCTAAAATAAAACGAACTCTCTACATGTCTATGTAGTTTCATTAACTTTTAATATTAATTAAAAAAGACAGTCTAAACTGTCTTCTATTTTTTTAACCTTGAGCATAAAACTCAAAGAAATAAGGTATGCTTTCTATTCCTTTATAATAGTTATACAATCCGTAATGTTCGTTTGGTGAATGAATCGCATCTGAATCCAAACCGAATCCCATCAAGACAGATTTTGCGCCCAACACTTTCTCGAACAAAGATGTAATAGGAATACTTCCACCACTTCTGTAAGGCAAAACTTCTTTACCAAATGCTTTTTCCATTGCTTTTTTAGCAGCCAAAAATTCTTTGGTGTTGCTTTCCAAAACATAAGGCATTCCGCCGTGATGTGGCGTTACTTTTACTTTCACACTTTTTGGAGCGATTTTCTCAAAATACTTTGTGAATTTTTCAGTGATTTCTTCCGGTGTTTGATTGGGAACAAGTCTCATTGAGATCTTAGCAAAAGCTTTGGAAGCAATTACTGTTTTTGCACCTTCACCAGTGTAACCGCCCCAAATTCCGTTAACATCTAAAGTTGGTCTGATAGAAGCTCTTTCCAAAGTTGTGTAACCTTCTTCTCCCTGAATATCGTTAAGGTTGATTGATTTCTTATAAGCTTCTGGGTCGTCTTTTAATTTGTTCATTTCCTTTCTGTCTTCGTCGGAAACAACTAGAACATTGTCATAAAAACCGTCGATTGTAATGTGACCTTTGTCATCAATTAAATCGCCAATCATTTTTGCAAGAACATTAATTGGATTCGGGACTGCACCACCGTAAAGTCCTGAATGTAAATCACGATTCGGGCCTTCTACTTCAACCTCAACATAACTCAATCCACGCAAACCTGTCGTAACCGTTGGCTGCTCATTAGAATAAATATGCGTATCAGAAATCAAAATAACATCACAACTCAGTTTTTCCTTATTTTCTTCAAGGAAATCTGCCAAACTTGCAGAACCCACTTCTTCTTCACCTTCAATCAAAAACTTGACATTACAAGGCAAAGAATCTGTTTTTATCATTGCTTCAAAAGCTTTGACGTGCATAAAGAATTGCCCTTTGTCATCTGCAGAACCTCTTGCGAAAATCGCACCTTCCGGATGAAGTTCCGTTGCTTTAACAACCGGTTCGAAAGGATCACTTGTCCATAATTCTAAAGGATCAGCTGGTTGAACATCATAATGTCCGTAAACCAAAACTGTTGGCAAATTAGCATCGATGATTTTCTCTCCGAAAACGATTGGATAACCTTTGGTCTCAAGGATTTCTACGTTATCTGCTCCGGCAACTTTCAGATGTTTTGCTACCTCATCAGCACATTTCAGAACCTCTGATTTGTAAGCTGGATCTGCACTGATAGAAGCAATTCTAAGGATATCAAATAATTCATCAAGAAAACGTTGTTTGTTCTCCTGAATGTAATTTTGTGTATTACTCATTTTATTTATTAATGATAAATGATGATTGATAAATGATTTTAAACTTTGTCAAAAATGAAAAAGTAAGGTTCGTAAAAATAAAAAATGTCCTGCAAACGCAAGACATTTTTTATTATAATATTTTTATAAAATTCTTAGTGGTGCTCAGCTGGAGCTTCGGCTGTTGCAGCTGGTTTAACTTCCGATGTTACTGTCTTTGTAGAATCTGCTACAACATGAGAAACAGCTTTTGTAGAATCTGCAGTTGGATGATAAGTTCCGTGAGGCGCATTAGGATCGTCATATCTTACCACTTCATCCGTTTTTTTCAAACGTCCTTTGTTCCCACCAGCAGGAAGATCACAAGACACAACTAAGATAGCAGAAGCCAACAATATTACAGATTTTTTCATTTTTTATTATTTAACGTGTCAAAAGTAGTGAAATTGAGATTTTCTGCAAAATTATTTTTTGTAAAATGTACGATGTAAAAAGTAAAATGTAATCTGTCTAATTAATTTGTCTTAGTTTCATTACAAATCTCTAATCGAAGAACAAATGTTTCAACTTTGCGAAGCGCGCCCCGACCTGAGTGGAGCTCTTTTTCTGTTATTGCGATTGTACAAAAGGCCGACAGATTGCTTCTCTTTGCTCGCAATGACAGAAAAAAGCGGGAACGGAGGGCGGATAAAGGCGCCCAAATAATTAAATTGGAGAGAACCGGGTTTGAGAGTTTAAAATAAAAAAACCTGACTCAAGTGAATCAGGTTTTTTTATTTATTTTTTTCTTTCGAGAACTTCGTCTACCATTCCGTATTCTTTGGCTTCGGTAGAGGTCATCCAGTAATCTCTGTCGGACGCTTTTTCTACCCACTCGTAAGTTTGACCAGAATGTTCTGAAATGATGTCATACAATTCTTTTTTCAACTTCAACATCTCTCTTAGGTTGATTTCCATATCAGAAGCTACACCTTGTGCACCACCAGAAGGCTGGTGAATCATCACTCGAGAATGCTTCAAAGCAGAACGTTTTCCTTTTTCGCCCGCTACCAAAAGAACTGCGCCCATAGAAGCCGCAATTCCGGTACAGATTGTTGCTACATCCGGTTTGATGATCTGCATTGTGTCATAAATTCCCAATCCTGCGTAAACGCTTCCGCCAGGAGAATTGATGTAAATCTGAATATCCTTCGCAGAGTCTGAACTCTCTAAGAACAATAACTGCGCAGTGATGATATTCGCAACCTGATCATCGATTCCTGTTCCAAGGAAAATGATTCTGTCCATCATCAATCTAGAAAAAACGTCCATCTGTGCAACGTTCATTCTTCTTTCCTCCATAATGTAAGGCGTTAGATTGGTTGGGTTGAACATTCCCATATATTGGTCTGTAACAAGACCATTGTTTCCCATATGTTTTACCGAGAAATCTCTGAATTCTTTTTTAATGTCCATATTATATTTGGTTATTTTTAAATCTATATTGAGTTTGCAATTTCTATTCCTTTGCTAAAGTAAGTCATTCTGTCACAAAATACGAAATAATTCGCTGTCTAATTTGTTTTTGAGTTGAGTCAAGAGAATGATATTTTGATAAATATGCATATTATCTTGCTCATTATCTGTTGTATTCTTCAGGTCGTTGATTAACTTAACAACATATTCTCTTTTATGTCTTAAAACAATATCCGAAACAAGCTTCGGAACAACCTCCTCTTCTGAACTGAAATAAATATTGAACTTGTTCCAGTTGCTTGTGTGATAGTTTTCTATAAGTGCATTCGCTAGTTTACCAGAGATTTCCTCATCCATCATATTGAAGAAAAAACTACCTGATCTTATTTCGTTTTGAAGAATACCTTCTTTAATTTCAGAAATAATTGTTTTATGAATATCCAGCTGAATCTCGCATTCATCTTCTTCCAAATGATTCAGAATTTCTTCTATGACTGTAATTTTGTAAGCGTTTCCATCAGCATCTTTTCTGTCTAAGACGAAATCGCCATATTTCAACATCAAATCAACCAATTTTTCTTCCTGAAGCAACAATGGATTGACAGAAAAAGTATTTTCCTGAACAATTTCTAATTTTGGAGCAGCCTTTTTCTCTTCAAATTTAGGTTTTGATTCCTGCTGTTGTGTGACATTGGTTTGAATCTGAAGTTCATTAAACAAACTTTGCTCACTCAATCCAAATTTATTCGAAACTTCTTTCAAATAAACTTCACGTTTCAAAGCATTCTGCACAAATGCAACCGATTTTACAATATCACGGATTGATTCTGCTTTTCTGATTGGATCATTGCCTGCATCTTTCAGAAGAATCTCAGCTTTGAAATCGATGAAATCTTTGGCTTCTTTCTCAATGAAATTCTCTACATATTCCTGCGGATGTTTTCTTGCAAAAGAATCGGGATCATCACCATCTGGAAAGAGAAGAACACGGATATTCATTCCTTCGGAAAGCAACATATCGATGCTTCGGAAACTCGCTTTGATTCCCGCTTTATCACCATCAAAAAGAATGGTTACATTTTCTGTTAATCTTTTTATTAATTTGATCTGTTCCGTTGTCAAAGACGTTCCTGAACTTGCCACAACATTTTCAATTCCTGACTGATGAAGCGAAACCACATCCATATAACCTTCCACCAAAAGACAAAGGTTTTTTCTGGAAATGGATTGTTTGCTTTGATTCAGACCATAAAGAACGTTGGATTTATGGTAAATCTCAGTTTCCGGAGAGTTGAGGTATTTTGCTGTTTTGACATTATTCTTGAGGATTCTTGCGCCAAAACCAAGAACTCGTCCTGAAAAACTATGAATCGGAAACACTACTCTATCACGGAATCTATCTATTCCTGAAGGTGTATTTTCCGGAAATATGGACAATCCTGATTTTTCTAGAATATCTTTGGAATAAGCTTTTCCAAGAGCGAACTCTGTAAACGCATTTTTCTTTTCAGGAGAATAACCTAATTGGAATTTTTTGATAATATCATCCCGAAGTTCTCTTTCTTTAAAATAAGAATAAGCAATCATTTTGCCTTCTTCCGATTCCCAAAGCTGATCTTGGAAAAAATCATTGGCAACCTCGTGGATCTTATAAAGCAAATCACGCTCGGTTTGTGATTGTTTTTCTTCTTCAGAATATTCTCGGATATTTTCCTCTATCTCTATCCCATATTTTTTCGCCGCGTGGCGAAGTGCTTCGGGATAAGTGAAATTCTCGATTTCCATTAAAAAAGAAATAGCTGTTCCTCCTTTTCCTGTCGAGAAGTCTTTCCAGATCTGCTTACTAGGAGAAACTACAAAACTTGGTGATTTTTCCTCGTGAAAAGGACTCAAACCCTTGAAGTTAGAGCCTGCCCTTTTCAACTGAACATATTCACCAATGATCTCTTCTACACGGATGGTAGAAAATATTTTATCAATCGTCTCTTTCGTAATCACGATGTAAAGGTAATAATTAGTTTTAATTTTTATTCTGAAATAAAATCTGCAGAAACCTTATTTTTGTAAAAAATTTAAGATGCAATTTACAATTCATCAGCTTGAAGAATGGAAAGATATTGTTAATCAAATCATTCCAAATATTCAACATAATATTCTTCTTCTCAAAGGCAATCTGGGCGCAGGAAAAACCACTTTTTCTCAGTTTTTGCTTCAGGAATTGGGAAGCTCAGACGAAATCTCATCTCCAACTTACTCTATTGTGAATGAATATGATACACCAAAAGGAAAAGTTTTTCATTTTGATTTGTACCGATTAAAATCTGTGGAAGAAGCTTATGATTTCGGGATTGAGGAATATCTTGACAATGGATTTTTGTCAATTATAGAATGGCCGGAAATCTATATAGACGAATTAGAAGGTTATGATTTTCACGAAATGACTATCACCAATACAGAATCCGGAAGAGAAATCGAGTTTAATTAAACATAATAGTAATTTGTTTTATCTTTGCTTTAGATTTTGAACAATGATTTGTTTTATATGAGCAGTACATCAACCATATTTACGCCTTTTACAGAAGAAGAACTGATTCCTAAAGAGGAAAAACTAGAAGTTGTAAAAAAAGGAAAAACCTTTAGCATTGGTATTCCAAAAGAAACTTGTCTGAACGAAAAAAGAACGTGTATCATTCCGGATGCAGTTCAGATTTTGGTAAATAATGGACACAAAGTCATTATAGAAAGTGGCGCCGGAGAAGGCTCACACTTTTCTGACATCTTATATTCCGAAGCTGGTGCAGAGATTACAAACGACCCAAAAGTTGCATTTTCACAAGATCTTGTTCTAAAAATAAATCCACCAACCGAAGAAGAAATCGATTACTTGAGACCGATGACTTATCTAATTTCGGCTTTACAAATCAATCTTCGAGACAAAGATTATTTCTTGAAATTAGCTTGTAAAAAAGTCAATGCGATTGCTTTCGAATTCATAATGGATGAGTACAAACAATTATCATTGGTAAGATTAATTGGTGAAATTGCAGGAAGTGTTTCCATCCTTTACGCCTCAGAATTATTGGCAATGTCCAACGGATTGATGCTTGGCGGAATCACTGGTGTTCGTCCTACGGAAGTTGTAATTCTTGGAGCGGGAATCGTTGGAGAATTCGCGACAAAAGCTGCTATAGGACTTGGAGCGAGTGTCAAAGTTTTTGATAATTCATTGTCGAAGCTTCGAAGACTTCATACTTTGGTTGATAGCCGCGTTCCAACATCTGTCATCGACCCGAAAGAATTAACAAAATCGCTTAGAAGAGCTGATGTTGTTATCGGAGCTTTACCAAGGTTGAATCTTCCTCCAATCGTTACCGAAGATATGGTAATGAAAATGAAAAAAGGAAGTGTCATCATAGATATTACCATCGATAATGGAAAGGTGATTGAAACTTCGGAGTTGACAACAACCGAAAAGCCGTTCATTGTAAAACACGACGTTATACACTGTGGTTTACCGAATTTGACTTCAAGAATGCCGAGAACGACAACGAAAGCTGTGAGCAATTTCTTCCTAAGCTATCTGTTAGGTTATGACGAAGAGGGCGGTTTCGAAAATATGCTGATTCATAAAAACGAAATCAAACAATCTCTTTATATGTACAAAGGAAGACATACGAAACAATTGATTTGCAACAAGTTCGACCTTCCTTATCATGATATCAATCTTTTGATTTTCTAAATCTCATTAATGCTAAAAAAATTAAAATTCTACGCTATCGGTCTGGTTCCAGGCTTGTTAATCGTATTTTTCATACTCAATCAAAAAGGTACAAGTTGCTCTTATTTCCCTAATGACAGGGTAATTGCTGAAACGTTGACAAAAGATTTCACCTATTCTCCAGCTTTCAAAACGGAGATGGAGCTCAACAAAATCTCAGAACAATTCTTGAAAGACAGCATCATCGCTGGTGGAAAAATTGATTTTGACCGAAGCAAAGCACAAGAGAAACCTTGTCCAAAATACGTTTTGGTTTATCCGAAAAACAATCCGAGATTCGAAATTAATTATTCTAAATGCAAGGAAAACGCTGAGTTTAGAGGCTTGAAAAAACTGAAATAATATGTCTGGCAAAAATCTCTTACTTCCGGATTATTTTCTGTTTGGTGGGATTTTCGTCATCTTTTTTTTGCTGGTTTTAACTTTCTTCCTTTATGGGAAATACAAATCGTCAAAAACAAAAAATAAAATTTTAGAAGACAATTACAAAGCGATTGAAAGCAAACTCGACAATGTACGCTTAGAACATATCGAGACCAAACTCAATCCGCATCTTTTCAAAAACATTCTCAATTCGGTTCAATCACACGCTTATCAGACTTATATTTCGTTGGATAAATTGGCGAGTATTCTGGATTATATTCTTTATGAAAGCAGCAACAAATTCGTCAGTCCAAAAGAAGAATTGGATTTTGCAATGAACCTTATCGAAATCAATAAAATCAAAATCAATCCTTTGTTCGATTTTAGAATTAAAACGAAAATTAATAAAGAAGATTCTATATATCTGGAGAAAGTTTTTGCCCCATTAATTTCTGTTGATTTGATTGAAAATGCTTTTAAACACACCGATTTTTTGGCTGAGGATTCTTTTATTGCCGTGAATTTAATTTTAGATGACGGGAAATTTGAGATGAAAGTCTCCAACAAAATCTCCGAAAAAACACCATTAAAAAAAGAAAACAGCGGATTCGGAAGCAAATCTTTTGACCAAAGATTAAAACTGATTTACAAAGACCATTACAAGCTGAACAAAAATATCACCAACGGAAATTACGTTGCCCATTTAACCATTAATCTTTCAGAATTTTATGATAAAATGCGTTATTCTGGACGATGAATTATTGGCAATCAGCTACCTGAAACTTCTCTGCGACCAGATTGAAGGTATAGAAGTGGTGAAAGCTTTCAACAATCCGAAAATATTTTTGCAAGAAATCAATGATATCGACTGTGATGTCTGCATTCTTGATATCGAAATGCCTGGAATGAATGGACTTCAAGTCGCGGAATTAATCAAAAACAAAAAAATAATTTTCACAACCGCTTACAAAGAATATGCGGCAGAAGCTTTTGACCTTGATGTGGTAGATTATGTACGGAAACCTATCAAAAAAGAACGTCTTCAACAAGCATTTGAAAAGGCAGAAAAATTACTAGGCGAACAGAAAAAAAGTCAATTCTTTGAGTGGAATACCAATCTTGGAAAAACCCGAATTTTTGTCAGTGATGTGGTTTACATCAAAACTTCTGACATAGACAGCCGCGACAAAGACTTAATGCTGAAAAACAATTCAGAAATTACACTTAAAAACCTGAGCTTCAAAAATTTATCAGAATTATTACCTGAAAAATTGTTTGTTCAAATTAATAAAAAGGAAATGGTTAACATTCAGCATATTCAGGTTTTTTCTTCTTCGGAAATTATTCTGGATGTGGTTTCATCAGACGGAATTCCTTTAAAATTAGGTGTCAGCGATATTTTCAAAAATCAGATTTCTGAAAAATTGTCTAGATAATTTCAGCGCAGAATTTACCGCTTTCATTACATTTCTGAATTGAATTAACTTTTGATTCATCAAAACTTCTCAAATTTACATCCTGAAATCAGTACAGTTCAAGTTACCGATTTGTGAAATGAATTTGATTATGAAAAAGTACAGAAATATTATCTTTTACGTCCTTACAATTGCGTTTTTCTCTTGTTTGATGTATTGGTTTTTTGTAGAAGGAAAAACTTTGGAAATTGGAGAAAGTATTGCGCCGACTAAAGTAAGTGGCGGAACTATGTGGGACACTTTCGCTACATCATTCTTAGAAAATCTTCATCATCCATTGGCACTTCTTTTGGCACAAATTGTTACCATAATTGTTGTTGCTAAGTTTTTCGGATGGATTTGTGTTAAGCTGAAACAACCATCTGTAATTGGCGAGATGATTGCAGGTATTGTTCTTGGTCCATCACTTGTGGGATTATATTTCCCAGAATTTTCAGCGTTTATGTTCCCAAAAGAATCACTTCCTAACTTACAATTTCTAAGTCAGATTGGTTTGATTCTCTTTATGTATATCGTAGGAATGGAGCTGGATTTGAGCGTTTTGAGAAAAAAAGCACACGATGCGGTTGTTATCAGCCACGCAAGCATTATCATTCCTTTTGCTTTGGGTGTTGGACTGGCTTACTTTATCTATAAAGAATTTGCGCCTGACGGAATTCAATTCAGTTCGTTTGCCTTATTTATGGCGATTGCGATGAGTATCACAGCATTTCCAGTTCTTGCAAGAATTGTTCAGGAAAGGAATCTCCATAAAACCAAAATTGGAACCGTTGTAATTACTTGTGCTGCAGCCGATGACATTACGGCCTGGTGCATCTTAGCAGCCGTAATTGCAGTTGTAAAAGCAGGCTCTTTTTCGGGTTCTATTTTTGTCATTATAATGGCAATTGTTTACGTTTTCTTGATGATAAGATTGGTAAAACCTTTCCTTACAAGAATTGCCGAATCACAAAAAGGAAAAGGATTCATCAACAAAGCATTGGTTGCCGTTTTCTTTTTGATATTGATTATCTCATCTTATTTGACAGAAGTTATCGGGATTCATGCACTTTTCGGAGCGTTTATGGCTGGAGCGATAATGCCTGAAAATGTGAAATTCAGAAACCTTTTCATCGAGAAAGTTGAAGACGTCGCTTTGGTTTTGTTACTTCCATTATTCTTTGTATTCACAGGACTTAGAACACAAATCGGATTATTGAACGACCCCCATCTCTGGAAAATCGGTGGATTGATTATCTTGACGGCGGTTATCGGTAAATTTGTAGGAAGCGCATTGACTGCTAAATTTCTAAGATTAAATTGGAAAGACAGTCTCACCATCGGTGCTTTGATGAATACAAGAGGTTTGACTGAACTGATTGTTCTTAATATCGGTTATGACTTAGGTGTTTTAGGCCCTGAATTATTTGCGATGCTTGTGATAATGGCGCTATTCACAACTTTTATGACAGGTCCTTGTCTTGATATTATCAATTATTTCTTCAAAGGAAAAAAATCAAGTCTGGAAGAAGACGACAATGATAATGATGAAAAATATAAAGTCCTTTTATCATTCGAAACGCCGGAATCCGGAAGTACATTGTTGAAATTAGCTGATAATTTTACCCATAAAATGAACGGTAATAAAAGCGTAACAGCAATGAACATTGCTCCTCTTGATGAATTGCACGCTTTTGACATCGAAGATTATGAAAAAGAACTATTTGAAGATGTGATTGATACTTCTCAAGCTTTAAAACTGGAAGTAACGACACTTTTCAAAGCTTCCACAGATACACAAAGTGATTTAGTTAATATTACTAACAAAGGTAATTACGACCTGCTTTTGATAATGTTAGGAAAATCCATATACGAAGGAACATTACTTGGCAAACTTCTTGGTTTCACGACCAAAATCATCAATCCAAGTAAATTACTCAATACGGTTACTGGAAAATCATATATTTTCAACAACTCCCCTTTCGACGATTTCACATTAAGTATTATCGATAAAACCAATATTCCTGTTGGGATCATGGTGGACAAAAACTTTGAAAGTGCAGACAGAATCTTTATCCCAATTTTTGATTTAAGCGATTTTTATCTGGTTGAATATGCTAAACGATTAATCAATAACAACGACTCTCAGGTTATTATTTTGGACGCAGCAGGACAAATCCGTAAGAATACAGAAATCCGTGAATTGATAAGAAACATTGAACATATCGCACCGAATCACATCACGCTTTACAATGAGAAAACTATTGAAAAAGATTTCTTGCAATCTCAGGATTTGATGTTGATTAGCAGCAAAAGCTGGAAAAATCTGATTGATACAAAAAGTCTTTGGCTATCTGATATTCCATCGACCTTGATTGTTTCGAATCCATAATTTTTTTGAATTTTAAGAAATTAATTTCTATCTTCGTCTAGTGAAAACAACAAACAGAACATATTATTACGTAATTCAAACCTCGAAACAGGATTAGGATTCGTATGTAGAAATATCAAAACCTCGTCCTAATGACGGGGTTTTTTGTTTTAAAAACTTATTAGAAAAATATTACAGATGAAGATAGGTATTATCGGAACAGGATTGATTGGTGGTTCCATTGCATTGAAATTAAAAGAAAAAAACTTCACCAATTTCGTTTATGGAATTGACCAAAATGAAGAAAACCTCAACAAAGCTCTCGAACTCAATATCATTGATGAAAAAGCAGATTTCGAAACAGGAATCAAGAATTCTGAATTAATTATCATTTCAATTCCGGTAGATTCTGCGAAAAAGATATTGCCTGATGTTTTGGATTTGATTAACGAAAAACAAGTCGTGATGGATGTTGGTTCTACAAAATCCGGAATTGTAGACTCTATCAAAAATCATCCAAACAGAAAACGATTTGTGGCTTTCCACCCAATGTGGGGAACAGAGAATTCTGGACCAAACGCTGCAACCAAAGACAGTTTCACAGGAAAAGCGGCTGTTATTTGTAATAAAGAAGAATCTGACAAAAACGCTTTAGAGATTGTAGAACAAGTCATCAATACTTTGGAAATGCATCCCATTTATATGAATGCCGATGCGCACGATATTCACACGGCTTATATTTCGCACATTTCGCACATCACTTCTTATGCGTTAGCCAATACAGTTTTGGAAAAAGAACGTGAGGAAGACACTATTTTTCAATTGGCGAGTTCTGGTTTTTCTAGTACTGTTCGTTTGGCAAAATCTCATCCGGAAATGTGGGTTCCGATTTTCCGTCAAAACAAGGAAAATGTTTTAGATGTTTTGAACGAACATATTTCGCAGCTTAGAAAATTCAAATCGGCATTGGAAAAGGAGAATTTTGACTATTTGGAGGAATTGATTAGAAATGCGAATAAGATTCGAGGGATTTTGGATAAATAATTTTAATGTCTTTCCGTAGAAATTTAATCAGTCGAGATTCCTAAGGAATGACCAAGTTTGTATTTTATGACTAATCTTGTTTTTATGCTGGATTTGCAGCCCGGCTTGAGCGGAAATCCTTTTTACGCAACGAAGTGGAGTGAAAAGATTGGGAGCGGAAGATGGATCAAGCTGCCCAAATAATTTTATTTATCAAACTGATTCGGATGTAATTTCTTAATATCATCCACGGTTCCAAGAACTTTATCTTTCAGCGAATCCTGATATTTTTGCAGTTTTTCAGAGACTCCAGAATCGGAAGTCCCTATGATTTTTGCTGCGAGAATTCCTGCATTTGAAGCACCATTAAGAGCAACCGTTGCCACAGGAATCCCAGAAGGCATCTGAAGAATTGACAAAACTGAATCCCAGCCGTCAATAGAATTACTAGACAAAATCGGAACGCCAATAACAGGCAAAGTTGTGCAGCTAGCTACCATTCCTGGAAGATGCGCCGCACCCCCAGCTCCAGCAATAATGACTTTCAACCCTCTTTCTTTCGCCGATTTTGCATAATCAAACATCCGTTCTGGCGTTCTGTGCGCAGAAACGACTGTTAATTCGTAAGGAATTTCGAGAGATTTTAGAAAATCTGCAGCTTGCTGCATTATTGGCAAATCGCTTTGACTGCCCATTATTATTCCGACCATTTCAATTTCTATTAGATGCTCAAAGATAAAGATTTATCAATAAAATCGAGTTTTTTGGAATATCTTTGTTTCTTAATTTTCCAGATTTGAATTCCAAAACCATTATCGCTATTCTAATTGTCGCCATTGTTTGGGGCACAACTTTTCTTGGTATCAAAATCGGAGTGGAAACTGTTCCACCTTGGTTTGTTGCAGGATTTCGTCAATTTTTAGCATCATTGATTCTTTTACCATTTTTAATTTTTACAAAAAATATGAAATGGATTGGCTGGAAGAATTTTAGAATTCAATTGACTTTATCATCCTTACTTTTAATTGGTGCGAATGGTTTAACAACCGTTGCGGAGAAAAACTTAACGAGCAGTTTAGCTTCCTTAATTAGTGCACTTTCGCCGGTTTTTATCTTTATTGGAAGTATGATTATCGGAATGGAAAAATTCACTATCCGAACTTTAGTTGGTTTGTTAATGGGATTTTCGGGAGTGATTTTTATTTTCTGGGATGGATTGAGTGAACTTTCCAATCCAGATTACAGAAATGGTTTGATTGTGATGATTCTGGCACTTTTAGGCTGGGCAACCGGAACAATTTACACCAAGAAACTTCACGTTCAGAATAACAATCTTTTCCTGAATCTCTTCTACCAATTTGCTTGGGCAGGAATTATCCAGTTGATTTTCGCCTTTTCTTTTTCAGATAAAATCGAAGTTGAAACTTGGTCTGTTAAAAGTATTTCTGCGATTATTTATTTGGCAGTTTTCGGTTCTGTGTTAGCTTTCTTTGCTTATAATTATCTTTTAAAAACATTACTTCCAACACAGGTTTCTATGCTGTCTTACGTGAATACGATTATCAGTATTTTCTTGAGCTGGTTAATTCTTGGAGAATCGATTTCGGAAAAATTCATTATCGCTACAGCATTAATTATCAGCGGAGTTTTTATCATTAATTATAAACCCGGAATGTTGAGAAGAGCAAACAAATAACAAAATTTATTCTTAGATTTATTCTGGCAACTAAATTGATAATGTTAGATAAACCTAAAATATAAATCACTATGAAAAAGACAATTCTAATAGCTTCTTCAGCTATTTTATTGATTGCGACATCCTGCAAAAAACAAGAACAAACTATTGTAACCGACCAGAATAATGACACGGTTGCTGTAGTAACAACTGAAACAAAAACACTTACAGAGGTTGATGCAAAAGCTGCAGTAGATAAAGCCCAAGCAGATTTGGATGCCGCTATAAAAAAGGGAGACAAACAAGCTGAAACTGCTGCCAGAAAAGCTTTAGCAGATGCTAACACAGTTTGGAACGATACTAAGACTGCCGTAGGCAACGCAGCTAAAGATGTGAAAGAAGGCGTTGATAATGCTGTTGACAAAACAAAAGTGGCAGCACAAGATGCGAAGCAAGATATGAAAGCTGCTGCAAAAGACGCCAAAGAAGCGACAAAAAAAGCAACCGAAGATGCAAAAGATGCTTACAATAACGCTTTGGACAAAGCAAAAGCAAAGTAAATTAAAACAAAAAAAGGTCAGAAATCTCTGACCTTTTTTTATGCTATAACTCTTACTAAAGATTTGATGTGAATCAATTTCGCCATTAATTCTTCTCTGGAATCTGCTAAAACATTAATATGTCCCATTTTTCTTCCCGGTTTTGTCTCAGTTTTTCCGTAAAGATGAACGTAGGTTTTTGGTAATTTTAAAACTTCTTCCAATCCTTCATATTTTACTTTTCCAGAATAATTTTCTTCACCAACAAGATTCAGCATTCCTGAAAATCCGAAAGCTTCTGTATCAGCTAAGGGTGAGTTTGTCACGACTCTGTAAAATTGTTCAAACTGAGAATTTGAGTTTCCTTCCTGTGATTGATGTCCAGAATTATGAAGTCTCGGCGCCGTCTCATTCACCCAAACTTTTCCAATTTTATCGAGGAATAATTCGATGGCGAAAAGCCCTGCAGAATCTGCACTTCGGATGAATTGATTAGCAATCACATCAATCTGTCTTTGAGTTTCCTCAGAAATATCAGCCGGGCAAATATTAAAATCGAGGAGATTCAGTTTTGGATCGGCAACCATTTCTGTTACTGGAAATGTTTTTATTTCTCCGTTTTCATTTTTAGCAACAATCACAGATAATTCTTTGTCGATATCAACCAGATTTTCCAAAACAGATTCCTGAGTCCAAAGGTTTCTCCAATCGTCATTTGAACGAAGTAATTGAACGCCTTTTCCGTCGTAACCTCCTGTATTCAATTTCTGAACAAACGGAATTTGGATTTTGATTTCGTCTTCACTTCCATCCATAATTTCGAATTCTGGAGACGGAATTCTATTCTCCTCATAAAATTGTTTTTGCAAAATCTTCTGCTGAATAATTTTGATAATTTTAGAATTCGGAACGACTCTCACACCTTGATTTTCCAGTTCTTCCAGCGCATCTGCATTTACGTGTTCAATTTCAATTGTTACAACATCTTTGTCTCTTCCAAATTCCAAAACCATATCGTAATCATTGAAATCACCTCTTGTGAAATGAGAAATATTGACACAAGAGCATTCTGGATTTGGGTCTAAAACATAGAATTCATCATCATATTTTAATGCTTCCTGAATGAACATTCTCCCGAGTTGTCCACCTCCTAAAATTCCGATTTTCATTTTTTTTACTTTCTTTTTAGATTTATTTTAAATGCAAATTTCGCAAATTATTTTTTGACTAAAGTCAATTGGTTTTTAAATTAAAAAAATGGGCTAAAGCCCATTTCTATTGATATTTATTTCCTACAATTATCCTTTCTTCTCGTATCGATAATGTATTGAATTTTCCATTCATTATTCGATTTTACCAATTGAAAAGAATTGACACCACAATGCGAAAACTGACCTTTGTAATAAAACTCATAGGGCGTCCAAACCGAAGCCAGATTTCCGTCAATCAAGATATTTGAAAATATGATTCTCTCATCCAGACTTTGCTTTTCAGCTTTAGAAATACTTAATACAAAATCATTAATATTTTCATTTTTAACTTCTCCAGCCTTAGTTATCGTCTGCAAAACAGCATTTTTAGAAAACGATTTTCTAATCAATACAGAATCAGAAGTTTTCATTCCATTAAATAATTGATTAACCGTTGACTTAACCAAATCCTCTTCCGAAGTCTGAGAAAACCCAAAAATTGGAAGAATACTCAATAACAAAAATCCGATTTTCATCTGTCAATATTTTCTACAAAAGTAGAGTTTTTTTGTGGTTGTTGCTTTTTAAAATCAAGATAAAATTGAATCTTAAAGTGTTCATTTCCTACGAATTTGGTATAACTTATAGGAATCAAAAACATTGAAATTTCTGTGATTTAACAATAAAATTCGTCGCAAACGTTTTATATTTGCGGGATGTCAGAAATCATAATTCTATTTATCGGAGCTATCGCAGCTGGATTGATGGGTTCTCTCACAGGATTGGGCGGTGGCGTTATCATTATTCCATTATTGACTTTAGGTTTCGGGGTTCCAATGCATTACGCGATTGGCGCCTCTCTAATTTCTGTTATCGGAACGTCTTCTGGCGCAGCAGTAGCTTTTGTGAAAGAAGGTTTTACCAATATGCGAATCGGAATGTTCTTGGAAATTGCAACCACAACTGGAGCAGTTTCAGGAGCTTTGGTTTCAGGATTTCTGAATCCGAATACAATCGGGATTATTTTTGCGAGTATCTTAATTCTTACCGTTCTTTTAAATCTTAAAGGAAAACCTGACCACCAGGAAGAATTAATTAAAGGAAGTTTGGCAGATAAACTCAAGCTTTACGGAACATTTCCAGATAAAGACGGCATCAAACATTACGCTTCCAGAAATACAATTTCAGGATTTTTGATGATGGTTTTTGCAGGCGCAATGTCCGGACTTTTAGGAATCGGTTCTGGCGCTTTGAAGGTTTTGGCAATGGACAATATGATGAAATTACCTTTCAAAGTTTCCACTACGACAAGTAATTTTATGATTGGTGTGACCGCTGTTGCAGGTGCGTTGATCTATTTTCAAAGAGGTCAAATCATTCCTGTTATTGCCGCGCCGGTTTTGATAGGTGTGGTGGTTGGAAGTTTCATAGGTTCGAAAACTTTGATGATTTCCAAAACAAAGAAACTGAAAGTATTTTTCGCAATCGTAATCACGATTCTTTCAATTTATATGATGTACAACGGTGTCAATAAAAATTTCCATTAATGAGAACAAAACCATTTACAGATGTTGACCTAAATCGCTCCGTTGGAAATCTACTAAGATTGGGGGTCATCCTCTCCGTTGTAACTTCTCTGATTGGCTTTATTAAACTCTTTTCAGAAGGCTTTGTGATGCCAAGAAAATACAGACTTTTGGAAATGGGAGATTCCTCCGAAAAAGTTTGGGAAAGTTTCTGGGATTCGCTTTGTAAAGGTGAAGGAATGGCGATTATCCAATTGGGAATTTTGCTTCTGATTTTGACGCCATTAGTCAGAATTATATTTGCACTTATAGGTTACTTGAAAGAGAAAGATTACATCTATGTTGTAATTTCTCTTATTGTTTTGGCGATTATGACGGTGAGTTTTCTGACAGGTTACGCGCATTGATTATAAAAACGATAATCGATTTTTCAACGTCTATAATCTATCTGTCTATTATCTCAAAGTCTAATTCTCATAAAATTCCAAAGGCAAATCATCAGGATCAGAAGTAAAAAAGAATCGTTTATCAGTGAATTCATCAATTCTTATTTCTTCGCATTCTAAGCCCTTTGATATTAATTCATTTCTTTTTTCTTCTACATTTTCAACCGAAAAAGCGAGATGACGAAGGCCACAACTTTCTGGTCTTGATGGACGTTTTGGTGGATTGGGAAAAGAAAATAATTCAATCACATAATGTTCCCCGATTGCTAAATCCAGTTTGTAAGATTGCCGCTCTTCACGATAAACTTCACGAATGATGTTGAGTCCTAAAACTTCTGTGTAGAATTTTTTGGAAACTTCGTAATTGGAACAGATGATGGCGATGTGGTGGATTTGCATAGTGTAATTGTAAAAAGTAGAATGTATTAAGTATAAAGTATTTTATTTTGATTCCTCTTTCAATTTCTCCAAATAATCATCTTCCAATTCCTTCAGATACTTAAAATAATTTTCCTTATCCATAAACAATTTCGGATTGTAAGCGTCTCCAGATTTACGTTTCTCATGCAAATCAAACTGACTTGCGTGCGAAGCAACCCAAACATCAAAATCCAACTTTTTCATAGCATCCAAAGTATAAGCATAATCTTTTTGCATATTCGGATAAGCGTGAACATCAGAAAATTTGTGGTCAATAATAATGGAAGGCATATTCGCAATTAAAACTTTATAAGTTCTGTCTTTATCTTTGGTTTCGAAGATAAAACTGCAGGAACCTTTTGTGTGTCCAGGATGATGAAGCAAAGTCAAAGTCGTATTTCCTAATTTGATTTTGTCATTATTTTTCAAAAGAAAATCTGGGTTCAATGGCTTGAAAGTCACTCCATACTTCCCTAATTCGTAATCAGATTTTCCGCCGGATTTTAGTTCGGCTAATTCGGCTTCGTCAACATAAAGTTTGGCGCCAGTTTCTTTTTTGATATCAGCCATTGCGCCCATGTGGTCAAAATGCGCTTGAGTCAAAGTTAGAATTTTAATATTTTTATATTTGAATCCTAATTTCTCAATATTCGCTTTGATTTGCGGATAAGAATCGGCTAAACCTGTATTAATAAGGATATTTCCTTTGTTTGTAACGATGAGATATGAGGCCAAATCGTAAGTTCCGACATAATACAAATTTCCGACAATTCTGAACGGCTCATAAGGTTGAGACCATTTTTCAGGATTATTTTTTGGTTCTGTTACGGTTTGTGCATTTCCGAAAAAGGAAATGATTAATAGGAATAATATTGTGAGTCTTTTCATAAATAAGAATAGTTATTATCCACAATTTTGTCATTCCGGAGGAATCTCAGCAGTCTAGATTCCTCCGGAATGACAAAATTGTGGTTAATTAAAATTGTTGTTGAAATAAATAATTTAAAAATTCCAAATTAGGATTCTGAATTCTTATTAATTCTAATTTTTTATTTCTTGATAAATCCTTTATTTCTTTTTCTCGTTCAATAGCCTGTTGAATCCAACCAAACTTTTCATAATAAATTAAAAACTCAACATTATATTTTGCTGTAAAGCTATTTGAATTTGTTTTAGTTTTATGTTGATGCAATCTAATATGAAGATTGTTTGTAACCCCCGTGTAAAGAACTGTTCTTCTTTTATTGGTTAAAATATAAACATAAAACGTGTAAGCTCCTTCTGGAAATTCAATCATTTGTTTGTGTTTTTATCATAAAATATTTCCAGATTATTGTTATTCCGAAGGAATCTAAACTGTTATATTTTTCTATATTGAGATTCCTCCGGAATGACAAAAATGTGGGTTAACTTTTGCATTATAATTTCACTTCCGACCTCCAGCTTCCATCTTCCGGCTTTTTAAAACCTCATCACATCTTTCACTACTCCACCTTTTTGCGTCAATGGAATCAGTTCTGTTTTGATGAAATCTGTGATTCTGTCGTTGTCAATATCATTTGGAAAAAGCAAATGAACATTAGCTCCAGCGTCTAAAGTGAAAAACAAAGACAAGCCCGTAATTCTTCTGAAATCCCAAATTTTATTAATGACTTGCAAAGTTCCAGTTTGCATTAGGATAAAAGCTGGCTCGCTCATTATCATCATTGCGTGAAGTGTCAAGGCTTCGTGTTCAACCAATTTGATGAAGCCTTCCATATCACCTGTCGCCAAAATGGTTTTCAGTTTTGTGAAGTTTTCGTGCGCTTCCTGGAAACGTCTTTCAGCGTAAGGATTGGTATTCATCAAGCCGTGACCAACAGTGGAAGAAACGGATTTCTGACCTTCGTGAATGAGTAACACCCAATCGTGAAAGTTTTTGAAGATGGGATGGATTTCGTTGTTATCATAAGGCACAGCGAACAAGTCTGAACTGCCTTCCACTTGTTCGGTTTTTCCCCAAACTACCAAACCTTCATAAAGACTTCTGGAAGCACTTCCACTTCCTAATCTTGCTAAGAAACTTTCTTTTTTGGTTTTGAAGTTTGAATCTGAATTTGCTGAAAAAATATTATCCAGATTCATCAGACATTTTGCAATCGCGCCGAAACCTGAAGCTGAACTTGCAATTCCTGAACTGTGTGGAAAGGTATTTTCAGTTTTGATGATGTATCTTCCTTTTAAAATCCAAGGTAGATATTGTTCAATGTTTTTGAAATATTTTTCGATTTTTTCAGCGAATTTCTGTTCTTCATTGCCTGATAAGAAAGTTTGAACCGAGAATTCTTCTCCAGCAAAAAACTCCATCGAGGTGTTGGTTCTGCAATGATTCAATGTATAGCTGATGCTGGGATTTGCTGGGATTTGGTTTTCGTATTTTCCCCAATATTTTATCAATGCGATATTGGACGGACAGCTTGCGGAAACCGCTTGGTTTGATATGTTGAATTGGGAATTTCCCAAAAATTCTTGAGTCATAAGTTTGGCTTTTGGCTTTGGCAAATTTAAAATAAAATAGTTGTTTATGGGAATTTTGAACGCAAAGTCCGCGAAGATTTTTTGAACTTGTCGAAAATATATTTAAGGCTCGCAAAGGTAATTCGACAGGCTTAGCATAAACTACAAACTTAAGGAAGAAATTAATATCATATTTTGATTGTTCTAATTCTGTAACATTTTTGAGATTAATGAACTAATTTTGTGTGGTTTTAAAAATTGTTGAAAAAAAAGACAAAACCTCAACATAGCCCCGATGGTAGCGGCATCCTTTTTTTGCTTTGACTCAATTTTGTTTTGATGACAAAGCTTCATAGCAAAAAAAGATATAGCGGACAGCGGGTTGGAAACGTGAATCAAAAGAGAAAACTTGTTGCTCCAAAAAATTAAATTATTCATTTTTAATTACAGATTATCAATGCTGAAAGCTGAAAATATCAAAAAAACATACAACGCAGGGAAGAAAATTGCGCTTCAGGATTTCTCGCTTGAAGTTCCGACTGCAAGTATTTATGGGCTTTTGGGTCCGAACGGCGCAGGGAAAACGTCGTTTATCAGAATCATCAATCAGATTACTCAGGCTGATGAAGGCCAAGTTTGGATTGATGGCAAGGAACTAAATCCTGAGCACATCCGAAACATCGGTTATATGCCGGAGGAGCGCGGGCTTTACAAGAATATGACGGTGGGCGACCAGCTTTTGTATTTTGGAGAATTGAAAGGAATGTCCCGCGCAGAAGCACTTTCGCAAGCTAAATTTTGGTTTGAGCAACTGAACATCGACCAATGGTGGAAGAAAAAACTAAGCGAACTGTCGAAAGGGATGGCACAGAAAATTCAGTTTGTGGTGACGGTTTTGCACCGACCGAAATTGTTGATTCTGGATGAGCCTTTCTCGGGTTTTGACCCTGTGAATGCGAATCTCATCAAAGACCAAATTATTCGTCTGAAGAATGAGGGAACAACCATCATCCTATCAACACACCGAATGGAAAGTGTGGAGGAAATGTGTGATTTTGTAGCGTTGATTAATAACTCTAAGAAAGTTCTGGACGGGAAAGTTTTTGATGTCCGTGAACAGTTTAAACAGAATGTTTTTTCGGTGGTTTTGTCGGATGTGAACTCTGAAAACCTTGAGGAATTAACAAGAAAATATCAAATCGAAAACATTGGAACTGCGAACGGTTTGTTCAATTTTGAATTGAAAAATACAGAGAATCAAAATATTCTTTTGCAAGACCTTTTGAAAACTGGAACAATACGAACTTTCAATGAGAAGATTCCTAGTATGAACGAGGTTTTCATTAATGCGGTGCAATCATAATTGATAAATGATTCTACTTAATACATTTTACTTTTTTTACAATAAATGAAAAATATATATTTAATTACCAAAAGAGAATTTCTGACGCAGGTAAAGAAAAAATCTTTTATTATTTTAACGCTTTTGGCGCCGCTGATGATTGTTGGATTTGGTGCTTTGATTGGGTTTATGTTCAAAGCTAATGAAGCGGAATACAAATTCGAAGTAGTTGATAAAAGCGGAATTTTTGCAGGTCAATTGAAATCTACAAAAGATATTACTTACACTTTTGTTCCGACCAATACGGAAAATGCATTGGTTAAAAATTTGAAAGAACTAAAAGGTTCGGATGGAATTCTCATCATCCCGGAATTGAAAGACAAGAATTTTGATGCTTTGGAAAGTGGAACAAAATTATTAACCAACAAAAAAATTGGTGTTGATACCAAAGTTGCTGTTTCTTCTGACCTAAGCAATATTCTGAAGAAAGAGAAAATCAAAATGTTGGGAATCTCAGAAGACAGAATCGTCAATCTTGATAAAAATTTTAAAATCATTTCTCAAAATGTAACGGAAAGCGACCGACCAGAAAGTGACCTCGCTTTCGGAATCAAAACGGCGTTGAGTTTTGGATTGATGTACGTGGTTTTTATGTTCATCATTATTTACGGTGTCAGAGTAATGAGAAGCGTGCTCGAGGAGAAAAACAACCGTGTTGTGGAAATCATCATCTCATCTGTGAAACCATTTGAGCTAATGATGGGGAAAATCTTAGGTGTGACTTTGGTGGCTTTGACCCAGTTTATCGTTTGGATTGCGATGTCTGTGACTGCTGCTCTTTTCTTAAATACTGGATTCTCTGCAATGCAAAAAAATATGCCCGCGGAACAAGGTGAAATGATGAAAAATTTTGATTTTCAACAAATCGCTACTGAAGTTTCCCACGTTCTTTTGGATATGAATTATATCGGAATCATCAGCGTTTTTGTATTTTTCTTTTTGTTTGGATACATCTTTTATAGCTCGATGTATGCAGCGATTGGAAGTGCAGTTGACAATGAAACAGAAACTCAGCAGTTCACAATGTTTGCCATTATTCCTTTGATGATAGGACTTTACGGAAGTTTCACGATTATGAATAATCCAGATGGACCGATGGCGTTTTGGTTGTCCATTATTCCGTTTACGTCGCCTGTTGCGATGATCGCCAGGATTCCGTTTGGTGTGCCGCTTTGGGAGATTCTGTTATCGATTTTCCTATTGATTGCTTCTACTCTACTGATGGTTTATATTGCCGCGAAAATCTATCGCGTTGGAATTCTTATGTATGGAAATAAAGCAACTTTGAAGGAGATTTGGAAGTGGATTAGAAGTTGATTTCTCTTTATAATAAATTTTCATTTTATTTGTGGAAAATTAATACCGTGAAAAAACTTATTCTATTTGCTTTTGCTTCGTTAGTAATTATTTCTTGTAGGAAAGATGATGATGAAAAATCAGAATCGATAATTACTGGAACTTGGAAACTTATTGATTATCGTTCTGTTTCCGGAAAAGATGGCTCAGTTATTTATTCTAATACAATTCCCGAAAATGATTGTAAAAGAAAATCAAACTACAATTATAAAAATAATGGGAAATATATTGGAGAATATTTTCGGGATCCGAATACTGGAGAATGTGGTAATAAAGCTTTTCTAGAAGAGATGGATTACGTTTATAATGAATCTTCTAAAACTATTTCTTACAAGATTGACGGAATTACTCAAGATATTCTAAATGTAAATTCTCTAACTAAAACTGAAATGCAAATTTTAATGAATGATCAAATGGATCAAGATGGAGATGGAACTCCTGATAAAATTTTCAGCATTTACATTAAACAATAAAAACAAAAAACCTCAGAAAATTCTGAGGTTTTTGCTTTATTTCTTTTTCTTAGCTTTTGACTTTTGTTTCTGCTGTGCTCTATTCGCTCCGAATTTCTTAGGTGCTTTACGTTTACTCGGTCCTCCAAGATTGATTTTCTTGTTCTTATCTTTTTTCTCGTGGAAAGCAGATTCGCCTTCATTGAGTTTAGCATTTGTTAGGAATTTCATTTTCACTTCATCCTGTTCAGAAGCAATTTTGACTTTAGAAATAGTTACTTCTTCTGGGAATTGAGATTTGGCAATTTCTTTATCCATTAATAACTCGATGTCAAGAAGTTGTGCTTCTTCTTTTTTGGTATAGAAAGTTACCGCAATTCCATCTTTATCTGCACGCCCAGTTCTACCGATTCTGTGAATATACTGTTCCGGAACCTCTGGAACTTCGAAGTTGAAAACGTGCGAAATATCCGGAATATCCAAACCTCTCGCCATAATGTCTGTTGTAATCACGCCACGCAGTTCTTCATTAGAAAACTCCTGCATCACTCTCAAACGAAAATTCTGAGATTTATTGGAATGGATTACGCCAAACTGGTCAGGAAACTCAACATTCAGTTTTTCGAAGATGAGATCGGCGTGTTTTTTATTATTAGCGAAAATTAAGATTTTTTCTAGATCTGTTTCAGTCTTCAAAAGATGGATCAAGAGATTCAGTTTCGTGTTGAAATTCTCAACCGGAACTGCAGACTGTGCAATCTTCTCCAAAGGTGTTCCCGACCTTGCCAAGGAGATCTCGATTGGACCAGCAAAATATTCATTCAGCAAAGCATCTACAGCATCTGTCATTGTCGCAGAAAAAAGAATGTTTTGCCTTTTCTCTTTCATCATTTCGAAGATGTGAGTCAATTGCGGACGGAAACCAAGATTTAGCATTTCATCAAATTCATCGATGATCAATTTGCCAACTTCTTTCAATGAGATTGCGTTATCAATCGCCAGATCCATTACTCTACCAGGCGTTCCTACCAAAATATCACAACCATCTTTGAATAACAATTTCTGTGTATTGATGTTTTTTCCACCGTAGATTCCGATCACTCTTGCAGTAAGATTTTGTGTCAGCGTCGTTAAAACTTCCGTTACCTGAACTACCAATTCTCTTGTAGGAACCAGAACCAAAATTGTAGGATTTCCGGATTTGTTATATTTCCAATTTTTAAGAACAGGAAGCAGATAGGCCAAAGTTTTTCCCGTTCCGGTTTGGGCAATTCCCATTACATCACGTCCAGAAAGTATCGGACTAATGCTTTTTTCCTGAATAGGTGTTGGTTCAAAAAGATTGAGGTCTGCTAAAACGTCTAGAATCTTTTCCGGTAAATCGAAGTCTGCAAAAGTGGTTTTCATCCGGCAAAGATATGGATTTTGAAATCAAGGGAGGATTATCAACTAATAGTTAATCACTTCTGATATTTTTTTTACCACTTGGACACATAGAATAAAATCAAAAACTCTGCATCTATATGATTATGAATGTTACGATTTCTGCTCTTCCTTCAGAATAATCCTGAAAGTCGTTCCTTTCCCAACTTCAGAGTTTGCAATTCTCACGTCGCCTTTGTGATATTCTGACACTACTCTTTTCGTCAAAGACAATCCTAATCCCCATCCCCGTTTTTTGGTAGAAAATCCAGGTTTGAAGGCATTTCGGATTTGTTGTTTGGTCATTCCGCAACCAGTGTCGGTCACGTCGATGTAAACGTTTTTATTTTTTTTATAGAGTGACAATTCCAGTTTGCCTTCACCTTTCATTGCATCAACTGCATTTTTTACAAGATTTTCAATGACCCAACTCATTAGAATCTGGCTATGTGGAACCAAAACCGGTTCGTAAGTTTTTCTTAAGGTAAATTCAACCTTAGTTGAAATTCTGGATTTTAAATAATCAAAATTTTGCTGAACAGTTTCATTGATATCCAAATCATTAAGTGTTGGAATAGAACCAATTTTTGAGAATCTTTCGGAAATAGTTTTGAGTCTGTTGACATCCATTTCCAATTCTTTTACACCCATTCCATTTTCATCTTCGAGCTTCATAATCTCAACCCAACCAATCATTGAGGAAAGAGGCGTTCCAATCTGATGCGCTGTTTCTTTGGCTAAACCTGCCCAAACAAAACCTTCGTCGGTTTTCTTCAGTAATCGTAAAAACCAAAATGAAAAAACAAGATAAAGCGAAATGAAAATTGCCAACAAAAGTGGATAATAACGAAGATAATTCATCAAATCCGAATTATCATAATACAAATATTGATTATTAAAATCCGGCAACTGAATCTCGAAAGGCGGATATTTACTTTCCATTTCAGTCATTTTTGCCTTTAGTTTTTCTTTGTCTTTGAGAATCTCTTCGGAAATACCTCTGCTTTCTAAAACTTCTCTTTTTTTGTTGGTAACAATGATGGGCAAATCTTCATTCTCACTAATGACATAAAGTGCCAATTCATTGAATCTCGGGTCTACATCACTATCTTGGAGATAACGCATTGCTGTTGCCAGAGATTTGATTCTCTCAGTCTCTTTACTTCTAAGGTGTTGAATCAGGAAATTGGAGGAGATTATAATTCCTGCAACAATTGAGGTCAATATAAAATATACAACCCAGCTATTGATACGTTTCAGAAAATTAAGTCCTTTCATTAATGCTTATAAAACGGCAATTTAGGAATTTATTATATAAAATTAGAGGTTAGATTTTAGACATTAGAAATTAGACTGGAAATCAAGATTAATTTAGATATTTGTATTCAAAAAAAATTAAAAAATGATAACGATTCAGAATAATAAACTAAAAGCGACTTTCAACGAACTTGGAGCAGAATTGATTTCTCTCATCAATCTTGAGACTGAGAAAGAAATAATATGGAATGGCAATCCAGATTTTTGGGGCGGACAAAGTCCTGTGCTTTTCCCCACGGTTGGTGCTTTGAAAAATGAACAATATATTTTTGAAGGTAAAACTTATGAATTGCCTCGCCACGGTTTTGCAAGGAGACGAACTTTTGATGTGAAAAACTCATCCGACAATGAGGTTATTTTTGAATTGAATTCTGATGAAGAATCGTTGAAAATCTATCCTTTTTACTTCAGTTTGGAAATAAAATACACTTTGATTGAGAATAAATTGACGGTTTCTTATCAAGTAAAAAATCTTTCGGAAAAGGAGATGCATTTTTCTCTTGGTGCACATCCGGGATTTGCCATTGACACAAAGAATGGTTTGAATTACAATGATTACGAAATTGCTTTTTCTGATGATGAAAAGTTGGAAATTCATCCTTTGATTAATAACCTCATCAGCAATGAAACACAAACAATCGAACTAGATAATAAAACACTTCCATTGTCTTACGAACTTTTTTCTAAAGATGCTTTGGTAATGACCACAATGAAAAGCAGAGAATTGATTTTGAGAAATAATAAAAATAATCACAAAGTCATTTTCACTTTTTCAAATTTTCCTTACTTCGGGATTTGGGCAGCTAAAAATGCGGATTTTGTTTGTCTGGAGCCTTGGCAGGGAATTGCGGATTTGGAAAACCATAATCAGGAATTGACTGAGAAATTTGGGATTTTGAAATTGGAGAAGCATCAAGATTGGAAGGCTGATTGGGCGGTTGAGATTGAGTAATTAAAAAAATGAATTAATGGCGTTTCTAATCTTTTTTGCATTTTCTTTATTCTTATTAATCATATTTCTTGATAGATATATGATGCATAAAGCAGTAAAAAACAAACTTCAAAAAATATTGAATTTAGAAGAGAAAATTGTATTAATAAAAGAAAATGTAAAAAGTGAAACGTTTACAGTTGGATTAAAAAATCACAGATACCACTTTAGAAAATCTGATTTATATTTTTTTGACAATGCATTTGTTATTATAGGATTTTACAAAATTGTTGGAGTAAAAACATACACTTGTATTATAGTTTTTTCTGATGGAAACGATTTAGATACTAAAGATTTAAAAACATTTAATCTTAATTCTTCAAACAATGATATTTATATAGAATTTGGAAAAGCAAGCTTTACAAGTACAAATGTATCTGTAAGATTAAAAAACATCTCAAAAGAAGAAAAACAATTGATTAAAATCAAATAAAATAGCTTTCGACCAAGTCAAAAGCTATCTTTAATTTATTCTTTATCCAACTTGTTCCAATATTCTGAAATTTCACTTTTGATACTTTCTGGCAAAGTTTTGAAATTATCAGAATAAACATCCTTTGTGTAACCACTTTCCGCAGAAGTCGAAATCTCGTAAAGTTTATCTTTCTTAGAAAAAATCAAGTGAACAGATTGTTGCTTTAGATTATAATCGTTCAAGGCGTAGATGAATAAAGCATCAATGCTCTTGTCTTTATCATAATCTGCAAAGGCTTTGCGTTGCCCCCAAGCGCTGATGATGCCGTCATAATTGATTTGTTTTTTGGCAACCACTTTCCAGTCTCCACCAACTTTGTTAAATCTCTGAAACGTCATTTTATCGGGTTTCGCACCTTTCTCGATTTTAGAAAAAATGAAAACATTGTCCTCATTGTCAGAAGAATTGGCTTCATCAACTTGAATAATCCTAGTCCCTTCATAAGGGAAATTCTTGTAGGAATCTGGGTTTCTTACAATATTGGAAACCTGTGCATTCATCAATGTTCCTATGAACATCATTGGTAATAAAATTTTCATATTTGTGTTTTTCATACTCAGCTAAAATAAAAAATTGCAGCTGACAAAAATTCAACTGCAATTTAATTATTCATTTTTAATTATTCACTACAAAGTTTCCTTCAACCAATCAAAGAATTCTCTCTGCCAAACCAAACCATTTTGGGGATGTAGAACCCAGTGATTTTCGTTCGGGAAGTAAAGGAACTTTGTTTTCAGACCTTTCAGTTTTGCTGCTTGGAAAGCTTCCTGACCTTGCTCGTAAGGAACTCGGAAATCTATTCCGCCTTGGATGACCATAATCGGCTTGTTCCATTTGTCCACAAAATTACTCGGATTGAATTCCGAATAAGCTTTCGGAGTTGGTTTCTGCCAATAGCTTCCACCCAAATCCCAATTCGCAAACCAAAGTTCCTCAGTCGTTCCGTACCAGGATTTCATATCAAACAAACCATCGTGTGCAATAAACGTTTTGAATCTGTTCTCGTGAACACCAGCCAACATAAATACAGAATATCCGCCGTAACTAGCACCTACAGCCGCTACTCTATTTCCATCTACATAAGGTAAAGTTTTCGCAAAATCTGTTGCGGACAAATAATCTTTAATTGGTTGTCCACCCCAATCGCCACTGATTTCTTCATTCCATTTTACGCCCCAGCCTGGCATTCCTCTTCTGTTTGGAGCGACTACAATATAACCATTAGCAGCCATCAAAGCGAAATTCCATCTTGTGGAGAAAAACTGAGTTAATCCAGATTGTGGTCCACCTTGACAATAAACCAAAGTCGGATATTTTTTATTCGGGTCAAAGTTTGGTGGATAATGGAACCAAACGCCCATTTCTTTTCCGTCCGTTGTTTTTACCATTTTCAGTTCAGATTTTCCTTGAACTAATTTGGAATAATTATCTTTATTAATGTCAGTAATTTGTTTCAAAGAACCTTTTGCATCAACTTCGAACAAATCTGCATTGTGATTGATGTCGGTTTTTGTGACCCAAAGTTTGCCTTTGTTTTCCAAAACAACATCATTAATATCAAAGTCGCCCTTTGTGATTTGTTTTACGGTTTTGTTTTTAACATCAACAGAGAACAATTGTTTTGTCCCTCTGAAAGCCGAAGTGAAATAAATTAATTTGGAGTCCGAAGCCCATTTTACATCGCCCGTCACACTTTCGTCCCAAGTTTTGG
>Ga0308157_10000468_pt1 | contig 133549 bp, 123 predicted proteins | sample PhyBR1_FD_201035 | JGI IMG/M metagenome (GOLD analysis project Ga0308157, IMG submission 201035) | Phyllosphere microbial communities from UC Gill Tract Community Farm, Albany, California, United States - DLSLB.R1 | ecosystem: Host-associated > Plants > Phyllosphere > Unclassified | place... | reverse complement strand
AGCAGCGGATCACCGCGGACACGATCGTGCTGGGCGCCGGCTCCCGCCCCGTGATCCCGCCGATCGAGGGGCTCGCCGAGGCCGCCCCGCACACCTCCGACACGATCATGCGCATCGACGCGCTGCCGGCGTCGCTGGCGATCCTCGGCTCCGGGGTGGTCGCGGTCGAGATGGCGCACGTGCTCTCCTCGCTCGGCGTCGAGGTCACCCTGGTCGCCCGCTCGCAGCGGGTGCTGCGCGCCGCCGACGCCGACGTCTCCGCGCGCCTCACCGAGCTCCTCGGGGAGCGCCTGCACCTGGTGACCGGCTTCGACACCGGCTCCGTGCGTCGCACGGCCGACGGGGTCGAGCTGCGCGGCGTGCGCGAGGGCCGGGAGGAGGTGCTGCGGGCCGAGGAGCTGATGGTCGCCGTCGGCCGCCGCCCGAACTCCGACCTGCTGGACGTGGCCGCGGCGGGGATCGACACCGCCGCCGACGGACGCGTCGAGGTGGATGCGCACCAGCGCGTCCTCGCCGGGGGAGCGGTGCGCGAGGGCGTCTTCGCCTTCGGCGACCTCTCCAGCCCGCACCAGCTCAAGCACGTGGCGAACCACGAGCAGCGGATCGTGCGCCACAACGTGCTGCACCCCGAGCAGATGCGGCGCTCGGACACCATGCCGATCCCGAACGGCGTGTTCACCCACCCCCACATCGCCTGGGTCGGGGTGGACGAGGAGACCGCGCGCAGCAGCGGGCGCGCAGTGCGCGTCGCGGTGCAGGAGTACGCCTCGATCGCCTACGGCTGGGCGCTCGAGGACACCACCGGCTTCGCGAAGATCATCGTGGACGCGGAGACCACCGAGATCCTCGGCGCCCATCTGATCGGCCCCGAGGCGACGACGCTGATCCAGCAGCTGATCCAGGCGATGAGCACCGGGCAGACCGCCCGCGACATCGCCGCCACCCAGTACTGGATCCATCCGGCGATGCCGGAGCTGATCGAGAACGCGCTGCTGCAGCTCGTGGACTGAGCGCGCCGGCCCCATGTGCGGGGGTCGATCCCCGTCAGAGGTGTCGTCATGTGGAGCGATTCCGACACCTCTGACGGGATCGACGGGGCGGCGGCCCCGCCGATCCCGTCAGGTCCGGCTCACTGGCCTCCGCCCGGCAGGCAGGACTTCAGCGGGTCCTGCTCGATCTCCGGGGCATCGGTGGGCGTGGCCTCCTCCTCGGAGCCGCCCTCCGCGGTGCTCGAGGTCTCCTCCTCCGTGGTGCTCTCCTCGGTGGTGGCCTCCTCGGTGGTGGTCTCCTCCGTGGTCGTGTCCTCGGGGGCGGAGGTGTCCTCCTCGGGCGGGGCGCCGGTCTCCGCGGGCTCGGTCGAGCCGGGCTCGGTCTCGCCCTGCACGGACTCGGGCGGGTCCTGCTTCACGGAGTCCTGGATCGAGGCGTCGACCCACTCCTCGAGATACTCCCAGTCCGGGTTCCCCGAGAAGGTGACGTCCTGGGTGATCGGGTACGAGGTGAATCCGCCGTCCTTGATGCGCAGCGCGAGCTCGACGAAGGCGTCGACGTTGCCGACGGGGATGTCCGTCTGGATGTTCTCCTCGGTCGCGGTCACCAGGCGAGGGATCGACAGGGCCAGGGAGGTGGGATCCGCCTCCTCGCTCACCGCCCGCACGATGCGCTGCTGGCGGCACATGCGGTTGAAGTCGTCGGAGCCCTCGCGGGAGCGGGCGTACCACAGGGCGTGGAAGCCGTCGAGCTTCTGCTCGCCGGGCTCGATGTAGCCCTCGACCTCGCTCGCGCCGCCGCCGATCGGGATGCGCCGCTCGACGACCATGTCCACGCCTCCGAGGGCGTTGACGAGGTCCTCGAAGCCCTGCAGGTTCACCATCGCGTAGTAGTCCGTCGAGATCCCCAGGGTCTCTTCGACGGCCCAGCGCGTCGCGGTCAGACCCGGCTCGGGATCGCCGGGGAAGAGATCGGGATTCTCCTCGGCCCAGGCCCACACGGCGTTGATGAGGTTCTCGTTCCTCCCGTAGTAGTCGAAGCCGTCGGGGAACTCCTCCGCGGCGACGGTGCCCTCGGGGAACTCGACGTTCTCGAGGTTGCGGGGGATGGAGAACAGGGCGGTCTGCCCGGTCTTCGTGTCGACCGAGGCGACCATGATCGTGTCGGGGCGGGTGCCGGTGCGGTCGGCGCCGGCGTCCTGCCCCAGCAGCATGATGTTCAGCCGCGGGGTGTCGGCCCACGGATCGGGACCCTCGGCCAGCTCGCCGCCGTCGCCGCCGAAGACGGTCGTGGAGCCGAAGAGGCCCTGCAGCGCCCACAGGGACTGCACGCCGCGGCCGAAGGGCACCGCGACCGCGATCACCATCACCGCGGCCAGGGCGAGGGCGAGATAGCGCTTGGCGCCCTCGAGGCGCTGCTGGGTGGTCTGGGCGAGGTTGGCCAGCACGATCTGCAGGCACCATACGAGGCCCACCACGACCACCACGACGAGCGCGCCGATCAGCACCCCGCGATGCGTGCCGAGCGTCGCCGCGAGCCGCAGCGGATCGCCGATCACGAGCACCGCTGCGATGGTCGCCCCCACGAGCAGCAGCAGGGCGAGCAGCACCACGCCGAGCCGGCGCAGGGGGGTGGTCACCAGGCCCGTGCCGGGCAGCGCCGAGGTCAGGACGGTCCAGCCGGCGACCTTCGCGAGGGAGCCGTCGTCCGTCGCGGCGCCCTCGTCGCCGCCGCCGGAGCCGCCGTCGCGTCCGTCGCCGGAGCCGCCGTCGTCCCCGATGTCGCCTCCGCCGCCGGAGCCGCGCCCGGCGGCGGAGAGGGACGTCGCCGCGACCGCGGCCGGGCGGCCCCGGTCCTCGTCGCGATCCGCGGACGAGGCGGCATCGGCGTCCGCGGACGAGGCGGCATCGGCGGACGGGGCATGCTCGTCGGATCCGAGGGACTGCTGTCCGTCCGGGGACGCGGCGGAGTCGCCGGCGGCGGTCGGCGAAGCGCTCGCGGAGGCGTCGGGGCCGACGGGGGAGGAGCTCTCGGAGGACGCCGCGTCGGCGCTCCCTGCGGCGGCGGCGACTCCGGCGGCGCCTGCGGCGAGCGAGGTCGTGCGGCCGGGGACGATGCGCCGGCCGGGGGAGGAGGTGCGCGCGTCCTGCGGGGCAGGGGCCTCCTCGCTCGGGAGGGGCGCCACGGGGGCCTGCTCGGCGCCGGGGGCGAGCGGTGCCGCGGCGTCCGCGCCCGTGGCCTCGGCGGACGCGGTCCAGGCATCCAGGTCGGAGGCGCCCGTGGCGCTCGTGGTGCCCGTGGCGCTCGTGGTGCTCGCGGTGCTCGTGGCGCTCGCGGTGCTGGTCGCGCTCGTCGGGCTCGGCGCGCTCGGGGCGCCGGATGCGCTCGCCGCGCGCCGGCCGCGCGGGGCGGGGGGCGGCTCCTCGCTCGGAGGCTGGGCCGGGGAGCTCTCGATCTGATCGAGGGGGAAGGCGGCACGGCGCCCTCGGGGACGTCGCGGGACGGCCCGTTCCACCGGACGGTCCCCCGTCGCGGCGGGCACGGCGGGAACCGGGGGCAGCTGCGTCGTGGGCGCCTCCTCGGCACCGGCGCTCACGGCGCCGTCGGCTCCGGGGAGTCCGCCCGGACCGGCAGCGGCGTCCCCGGAGGGACCGGCGGAGCCTGAGGAGGCCGCGGCCGCGGGCTCGGACGGGCGGGGTTCCGCGCCGGGAAAGGTGCGGCGCTCGGCGGTGTGGGGCAGCGAGCCCGTCGAGCGGGAGCGGGAGGGCTCTCCCGCCGACCGCGAGGCGCGCGAGGCGCCGCGGCCGGGATCGCTGTCGGCCGCCGACGCGTCGGCGGAGCGCTCGGCGGCGGAGGACCTGCCGGGCGTGCGTCGGCCCAGCGGGCGCGGCGCGCTCTCGCGCACCTCGGAGGGCGGCCCGTCGACCACGGGCTCGGACACCGAGGGGGCGGGGGTCGGCTCGACCACGGGCTCGGACGCCGAGGTCGGCGCCGCCGGGGTGTCGATCCAGGTGCGCTTGGGGTTCGGGGCGCCGAAGGCCGCGTCACGGTTCCGACGCGCCTGCTCCGGGGGGAGCGGGGCGGATTCCGTGCGTCGGACCGGTTGCTGCCTGTGCCGTCCGGACCGACGGCGACTGCGGCGCGAGGCCGAGGAGGGGTCCGTCATGCGCTCCATCCTAGGGACACGCCCGGTGCGCGACGTGCACGTGGCTGTGAGGGCCTCGTGGAGGTCGCTCGACGGCGCGGTCCGTAGCATGGTGCCCATGCGCCTGATCCACACCCCGACGACCGACCTGACCTACGACGACTGCTTCTTCCTGCCCGGTCGTTCCGCGATCACCTCTCGCTTCGACGTGGACCTCGGCAGCGACGACGGCACCGGCAGCACGATCCCGCTGATCGCCGCGAACATGACCGCTGTCACAGGGCGTCGCATGGCCGAGGTGATGGCGCGCCGGGGCGGTCTCGCGGTCCTGCCCCAGGATCTCGCGCCCGAGCGGATCGACTCGATCGTCCGCTCGGTGAAGTCCCGGGACCTGCTGGTGGACCACCCCCTGACCCTCACGGTCGACGGCACCCTCGGTCAGGCGGCGGATCTCCTGCCCAAGCGCCCCCACGGCATCGTGGTCGTGATCGACGAGCAGCGCCGCCCGCTCGGCACCGTCTCCGCGGAGGAGATCGCCGGGCGTGACTCCTTCTCCCCGGTCGGCGACGTGCTCAGCACCGACGTCCCCATCCTCGCCCCCGAGGACCTCGAGGTGGAGCCCTCCCGCCTCCACGCCCGCATCGCCGCGACCCACCACGACGCGGCCGTGGTGGTGGACGCCGGCGGCGTGCTGCGCGGCGTGCTCACCGCCACCGGCGTGCTCCGCTCGACCATCTACCGGCCCGCCACCGATGCGGAGGGCCGCCTCCGGATCGCGGTGGCCGTCGGCATCAACGCCGACGTCGCCGCCCGCGTGCGCGACCTGGTCGCCGTCGGCGTGGACGTGATCGTGCTCGACACCGCCCACGGCCACCAGGACAAGATGGTCGAGGCGATCCGCGCGGCTCGGGCCGAGCTCGGCCCGCGGGAGGGCACCGCCGTGCGCCTGGTCGCCGGGAACATCGTCACCGCCGAGGGCACGCGCGAGCTGATCGAGGCCGGCGCCGACATCGTCAAGGTCGGCGTGGGACCGGGCGCCATGTGCACCACCCGGATGATGACCGGCGTGGGCAGGCCCCAGTTCTCCGCGGTGCTCGAGTGCGCGACCGAGGCGCGGCGCCTCGGCGGGAGGGTCTGGGCCGACGGCGGAGTGCGCCACCCCCGCGACGTCGCCCTCGCGCTCGCCGCGGGCGCCTCCAACGTCATGATCGGCTCCTGGTTCGCCGGCACCCATGAGTCCCCCGGGCAGATGCGCACCGACGAGTCGGGCCGCCGCTACAAGGAGTCCTTCGGCATGGCCTCCAAGCGCGCCGTCACCCATCGCACCGCGCACGAAGACGCCTTCGCCCGCGCCCGCAAGGGCCTGTTCGAGGAGGGCATCTCGACCTCCCGCATGTACCTCGCCGACGGCCGCGGCGGGGTCGAGGACCTCCTCGACGAGATCACCGCCGGGGTGCGCTCCTCCTGCACCTACGCGGGAGCGGCGAGCACCGAGGAGTTCCGCGAGCGGGCCGTGATCGGGCTGCAGAGCGCCGCCGGCTATGCCGAGGGTCGACCGCTGTCCAGCTCCTGGAGCTGAGCGGGCGGACGCCCGCGGCACGAGCCGCGACGGCACGTCCCCGGGCAGGTCCCGGCCGTGCCGCCGCGGCCGGTAGGCTTCGGACCATGACGACTCTCGTGATCGGTGGTGCCGGATACATCGGGTCGCACGTGGTGCGACTCCTCCTGGAGCAGGGGCAGCAGGTGGTCGTCGTCGACGACCTCTCCACCGGGCTGCGCCGCCGCACGGAGGGCGCCGAGCTCCTCGAGCTCGACGTCACCCTGCCCGATGCGCGCGAGAAGCTCGCCTTCCATCTGCGGGCCTCCGGCGCGGACTCCGTCATCCACTTCGCCGCCCACAAGCAGGTGGGCGAGTCCGTCGAGAATCCCGAGATGTACTGGCACGACAACATCGCGGGCCTCGCCAACGTGCTCGCCGCCTGCGCGAGCGCCGGCGTGCGGGACGTGGTCTTCTCCTCCTCCGCCGCCGTCTACGGCGTGCCGGACGTCGACCTCGTCACCGAGGATCTCGCCCCGCGGCCGATCAACCCCTACGGAGCGACCAAGTACGTGGGGGAGTGGATGCTGGCCGACGCCGAGCGCGCCCACGACATGCGCACTGTCGCCCTGCGCTATTTCAACGTGGCGGGGGCCGGCTGGCCCGAGCTCGCGGACACCGCCGTGATGAACCTCGTCCCGATCGTGCTGGACCGACTCGAGCAGGGGAAGGCGCCGATCGTCTTCGGCGACGACTACGACACCCCGGACGGCACCTGCATCCGCGACTACGTGCACGTGCTCGACCTCGCTCACGCCCACATCGCGGCGCTCGACTACCTGCGCGGCGAGGAGCGCCCGCACCGCACCTTCAACGTCGGCACCGGCGAGGGCTCGAGCGTGATCGAGGTGATCGAGGCGATCGCCCGTGCGAAGGGCATCGAGATCACCCCCGAGATCGGTGAGCGCCGCGCCGGCGACCCGGCCCGGCTGATCTGCTCCGCCGACCGCATCGCGAAGACCCTCGGCTGGAAGTCCGAGCACGGGCTCGACGACATCGTCCGCTCCGCGGTCGAGGCGCGCTCCGCGGCGGTCGCCCCCGACGTCGAGGCCTACCCGCAGGGCTGATCCCGGACCGTCACCGACGCCGACGGACCACGGCCCGGCCGGCAGCGGTCATGCGTGGTCAGGTCCGGTCTGGCTCGATCCGGTCCGGTCAGGCTTGGTCCGGTCCGATCCGATCCGATCCGAGCCGAGCCGGTCCGATCTGGCCGGGTCAGGTCCGGCGGCCGGCGTGGCGTGAAGCATCCGTCGCCGGACGCGACCCGGAGAGCAAGAAGTGATGTCAGACGGAAGGGCAGCCCCGAATACGGGGCTGCCCGTCCGTCTGACATCACTGGATGAGCTGCGGCCGGCCCGACAGAGGGGCTGAGGGCTCGGCCGAGCGGCGTCGGCATGGCCGGGCGGCGGAGCGGTGCCGGCTCAGAGGAGCCGGTGCGATGCCGGCTCAGGTGAGATAGATGCCGGCTCAGGTGAGATAGCGGTAGATCGGGTCGTGCGGGTCGATGCGCTCGATGTCCATGTTCGAGGCCGCCATGCGCGCCATCAGCGGCTCGAGATCGTCGCGGTGACCGATCTCGAGGCCCACCAGCGCGGGCCCCTCCTCGCGGTTGTTGCGCTTGATGTAGTCGAACAGCACGATGTCGTCGTCCGGGCCGAGCACCCGGTCCAGGAAGCGGCGCAGCGCGCCCGGCTCCTGCGGGAAGGTCACCAGGAAGTAGTGCTTGAGCCCCTCGTGGACGAGGGAGCGCTCGACCACCTCGGTGTAGCGGGAGACGTCGTTGTTGCCGCCGGAGACGACGACCACCACGTCCCCCGCGTCCTCGCCGCCCCGGTCGAGGTCCTCGATCGCGCCGGTCGCGACGGCCGTCGCGGCGAGCGCCCCGGCGGGCTCGGCGATGATCCCCTCGACCTGGTAGAGCGAGAGCATCTGGGTGCACACCGCGCCCTCGTCGACCGCGACCAGATCGGGCCCCATCGCCTGCACCATCCGCAGCGGACCGGCGCCCACGCGGCGCACCGCCGCACCGTCGACGAAGCGGTCCATCTCGTGCAGGGCGACGGGCCGCCCGGCCCGCAGCGCCGCGGCCATCGAGACCGCACCCGCGGGCTCGACGCCGACGATCCGGGTGGAGGGGCTGCGCTCGCGCAGCCAGGCCCCGCACCCTCCGAGCAGGCCGCCGCCGCCCACGGGCAGCACCATCGTGCCGAGCTCCCGACCGTGCTCCTCCCGCAGCTGCTCGGCGGCCTCGAGCGCGATGGTGCCCTGGCCGGCCATGATCAGCGGATGGTCGAAGGGCGGGACCTGCACCGCGCCGGTGCGCTCGGCGTCGTCCGCCGCGGCCTCGGCGGCATCGTCGAAGGTGTCCCCGACGAGCACCAGCTCGACGAGCTCCCCGCCGATCGCGGTGATCCGGTCGCGCTTCTGCCGGGGGGTCGTGCCCGGCACGTAGATCCGGCCGGAGATCCCGAGGGTGCGGCAGGCCAGGGCCACGCCCTGCGCGTGGTTGCCCGCGCTCGCCGCGACCACGCCCGCCCCGCGCCGCTCGGCGTCGAGCGAGTCCAGGAACAGGTACGCGCCGCGCAGCTTGTAGGAGCGCACGGGCTGGAGGTCCTCGCGCTTGAGCCAGACGGACACGCCGGCCAGGGCGCTCAGCCGCTCGCTGCGCTCGAGCGGAGTGCGACGCACCACGGAGCCGAGCCGGAGGGCGGCCTGCTCGATCTCCGGGGCGCGGACGGGCAGCGCGGACTCCTCGGAACGGAGGTCGAGGCCGCTCATGCGGGATCCTCCTCGGGGACGAGCAGCGCGGTGGCGATCGCGGCGAGGCCCTCGCCCCTGCCGGTCAGGCCGAGCGCATCGGTGGTGGTGCCGGAGACCGTGACGGGAGCGCCCGCCGCGGCGCTCATCGCCGCGCAGGCCTCCTCTCGGCGACGGGACAGCCGCGGCCAGTTCCCGATCACCTGCACGGAGATGTTGCCGACCGCGAAGCCGGCCTCGCGCACGAGCCGCGCCGCCTCGCCCAGCAGCCGCGCTCCCGCGGCGCCCTCCCACTCGGGACGGCCCACGCCGAAGTGGGTGCCGAGGTCGCCGATCCCGGCGGCGGAGAACAGCGCGTCGCAGGCGGCATGGCAGGCGATGTCCGCATCGGAGTGGCCCTCGAGCGGGCGCTCGCCCTCCCAGCGCAGACCGGCCACCCACAGCTCGCGGTCCGACCCCTCCGGGGCCGCGGCATGCACGTCCACGCCGATCCCGACCCGCGGCGCGGACCAGCTCATCGAGCCCCGTCCGGGTCGACCTCGGCCAGCAGACGGTCGATGTCGTCGTAGGTGACCTGGGGGTTCGTCCCCAGCAGGAGCGGCATGCCGGAGACGCGCGGGATGCCGAGGGCATCGGGCAGGTCCACGGTGGAGACCACGAGGTCCGCGTGGAAGTCGGAGGAGAGCAGGTCCATCACCGTGGCCTGCACGACCGTGACCTGTCGGCCCCGGGACGCGATGTGCTCGCGCACCTGTTCCGCGATCAGCGCGGAGGTCGCGATCCCGGCGCCGCACACGATGGCGATGGTGAGCATTCGAACTCCTGGGGCAGGGGGTGGAGGGAGGCGTCCCGGGCGCGACGGAGCCGCCGACGGGGCGTCGACCGAGCGCCCGCGGGACGCGGACGGGTCGATTCTGTCACGTCCCGCGGGGACGGGGCCACGCGGAGGTCCCGACGTCACCGTCTACGATGCCTGCGTGACCCAGCCCCGCTTCTCCCGTGCCGCCCGTCCCTCCGGACGGGCCGCAGGGGTCGTGCTCGCCGGCGGCTCCGGCACCCGGGTCGGGGCGGGGATCAACAAGGCCTTCCTGCAGCTGTCCGGGCGGAGCATCGCCGCCTGGGGGCTGAACACGCTCGCGAGCGTCGAGGGGATCGGTCTCCTCGTCTTCGTCGTGCGCCCCGAGGACCTCGAGCACGCGCGCTTCGTCGAGGCCCGGGAGACGGACGCCCCGCTCGAGATCATCCCCGGGGGCGACACCCGGCAGGAGTCCGAGCTCGCCGCCCTGCGCCACCTGGCCGACCGGATCGACAGCGGGGCGGTGGACACCGTGCTGATCCACGACGCGGCCCGGCCGCTCGTCTCCCACGGCCTCGTCTCGGCCGTGCTGCACGCGGCCCGGGAGACGGGCGGCGCGGTCCCCGGGATCCCCGCGGAGGACATCGCGCCCGTCGGGCCGGGCGAGACGCTCGCCGCGCCGGGCGCGCCGCGCACCGGATCGCTCGTGCGCGTCCAGACCCCGCAGGGCTTCCACGCCGCGACGATCCTCGACGCCTACGAGGCCGCGGCGCGCGACGGCTTCGTCGGCACCGACACCGCCTCCTGCGCCGAGGAGTACACCGACATCCCGGTCACCTGGGTGCGCGGCGAGGAGACCAACTTCAAGATCACCTACGCGCAGGATCTCCTCCTGGCCCAGGACGTGGTCAGCGCGCTAGGTTTGAGGTCGGAGTGAGGAGGAGCCGATGAGCGTCGAGGAGAGCTTCCTGCGGTGCACCGCGTGCGAGCAGGACGCAGAGCACGAGGTCGTCTACGCCGGGCGCTTCGTGTCCCAGATCCGCTGCACCGGCTGCGGCGCGGTGACCCGGCTGGACGTCTCGGAGGACTACCTCCCGGACCTCCGTCAGCGCATCTCCAGCAAGCCGCGCCGTCTGCTGCGGCGTCTGAGGAAGGACCCGGGCGAGCTCGCGAGCAGCCTCCCCGAGCGCACCCTGTCCAAGCCGCTGCGGATGGCGCAGGAATTCCGCACCGTCTGGCGCAGCCGTCAGGACGGCTGAGCTCAACGGTCGAGCGGTCCGTGGGCGGGTCTGGTCGCCGTGCCGGCGCCGCGCACGGCGGGGGCGCCCCGTTCAGGTGCGGCGTGCGAGGCCCCGACGGTGCGAGGTGTCTCGGGCGAGGCCCAGCGAGATCTGCGCCTGCCACAGCGTGAGCCGGTCCAGCACCGCGAAGCCCGCATGCGAGCCCTGCACGGTCCCCACCCGCGCGCCTGCCTCGAGCAGGGCGCGGACCTCGTCGAAGCGTCCGTCGGGGTGTGCGCAGGGTGCGGGGGCCGGCGGCGGCGAGAGCACCTCCTCGAGCGCCTCGCGGCGGATCAGGCGGGGGCTCTGGAGCCCCGCGAGGGTCGAGCGGTCCACGTTGCGCAGCCCGTCGGCCCGCACCTCCTTGACGGAGTCGGTCATCGCGACCACGGGGACCACGGCATCGAGACCCCCGTGCAGGGCGGCGAGCACCTCGACGACCACGGACCGTGGGGTCAGGGCGCGCTCGGCGTCGTGGACGAGCAGGAGCGGGTCGGCGCAGGCGTCGACGGCCGCGCGCAGCGCCTCGCGGCGGTCCCCGTCGACCGCGAGCACCGTGATCCGCGGATCGAGCAGGCTGCGGAAGCGGGCCGCCGCCTCGGAGCGCGCGACGACGACGGGGGCGGGCAGGCCCAGGGCGTGGAACGTGCCCAGCAGGCGCTCGACCAGGCGGGAGCCGCCGAGCGTCTCGAGGGACGGCGACTCGGCCTCGAGCGAGATCCCCGGCGCATGCGGCGCGAGCGCGAGCACCGCCGGCCGGATCCGCTCCGGAGCGGACGGGGACGTCACGGTCGCGTTCAGGACGCGAGGACCTCGTCGAGGATGGTCTCGGCGTCGGCCTCGTCGGTCTTCTCGGCGAGGGCGAGCTCGGAGACGAGGATCTGGCGCGCCTTGGCCAGCATCCGCTTCTCGCCCGCGGAGAGCCCGCGGTCCTGATCGCGGCGCCACAGGTCGCGCACGACCTCCGCGACCTTCTTGACGTTGCCCGAGGCGAGCTTCTCGACATTGGCCTTGTAGCGGCGGGACCAGTTGGTCGGCTCCTCCGTGTACGGCTGGCGGAGCACCTCGAAGACCTCGTCGAGGCCCTCCTTGTCCACGACGTCGCGGACGCCGACGAGGTCGACGTTGTCGGCGGGGACCTCGATCGTGAGATCGCCCTGGGCGACCTTGAGCTTGAGGTAGGTGCGGTCCTCGCCCTTGATGGTGCGGGTCTTGACCTCCTCGATGAGCGCGGCACCGTGGTGCGGGTAGACGACGGTCTCGCCGACAGCGAAGTTCATGTGGTGGGTCCCCTTTCCGCCGTTCATCCTACCACCCGGTGCTGATGGTAAAATGCCCGCCGACCAGCGCCGACCGCGGTCCGTGACGGGGCATCCGCCGAGGTGGGAGCCGTCGCGGGGAGTGCAGTGCGCGATGCCGGCGCGGGGTCGGCGCGGGGTCGGCGGAGCCGTCGAGCCGGTGTGCGAGCGCCGCTGGTCGGCGACCTCCCGGAGGATGTCGACGGTCCGTCGCGAGGGGCTCGGTGGGGTACCCTGTGAGCGCTGTCCCCGAACGTCCCCGCCGCTCCGCGGCATCGAACAGGAGTCCTCCGTGCGCCGTCCCCGTCGTCTCGCACTCTCCGTCGCCGCCCTGGGCCTCGCCCTGTCGGCGACCGGCTGCGCCTACTTCAGCCCGGTGCAGACCCATGACTTCTACCAGGCGGGCGACGGCACCAACGCGAACCTCGAGGTGGACGGCCAGTTCCACGTCGGCGTCCGGAACGCCGTGGTCGTGATGGAGGAGGGCTCTGCCCCCGTCTTCTCCGCGACCGTCGTGAACTACTCGGACGCGCCCGCCTCCGTCGAGCTCGAGGCCGCGTCCGAGGGCTCCGCGGTCTTCTCGACGCGGGTGCAGGTCCCCGCGGGCGCGACGATCGAGCTCGGCCCCGGCGAGGGCCAGCAGAGCGTCGAGATCGGCGCGCTCGACGTGCTGCCCGGCACGATCCTCGACCTCACGGTCACCTCCGATGACCTCGCCACGACGGTCTCGCTGCCCACGCTCGAGACGACCCTGGGCCACTACGGCCAGAGCGAGCCCGCCGCCGGCTGACCCGGCCCCGCGCACCGACGACGAGCGCCCCGCAGCCTGGCTGCGGGGCGCTCGTCGTCCGACGGGAGGGGCGGACGCTCGTCCGCGCTGCCCGCTCAGCCGCCGGACTCGAACTTGTAGCCGAGACCTCGCACGGTCACCAGGTGCACGGGGTTCTTCGGATCGTCCTCGATCTTCGCGCGCAGGCGCTTGACGTGGACGTCGAGGGTCTTGGTGTCGCCGACGTAGTTCGCCCCCCACACCCGGTCGATGAGCTGGCCGCGGGTGAGCACCCGGTCGACGTTGCGCAGCAGCATCTCCAGCAGCTCGAACTCCTTCAGGGGGAGCGCGACCTCCGTCCCGTGGACCTGCACGATGTGGCGCTCGACGTCCATCATGATGCCGCCGGCGGTCAGGGTGGTGTCCTCCTCGGCCTCCGCCGTGTCCTGGCCGCGGCGCAGCACCGCCTTGATCCTGGCCAGCAGCTCGCGCGAGGAGTAAGGCTTGGTGACGTAGTCGTCGGCGCCGAGCTCGAGGCCGAGCACCTTGTCGAACTCGTCATCCTTCGCGGTGAGCATGATGACCGGGACCGAGGAGGTGCGGCGGATCTCGCGGCACACCTCGGTGCCGCTCATGCCGGGGAGCATGAGGTCCAGCAGCACGAGGTCGGCCCCGTGGGCGGAGAAGATGCGCAGGCCGTCGGTCCCGGTGTCCGCGACCGCGACCTCGTAGCCCTCCTTCCGCAGCGAGTAGGAGAGAGGATCCGAGAAGGATTCCTCGTCCTCCACGATCAGGATGCGTGTCATCTCAACTTCCCTTTCCTGAGGGTCGGTCGGAGGGCTCTTCGCGGTCGGAGGGACCGGGACGGTCCGCGGCGGATGCCTCGGAGGAGGCCGCTCCGCGGGGGTTGGCGGAGACCTCGAGCGTGCGAGTGCCGACGGTGATCGTCTCGGTGCGCCCCATCTCCGGCAGTCTGAGGGTGAAGGTCGACCCCTGACCGGGCATCGACCAGGCGGTCACCTCGCCGCCGTGGTCCGTGGCGATGTGCTTGACGATCGCGAGGCCCAGACCCGAGCCGCCGGTGGTGCGCGAGCGGGCCCGGTCCACCCGGAAGAAGCGCTCGAAGACCCGCTCGAGGTGGTCCTTCGCGATGCCGATGCCCTGATCCTTGACGGAGAGCTCGACCATCCCGCCCTCGCGCCGCACCGAGATCCCGACCCGCGTGCGCGGATCGGAGTAGGTGATCGCGTTCGTGATCAGGTTCGACAGGGCGGTGGTCAGCATCGAGGAGGAGCCGAAGACGCGCAGGCCGCTGCCACCCCCGACGGCGACGTCGATCCTCGAGCCGAGCGCGAGGTTGCGGTTCAGTGCCACGGCCTCCTCGACGACCTCGTCGATCTCGACCGGCTCGGCGTCGGTGAGGGCGGAGCTTCCCTGCACGCGGGAGAGCTCGATGATCTCCTGCACCAGATGGGACAGGCGCCGGGTCTCGGTCTGCATCCGCTCGGCGAAGCGGCGCACCGCGTCGGGGTCCTCCGCGGCGTCCTCCATCGTCTCGGCCAGCAGCGTGATCGCCCCGACCGGGGTCTTCAGCTCATGGGACACGTTCGCGACGAAGTCGCGCCGCGTCTCCTCGACGCGCACCGCCCGGGTGAGATCGTCGGCCAGCAGCAGCACCCCGTGCTCGCCGAGCGCACCGATCCGCACGTCGATCACCGCATCGGAGTCCCCCTGCGCGGAGCGCCGCACCTGCAGCCGCTCGTCGCGGAAGCCGCCGTTGCGGCCGACGTCCGCCGCGAGCTCCATCAGCTGCGTGCTCGCCAGGCGCGGGTAGTCGCCCTCCGCGGCGCGGACGATCCCGTAGGAGTACGCCATCGGGGAGGCCCGCAGCACGTCGCCGACGGAGTCGAGCACGACGTAGGCGGAGGACAGGATCGCCAGGACCTCCGCGGCGGGCTCGGGGACCGCCTCGTCCCGCACCGCAGGCGCCTCGGCGCGGCGGCTCTCGGAGCGGCGCAGCGCCGAGGTGGCGACGACTCCGATCACGAGGCCGATCGCCGCGGCGAGCAGGAGCAGGGCAGACTGGGGCACCGGTACAGCCTAGGCCCCGAGCGCCCCTCACCTCGGCATCCCGTCGACCGGCGGGACGGATGAGGGGAGGAGTTCACGGGGACTACGCTTCGAGTTCACCGGACGGCGGTATGCGTTCATCCGGCATTGCGAGGATCGGGGAGAAGTCCCCTTCAGACAGAGGAGCGAGAACATGCGCGAGGCCTACCAGAGCGATCTGCGGCACATCGTCGACGACCTGCTGGACATGGCCGAGCTGGTGAGCACGGCCCTCCGTGACGCGACCACCGCCCTGCTCGAGGGTGATCTGGGACTGGCCGAGCGGGTCATCACCGCCGACCCCCACATCGACGACCGCCACCTGGACCTCGACGCGAAGGCCGTCGAGCTGCTGGCCCGCCAGTCCCCGGTCGCGACCGACCTGCGCCTGCTGGTCGCGAGCCTGCGCATGAGCTCCTCGCTCGAGCGCATGGGCGACCTTGCCGCGCACATCGCGCTCGTGGCGCGCCGCACCCACCCCGAGCCCGCCGTGCCCGAGCAGTTCCGCGAGCAGATCCAGCGGATGTCCGAGGTGGGCCTCGAGGCGCTCAAGGGCGCCTCGGAGGTCATCGCGCACCGCGACCTCGCCCTCGCGGCCGAGGTCGAGAAGCGCGACGACGAGCTCGACACCCTCATGCTGGACATCTCCCGCCAGATCTCCGGCGCCGAGGCGGGCACCTTCACCGCCGCGCAGGTCATCGACATGACGCTGCTGATCCGCTTCTACGAGCGGATCGGCGACCACGCGGTCTCGCTCGTGCGCCGCATCGGCTTCCTGGTCACCGGCGACGCGATGGACACCCTCTCCGAGGGCGTGGACGTCCAGGAGTTCTGAGCCGACGCAGGAGGGGCGCCCCGCAGGCTCTGCGGGGCGCCCCTCCTGGTTCTCGCGCGGGCGGCGCGGCGGCTCAGCCGCGGTTGGCGCGGGGCCGGCGCGTGGTCAGCCGCTCGGCACCCGCCTTCGCGCCGCGCCGGGCCGCGACCCGCAACCCCTGCAGGACCACGCCCGAGATGGTCGCCCACAGCATCAGCTTCCAGACCGGCTGGTCGTCGTCGGGGTCCTTGATCGCCCGGATCTCCGCCTTGGAGGCGCCGTCCTTCTTCAGCTGCTTGCGCTGCGTGGCGACGTCCTTCTGGGCGGCCTTCTGGGCCTTGGTGGTCGGGGCGTCCTCGCCGAACACGGCGCCCCAGCCCGCCTCGGCGGCCTTCTTGCCGACGGAGGCGGCGACGATCCCGGCGATGGGGACGATGATGCTCACGAGCGGATTGGCCACGGTTACCTCCAGGCGTCGGGTGCGCGGTGTGTCTCCCGCGGGGGCTCAGTAGGCCCCGGCGTACTGAGCGTAATAGGTTCCCATGTCGTCCGTGCGCAGTGCCTCGCGCAGGACGTCCATCGCCTCCTCGTCGGTGGCCACCACGCTCGCGCCGCCGCTGGTGGTCGTCGGGCCGCCGTGCGGTACCGAGAGGAAGTACAGGTCATCGCCGCGGATCGAGCGCAGCGACAGCCCCAGCTTCGTCATCTCCCCGGCGGTGAGCCCCTCGTCCGTCGTGAGATAGGGGGAGACCGTCTCGATCGTGTCGGCGAGCGTGCGCGGGTCCGTGAGGGTGTCGGCGCTGATGAGCTTCTGGGCGATGCCCTGGAGGACCGCCTGCTGGTTGCGGTTGCGCTGGAAGTCGCCGTCGGCGAACTGCTTGCGCTGGCGCACGAAGACCAGCGCCTCGCGGCCGTCCATCGCCTGGCTGCCCTCGGTGAACTCGATGCCGTCGGCCTCGAAGTCCAGCGGGACCTGCACCTCGATGCCGCCGAGGGCGTCCACGAGCCCCTCGATGCCGTCGAAGTCGATCAGCGCCACGTGGTCGATCGGCACGCCGGTGTAGTCCTCCACCGTGGACACCGCCAGGGCGGGGCCGCCGAAGGCGAGGGCCGCGTTGATGCGGTCCGTGCCGTGGCCGGGGATGTCGACGTAGAGGTCACGGGGGAAGGAGGTGATGTACACGCTCTCGCCGTCCTCGGTGACGTGCACCAGCATCATCACGTCCGAGCGCTGGCCGGTGACTCCCTCGGCGGCCGCGTCCTCCTCGGAGCGCTTGTCCGAGCCGAGCAGGAGGATGTTCCGGCCGGCGCCGTCGGTCGCCTCCGGCCCCTCGCCGTCGGTGCGCGCGATGTCCACCACGGTGCGCTTCTCGTAGGACGTGCGCAGGCCGTTGAGATATCCGCCGATCACGATGCCGACGCCGATCACGAGCACGGCCACGAGACCGAGCGCGATCAGGGCCGCCCGTCGGCCTCGACGGCGGTCCGGAGCATCGGAGTCGCCGTCCTCCCAGTCGGAGGGCAGGTCGACATCGTCGTTGCGGGTCATGGATGGGTCCCCTCGTCCGGTGCCGCCGGGGCGGTCACTGCCTGCGGTAGGCGAGATCCCATATTAGGCGCCCGGCCTGCGTCCCCTTCGATTCGAAGCTGGTCTTCACACGACCTTCGAACCGCGGCGCCCACCCCGTGGCCGGCATCCCCTCCGGGACGCGGTCGGAGCTGGCGCCCTCGGGGGCCGGCCCCTCGGGGTGGACGAGCTCGAGCTCGGCGCGGGCGTCGAGCGCGCGCCGCATGTGATGGGCGTACTGAGCCCAGTCGGTGGCCAGGCGGAAGCGGGCGCCGGGGGCGAGCAGCGGCAGCACCGCGTCGAGGAACGGCGGGTTGATCAGTCGGCGCTTGTGGTGGCGGGACTTGGGCCAGGGATCGGCGAAGTACACCCACAGCTCCGAGATCGAGGCCTCGGGAAGCATGGCGGGCAGCGCGCGCTGGGCGTCCAGCGGCAGCAGCCGGAGGTTCGGGGGCCGCTGCGCCCTCTCGACGCGGCTGAGGGTCTGGGCGAGGCCCGGGAGGTACACCTCGACGCCGAGGTGGTCCCGCTCGGGGTGCGCGGCCGCGGCGGCGACGATGTTCTCGCCCAGGCCGCTGCCGACCTCGACCACGAGCTCGGCGCGCCGACCGAAGAGCTGCTCGAGGTCCAGGCGGGCCCCGTCGGCGGGGAGGGTGTCGCGCTCTCCGCGCGGCGGGTCCAGCACGTACTCGGGGGCGAGGCGGTCCCAGGAGTCACGGCGCGAGGGTGTGAGCCGTTCGCCGCGGCGCACGAAGGAGACCACGTCGCGGTGGGTGGTGCCTGCCTCGCGCCGGTCGGGGTGCAGGGGCGGGGGAGTGGTGGGCGGGGTCATGGACGCCTCAGGACGCCCGACGGATCTGATCGTCCTCGACGACGATCTCGACGCTCGGCAGATGTCGGGTCGCGGGGCCGACGAGCACCTCGCCGGTCGCGGCGTCGAAGCGCGATCCGTGGCAGGGGCAGTCCAGCTCGGTCTCCTCCTGGCGGAGGGCGCAGCCGTTGTGCGTGCAGTAGCCGGAGTAGGCCGCGAGCTCCTCGCCGCTGCCGCGCACCAGGAGCACGAAGGGCTGCTGCCCGCCGAAGTTCACGAGGGTCGAGGCGTTCTCCGGGACCTCGGACAGCGGGATCGCGCCGTCCTCGGCACGCAGCGGCTCGGCGGTGCCGAAGCCCTGGTCCTCCGGTGCGCAGGCCGCGAGCCCGCCGAGACCGGCCGCGGTGGCGGGCAGCAGGAGGGCGTGACGGCGGGAGAGGCAGGGACGTTCCATGCAGCCAGGATAGTCAGCGCCGGGACCGGTCGGGGCGCGGCCGGGAGCCGGTGTGATCGTCGTGACCACCCCGCGGCCCGGGGCTCAGACCTCCGCGGCCTCCATCTCCCGGGGGTCCCAGGTGAGGATGCCGTCCGCGCGCCACCCCCGGTCGCGCACCGCATCCAGCGCCTCCCGCTTCCGGACCGGGGTGAGCCGGTCGAGATAGAGCATGCCCTCGAGATGGTCCACCTCGTGCTGGAGCGCGCGGGCGAGAACCCCGCCCTCGTCCTCGACCGCGACCTCGGCCCCGTCCAGGTCCGTGCCCGTCACCCGGGCGCCGCGGTGCCGCGCGGTGGGGAAGCCCTCGCCGGGCACGGAGAGGCAGCCCTCGAGGGTCTCCTCGTCCAGGGCGATCCCGCCGAAGCGCTCCAGCACCGGATTGATCACGACCCCGCGGCGCAGCGTCCCGCCCGCATCCGCGCACGAATAGACGAACAGCCGCCAGCGCGAGCCGACCTGGGGCGCGGCCAGCCCCGCCCCGTTCGCGGCGTCGTTGGTCTCGAACATGTCCGCGACCAGGGTGCGGAGCTCGTCGGTGACCTCGCGGACGCGGCGGGTGCGCTGGGCCAGCGCACGGTGGCCGGCGATGGTGATCGGGCGGACGGTCATCGGGGGGAGCCTCCTCGGCTCGGCGGGTCGGTGGGGCGCGCCTCGTCGGGGCGCTCGGCGGTCCGGTGCTCCGCAGGAGGGAGCTCGCGGGGGGCATCCCCCGGTGCGGCGCCCGCCCCGGCAGCGGGGTCCTCGGGAAGGGGATCGCTGGTGACGCGATGACGACGCGGCGGATTCACCGCCAGCGGGTTCGCGGCGTCCACGATCCAGGCTCCACGCTCCCGGCGCAGGCTCTGCCCGGACCGAGCCGCGCCGGCGACCGCGCGGCCCAGCTCCTCGGCCTCCTCGGCGTCCCGGGCCAGGAAGTCCAGGGTGTGCCTCGCATGCGGGGACAGGACGATCTCGTGCCAGGCCTCGAGACCGGTGGCGAGCTGCCGGGCGCGCAGGAACTCGGCGTCGAGCGCGGCCCCGGTGATCACCACGATGTTCGCGATCCACATCAGCAGCAGGATCGCGATCAGACCGTTCAGGGCGGTGAGGACCTCCGCGAAGCGGGTCGCGTAGACCAGCAGCTGCCCGGCCACCAGCGCGGTCCCGAACAGGGTCAGGACGCTGAGGGTCGAGCCGAGCGTCATCAGCCGGTAGCGGGGCAGGCGCACGTTCGGGAACAGGTAGTAGGCCAGGGACACCCCGATGATCAGGATGACCAGCAGGATCGGCCACTTCACGACATTCCACGCATGGAAGGCGATCACGGGGATCCCGATGAACTCGCCGATCCGCTGGCTCGCCTCGCCGCCGATGATGATCATGCCGATGGCCAGCAGCACCACCGCGACGATCAGCACCGTCTCGCCGAACACGATCGTGCGGAACCGCAGGAACGGCCTGCCCTCGCGGGTGTCGTACACCCGGTGCAGCGCGCGGTGGAAGGCGGCGACGCCGTTGGAGGCGGAGATCAGCGAGCCGAGCGTGCCCAGCAGCAGGCCCAGCAGACCGCCCCCGGTCGAGGAGACCGCCTGGATCGCCCCGAGATACGGACGGGGGTCCAGGGTCGGGAAGATCTCCGTGATCAGACCGGACAGGGCGGCGAGCGTCTCCGTCTCGATCCCGATCAGGGACATCATCGAGACCACCGCCACCGCGCCCGGGAACAGCGACAGCAGCAGGTAGAAGGTCATCGTCCCGGCCACGTCCCACACCTGGATGTCCAGCAGCCGCATCCGCACCCGGTTCAGGACGTGCAGGATGCTCAGCCGGGGCCGATCGAGCTCGACCTGCGGCCGGGGCCGACGCGGGCGGGAAGAGGACACCGTGGAGCTGCTCCGAGAGGATCGGGTCCCGGACCGCGAGGTCGGGACGGGGCGGGGCCGTGCGGGCGCTGTGGAGCCTAGTCCACCGCGTCCCGCGGCCCCCGCCCCGGCGACGCGCCGATCAGCCCTCGTCGATGATGTCGTCGGGGTCGCTGGCGACGGGATACTCCCACGGGTCCTCCGGATCGCCGGGCACGAACGAGGTCATGATCGAGCCGTCGGCCCGGGCGTCGCCGAGGCCGACCGGCCTGGACAGCACCGCATCGTCGAGCAGCGGTCCCTGGTCGGCGAGCGGGACGGAGACCCCCTCGGCGCTCACCCGGATCGCCTCGCCGCGCACCGTGACCTCGAGCTCCTCGCCGCTCTCGAGCGTGAAGGAGATCTCGTCCCGCACCAGGCGCACCCGGAAGCGGGAGCCCCGCACCGTCAGCGGGAACGAGAGCTCGGGCCAGTCGGCGGGCAGCCGCGGATCGAAGTCGATCCGCCCCTCGTCGTGCCGCATCCCCCCGAACCCGTGCACGAGCGCGTTCCACACCCCGCCCGCCGAGGCGATGTGCACCCCGTCGGCGGTGTTGCCGTGGAGGTTCCCGAGGTCCACGAAGAGACCGGCGCGGAAGTAGTCCAGCGCCGCCTTCTGGTGACCCACCTCGGCGGCCATGATCGACTGCACCACCGCCGAGAGCGAGGAGTCACCGGTGGTGATCGGGTCGTAGTACTCGAAGTCGGCGCGCTTCTCCTCGGCGGTGAACTCGCTGCCGCGCAGGAACTGCGCGAGCACCACGTCAGCCTGCTTGAGCACCTGGAAGCGGTAGATGACCAGCGGGTGGTAGTGGAGCAGCAGCGGGAAGGCCTCCGGCGGCGTGTTCGCCACGTCCCAGATCTCCCGCTCCAGGAAGCGGTCCTCCTGGAGATGGATCCCGAGGGAGGAGTCCTTCGCCACGAACATGCCGTCCGCGCAGGCCTCCCACTGGCTCAGCTCCATCTCGTCGAGCTCGAGCTCGGCGCGCAGCGTCTCGTACGCGGCCTCGTCGGCCTCCCGCAGCGCGCGCACGGCCCGCGCCGCCCGGCGCAGGTTGTAGCGGGCCATGACGTTGGTGAACAGGTTGTTGTTCACCACCGTCGTGTACTCGTCGGGGCCGGTGACGCCGTTGATGTGGAAGCTCGCGCCGCCGTCGGCCGTGACCCGCCAGAACCCGAGGTCCGCCCACATGCGGGCGGTCTCCGCGAGCACCTGCACCCCGTCGCGGCGCTCGAAGTCCACGTCCCCGGTCACGTCGGCGTACTGGCTGAAGGCGTAGGCCACGTCCGCGTCGATGTGGTACTGCGCGGTGCCGGCGGCGTAGTAGGCCGAGGCCTCGTCGCCGTTGATCGTGCGCCAGGGGAACAGGGCGCCGCGCTGGTTCAGCTCCCGGGCCCGCTCCCGCGCCTTGGGGAGCATCGCGGTGCGGAAGCGCAGCGCGTTGCGCGCCCAGCGGGGCTGGGTGAAGGTGAGGAAGGGGACGACGTAGACCTCGCTGTCCCAGAAGTAGTGGCCCTCGTAGCCCGAGCCGGTCACACCCTTGGCGGGGATCCCCCACTGGTCCGAGCGCGCCGTGGCCTGGGCCAGCTGGAACAGGCACCAGCGCGTCGCCTGCTGCGCCTCGGGCTGCCCCGGCAGCTGCACGTCCGAGCTCTGCCAGAAGTCGGCGAGGTACTCCCGCTGCTGGGCGAGATGCGCCTCGAAGCCCTCGGCGCGCACCCGGTCCAGCGTGCGCCGGCAGCGGTCGAAGAGCTCGCGATGGGGCACCGAGCGCGAGGAGTGGTAGGCCACGGCCTTGCGCACCGTCAGCACCCCGCCCTCCTCGAGATGGGCGCGCGTGACCTGCCGGCCGTGATCGGCCGAGGTGTCGATCAGGTGCTCGGTCTCCGCATCGGACTCGATCGAGTGATCCGCGCCGACGGCGAGGGTCATGCCCGAGCGGGCCACCCGGTAGCCCAGCAGCATGCGACGCTCGCTGTGCCAGTCCTGCAGCGGCTCGAGCACACGGTGGGTGAAGGCCGTGGTCTGGCGGGGATCCGCCTTGTCGGTGATCGGTCCGCCGTCGACCCCCTTGCCGAAGTCGTCGCGGTAGTCCTGCCGGTTGATGATCTGCGAGGAGATCGCGATCGGGGCCGAGCCCTCGAGCATCTCCACCCGCATCGTCATCAGCGCGAGGTGCCGCTGGGAGAAGGACACCATCCGGGTGGTGGAGACCTTCACGCGCTTCCCGGCAGGGGTGCGCCAGATCAGCTCGCGCCGCAGCACGCCCTCGCGGAAGTCGATCCAGCGCTCGTACTCCTCGAGGTCCGCGATCGACAGCAGCAGCGGCTCGTCGTCCACGTACAGCTTGAGCGCCGAGGAGTCCGGCACCGAGATCATCGTCTGCCCGGTGCGGGCGAAGCCGAAGGCGGACTCGGCGTGGTTTATCTCCCAGGTCTCGTGGAAGCCGTTGAGGAAGGTGCCGTGGCTGTGCGCGTCCCGCCCCTCGACGGGCGTGCCGCGCATGCCCAGGTAGCCGTTGGCGGTCGCGAACAGCGTCTCCATCAGTCCCAGGTCGCCTCCCGGCCGGGACTCGACCAGGCGCCATTCGTCCACGGGCAGGTGGGTGCGGTCCACGGGGTCGGCGGGCACCGAGCGCAGACGGGTCATGCCAGCTCCTCCAGATCGGCGACGACGAGGGTGGCGCCGGCCGCGTCCAGGGCATCCCGCCCCGCCCCGCGGTCCACGCCGACGACGGCGCCGAAGCTCCCGGCGGCGCCGGCCGCGACGCCGGAGACGGCGTCCTCGTAGACCGCCGCGTCGGCCGGAGCGACGCCCAGCAGGGCGGCGGCGCGCAGGAAGGTGTCCGGCGCGGGCTTGCCCGGCAGCCCCTCGCGGTCCGCGACGTTCCCGTCCACGACGTGCTCGAAGCGCTCCCGGAGCCCGGCCGAGCGCAGCACCTCCTCCGCATTGCGGGAGGAGGAGACGATCGCCAGGCGCGCGCCGTCCGCGAGCGCGTCGAGATAGGCGACGGTCCCGGGATAGGGGGCCACGCCGTCGCGGCGCAGCAGCTCGAGGACGAGGTCGTTCTTGCGGTTGCCGAGGCCCCGCACCGTCTCCTCGCCCGATGCCTGGTCGCCCGGGTCGGAGTCCTCGCCCTCGGGAAGCTCGAGGCCGCGGGAGGTCAGGAACGCGCGGACGCCGTCATAGCGAGGGCGTCCGTCGACGTGCGCGAAGTAGTCCGCCTCGGTGTAGGGCGCCTCGACGCCGCGGGAGGCGAGGAACTCCTCGAACATGGTCGCCCAGGCGCGCATGTGCACCTCGGCGGTCGGCGTCACCACCCCGTCGAGGTCGAACAGGTGGGCCGTGAGATCTGCTGGTCGGATGGTTCGCGCTGAAGTCACGACGGCCATGCTACGGGCCGCGGGCGTGGGCTACGCTTCGGGGGTCCGTGCCCGCGCGAGCGCGCCGGTGCGGAGCGGCTCGAGACCTTCCGAGGAGACGATGACTGCCACCGAGTCGCTGCCCGCCCTGGAGGCGGTGCGGCGCGAGCTCGAGATCGACGAGCAGGCCCCCGGCGGCCACCCGCAGGTGCGGGTGACGCTCACCCTCACCACCAATCTGGATCTCGCCCCGGCCCGGCTGTGGCCGCTGCTGACGCATGCCGACGAGCTCGCCGCCTGGTACGGGCCGGTCGAGGGCGAGCTGCGCGAGGGCGGGCGCTTCACCGCGCCGCACGGTGCGGGCGGGCTCGTGCTCGAGGCCGAGGAGCCGCATCGGCTCTCGCTCCTGTGGGAGCAGGTCGGCGCGCAGGACCCGCTGCGGATCCGCCTGGACCCCGAGGACGACGGCACGACGCTGCTGCGACTGCGCCACACGGTCCTGGTCCCGCGCGAGCGCTTCGACCGGGGCGATCCCGGCGAGGTCGCGCTCGGCTGGGAGCTGGCCCTGCTCGCGCTCGCCGCGCACACCGACGGCTGGCGCGGGGGCTGCCTCACCGAGGCGCCGGCGCCCACTCGTGAGTGGCTGCGCGGCGAGGAGGGACGCCGCTACCTGCGGGCCTGGTCCGTGCGCTGGGCGGCCGCGGCCGTCGCGGCCGGGGTGGACGAGGATGTGGCACGTCGCGTCGAGACGGAGTCGCTGCGGTCGCACCTGACCCCGTGACCCCGTGACCGACTGAGCGGTCCGGACGGGCGTCCGCGTCCCGGAACTCCCTGCCCCGGCGCACGATCCGGTGGCAGACTCGGGCGGTGACCACCCCCGCGCCCGGCCCAGCTCCCCGGGACGGACGCCCACCCGGTGCAGTGCTGCGTGGACTGGTCCCCTCGGTCTACGCCCCGAGCCTGCTGGAGTTCATCGGCCTCGCCTCGCTGATGCCGGTCATCCCGCTGCTGGCCCGCGATCTCGGCTTCAGCGTGCCGCAGGCCGCGGCGCTGACGACCATCTTCGGCCTCGCCTCCTTCCTCGGCCCCATCCCGGCGGGCCGACTCATCTCCCGGATCGGGGCGCGCGCCGCGCTCGTGCTCACGGGCTGCCTGCTGGTGATCGCGAACCTCCTGGCCTACGTGCTCATCGCGCCCGCGATCGGCGGGGGCGGCGACCTCGTGCACCGGATCGTGCTCGTGGGGCTGCTGCTGGTGATGGCCGCGAGCACACAGGTGTGGCAGCTGGGTCGCCAGGCGTACCTGGGCACGGCGCTGCCGGCCACGATGCGGGCGCGCGGCATGACCCTCTTCGGCGGGGTGATCCGGATGGGCGAGGTGATCGGCCCGCTGCTCGGCGCGCTGGTGATGGCGCTGGGCTCGATGGCGGGAGTGTTCCTGCTGTTCGCCGTGACCGCCGCCGCGGGCACCGTCATGGTCGCGGTGTTCCTCCCGCCGGGGGAGTCGCGGGCGACGGCCGGGCCCGGCCCGCGCGTCCGGGCCCCGCGCAGCCCGACCCGGGTCGCCCTGGACCGGGCGGTGCTGCGGCGGATGGTCGCCGTGGGCGTCGGCATCGCGCCGGTGATGATGGCGCGCGTGAACCGGCCCGTGATCGTGCCGCTGCTGGGGGATGCGCTGGGCCTGGATCCGGTGTGGATCTCCGTGATCTTCGGGATCTCCGCGGCGCTCGAGATCCTGCTGGTGTATCCGGCCGGCACCCTCATGGACCGCTACGGCCGGGCCGCCGTCGCGGTGCCCTGCGCGCTCGTGATGGGTGCCGGGTTCCTGCTGCTGGCCCTGCTGGGCGGAGCCCTGGACGGGCGGGGGAGCACCGCCGCGGTCCTCGCGCTGCTGCTGCCCAGCCTGCTCATCGGGATCGGCAACGGTCTCGGCTCGGGGATCGTGATGACCCTCGGCATCGACGTCTCCCCGGTGCACGGGCGCACCCGCTACCTGGCCTGGTGGAACACCATGCTCGGCGCCGGGAGGCTCTCGGCGCCGCTGCTGGTCACCGCGATCACCCTCGTCGCCCCGGTCGCGGCCGCCGGAGCGGCCACCGGGGCGCTCTGCGTCGCGGGCGGGATCTGGCTCTCGCGCACGCTGCCCCGCGTCACACCCTCCGGGGGGACCCGGGGGCGCTGACACGGGGCAGCGTGGTGGGCGACCGGCCGCCGTGCGGGGGCGCCGGTCGGTGCGGTCAGGCCGCGGCGTCGACCAGGGCGGCCTCGGCCGTGCTCTGCAGCAGCGCGGCCGCCTCCTCGCGCGTGACGGAGCGGGCGATCGAGATCTCCGACGCGAGCGGGTCGATGGCCTGCTTGAGCAGGTTCCGCTCGGCGAGGGAGGAGGGGGTGCCGCCGGAGTCGCGCATGATCGCGCGGATGACCTCGATGCGGTCGGTGAGGCGACCGGTCTGGAGCTGCATCTGCAGCGACTTGATGCGGTGCGCCCAGGACGCCTTCTTCTCAGGGGCGTCGATGGGCTCGGCGAGCTGGGCGATGAGCTCGTCGATCTCCTTCGTGCCGAGCACGGGGCGCAGGCCGACGACGTCCTTGCCGTCGGCGGGCACGGAGATCCGCATCTCGTCGCCGATGACCTCCAGGTCCACGTACTCTCGCTCCTCGCCGCGGACCGTGCGGGTCAGGGTGGAGACGATGCGCACCGGGCCGTGGACGGGGTGGGTGAGCACCTTGCCGATCTTCGACGCGGTGGAGTCGGACGCAGTGGCAACGGACAAGGGGGTTCCTCCTCGATGGACCTGTGCGCCGGCGGTACCCCGGCCCTGGTGGGGTCGGGGCGGTCGTCCCGCAGCCTCGGAGCAGCCCTGCCGGGGCCGTCGGGAGAGGGGGCGGGAACGGCTCGAGCACCGCTCGACCTGCAGGGACAGGGTGGCGGAGCCTACGTCGGCGCTCGCCCATGGTCTCACGGATCTGACAATATATCCAGGCCCTGACGTTTCCGTGGGGCTCCGCGTTGGTCACAGTCGCCGCGGCCGGGGCGAGCCGGCGCGAGACCGAGATCGCGACCAACGTCGGACGGCACGACGCCCCCCGATGGGGTGGGATGGTCGGCATGGATCCCTCCTCGCCCCGCAGCGCCGCGCTCGTCCGCTTCGACGGGGTCGGCGTGCTGCGCGAGGAGAGCGTGCTGCTGCTGGAGGCGAGCGGGAGCGTGGACGCAGGAGAGGTGCTCGCCGTCACCGGCGCAAACGGCAGCGGCAAGACGACCCTGCTGCGGGTCCTCGCCGGCGCCCTCGCGCCCACGGCCGGGGAGGTGCGGGTGGCCGGCCGACGTCCCGACGACCGCGACCGCGGCTTCCGCGCCGCGCTCGCCGCTCTCCTCGGCCCGGCGCAGACCGCCCGCGACCTCACCGTCCTCGAGCACCTGCAGTTCGTGGGCGCGACCTGGGGCAGCGGCGCCGCGGAGGCCCGGGAGCAGGGCCGCCGGCTCCTCGAGGAGCTGCGGATCACCCCGCTCGCGGCGCGCTTCCCGCACGAGCTCTCGAGCGGGCAGGGCCAGCTCGTCTCCCTCGCCCTGACGCTCGTGCGCCCCAGCGCCGTGCTCCTGCTCGACGAGCCCGAGCAGCGGCTGGACCCCGAGCGGCTCGACCTCGTGGTCGCGGCGCTGCGCGCCCGGGCCGCGGCGGGCACCGCGATCGTGCTCACGAGCCACAGCCCGCGCCTGGTGGAGGCGCTGGCCGATCAGCGCCTCCACCTCGAGGATCCCTGGTGAGCGCCTCCCTCGCCCCCGTCCGCGAGGTGTGGGCCCAGCGCGCTCGCGCCCGCTCGCGGGGCGACCGGCTGTACCTGCTCTACGTGGCGTCGATGACGGGCCTGGTGGTGGGCATCCCGCTGCTGCTCTGGGCGGGGAGGGCGCTCGCCCGGCCCGACGTGCTGCCGCTGCTGCTGCAGGAGGGCGCGCTCCGCGCGGCCGGGACGACGGCGCTCCTCGTCGGCGCGGCCCTCGTGCTCGCGGGCGGTGTGCGCGGCCCCGCACTGCTGCCCCCGTTCTTCGTCGCGACCCTCGCCTCCGGCCCCTTGTCACGCGGTGCCGTGCTGCGGCGCCCCGTCGCTCGTGCGCTGCTGCTGCCCCTGCTCGCGGCGGTGCTGCCGGCAGCGCTCGTCAGCGCGACGCTGCTCACCGCGGGCAGCGCGAGCGCCGCCGGGACGGCGCTGCTGCTCCTCGCCGCGCTCGGCACGGGGCTGCTGTGGGGCGTCGCCTGGTGCGCGGGTCAGCTGCTGCGGCCGACGGGTCGCCGGCTGCTCGCCCTCGCGCTCGGCGTCGCCGCGGCGATCGACACGGTCCGGCTGCTCGCGACGGGGCCGACGGTCCTCGCCGAGGCGGCGGGCGGCTCCGGTCCCATGGACGATGTCGCGGCGCAGTGGCAGGGACCGTCTGCCGCCTGGGCGGCGTCGCTCGCCGCGGCAGGCGTGATCGGCGCGGTGGCGTGCACGTCCCTGCTCGACCGGCTCCGCGGCGTCGACCTGGCCGCGCAGGCGGCGCGCTGGGAGGCGGCGACCACCACTGCGACCACCATGGACCTCGCCGCGGCGGCGGGTGCCCTCCGCGCGGTGCCCACGGCGGCGCGGCGGCTGCCCGCGATCGGTCGCGGGCCGCTCCTGCTGCTCTACGCGCGACGGGACGCGGTCGCCTGGCTGCGCACCCCGGACCGCTGCGCGGGAGGGGGCCTGGGAACGCTCCTCGGCGCGGTCCTGCTCGGCGTCGCGACGGGGCTGACGGGCCCGGTCTCATGGACCGTGCTGCTGCTCGGCACGCTGGTGGTGCTCGGTGCGTCGGGCGCCTTCGTCGACGGGATCCGCCACGGTGTGCACACCCTCGGCGCCCCGCCGCTGCTCGGTCAGCGGGCGGGCGTCCAGATGCTCCTGCATGCCGTCGCGCCCCTGCTGCTGCTCGTGGTGCTCGCCGCCCTCGGCGGGGTCGCGGCGGGCGCGGCGGGCGGTGCGCCCGGGGTCGGCCCGGTGGTGCTGCCCGTCGCCGTCGCCGTGCTCGTCCTCGCAGCACGCGGCTGGGGCGCGGCGAAGGGCACGATGCCGCTCTCGCTCGCGACCCCGATCCCGACCCCGCAGGGAGACCTGTCGGTGCTGGTCATGCTCGCCTGGCAGTCCGACTCGGTGGTCGTGCCGCTGCTGGGCGCCGCCCTGCTGCTGGCGGTGCTGCCGCTGGGGCCCGCGGCGGTGATCGGTGTCGCGGCCGCGCTCGCCGGGCTGCTCGTGCTGCTGACCGGGCGACGCCTGCAGGCGCTGGGCAGCTGAACGCGATCGCACCGAGGGACTCGACGACAGGAGCACTGCCATGGACATCCGCACCACCTCGAACCCCCTGGTCCGCTGGGCCGGGGACAGGCTGCACCAGGCCAACTCGCGCCATCCCTGGGACCACAACGCCCACTTCCACCGCTGGATCCTGCGCTCCCTGCCGCCGGGCGCGTCCCGGGTGCTCGACGTCGGCTGCGGCCGTGGTGCCCTCGTGCACGCGCTCAGCGCCCGCGTCGCCCAGGTGGACGGGATCGATCCCGACCGGGAGATGGCGTATCTCGCCGCGCAGCGGTGCCGCGAGCACGCCTCGGTGACGATCCGCCGACGGACCCTCGCCGAGCACGCCGCCGACGAGCTCGCACGGCATCCCGGGGGCGCCTACGACGCGATCACCATGGTCGCCTCGCTGCACCACATGGAGCTCGAGGCGGCGCTCGCGCGATCCCGAGACCTGCTGCGACCCGGCGGCCGGCTCCTGGTGGTGACCCTCACCGTGCCGCGCACCGCCGTCGACACCCTGTGGGACATCGGCAACGCGATGACGAATCCCCTGATCGGGCTCGTGAAGCACCCGCAGCCGGTGCGGGAGCCCGCGCCGGGACCGACGATCCCGGTGCGCGACCCCGCCTGGTCCCACGGCGAGCTGCGCGAGCGCGCCCGTGCGGAGCTGCCCGGGGCGGTGCTCGGCCGGCGCGAGGGGTTCCGGTCGACGCTGCGCTGGCAGAAGCCCGGCTGACGGAGACGACGCATCGCCGAGGCGGGCTCCCGATCGCGCGGAGGCCGGAGCGCGCAGCCGCCCGACGCGCGGCCGCCCGACGCCCGACGCCTGACGCGCGGCCGCCGGTCCGCACCGGCGTCGGAGGGTCAGGCGCGGTGCGCCGCGATGACCTCGCCGAGCCGGGCGATGCCGTCCTCGATGACGGCGGGGGAGTGGGTGACGAAGCTCAGCCGCATCGTCGAGCGATCCGCGTGGTCGGCGAAGAAGGACCAGCCCGGCAGATAGGCGACCCCGGCCGCGACGGCGTCGGCGAGCATCACCTGCGCGTCGTACCCCTCGCCGAGCGCGGCCCACAGGAACATCCCGCCCTCGGGCCGGGTCACGTGCGCACCCTCGGGCAGCACCGGCGCGATCGCTGCAGACATCGCGTCGCGCCGCTCGCGATAGACGGCGCTGACCCGCGCCACATGGGCGTCCAGGTCCGTCGTCGCCAGATAGCGGGCGACCATCAGCTGATCGACCACCGAGGACTGCATGGAGATCGCGGCCTTCGCCACGGCCAGGGTGTCCAGCACCGGCCCCTCCGCCCGCATCCACCCGATCCGCACCCCGGGGCTCATCAGCTTGCTCATCGAGTTCAGCAGGATCGTGCGCTCGCCCATCCCCGGCAGGGAGGCGATCGGCGCCCAGGTGTGCCCGCTGAAGCTCAGCGCCCCGTAGGGGTCGTCCTCGACCAGCGGCACCTCGGTGCGCAGCAGCACCTCGGCCACCGCCTGCCGGCGCTCGAGCGGCATGGTGCGGCCGGTGGGGTTCTGGAAGGTGGGGATCAGATACACCATCCGCGGATGATGGGTGCGGATCGCCTCCTCGAGCGCCTCGGGGATCACCCCGTGGTCATCGGTGTCCACGCCGATCATCCGGGCACCGTGCACCGAGAAGGCTTGCACCGCGGCGAGATAGGTCGGGGACTCCACGAGCACCACGTCGCCCGGCTCGAGCAGGGCCTGCGCGACCACGAAGAGCCCCTCCTGGGAGCCGGAGGTGATGCGGACCTGGGAGGCGTCGGTGGGCAGATCGCGGGAGAGACGGCGGGCGGCCTGCTCGCGCAGCTCGACCTCGCCCTCGCTGACCCCGTACTGCAGGGCGCGATGACCCTGCTCGGAGAGCACCCAGTCGTAGGCTGCGGTGACATCCTCGAGCGCGAACAGCTCCGGATCCGGGATGCCGCCGGCGAAGGAGACCACATCCTCCCGGGCGGCGAGCGCGAAGATGTCCTTGAGCGGGGAGGACTCCATCCCTGCGTAGCGCGCGGCGACGGGGAAGCGGAAGATCTGCTGCGTGGGTTCGGGCACGGTCATCGGGCCATGGTGTCACGCGGGAAGGGCGCCCTCGAGCACCCTCGGTGGCTGTCTCGCCTCGATCCCGACCGCCTGTCCCGTCGGCGGCCCCGTGCTGCCCGCCACCCGGTGAAGCCCGAGGGGGCCTGCGGCACCGGCGGCCTCCGGTCATCGCGGCGGGCGGCGCCGCCGGAGTCCCGCTCGCCGCTGCCCCGGAGAGAGGGCGAGCGGTGCGGGACGGCGCGGGTGACGTCGCGAGGCGGCGCGGTGCGGTCGCACTGGTGCGGGAGGCGGGGGAGCGAGGACACTGTGGCCATGGACGGAACAGGTCACGGCGAGCTGGCGGCGCGTCTGCGGGCATCGGGCAGCGTCTTCGCCGAGGACGAGGCGCGGGAGCTGGCCGCGACCGCCCGCGACGGGGACCAGCTCGCGCAGTGGGTCGCACGACGCACCGCGGGGGAGCTGCTCGAGCAGATCGTCGGCCGGGTCGCGCTGCGGGGCGAGCACCTCCGCGTCGGCCCCGGCGTGTTCGTCCCGCGGCAGCGGACTGCGCTGCTCATCGACGAGACCCTCCGCGCCGCCCGCGCCCGGGAACGCCCCCGGGTGCTCGAGATGTACGCCGGGGCCGCGCCCGTCGCCGCGCTCGTCGCGCGCCGGCTCCCCGCCGCGATCGTCCACGTCGCCGAGATCGACGAGCGTGCGCTGGCCCAGGCACGCGAGAACCTGCCCCGGACCGCGCACCTCCACCACGGCGACGCCTGGGAGGCGCTGCCGGCACGACACCGGGGGACGTTCGACGTGATCGCGGCCGTCCCGCCCTACGTCCCCGCCGGGCATCTCCGCCTGATGCCGCGGGAGGTGCGTGAGCACGAGCCGCACACCGCACTCCTGGGCGGCGCGGACGGCATGGAGCACATCCGCTCCCTGCTCGCCGGCGCTCCGGATCAGCTCGCCGCCGACGGGATCCTGCTGCTGGAGATGCACCGCTCCCAGGCCGAGGCGGCGTGCGCCGACCCGGAGCTCGCCGGTCGCTACGCCGCGGTGGACGCCGTGGTCGGCGCCGACGGGGACACGGCGGTGCTCAGGGCCCGCACCCTGCCGGCCCCGGCGCCCCCGGCGCCCTCGGACCTGGTGCTGCTGCGCCGGGTGCGCGACCGGATGGACCGGGAGCACGATCGTCCGCTGGACGTCGAAGCGCTCGCCGCGGGCGTCCACCTCTCCGCCGGGCACCTGAGCCGGAGGTTCCGCGAGGAGTACGGGGAGTCCCCCTACTCCTATCTGATGACCCGGCGCGTCGAGCGCGCCATGACGCTGCTGCGCAGCACGGACCGCAGCGTCACCGAGATCTGCATGGCGGTCGGCTTCTCGTCGCTGGGAACCTTCAGCACCCGGTTCAGGGAGCTGGTGGGCGTGCCCCCCAGCACCTATCGCGCCCGCGGCGCCGACGTGCTGGACTCGATGCCGCCATGCATCGCACGGAGGGTCACCCGACCGATCAGGAATCGAGAAGCACCTCGGCGCGGCAGCACGTAGCGTTCAGCGCATGGACACCCCCGCGAAGACCGCACTTACCATCCACTCCAGCTTCCTGCCCCACAGCGACCCCGAGGCGTCCCTCGCCTTCTACCGTGACGTGCTGGGCTTCGAGGTGCGCCTGGACGTGGGAGAAGGGACGATGCGCTGGCTCACCGTGGGCCCGGCCGGACAGCCCGACACCGCGATCGTGCTCCACCCCCTGCTCGAGGGGAACGGGCTGACCGCCGACGAGCATGCCGCGCTGCAGTCGGTGATCGCGAAGGGCTCCTACTTCGGGGTGAATCTCGCCGCCGCCGATCTCGATGCCGCCTTCGCCTCCCTGGAGGCCTCGGGCGCCGAGATCGTCCAGGAGCCCGTGGACCAGGACTACGGGATCCGTGACTGCGCCGTGCGCGACCCCGCCGGGAACATGATCCGCATCCAGCAGCGTCCCGCGTGACGGACGACCTCGAACCCACCCCGCAGGAGCCCCTCATGACGTCCGATTCCCGTTCCACCGGTGCCTTCTCCGATGTCGAGAAGGAGGCCATGCGTGCCCGCGCCGAGGAAGTGCGTGCCGAGAAGGCCGCCGGCAAGGGCGCCCGACGGCGCGCGGCCGACGAGAAGAAGCTCGACGACGCGATCGAGGCGATGCCCGCCCCGGACCGCGAGCTCGCCCGTCGCGTCCACGAGATCGTCTCCGTGGTCGCCCCGGAGCTCGACCCGAGGACCCACTACGGCATGCCGGCCTGGGCGCGGGATGGAAAGGTGCTCTGCTTCCTGCAGGTCCCTTCGAAGTACCAGTCCCGCTACGCCACGCTGGGCTTCGAGGACGTCGCCGCCCTCGACGAGGAACCCCTGTGGCCCACGGCCTTCGCGATCACGGCGATCGACGACGAGGTCGCCGAGCGCCTCGCCGCACTGGTGCGCCGGGCGGCAGGCTGACCGGGAGCCGCTCGCGGGCTCGCAGCACGTCGGTCACGCGGTGCTGGATCGAGTGGTCTCCTGCCGCTCGCGGGCTCGCAGCACGTCGGTCACGCGGTGCTGGATCGAGTGGTCTCCTGCCGCTCGCGGGCTCGCAGCACGTCGATCTCTCGGTATTGGATCGAGTGATCTCCTGCCGCTCGCGAGCTCGCAGCACGTCGATCACTCCCACCGGAAGAGCACGGCGGAGACCACCACGCCGATCACCAGCGCGGCGAGCAGGGAGAGGATCGGAGCCGCCTCGATCGGCGCCCCCGCCCAGGCCTGCTGGAGCGCCTGCACGCCGGCGCCGAAGGGCAGGTGGTCCCCGATCACGGCGATCGGCTCGGGGAGGGCGTCGCGGCCGCCGAACATCCCGCCCAGCGCCCCCATCCCCAAGAACCCGATCAGGCCGATCGCGACCGCGGAGTTGGGGGTGGGCGAGATCGACGCGACGATCATTCCCAGGGAGTACATCGAGGCGGCGGAGAGTGCCAGGACTCCCAGGGCGAGGGCGAGGTGCGTGGGCGGGTTCAGGCCGAACACGGCGGCGGTGACCCCCAGCGCCACGGCGATCCCGATCGCGGACTGCAGGATGGAGACGACCACCTGGGCGGCCAGGACCATCACGGGGCTGACCGGGGTGACCGACAGTCGCTTCAGGATCCCGGTGCGACGGTAGTAGGCCAGGAAGCTGGGCATGTTCAGCACCCCGATCATCGACAGGACCATCATGATCATGAGGGGGATGACGAACACGTCGAGAGCGGTGAGCCCGCCTCCCACGTCGACGTCGGCCGTGCTGCCGGCAGAGGTCAGCAGGATCAGCATCGGCAGCCCGATCGGCGTGACCATCCCGGCGGTGTCGCGCAGCACCATCTTGAACTCGGAGACCACCATCACCAGGAAGGACCGGAGTCCGGGATGGCGGGCACGCGACGCGGCGGCGGTCGGGGCGGTGTCAGCGGCGGCGGTCATTCGGCGATCTCCATCTCGTGTCCGGTGAGCTGGACGAACGCCTCGTCCAACGTGGTGGTCCCGGCGCCCTCGACGAACTCGGCCGGGGTGCCCGCGGCGAGCACGCGGCCCGCATCCAGCAGAACGATGCGGTCGCACAGCCGCTGGACCTCCTCCATCGCGTGGCTGACCAGGAGGATCGTGACCCCGTCGGCCTTGAGACGCTCGATGGTGCGCCACATGCGCCTTCGCGCCGCCGGATCCAGCCCGGTGGTCAGCTCGTCGAGGATCACGACCCGGGGTCTGCCCACCAGCGCGAGCGCCACGGAGAGGCGCTGCTGCTGCCCGCCCGAGAGCTTCCCGAAGCGGGTCGCTCGCTGATCCTCGAGCTCCACCAGATCCAGCAGCTCCTCAGCTGGACGGGGGCTCGGGTAGAAGCTGCGGTAGAGGGCGAGCAGCTCGCTCACCGTCAGGGCCTCGTGGAGCTCCGCGTCCTGCAGCTGGACACCCAGGACCTGCCGCAGCGCCCCACGGTCGCGGTGCACGTCCAGGCCCAGCACCGAGACGCTGCCCGAGTCGGGCCGACGGAGCCCGGCGATCATCTCGACCGTCGTGGTCTTCCCGGCGCCGTTGGTCCCGAGGATCCCGAGGGTCTCGCCCCGGGCGATGCTCAGGCTGATGCCGTCGACGACCGTGCGGTGTCCGTAGCGCTTGGTGAGCTGCTGGACGTGGACGGCGGGGTTCTCGGTGCTCGGCGGTGTCATGGTCTCGACGCTACGGAGACCGAGCCCGGTGCGCGCCTGCCCGAGGTCATCGCTCCGCGAACGGTGCACCATGACCATCGGCACGGGTGGCCGATCGGAGCGGGATCTACGCTGGTGCCATGCGCAGACTGGGCACGGAGGGCTGGGCCGGCATCGCGATGCTGGTCATCGCGGTGACCGTCGCGATGCCCGCGCTGTTCGGCCTCGCGGATCCGACGATCCCTCGACCGCTGTGGACCGCGCTGCTGGTGCTCTACGTCCTCGCTGCGCTCGTCACCGGGGCGTTCTCGGCACCGCGCGTGAATCTCACGGCGCTGGCGGTCGCGGTGATCTGCTCCTGGGTCCTGGTGCTCACCGTGCCGGGGATGGGTCTGCTGGTCATCCTGGTGGTGGTGACCGCCGCGCTCAGCACCGACGTGGTGCCTCTGGTCGCCAGCCTCGTGATCGTGCTGCTGAACACGGGCGTGGTGCTGCTGACCACTGTGCAGGCGGCGGCCTCGGGGCTCGAGATGCTGATGCTGACCGGCTTCTACCTGCTGATCCAGCTGGCCAGCGTGTTCAGCACCGCGACCCTGCTGCGGGAGAAGCGGATGCGCGCCGAACTGGCCCGGGCGCACGTGGACCTCAAGGCCGCCGGGATCCTGCTGGCCGAGTCCGCCCGCACCGCGGAACGGCTGCGGATCTCCCGGGAGCTGCACGATCTGATCGGTCACCAGCTCACGGTGCTTACCTTGAACCTGGAGGCCGCGCGCCACGTCGGACCCGATCGGGCTCGCGAGCACGTGGACCGGGCCGATGAGGTCGCCCGGGGCCTGCTGCGCGACGTGCGCTCCACGGTGGGGGAGCTGCGCGCCCAGCCGGCGGACCTGCGGGAGGCACTGCAGAGCATGGTCGAGGGACTGCCCGGGCTCCGGGTCGAGATCGCCGTGGACCCGGACCTGGAGCTGGACGAGGAGCAGCAGGTCGCCTTCATCCGACTGGCCCAGGAGGCGGTGACCAATGCGGTCCGCCACTCCGAGGCATCCCGTCTGCAGATCGATCTCTCGCGCGAGGAGGGGCGGACGACCCTGGTGGCCCGGGACGACGGCATCGGCGCGGGATCCCCTCGGCTCGGCAACGGCCTGCGCGGACTGCGGGAACGGTTCGAGGAGCTCGGTGGGGAGCTGACCATCGACGGTGATGACGGCTTCGCCGTCACCGGTCGGGTGGTGACGGCATGACCCGGGTGATCGTGGTCGACGACCAGGCCCTCGTGCGGGAGGGGATCCGTGCCCTGCTCCAGGTGGCCGGGATCGACGTGGTCGCCGAGGCCGAGGACGGGAGCGCCGCGCTGAGCGCGATCGCGGAGCACGCGGTCGACGTGGTCCTGATGGACCTGCGGATGCCGCGGCACGACGGCATCTGGGCCCTCGAACAGCTGCGGGCCCAGGGATCACCCGTGCCGGTCCTCGTGCTCACGACCTTCGACGACGACGAGCTGGTGCTGCAGGCTCTGCGCGCCGGGGCCCGGGGCTACCTGCTCAAGGACGTCACCGTCGAGCAGCTCGCCCACGCGGTGCGGACCCTCGAGGGCGGCGGCACCCTGATCTCGCCGTCCATCACCGACGGGCTCCTGCGCGCGATCCGTTCGGCCCCCGTGCCGGCGGATGACCGGGCCGCGCCGCTCCAGTCGCTCACGGAGAGGGAGATCGACGTGCTTCGTCTGCTCGCCGAGGGCTACAGCAATCGGGAGATCGCCGGTCTCCTCCATCTCGCCGAGGGAACCGTGAAGAACCACATCTCGACCATCCTGCAGAAGCTGGGGGCCCGCGACCGCACCAGCGCCGTGCTCCGTGCCCTGCGCGAGGGGGTGCTGGGCTAGCGGGAGCGGTCCTCGACGACGAATCGCGCCACCGCTGTGGGGCGGTGACGCGACTCGGGACATGGAGCGGGCGACGGGAATCGAACCCGCGTAATCAGTTTGGAAGACTGAGGCTCTACCATTGAGCTACGCCCGCGTGCCGCACCATTGAACCAGATCAGCGGCCGGAGAGCACATCGGCAGTGTCCGAGGCGACATGCATCTGCTCACAGGGTCGCCGACCCGCTCGGGCACCGCACGGCCGGAACGGGTAATATCCCCTGGGTTGCCCTCCGGGGTGTAGCTCAGCTTGGTAGAGCACCCGCTTTGGGAGCGGGAAGTCGCAGGTTCAAATCCTGTCACCCCGACTCCGCCACCGGGTCGCCGCCGCGCGAGCTCCGGGGCGCCACCAGAATCGACCATCCGATGTCCATCCACAGGGAGACCTGACCAGTGAAGACCGAGTCCGAGAAGCTCAGCCCCACCCGGGTGAAGCTCACCGTCGAGGTGCCCTTCGACGAGCTCAAGCCCGCCGTCGAGGCGGCCACCACGAAGATCGCCGATCAGGTGCAGATCCCCGGCTTCCGCAAGGGCAAGGTCCCCTCCAAGCTCGTCGAGCAGCGCTTCGGCCGCCCCGCGATCATGCAGGAGGCCGTCAACGACTCCCTCCCCGACTTCTACCAGAAGGCCGCGGCCGAGGCGGAGCTCAAGCCCGTCGGTCGCCCCGAGGTCGAGGTCACCGAGGTCCCGGGCCTGGACGGCTCCGAGGAGGGCAACCTGCTCTTCACGGTCGAGCAGGACGTCCGCCCCGAGATCGCGCTGCCCGACTTCGCCTCCTACGAGGTCGAGATCGAGGAGCCCGAGGTCGACGAGGACGCCGTCCAGGTGCGCCTGGACGAGCTGCGCGAGCGCTTCGGCACCCTCGTGGGCGTGGACCGCCCGGCGCAGGACGGCGACTTCGTCTCCCTCGACATGGTCGCCACCATCGACGACGAGGAGATCGAGTCCGTCGAGGGCGTCTCCTACCAGATCGGTGAGGGCAACATGCTCGAGGGCCTCGACGAGGCGCTCATCGGCCTCTCCGCCGAGGAGACCACCACCTTCGAGTCCGCGCTCGCCGGCGGCGACCGTGCGGGCGAGACCGCCCAGGTCACGGTGACCGCGCAGTCAGTCAAGGTGCGCGAGCTCCCCGAGGCGGACGACGAGTTCGCCGAGTTGGCCTCCGAGTTCGACACCCTCGACGAGCTCAAGGACGACCTGAAGACGCAGGCCGCCGCCGACGCCGAGGGCAACCGCGTAGCCCTGGCCCGCAACGCCCTGCTCGAGAAGCTCCTGGAGGAGCTCGAGATCCCGGTCCCGGAGCAGCTCGTCGAGGACGAGATCACCTCCCACCTCGAGAACGAGGGCAAGGAGGCCGGCGACCCGCACGGCGAGGAGATCCGCGAGGACACCGAGAAGGCCGTCCGCGCCCAGTTCCTGCTCGACGAGATCAACGGCACCCGCCAGGTCGACGTCGACCAGAACGACCTCATGAGCTACATGACGCAGCTCTCCGCGCAGTACGGCATCGAGTCGAACCAGCTGCTGCAGATGCTCGCCCAGTCGGGCCAGCTCGAGCAGATCTTCGCCGAGGTCCAGCGCTCCAAGGCGCTGGACGTGGTCCTCGCCGACGTCACGGTCAAGAACACCTCGGGCGACGTGCTCGACCTGGGCCTGAAGACCGACGAGGCCGAGCAGGCGGAGGACGCCGACGAGGCGGCCGGTGAGGACGCGGAGGCCGAGAAGCCCGCCGCGAAGAAGGCACCGGCGAAGAAGGCTCCGGCCAAGAAGGCCGCCGCGAAGGACGCCGCGGCGGACGAGGCGGCCGGTGAGGACGCGGAGGCCGAGAAGCCCGCCGCGAAGAAGGCTCCCGCCAAGAAGGCGCCGGCGAAGAAGGCTCCGGCCAAGAAGGCCGCCGCGAAGGACGCTGCGGAGGACGAGGCCAGCACGGCCGAGTGATCCGCGCCCCGTCCGGGGCATCGTTCGACGGGCCGTCACCCCGAGGGGGTGGCGGCCCGTCGCCGTCGATGGAAGACTTCCGGTCTCGGTGAGCGCCGGGGACAGTCGACGCACGGGAGACGAGCATGGCAGCGCAGCGACCGGAGAGCCTCGAGAGCGCGCCCGAGGCGGTCAGCGACTCCTCGAGCAAGGTCACCTGGGGATTCACCGCCTCGATCGACGGCTTCATCACGGGACCCGAGCACGACATGGCCTGGCTCGAGGCGTGCCCGCCCATGGACGACGAGGTCGTGGCGCGGCTCGCCGCCCCCGTCGGCGTGATCATCTCCGGCAGGCGGGGCTACGACGCGGCGAAGGCCCAGGCCGCGGAGCGCGGCGAGCTCACCTCGGAGGCCTACGGCGGTGCCTGGGACGGTGTGGAGATCGTGCTGACGCACCGGCCCCATGAGCTCGAGGGGGATCCCTCGGTGACCGCCCTCGACGTCGATGTGGCCGAGGCCGTCCGGCGTGCCCGCGCCCTCGCGGACGGGAAGGACGTGCAGATCATCAGCGCGGACATCGCCCGCCAGGCCCTCGAGCTCGACCTCGTCGACGAGCTGCAGGTGTTCTCCGCCCCGGTCCTGCTCGGCGACGGGACGCGCGCCTTCTCGGTGTCCGGCGGCCGACGGGTCGACTGGGAGCTCGTGGGGCCGATCCCCGGCGCGGAGCTCGGCTTCGGCCGCATCTACCGTCCGCGCAGGGCAGCCAGGAGCGGCGAAGGGGCGGAGTGAACGCGGACGGCCCGGCTCCCGCGAGGGGAGCCGGGCCGACGACCGTGGAGCCGGAGGCTCAGCGGTAGGTGACGAAGCCGATCGGGTTGCCCCAGACGGAGCGCTCGACGACGCGCTGCTTCGAGCCGGAGGCGTCGATGATCTGGCCGTTGCCGGCGTAGATCGCGACGTGACCGGACCAGGCGACGATGTCGCCGGGCTGGGCCTGCGACTGGGAGATCCAGCGGCCGCCGTTGGCGATCTGGCCGGAGGTGCGCGGCAGCGAGATGCCCGCGGCCTTGTAGGCGTAGTTCACCAGGCCCGAGCAGTCCATGCCGCTGAGCGAGGAGCCGCCCCAGGAGTAGGGGGTGCCGACGGCCGAGCGGGCCGCGTTCACGATCGAGCTGCTCGAGCTGCTCGAGGAGCCGGAGGAGGACGAGGGCGCGGAGGCGCCGCCGGTGGAGACGCCGCCGTTGAGAGCGCCCCGGGTCTTCGGGCCGACGACCCCGTCGACCTGCAGGCCCTTGGAGGACTGGTAGTCCTTGACAGCCGCGTGGGTGCGCTTGCCGAACACGCCGTCGACCGCGAGGCCGGCGCCGCTGGCGTTGAGCGCGGACTGGAGCTCCTGCACCGAGCCGCCGCGGGAGCCCCAGCGGAGCTTCTGCGTGGTGTTCAGTGCGGCGGAGGGCGCGACCGAGGGGGCGGCGTCGGCGACGGCCGGCGCGGCGGCCGACGGGGCCGCCGGGGCCGCCGGGGCCGCCGGGGCGGTGGGAGCGGCCTGCGCGGAGGTGCCGGCGAAGGCGCTGCCGAGGACGACGGTGCCGAGCACCGCGGCCCCGCCGAGTCCGCGGGCCGCGACGGAGGCCTGACGGGTCGGGAGCTGGGCGCGGCCGGGGAGGCGGTGGGAGTTGTGCTGAGCCATGATGAGCGTGCGTTCCTTCCGGTTCCGACCGGGGCCGGGGGATGTGCTACGGGATCTCGTGACCGCAGGGAGTCGGGGCGACGGCTTCACCGTAGGAGCCGCGCGGGCCCCTTCTGAAGGCGCTTGGCAGAGCCGGACAGTGCTCTTGGTCGGTTTTTTACACACCCGCAGGAAGTCGTGACCGACTCTCGCCACGACTTGACGATCCCGGGGGAGGGGCGCCACAGGGGGCGCGGCCCACCGCATCGTCGGGCGGTCGCTCGGGCTCCCGGCGACCCCGCGGAGCCGGTGCCAGTGCGCCCGCGGCGAACAGGGCCCGTACCCGTCCCGCCCAGCGCCTAGAGTCGACCCATCGACGATTCCCGCGATCTAGGAGCCCCCGTGACCTCTATGACCCCGCAGAGCAGCCAGCCCTCCGCGCCCCGTGACGCGGGCGGCGACTCCCCGATGGGCCTCGACGACAACGTCTACCAGCGCCTCCTGCGCGAGCGCATCGTGTGGCTCGGCTCGGAGGTGCGCGACGAGAACGCCAACGCGATCTGCGCGAAGATCCTGCTGCTGGCCGCCGAGGACCCGGACAAGGACATCTACCTCTACATCAACAGCCCCGGCGGTTCCATCACCGCGGGCATGGCCATCTACGACACGATGCAGTTCGTCAAGCCGGACGTCGTGACCGTCGGCATGGGCATGGCCGCCTCGATGGGGCAGTTCCTGCTCTCCTCGGGCACCAAGGGCAAGCGCTACGCGACGCCCCATACGCGCGTGCTCATGCACCAGCCGCTGGGCGGCCTCGGCGGCACCGCCACCGACATCCGCATCCAGGCCGATCTCATCCTGTCGATGAAGCGCCAGCTCGCCGAGCTGATCGCGGAGCAGACCGGCAAGAGCGTCGAGCAGATCACCGCGGACTCCGACCGGGACCACTGGTTCACGGCGACCGAGGCGCTCGAGTACGGCTTCATCGACAAGATCGTCACCGGTTCCGGCGACGTCACGGGCGGCGGCGGCACCGACGACTGACCGTCCCCCAGGACCCCTTCGACACCCTCGAGAGCAGGAGACCCCGTGACCTTCGATCCCCGCACCATCGGCGCGCTGCCCATCGCCCAGGCCGGCGCCGCCGCACGACCCCCGATGCCGTCCTCCCGCTACGTGCTGCCCCAGTACGAGGAGCGCACCGCCTACGGCTTCAAGCGCCAGGACCCGTACACCAAGCTGTTCGAGGACCGCATCATCTTCCTCGGCGTGCAGGTGGACGACGCCTCGGCCGACGACGTGATGGCCCAGCTGCTCGTGCTCGAGTCCCAGGACCCGGACCGCGACATCACGCTGTACATCAACAGCCCCGGCGGCTCGTTCACCGCGCTGACCGCCATCTACGACACGATGCAGTACATCAAGCCCGAGATCACCACCGTCTGCCTCGGCCAGGCGGCCTCCGCCGCCGCCGTGCTGCTCGCGGCCGGCAGCCCCGGCAAGCGCCTCGCGCTCCCGAACGCGCGCATCCTCATCCACCAGCCGGCCATGGGCGGCGAGGGCGGCGGCGGCCAGGCCTCCGACCTCGAGATCCAGGCCAACGAGATCATGCGCATGCGCGAGTGGCTCGAGGACACCCTCGCCCACCACTCGGGCCGCACCAAGGAGCAGATCAGCACCGACATCGAGCGCGACAAGATCCTCACCGCCGAGGCCGCGCTCGAGTACGGCCTGGTCGACCAGGTCCTCGCCTCCCGCAAGGAGGCGCGTCCGGTGCTCGGGCGCTGACGTATGGCGGGTCCGCGCCGGCGGATCCGCGAACTGACGGCAGAACGACGGCCCCGCCACGGCGGGGCCGTCGTTCTGCCGTCAGCGAGCCTGCACGGGCCCGCGGGACCCGGCGGGTAGGCTGGACGGGTCCGAGAGCCGAGGAGGAGGACTGCAGTGGCACGTGCGAGCGAGAGCGGGGACGTCTTCAAGTGCTCTTTCTGCGGCAAGTCGCAGAAGCAGGTCGAGCGCCTGATCTCGGGGCCGGGGGTGTACATCTGCGAGGAGTGCATCGAGCTGTGCAACGAGATCATCGCCGAGGAGATCCAGGCCGCGCAGCCCGCCGCGGAGGAGCAGGCCCCGCTGCCCGCCCCGCGGGAGATCTTCGACTTCCTCGAGGAGTACGTGGTGGGGCAGGAGCCCGCCAAGCGCGCCCTGGCCGTCGCGGTCTACAACCACTACAAGCGGGTGCGCGCCCAGGACGCCGCGCAGGGGGCCTCGGGCGCGAAGAGCGCGGCCGCGAGCCTCGCCGAGGAGGCGGGAGCCGAGCGCGAGGACATCGAGGTCGCGAAGTCCAACGTGATGCTCGTGGGCCCCACCGGCTGCGGCAAGACCTATCTCGCCCAGACCCTCGCCAAGATGCTCGACGTCCCCTTCGCCATGGCGGACGCGACCGCGCTGACGGAGGCCGGCTACGTCGGCGAGGACGTCGAGAACATCCTGCTGAAGCTCCTGCAGGCCGCGGACTACGACGTGAAGAAGGCCGAGCGCGGCATCATCTACATCGACGAGGTCGACAAGATCGGCCGCAAGTCCGAGAACCCCTCGATCACCCGTGACGTCTCCGGCGAGGGCGTGCAGCAGGCGCTGCTGAAGATCCTCGAGGGGACGGTCGCGGCGGTGCCGCCCCAGGGCGGGCGCAAGCACCCCCACCAGGAGTTCATCCAGATCGACACGACGAACGTGCTGTTCATCGTGGCGGGCGCCTTCGCCGGTATCGAGGACATCATCGGCTCCCGGATCGGCAAGCGCGGGATCGGCTTCGGCTCCGAGCTGCACTCCCCGCTCGAGCAGGAGGCGCTGTACTCCAAGCTGCTCCCCGAGGACCTGCTGAAGTTCGGCCTGATCCCCGAGTTCATCGGTCGCCTGCCCGTGATCACGAGCGTCTCGAACCTCGACCGCGATGCGCTCATCACCATCCTCACCGAGCCGCGCAACGCGCTCGTGAAGCAGTACCGCACGATGTTCGCCCTGGACGGCGTCGAGCTCGACTTCGAGCGCAGCGCCCTCGAGGCGATCGCGGACAGGGCCGTGGAGCGCGAGACGGGCGCTCGCGGCCTGCGAGCGATCCTCGAGGAGTCCCTGCAGCCGGTGATGTTCGAGGTCCCCTCCCGGGACGACGTGGTCAAGGTCGTCATCACCGAGGGCGTGATCGCCGAGGGGCGTGCCCCGCTCATGCTCACGGGCAAGGACGCGGACCGCGACGAGGCCGACGGCCCCCAGGAGCGCACTGCATGAGCACCCCCGAACCCGCGGGCACGTCCCGTGAGGCGGCGGTCGAGCGCGCCCGGCAGCTGCTGGGCGACGAGCGGCGCAGCATCGACAACATCGATGCCGCCCTCGTGCACCTGCTCGCCGAGCGTTTCTCCCACACCCAGCGGGTGGGCGTGCTCAAGGCGGAGCACGGACTGCCCCCGGCGGATCCCGCCAGGGAGCGGCAGCAGATCGACCGCCTGCGCTCCCTCGCCGACGAGGCCGGTCTGGACCCCACCTTCGCCGAGGCGTTCATGCGCTTCATCGTCACCGAGGTGATCCGCCACCACGAGCGGATCCGCGACGAGGGCGCGAGCGGAGCCTGACCCCGGGCCCGTGCGCACGTCCGGAGCCCGGGCCCGGGCCCGGGCCACGAGACCGCCCCCGGGGCCGGACCGCGGACCGATCCCGGTGCGTAGGGCAGTTCTCCCCATCGACGCCGTCCCGGCCTGCCCGTAGCGTGTCTCCGGTCAGTGCGGGGCGGAATGGGGGAGAAGGTCATGAGCGGTTTCCTGGGGGCCGACGTCAAGACGCTGCGAGAGCACGCCGGGGCGAGCCGAAGGGCGGCGGAGACCCTCCGCGCGCTGGTCGAGCGCTGCCGCGCGCTGGTCGAGACCACGGAGTGGATCGGCGCCGACGCCGACTCCTTCCGCACTCGATGGGGCAGCGAGGTCTCGCCGCGGCTGGATCGGGCCGTCCAGGATCTCGAGGCCGACGGGCAGGAGCTCGACTCCCACGCCGAGGAGCAGGACGAGACCTCCGGCACGGGGACGGGCGGAAGCGGCGGGACGGGAGGAGTCGCGGCGGTTCGCGCCCTCCTCGCACAGCTCCCCGGGATCGGGACCCTGCCCGAGAGCCCCGTCGGCCGGATGATCGCAGGCGAGCCCGACAGGCACCTCACCTCCGTGCTGCCGCAGTTCCCGGGCGCCGACCTGATGGTCTGCGACGTCGGACCCCGGGACAGGATCCCCCAGGAGCTCGTGCCGGGGGGTCTCGGGCTCGAGGACAGGCTGATCCGCTGCTTCCCGGACCCGCCGACCCCGACCTGGCCCGTCCCGACGCCGCTGCCGGAAGTCCAGCTGCCCGATCCCGTGCCCGCACCGGTCCCGCTGCCCGACCTCCGTCCGCTGCCGGATGTCCAGCCGCTGCCGGCACCGCTCCCAGACTCCCGGCCGCTGCCGCAGCCGCTGCCGGCGCCGCTGCCGCTGCCGGACCCGTGGCCCTTCCCGGAACCGATGCCTCGCCTCGACGTCCACCGGATCTGAGAGCGGGCCCCGGCCCCGTCGGACGGTGAGCGCCGGCCCGGGCGCTCCTGTCCCGCCGTGTCGCGAGCGGTCCACCACGGACAGGAGCCGCTGGTAGAGTCGACGCCATGGCGCGCACGACCTTCCTCGACTGGCCGGTGATCCGGCAGCTCCGCGGGGCGGATCCGACCGGACGCGGCACCGCCGTCACCTCCGCCCGGACCCGCAGCACCACGCCGCGCACCGCCGAGGCGGACGGGGTCACCGACAGCATCTGCCCGTACTGCGCCGTCGGCTGCAGCCAGCGTGTCTTCCACAAGGACGGACGGGTCATCCAGATCGAGGGCAATCCCGACTCCCCGGTTTCCCGGGGGCGGCTGTGCCCGAAGGGCGCCGCGAGCGAGCAGCTCGCCAACTCCTACCTGCGCGAGACGAAGGTCCGCTACCGCCGCCCCCACGGGACCGAGTGGGAGGACCTCGACCTCGACACCGCGATGGACATGATCGCGGATCGCTTCCTCGAGGCGCGCCGGAAGCATTGGGAGGACGAGGACGAGCAGGGCAACCCCCTGCGGCGCACGATGGGCATCGCGAGCCTCGGCGGCGCGACCATCGACAACGAGGAGAACTATCTGATCAAGAAGTTCTTCACCGCGGCGGGCGCCATCCAGATGGAGAACCAGGCCCGCATATGACACTCCGCCACGGTTCCCAGTCTGGGAGCCTCGTTCGGTCGTGGCGGTGCCACGAACACGGTGCAGGACTTCGCCAACGCTGACCTCATCGTCATCGAGGGCTCGAACATGGCCGAGGCCCATCCGGTCGCCTTCCAGTGGGTGATCGAGGCGAAGAAGCGCGGCACCCGCGTGATCCACATCGACCCGCGCTTCACCCGCACCTCCGCCAATGCGGACCGGCACATCCCGATCCGCACCGGCACCGACATCGTGCTGCTCGGCGGCGTGATCCGGCACGTGCTCGAGAACGAGCTGTACTTCCGGGAGTACGTGCAGGCCTACACGAACGCCTCGACGCTGATCTCCGAGGAGTACGGCGACCCCGAGGACCTCGGCGGTCTGTTCTCCGGCTACGACCCGGAGACCGGCACCTACGACAACTCCACCTGGGCCTACCAGGGTGATCCGGACGCGATCGCGCGCGGGCTGCCCGACCGGGACGAGACCCTGCAGCACCCCCGCACCGTCTTCCAGATCCTCAAGCGCCACTACGCGCGCTACACCCCGGAGATGGTGCAGGAGACCTGCGGCATCGCCCCGGAAGACTTCGAGTACCTCGCGAGCTCGATCGCGGAGAGCTCGGGCCGCGAGAGGACCACGATGTTCGCCTACGCGCTGGGCTGGACCCAGCACCAGGGCGGCGCGCAGATGATCCGCACCTCGGGCGTCCTGCAGCTGCTCATGGGCAACGTGGGGCGCCCCGGCGGCGGCATCATGGCGCTGCGCGGGCACGCCACCATCCAGGGCTCCACCGACATCCCCACGCTCTACCACATCCTGCCCGGCTACCTGCCGATGCCGAAGGCCGGTCAGGACGATTTCGACGAGTACACCCGCGCGGTAGGGAAGAAGGAGCAGAAGGGGTTCTGGGCGAACGCCGACATCTACACGATCAACCTGCTCAAGGCCTGGTGGGGGAAGCACGCCACCGCCGAGAACGACTGGGGCTTCCACCACCTGCCCCGGCTCACGGGCGCGCACGGCACCTACCAGACCCTCATGCGGATGCTCGAGGGCGGCGTCGACGGGTACTTCCTGTTCGGGCAGAACCCCGCGGTCGGCTCGGCCAACGGGCGGATGCAGCGCCTGGGGCTGACGCACCTGAAGTGGATGGTGGTGCGCGACTTCTACATGATCGAGTCGGCGACCTTCTGGAAGGACGGCCCGGAGATCGAGTCGGGGGAGCTGTCCCCCGAGCAGATCGGCACGGAGATGTTCTTCCTCCCCGCCGCGAACCACACCGAGAAGGCCGGGTCGTTCACACAGACTCAGCGCATGGTGCAGTGGCGCGACAAGGCGGTCGACCCGCCGGGCGACGCGAAGAGCGACCTCGAGTTCATGTACGAGCTGGGGCGCCGCGTGCGGGAGAAGCTCAAGGGCTCCACCGATCCGCGGGACCGTGCGATCCTGGATCTGACCTGGGACTACCCGGTCGACGAGCACGGTGATCCCGATGCCGAGGCGGTCCTCGCCGAGATCAACGGGAAGCACATCGCGGGAGAGAAGGCGGGGCAGCCGCTGGCCTCCTTCGGCGAGATGAAGGACGACGGCTCCACCCTCGGGGGCTGCTGGATCTACGCCGGCGTCTACGCGGGCGGCGTCAACCGCGCCCGCAAGCGCACCCCCGGCCGGGAGCAGGACGAGACCGCCGCCGACTGGGGCTGGGCCTGGCCCGCCAACCGTCGGATCCTCTACAACCGTGCCTCCGCCGACCCCGAGGGCCGTCCCTGGAGCGAGCGGAAGAAGTGGGTCTGGTGGGACGAGGAGGCCGGGACGTGGACCGGGAAGGACGTCCCCGACTTCCCGCCCACCAAGCGTCCCGACGACCCCGGCGACCCGAGCAAGGGCGGTGCGGCCGCGCTGGCGGGCACCGATGCGTTCATCATGCAGGCCGACGGGCGGGGCTGGCTCTTCGCCCCCACCGGGATGGTGGACGGTCCGATGCCGACGCACTACGAGTCGCCGGAGTCGAACATCCGCAACCCGCTGTACACGCAGCAGTCCAACCCCACCCGCGTCACCTTCCGGGACGAGGACAACCTCAGCTCACCGGGCGCGACGGGTGCCGGCGGCGAGGTGTACCCCTACGTGTTCACCACCTACCGGATCACCGAGCACCACACCGCCGGCGGCATGAGCCGCTTCCTCCCCTATCTCTCCGAGCTCCAGCCGGAGATGTACTGCGAGGTCTCTCCGGAGCTCGCCGAGGAGATCGGGCTCGAGCCCTACGGCTGGGCGACGATCATCTCGGCCCGCAACGCGATCGAGGCGAAGGTGCTGGTCACCGAGCGGATGACACCGCTGCAGGTGGGCGGGCGCACCGTCCATCAGATCGGTCTGCCCTTCCACTGGGGCCGTGGCAGCGCCGCGGTGGTGCAGGGGGACGGTGCGAACGACCTGATCGGGATGAACCTCGACGCCAACACCCAGATCCAGAACAGCAAGAACAACTCGTGCACCCTCCTCCCCGGGCGGCGCCCCCGCGGCGCGGGCCGCGCCGAGCTGGTGGAGGAGTACCGTCGTCGGGCCGGGCTGATCCCTGCGCTGCACCCGCAGGTCGACGGTGCCGAGGGCGCTCCCGGCGCTGGCCCGGTCACCGAGGGGACCCCGTACGACGTGCGCGGTCCGGACGAAGCCTCCGCCGTGCCCACGGGAGAGCGGTCGATGAAGGAGATGAGGAACCGATGAGCCTGCTCGCCGGAGCGGAGGGACCCGCGGCCGAGGCCGGCTGGGGGCACGACCACGAGCGCAAGGGGTTCTTCACCGACACCTCCATCTGCATCGGCTGCAAGGCCTGCGAGGTGGCGTGCAAGGAGTGGAATCGCAACCCGATCGACGGGAATCTCGAGATCCTCGGCTCGAGCTACGACAACACCGGCGAGCTCGGCGCGAACACCTGGCGCCATGTCGCCTTCGTCGAGCAGGGCCAGGAGCGGATCGAGGAGGCCCGGGAGTCCGGGCGGAAGCTCGTCAGCCTGGGCATGCCGGGGATCGGTCCGAAGTCCTCCGGCCCGCGCGGTGCGACCCCCGCCGGTGATCTCTCCCAGACGGACCGCACCCCGCCGGACACCCCGGAGTTCCGCTGGCTGATGTCCTCTGACGTGTGCAAGCACTGCACCAACGCCGGCTGCCTGGACGTCTGCCCGACCGGCGCGATCTTCCGCTCCGAGTTCGGCTCCGTGGTGGTCCAGCAGGACGTGTGCAACGGCTGCGGCACCTGCGTGAGCGCCTGTCCGTTCGGCGTCATCGAGCGCCGCGACGACGGCACCGTCTCCCCGCACGCGAACCGCGAGGAGAAGATCGACCGGATGGGCACGGCCAGCAAGTGCACGCTGTGCTACGACCGGCTGGTCGACGGCGAGGAGCCGGCGTGCTCGGCGACCTGCCCCACCCAGTCGATCACCTTCGGCGACCATCCGGACCTCGCGGCCGAGGCGAAGCAGCGCGTCGCCGACCTGCACGCGCGGGGCATGACCGAGGCGCGGCTGTACGGCACGAACCCCAAGGACGGCGTGGGAGGCACCGGCTCGGTGTTCCTGCTGCTGGACGAGCCGGAGGTCTACGGCCTCCCGCCGGACCCGCAGGTGCCCACCAAGTCGCTGCCGATGCTCTACGCACGCACGGGCCTCGCGGCCGCGGGCATGGTCGCCGCGGTGGCGCTGTCCTTCCTGGGGGCGCGACGATGAGCCTCACCGAGTACGACGCGGACCGGCCGCCGGAGAAGCCCCGCCGCCGCGGCGGCGGGAAGCGCCGTCGTCGCCGCGGACTGGGCGACGTCGGGATGGGCGACGGGTCCCGGGAGGGTGCCGTCGTCGAGGACGTCGAGATCGAGCGGTCCGACGAGTACGACTCCTACTACGGCCGTCCCGTCGTCAAGGCACCGCCGTGGAAGGCGCCGATCGCCGTGTACCTGTTCCTCGGCGGCGTCGCCGGCGGCTCGGGGCTGCTGGCCTTCGGCGCGCAGTGCACGGGCCGACCGGTGCTGCGTCGCAACGCACGACTGACGGCGCTGGGCACCGTGGGCCTCGGCACCCTGGCCCTCATCGAGGACCTCGGCCGGCCCGAGCGCTTCCTGAACATGATGCGCACCGTGAAGGTCACCAGCCCGATGAGCCTGGGCACCTGGGTGGTCGGCGGCTTCGCCTCGCTCTCCGGGGTGCTCGGCGCGCTCGAGGTCGACCGGCTGGCGGGGGAGAAGCTGCCGCTCGGGGCCCTGCGGCCGCTGCTGCGCGCCGCCGAGGGGCCGGCCTCCCTCGGCCAGGTCGCCCTCGCCCCGCTGCTCGCCTCGTACACCGGTGCGCTGCTGGGCAACACCGTCGTCCCCACCTGGGAGGCCGGTCGCGGCCACCTGCCCTACCTCTTCGCGTCTTCCGCGAGCCTCGCCGCGGGCGGCGCGGCGATGGTCACGACGCCCGTCGCCGAGGCCGGCCCGGCACGGCTGCTCACGGTCGCCGGCGTCGCCGGCGACGTGGCGAGCATGCACCTCATGAAGGAGTCCATGCATCCCCTCGAGCGGGAGCCGCTCGAGACCGGGACCCCCGGGAAGCTCCTGACCTGGGCGGAGAGGCTCGCGATCGCGGGCGGCATCGGCACCCTCCTCGGCGGCCGGCATCGCGTGGTCGCCGCCGTGAGCGGCGCCGCGCTCCTGACCGCCTCGGCGCTGACCCGCTTCGGCGTGCTGAACGCCGGGCTCGAGTCCGTCAAGGACCCGCGCCGGGTGATCGAGCCGCAGAAGGCGCGGCTCGCGGTCCGGCGCGCGGCCGGCATCACGGACGACTCGATCACGACCGCCGGCTGAGCGGAGGCCGAGGGGGCGCTGCGCCCCGCCGGCCCGGCGCCACCGGCCGACGAGCGCTCGTGCCCGTCGGCCGGGGTGATCAGCGCACCCGGATGCCCTCGCCCTCGACGGTCTCGCCGATCACCGGGTAGCCGGGGACCTCGCCGACCACGAGCAGACCGCCCGAGGTCTGTGCGTCGGCGAGCAGCAGCAGATCGTCCTCGGTGATCCCGGAGCCCGCCCGGACCGCATGCCGTACCCAGTCGAGGTTCCGCCGCGTCCCACCGGAGACGTACCCGTCCCGCAGCGCCTCCGCCGCACCGTCGACCAGGGGCACCGACGCCCGATCGATCACCGTGCCCACCCCGGACGCGCGGCCCATCTTGAACAGGTGGCCGAGCAGGCCGAAGCCGGTCACGTCCGTGGCGGCCCGCGCCCCGGCCGCGAGCGCGGCCCGGGAGGCGTCCCGGTTCAGGGTCGTCATCACCTCGATCGCGGCCGCGGAGGCCTCGCCCGTGGACTTCATGCGGTTGTTCAGCAGTCCCACGCCGAGCGGCTTCGTCAGGGTGATCGGCAGGCCGGCCTCGGCGGCGTCGTTGCGCAGGAGCCGTTCCGGATGGGCGGTGCCGGTGACGGCCATGCCGTACTTCGGCTCGGGGTCGTCGACCGAGTGCCCGCCGATCACCGGCACCCCTGCCTCCTGCGCGATCGTGAGCCCGCCGGCGAGCACCTCCTGCAGCAGCTCGTAGGGGAGCACCTCGCGGGGCCAGCCGACGAGGTTGATCGCGACCACGGGCTCGCCGCCCATCGCGTAGATGTCGCTGAGAGCATTCGCGGCCGCGATCCGGCCCCAGTCGTGGGCGTCGTCGACCACGGGGGTGAAGAAGTCCGCGGTGGAGAGCACGGCGGTGTCGCCGTCGATGCGGACCGCCGCGGCGTCGTCCCCGTCGTCCAGTCCCACGATCACCTGCTCGTACAGCTGTCCGGCGAGGGTGGAGACGACCTCCTCGAGCTCGCCCGGCGGGATCTTCGAGGCGCAGCCGCCTCCGTGCGCCATCGTGGTCAGTCGGATCTCGGGACGGGACACGGGCCGGATGGGGGAGTCGCTCATGGCCCGACCCTAGCCCGACCAGGAGGGAGACGGCGAGCGTCGTCCCAGGTCCGGCGGTGATATCGTCGCCTGCGGAGGCGTACGTGTCCTGGTGGGCGCCCCAGTCTTCAAAACCGTCCCGACATCGCTGGTCACGGCCGGATCACGTCAAAGGCGCAGAGGAAGCACCACCCCGCGGGTCCTCACGCTTCCCGCCGCTTCCCGGTCGTCTGTGTTCAACTCGTGCGCGACTGCCGCCGCGCGCGCCGACTTGAGAGACCCCGCCACCGCGTCCAGATCCGAGTCCCACAGATCCGCGTACACGTCCAGCGTCATCGCCGCCGACCGGTGCCCGAGCATCCGCTGCACCGCCTTCACGTGAGCGCCCGACTGCACCGCGAGCGAGGCCGCCGTGTGCCGCAGATCGTGGATCCGCAGATACTCGACCGCCGATGCCTCGAGCGCGCGCTGCCACCACCCCTTCTTCCCCCGCTGCGTCTTCCCCGGCGTCGAAAGGTACTCGCCCCGCGCTGGCGGGAACAGGAGCTCGCCCGGCTCAGCGTCGGGGAGCATCGCCGCGACGAACCGCGGCAGGTACAGGGCACGCCGGTGATGGGTCTTCGGCGTCCCGACCACCCACCCCGTCTTCGTGTGCGTCACGGCTCGGTCGACACGCACCCGGGCTCCTTCAACGTCTGCGCCGCGCAGCGCGACGGCTTCGCCCCATCGAAGCCCGCCGTAGGCGAGGACGTAGACGAGCGGCGCGTACTTCCCGGCATGGTCGGCGACCCGCTTCACTTCGAGGTGCGACAGGTATCGGTGAGCGCGGGACTGCACGCGAGGGAGCTCGATCCCGCGGGCCGGGTTCACCGCGAGCCGTCGGTCCCGGACGGCCGTGTCGAGCATCTGCGCGAGCGCCGCATGGGAGCGGCGCACCACGCTCGCGGACCGGGACCCCGCGAGGTCGGTCACCCACGCCTCAACGTCGGAAGTGCGGATGCGGTGCAGCGGCACGTTCCCGAACGTCTCCGCGATGTGGGTGATCCACGCGGACTCGATCCCCTCGAATGAATCGCCGTGGATTCGGTGGAGTCGCCTGAGCTTGGGAACGAGGATGGGCTCATGCCGATTGAGCAGAGTGCGGGGAAGCCGACCACGAGGCGGTACTCCGATCAGGAGAAGGCGGCCGCGGTCCGGATGGTCCGGTCGCTGCGGGCGGAGCTGGGGACCGAGCACGGCACGGTCCACCGGGTCGCTAAGCAGTTGGGTTACGGAGTGGAGTCGGTCCGGCTGTGGGTCAAGCAGGCCGACATCGACGACGGTGTGGTGCCGGGCGTGACCACGGATGAGGCTGCTCGGGTGAAGGCGCTGGAGCAGGAGGTCCGCGAACTGCGCCGGGCGAATGAGATCCTGCGGCGAGCAGCGCATTTCTTCGGGGCGGAGCTCGACCGCCACAACAAGTAGCCGCGTTCATCGACGCTCACCGCGAGGACGTCGTCGAGGGTCGTCGGCTGGGGGTCGAGCGCATCTGCAGCGTGTTGCAGGTGGCCCCCAGTACCTACTACGCCCGCAATGCCCGTCCGCCCTCGGCCCGCCAGGTCCGCGACGCGGTCCTCCGGCCGGAGCTGGTGACGTTGTGGGAGGCGAACTACCGTGTCTACGGAGCCCGCAAGCTCTGGAAGGCAGCCGGTCGGGCAGGGCTCGACGTGGGACGCGACCAGGTCGCTCGCCTCATGCGCAGCGCGGGGATCGAAGGCGTGAGCCGGACGAAGCGGGTGCGCACGACCCGGTGTGATCCGCTCGCTGCACGCCATCCGGACCTGGTCGGCCGGGACTTCACCGCGACGGCCCCGAACCAGCTGTGGGTGACCGATCTGACCTACGTCCCGACCTGGGCCGGGGTCGCCTACGTCTGCTTCATCATCGACGCCTACTCCCGCTTGATAGTGGGCTGGCGGGCGGCCCCGACGATGCGGACCCAGACCGTTCTGGACGCGATCGAGATGGCCCGCTGGTCACGCGGGACGAACCTCGCAGGGCTGAGGTGCCATAGCGACGCCGGCAGTCAATTCACGAGTCTGCGCTACGGGGAACGTCTCGCCGAGATCGGGGCGACCCCCTCGATCGGGACCGTGGGCGACTCCTACGACAACGCCCTGGCCGAGACCGTGAACGGCTACTACAAGGCCGAACTCATCCGCGGACCTGCCCGGCAACGGCCGTGGAAGAGCGTCGAGGACGTCGAGCTCGCCACGCTCGGCTGGGACCACTGGCACAACCACCAGCGCCTGCACGGCTACCTCGGCGACATCCCACCAGCGGAGTTCGAGCAGGCCTTCTATGCTGACCATACCGACCGCCACCAGGCGGCCGGAATCCAATAGCGCGACCCTCCACAAGACCCAGGGCGGTTCAATCATCATCCTCGCCGGCGTCGCCGCGACCGTCCTCACCCAGATCGCGAAGCGCCCCGGCTGGACCGCTGCCCGTTCCCAGGCCGCGGCGCTTGCCGTGAGCGTGGTCCTGGGTGTGGTCGCGTACGTCGTCTCCGGCATGGCGACGGTGTTCCCCGAGAGCATCGTCGACGTCGTCTCCACCGCCGTGGTCGTTATCGCTGGCGTCGCCCTGATGTCCCGCGCCGCCTACACGCTGCTCGGCCGCGCCGTCCCCGACGGCCGCGAGACCCTCACCGCCGAGCAGGCGCCCGACGGCGCCGACGAGGTGCCCGTGCATGGCCGTCGCGCGGACCGCGACGGCGTGCCCGATGGGAGGGACACCCCGCTCGAGGAGCGGTGATGTTTGAGTGCCCGAGCTGCGGTGCCCGGGACACGGACCCGACCTCGGCCCGCTGGTGCGCGGACGAGGACGTCGGCGCGGACCGTCACGCCCACCGACGATGAGAACGCCCCCACCGTGGACTTTCGAGTCTGCGGTGGGGACACTTTCGCGTCCGAGGCGTACAATCAGGCATGATTCCCATCGTCGCTGGACCGCCGGAGCAGCCTCGTACCGTTGCTCTCCCTCTTGGTCCGGGGATGATGCTGGGCGGCTACGCGGAGCTCACCCGTGACAATGTGACCGCCCGTCTGATCCTGGTCGGGCTCACGACGGGTCAGGACCGGCTCGTTGCGACGATCTCGCGCCCTTACAGGCCCAGCTCGAGGGTCGTCCTCGGAGCCGCTCCGAGGGGCTCCATGACGGAGCCTGTCCAGATTCTTCCTGACGGCAGGGTGCTGCTGCTACGTGATGCCCCATCCGGTGCTGAGGTCTCGCTGGGCGGCTCTTGGAACGTCTGAATACCCGACCCGCGCAGTCGCGCGACCGGTAGGCCCAGCTTTGAAGGCTACTCGTGGGGCAGGAGCTTCGCACCGAAGCTCACTCGATGGGGCTCGCCGTCGATGTTGAGGACGAAGAACTGATCGAGCCTCCAGCCCGCACCCCCGCTCGGCGCAGTCGGCGCGGAGATCACTGCGAAGCCGCGGAGCATTCCTCGAGCAACTACCTTCCCGTCGTGCAGCACTGAAACTCCCTGGTCGATACGAGACTCGACCTCCTCGATCTTCACGTCGCAGCCTCCTCAGCGGCACGACACACCGCAGTTCCGTAGCCGAGCCAGTCCAGGTTGTTCCCGACGGGAGAGTGCTGCTGCTACGCGATGCTCCTCTGGGCACCGAGGTCTGGCTAAGAGGCGCTTGGAGCCTCTGCATCGCGGAGAGCGCAGTGGGTCCTCGTCTTGGCGTTCCACTCGGGGTGGTTAGAGCGCGCCAGGGAAGGTCTCAAGTCGGAGTTGATTCGCTTTCAAGCTTGGGGCGTCCAGTTCGCTCAAGTCGACTCGGGCACTTCCGGAGGCCCGCGAGAGCCAACCATCCACGACGACGTTGTCGATCGGGCCGACGGTGACCTCGGAGCCGCCATCAGTGCACGTCACCCACAGCCCTCGCGCGTCCAAGTACAAGGACAGCGCGCCGTCTTCATGATCAGAAAGTTCCAATGACAGGTCCATCGAACACGCTCCCTCGAGGGCACCTGGCCCATTGTGGGGGAGGCGATCATGCTCTGCGGGCTAGAATGGACTGCTCGCTCCGCCGGACACTAGCACATCGCGAAGAGACGCCCGCCGTCACGCCGGAAGCATGTGCTGGTGTGCACGCAGTTGCGAGCGTTCAATGTGCCTTGCAGAAGAGAGCAACGTTGACGGCGACTCCGGGGGCTTGGCAGCACCTCCCGGGGGACGGGGCGGGAGGGCGGTGTACTGTCGGTGGGGTCGGGGATCCGCTCGGCGAACTCGGCGTCGGTTCACACGCCTCCGCGAAGGCAGGCCGCCATGGTCACTCGCCCCGTTGAGCAAAGCTCGACCCTCACAAAAGATCCGATGGACGCGACGTCCTTCCCGCCGCAACTCCGAGCGTTCGTCGAGATCTCCCGCGCCATCAAGGAGCGCGGTCTCCTGGAGCGGACTCGATGGTTCTACGCTCTCGTGGGTACCGTCCTCCTGATCATGTTGGCGGCACTGGCCGCTGCCTTCCTCCTGCTCGGTCAGAGCTGGTTGCAGCTGCTGGTCGCGGCCGCACTGGGCATCGTCTTCACGCAGATCGCGTTCATCGCCCATGAGGCCGGGCACCGACAAGTCCTCTCCGGGGGCCCGGCGAATACGCGGCTGGCTCGGTTTCTCGCCGGGGTTGTCGGCCTGAGCTACAGCTGGTGGGATTCCAAGCACTCGCGCCATCACGGCAACCCCAACCAGATAGCCAAGGATCCGGACCTCGCCGTGGACACGATCTCTTTCCTGCCAAGTGATGCCGCTGAGGCCCGCGGCGTGCGTCGCTGGATCACCCGCAGACAGGGCTGGCTCTTCTTCCCGTTGCTCACGCTCGAAGGCCTGAACCTCCACGTCCACAGCTTCAGGCACCTGCTCTCCTCGCGCGCCACGGTCCGCCGTCCCCTCGAGATCGCTCTGGTACTGGGGCACTTCGCGACCCTCGTCGTGCCGGTGTTCTGGCTGTTGCCCATCGGCATGGGGGTCGCTTTCATGGGCGTCCAGGTAGCGGTCTTCGGGGTCTGCATGGGCGGATCGTTCGCCCCCAACCACAAGGGGATGCCCGTCATCGCCCCTGGTGCGCGGCTCGACTTCTTCTCCAAGCAGGTCCGCACCTCCCGCAACATCCGCGGCGGGTGGTGGGCAACGATGATCTACGGCGGTCTCAACTACCAGATCGAGCATCATCTCTTCCCCTCCATGCCGAGACCTCGCCTCGCACGAGCCCGCGAGATCGTGCGCGAGAAGTGCGCGCAGCTGAACGTCCCGTACACCGAGGTATCCGCCTATCGCTCCTACCTCATCGTGGTGCGATACCTCAACGCCGTGGGGCTCGCTGCGCGTGACCCGTTCGAGTGCCCGCTACTGGCGCAGCGCCGTGCCTAGACCTGCCCGCGCCGGCTGCCAGTCGCGCCGAAGTCGCCACGCTCGATCATCACCAAGATCTCCTGAACGAGACCGTCGTGTGGCACGAGAGCAGCCTCTCGTCCAAGCTGCAGACGGGACCTCACGAGACGCTCAAGGAAGGGATCGTCCGGGCTCATACGGCAGAAATCTCGGTGCAGCCGCTCAGCGTGGATCGGATAGTCAACGCGCAACGTCCGCAACAGCATGGAAGCCTCATGGGTCATCTTGTGTTTCACTTTCGGAGCATAGACCGCCGGGATGTGAGTCCCCTGGCTCCTGCACCCATCTCCACCGGTTCTTCCTGGCCGGGGTGTTGCACAGGTCCACTGGGACGTCAGACGTTGCTGGTCGTCGACCGCGGCAGTGGCTTGAAGAATCTGCGTCTGCCGTCAGCTCCGAGAACGAGTTCGTTGAGCTCGTCCCGGCGCCCGATCCAGTCGGCAGAGTCGACCAAGAGATCTGCGTCGCCGGCGCGGACCCTCACGGAGTGCTCGGGCAGAATCGGTTCGAGCTCAGAGTGGACGACATCGACCCGCGGGCCGATGAACGCGATCCGGTAGCTGATCACGATGCCGTGCACGGCCTGGATGGCGCGCTGGTGCGCGAAGTAGAGCTCGTGGCTCACGCGGGCTCCATCCACCCCGGGTCCTGCGATCCGTCGCCCTCCTCGAGGATCCCGCGGATCGAGAAGTGGACGAGCTCACCGTTCGGTGCGACCCGGGTCTCGAGCAGTTCGTCGGCGGTGACGAGGTGTCCTCGCTGAGCCGCGGTGGCGACGCGTCGGTCGATCTCCCGCTCGAGGTCCCGGAGCCAGTCCTTCTTGTTCATGCCGCCATGGTGGGGGAGGGGTAGGACAGTCCGATATCCTCGGATCTAGTGCTACCCCGAGGTCGTGCGTGTTCAGATCGTGTTCATGAGGGCCGGGTGGGGGCGGTCCGGGATCCATGGCCGGGCTGTGACCTGCACTGATAATCCATGGAGGCGTACGTGTCCTGGTGGGCGCCCCAGTCTTCAAAACTGGTGAGACCGAGCATCTCGGTCTGGCGGGTTCGATTCCCGTCCGCCTCCGCCAATGCCGCTGCCGCCCGCCGCCGGGCGGCCAGGTCCGATCCCGTGCGCAGGAGGTCCCGTGCCCCAGTCCCCGAGCGGCGCCGAGGACCCGCGTCGGCGGATCCCGCGCACGGACCGACTGCTCGCTCTGCCCGAGGTCCTCGCGGCGAGCGTCGCGATCGGGGAGCTGGTGGTGCGCGACGTGGTCCGCGCCGCCCAGGACCGGGCCCGACGCGGCGAGATCGCCCCGGAGGACGTGACCGCGGCGGTGCTCGCCTCTCTCGGGGAGCACAGCGCCTCCTCCCTGCGCCCGGTGCTGAACGCGACGGGCGTCGTCGTCCACACCAACCTCGGCCGGGCCCCGCTCTCGCCGGCGGCCCGCCAGGCGGTGCTGGACGCCGCCGGGTACACCGACGTCGAGTTCGACCTCGCCACCGGCGCCCGCTCCCGTCGCGGCGCCGGTGCCCGCGCCGCGCTGCTGGCCGCCTGTCCCGCGGCGGAGGACGCGCTCGTGGTCAACAACGGCGCCGCCGCCCTGCTGCTGGCCACGACCGCGCTCGCCGCGGGGCGCGAGGTGCTGTGGAGCCGCGGGGAGCTCGTCGAGATCGGAGCCGGGTTCCGGCTCGCCGAGCTCGTGGCCTCCGCCGGGGCGCGCGTGCGGGAGGTCGGCACCACCAACCGCACCCATGCGAGCGACTACCGCGCGGCCCTGTCGGCGGGAGGCGCCGCGGAGCGCTCCGGCGCCGACGACGGTCCCGGTGCCTCCTCCCGCGTCGGCGCGCTCCTCAAGGTCCACACCAGCAACTACCGCATCGAGGGCTTCACCAGCGAGGTCGACATCGCCGAGCTCGCCTCGATTGCCCATGAGCACGACCTGCCGCTGATCGCGGATCTCGGCTCGGGCCTGCTGCGTCCCGAGCCCGCCCTGCCCGCGGAGCCCGACGCCGCCGCCGCCCTCACCGCCGGCGCCGACCTCGTCATCACCAGCGGCGACAAGCTCCTCGGCGGGCCGCAGGCCGGGATCCTGCTGGGCCGGCGCGAGGTGGTCGCGCGCCTGGCCCGCCACCCGCTGGCCCGCGCGGTCCGTGCCGACAAGCTCGCGCTCGCCGCGATCGAGGCGACCCTCGCCGGCCCCGTCCCGCCCGTTCTCGCCGCGCTGCGCACCTCACCGGAGGCCCTGCGCGAGCGGACCGACGCCCTCGCGGCCCGCCTCGGCGGCCGCACCGTCGCGCACGACGGCCGCGTGGGCGGCGGGGGAGGGGCAGGCGTGCCGCTGCCCGGCTGGGCGGTCGCGCTCGAGGAGGACCTCGCCGCGCCGCTGCGGACCGGGGAGACGGCCGTCGTCGGCACCGTCCAGGCCGGCGCCTGCCTCCTGGACCTGCGCTGCGTGCCGCAGGGGCAGGAGGAGGCGCTCGTGGCGGCGGTCGCCGCGGCCAGGGAGCTGCTCCGCGCGGGCGACGTCGACCCGTCGGGCCGCGCCCCGGCCGCGCCCCGCTGCCACGCCTCCTCCGAGGAGCCCGAGCGCTGATGCAGGTGATCGCCACCGCCGGGCACGTCGACCACGGCAAGTCCACCCTGATCCGCGCCCTGACCGGCATCGAGCCGGACCGCCTCGCCGAGGAGCGGCGTCGCGGCCTCACGATCGACCTCGGGTTCGCCTGGACGACCCTGCCCTCGGGCCGGGAGGTCTCCTTCGTCGACGTCCCCGGCCACGAGCGGTTCCTCGGGAACATGCTCGCCGGCATCGGTCCCGCCCCGATCGTCTGCTTCGTCGTCGCGGCCGACGAAGGCTGGCAGGCGCAGTCCGACGACCACCTCGACGCGGTCGCAGCACTGGGCATCGACCAGGGCCTGCTCGTCGTCACCCGCGTCGACCTCGCCCCCGGGAGGGCCCCGGAGGTCATCGCCCAGGCCCGCGGGGAGCTCGCCCGCACCGGCCTCGCGGACGCCCCTGCACTCGCCGTCTCCGCCGTGACCGGGGAGGGGATGGACGTGCTGCGCGAGCAGCTCGACGTGCTCGTGGCCGCGGCGCGCCGCCCCGACCCGGAGGACCGGGTGCGGCTGTGGGTGGACCGCGCCTTCACCGTCGGCGGCGCCGGCACCGTCGTCACCGGCACCCTCGCCGCCGGCACCCTGCACCGGGAGGATGCCCTTGCGCTCGTCGGCTCCCACGGAGCCGACGGGACGGAGGTGCAGGTCCGGGGGCTGCAGAGCCGCGGCGGAGGGCTCGCCGCCCTCGGCCCGGTCAGTCGCGCCGCGGTGAACCTCCGTGGTGTCGACGCCGAGCAGGTGGGCCGCGGCGATGCGCTGCTGACCCCCGGTGCCTGGCATCTCACGGACCGCCTCGACGTGCGCCGCACCACGGGCGCCGGCTTCGAGGACGCCCCCGTGGAGCTCATCGTCCACCTCGGCACCGCCCAGGTCACCGCCCGGGTGCGCCCCTTCGGCGACGACCACGCCCGCCTCACCCTCAACCGCGCGCTCCCGGTGACGGTCGACGACGCGATCGTGCTGCGCGGCAGCGGCAGCCGCTCCGTCCGCACCGGGGCGCGCGTCCTCGACGTCGACCCGCCCTCCCTGGAGCGGCGCGGTGATGGCCGCCGACGCGAGCAGGCGCTCGCGGCGATGTCCGCAGGCGGCGATCTCGCCCAGGAGGTCGCACGCCGCGGTGCCGTGCCCGAGCACGTGCTGCGCCGCTACGGCCTCGCGGTCCCGACGGACCTGCCCGACCGCGTCGAGCGGCACGGCGACCACCTCGTCGACGACGGGTCGATGCGCCGATGGTCCGCCCGCCTCGCCGATCTCGTCGCCCAGGCGCAGCGGGCGGACCCGCTCTCCGCCGGCATGCCGCGCAAGGCCGCGGCCGATGCGCTGGGACTGCCCGCGCCGGGACTGCTCGACGCCGTCGTGCACGCGGCGGGCCTCGCGCTCGAGAGCGGGCGGGTGCGGGACCCGCGCACCGCCGCGGGCCTCGGCGCCGCGGAGCGCGGGGTCGCCCGGCTCGAGCAGCGGCTCGCGGGCGCGCCCTTCCGCGCCCCGGAGGCCGAGGACCTCGCCCATCTCGGCCTCGGCAGCCGTGAGCTCGCCGCGGCGGCGGCGCAGGGACGACTGCTGCGACTGCCCGACGAGGTGGTGCTCCTGCCCAGCGCCCCGGCGCTCGCCATGCGGGAGCTCGCCCGCCTCGCGCAGCCCTTCACCACGAGCCAAGCCCGGCAGGCTCTCGGGACCACCCGCCGCGTCGCGATCCCCCTGCTCGAGCACCTCGACGCCCGGGGCTGGACCCGGCGCCTCGACGCCGGGCACCGTCAGGTGGTGCGGTGAGCGGGCACGCTCATCGATGTCCGGCGAGCCACCGCCGGTGGGCTGAGAGCAGGGCGTTCTGCACCTCGGAGTGATCCTGCGCCCCGCTCAGCACGGACGGGCGGGTGGCCGGCTCCCACAGTGCCCGCACCGGGACCCGGCTCCCATCGCGCAGCAGCGCGGTCGCCACGAGGCGGTGGTCGCCCGGTGCAGGCGGCTCCAGCCGTGCGAGCTCCTGCCAGCGCACCGAGCGCTGCGCCCCCACGAACCCTGCCCAGACGAAGCCGTCCTTCTCCAGGCGCAGGCGGGACCGAAGGGCGCCCCACAGCACGAACGCCCCGCCCCCCAGCGCCAGCACGGCCGGGATCAGCAGTGCCAGGAAGCCGGGGGTCTCCATCACCAGGGACAGGACCATGGCAGCGATCGCCGCGAGGACGCCGACGACAATCACCATCGGCCCCACGACGACATTGATGCGCGAAGAGGGTGAGCGGAACACGGTCGCCATGGGGGCCACTGTAAGGGAGGCATGGGGAGTGCTCCCCATCGCCAGTTCGCGCGGCGCGGCATAGCCTCTGGATGACGACAGGTTCGGCAGTGCAGGAAGAACGAGGTGACGACGGCATGAGCGGCTTCTTCGGGGCGGACACCGAGCATCTGCGCGCGCAGGCGGAGTCCTGCCGGCTCAGCGCCGGGACGCTGAACGACCTCATCGGCAGCACCTCGGCACTGGTCGCGTCCGTCCAGTGGATCGGCCCTGACGCGGATGCCTTCAGGCAACGCTGGGTCTCCGAGGTGCGGGAGCGGCTCTCCGAGAGGGCTGATGAACTCCGGAATCGTTCCGAGGAGCTCAGGGCGCATGCCGACGAGCAGGATGCCGCCTCGGGCGGTGACGGCGGAGGGGCGACCACCCCGCCGTTCGGTACCCCGTTGCCCTTCCCGTTCCCGTTCCCCTTCCCCGGGGGCAGCGGACCGGGTGGATCGGGCCCCGGGGGATCGGCCGAGCCGCCGTACTTCTACGGGGACGAGGGCTACGGCACCGGCAACGCCGCCGGGGACTCACGGCCCGTCGGCGAGCACGACGCAGGCGGCTCGCACTGGGACGGCCGGGAGATCGACGAGGACTTCGGCTACCTGGACGTCTACGCGAACACGCGAGCGAGCGCGGGGACCAGCACCACCGTGGACGCCTACGGGAACACCACCCACACGGCCGGCGCCCGTGCGGGTGCCGAGATCGGGATCGACGAGCAGCTCAATCTGCCCTTCGGCGCTTCGATCGGTGCCGACGGACGGGTCGGCGCGGAGGCCTATGCCGAGGCGGGGGTGACCTACGGCGACGGCTTCAGCGCCGGCGCGTCGGCCGGCGCCGGTGTATATGGCGACATGAGCGCGACCCTCACCGGTCCCTTCGGGTCCAGCGACACGATCGGTGTGAGCGGGTACGCCGGCGCCGAAGCGCATGCGAATGCGTATTCGCATGCGACTCGCAACGACGAGGGAAACATCAACGGGTGGAGCGCCGGATTTGACGCCGGGGCCTTCGCCGGGGCGAAGGGAGATGTCGACTTCAGCTCCACTTCGCCCGGCGGCTGGATGACGGCCTCAGGATCCTTCGGCGGCCAGGCCGGGGCATCGATCGGCGGAGGCGCCGGAGCGGTCGTCTCGACCGACGCGGTCGGGGTCAGCCTCGGTGGGGACATCGCGGCAGGCCTGGGCCTGCAGGGGGATCTCGCGGTCTCGATCAGCCCGAACAACATCGTCGAGTCGTTCACGCCGGGTGACTACAACCTCGACGACGCGATCTCCGACGCGTCGGGAGTGTTCGACAGCGCCACGAGTGCCGCGGGCGACGCTCTGAGCTCGATCAATCCCTTCGACTGAGGCGCGGCGAAACCAACTCCCCCGCGAGAGCTTCGTGCCTCGCCAGCACGTCGCTCAGCCCTTGGACCGCGGCTGCTTCACGGGCGGCTCACCCAGCTCGACGTCGCGGGTCGTGATCTCCTCGCCCGCCCCGGCGACCAGGTCGAGCTTCTCGATCCGGCCCAGCGCCGTGAGGTCCGCGGCGGCGGCCTCGAGGTGCGCGAGCGCCGCCGCGGGAGCCTCGACGGTCACCGCGAGGATCGGGGTCTTCTGCGAGACCTTCGCATCGGACTTGATGCGGCGCAGCGTGATCGCGGCCTGGGCGACGGAGTCCACGAGAGCACCGTCCTGCCCCTGGGCGGCCTCGCGCAGCGGCGCGGCCTCCGGCCAGGGCTGGGTGTGCACGGAACCGCCGCGCCACCACGACCACACCTCCTCGGTCGCGAACACGATCACCGGCGCGAACAGGCGCAGCAGCACCTCGAGCGCGATCGCGAGCGCCGCCCGCGCCGAGGCGGCACCGGCCTCGCCCGCCGGCGAGTTGCCGTGGGCGCGCTCCTTGACCAGTTCGATGTAGTCGTCGCAGAACGCCCAGAAGAAGGGCTCGACGACCTCGAGCGCGCGGGCGTAGTCCATGTCCTCGTTCGCGGCAGTGGCCTGCTCGACCACGTCCGCGAGCCGGCCCAGCAGCGCCCGGTCCAGCGGATCGGTGACCACCGACGGGTCCGCGGCGAGCAGCCCGGTCGGGTCCGTGGGAGCCTCGCCGAAGCCGAGGGCGAACTTCGAGGCGTTGAGGATCTTGATCGCGAGGCGTCGGCCGATCTTCATCTGGCCCTCGTCGAAGGCGGTGTCCACGCCCTGACGGGCACGACCCGCCCAATAGCGCACGCCGTCCGAGCCGTGCTGCTGCAGCAGCCCGATCGGGGTGACGACGTTACCCTTGGACTTCGACATCTTCTTGCGGTCCGGATCCAGGATCCAGCCGTTGATCGAGGCGTGCTTCCACGGCAGCGCGTCCTGCTGCAGGTGGGAGCGCACCACCGTCGCGAACAGCCAGGTGCGGATGATGTCGTGGCCCTGCGGGCGCAGGTCCATCGGGTACACCTTCTCGAAGAGCCCCTCGGACTCCGCGCCCGAGTTCCAGCCGCCCGCGAGCTGCGGGGACAGAGACGAGGTCGCCCAGGTGTCGAGGATGTCGGGATCGGCGACGAAGCCGCCGGGCTGGTTCCGCTGCGCCTCGGTGTAGCCGGCCGGCACGTCGATCGTCGGATCGATCGGGAGGTCCGCCACGTCCGGGGTGAGGACGGCGTCGTGATCGGTCTCGCCGTCCTCGCCCACGCCGTACCAGACCGGGAAGGGCACGCCGTAGAAGCGCTGGCGGGAGATCAGCCAGTCTCCGGCCAGGCCCTCGACCCAGTTGCGGTAGCGGGACTCCATGTAGGCGGGGTGCCAGGTCAGCTCGCTGCCGCGGGCGATGAGCTCGTCGCGCAGCCCGCCCTCGGAGGAGTCACGGCCGCCGTTGGTGAGGTACCACTGGCGGGAGGTGACGAACTCCAGCGGCTTGTCGCCGTTCTCGTAGAACTTCACCGGGTGGGAGATCGTCGTCGGCTCGCCGACGAGGTCGCCCGACTCGGTGACCATCTCGACCACGCGCTTCTGCGCGCTGAACACGGTCAGGCCCGCGAGCTCGGCGTACGCGGCCTGCCCCTCGGCGGAGGCGATCCACGGCGCCTCGGGCAGGAAGCGGCCGTCGCGGCCGACGACGGAGCGGGTGGGCAGCTCCAGCTCGCGCCACCAGATGACGTCGTTGGAGTCGCCGAAGGTGCAGATCATCGCGATGCCCGCGCCCTTGTCGGGCTGGGCGAGGGGGTGCGCCTTCACGGGCACCTCGACGCCGAACAGGGGAGAGGTGACGGTGGTGCCGAACAGGCTCTGGTAGCGCTCGTCGTCAGGATGGGCGACCAGCGCCACGCAGGCGGGGAGCAGCTCGGGGCGGGTGGTCTCGATGAAGACCTTCGAGCCGTCGGGGCGGGTGAAGCCGATGCGATGGTAGGCGCCCTCGCGGTCGCGGTCCTCCTGCTCGGCCTGCGCGACGGCGGTGCGGTAGGTCACGTCCCACATGGTCGGGGCCTCGGACTGGTACGCCTGGCCGGCCTCGAGGTTCTCGAGGAAGGCGCGCTGCGAGGTGGCGCGGGAGTGCGCGTTGATCGTCTGGTAGCTGTGGTTCCAGTCCACCGAGAGGCCCAGGGTGCGGAAGACCTCCTCGAAGGACTTCTCGTCCAGGGTGGTCAGCTGCTCGCACAGCTCGATGAAGTTGCGGCGAGAGATCGGGACCTGGTTCGCGGCCTTGGAGGACTTGTTCGACCCGCCCTCCATCGGGGGCGTGAAGTCCGGGTCGTAGGGCAGCGAGGGATCGCAGCGGACCCCGTAGTAGTTCTGGGCGCGACGCTCGGTGGGCAGCCCGTTGTCGTCCCAGCCCAGCGGGTAGAAGCAGTTCTTGCCGCGCATGCGCTGGTAGCGCACGATCATGTCCGCCTGCGAGTAGCCGAAGACGTGACCGATGTGCAGCGAGCCCGAGGCCGTCGGCGGCGGGGTGTCGACGCTGAACACCTGGTCACGGGTGGTGTCCTCGTCGAAGGCGTAGAGCTGCTGCTCGCTCCATACGCCGTCCCACTTCTCCTCGAGGCCCTCGAGGGAGGGGCGATCGGGGATCGAGGTCTGGGCGTCAGGGCGCGATGCGGTGTCGGTCATGGGGACATTGTCCCAGGTCTGCGCCCCCGTGCAACGCAGGCGTCGGCAGTGTGAGCGCCCTCGCGCCCGTGCACCCTGCGGAAGGGTCACGGAGGCGCTCGCCCGCGGCGGCGTCTCGCGGCCGGTGCCCCCGCCCGTCGACTCCTCGGCCATCGGCGACGTCACGTCCGGCGTCGCCAGTCCCGACGGGATCTGCGGAGCGCGGACGGCCCTGTCGCGACCTCGTCGCCTCACGGCACCCGGGCGGTCCACTCCTCGGTGCCGAACTTCGTCTCGACCAGCTCGCGGGCCTTCGTGAGCTCGTCCTCGGTGTAGCTCGAGTCGACGGTGTCGTAGCGGGCGCGGAAGAACTCGAGGAACCCGTCGATGATCTGCTCGCGGGCCAGTCCCGTCTGGGAGCGCATCGGGTCCACGCGCTTGTTCGCGCTGCGGGTGCCCTTGTCGGAGAGCTTCTCCCGGCCGATCCGCAGCACCTCGCCCATCTTCTCCGCGTCGATGTCGTAGCTCATCGTCACGTGGTGCAGCAGCACGCCGCCGGCGAAGCGGCGCTGGGCGGCGCCGCCGATCTTGCCCAGCTCGGAGGCGATGTCGTTCAGCGGCACGTAGTGGGCCTTCACCCCGATCTCCGCGAGCGCCCCCATCACCCAGTCGTCGAGATAGGCGTAGGCCTGCTCGAAGCTCAGCCCCTCCACCAGCGAGGTGGGCACCACGAGGGAGTAGGTGATGCAGTTGCCCTGCTCCATGAACATCGCGCCGCCGCCGGTGATGCGACGCACCACGCCGATGTCGTGCTTCGCCGCGCCCTCGGCGTCGATCTCGTTGCGCAGCGACTGGTAGGAGCCGATCACCACCAGCGAGGAGTCCCAGTCCCAGATCCGGAAGTGGGGGCGGCGCCGGCCGGCGATGACCTCCTTGGGCAGCACCTCGTCGAGCGCCACGTGCATCACGGGCGGCAGGACCACCGGGCCGATCACGTCGAAGGTGAGGTCGTCCCAGCTCGAGGCGTGCCCGAGGGCGCGACGCACCGCGATCGCGACCGCCTCGGCGTCGAAGCCGATCATCTGCGCCGGCTCGGGGAGGGCGTCGAGCCGCTCGGTGATGGCGGCGCCGAGCTCGGCGGCCGTGGCGTCGGTGGCCATGCCCTCGAGCGCGGTGTTCAGGTGCTCGAGCGCCTCGTCCGGCTCGAGGAAGAAGTCACCGAACACGTGCGCGGAGGCGATCCGGCCGTCCTGGGCGGTGATGTCGACGGCGACGAGCTTGCCGCCGCGGACCTTGTACTCGCCGTGCATCACCGGGTTCTCGCTGGAGTCGTCCATGGGTCCATCCTCCCGCATCCAGGCACCCCTCGGCACGGCCGACGGGTCACAGCGCGGTCGTCGAGGGGAGCGGGGTCCGCCGGTCACGGCGCGGCCGGCGGGCCACGACGCGGTCCGCGCGGCACGGCACCTCCGACGGACCGCCCGGCCCTCGGTCGCCTCATTCGATCGTCAGCGAGCGCAGCGCACGGTGGACCTCCCACACGAAGTCCGCGGTGGACTGGCTCTTGCGGGGCGCGACCGCGTAGGTCTCCTCGGCGCGGTCCTCCGTCGCCTCGCGGGTGACCTTCGGGATCAGATGGGTCCAGTCCCGCTCGCCGCCCACCCAGATCCGGTAGGTGGTGCCGGAGTCGTCTCCACGATGGACGAGCCGCAGCCCCATCGAGGTCGCGGTCAGCGCGGGCTGTCTCCGTGCGGGGGCGGCGTCGAAGCCGCGATCGCGCAGCAGCATCGGGTTCAGCACCGCCCACAGCAGCAGCCGCGCGCCCTCCACCTCGGGCGAGGCGGGCGCGCCGACCAGCTCCTGCACCCCGGGCAGGGCGCCCTCGTCGATGCGCCAGGCGGAGCGTCGGGCGAGCATCTCCAGGCGTGCGGCCGCCTCAGCCTGCTCCTCCTCCCCGCGGGCCAGCCCGATCCCGAGCGGCACGGGCTCGTGGCCGGCGCGATGGAGATGCACGGGCGTGCCGTGCTCGACCTCGCCGAACTCGAGGCCGGTGCGGTGCAGGCGCACCCCGGCCTGGAGGTGCGCGTCGGTCTGGCCGCGCCGGGTGGAGAAGTGGGGGCTCGTGCCCAGCAGGTCGCGCGAGGCGCGGTGCATGACGTCGAGATGGCCGCGGAACTCCCGTGCCACCGACGCCTTGGTCAGCAGTCGCTTCGCCTCCACCGGGTACTGCACGATGGGGCGGCCGGAGTTCTCGCCGATCTCACCGATCGTCTCCCACAGCGCCTGGTGGCCGGGATCGGCCTTCGACATCCGACGAGCCAGCGAGCTCCAGCTGGTGGCCAGCACCCGTTCGGGCAGGCGCTCCTCGCTGCCGGCCAGGTCGGTGCGGCGCGAGATCGCCAGCAGCAGGTGCCGCTCGGAGTGCCCGAGCGCGGCGAGATGCTGCTCGAGCCGGGAGGTGCGCAGCAGCCCCTCCGTGCTCACCACGAGCCCCAGACGGGCGCCGTCGTCGGCCTCGGGGGAGGTGGGGAGGATCTCGGCGACCAGGTCCGGGGAGCTGCGGTGCAGGCGCGGTGCGGCGACGATGCTGCCGGTGATGCGCTCCGTGCGCGCCACGGTGCGCAGGAAGGCGCGGCGGCTGCGCGGTGCCATCAGCACGAACTCGAGCATGTGGCGGAGGATCCCGTCGGCGCGCACGGGCCGCTCGGAGCGGTCGGCTCCCTCGGGGCTGTTGACGGAGCGCTCCACCGCATAGGTGAGCATCTGTCCGACGGTGGCGTAGGAGCGGGCCATGGTCCTCCTTCTCTCGCGCCGTGACCGCCGCGGCGGGACCTGCCGGGCGGAGGACGGGGCCTCCCAGTATCCCCCGTGGACCCTGTGCGACCCGCGGTCGCGGTACGCGGTGTGTCCTCGCATGAACGCAGGGGAGGGCCCCGACCTGGCCGGGACCGGCCGGGCCCTGCGACCGGTCGGGGCGGGACCGGTGCGGTGCGCAGCCGTTCGGAGCGGTGCGACCGGCTCCGGTGCTCCGGCCCGCCGTCAGTCCGGCCGGTCCCCGGCGTGGATGCGCCGCACGAGGTCCTCGACCGCCGGCTCGGTGAGGGAGAGGTCCCGCACCTCCACCTGGATCCCCACCTCGGTCAGCAGCGCGGGCACGGTCAGCTCTGCCCCGGAGAACGCGATCCGGTGACGGATCCCGTCGGCCTCGATCGCGAGGGTGCGCACCCCCGCCGGCAGCGCGAGCGGCGCCGGGTGCGGTGCGGCGAGGTCGAGCACCAGCTCGCGCGGCGAGCCGAGCCGCTCCCGGAACCCGGCGAGCTGCCCGTCATGGGCGACCCGCCCGGAGGCGACCACCACGATCCGCTCGCACAGCCGCTCCACGTCGCCCATGTCGTGCGTGGTGAGGAACAGCGTCGTGCCGCGCTCCGCCCGGTCCTCGCGCAGGAAGCGCCGCAGCCCCTCCTTCGAGACCATGTCCAGACCGATCGTGGGCTCGTCGAGGACCACCAGGGCCGGGGAGTGCAGCAGCGCCGCCGCGACCTCGCCGCGCATCCGCTGGCCGAGCGAGAGCTGCCGCACCGGGCGATCGAGGAAGCCGCCCAGGTCCAGCCCCTCCACGAGGCGGTCCAGGCGCTCGGCGAGGGACCGGTCGGTCAGGCGGTGCATCGCGCCGAGGATCCGGTAGCTGTCCCGCAGCGGCAGGTCCCACCACAGCTGGGAGCGCTGCCCGAACACCACCCCGATCTCGCGGGCGAGCCGCCTGCGCTCCGGCACCGGGTCGCGGCCCAGCACCCGCAGCGAGCCCGCGGTGGGCTGCAGGATCCCGGTGAGCATCTTGATGGTGGTGGACTTCCCGGCGCCGTTCGCGCCGACGAAGCCGACCGACTCGCCGCGCTCGATGCGCAGCGAGATCTCGTCGACGGCGCGCACCACCTGTCGTCGGCGGCGCCGAGCGCCCGGTGCGGCGGCGCGCACGACGTAGTCGCGGCGCAGCTGCGCGAGCTCGAGCGCGGGGGCGTCCTCCCGGGAGGCGGACGGTGCGGACGGGGCGGGGTGCGGGGTCATCCACCTGCTCCTGTGTAGCGACGGACCCCCGCGCGCCAGAGCGCCATGGCCAGGCACCATGCGAGCAGCGCCACGGGCAGGCCGATCCAGCCGGCCCAGGCCGGGACCAGGGCGGGGCCGGGCAGGTCCAGCAGCGCGAGGGTGGGGGCGTAGGCGATGAGGGTCGCCGGGATCACGAAGGTGAAGAAGGCCCGCATCGGCAGGGCGAAGACGGCGCCGGGGGTGGTGGCGACGTAGTTGCCGCCGTAGGTGAAGGCGTTGGCGAACTCGCGGCCGTCGACCAGCCAGAACTGCAGCGCCCCGGCCATCGTGAACAGCGCCCCGAAGATCAGCGCGCCGGCGAGCGGGGCCAGCACCGCGAGCAGCAGCAGGGCGGGGGTCGGGGAGAAGCCCGAGATCCCGAGCGCGGTCGCGTACATCGCCAGGCCCACCACGATCCGGCCGATGCGGCGCAGCGACAGGTCCAGGCTCGAGATCTGCAGCAGCAGGGGCACGGGCCGGATCAGCAGCGTCTCGAGCCGGCCGGAGCGGATCTGCGCCGAGAGCCCGTCGATCTCGCCGAAGAACATGTCGCCGATCCCGAAGGCGAGGGCGCCGAGCCCGTACACCACCGCGACCTGCGGCAGGGTCATGCCGCCGAGGGTCCCGACCTGGGTGAGGATCACCCACAGCTCGAGGAACTCGGTGCCCACGACGAGCACCTGCCCCAGCAGGTCGGCCAGGAAGCTGGTGCGGAAGGTCGCCTGCGAGCGCAGTCGCGAGCCGTAGAGGGTCGCCACCAACCGTGCGGCGGAGACGGGGCGGTCCTCCGGCCCGGGGCGCTCGCCGGTGCGGTCGATCTCAGCCACCCTGCACCTCCAGGCTCCGCGTGCCGGCACGCAGCATCGCCCAGGCCGCGATCGCGAGCAGCGCCGTCCAGCCGAGCTGCACGCCCATCAGCCCGAGCGCCTCGGCGGGCGGGATCCGGCCCGAGAGCGTGTCGATCGGGGTCTGGATCATCGAGGGGAACGGGGTGGCGCGTGCGATCGCGAGCAGCCAGTCGGGGAACCACACGATCGGGATGAGGAATCCGGAGAGCAGGTTCATCGTCGCGGTGTAGACGACGGTCAGCCCCCGCGTCTCGACCAGCCAGAAGGCGGCGAGGTTGACCATCATGTCGGCGAGGAAGGCGACCGTGATCGCGAGCAGCAGGGAGACGGCGCCGAGCAGGTAGGACAGCGGGTTCTCCGGCAGGGAGAGCCCCGTCACGAGGGCGCCCACCATGAGCGGCGGCACCCCGCGCGCCAGCACCAGGAACCCCGCCCTGCCGAGCTTCTGCGCGTAGTAGAGGGTCAGCAGATCGGTGGGGCGCAGCAGGTCCACGGCGATGTCGCCCTGGTGCACCCGCTGGGACACCTCCCGCGTGCCGAAGGCCTCGATCGGCGCGAGCAGCGCCTGGCCCAGCCACACGTAGGTCGCCGCCTGCAGCATCGTGTACCCGCCGAGCTCCCCGCCGGCGGTGCTGATCGCGGCGAACATGATCGAGGCGCGGATGAACCCGAAGACCGTGTTGGTGAAGACGCCGGCGGCGGTCGCCATGCGATAGGTGGAGTGCTGGCGGAAGGCGGCGGCGGCGATCCTCCCGTGAGCAGACACTCGCGCGATCCTAGTGATCTGTGGGCCGTGCCACAAGGTGCTCCGGGAAGATCGTCCGACCTGGAGGTCCTCCGCACGGTCCGGGGTGCCGGGGGCGGCCCCGTCGCTGCCGCTGCCGTGCGCCGTCTACGCTGTCCCGGTCCCCGCCCCGCCCCATGAACCGGACCGACATGACCTCCACCCCCGACACCGTCGTCGACCCCGCCGCGGGCGAGCCCGCACCCCCTGCCGATCCCGCCCCGGCGCGCCGCGGCCGCTTCGGCCTGCTGCCCCGGATCCTCGTCGCGATCGTCCTCGCGATCGTGCTCGGCCTGGTGATGCCCGAATCGATCGCCCGGGTCTTCACGACCTTCAACGGACTGTTCTCCGGCTTCCTCGGCTTCCTCATCCCGCTGATCATCGTGGGCCTGGTGACCCCGGCGATCGCCGAGCTCGGCCGCGGTGCCGGGAAGATGCTGGCCGCGACCGCCGGCATCGCCTATCTCTCCACGATCCTCTGCGGCCTGTTCGCCCTCGTGCTCTCGCTCGTGCTGCTGCCGCGGATGCTGGACGGCGCGAGCATCGGCACCCTCGAGAACCCCGAGGACTCCGCGATCGCGGCCTACTTCGAGATCGAGATCCCGCCCGTGTTCGACGTGATGACGGCGCTGGTGCTGTCCTTCTGCCTCGGCATCGGGCTGACCCTCGTGAGGAAGGGCGCCCTGCAGGAGTCCTTCGAGCAGCTGCGCACGATCATCGTGCGGATCATCGAGGTGATCGTCGTGCCGCTGCTGCCGCTGTACATCTTCGGCATGTTCCTGGGCCTGACCATGAACGGCCAGATCTGGACCGTGATCGGCACCTTCCTGGCCGTGATCGTGCTGGTCTTCGCGATGACCGTGGTGGTGCTCCTGGCGCAGTACGGCGTCGCCGGGGCCGCGCTCGGGAAGAACCCGCTGCGCATGCTCGCCCGGATGCTGCCGGCCTACATGACCGCGCTCGGCACCAGCTCCTCGGCCGCGACGATCCCCGTCACCGTCGAGTGCACCAAGCGCAACGGCATCCCCGACGCGATCGCGGACTTCGTGATCCCGCTGTGCGCGACCATCCACCTCTCCGGCTCGACCCTGAAGATCACCACCTTCGCCGTGGCGATCATGATCGTCACCGGCATGGACCTGAACCTCGCCCCGCTGCTCGGCTTCGTGCTGATGCTGGGCGTGGTGATGATCGCGGCGCCGGGCGTGCCCGGCGGGGCGATCATGGCCGCCGCGGGCGTGCTCTCCTCGATGCTCGGCTTCGACGAGGCCGCCGTCGGCCTGATGATCGCCGCCTACATCGCGATCGACTCCTTCGGCACCGCCACCAACGTCACCGGTGACGGAGCCATCGCCGCGATCATGACCCGGCTGTCCAGGGGGCGTGTGGAGGGCGAGCTCCCGGCCGGTCAGCACGAGCACGTCCACGGGGTCTGAGACCCCCGACCCCGCCGGAGCGGCCGACGGCGAGGACGCCGACGGCCGCTCCCGTCGTTCGTCGGCCCCTAAGTCGTCCTCGGCCGACGACCGTGCGTGACGCCCGGCTCCCTGGGTCGTCCGCCGTCGCCGGGACGTCCGCGCCGCACGGCGGGCACCGACGTAGGCTCGGCACCATGACTGCTCAGACCCCTGCCGACGCCCCGCTCACCGCCGTCGTCACCGGTGCCTCCTCGGGCATCGGCCGCGCCACCGCCGCCCGCCTCGCCGCCGACGGCTGGCGCGTCCTCGCCGTCGCCCGCCGCGAGGAGCGCCTGGCCGAGCTGGCCGCCGAGACCGGCTGCGAGGTGCTCGGCGTGGACGTCACCTCCGACGACTCCGTCGCCGCGCTCGTCGACCGCATGCAGGAGCTGTTCGGCGGGACGCTCAACGCGATCGTCCACGTCGCCGGCGGCGCGCTCGGCGTGGAGCCCGCCGCCGAGGCGGATCTCGCCAAGTGGCAGGGGATGTACGACATCAACGTGCTCGGCGCCGTCCGCGTCACCCGCGCCCTGCTGCCGGCCGTGCGCGCGAGCGGCCGTGGTGACCTCCTCTTCGTCACCTCGGTCGCGGCGCACGAGGCCTATCCCGGCGGCTCCGGCTACAACGCCGCCAAGGCCGGGGAGCACATGCTCGCCGCCGCACTGCGGCTCGAGCTGAACGGCGAGAAGGTGCGCGTCATCGAGATCGCCCCCGGCATGGTCCGCACCGAGGAGTTCTCCCTCGTGCGCCTGGGCGACCAGGACCGGGCGGACGCCGTCTACGACGGGGTCGAGCAGCCGCTGACCGCCGAGGACTGTGCCGACGTCATCTCCTACGCCCTGAACGCCCCGCACCACGTGAACCTCGACCTGGTCACCGTGCGCCCCCTCGCCCAGGCGGCCGCGCACCGCGTCGCCCGCCACCGAGGGATCTGATGGCCTACGGGGGCATGGGCGGCGGCCGCGGGGGAGGGGGACGCCTTCCCGACGACCTCACGCTCGTCCCCGGCCGGCGCCCGGACCTCCGCCGCGTGCTGGGCCTGTTCCGCCCCTACCGCGCGACCCTCGCGGGGGTGCTCTCGCTGATCGTGCTCGGCGCCGCGGCCGGGGTCGTCTCCCCGTTCCTGATCCGCGAGATCGTCGACGTGGCGCTGCCTGAGCGGCGCGCCGACGTGCTCGCCTGGTCCGTCGGCGGTCTCCTCGCGGTGACCGTCGTCGCCAGCGCTCTCGGCGTCACCCAGTCGATGCTCTCGGCCCGGGTGGGGCAGTCGGTGATGCACGACCTGCGGGTGGCGGTGTTCACCCACCTGCAGCGGATGGGTCTGGGGTTCTTCACCCGCACCCGCACCGGCGAGATCCAGTCGCGGATCTTCTCCGACATCGGGTCGATGCAGTCGCTCGTCACCTCCGTGATGACCCAGATCGTCTCCGCCGGTGCCGGCGTGCTGATGGCGCTGGCGGCGATGGTCGCGATGGACTGGCGCCTGACGCTGTTCTCCCTGATCGCCCTGCCCTTCGCGGTGTGGATGAACCGGCGCGTCGGCCGCCGCCGGCGCACCATCGTGCGCACCCGCCAGGAGAAGGCGGCGGACCTCTCGGCCGGGATCCAGGAGTCGCTGTCCGTCTCCGGGATCCTGCTCGGGGTCACGATGGGCCGGACCGAGGCGCTCGGCCGAGGCTTCGCCGCCGACTCCCGCGAGCTCGCCGACCTCGAGGTCCGCTCCGAGATGGCGGGCCGCTGGCAGATGGCGGTGTTCACCACGATCATGGCGCTGTTCCCGGCGCTGACCTACCTCCTCGGTGGGCACCTGCTCTTCGCCGACCCCGAGGGCGGCGGAGTCACCATCGGCACCCTCGTCGCCTTCATCGCCCTCCAGTCCTCCCTGTTCCCGCAGATCAACGGACTGCTGCGGGTCGCGACCCAGGTCAACAGCTCCCTCGCCCTGTTCATGCGGGTGTTCGAGTATCTCGACGCCCCGATCCTGATCGCCGACGCCGAGGACGCCCTCGCGCTGGACCCGGAGCAGGTGCGCGGCGAGATCCGCTTCGAGGACGTCACCTTCGCGTATCCGGGGGCCGAGGAGGCGGCGCTGAGCGGCCTGGACCTCGTGATCCCCGCCGGGAAGCACACCGCGCTGGTGGGCGCGACCGGCTCGGGAAAGACCTCCACCGGATACCTCATGGCGAGGCTGTACGAGCCGAGCTCCGGACGGATCACGCTGGACGGCCACGACCTGCGCGAGATCACCATGGACTCCCTCGCGGCGAGCATGGGCGTGGTCACCCAGGAGACCTACCTGCTCCATGCGAGCATCGCCGAGAACCTGCGCTTCGCGCGCCCCGAGGCGAGCGATGCCGAGCTCGTCGCCGCCTGCCGCATCGCCCAGATCCACGACCACGTCGAGTCGCTGCCCGAGGGGTACGCCACGGTGGTCGGGGAGCGGGGCTACCGCTTCTCAGGCGGGGAGAAGCAGCGCCTGGCGCTGGCCCGCACGATCCTGCGCGACCCGCCGGTGCTGCTGCTGGACGAGGCGACCTCGGCGCTCGACGCCGCGACCGAGCGCGCGATGTCCGGGGCGCTGGACGCCCTCGCCCGCGGGAGGACCACCGTCTCGATCGCCCACCGGCTCTCCACGATCCGCCATGCCGACCAGATCGTCGTGATGGAGCGGGGACGGATCGTCGAGCGCGGCACCTACGAGGAGCTGCTCGCGGCGGACGGGAGCTTCGCGCGCCTCGCGGCCCAGGACGCGCGCCGCGACGACGCCTGATCGCCGCCGTCTACGACCAAAGGCGTAGACGGATCTCCTCCCCGCGCCTGATGCCCGCGCTCTCCCGCCCGGGGGAGGATCGTCCCCGAGGGCACGGCCACCGGCGCCGGCCCGTCGGACCCCGGACGAGGAGAGCGGCACGATGACCACGATGCACCCGCACGATGCGATGCACCGACGTGGCACGTCGGCACGCACGGGCGCCAAGCCCGCGCGGGGACGCCCCGCGCTGTTCGTGACGATGCTGGCGCTCGCCGCCCTCGGCGTGCTGGTCCTGCTGGTGGTGGGGCCGGCGCTGCCGATCCCCGCGGCGGTGCTGACGGCCGCGGTGCTGATGGGCGTCGTCGCCCTCGCCTGGCTGGTCGCCGGCCCGCGGCTCTGAGCCCGCGGCGGTGAGGTCGCGGCGGTGAAGTCGCGGCCGCCGCACCGACCGCGCCCGGGCATCGGCCCCGACGCCCGCCGACGTCTCAGACGTCGATCTCGATCTCGCCCTCGCCGCGCGAGACGCACGTGATCATCTGGCTGTCCTGCTCGTCGTCCATGAGGAACTCGTCCATGTGCTCGACCTGCCCGGAGACCAGCGGCACGACGCAGGTGCCGCACACGCCGCCCTCGCACGAGTAGTCCATCGGGACGCCGGCGTCGAGCAGAGCCTGGAGGAGGGACTGGCCCTCCTCGACCTCGACCGTGATCCCCGACTTCAGGCACTTGGCGGTGAAGGGCTCACCGAACAGCGACATCCTCGCTCCTTCTGCGTCGACCGCGCCGAGCTGCGGGCGGTTCCGTGGAAGGACCAGTGTTCCACGACTGCCGGTGCGCGAGGAGGTGACTCACACCTCCTCGGAGGCGGTGCCGGACGCGGCGGCCGTGCCGTCGGCGTCCTCCTCGTCCTGCGAGCGGACGGTCGGGATAGCGACCGCGGCCGCGATCGGTGCGGAGACCACCACCCGGGCGGGCGGCGCCGCAGAGGCGGCGGTCGAGGGGCTCAGCGCGAGCGCCGACGGTCCGAAGGTCAGCACCAGCAGCGCCGCCGCCGAGAGGGTCGAGGCCCCCAGGCGCGATCGTCGGGAAGGGGTGTCGTCATCCATGTCGTCTCCTTCGTGCCCGGCGGCCCCGGAAGGGCCGCCGGGATCATCAGACCCCGCGCACCTGGCAGGGGGCTGAGGATCGCGCCCTCAGGAGCTGGGACGGCCGCGCCCGGGGGTGTTCCCCGCGTCTCTTCCCCTCCCGCCGCCGTGACCCCGTGCGCGGGCCCGCGTACACTGCAGCGCATCGGCATCGACCCGGCCATCACCGGAGAGCCGCGGGAAGAACAGCCCACCGCTCGCTCGCGGCCACGGGCCCAGTAGAACCCGCCGGGACCAGCCCGTCACAGCTGAGGAACGAGGGGAGGCCCCCGCGACGGCACGTCCGGCGCGAGCGGCGTCAACCGAGGTGGTACCGCGCCGCCGGCTCCGTGCCGGGAGCGTCCTCGGGCAGCAGTCGTCCCGTCCGCCGCCCCTGTTCCGCCTCGGAGGTTGTCCCATGGTCTACCCGGTCTCCGGAGACCCGCTCGTCCCCTCGCCGCACCTGCCCGCGCTCGAGAACGCGATCCAGGAGTTCTGGCGCACCGACGACACCTTCCGCGCCTCGATCGCCCGCCGCGAGGGTGCCGAGGAGTTCGTCTTCTACGACGGCCCGCCCTTCGCCAACGGCCTGCCCCACTACGGGCACCTCCTCACCGGCTTCGTCAAGGACGTCGTGCCGCGCTTCCGCACCATGGACGGGCTGAAGGTCGACCGCCGCTTCGGCTGGGACACCCACGGACTGCCCGCCGAGCTCGAGGCGATGCGGGAGCTCGGCATGACCGAGAAGTCCGAGATCGAGGACATGGGCCTGCAGGCCTTCAACAACGCCGCCCGGAACTCGGTGCTGAAGTACACCAAGGAATGGGAGGAGTACGTCACCCGCCAGGCGCGCTGGGTCGACTTCGAGAACGACTACAAGACCCTCGACGTCACCTTCATGGAGTCGGTGCTGTGGGCGTTCAAGACCCTGCACGACAAGGGCCGCGCCTACGAGGGGTACTACGTGCTCCCGTACTGCTGGAAGGACCAGACGCCGCTGTCCGCGCACGAGCTGCGCATGGACGACGACGTCTACCAGGACCGCCAGGACCAGACCGTCACCGTCACCTTCCCCTTCGCAGGCGAGAAGGCGGAGCAGCTGGGCCTCGCCGGGGTGAAGGCGCTCGCGTGGACGACCACGCCCTGGACGCTGCCCACGAACTTCTCCCTCGCCGTCGGCCCCGAGCTGGAGTACGCGGTGCTGCCGGCCGGTCCGCTCGGCGCCGCCGACGGCACCGCCGCGGGGGAGGGACGGTACCTCCTGGCCGAGGCGCTCGTCGGCGCGCACGCCGCGGAGCTCGGCTACGAGAGCGCCGAGGACGCCGTCGCCGCGCTCGAGGAGCGCCGCCACGCCGGTGCCGAGCTCGAGTACGTGGCCTACGAGCCGCTGTGGACGGTCTACTCCGAGGACCGCGAGAAGTGGGGCACCCAGAACGCCTGGATCGTCACCGTCGCGGACTACGTCTCCACCGACGACGGCACCGGCGTGGTCCACCAGGCCACTGCCTACGGCGAGGTCGACCAGCAGGTCAACGCCGCCTACGGCATCCCGGTCATCGTCTCGGTCGACGAGGGCGCCCAGTTCCACGACTACTTCCGCGGCACCGAGCTCGACGAGATCGCCGGACTGCAGGTGTTCGAGGCGAACCGTCCGATCATCCGCAACCTCCAGCGGGCCGGGCGCCTGCTTCGCGAGACCAGCTACGTGCACTCCTACCCGCACTGCTGGCGCTGCCGGAACCCGCTGATCTACAAGGCGGTCTCCTCCTGGTACGTGAAGGTCGCCGATCAGCGCGAGCGCATGCTCGAGCTGAACGAGCAGATCGACTGGGTGCCCGGCAACGTCAAGCACGGCCAGTTCGGCAGGTGGCTCGAGGGCGCCCGCGACTGGGCCGTCTCGCGCAACCGCTACTGGGGCACCCCCATCCCGGTGTGGAAGAGCGACGACCCCGACCATCCGCGCGTCGAGGTCCACGGCTCCCTCGCCGAGATCGAGGAGGCCTTCGGCACCCTGCCCCGCGACGAGCACGGCGAGGTGAACCTCCACCGCCCCTACATCGACGAGCTGACCCGTCCGAACCCGGACGACCCCACCGGCCGCTCCACCATGCGGCGCGTCACCGACGTGTTCGACGTGTGGTTCGACTCCGGCTCGATGCCCTTCGCGCAGGTGCACTACCCCTTCGAGAACGGGGACTGGTTCGAGGCGCACAACCCCGCGGACTTCATCGTGGAGTACATCGGGCAGACCCGCGGCTGGTTCTACGTCATGCACGTGCTCTCCACCGCCCTGTTCGACCGGCCCGCCTTCACCTCCGTCATCTGCCACGGCATCGTGCTCGGCGAGGACGGGCAGAAGATGAGCAAGTCGCTGCGCAACTACCCCGACGTGCGCGAGATGTTCGACAGGTACGGGGCCGATGCGATGCGCTGGTTCCTCATGTCCTCGCCGATCCTGCGCGGCGGCAACCTGGTCGTCGACGAGCCGAAGATCCGCGACGCCACGCGCCAGGTGGTGCTGCCGCTGTGGAACGTCTGGTACTTCCTGGCCCTGTACGCGAACGCGGCGGGGGAGAAGGACGCCTCCGGACGGCCGACGGGCCATCGCGGCCGTGCCCGGCACGAGTCCGGCGACGTGATGGACCGCTACCTGCTCTCGCGCACCGGAGACCTGGTCCGGGGCGTGCGCGCCTCCTTCCGGGAGCTCGCCATCGCCGATGCCGCCGAGCAGATCCAGGATCACCTCGACATGCTCACCAACTGGTACGTGCGTCGCTCCCGCGACCGCTTCTGGGAGGGCGACGAGCAGGCGATCGACGTGCTCGCCACCAGCCTGGAGACGCTGTGCCAGGTGGTCGCGCCGCTGCTGCCGATGGTCGCCGAGGAGATCTGGAAGGAGCTCACCGGCGGGCGCTCCGTGCACCTGACCGACTGGCCCGACGACTCCCTCTTCCCGCGGGACGAGGCGCTGGTCGCGCAGATGGACGATGTGCGCGCGATCGCGAGCGCCGGCAACGCGCTGCGCAAGAAGCAGGGCCTGCGCGCCCGCCTCCCCCTCGCGGAGCTGACCGTGGTCCACCACGACCCCGCCTCCCTCGAGCCCTTCGCGGCGCTCATCGCCGACGAGCTGAACGTGAAGCAGGTGCGCCTGCTGGACGTGACCGGCGAGGAGGCGCAGGGGATGGGTGTCGAGCAGAAGCTCACCGTCAACGCCCGCGCCGCCGGGCCCCGCCTCGGCAAGCAGATGCAGGGAGCGATCAAGGGCTCCAAGACCGGGGACTGGTCCGTGGCCGAGGACGGCACCGTCACCTCCGGCTCGATCACGCTCGAGGAGGGCGAGTACTCCCTCGACCTGGTCGCGGGCGAGAGCGCCGCGCTCGAGGGCCGTGCCGTCGGCGTGCTGCGCGGCGGCGACTTCCTCGCCCTCGACATCCGGGTCACCGACGAGCTCGAGGCGGAGGGCACCGCCCGCGACGTGGTGCGCGCGATCCAGTCCGCGCGCCGCGAGGCGGGCCTCGACGTGTCCGACCGGATCCGTCTGACCGTCGACGGCGACGAGTCGGTCGTCGCCGCGGTCGCCGCCCACCGCGAGCTGGTCGCCGGCGAGGTCCTCGCCGTCGAGCTCGAGGTCCCCGCCGCTCCCGCCGAGAGCGCGCACGAGGCGAGCGAGAAGGTCTCCGGGGGCGCCGTCACCGTCTCGGTGCGGCGGGCCTGAGGCCGAGGGGGCGGCGGCAGGACCGCGTCCGGGAGGACGGCGGGCACGGTCGGGACGGGGCGTCGGGGTCGTGCCTGCCGCCCTGGCCGTCGCTCCCGCCCCGGCGACGGGGCGGGGGCGCCGGGGCGCGCGCCGCGGTGAGGCGACCGATTCGCGCGACTCCGGAGGGGCCCCACAGGTCTCGAATGCGTATCGGCTGGTCAGGGCGGGTTCCTGGGGGCATGCCGGACGTATCATGGGCATGGATCCAGCTGGGGATCCCCCGCCCCCAGGAGAGCCCATGTCCTCGCCCGTCCCTGCCCCGTCCTCCCCTGCAGGGGTGCTCGTCCGCGCTCGCCGACGTCTCGCGCTGCTCGCGATCGCCCTGCTGATGGCGGCGGGCGGCGCGCTGGGCGCGGCCCCCGGCGCGGAGGCCCGCACCCCGCCCGCCGGACTCGGCGGCTTCGCCCCCGGGAACCTCATCAGCGACGCCCGGATGTTCGCGGGCACCTCCATGAGCGCCGCCCAGGTCGACACTTTCCTGGACCAGCGCGGTGCGAGCTGCACACGCGGCAGCGACGGTGCGGACTGCCTCAAGGACCTCACGATGGACACCCCGCAGCGGGCGAAGAACGCCTACTGCGCGGCGATACCGGCCGCGAAGGGCGCGAGCGCCGGGCGGATCATCGCCGACGTCGCCCGCGCCTGCAGCATCAGCCCCCGCGTGCTCCTCACCATGCTCCAGAAGGAGCAGGGCCTGGTCACCACCCGCAACGCGACCCCGAAGATGCTGCGGGAGGCGCTCGGCTTCGGCTGCCCCGACTTCCAGGCCTGCGATCCGCGGTACGCGGGCTTCGCCCAGCAGATCTACAACGCCGGGGTGCGTCTGCAGGAGTACGGCGATGCGAAGCGCGGCTACCGCTACCAGAGCGGTCGCACCTACGACATCCAGTACAGCCCCTACGCCTTCTGCGGCTACGGGAAGGTGACCATCGCGAACCGGGCCACCGCGGCGCTGTACAACTACACCCCGTTCACGCCCACCCAGGCGACCCTCGACGCCGGGTCCGCCGCCGTCGCCGACGACGTCTGCGCCGCCTACGGCAACCGCAACTTCTTCCGCATCTACTCGCAGTGGTTCGGCTCGCCCACCGGCGCGAGCACCTGGACCTATCCGGTCGCCGCCCCGCTCGGGAAGAAGCCCGCGGACCCCTTCGTCGACGTCCCCTTCGACAGCACGATCTTCTTCACCGAGATCGCCTGGATGAAGCACGTGGGCTACTCCAACGGCTGGAGCGACGGCACCTATCGGCCCTATGACCCGATCAAGCGCGACGCCGTGATCGCCTTCCTGTACCGGGCGGCGGGCTCGCCCGCGTACACCCCGCCGGCGCGCTCCCCGTTCAAGGACGTGAACCGGAAGGACACGGTCTTCTACAAGGAGATCACCTGGGCCCACTCGGTGGGACTGGCGCAGGGCTGGCCCGATGGGACCTTCCGTCCCTACGAGCCGATCAAGCGCGACGCGATGGCCGCCTTCCTCCACCGCGCCGCCGGAGCGCCGGCGTACACCGGGCCGACGCGGTCCCCGTTCAAGGACGTGACCCGCGGGTCGGAGGTCTTCTACGACGAGATCAACTGGATGGCCTCGAACGGCTACGCCAACGGCTGGTCCGACGGCACCTTCCGCCCCTACGAGCCCATCAAGCGCGACGCCGTCGCCGCGTTCGTCTATCGCTGGAAGGTCCCCTGAGCGGACGCATGACGGCGTGCGGACGCGTCGATGACCGCGGGTCCCCGCAGGGCCCCGCCGGGCCGCGGCCGCCCTGCGGGCGCTCATCGCAGGTCCTCCCTCCCCACGTCGACCACGACGTCCTCGACCAGGACGACCCCGTCGCCGAGGTACCGGCCCTCCAGGTCCGCCTGCAGCGCCGAGAGGTCCGGATCGGAGCCGGTCGCCTCCCGGAGCGAGCCGTGGTAGCCGCCGGTGGGATCCACGCCGTGACCGGAGCGGAGCACCGACTCGTGGGCGTTCTCGAGCGCGGAGGACCCGGCGTAGGTGGGGGTCGGCGCCTCGAGCCCCACCTCGACGACCGCGGGGGAGGAGACGCGGCTGCCGTCGACGCGGTACCCGGCGAGGTCCAGCAGGGGCACCGGATCCGCGATCCGCGGCGGCACCGGCCAGGACGCCGCAGGCCGCAGGAGCAGCGGCACCCCGTCCGCCGGGGTGTGGGAGACGTCGACCACGCGGGTCGAGCCCTGCGCCGGCACGACCGTGCCCACCGGGGAGCCGACCGAGAAGCTGTGGGTGACGTCGTAGCTGCCGGGCGCGCCGTCGGTGCGGTTGAAGGCGGGGTCCGCCGCCAGGTGGGCGGCTGTCAGACCGCCCTGGGAATGGCCGACGAACATCACCCGAGCGCCTGACGGGACATGTGCCGCGGCCATCGCGGCCCGGATGTCCGCCATCGCCGCGGACTCCTGCCCCGCCATCGTGCGGAGGTTGGAGTCCCAGCCGGCGGAGTTCCCCTGCGCACCCCAGGAGTCCGCGTCCCAGAGCGGCGCACCGCCCGTGGGCGGGGCATGGACGATGAACGACTCGACGCCGTCCTCGCCGCGCACCGTCTGGATCCGCACCCGCCCCGAGGCGGCCCCGTCGCGGACCGCCTCGCCGGGGACTCCCGCGAGCGGCCGACGGGCCTCGTCGTTCGCCGCGAGGAGATCGGCGAGGCCCCTGGGCGCGGGGCCCGCGGGGGCCTGCACGATCCCGTGCACCGCGACCTCGGTGCGCGGGTCCAGGACACCCGTGTCCGTCATGGTCTCCACCGGGGCGATCGCGATCGCGCCGCTCAGGAGCAGCACGCTCGCCCCGAGCTCGGCGACGGTGGGGACGTGCTCGCCGTCGGCCCAGCCCTCGAGCAGCCCGCCGAGGTGCACGAGCTCCTGACGCACCTGTCCGATCCCGTCCACGTCCCCGCCCAGCCCGGCCACGACCGCCTCGAGACCGCCCAGCCCGTGCAGGGGTCCTCCGCCGATCCCGTCGGAGACGAGCGCGGCGAGATCCGTGCGGGAGGAGGGGAGCGGTCCCGCGACCGGCGGGTCGGCGCCCCGCTCGGGAGCCGGATGCCGTGCCGGAGGAGGGGCTGCGGGAGCGAGCGCAGGGCCCAGGAGGCGGCTGGGAGGAGCGAGGCGCTCGTCCGCTGCGGAGGCGCGCTCCTGCGCCGCGGCCTCGGCGCGCAGCACGGTCGCCAGCACGTGCAGTCGTGCGCCGAGCACGGCCAGCGGACCGCGGGACAGCGCCTCCCAGCGGCTCCTGAGCTCCTCGGCGTCCGGGCCGCGCCAGTGCGCGGAGCGGACCGCCTCGCCCGACCGCTCCCGCAGGCGCGAGATGCGGTGCGCGGCACGGTCGACGCGATCCGCCTCGAGACGGCCCCGGGCCGTGTCCATCCCGAGCAGCGCTCCTGCGTCTCCCATGACCCACCCCCGTCGACGCACCGACGGCGCCGGTGCTCGCGGTCAGGCTAGGGAGCGGGCCAGGGGCCGGCGGCGGGGGAGGGCGGTGCTGTGGATCCGCGGGGTGTGGGGAGGGACGGTGGTGCCCGCGTCCCAGCCGTCCCTCGTACACTGTTCCGCGTTCCTCCCCGCCCTTCACCCAGGAGCCGCTGTGCCGAGTTCCCCCCGCCCGGGCACGTCCCGCCCGGCCATGTCCCCCGCGCTGCGCGAGGTCTACGCCGCGCTGCTGGAGCGGGCCCCGGAGAACCGGATCGAGCCGGACCTGACGCGCATCCGGCGCGTCATGGAGCTGATGGGCGATCCCCAGAGCTCCTACCGTTCGATCCGCATCGCCGGCACCAACGGCAAGACCACCACCGCCCGGATCCTCGAGCGGATCCTGCGCGAGGCCGGTCTGCGCACGGGGCGCACCACGAGCCCCCACCTCCACTCGCCCACCGAGCGGATCGCGGTCGACGGCGCTCCGATCGACGAGGAGGGCTTCCTCCAGGCGTATCGCGACGTCGAGCCCTTCGCGCAGATCGTCGACGCCGAGTCCGCGGCCGCGGGCGGACCGCCGCTGACCTACTTCGAGTTCCTCACCGCGATGGCCCTGCAGGCCTTCGCCTCCGCCCCGGTGGACGTCGCCGTGGTCGAGACCGGGCTCGGCGGCACCTGGGACGCGACCGGCGCGGTCGACCCCGACGTCGCGGTGATCACCCCCGTCTCGCTGGACCACCAGGAGTACCTCGGCGAGACGATCGCCGAGATCGCGGGGGAGAAGGCCGGGATCCTCACCCCGTCCGCGATCGCGGTCCTCGCCGAGCAGCCCTACCAGGACGCGGCCGACGTGCTGCGCGACCGCGTCGGCGAGCTCGGCGCGGAGGCCTCCGTGGAGGGGCAGCAGATCGGCGTGCTCTCCCGCACCCCGGGCGTGGGCGGGCAGATGCTCTCCCTCCAGGGCATCGCGGGCCGCTACGAGGAGGTGTTCCTGTCCCTGCTCGGCGAGCACCAGGCCCGCAACGCGCTCCTCGCCGTCGCCGCGGCCGAGGCGCTGCTCGGCGGCGGGACCACCCCGCTGGACGGGGAGCTGCTGCAGGCGGCGCTGTCCACCGTCACCTCCCCGGGCCGCGCCGAGGTGGTGCGCCAGGCCCCGACCGTGCTGCTGGACGCCGCCCACAACCCCGCCGGGGCCCTCACCCTCGTCGCGACGGTGCGCGAGAACTTCCGCTTCACCCGCACCGTCGGCGTGGTCGGCATCCTCGAGGAGAAGGACGCCGAGGCGATCCTGGAGGTGCTCGAACCGCTCCTGGACGCCGTGGTCATCACCCGCTCGAGCTCGCCCCGCGCGATCCCCGCGGATCGCCTCGCCGACATCGCTCGCGAGGTCTTCGAGGACGAGGACCGGGTGCTCGAGCAGGAGAGCCTGCCCGATGCGATCCAGATCGCGGTCGACCTCGCCGAGGCCGACGGCGACCAGTTCGGCGGCGTGGTCGTCGCCGGCTCGGTGACCCTCGCCGCCGAGGTGCGGGACCTGCTCGGCGTCCCCGAGGAGGCATGAGCGCGATGGCCCTGGACCTCACCCCGTCCCCCCGCTCCCACGGCGCGCAGCGCATGATCACCGCGACCGTGCTCGTGTGCGAGGCGCTCGTGGTGTTCTTCGCCGTGCTGGTCGCCCACCAGCTCGCCCCCGGGGACCGCGCCCTGACCTGGACCTGGGGGATCGTCACCGCGATCGCGCTGCTGCTGAACGGCGGGCTGCTGAGCCGCGGCGCCTGGGCCTACTGGCTCGCGCTCGCCCTCCAGCTCCCCGTCGTGCTGCTCGGCCTCCAGGTCGGTGCCATGTGGGTGATCGGGGCCGGCTTCGCGGCGATGCTCGCCTACGGGATCGTCAAGGGACGGCAGCTGGACCACGAGAAGGACGCCGTGGACGCGGAGCTGGGCGCCGACGGCGACGCCGAGCACGGCTGACCTGTGGGTACCCTGATCCCATGACCGCACAGCGCACACTCGTCCTGCTCAAGCCCGACGCCGTCCAGCGCAGCCTGCGCGGCGAGATCCTCCGCCGCATCGAGGCCAAGGGCTACGACATCGTCGCTCTCGCCCAGCGCACGGCCACCTCCGAGGAGCTCGCCGCCCACTACGCCGAGCACGAGGGCAAGCCCTTCTACCCCGGCCTCGTGGAGTACATGGGCGCCGCGCCGCTCGTCGCTCTCGTCGTCGAGGGCGTGAACGTCATCGCCGGCTTCCGCTCCCTCGCCGGGGCCACCAACCCCACCCAGGCGACGCCCGGCACCATCCGTGGCGATCTCGCCTGCGAGCAGGACCTCCCCGTCATCCAGAACCTCGTCCACGGCTCCGACTCCGAGGAGTCCGCCGCGCGCGAGATCGGGATCTGGTTCCCCGAGCTCGGCTGACCGCGTCGAGCCCCGACGTCCCCGGGACGCGCCGTCCAGCGCGTTCCCGGGGACGGGCCTGCGGGACGTGCACAATATGGGCATGCAGCTCCCGTTCGTGGTGATCGTGTTCCTGGTCCTGGCCGTGCTCCTCGCCGTCGGGATCCTGGTCGTCGTCGCGATGCCGCACCTGCGCGCCCCGCGCGAGGAGGACGACGGCGCGGTCGCGGAGCATCCGCGCCACCGCTCCCGCACCGGCCGCGGCTGAGTCCCCGCCGCCCCGGGCCGTCGACCGACGACGCGCCACCGGGCATGTCTCCGGCCCGGCACCGAGCATGCCCCGCCCGATCCGGGATCCCCGACGGCCCGGATCGCCGTCGGCCTAGACTGGCTGCTGTCCCCGCCGCATCGCCGGCTTCCCCGACCTCGGAGGTGACCCGTGGATCCCGATGCCCTACTCGCCCTCATCGCAGGAGGCGGCGGTGGTGTCGTCGTGCTCGGCGTCGGTGCCTGGGCCTACATCCGCAGCCGCGGCCGCTCGTCCTCCACGAAGGACTCGGACGCGCCGCCGCGGGACGGCGAGGACGGTGCGAGCTCCTCGTCCGGCACTGCGACCGCGGTCAAGGAGCGTCCCGCCGCCCCGACCTGGGCAGACACCCTCTCGGCCCCCGCGCCGAAGACCGCCGAGCGGCCCCGGGCCGACCAGGAGGGATCAGGGGAGGACGCCGCGCCGGAGAGCACCCCGGTCCAGGACGACCCCTTCGACCAGGAGGCGCCCGATGTCCCGGCCGTGCCCGAGCCCGTCGAGGGCTCCGGGGCCGCGCCGGCCGACGCCGTCGCTCCGGCCGACGCCGCCGCGCCGGCCGACGCCGCTGCTCCGGCACCCGCACCGGGCGGGGCCCCCACCGACGGGGGATCGGCGCAGGAGGACTCCGCCCCCGACGCCGCAGGCGGCGCCGACGCCGCCGGCGCCGCCTCGGTCGAGGAGCCCGCTGCGCCGTCGACGCCCGTCGGCCCGGTCCTGGAGACCCCCGAGGCGCCCGAGAGCCGGATGGTGCGCCTGCGCGAGCGGCTCTCCCGCTCCGGCGCCCTGGGACGCGGCATCCTCACCCTCCTCACCCGTTCCACTGTGGACGAGGGGACGTGGGACGAGATCGAGGAGACGCTGCTGATGGCCGACCTCGGCCCGGCCGCGACCGACGAGATGATCGAGAACCTGAAGCGCCGGATCCAGGTGCTCGGCACGGACGACACGGCCGCCGTGCGCGAGGTGCTGCGCGAGGAGCTCGTCGCCCTCGTCGACCCGGAGCTGGACCGCCGCCTCGCCGCGACCCGCCGCACCGCTCCCGACGGCACCGAGGTCCCCTCCGTGCTCCTCATGGTCGGGGTCAACGGCACCGGGAAGACCACCACGGTCGGCAAGCTGGCCCGCGTGCTCGTCGCCGCGGAACGCTCGGTCGTGCTCGGCGCGGCCGACACCTTCCGCGCCGCCGCCGCCGACCAGCTCGCCACCTGGGGCTCCCGGGTGGGCGTGGACACGGTCCGCTCGGACCGTGACGGGGCCGACCCTGCCGCGGTCGCCTTCGACGCCGTGAGGGCGGGCATCGAGCAGGAGGTCGACGTGGTCATCATCGACACCGCCGGCCGCCTCCAGAACAAGAAGGGCCTGATGGACGAGCTCGGCAAGGTGCGCCGGGTCGCCGAGAAGGGCCTGCACGGCGACGAGGTCGCCGAGGTGCTGCTCGTCATCGACGCGACCACCGGGCAGAACGGCATGCAGCAGGCGAGAGTGTTCTCCGAGGCCGTGCGCATCACCGGCATCGTGCTCACCAAGCTCGACGGCACCGCCAAGGGCGGCATCGTCGTCAACGTCCAGCGCGAGCTCGGCGTGCCCGTGAAGATGGTCGGGCTCGGCGAGGGGATGGACGACCTCACCCCCTTCGACCCGCACGGCTTCGTCGACGCCCTGCTCGAGGGCTGAGCACCCCCGTCGGCCCCGCCCCTCCCGGACGGCCCGGGCGATCCGCGATGATCGCCCGGGCCGTCCCGCGTCTCAGGCGAAGTGGCTCTTGGCGATGATCCCGTGCACGCCGACGGTGCGGTCCACGACCTGGGAGATCGTGAAGTCCGCGGCGGCCGAGAGATAGGCGTAGGCGATCGCACGATCCATGCCGAGCTCCTGCTCCAGGAACTCCAGCGCGTTGACGACGGCGGTGCGCAGGGCGACGTCGAGGTCGCCGCCCTGGCCGTCGACGGAGCCGTCGGGATCGGACAGCCCGATCGGGATCCACGCATCGGCGGTCTCCGCGAAGGGGTAGCGGTGGGCGATCCGTGGGGCCTCCCCGCCGCCCTCCTTGCACACCGTCAGCCGGAACGTCCCCCGCAGCGAGCCCTCCATCGCGGTCAGCGCCACCTCCCCGTCGCCCATCGCATGGTGCGGGTCGCCGACGTAGAACAGGGCACCGGGGGCATTCACCGGCAGGTAGAACGTGGAGCCCGGGCCGAGCAGCCGGATGTCGATGTTGCCGCCCCCGAGGGTCGGCGGGATCGAGTTGGCGGAGGGATCCGTGGGGGAGGAGGCCTCGGCGCGAGCGACGCCCATCATCCCCATGAACGGCCGCAGCGGGAAGCGCGCGGCCCCGCCGTCGAAGGCCATCACCCCGTGACCGTCCTCGATCGGGGTGAACACCGAGACGTTGCCCCAGGCGGTCGGGTCGGCCCCGCCCCGGCCGTCCGTCGGGGCCGGCGGCATCACCTGCTCGGGGGACACGCCCTCCGGCGCGGCGCCGTCGGCGGTGAGCGCGAGAGCGCCCTTGCCGTGCCGGCTGGAGACCACGCCGTAGGGAACGCGAGGAGTGGCCTCGAGGGTCTCGATCCTCAGCACGTCGCCGACCTCGGCGCCCTCGACGGCGATCGGACCGGTCACGACATGGGGGCCGTCGACGGCGAAGTCGCGGGCGGTGCGGTCGTAGTCGGCGGCGATCGCGATCGCGTCCTCGAGCACCGAGCCGGCCTCCACACCGTGCTCGCCGAAGTACGCCAGCGGGTCACGGCCCTGGTCCTCGAGGATCCCCTCGTGGGAGACCGCATCGACCGTGACGGTCTCGCCGGAGCCGATGGTCAGCACCGGCTCGGAGTGGACCGTGGGCACATAGCCCCACATCACCTGGTCCGGCTCCGAGCCGAGGTAGTGGTCGCCGGGGATGCTCCCCACCCCCGGCTGCAGGATCTCCCCGGACCCGGCGGTCGCGGGGTCCCCGGTCGCAGGGCCCCCGTTCGCGCGGTCGCCGGCCGACGGGGCGCAGGCCGACAGCAGCGCGCCGCTCGCCCCGAGGGCCGTGGCGACCTGCAGCATCTGCCGCCGACCCACCCCGCGCCGGAGCGTGTCGGCGGCATGCCGCGCGAAGCGCTCCGAGGCGAGGTCGTCGGTCGGCAGCGTCGTCGTCGATGGGGTCATGGGCGGGATCGTCTCCTCGGGGTCGTCCTCCCCGCAGGGCGGAACGGCGTGCTCCCGCGACGCTGCGGAGGGCTCGGCGGGTGCCGTGGGACGACGCTAGGCGGCGGATCCGCCCCGCCGCCCGTGCCGTCCCGTGTCCCGGAACCGTCGGTCACGGAACGGTCACAGCGCCCCTCCCGCCTAGGTGATCCCCCGCTCCGACCGCACTCTGTGAGAACGGCCCACCCGGCCGTACGGCAGGTCGGTCCCTGGGACCCGGCCGCCGGCCCCGCCACCCTGGAGTCCGCCATGGAGCCTTTCACCCTCGACACGGGAGCGACGGCCTGGATCCTCACCAGTGCCGCCCTCGTGCTCCTCATGACCCCCGGCCTGTCCCTGTTCTACGGGGGCATGGTGCGTGCCCGCACCGTGCTGAACATGATGCTGATGTCCTTCAGCGCCATCGCCGTGGTCGCGATCGCCTGGACCGTCGCCGGATACTCGATCGCCTTCGGCACCGACGTCGGAGGCCTGTTCGGAAGCCCGCTGGAGTTCCTGGGCCTGTCCGGCAGCGACGAGCAGTCGATCCTCGCCGACAGCGGTGTGCCCTTCCTCGTCGCCGCTGGCTTCCAGATGACCTTCGCGATCATCTCCACCGCGCTGATCTCCGGGGCCATCGCCGACCGCGTCAAGCTCGGCACCTGGCTGGTCTTCGCCGCCCTCTGGGTGCTGATCGTGTACGCACCCCTGGCCCACATGGTCTGGGGCGGCGGCCTGCTCAGCGGTGACGGGCCCTTCGCCGCGATCGCCGAGCCCGTCGACTTCGCCGGCGGCACCGTCGTCCACATCAACGCCGGCGTCGCCGGTCTCGTGCTCGCCCTCGTGGTCGGTGCGCGCAAGGGCTTCGGCAAGGAGCCGATGAAGCCCCACAACCTTCCGCTCGTCATGCTCGGCGCCGCGCTGCTGTGGTTCGGCTGGTTCGGATTCAACGGCGGCTCCGCCGGGACCGCCGACGGCACCGCGGGCCTGGCCTGGGTGAACACGACCGTCGCGACCGCCGGCGCCATGCTCGGCTGGGCGCTCGTGGAGCGGATCCGCGACAAGCACGTCACCTCCCTCGGCGTGGCCTCGGGCGTCGTCGCGGGCCTCGTCGCCATCACCCCGGCCGCCGACGCGCTGACCCCGCTCACCTCGATCGTGCTCGGCCTCGCAGCAGGTCTCGCCTGCGCCCTCGCCGTCGGGCTGAAGTACCGCTTCGGCATCGACGACTCGCTGGACGTGGTCGGCGTGCACCTCGTCGGCGGACTCGTCGGCACCATCGGGATCGGCTTCCTCGCCGCGGACGGCGGTCTCCTCCTCGGCGGCGGCGCGAGCCTGCTCCTGGTCCAGACCCTCGTCGCGGTCGTGGCGATGCTGATCTCCGCGGCGCTGACCCTGGCCATCGCGCTGGTGCTGAAGTACACGATGGGCTGGCGCATCCCCGAGGCCGACGAGCGCGCCGGGATCGACATCACCCACCACGCCGAGGCCGGATACGATCTGGTCGGAGCCCTCGCCTCCCGGCGGGAGCGCACCTCGGCCGCCGGCTCCGTCGGCGCCGGAGCCTTCCCGCCCTCCGACCCCGGCCCCGAGCCCCGCAACCAGGCCCCCGGCGACACCCCTGAGGCCGCAGTCCCTGCCGGGACCGACCCCGTCGTCGCCGAGGAGACCACCCGTCCCGCCGTCGCAGGAGAGTCCCGATGAAGCTGATCACCGCGATCATCCAGCCGCACGCCCTGCAGGACGTCACCGACTCCCTGCGCGAGTACGGGGTCACCGGCCTCACGGTCACCGAGGTCGCCGGCTACGGCCGCCAGGGCGGCCACACCGAGGTCTACCGCGGCGCCGAGTACACGATCGACACCATCCCCAAGATCAAGGTCGAGGTGCTGGCCCAGGAGAGCGACGAGGCCGCGATCATCGACCTCGTCCTCGCCGCCTCCCGCACCGGCCGGATCGGGGACGGCAAGATCTGGACCACCGAGGTCGGCACCGTCGTGCGCGTGCGCACCGGAGAACGGGGGGCGGATGCCCTCTGAGGAGCTCTCCTCCCGCCGGATCACCCAGGTGCTCCACGAGGGCTTCGCGGACCCCTCCGCCGGTCCCTCCCGCAGGCTCGCCCAGTCCGACCTCGTCGACGACTGGCTGCGCACCCTGTGGGAGCGGGCCGGCGAGGCCGTGCCCGGACGGGGCAGCGGCGCGGCGCTCGCCGCGATCGGCTCCCTGGGCCGGCGCTCCCTCGGCCCCGCGAGCGACCTCGATCTCGTGCTGCTCGTGGACCCCGCCCGGGTGAGCGGCGAACGGGCCGCCGAGCTCGCCGGAGCGCTGTGGTACCCGATCTGGGACTCCGGCACCTCGCTGGACCACTCGGTGCGCAGCCCCGAGGAGTGCGAGCAGGTCGCCGGCTCCGACCTCCGCGCCGCGATCGCGCTGCTGGACCTGCGCTGCGTGGCCGGGGACGAGGAGCTCGTCGCGGACACCGCCGCCCGGGTGCGCGCGAAGTGGCGGCGCGAGGCCCGACGCCGGGTCGGGGAGGTCGTCGACCTCGCCAAGGGCCGCGACCGACGCTACGGCTCCCTCGCCCACTCCACCGAGCCGAACCTCAAGTCCGACCGCGGCGGGCTGCGCGACGTCACCGTGATCCGCGCGCTCGCCGAGAGCTGGCTGGCCGATCACGACCACGAGGCGGTCGACACCGCCGCCCGGATCCTCCGCGACGCGAGAGATGCCCTCCAGGCCGTCACCGGCGCCTCCGGCACCCGGCTGGGACGCGCCGACCAGGACGCGGTCGCGGCGCTGACCGGGCACGCCACCGCCGACGACCACCACACCGTCCTCGCCGACGCCGCCCGCGCCGTGACCTGGGAGCTGCACCGCACGGTGCGCGCCGCCGAGGCGGCGATCGCGCCGGGCGGCAGCGCCACGCGCGGCACGGGCACCGCCCGTCGGCCCGCCCTCGAGCGCCTCGCGCACGGCGTGATCGTGCAGGCCGGCGAGGTGTCCGTCGACCCGTCCTCGCGGGACCTGCTGCGTGACGTGGCCGCGGTGCGCCACGCGGCGACCACCGGACTGCCGCTCGCCGAGGCGACCCTCGGCCGGATGGCGCAGGCTCCCGTCGCCCCGCTGCTGCCCGCGCAGCGCGACGTGCTCGTCGACGCGCTCGCCGGCGAGCACCTCGCCGACGCCTACGAGGCCCTCGACGTCAAGGGCGTGTTCTCCCTGTGGGTGCCGGGCTGGGCCGAGATCCGCAACCGGCCCCAGCGCTCGGCCGTGCACCGCTTCACCGTGGACCGCCACCAGATCGAGACCGTGCTCGAGGCGCAGCGCTTCCTGCCCCGCGTCAGCCGACCCGACCTGCTGCTGGTCACCGCGCTGCTGCATGACCTGGGCAAGCGGCCCGGGATGCGGGACCACGCCGCCGAGGGCGCGCCGCTCGCCGAGGCCGCGGCCCGGCACCTCGGCTTCGACAAGGCCGACGCGCGCACCATCGGCACCCTCGTGCGCGAGCACCTGACCCTGGTCGGTCTCGCCACCGGACGCGACCTGGCCGACCCCTCGACGCTGCGGGACCTGCTGCGCGCCGTCGACGAGGACCTCGACACCCTCGAGCTGCTGCGAGCCCTCACCGAGGCCGACGCGATCGCCGCCGGGCCCTCGGCCTGGTCGACCTGGCGCGCCGATCTCGTCGACCACCTCACCGGTCTGGGACGCGACGCGCTGCAGGGCACCGCGTCCACGCCCCGCACGCGCCTGGCCCCGCAGCGCTCCGCCCAGGAGGCGGTGCTCGCCGCAGTGCGTCGCAGCGACAGCGCCCAGGTCATCTACCCCGCGCCGCTGGACGACGAGCCGATCTCCCAGCTGTGCCTCGGCGCGCCGGACGGCGCCGGGGTGTTCGCGGCGATGGCGCGGGTGCTGGTGCGACTGCGCCTGGACGTGCACAGCGCCGTGGTCAGCACCCAGGACGGCGTGGCCGTGAACACCTGGTGGGTCACCGGCACGCAGGCGGACCTCCCGCATCCCTCCGTGATGCGCACCGCCCTGGACCGGGAGCTCGCCAGTCGGGACCGGGCCGACGCCCGCGTGCTCGAGCTGCCGCCGGCGCCCCCGCTGCGCACCACCGAGGACACGCCGGTCGTGACCCTGCTGCCCGGTGCCTCGCGCGAGGCGACCGTCGTGCAGGTCAACGCGCGCAACCGCCCCAGCCTCCTGGCCGACGTCGCCGAGGCGATCACGGTCCACGGTCTGCAGGTGCGCAGCGCCCACGTGATGACACTCGGCCGCCGCGCGGTCGACGTGCTCTACCTGACCGACCAGCTCGGCAGGGCCCTGGACCCGCCGAACGTCGGGCGGATCGTCGCGGCCCTCATGGACGCCGCCTCGACCTGAGGGCGCCGGTCGCACGGCATGCCGTCGGGCGTCGCGCCGGCCGGACACGGTGCCGTCCCGGCGCGACGCCGGCACGGCCGCGCACCGGCCCGGTGCCTGCCCGGAGGCTCAGCTCCCCGCGAGCTCGGCGCGCAGGAGCTCCGTCCCCGCGACGAGCGCACGCATCTTGCCCTGAGCGACCGAGCGGGACAGCGGCGCCATGCCGCAGTTCGTGCTCGGGCGGAGCAGGTCGGCGTCCACGACGTCGAGCGCCGCGCGGAGCGTGTCGGCGACCTCCTGCGGGGTCTCGACCCGCGGGTCGGCGACGTCGATCGCGCCGAGCATCACTCCCTTCCCCCGGAGCAGCTCGACGAGCTCGATCGGGACCCGGGATCCTCGGCTCTCCAGGGAGACCGTGTCGATGCTCGAGGTGCGCAGCAGCGGGAAGGTCTTCTCGTACTGCCGCCACTGCGACCCGAGGCTCGCCTTCCAGTCGTTGTTGGCCTTGATGCCGTAGCCGTAGCAGATGTGCACGACCGTCTCGGCGCGCAGCCCCTCGGCCGCACGCTCGAGCACCTCCACGCCCCAGTCCCGCACGTCGTCGAAGAAGACGTTGAAGGCGGGCTCGTCGAACTGGATGATGTCGACGCCCGCCGCCTCGAGCTCCCGCGCCTCCTGGTTGAGCAGGCCAGCGAACTCGCGGGCGAGCTCCTCGCGGCTGCCGTAGTGCGCATCGTAGAGCGTGTCGATCATGGTCATGGGGCCGGGGAGGGCCCACTTGATCGGGCAGTCGGTGAGCGCGCGCAGGGCCGCCGCATCGGCGACGAAGACGGGCCGCTCGCGGCCCACCGGCCCGACGACCGTCGGGACGCTCGCGTCGTAGCGGTCCCGGATCCGCATCGTCTCCCGCCGCGCGAAGTCGACGCCGCTGAGGTGCTCGACGAAGGTGGTGACGAAGTGCTGGCGGGTCTGCTCCCCGTCGCTGATGACGTCGAGGCCGGCGAGGGCCTGCTCGGCGGCGGCCAGGTGCAGCGCGTCGCGTCGGCCCTCGTCCAGCTCCTCGCCCCCGAGCTTCCACGGGGACCACAGCGTCTCGGGCTCGGCGAGCCACGAGGGCTTGGGGAGGCTGCCGACGATCGAGGTGGGCAGGAGGGTGCTCATCGGACGACCTCCTCGGCCAGCCACTGCTCCAGACGCTCCCCGTGGGGCTCGAGGAGCCGCTCCTCGATGAAGCGTCCTTGGGTCACGCCGAGCCGGCTGCGCTCCTCACGGTCGTACACGATCCCCGTGTCGGCGTGGTCGGCGTTGTCCAGGCGGGGCCGGTAGACCTCCCCGGCGGGCTCGTGGGCGTGGTAGATCTCGGGGCGGTAGATCCTCTGGAACGTCTCCATGGTGGCGATCGTGCCGATGAGCGCCAGGTCGGAGTGGTCGGCGAGCAGGTCGCCCTCGAAGTAGAAGGCCAGGGGAGCGACGGCGCCGCGGGGCATGAAGTACCGCACCCGGAGCCCCATCTCCCCGAAGTAGCGGTCGGTCAGGGAGGAGCCGTCCGTGGCGTACTCGACCCCGAGCACGGGATGCGGCTCGCCGATCCGGCGGTAGGTCCGGCTGGTGGAGACGCTGATGCAGACCACGGGCGGACCGGTGAAGCGCTCTCGATAGGCGTCCGAGGCGATGACGCGTCGGAAGAGCCTCCCGTGCAGCGCCCCGAAGTCCTCCGGCACGGCGGGGCCGGACTCCGAGGGGCCCGGGCCGGCGTCCACCGCCCGCTGGTGGGCGGGCAGGCGGACGCTGAAGTCGTGGTCGCGCACGTAGGAGGAGAAGTTGTTCCCGGTGATCCCCGGGAGCCGCGTTCCGGTGGCGCGGTCCAGGATCTGCACATGGAGCATCTCGATCAGCGGGACTCCCGCGCCGTCGCCGGCAGGATCCTCGCCCTCGTGGGTGCCCAGGTGCAGCTGTGCGGAGACGATGTCGAGCTCCACGGCGTAGCGCTCCTCGGCACCGGCGAGCTCGTTCGCGCGGTCGGTGATCATCGACAGCGCGCGGCGGAGGTTCTCGCGGCGGTCGTCCCCGCGGGCCAGATTGGCGAAGTTCGTCGTGATCCGTGAGCCGCTCGCCGGGACGTAGTCCTCGTCGAAGCGGGTCGTGCGGAGGCTGACGGTGAAGTCGGTGGTCATGGTGCGCTCGGTCGTCATGGTGGCTCGAGCGTACGCAGGACGACGCGCCATAGCCTCATCGGGATGCTTGTGTACTCTACATAGGTGCTCCCTATGGCAGGTGCCGGTGCGGGGCTCCTGCGGGCCGTCCCGTGCGGTTCCTAGGCCAGGAGCTCGACCCCGAAGCCCGTGACCACCTCGCGCATCTCTGCGACGAACCGTTCCGCCTGGCCGGTGAGCGGCACCGACGCATGGCCGATCCAGCCGATCTCGATGTGCTCGTCGACGTCGAGGGGCACGGCGATGATCGACGGATCCAGGTCATCGGAGACGATGCCGGTGGAGATCGTGTAGCCGTCCAGGCCGATCATCAGGTTGAAGATCGTGGCCCGATCGCTGACCCGGATGTCCTGCGGCGCGGACCGGGTGGAGAGGATCTCCTCGGCGAAGTAGAAGGAGTTGTCGGTCCCCTGGTCGAAGGTGAGCCGGGGCAGGTGCTCGAGGTCCTGGAGGGTGACGCGTCGGCGCGAGGCGAGCGGGTTCGTCCGGGCGACGAAGATGTGCGGGCTCGCCAGGAACAGCGGCGTGAAGGCGAGCTCGGAGTCCCGCAGCAGCTTGTCGATGACCTTGCGGTTGAAGTCGCTGCGGTAGAGGATGCCGATCTCGCTGCGCAGCGTCCGCACGTCCTCGATGATGTCCGCGGTGCGGGTCTCGCGCAGCGTGAACGCGTACTCCGACGCCTGCGAGGCCTTCACCATGCGGACGAACGCCTCCACCACGAAGGAGTAGTGCTGCGCGGAGACGGCCAGCAGCCGGCGGGACGGGGGGCGTCCGAGATAGTGGTGCTCGAGCAGCTCGGCCTGCTCCACCACCTGGCGGGCATAGCCGAGGAACTCGACGCCGTCCTCGGTGAGGGCCGCCCCGCGCACGGAGCGACGCAGGAGGACACGCCCCGCGCGACGCTCGAGGTCCTTCATCGCCGCGGACATCGTCGGCTGGGACACACGGAGCAGGTCCGCGGCTGCGGTGATGGAGCCCTCCGCGGCGACCTCGACGAAGTACCGCAGCTGCTGCAGCGTGATCCCGTGCGCCGTCCCGACGTCACCGCGTGCCATCGACGAAGGCTATCCCACCGCGGGCGGCCTCCGGCCGGGCGCCGTGCCGGGCAGGGTGTCGGTTCTCTCGCGTGGGCCGCGCCTCCCGGCCTCGGCGCTCCCCGCCCGGCGCACTACACTGGGGCGGTCCGTTCGACCTAGGGGAAGCGCTTCGTGTTCAACAACCTCTCCGATCGCATCACAGAGTCGCTCAAGGGCCTGCGTGGCCACGGCCGCCTCAGCGAGGCGGACGTCGACAAGACGATCCGCGAGATCCGTCGGGCCCTGCTCGACGCCGACGTCGCGGTGTCGGTGGTGCGCACCTTCACCGCCGCGGTGCGCGAGCGCGCCCTCGGCGAGGAGGTCTCCAAGGCTCTCAACCCCGCCCAGCAGGTCGTCAAGATCGTCAATGACGAGCTGGTGCAGGTGCTCGGCGGCGAGGCCCGCGAGCTGCACTGGTCCAAGAACCCGCCCACCGTCATCATGCTCGCCGGCCTCCAGGGCGCCGGCAAGACGACCCTCGCGGGCAAGCTCGCGACGTGGATGAAGGCCGAGGGGCACACCCCGCTGCTGATCGCCGCGGACCTCCAGCGTCCCAACGCAGTGAACCAGCTGCAGATCGTCGGCGAGCGCGCGGGCGTGCCCGTCTTCGCCCCCGAGCCCGGCAACGGCGTGGGCGACCCGGTGCTCGTCGCGATGAACGGCGTCTCCACCGCGCAGTTCCAGCAGCACGACGTGGTCATCGTCGACACGGCCGGCCGCCTCGGCATCGACGAGGAGATGATGCAGCAGGCGCGGGACATCCGCGACGCGGTGAACCCGCACGAGACCCTCTTCGTGGTCGACGCGATGATCGGCCAGGACGCGGCCCGGGTCGCCGAGGCGTTCCGCGACGGCGTCGGCTTCAGCGGCGTGGTCCTGTCCAAGCTCGACGGCGACGCCCGCGGCGGCGCGGCGCTGTCCATCACCGGCGTCACCGAGCGCCCGATCCTCTTCGCCTCCACCGGCGAGAGCCTCGACGACTTCGAGCGCTTCCATCCGGACCGGATGGCCGGCCGCATCCTCGACATGGGCGACGTCCTCACCCTCATCGAGCAGGCGGAGAAGGCCTTCGACCAGAAGGAGGCCGAGAAGACCGCGGCCAAGCTCGCCTCGGGGGAGGACTTCACCCTCGACGACTTCCTGAACCAGATGCAGCAGCTCAAGAGCATGGGCAGCATCAAGAAGATGCTCGGCATGCTGCCGAACATGGGCCAGTACCGCGAGGCGCTCGACAACTTCGACGAGGCCGAGATCGGCAGGGTCGAGGCGATCATCCGCTCGATGACGCCCGAGGAGCGCAGCAACCCCAAGGTCATCAACGGCTCGCGCCGCAACCGCATCGCCAAGGGCTCCGGCACCACCGTCCAGCAGATCAACCAGCTGCTCGAACGCTTCAAGCAGGCCCAGCAGATGATGCGCACGATGGGCCGCGGCATGGCCGGCGGCGGCGGCATGCCGGGCATGCCCGGCGGTCCCGGCATGGGCATGGGCAAGAAGTCGCGCGGCAAGCAGGCCCCTCAGCGGCCCCAGGGCAAGAAGTCCAAGTCGAAGAACCCCGCCAAGGCAGCGCGCGAGCAGGCCGAGGCCGCCAGGCGCGCCGCCGAGGGCGGCCAGGGCACGGGCGGTTCGGCCTTCGGCGGCGGAGCCCAGCAGGGCGGTCAGCCGGACCTGTCCGACTTCGACCCCAGCCAGCTCCCGCCGGAGATGCAGAAGCTCCTCGGCGGGAAGTGACACCGGCAGGTCGATCGACGTTCCGAGCCGCTTCACCCAGGTCGATCGACGATCTGAGCCGCTTCACCCAGGTCGATTGGCGTTCTGACCCACTTCTCGCAGGTGGATCGACGATCTGACCCACAAACCTGGCTCGACTCGTCGAACAACTCGCCGTGAGTGGCTCGAATCGTTGAACGACTCGCCGCGACCGGTGCGGATCGTCGATCCCTCTGCCGTGAGTGGTGCGGATCGTCGATCAAGCTGCCTCGACCGGTGCGGATCGTCGATCAGGGGGCCGTGGCGGGTGCTGAGCGTCGATCAGCTGGCCGTCGTCGTCGAGGATGCGCTCGCAGGCGTCGCCCGCCCTGTCGTCTCCTCCCCAGGGCAGGACCGTCCACATCCTTGCTGCGACCCGTCCCGTGCGACGACCCTGTCGCTACGGTCCCGGGCATGGGACTGAGACCGGAGGACCTCGAGCGCGGGGCGGTGCATCGCCGGGCGTGGCTGCTCGCGCAGGGGATGCACTCGAGGCATCTCACCTCGGCCGCGATGACGCGCGTGCTGCCCGGATGCTTCACACGTGCCGATCATCCGGCCGACCTGCGGAGCGTCGTGCTCGCCGCGCAGGAGCTGGTCGGAGTGCCGTCGGCGGCGAGCGGAGCCACCGCCGCGGAGCTGTTCGGCGTGCGGCTGCCGCATCGGGCGACGCGAGCGGGACGCGCGGCCGTCCACCTCGATGTCGAGGAGGGGAGCGCTCCCCGACGCACCCCACTGCTCGTCATCCATCGTCGACGCTCCTCCAGGACTCTGCGCCTCCACGGCGTGACGATGGTGGAGCCGCTGACCGCGCTGCAGCAGATCGCCGGTCGCCTCACCCACGAGGAGCTCGTCGTGGCCGTGGACTCGCTGGTCGCGGATCGCTTCGGCACGGTGTCCCGGTTCGAGCTCCGTGAGGTGCGGCGACGGGTCGCGCAGGCACGGGGACAGGGCGCGGCGCGACTCCGCGCCGCGGTCGACGACGCCCGTGAACGTGTCTGGTCGGTGCGGGAGACGCACATGCACCTGCTGCTCCGCCGACACGGGCTCCTCCCTCCGTCGATGAACCACCAGGTCATCGACCCTGTCACGGGCATCGCCTACTACGTGGACCTCGCCTACCCGCGTGAGCGCATCGCGATCGAGTACGACGGGACGGAGCATCTCACCGATGCGGATCGGGTGAAGCGGGACCATCGCAAGAGCGCCGTCCTGCACGCCGAGGGGTGGACCGTGATCCGGGTGTACGCGGAGGACCTCCACGAGCCGAGCGATCTCCTCGCCCGCCTGGCCCACGCCTTCGCCGCCTCGACGACCCCCGCCTCGATAGGCTCGCGGGCATGAGCACCGCCGCCGCTGCCGACGCCCCCGCCCCGATCCTCCACCTGCGCGGACCGATCCTGCTCGGTGCCGAGGAGGAGCGAGTCGGCGCCTGGGTCGTCGGGGGCAGGATCCATCACGAGAAGCCCGAGCTGCCTGCCGGCGCCGAGGTCCTCGAGCTCGACGGCCACGTCGTCCCCGGCCTCGCCGACCTCCACTGCCACCTGGGGATCGCCGACGGGGGAGGGGGCACCACCCTGGCCGAGGCGCGGGAGCAGGCGCTCGTCGACCGGGGCACCGGGGTGCTGCTGATCCGCGACGCGGGCTCCATCATCGACAACTCGCCGCTCCAGCAGCAGGACGATCTGCCCCGCCTGTTCCGCTGCGGCCGGCACCTCGCCCGCACCCGCCGCTACCTCCTCGGGTACGCGGACGAGGTCGAGCCCGAGGACCTGCCCGCCGCCGTCACCCGCGAGGCCGGCCGCGGCGACGGCTGGGTGAAGCTCGTGGGCGACTGGATCGACCGCGGCGCGGGCGACCTCGCCCCGTGCTGGGACGCGCAGGACTTCGCCGCCGCGGCCGCGGCGGCCCATGCCGCAGGCGCCCGGATCACCACGCACACCTTCGACGAGGAGACCCTCCCGCTCGTGCTCGATGCGGGCTTCGACTGCCTCGAGCACGCCACCGGCCTGACCGATGCGACCATCGCGCGCGTCGCCGAGGCGGGCGTTCCGGTGGTGACCACCCTGGTCAACGTCGACGAGTTCGAGACGTACGCGTCCCAGGGCGAGCGGAAGTTCCCCGCCTACGCCGCGCACATGCGCCGCCTGCGCGAGACCCGCTACGAGCGCACCCGGAACGCGCACGACGCCGGGGTGCAGCTGCTGGTGGGCAGCGACTCCGGGGGAGTGCTCGGCCACGGGATCATCCACGACGAGCTCGACGAGCTCGCCGCCGCCGGACTCACCGGCACCGAGATCCTCGAGGCGGCCGCCTGGGCGCCGCGCCGCTTCCTCGGGGTGCCCGGGCTCGAGGACGGCGCGCCCGCCGATCTGCTCGTCGTGCCCGGGGACCCGCGCACCGATCACCGTCTCCTGCGCGCGCGGAGCCACGTGGTGCTCGGAGGCCGGGTCCTGAGCTGACCGCGGGCCCGCACCGGGAGCGACGGCCGGGCACAGGGCAGTCCTCCGCCCCCCCCGCGCGGCCTCGGCACGACCTCGCCCGGCGCTGCGGCTCACCGCCCATCGCTGCGCCTCCCTGTCATCCCTGTCATCGCGGCGGACGAAACGGACGGAGCGGACGATCTCGCGCCGATCCGGTGACCGGAGTCCTCCGCCGGGCCGCCCAGCCGCTACCGTGCGGGAATGCACTCCGACGACGCAGCGCAGCCCGACGCGCCCGGCCCCGACGCTCCCGGCCCCGCCCCCGATGCGGCGGGGGAGGACGCGGCCCGGCCCCGCTGGAAGCTCGTCGGCCCCGGACTCGTCGTCGCCGCGACCGGCATCGGCGCGGGCGACCTCGTGGCGACGCTGGTCGCCGGCTCCCGCTACGGCTACGCCCTGCTGTGGGCCGCGATCGCCGGCGTGATCATCAAGATCGTCCTGGTCGAGGGCGCCGGGCGCTGGACGCTCGCCACCGGCCACTCGATCTTCGAGGGCTGGCGGCGCGTGGGCCGATGGACCTCGTGGTACTTCGGGCCGTACATCATGATCTGGGGCTTCGTGTACGGCGCGACCGCGATGAGCGCCTCCGCGCTGCCGCTCGCGGCCCTCGTCCCGCAGCTTCCCGTGCTCGGGGACATCGGCTGGATCGCCGGGATGCCCTTCATCGTCTACGCGATCCTCTCGGGTCTGATCGGTGCCGGTCTGGTGTGGGCGGGTCGCTACCACGCGCTCGAGAAGATCGTCGCGGTGCTGGTCGGCGTCATGTTCCTGACCGTGGTCGGCGCGGCGGTGGTCACCCTCCCGAACCTGGGCGAGGTGCTGGGCGGGCTCGTGCCCCGCATCCCCGAGGGCGGTCTCATCTACACCCTGTCCATCGCCGGCGGCGTCGGCGGCACGATCACCCTGGCGGCCTACGGGTACTGGCTGAAGGAGAAGGGCTGGTCCACCCCGCGCTGGATGCGGGTGATGCGGATCGACAATGCGATGGCCTACGTCATCTCGGGCATCTTCGTGGTCGCGATGCTGATCGTCGGCGCCGAGCTGCTGTACTCCTCCTCGATCGCGATCGACGAGGGCGACCGCGGGTTGCTGGACCTCTCCGAGGTGCTCGCCTCCCGCTACGGCACCGCGTTCAGCTGGATGTTCCTGATCGGCTTCTGGGCCTCGTCCTTCTCCTCGGTGCTGGGCGTGTGGAACGGCGTCTCGGTGATGTTCGCGGACTTCTGGGGCCATGTGCGCAGCAAGCCGGAGGGCCACCCGGACCGTCGGATCGGCGGGAAGTACTACCGCTTCTACATCCTCTGGCTCACCTTCCCGCCGATGCTGCTGCTCCTGCTGGGACGCCCGGTGCAGGTGATCATCGCCTACGGCGTGCTCGGCGCGTTCTTCATGCCCTTCCTCGCCATCACGCTGCTGGTGCTGATGAACTCCCGCCACATGCCCGAGCGGTGGCGCAACGGTCCGCTGCTGAACATCGCGCTCGGCGTGGTGACGCTGCTGTTCGTGGTGCTCGGCGCGAACCAGCTGATCGGCGCGTTCTCCGGCTGAGGCCGACGCGCAGGTCCCGCGCCGACGCGCCGGGCCGGTCCCGGCCCTCTCGTCCCGTGTGCCCCGCCGCACAGGGGCCGGGGTGGAACGGAGCCGGGGAGAGCTGGCATAATCGTCGCCTGTATGCGTCCGGGCCGGCCCTCTACCCGCCCGGGAGCGACACCCCGAGGACCGTCAGCGCCCGCATCACCCCACAGGCTGCGGCGGGACTCACCCGAACATCCCTGAAGGAGAGTCCACCCACGTGGCTGTCAAGATCCGTCTGAAGCGCATGGGCAAGATCCGTGCACCGTTCTACCGTGTCGTGGTCGCCGATTCGCGCAAGAAGCGCGACGGCGCCGTGATCGAGGAGATCGGCAAGTACCACCCCACCGAGAACCCCTCGTTCATCGAGATCGAGTCCGAGCGTGCGCAGTACTGGCTCGGCGTCGGCGCGCAGCCGACCGAGCAGGTCACCGCGCTGCTGAAGGTCACCGGCGACTGGGCGAAGTTCAAGGGCGAGGGCGACGCCGCCGGCTCCCTGAAGACCGCCGAGGCGAAGAGGTCCACCGAGGAGCTCATCGCCGAGGCCGACAAGGCCGCCACCGAGTCCCGCGACGGCGCGAAGAAGGCCAAGGGCGCCAAGGACGCCGAGACGGTCGAGCCCGGCTCCGAGGAGGCCCCGGCCGAGGGTGAGACCACCGAGTCCGCCGACGCCGCGGCGACCGACGAGGCCTGAGATGAGCGCCCGCGCCGAAGCGCTCGATCATCTGGTCCGCGGGATCGTCGACGATCCGGACGCCGTGCGCGTCACGGAGAAGTCCACCCGCCGCGGCCCGCTGCTCGAGGTCCGGGTCGGCGCCGCCGACCTGGGCCGCGTGATCGGCCGGTCCGGCCGCACCGCCCGTGCCCTCCGCACGGTCACCGCGGCCCTCTCCGAGGACGACGTGCGAGTCGACATCGTCGACGTCGACCGTCGCTGAGGTGCCCCGCAGGATCCTGAGGAGCGGCGCTGCCGAGCGGACCGAGAGGTCCCGGCAGCGCCGCTCCTCGTCGTCCGGCGAGCGTCCCGGCGGGAGCCGTCGCCTCCGCGCCGTCGCCACGCTGGCGGGGCTCGCGATCGCACTCGCCGGCTGCACGGCCGACGGCGGGACGCCCGTCCCCGCGGAGCCGACGGCCACCGTGGCGCCTTCCGCGCAGGGACGCGCCGACCCCGCCCTCGCCGCGGCCTGCGGCGGGTTCTGGGGCGATCCCGACTACTCCGGGCCCCTCTCCCGAGAGGTGCTGGACCGCGCAGGCAGCGCCGCGCAGATCGGCCCCTCCGACCCCGGTTTCTATGCCATGACCGGTGACGATGTCGAGCGCCTCTTCGAGGACGCCCCGCAGGAGGCGCGCAGCGCCGCCGGGACACTCGCCGACTGGTTCCGCAGCGAGCCCGAGCGCGGCGCCGACGCCGACCTCGACGCCTTCGCCGCCGCCTGGTCGGACGTGGCCGACACCTGCCGGGACGTCTCCGCGGCGGCGCTCTGGGCCGCCGGGGCGGGGCAGGACGGCACCAAGCCCGCCGCCCTCGTGTGCGCGGACGTCTTCGACACCCCCGGCACCCTCACCCACTTCGCGAACTCGAACGTGCTCACCTCCAACATGTTCAAGCTCGTCGGCCTCTCGCCGCGCGAGGTCCCCGCCGGCCGCACCGACGAGCTCCGCGCCACCGCCGAGCTGCTGGCGGCGCAGATCGCCGCGGTCGACGACGACGCCGTGCGCGCCGCCCTGGAGCAGGTCCGCGCCCCCTTCGCCGACGCCCTGGACGGCGATACCTGGTCCGACGGTCTCCAGGGGCCGCTCGACCGTCTTTCCGGGGCCTGTGCTGATCAGGGCTTCCACGCCCCGGCCCCCGCCGAGGAGGGCGGCGGTGCCGTCGTCGGCGCGAGCCTCCCCGCCCCGGGCCGCGCCGCCGCCCTCGACGAGGATCCTCCCGACCTCTCCTCCCGCCCCTCCGTCCCCCTCCCCGACCTCTCGAACGGAGCCACCGCATGAGCACCCTCGACGTGATCGTCGCGACCATCGGCCGAGCCCACGGCCTGCGGGGCGAGGTCGCCCTCGTCCTGCGCACCGACCAGCCCGAGGAGCGGCTGCGCACCGGGACGAGCTTCGAGGCGGAGACCGCGGACGGTCCCCGGACCCTCACCGTCGGCCGCACCCGCCTCCAGCAGGACCGCTGGTACGTGAGCTTCGACGAGGTCACGGACCGCACCGACGCGGAGTCGCTGCGCGGCGTGGACCTCGAGATCGCGGTCGACGCCGAGGGGGAGGCCGACGAGGACCCCGACGCCTGGTACCCCGCGCAGCTCAAGGGCCTCGCCGTCCGCCACGTCGACGGACGCGAGCTCGGCGTCGTCGCGGGAGTGGACCACTATCCGGCGCAGGACCTGCTGGTCGTGCGCACACCGGACCGGCGTCGTGTGCAGCTGCCCCTGGTCGAGCAGCTCGTGCCCGAGGTCGACCTCGCCGCAGGCATGGTGATCGCCGACCCGCCCGGCGGGCTGTTCGACGCCCTGCCCGAGGACGAGCAGGGCCCCGAGCCCGAGACCTCCGGGCCCGCAGGGACGGAGCGCTGAGTCCGCCGTGCGCATCGACGTCCTGACGATCTTCCCCGAGTACCTCGCGCCGCTCGAGCTCTCCCTCATCGGGAAGGCCCGCCGCGACGGGCTCGTGGACCTGCACGTCCACGACCTGCGCGCGTGGACCCACGACCGGCACCGCACGGTGGACGACACCCCGCTCGGCGGCGGCGCCGGCATGGTGATGAAGCCCGAGCCGTGGGCGGAGGCCTTCGCCGCCGTGCGTGACCAGGGGCAGGCGGTGCTCGGCGAGGACACCGAGCCGCTGATCATCTTCCCGAATCCCGCCGGAACGCCCTTCGCGCAGTCCACGGCGCAGGAGTGGTCGCAGTGCGAGTGGCTGATCCTGGCCTGCGGCCGCTACGAGGGCATCGACGAAAGGGTCTACGAGCACCTCGCCGACATCGGCTGCGAGGTGCACCTCGCCTCCCTCGGCGACTACGTCCTCAACGGCGGCGAGGTCGCGGTGCTCGCGATCACCGAGGCCGTGGTGCGGCTGGTCCCCGGCGTGGTCGGCAACGCGGCGTCCCTCGTGGAGGAGTCCCATTCCGAGGGGCTGCTCGAGTACCCGCTCTACACCCGTCCCGCACGCTGGGAGGACCCCGCCGGCGTCGTGCGCGAGGCCCCTGCGATCCTGCTCTCCGGCGACCATGCGAAGATCGCGGCCTGGCGGCACGAGCAGTCCGTCGAGCGCACGCGGCGGCGACGCCCCGATCTGCTCGGCGAGGCCTGAGGCGAGGGCCCGGACGAGCGCCGGCACGGACGACGGCGATGGCCCGTCCGCGGCCCCGGCAGGGCGCGACGGCACGGCCGCCGGTGCCGGACGTGAGCGATCCGACAGCCCTGTGCGGTGATCACCGGCACGAACGCGTCAGTGCGGACTTGCCGCACCTCCGGTGCGCTGGCAGAATGTCCCCTCGTGCGCACCGCGCGCCTCTCTGCCTCAGGGGAGGGCGCTTCACGCGGTCGGGCAGATCCGTGGCGATGGGAGTCGCCGCCAGAGGCCCAGCACACCGGCACGGGGGAGACCTGTTCTCGTCCCCGCCGGATCGACGGTTCCTGACGGGCCGCCCCACGGGCGGTCCCGCGAACGAGGCCGACCGACCTGAGGCGGAGGCCAGGAGAGAGACATGCAGAAGCTCGACGAGCTCGACAAGGCGTCGCTGCGCGACGACATCCCCGCCTTCCGCGCCGGCGACAACGTCAAGGTGCACGTGAAGGTCATCGAGGGCAACCGCTCCCGGATCCAGGTCTTCCAGGGCTACGTCATCGGCCGTCAGGGCCACGGCGTGGGCGAGACCTTCCGCGTCCGCAAGATCTCCTTCGGCGTCGGCGTGGAGCGCGTGTTCCCCGTGCACGCCCCGACGGTGGACAGGGTCGAGGTCGTCACCCGCGGTGACGTCCGCCGCGCGAAGCTGTACTACCTGCGCAAGCTCACGGGCAAGAAGGCCCGCATCAAGGAGAAGCGCGACCACTCCTGATCCGATCCGGATCCCAGGATGACCCGCCCGAGCGCGGATCGACGGCGACGGCCCCACCCGGTGGTGGCCGTCGCCGTCTGCGTCGTGCTGGCGCTGCTCGCCGTGCTCGCCGTGCGGCACTTCGTGGTCCAGCCCTTCCGGGTCCCGTCGGCCTCCATGTCCCCGACCCTCGAGGCGGGGGACGTGCTCCTCGCCGACCGCAGCACGGCCGGCACCGCCGAGCGCGGCCAGGTCGTGGTCTTCGACGGCAGCGGCTACTTCACCCCGTCCTCGGCCGACGGGGGCCGCTACTGGGTCAAGCGGGTCATCGCTGTGGGCGGCGACAGCATCTCCTGCTGCGGGGAGGACGGGGCGCTGCTGCTGAACGGCGAGGAGCTCGCGGAGCCCTACCTGCCCGCGGGCACCGCGCCGAGCACCACTGAGTTCGACCTCGTCGTCCCTGAGGGGCGCATGTTCGTGCTCGGCGACAACCGCGCCGACTCCACCGATTCCCGCCATCTGCTCGGCGCGCCGGGCGGCGGGATGATCCCCGTGGACCGCGTGCGGGGGGAGGTCGAGCGGATCGTGTGGCCACCGCCTCGCGGCGGCACGCTCTGAGACCCAGGTCCAGCGGCTATCCTTGCCGCGATGAATGCGTCCGACGAGAACCGCCGAGCTGTGTCCCCCGCCGAGGACCCCGCTCCTGCCGAGGACGCCGCGGCCGCGACGGCCCCGCCGGAGGGGCCTGCTCCGGAGGGTGATGACGCCCCCGCGCAGGAGGGCCGCTCCCACCGCCGCCGACAGCGGATGCCGCTGTGGCTCGACACGCTCGTGACGATGGTGGTGGCACTGGTCATCGCGGTGCTCGTCAAGACCTTCCTCATCCAGCCGTTCTACATCCCCTCGGCGTCGATGAACCCCACCCTGCTGGAGGACGACAAGATCATCGTCTCCAAGCTGAGCCCCGGCGTCTTCGACCTCGAGCGCGGCGACGTGATCGTCTTCGAGGATCCGGCGGACTGGATCCCCGGCGACGTCACCGAGAACCCGACCCCGCGGGTCCGGCTGATGATGGCGCTGTCCCTCGTGGGGCTCGCCCCCGACCCCTCCCAGGACCACCTGGTCAAGCGCCTGATCGGCCTTCCCGGGGATCACGTGGCCTGCGAGGAGAAGGGTGCCGCGCTGCAGGTCAACGGCACGACGCTCGAGGAGCCGTACATCAACCCGGAGACTCCCGCCTGCCAGGCGGCCTTCGACGTCACGGTCCCCGACGACAAGGTCTGGGTGATGGGCGACAACCGGTACGCCTCCGCGGACTCGGCGTACCACGAGGTCCACGGGGACGGCGGCTTCGTCGACGAGTCGGACATCACCGGCCGCGCCGAGGTCGTCTTCTGGCCCGCGAGCCGCTGGAGCGGCCTCGGGGACGGCACCGACGCCTTCGCCGACGTGCCCGACCAGCCGTGACCGCCCCCGCACCGACCCTCGACCTCGAACGCGAGCTCGCCCGACGCAGCGGCCCCGGCCGACGCGTCGTGGTGGGGCTGGACGAGGTGGGCCGCGGTGCCCTCGCCGGTCCGGTCGCCGTCGGCGCGGTCGCCGTGGCGATCACCGATGGGCAGGTCGTCCCGCTCCCCGACGGGGTGCGGGACTCCAAGAAGCTCACCGCCCGCCGCCGCGAGGCGCTCGTCGACCCGATCCGCGAGGCGGCCCTCGCCGGTGCCGTGGGATGGGCCGAGGCCGCCGAGATCGACGAGATCGGGATCATGCCCGCCCTGACCCGGGCCGCGCTGCGCGCCCTGGAGGGCCTCGGCGTCGAGGCCGACGCGCTCCTGCTCGACGGGGACGTCGACGTGCTCACCCCGGCCCTGACCGCGGCGGAGCGCCCCGCACCGCTGGTGCAGCTGCGGGTCGCCGCCGACCGCGACTGCGCGAGCGTCTCCGCGGCGAGCATCATGGCCAAGGTCGCGCGGGACGCGCGGATGGTCGCGCTCCATGAGGAGGCCCCCGAGTACGGATGGGCCTCGAACAAGGGCTACGGCGCCGCCGTGCACCGCACCGCGATCGACCGGATCGGCGTGCACGAGCATCATCGGCGCAGCTGGCGGCTCGGCTCCGCACCCGCCGCCGGTCGGTCCGCTCCTGCCGGCCGGCCCGCTCCGGGGACGCGCCCCGCGGTGACCGCGGCGGCTCCCGACGCGGGTGCGCGGATCCCCGCGACGGTCACCGGTCCGGGCACCGGCCCGGCTGGCGTACTGTGGGAGGGCCCGTGGAGCACGCAGGACGAGGAGGAGCGCCGATGAGCAGCCAGGATCTCGAGAACTACGAGTCCGATCTCGAGCTCCAGCTCTTCCGCGAGTACCGCGACGTGGTCAGCCTGTTCACCTACGTCGTCGAGACCGAGCGTCGGTTCTACCTGGCCAATCAGGTGGACCTCCAGGTCCGCTCCGGCGGCGGTGAGGTGTTCTACGAGCTGCGGCTGGCGGACGTGTGGGTCTGGGACATCTACCGCTCCAACCGCTTCGTGCGCTCGGTGCGGGTGGTGACCTTCAAGGACGTCAACATCGAGGAGCTCAACAAGCAGGACCTCTCCCTGCCCTGAGGCCGCGTCGCGACACGGCGACCTCTCCTCCCCAGACCCCCTGCGTCCCCAGGATCGCCTGGCCGCTTCCCCGCACGGGCCCCTCCGACGAGGCTGACGGGCATGAACAGCCTCGCCTCCGCCTCCGGCATCCCCTCGCCCGCCTTCGCCGTCGACCGGCCCCGCCCGGCCCCGGATCCACGAGGTGTGCGGGGGATGACCACCCTCGAGCTCGGCCGCGCCGGCGAGGACCTCGCCGCCGACCACCTCGTCGCCTGCGGCTGGCAGATCGTGGAGCGGAACCTGCGGCTGGCCCAGGGGGAGCTCGACATCGTGGCCCTCGCGCACACCACGCTGGTGTTCGTCGAGGTCAAGACCCGCCGCTCCTTCGTCGCCGGGGTGCCGCAAGCCGCCGTGACCCCGGCGAAGCTGCGCCGGCTGCGGCGACTCGCGGGGGAGTACCTGATGGAGCGGGCGACCCCGCACCGCGATGTGCGGATCGACGTGATCGCCGTGCATGCCCATCTCGATGGGGTCCTCTCCCTCGAGCACCTCGAAGGGGTGCACTGACATGGGCCAGGCGCGCACGCTCTCGATCAGCCTCATCGGGCTCGAGGGCACCCTGGTCGAGGTCGAGGCCGACGTCTCTCCGGGCCTGCCCGCGTTCTCGCTCGTGGGCCTGCCGGACTCCTCGACCCTGCAGGCGCGCGACCGCGTCCGTGCCGCGTCCGCACGCAGCGGCCGCCACCTCGCCCAGCGCCGGATCACCGTCAACATGACGCCGGCCTGGCAGCCCAAGCACGGCTCCGGATTCGACCTCGCGATCGCCCTCGCGGTGATCGACGCCCAGGGCGATCTGCGCACCCACGTCCCCACCGACACCGTCCTGCTGGGCGAGCTCGGGCTCGACGGCCGTCTGCGCCCCGTCCCCGGCGTGCTGCCCGCGCTGCTCGCCGCCCGTGCCCTCGGGCTGTCCCGGGCCGTCGTCCCCGAGGAGAACCTCGCCGAGGCGCGCCTGGTGCAGGGCCTCGACGTCGATGCCGCCCCCGACCTCGCCACGCTCCTGCACCGCTTCGGCGCCGACGTCCCGCCCGCCCCGGCCCGGGAGCCGCTCCCCGTCGCCGCCGCGACCGTCGAGCCCGGGGCCGGTCACGTGCCAGACTTCGCGGACGTGGTGGGCCAGGCGGAGGCGCGCCGAGCTGCCGAGGTCGCCGCGGCCGGGGCCCATCACCTGCTCCTGATCGGCCCGCCCGGCGCGGGCAAGACGATGATCGCCTCGCGCCTGCCGGGCATCCTGCCCGGGCTGAGCCCCGAGGACGCCCTCGACGTCTCCGCCGTCCACTCCCTCGACGGTCGCTTCGACGCCCGGGACGGGCTCCTGCGCACCCCGCCCCTGGAGAGCCCCCACCACACGGCCACCGCGGCCGCGGTGGTCGGCGGGGGCGGCGGCCTCGCCCGGCCGGGCGCGATCTCCCGGGCCCACGGCGGAGTGCTCTTCCTGGACGAGGCGCCCGAGTTCCCCTCCCGAGTGCTCGAGGCGCTGCGCGAACCCCTCGAGACCGGTGACATCACCCTGCACCGCGCCCGTGGCGTGACCCGCTACCCGGCCCGCTTCCAGCTCGTCCTGGCCGCGAACCCCTGCCCCTGCGGGAAATCCTGGGGCAAGGGCACGGGCTGCTCCTGCACCGCTCTGCAGCGGCGCCGCTATCTCTCCCGGCTCTCCGGGCCGGTGCTGGACCGGATCGACATGCGCGTGGACGTGGGCCCGGTGGACCTCCAGCGCAGCGGCGCCGATCCCGCGGAGCGGAGCGCGACGATCGCCGAACGCGTCGCCCGGGCACGCAGGCGACAGGCCGCGCGATATGCGGGACGGGGGTGGAGCACCAACGCCCACCTCCCCGGGCCGCTGCTGCGCACCGAGTTCTCCCCCGAGGAGGCGGACCTCGCCCTCCTGCGGCACTCGCACAGCCAGGGCCGGCTCACCCTGCGCGGCTACGATCGCGTGCTGCGCCTGGCCTGGACGCTCGCCGACCTCGACGACGCCGATCGTCCCGAGGCGCTCCACATCGGCGAGGCCCTGACCCTGCGACAGGGGGAGGCACGATGAGCACCCGCCCCCACGCAGAGGGCGAGGGTGCACAGCGCGACGGCTCCGGCTCCCGCGACGGCTCCGGCTCCCGCGTCGGCTCCGGCTCCCGAGACGACCGCGCCCTCCCCGGGGCCGAGGCCGAGCGCCGCGCCCGCGTCACCTGGTCGCTCCTGGCCGAGCCGTCCGACGCGGTCGCCCTCCTGGCCCGGGAGAGGATCGGTCCGGTCGCCGCGCTCGAGCTCGCCCGGCAGGCCACCGCCTCGGAGCTGCTGGCCGGGCTGGACGGTGAGATTCCGACCCAGGCGGCCGAACCCGCCGCGGGGTCTCCCCACGCCCGCGCCGCACGGGCTCTGGAGCGCTGGCGGGGACGGCTCGCCGCGGTCGACGTGGAGCACGTCCTCGAGGACGCGGCGCGCCGCAGGATCCGGGTGCTCGTCCCCGGCGACGAGGAATGGCCGAGCCCGATCGACGACCTCCGGGAGGGCGCCCCGCACTGCCTGTGGGTGCAGGGCCCCGGACGTCTGGACCACCTGATCGGGGAGCGCACAGCGGCCCTCGTCGGCTCCCGCGCCTCCACCCCCTACGGCGAGGATGTCGCCGCCTCCCTGGCGGCGGCCTTCGCGGGCTCCGGGGGGACCGTCGTCTCCGGCGGTGCCTACGGGATCGACGCGGCCGCGCACCGCGGGGCGCTCGCCGCCCGGGACGGCGCGACGCTCGCCGTGCTGGCCGGCGGGCTCGACCGCCTCTATCCCCGCGGCAATGCAGAGCTGCTCGAGCGGATCCGTGCGCAGCATCTGCTGGTCAGCGAGGCGCCCGCCGGGACCGCGCCGACACGGTGGAGGTTCCTGGCCCGCAACCGGCTGATCGCCGCGCTGTCCCGTGCCGTCGTGGTGGTCGAGGCGGCCTGGCGCTCCGGCGCGCTGTCCACCGCGCGACTGGCCGATCAGCTCTCCCGACCGGTCGGCGCGGTCCCCGGCCCGGTGACCTCGGCCGCGAGCGCTGGCTGCCACCGCCTGATCCGAGAGCGCGGCGCGGTGCTCGTCACCGATCCCGCCGAGCTGCTGGACCTGCTGCCGGGAGGGCCCGCCGCGGGGGAGGGGAGCTTCGCCCGGCAGGACGAGCTGGACCTCCTGTCCCCGGCCGATCGGCGCGTGCTCGACGCGGTCCCGCCCCGCTCGAGCATCACCCCGGACCGTCTCGCGGACGAGATCGGCTTCGCGCCGAGGGAGGTGGCCGCGGCGCTCGCCCGGCTCGAGCTGCTCGGGCTGGTCGAGCAGAGCGGGCAGCGGGTCCGACGTGCCCGACGCGCGGGCTGAGACCCGGACCGCAGGCGCCGATGGGCGACAATGGCGCTCATGAGCACGGATCACGCGGTGGAGGGCGACGACGAGATCGTCGACGCCTTCACCGCCCATCTCCGCCTCGAGCGCGGCCGCTCCGAGCACACCGTCCGGGCATACCGCCGGGAGGCCGCTGCCCTGCTCGCGCATCTGCGCGAGGTCGAGCGGATCGCACCCGCCGAGCTCGACGTCACCGCGTTGCGCTCCTGGCTCTCCGCTCGCGCGGAGACCGGGGCGGGCGCGAGCACCCTTGCACGCTCCGCCGCCGCGGCCCGCACCTTCACCACCTGGCTGGCCGCGACCGGCCGGATCCCCCACGACGTCGGCGGCAGGCTGCGCGCGCCGCGCCGCGGCCGGCACCTGCCCACGGTGCTCACCGGGGAGCAGGCCGGCGCGCTCCTGGACGGGATCGTGACCGGGAACGCCCAGGACGCACGGCCCGGCGCGTCTCCCGCCCGCGGTCATGCCCCGGCTCCCGAGACGGCAGGTGAGGGCCCTCCCGCGGAGGAGACCGCAGCCACGGAGTCCGCCGCGTCCGATCCCGTGCAGCGCGCTGTGGAGCTGCGCGACGCCGCCGTGCTCGAGCTGCTCTACTCCTCCGGGCTGCGCGTCTCCGAGCTCGTCGCCCTGGACCTCGGCCGGATCGACCGTGCCGAGGGCACCGTCCGGGTGCGGGGCAAGGGGGACAAGGAGCGGATCGTGCCCGTCGGCATCCCGGCGCTCGAGGCGCTGGAGCGGTGGGAGGCCCAGGGCCGGCCGGTGCTCGCTACGACGACTGGTCGCGGAGGTGCCGCGCCGGGCCGGGCGCTCTTCCTCGGGGTGCGCGGAGGGCGGCTCGGGGACCGTGCCGTGCGCACGCTCGTGGACCGGTACGCGGCCCGTGCCGGGATCGCCCGCCACATCACCCCGCACACCCTGCGCCACAGCGCCGCGACCCATCTCGTCGAGGGCGGCGCGGATCTCCGCAGCGTCCAGGACTTCCTGGGCCACTCCTCGCTCGCCACCACGCAGATCTACACGCATGTCAGCGCCGAACGGCTGCGCAGCACCGTCGATCAGGCACACCCCCGGGCCTGACCCCGCCCGCTCGGTCGACGGGCTCAGGCGGCGCTCGCCGCCGGCCGTCCGGGAACGAGCCCCGCACCGGCGGCCCCGCCCGTCCAGGGCAGCAGCACGCTCGGCCCGCGCCCGCCGAGCAGCAGCAGCGGATCCAGGTACAGATCGCCCCGGCGCGCTCCCAGGTGCAGGCAGTCCCGGCTCCCGCAGTGCGAGGAGGGCGAGCCGCCCTCGAGGGTGCCCAGCACCTCGCCCGCTGCGACCGTCTCCCCGACGCCCAGCGTGCCCGCGACCGGCTCGTAGGTGGAGATCAGCCCGTCGCCGTGCACCACCGAGACCACTCCGCGCCCGGCGACCGAGCCGCTGAAGCGCACCGTCCCGCCCTCGACCGCACGGATCTCCGCACCGCCCGGGACGGCGACGTCGATGCCGCGATGGCCGGGGCCGTAGGGCGTCGGCGGCGCCTCGAAGCGCGCGAGGACCTCGTGCGGAGCGGGCACGGGCCACTGCCAGCGCGGACCGTCGGCGCGAGCGGCGCCGGGCGGAGGTGCGGCGAGCACCAGCAGGAGCATCGCCAGCAGCGCGAGCGCGCGTGTCCGGGACCGGAGTGTCGGGGAGGGCGGACGGGCCGGGCGGAGCATGGGAGAGACCATGACGGCATCGTCCGCATCCCGGCACAGCGGCGCTAGCCCCTGCCGCCCGCGGTGGACGGAGGGCGTCTGGGGAGGAGAGGACGGACGAGGAGCGGACGAGCGAGGTGCGGACGAGCTAGGTGAGGATGAGCGAGGAACGGACCAGCGAGGTGAGGATGAGAGAGGAACGGACCAGCGAGGAACAGGCCGGCGAGGAACGGACGAGCGAGGAGCGGACGAGGGGGCGAGCACGGGGAGCCGGGGTCGCGGAGCAGATCGCGGCGAGGGGTCGGAGGCCGCTGCGAGGAGGTCCGCCGGTCGAGGCCCGTCGTGCCCGGAGGCGGCGACGCGCCGGGGCCGAGGGTGATGCACGCCGCGCACGGGGAGGCGGCGCCGTCCGATAGACTCCACTCAGCATCCGGTCCGTCCGGATGACTTCGCGTGCCCACCAGGGCTCGTCGGCCATCGGTCCTTCCCGCCCCCGCTCCGTGCGGAGGAGGCGCAGGGCGGCCGGCACCCGGGCACCAGGCCCCGCACCGTCCGGTGGCGGGGGGACAACCGAGAAAGCAGGTCCTGCGCGATGACCGCGGACGCCCACGGGCGCGCCGTGCGAGCCCAGGACCGGAGAACAGAGGACACCATCATGGCAGTCGTCACCATGCGCCAGCTCCTGGAGAGCGGCGTCCACTTCGGTCACCAGACCCGTCGCTGGAACCCGAAGGTCCGTCGCTTCATCTTCACCGAGCGCAACGGCATCTACATCGTCGACCTCATGCAGACCCTGTCGTACATCGACAAGGCCTACGACTTCGTCAAGCAGACCGTCGCCCACGGCGGCACCATCCTGTTCGTCGGCACCAAGAAGCAGGCGCAGGAGTCCGTGCAGGAGCAGGCCACCCGCGTGGGCATGCCCTACGTGAACCAGCGCTGGCTGGGCGGCATGCTCACCAACCTGCAGACCGTCTCCGCGCGCGTGAACCGCCTCAAGGAGCTCGAGCAGATCGACTTCGACGATGTGGCCTCCTCCGGCCGCACCAAGAAGGAGCTGCTCATGATGCGCCGCGAGAAGGACAAGCTCGAGAAGACCCTCGGCGGTATCCGCGACATGGGCAAGGCCCCCTCGGCCCTGTGGATCGTGGACACCAACAAGGAGCACCTCGCCGTCGACGAGGCGCAGAAGCTCAACATCCCCGTCGTCGCGATCCTGGACACCAACTGCGATCCCGACGAGATCACCTACCCGATCCCGGGCAACGACGACGCGATCCGCTCCGTCACCCTGCTGACCCGCGTGGTCGCCGACGCGGTCGCCGCCGGCCTCCAGGAGCGTCACGCCAAGTCCACCGGCGGCGAGAAGAACGTCTCCGCCGTGGACGCCGAGCCGCTGGCCGAGTGGGAGCAGGAGCTGCTCAAGCAGTCCGAGGTCCAGTCGGAGGACGCCCCGGCCGAGGAGTCCGTCTCCGCCGCCGAGGAGAAGCCCTCCGAGGAGGCGCCCGCCGAGGAGAAGCCCGCCGAGGAGGCGCCCGTCGCCGAGTCCGGCGAGCAGGCACCCGCCGCCGAGTGACCCGCGGGCCCGGGACCGACGTGTCGGTCCCGGGCCCCTCCACGGGGAGGCCCCGCGCCTCCCGCCACCTCCCGAAGCAGCTCCCACAAGGAAGAGGAACATGGCCAACTACACGGCAGCAGACATCAAGGAGATCCGCGAGACCACCGGCGCGGGGATGCTCGACGTCAAGAAGGCGCTGGACGAGGCGAACGGCGACAAGGCGAAGGCCGTCGAGCTGATCCGCGTCAAGGGTCTCAAGGGCATCGCCAAGCGCGAGGGCCGCACCGCGTCCGAGGGCCTCATCGCCTTCGACATCCGTGACAGCGCCGAGGGCCGCACCGGCACCCTCGTCGAGCTCAACTCCGAGACCGACTTCGTGGCCAAGAACGACAAGTTCGTGGCGCTGGGCGACGAGGCCGTGGCCGCGGCCGTCGAGTCCGGCGCGACCGAGCCCGAGCAGCTCGCCGACACCCCCTTCGGCGAGGCGCTGACCAACGCCGGCGCCTCGATGGGCGAGAAGATCCTCGTGCGTCGCATCGGCCGTGTCTCCGGCGAGGCCGTCACCGAGTACATGCACCGCACCAACAAGGACCTGCCCCCGCAGGTCGGCGTGCTGGTCGCGACGGACCAGGCCGGCGCCGAGGTCGCGCGCGACATCGCGATGCACGTCGCCGCGTTCACCCCCGCGTACCTCGACCGCGACGAGGTCCCCGCCGACATCGTCGAGAACGAGCGCCGCATCGCGCAGGAGACCGCCGAGAACGAGGGCAAGCCCGAGAAGGCGATCCCCAAGATCGTCGAGGGTCGCCTGAACGGCTTCTACAAGGAGAACGTCCTGCTGGACCAGGCCTTCGCCAAGGAGCCGAAGAAGTCCGTCCGCCAGGTCGTCGAGGAGGTCGGCGGCACCGTCACCGGCTTCGTCCGCTTCCGCGTCGGCAGCTGACGCCACCGGGCGGCGGCGGGGCGCCCAGAGCGTCCCGCCCCTCCCACCGGCCACGTGAGCGTGGCCACCGCCCCGCGGCCCCGCACCATCGGTGCGGGGCCGCGCCGGTATCATCGCCGAGGACCCCGCGCGGAAGGACCCCCATGACCCAGACGTTCACGTCACCCATCCCTGTTCTGCCCAGGCGAGAGGATGGACGACGCGTCCTCCTGAAGCTCTCGGGCGAGGCCTTCGGCGGCGGCGCCGTGGGCGTCGACCCCGATGTCGTCTCCCGCATCGCGGCGGAGATCGCCGAGGGCGTCGCCCAGGGAGTGCAGTGCGCGATCGTCGTCGGCGGCGGGAACTTCTTCCGCGGCGCCGAGCTGTCCCAGCGCGGCATGGACCGCCGCCGCGCCGACTACATGGGCATGCTCGGCACCGTCATGAACTGCCTGGCGCTGCAGGACTTCCTCGAGCAGCGCGGAGTCTCCACCCGGGTCCAGACCGCGATCGAGATGGGGCAGGTCGCCGAGCCGTACATCCCGCTGCGCGCCGTGCGTCACCTCGAGAAGGGCCGCGTGGTCATCTTCGGCGCCGGCGCCGGGATGCCCTACTTCTCCACCGACACCGTCGCCGTCCAGCGCGCCCTCGAGATCGGCTGCGAGGAGGTCCTGATGGCGAAGAACGGGGTCGACGGCGTCTACGACTCGGACCCGCGCACCAACCCCAAGGCCACGAAGCTCGAGCACGTCACCTACGGCGACGCGCTCCAGCAGGGCCTCAAGGTCGTCGACTCCACCGCCTTCAGCCTCTGCATGGACAACGCCCAGCAGATGATGGTCTTCGGGCTCGACACCCCGGGCAACATCACCCGGGCGATGCGCGGCGATCGGATCGGCACGGTCGTCACCAAGTGACACCCCTCCGCAGGTCGCGGCGCCCCGTCGCCGTCACGTGCGGGACAATGGACCCGAACACCCTTCGACAACCGAGGAGCACCCCGTGAGCGACGACACCGCGACCATCCTGAAGGACGCCCGGTCCAAGATGACCAAGACCGTCGATGTCACCAAGGACGAGTTCACCTCGATCCGCACCGGCCGCGCGAACGCCGCGATGTTCCAGGGCATCACGGTGGAGTACTACGGGGCGCCGACCCCGCTGAACCAGCTCGCCTCGCTGCAGTTCCCCGAGGCCCGCACCGTGCTGGTCACGCCCTACGACAAGACCGCGACCGCCGCCGTGGAGACCGCGCTGCGCGAGTCCGACCTCGGGGTGAACCCCACCAACAACGGCGACAACCTGCGCGTGGTCCTGCCCGCCCTCACCGAGGAGCGCCGCAAGGAGTACGTCAAGCTCGCGCGCACCAAGGCCGAGGACGGTCGCATCGCGATCCGCGGCTCCCGCGGCAACGCGAAGAAGGCCATCGAGAAGCTCGTCAAGGACAAGGAGATCGGCGAGGACGACGGCGTGCGCGCCGAGAAGGAGCTCGAGTCGGTCACCAAGACGTTCATCGAGCAGGTCGACGAGGCGCTGGCCGCCAAGGAGACCGAGCTCGAGACGATCTGAGCCGCGGCGCCGACCGCGCCGCCGTGCAGATCGTGAGCGCTCCGCGATGAGCACCTCCGCACCGGATCCCACCGCAGCGACCGCCTCGACCTCCGTCGAGGCGGTCGCTCATCTGCCGGAACCCGAGCGCGCCAAGCGGCGCGGGCCGGGCCGGAACCTCCCCGCGGCGATCGCCGTGGGCGCGGCGCTGGTGGTGGTGCTGGTGCTGTCCGTGCTCGTGGTGCCGCAGGCGTTCCCCGTCGTCGCCGCGATCGCGATGGTCGCGGCGGTCCTCGAGCTGACGAGGGCGCTCGCGCACGGGGGCCTCGAGGTCCCGGCCGTCCCGCTGCTCGTGGGCGTGATCGGGATGGTCGTCTCGACCGTCGTGTTCGGGGCCGAGGGGCTGCTGCTGGCGACCGCCGCGGCGGTCTGCGTGCTGATCCTGTGGCGTGTCAGCGAGTCGATGGGTCTGACGGCGCTGCGCGATGTCGCCGGGGGAGTGTTCGCCCTGGCCTGGGTCCCCTTCCTCGGCTGCTTCCTGCTGCTGCTGATGGGGCGGGACCAGGGGGCGATGCTCGTGCTGCTGGCGGTGCTCGGCCCCGTCGGCAACGACATCGGCGGATACATCGCCGGGGTCCTCTTCGGCCGCCATCCCATGGCGCCGGGCATCAGCCCGAAGAAGAGCTGGGAGGGCTTCGCCGGCTCGCTCGTGCTCGGCATCGCGGCGGTCACCGCGGTCGCGGTCCTCGCCCTCGACCTGCCCTGGTGGGTGGGCGTCGCGCTCGGCGCCGTGCTCGTGGTGGTCTCCACCTGCGGGGACCTCGCCGAGTCGCTGCTGAAGCGGGATCTGGGCATCAAGGACATGGGGCACCTGCTGCCCGGACACGGGGGCGTGCTGGACCGGGTGGACTCGATCCTCCTGGCCGCCCCCACCACCTACATCATGCTGGAGGTACTGCTGCCATGAACGAGACCGAGGACCGCTCCTCCGCCCCGGCCGCGCCCGCCGCGCCGCGCACGGGGAACCCCGACCTCTCCCGCGAGGCGATCCCCGGGCAGAAGGTCGCCCTCGCCCCGGGGCAGCTGCAGCTGCGCCCCACCCGTCGGGGGAAGCCGCCGGCGCACCTGGCCGATCTCACGCTCGAGGAGCGCATCGAGGCGGTCAAGGAGATGGGCCTGCCCGGCTTCCGCGCCAAGCAGCTGTCGGTGCACTACTTCGAGCACTTCACGACCGATCCCGAGGACCTCACCGACCTTCCCAAGGACGGCCGCCAGGAGCTCGTGGACCGGTTCTTCCCACCGCTGCTGGAGGTCGTCTCGCGGCAGTCGGCGGACCACGGCGCGACCCAGAAGTTCCTGTGGAAGCTGTTCGACGGCTCCATGGTCGAGTCCGTGCTGATGCGCTACAGCGACCGGGTCACCCTGTGCATCTCCTCCGAGGCGGGCTGCGGCATGAACTGCCCCTTCTGCGCGACGGGGCAGATGGGCCTGACCCGCAACCTCTCCACCGCCGAGATCCTCGAGCAGGTGAGGATCGCGAACCGGATGCTCTCGCGCGGGGAGCTGCCCGGCGGTCCCGGACGGGTCTCGAACATCGTGTTCATGGGGATGGGGGAGCCGCTGGCGAACTACCGCCCCGTCGCCACCACCTGCAAGCGGCTGAACGCCCCCGCCCCGGAGGGCTTCGGCATGGGGGCGCGGCACATCACCGTCTCCACCGTCGGCCTCGCACCCGCGGTCCGCAAGCTCACTGCGGAGCGGATCCCCGTCACCCTCGCCGTCTCCCTCCATGCCCCGGACGACGCGCTGCGTGACGAGCTGGTGCCGATCAACACCCGCTTCGACGTCGACGAGATCCTCGACGCGGCGTGGGAGTACTTCGAGACCACCGGCCGACGGGTCAGCATCGAGTACGCCCTGATCCGCGACATCAACGACCAGGCCCACCGCGCCCAGCTCCTCGCCGACCGGCTGATCGCCAAGGGCGGCGCGCACTGGATCCACGTCAATCCCATCCCGCTGAACCCCGTGAAGGGCTCGAAGTGGACCGCCTCGGACCCGCTGGTCGAGAAGCGCTTCGTGGAGATCCTGCGCGACAACGGCATCTCCGCCACGATCCGCGACACGCGCGGCTCCGACATCGACGGCGCCTGCGGCCAGCTCGCCGCCGAGGTGATCGAGTCCGACACCCATCGCGCCGACCGCGAGGCGCGTGTCGCCAGGGTCGAGGCGGTCGCCGCGACCGTCGCCGACTGAGCCTGCGGCCCGGCTCGCCCGCCTGGGAAAGCCGAGCACGCCTCCCCGACACACCCGTCCCGCGCCGCTACAGTGGGACCCGACAGCACCGAGGAAGGACCCACTGGTGAGCACATCGTTCGAGCGTGTCTCGCGCTTCAGCGTCGGATACGACATGCGCGAGGTCGACGAGTTCCTCTCCCGCGCCCGCAAGGCCTACGAGGGCCGCGACCCGTCCTTCGACGGCGGTGACATCACCGCGGCGAGCTTCGGCACCGAGCGCGGCGGCTACGACATGCGCGTGGTGGACGAGGCGCTGGACCGCCTCTCCGACGCCTTCGCGCTGCAGGCCCGCGACGACGCCATCGCCGCCCAGGGCGAGGAGTCGTGGGTCGCCCAGCTCACCGAGCGCGCCGAGCTGCTCAAGGAGCGGCTCGAGCGCCCCGCGGGGGACCGCTTCTCCCCGGCCCCGCAGGGCGAGCCCGCCTACGACAGGGCCGACGTCGATGCGCTGTGCGACCAGCTCGTCGCCTACTTCACCGACGGCCACCCCATGAGCGTGGACGACGTGCGCCGCGCCGCTTTCGGCCGCCGCCGCGGCCCCGACGGCTACCGCGAGGCCGTGGTCGACGTGTACCTCGACCATGTCGCGGACGTGATGGCCTCCGTGCCGTGACCGGCGCCCTCCCGCGGCGTCTGGTCCTGCTGGGATCCACCGGGTCCATCGGCACCCAGGCGCTCGACGTCCTCGCCCGCTACGAGGACGTCGCCGTCCTCCACGGCCTCGCCGTCGGGGGCACCCGGCCCGATCTCGTCGCCGAGCAGGTGCTCGCGCACCGGCCCGCCGAGCTCGTCGTCTCCGACCCGTCCCGGGAGCGGGCCGTGCGCGAGGCCGTCGAGGCGGCCTGCGCCGCCGCCGGCACGCTCGCCCCGCGGATCTCCGCGGGCGAGGAGGAGGTGACCGCCCTCGCCGGCTCCCTCGGCGAGGGCGACGTGGTGCTCAACGCCGTCACCGGCTCCGTCGGCCTGCTGCCCACCCTCGCGGCGCTGCGTTCCGGGGCCCGCCTGGCGCTGGCGAACAAGGAATCGCTCGTCGTCGGCGGGCACCTGGTCACCGAGGCCGCCGCCCCGGGGCAGATCCTCCCCGTGGACTCCGAGCACACCGCGATCGCGCAGGCCCTCGCCGGGGTGCGGCACGACCAGATCGACCACCTCGTGGTCACCGCCTCGGGCGGTCCCTTCCGCGGCCGCAGCCGGGACGAGCTCCTCGCCGTCACGCCCGAGCAAGCTCTCGCCCATCCCACCTGGTCGATGGGACGCGTGATCACCACGAACTCCGCCACGCTGGTGAACAAGGCGCTCGAGGTGGTCGAGGCGTGCTTCCAGTTCGACCTGCCCGAGAACCAGGTCGAGGTCGTCGTCCACCCCCAGTCGATCGTCCATTCGATGGTCACCCTCGTGGACGGCTCCACCATCGCGCAGGCGAGCCCCCCGGACATGCGCCACGCGATCGGCTGGGCCCTCGCCCATCCCGAGAAGTTGCCCGGCCTCGCCGCGGCGCTGGACTTCACCGCCGCGCAGTCCTGGACCTTCGAGCCCGTGGACGAGGAGACCTTCGACGCGATCGCGCTGGCCCGGGCCGCGCACCGCGAGGGCGGGGGAGCGATGGCCGTCTACAACGCCGTGAACGAGGAGGCCGTCGACGCCTTCTTCGCCGGGCGTCTGGACTTCCTCGGGATCACCGCGCTGATCCGCGCCGTGCTCGAGCATCCCGCGCGCCCCCGCGCGGAGAGGGCGGACGGCGTCGAGGGACTGCTCGCCGTCGAGGCTTGGGCACGCACCGCCGCCGGCGAGCTGCTCGCCGCGCGGGAGCGCTGAGCATGCTGCTCTTCGCGCTCGGCGTGCTCGTCATCGCCGCAGGGCTCGCCCTGTCGATCGCCCTGCACGAGATCGGCCACCTCGTGCCCGCGAAGCTCTTCGGGGTGCGGGTCACCCAGTACATGATCGGCTTCGGCCCGACGCTCCTCTCCCGCACCCGCGGCGAGACCGAGTACGGGCTCAAGGCCGTCCCCCTCGGCGGGTACATCCGCATGATCGGCATGTTCCCGCCGCACCGCGGGGAGCCCGAGGGGACGATCCGCGAGGACTCCACCGGTCTGCTCCAGCAGGTCACGGAGATGTCCGAGGACGCGAAGGCCTACGAGTCCTCCCAGTACGGTCCGGAGGACGCCCACCGCACCTTCGTGGCGCTGTCCGTGCCCAAGAAGCTCGTGGTCATGCTCGGCGGGCCCACCATGAACCTGCTCATCTCCGTGGTGCTCATGGTGGTGCTGGTCAGCGGCATCGGTCTTCCCTCGGTGACCCCGACGGTGCAGAGCGTCTCGGAGTGCGTGGTCCCGGCCGACGCTCCCGCCGACGTCTCCTGCGAGGGGAAGCCGGCCGCCCCTGCGCTCGAGGCCGGGATCCGGCCCGGCGACGTGCTGCGCGAGATCGACGGGCACGGGATCGACCGCTGGGAGGACGTCACCGCCGCGGTGCGCGCCGCCGAGGACCGCACGATCGAGGTCGTCGTCGAGCGGGACGGCGAGGAGCTCGCCCTCGAGGCGACCCTCGTGGTCGACGCCCGCCCCGTCCTCGACGAGGACGGCGCGGCGGTGCAGGGCGCCGACGGGGAGATCCTCACCGAGGAGGTCGGCTTCCTCGGCGTGGCCGGCACCCCGGACCTCGTCCCGCAGTCCCCGACCGAGGTGCCCGCGATGGCGTGGGACGCGTTCGTCCGCACCGGTGGGATCGTGGTGACCCTCCCGGTGCGGCTGTACGAGGTGGCCCAGGCGGCCTTCGGCGGTGCGGAGCGCGACCCGAACGGGCCGCTCGGCGTCGTGGGCGTCTCCCGCCTGGCCGGGGAGGTCGCCTCCGCCGACCAGCCGGGCTTCGAGCTGCGGGAGAAGGTGGGGACGATGATCTCGATGCTCGCCTCGCTGAACATGGCGCTTTTCGTGTTCAACCTCGTCCCGCTGCTGCCGCTGGACGGCGGGCACGTCGCCGGAGCGCTGCTCGAGGGGGCGCGGCGCCTGCTGGCGAGGCTGCGGGGCCGCCCCGACCCCGGGCCCGTGGACATGTCGCGGATGCTGCCGCTGACCAATGCGGTCGCGCTCGTCTTCATCGTGATGACGCTGCTGCTGCTCTACGCCGACATCGTCACGCCCATCACCCTGTTCCCCTGAGCGCCCGGGTGCCGCTGTGCACCCGGTCACCGCGGCCGTGCAGGAGCGGTGGAGGTGTCGCACCTCGCCTCGCGCGAGCGCCCCGGCGGTCCATAATGGAGGGGTGACTTCCGTGAGCCTCGGCATCCCCTCCGTCAAGACGCCACCGCCGGTCCTCGCCCCCCGGCGGAAGACCCGCAAGGTGAAGCTGGGCGACCTGTACGTCGGCGGCGACGCGCCGATCACCGTGCAGTCGATGACCACGACGCCGACGCACGACATCAACGCGACCCTGCAGCAGATCGCGGAGCTGACCGCCGCGGGCTGCGACATCGTGCGCGTGGCCTGCCCGCGCCAGGAGGACGCCGACGCGCTCGTCGCGATCGCCGCGAAGTCCCCGATCCCGGTGATCGCCGACATCCACTTCCAGCCCAAGTACGTCTTCGCCGCGATCGAGGCGGGCTGCGCCGGGGTGCGCGTGAACCCGGGCAACATCCGCCGCTTCGACGACCAGGTGAAGGACATCGCCCAGGCCGCGAACGACCACGGCACCGCACTGCGCATCGGCGTGAACGCGGGCTCGATCGACAAGCGCATGATGAAGGGCGACCGCGTGACGCCGGAGGCGCTCGTCGCCTCCGCGAAGTGGGAGGCGTCCCTGTTCGAGGAGCACGGCTTCCACGACTTCGGCATCTCGGTCAAGCACAACGACCCGGTGATCATGGTCGAGGCGTACCGCCAGCTCTCCGCCGAGGGGGACTGGCCGCTGCACCTCGGCGTGACCGAGGCCGGCCCCGCCTTCCAGGGCACGATCAAGTCCTCGGTCGCCTTCGGCATCCTGCTCGGCGAGGGCATCGGCGACACGATCCGGGTCTCCCTCTCCGCCCCTCCGGTGGAGGAGGTCAAGGTCGGCAACCAGATCCTGCAGTCGCTGAACCTCAAGCCGCGCAAGCTCGACATCGTCTCCTGCCCCTCCTGCGGTCGCGCGCAGGTCGACGTGTACACCCTCGCCGACGAGGTGACCGAGGGTCTCAAGCATCTCGAGGTCCCGCTGCGCGTGGCCGTGATGGGCTGCGTCGTCAACGGCCCCGGAGAGGCGCGGGAGGCCGATCTCGGCGTCGCCTCCGGCAACGGCAAGGGTCAGATCTTCGTCAAGGGCGAGGTCATCAAGACCGTGCCGGAGGCGGACATCGTCGAGACCCTGCTCGCCGAGGCCCACCGCATCGCCGCGGAGATGGGCGAGGACGTGCCCGCCGGCGGCGCTCCCTCCGTCTCCGTGAGCTGACGGCGGTGTTCCGGCGCGGCGGGCGGCTGCGTGCAGTGCGCTCCGGCACGGCCCAGGCCGCGCTGGACCTCGCCCTGCGGGACCCGGTCACCAATGCGCTGGGCGGCTCCCGGCTGCGGGAGATCGCCCGCTCCGCCGCTCTCGCCCAGGAGTTCTCCCTCGTGGGCGACGACCGCCTGCCCGAGGGCGTGCTCTGGCACGGGGTGAACCTCTCGCCGCTGTCGTCGACCCCGCGCGCGCTCGACGAGTTCGGCGCCCACATGGCCTCGCGGCCGCGCCGCGCGAGCTCCGTGGTCGGCGACCGGTCGGCGGTCGAGCGTCTCTGGGAGAGCCTCTCCCGCACCTGGGACCACGAGGTGCGCGAGCACCGCTGGAGCCAGCCCCTGCTGCTCGCGGAGCCGCCGTCGCAGATGCCCGCCCCGCCCGGCGCGGGACTGCGTGCCGCCGTGCCCGACGAGGCGCCGCTCGTGTTCCCCGCCGCGGTGGCGATGTTCCGCGAGGAGGTCGGGATCGATCCGCTGCTCGGGGACGGCGGCCGCTCCTACCGCAGACGGGTCGGGGAGCTGATCCGGCAGCGGCGCACCTATGTCGTGATCGAGGAGGGCGAGGTCGTGTTCAAGGCCGACGTGGGTGCCCTGTTCGGCCCCGTCGCACAGATCCACGGGGTCTGGGTGCGCCCGGACCGCCGCGGCCACGGCCTCGGCCGCGCCGCGATGGCCGAGCTCGTCGACCGGGTGCGCCGGGACCACACCCCCCAGGTCTCGCTCTACGTCAACGACTTCAACGAGCCCGCCCGCCGCGCCTACGCCGCCTCCGGCTTCCGGCAGGTCGGGGAGCTCGCGACGCTCCTGTTCTGAGCCGCTCGCTCAGGCCGGACGGTGCGCGGTGAGCACGTACTGCAGGGCGAGCCGGTCCGGCTCCTCGCGCAGCCGGTAGCGGTCGCCCTCGCGCACCATGAGATCGGGCCACGGGCACCAGGCCGAGTACGGGACCTCCTCGAAGGAGTCCAGGACCAGTCCGGCCCGGAGCAGCGCGGTGATGATCTGGCCGATCGAGTGGTTCCACTCGTGGCTGACGGTGCGGGTCATGCGGGGAGCTCCCTCGGGCACGGGCACATAGCTGCCCTCCTGGTCCCAGGTCATGGGCTGCTCCCGCTGGAAGTACGGCTGCTCGATCCGGAGCCCGTCGGAGACGTCGTCGCCCACGGCCATGAACATCGGGTGGTCGTCCCGGATCAGGAAGCGTCCGCCGGGGCGCAGCAGCGAGGCGACGACCCTCGCCCACGCCGTGACGTCGGGCAGCCAGCACAGCACCCCGATGGACGTGTAGACGAGGTCGAAGTCGCCCCGGACCGCCTCGCGGGCGTCGTAGACGTTCGCCTCGACGAACTCGATCCCGGCCCCTGCCCGCTCGGCGATCTCCCGGGCGCGTGCGAGGGAGCCGGGGGAGAGGTCCACGCCGACGGTGCGGCGCGCACCGAGGCGGGAGAGGCTCACCGTGTCGGTGCCGAGGTGGCACTGGAGGTGGACGACGTCGCATCCCGCGAGGTCGCCGAGCCGTTCGCGGTCCTGGTCCACCTCGGGCGTGATGCGAGCGGGATCCGCGACGAGCTCCTCGATGCCGTAGCCGGAGGCGACGTGGAGAGCGGCGCGGTCGTCCCAGTTCGCGCGGTTGTCCTCGAAGAGACGCTGCGCGGCGGGGTCGTGCGGGGCGGGGGAGTCCATCGGAGTCTCCTGGGTGCGGGTGCGGGTGCGGGTGCGGGTGCGGGTGCGGGTGCGGGTGCGGGTACGGGTGCGGGTGCGGGAGCGGCACGGCGCCGGCGGCCGGTGCCGACGGCACGCTACGGGAGGCCATCCGGGCGGCGCCAGGGGTTTCCCCCGCGCCGGGCCGGGCGGAGCGGGTAGGTTCGGGGCATGCGCGACGACGCCGCCCCCACCGCTCCGCAGACCGATGACCCCGCCGCCGCGGCCCCGCCCGCCCCGGAGGCGCTCCAGGGCGCTCACGTGCTCCTGCTCGTGGGCCCGCCCGCGGTCGGCAAGCTGAGCATCGCCCGCGAGATCGCGCGGCGCACCGGGGCGCTCGTGGTCGACAACCACCTCATCAACAACCCCGTCTTCGTGCCGATGGGCCTGAACACAGGGGAGGGGCTGGACCTCTCCGCGACCGACTCCCTGCGCCGTCGCGTGTGGGAGGTGGTGCTCGAGGCCGCGGCCGCGGCCCCGCCGTCGCTCTCCCACGTGATGACCAACTGGCTCACCGACGATCCGGAGAACGCGCAGCACGTCGAGCGCCTGCGTGCCCTCGCGAGGACCCGCGGCGCCCGCTTCGTGCCGGTGTGGCTCACCGCCTCGGAGGAGGCGCTGCTCGCCCGGGTCGACGCGCCCGGGCGCGCGGAGCGCAGCAAGCTCACCGATCCCGCGATCCTCGAGCAGATCCTCGCCGTGCCGACGCTCCCCGCACCGGCGGACGCACTCCACGTCGACGTCACCGAGCGCACCCCGCCGGAGGCGGTCACCCAGATCCTCGCGGCGCTCGGGTCCGGGGCCTGAGCAGGTCCTCGTCGCGCGGCCGGTCCCGCGCTCCCGGGCTCCGCCCCCGAGCCCTCCTGCCGGGGTCGAGGTCGCGCCGTGGCCGACTGTCGCGGGGCGACGCTCAGCCGGCCAGCGCGTCGAGGGCGAGGAGCGTGTTCGCGGCCGTCCACGCGAGCGGCGCGACCTGGGCGGGCCGTCCGTCGTGGAGCACCTTCTCCGGGAGCGACCCCTCCGCGGTGCGGTGCTCGGCGAGCCAGGCGAGGATCTCGCGGGCGGCCCGTCGCTCGCCGGCGCGGGCGAGCCCGAGCCCGAGCAGGCTCGTCGACGGCGTCCAGCTCACCCCGTCCTCCTTCCAGGCCGCGCCCGGGGCGATCCCGCCGCCGGGGCGGGCGAGCTGGTGCCGCAGGGCGAGGAGGCGCTCGGGCTCGACGATGCCCCGGCCGCCGGTCGCGTCGAACAGCGCGAGAGCCGAATCGGCGCCGCCGCCGTCGCGGTAGCGCTGGTAGCCGCCGCGGCCGAAGGTCTGCGCGAACAGGTGGGCGAACACGTCCGCGGAGTCGGCCGCGCCGGCGGTGCCCGTGATCGCCGCCCCGGCGCGCAGCCCGGCGAGGGCGGCGCCCATTCCCCACAGGGTCGTCGACCGCTCCGTCACCTCCCAGTAGTCCGGGGACGCCGGCGGCAGCGCGGTCCCGCCGGCCGTGCCGTGATGGAGCGCGCCGAGCGAGGTGGTGACGAGCTGCGCGAGCCGGTCCGCGATCGCTCCGCCGGAGGGGCCCGCGGCGCTGACGACCTCGCCGCTCGCCCACAGCAGCAGGCCCGTCCCGTCGAACTGCGGGGCACGGCGGTCGGGGGCGCGGCCCGTGCCGGGCACGTACCTCGCCTCGAACCAGCCGTCGGCCTGCTGGAGCTCCTGGAAGTGGGCGAGCACCTCCACGGCGCGCTCGACCGCGCCGATCCGGGCGAGCGCCACCGCGCAGAAGGCCGCGTCGCGCGGCCACACGTACCGCCAGTTCGCGGTCCACCCGGCGACCGGCGCGGGCAGCTCGTCGTCGAGCACCCAGAGGTCGGCGAGAGCGGAGTCCGCCAGGTCGCAGAGCCGGTCCGCGCCCCCGCCGGCCCCGTCCTCGGCCCCGTCGGCGCCGAGGGTGCCGGTGCGGTCGTCCGCCTCGAGACGCTCGCGCAGACGGTCCCGCCAGGGCGCCGTCCGCGCGGCGAAGTCGGCCGCCCGCTCACGGACGGGGGAGCCCTCCGACAGCGTCGCGGCGAGCCGGGTCCCGGGGGTCAGGGCGAGATCGGGGGCGCGTCCGCCGACGAGCACCCGCTCCCCGGAGGCATCGTGCGCGACGGTCCCCGCGTACAGCGGGATCTCGGTCCGGGGGTCGACCGTCGACCACGTCGAGCGCCCCGCGGCGACCGCGCCGGTGCCCAGTGCTCCGAGCACGCCGAGGGAGGCGGCGGCGCCTGCGCCGCGCAGCAGCTGGCGTCGGGTCGGGGGACCGGCGACCGCCGGTCCTGCCCGTCCCTGCTCCGCCGGTCCCGCCGAGGCAGGGGCCCGCCGCTCTCGTCGCTCCACCCCGCCAGCGTACCGACGGGCCGAGGGGGAGCGGACCCGCGTCCGCGCGGCCCGCCCCGCCGCCTCCGGCGCGGCGGCGAGCAGTAGCATGGCCCCGCGCACGCCATCGCCGGCTCGCGCCCCCTCGCATCCCGAAAGGCCGCCCCATGCTCCGTCTGTCCTCGCTGTTCGTCCGCACCCTGCGGGAGGACCCGGCCGACGCCGAGGTCGCCAGCCACAAGCTGCTGGTGCGCGCGGGCTACATCCGCCGCTCCGCCGCCGGCGTCTACACCTGGCTGCCGCTGGGTCTGAAGGTGCTGCGGAAGGTCGAGCAGATCGTGCGCGAGGAGCAGGACGCGATCGGCGGCCAGGAGGTGCTGTTCTCGGCCCTGCAGCCGCGCGAGCCCTACGAGGCGACCGGCCGGTGGGAGGAGTACGGACCCACCCTGTTCCGCCTCGAGGACCGTCGCGAGGACGACTACCTCCTCGCGCCCACCCATGAGGAGATGTTCACCCTCACGGTGAAGGACCTGTACTCCTCGTACAAGGACCTCCCGGCGATGCTGTACCAGATCCAGACCAAGTTCCGCGACGAGGCGCGACCCCGGGCGGGCCTGCTGCGCACTCGCGAGTTCATCATGAAGGACGCCTACTCCTTCGACGTGGACGACGCGGGGCTCGACGCCTCCTACGAGAAGCAGCGCCTCGCCTATCAGCGCACCTTCGAGCGGCTCGGGCTGCCCACCGTGATCTGCCAGGCCGACGCCGGCGCCATGGGCGGATCCCGCTCCGAGGAGTTCCTCCACCCCACGCTGGTCGGCGAGGACACCTTCGTGATCTCCGACGGCGGCTACGCGGCGAACGTCGAGGCCGTCACCACCCTGCCCCCGGAGGCGCTGGACGAGGCCGCGATCGCGGCCCTCCCCGCGATGCACCTCGAGGACACGCCCGGTGCGAGCACCATCGCGAAGCTCACCGACTTCTCCGCCGAGGCGTTCCCCGGGAAGGGGCGCGTGGCGGAGGACGGGCAGTGGACCCGCTACGAGATGCTCAAGCACCTCGTCTACCTGCTCACCCACCCCGACGGCACCACCGAGCCGCTCGTCATCGCCCTGCCCGGTGACCGCGAGGTGGACCCCAAGCGCCTCGAGGCCGCTCTCGCCCCGGCGGTCGCGACGCCCTTCGCCGACGAGGACTTCGCGCAGCACCCCGTGCTGAAGAAGGGCTACATCGGCCCCGAGGGCCTCGGTCTCGAGTCCGACTCCGGCATCCGCTATCTCGTCGACCCGCGCGTGGTCCCGGGCACCTCCTGGGTTGCCGGCGCCGGCGAGAAGGACAAGCACGCCTACGACCTGGTCTTCGGGCGCGACTTCACGGCCGACGGCACGATCGAGGCGGCCGAGGTGCGGGACGGGGACCCGGCGCCCGACGGCTCCGGCCCGCTGCGCCTGACCCGCGGCATGGAGATGGGGCACATCTTCCAGCTCGGGCGGAAGTACGCCGAGGCGCTGGGGCTGCGGGTCCTCGACGAGAACGGCAAGTCCGTGGTCGTCACCATGGGCTCCTACGGCATCGGCGTGACCCGCGCGGTCGCGGCCGTCGCCGAGCTGTTCCACGACGAGAAGGGCCTGGCCTGGCCCCGCCCGCTCGCCCCTGCCGATGTGCACATCGTGGCGACCGGCAAGGACGCCGCAGTGTTCGAGGAGGCCGAGCGGGTCGCCGCCGAGCTCGAGGCGCACGGTCTCGAGGTGCTCTACGACGACCGGCCGAAGGTCTCCCCGGGCGTGAAGTTCAAGGACGCCGAGCTGCTGGGAGTGCCCACCTCCGTGGTGATCGGCCGGGGCCTGGCCGAGGGCACCGTCGAGGTGCGCGACCGGGCCAGCGGCGAGATCCGCGAGGTCTCCCCGTCCGAGGTCGTCGACGCGGTGCTCGCCGAGGTGCGCAGGGACTGATCCCCGCGCCGTCGGGGACGGCCCCCGGCAGATGCCGTCGGGGCCGCGTCACCGGTCGACGCCGTCGGGCCGGGCCGTCGTCCGGGTGCTCACCCCTCGGCAGGGAGCGGCTCCTCGACGACGAGGCCCGGCAGGGGATCCACCCGGTCCACCCGTCCGGCCAGCAGCTCCGCCTCGGCCAGGGCCGCCGCGATCGACAGCGGCCGACGGTCGAAGGGGGCCGCGCCCACGAGCGCGAGATGGTCCAGCAGCAGCCCCTGGGCGAGCGTCGTCGGCAGCGTGCCGGCGGTCGCGTCGTCCAGCTGACCTCCCGGCAGCCCGTAGACCGCCTGACGGACCACGACAGGGGCGCCGTCCTCCTCGGCCGCGACGGCGAGCTGCTCGGCACGGGTGCGGTGCAGATCGGTCTGCGCGAGATGCGACTCCCGCTGCGCGCCCTCCGTGCGCGCGGCGAGCACCTCGTGGACGTGGCCCGCGTACCACTCCTCCTGCTGCGTGCGCTCGATCGCGGTGCGGTAGTCCTCCTGGGCGCCGACCGACGGCGGATCCGTCGCGGGCACCTCGCGGCGCGGCACCAGGTCCTCCGCCGACGGGGAGGCGGTGACGTCGCCGGCCCCGGCCGAGCTCCGCAGCCGCAGCGCGATCCACGCCGAGTGGGCGGCCAGCGCGGAGCTCGCGCGGGCGAGGGAGCCGGAGACCTGTCGGGAGGCGTCGGCCGCGAGGTCCCGCAGCTCGACGAGGACGGCCAGCAGCGCCGGCACGTCGCCGGGGACGTCCGTCGGGGCCGGAGCGCCGGTCGCCGCCGGGTCAGGATCCGCAGAGGCCTCGACCTCCCGCTCCTGCTCGGCCCCGGTCAGGAGTGCGCGGCGCTGCACGGGCAGCGCGCCGACCAGGACGGTCAGGTCCGCGGAGAGCGCCGGATCGTCGCCCGTGCCCGCGCTCGTGACGGCCTCCGCCCCGGCGATCGCCTGCTCGAGCAGCACCAGCAGGTCCCGGCGGTAGAGGTCGTCGATCCCGGGCGGGGGAGGGGTGTACTCCTCGGGGCCGCCGAGCGCCACGCGGCCGCAGCCGCTCAGCGCACCGGCGCCGAGGCCGCCCGCCGCGAGCACCGCCAGCGTGCCGCGCAGCACGCTCCGCCGACGCAGGGCGGGGGCCGGGACACGGGGGCGGGGGGAGGCGAGCACGGGAGGATTCTCGCATCCGCGCCGCCGCGGACGG
>Ga0308157_10000467_pt1 | contig 133560 bp, 128 predicted proteins | sample PhyBR1_FD_201035 | JGI IMG/M metagenome (GOLD analysis project Ga0308157, IMG submission 201035) | Phyllosphere microbial communities from UC Gill Tract Community Farm, Albany, California, United States - DLSLB.R1 | ecosystem: Host-associated > Plants > Phyllosphere > Unclassified | place... | reverse complement strand
TTCGGTGGCCATAGCGGGAGGGAAACGCCCGGTTACATTCCGAACCCGGAAGCTAAGCCTCCAAGCGCCGATGGTACTGCACTCGGGAGGGTGTGGGAGAGTAGGACACCGCCGAAATTAACTTCAAGAAAAGCCCGTCCCCTCAGGGGGCGGGCTTTTCTGCGTCCACGGGGCTCCTGCATCCGTGCGCTGCGCCCGGCGGCATCGTGAAGCGGTGTCGGACGGCATCGCGTGGCAGCGTTGAGCTCTTCCGAGTGCGGCTCTTCTCGTTGACGAACCGGCTGCGGAGCAGTCGGCACCGACGCCCGGCGGATTTTCGGGCCCGGCGGGTACGATGGGTGCTTCGGCTGTCATCGCTTGGCCCGCGAGCGCCGATCCACAGACAATACAACAGCGGTACGGGTGCGCTCACGGCGCCCAAGATGAGGGATGAAACCATGGCGGACGATAACGCGCGCAACGAGCGCGGCAACAACGACGACCGGTCGGACCGCGACCGCACTGGTGACAGCACCCGCGGTGGAGCATCCCGCGGGGACCGTTCCTCTCGTGACGGCGCCGGACGATCCGGCGACCGCAGCTCGTACCGCCCGTACAGCAACGGTGCCCGCCCCGGCGGGGATCGTCGTGACGACCGAGGTGCCGGCCGCGACGGTCAGCGAGGCGACCGCCGTTTCGAGAACCGGGACGGGAAGCCAGGGGAGCGCCGGTTCGACAACCGCGATAACCGATCGGGTGACCGACGGTTCAATGACCGTGACAGCCATTCGGGTGTGCGTCGGTTCGACAATCGCGACAACCGGTCGGGCGACCGCCGTTTCAACGATCGCGACAACCGGTCTGGCGAGCGTCGTTTCAACGATCGCGACAACCGGTCTGGCGAGCGTCGTTTCAACGATCGCGACAACCGGTCTGGCGAGCGTCGTTTCAATGACCGGGACAACCGGTCTGGCGAGCGTCGTTTCAATGACCGCGACAACCGGTCTGGCGAGCGTCGTTTCAATGACCGCGACAACCGTTCCGGTGACCGTCGGTTTAACGACCGCGATAACCGCTCGGGTGAGCGTCGCTTCAACGATCGCGACAATCGCTCCGGCGACCGTCGGTTTAACGACCGCGACGATCGGTCTGGCGAGCGTCGCTTCACTGACCGTGACAACCGGTCGGGTGAGCGTCGGTTCGACAACCGCGACAACCGGTCGGGTGATCGACGGTTCAATGACCGTGACGGTAGGCCGGGTGAGCGTCGTTTCAATGACCGCGACAACCGCTCCGGCGATCGTCGGTTCAACGATCGCGACAACCGGTCGGGTGAGCGTCGGTTCGACAGCCGCGGCGGGCAGCAGGGCGAGCGTCGTTTCAACGATCGGGATAACCGTTCTGGCGAGCGTCGTATCAACGACCGCGACAACCGCTCCGGCGACCGTCGCTTCAACGATCGCGACAACCGGTCGGGTGAACGCCGGTTCGACGCCCGCGATAGCCGGTCAGGTGAGCGTCGCTTCGACAATCGCGACAATCGCGACAATCGCGACAATCGCTCAGGCAACCGTCGCTTCAACGACCGCGACAACCGCTCTGGCGACCGTCGGTTCGACAGCCGTGACGGGCAGCGCGGCGACCGCCGCTACGACGCGCGCGGGCAGCGCGACGGAGAGCGGCGTTTCGACGATCGCTCCGGCCGCGGCGACGACCGCGGGGGGCGTCGCTTCGACGACCGCGACTCTCGGGGAGACCGTCGTGACGACGATCGCCTCAGCAGCACGCGCGACCCCTTCCTTCCCGACGAGATCTCGGCGCGCGATCTGCCGCCCGCGGCGCGCAACGAGCTCAAGACGCTCAGCAAGGACAACGCGGAGCGCGTCGCTCGTCACCTGGTGATGGCCGCGAACGAGATCGATGACAATCCGGCGCTCGCTCACGAGCACGCTCAGGCGGCCGTGCGCCACGCCGGCCGCGTGGCCGTTGCCCGCGAGACGCTCGCGATCACGGCGTATGCGACGGGCGATTTCGCACTCGCGCTGCGCGAGCTGCGCACGCAGCGCCGCCTCACCGGGAGCAACGAGCACATCGCGATGATCGTTGATTCCGAGCGAGGCGTCGGTCGACCGGAGAAGGCGCTCGAGGAGGGCAACGCCGCGAACCGCGACGAGCTCGAGACGTCGGAGCGCGTGCAGCTGGCCATCGCCATGTCCGGCGCGCGCCTCGACCTCGAGCAGACGGAGCTGGCGCTGGCCGAGCTCGACATCGCCGAGCTCGATCCGAACGTGGCTTTCTCGTGGAGCTCCGCGCTGTTCGCGGCTCGCGCCGCCGTGCTCGAGGATCTCGGCCTGACGCTCGAAGCCGAGGAATGGCAGCGTCGCGCTGATGTCGCGGCTGACGCCATCGCTCAGGAGGCGGCGCTCGACGACCACCTGATCGTCGAGGAGATCCACGAGGTCGACATCCCCGACGAGGGTGATGGCGATCGTGACGAGCAGGACGACGAGGGCGACGCCGCTGATGAAGCGGAAGCCTCCGACGACGCGACCTCGGATGAGGGGGAAGCGGATGCCGGCATCGCCGACTCCGAAGGCGAGCTGACGGTCGCGGGCGCGACGCCGGTCGATCCCGCTCCGGATGACGCGGATCACGGTGCCGCTCCGGCAGATACCGTCGAAGCCGAAGCCGAAGCCGAAGCCGAAGCCGAAGCCGAAGCCGAAGCCGAAGGCGCGGGCTCGGATGAAGCAGCCTCGGAGTCGGAGGACGCCGAGGCGACGGGCGCTGAGACGACGGAAGACGCACCGAGCCCCGACGTCTCGGTCGAGGACGAGGTCGCCGAGATCCTCATCGAAGCCGGAGTCGACGAGCCTGCTGAGGCGGAGCCGAGCGAAGGCGACTCGGCTGTCGAGGTCGAGTCTGCGGCCGCCGACGGTGACGAGACCGACGGTGACGAGACCGACGGCGACGCGGCCGAGGCGGGCGTCGAAGCGAATACCGCCCCGGGAGCCGACGCCGGTTCGACGGAGGGCGGCACCGCTGAATCCGCCCCGGCCGAGGGCGACGCAGAGTCGAGCGATTCCGACGACACCGCACAGGACGGAGGGCGCCCGGATGGGGCTCTTTTCTAAGAAGCAGGAACCGGCACCGCTCGACGGCGTCGACGTCGTCCTGAACGATCTCGACGGCGTCGTATACGCGGGCCCCGGCCCGATCCCGCATGCGGTCGAGAGCCTGACCCGTGCCGCGAGCGAGGGGCGACGCGTCGGCTACATCACGAACAACGCCTCGCGCACCGACCGTGCGGTGGCCGAGCACCTCCGCGAGCTGGGGCTCGAGACCGAGCCGAGCGACGTCGTGACGAGTCCGCAGGCCGCGGTGGCGCTGCTGGCTTCGAAGGTGGAGGACGGCGCGACGATCATGGTCGTCGGAGGCGATGGTCTGGTCGACGAGCTGCAGAAGGCCGGCTACGACGTGACGCGCAGCGCAGAGGACTCCCCGGCGGCCGTCGTGCAGGGCTTCTCTCCCGATGTGCGATGGACCGACCTCGCCGAGGCCGCATTCGCGCTGCAGACGCCGGAGGACGAGGGCGGCATCCCCTGGATCGCCACCAACACCGACTGGACCATTCCGCGCGACCGCGGCATCGCCCCTGGTAACGGCACGCTGGTGTCGGCCGTCCACACCGCGGTCGGCCGCCTCGCCGAGGTCGCAGGCAAGCCGGAGGCGCCGATCTTCCACGCGGCGGTCGAGCGCTTCGGCGCCCGCAAGCCGCTGATGGTCGGCGATCGCCTGGACACCGACATCCAGGGCGCTCGCGCCGCGGGGGTCGACTCGGCCCTCGTGCTCACCGGCATCGACAGGCCCAAGCATGTGCTGGCGGCACCGGAGCACGCGCGGCCGACGTACGTCCTCGCCGACATGCGCGGGCTGTTCGAGCCGTACCCCGTCATCCGACAGCGCGACGAGGTCACGACCGTCGGCGACGCGTCGATCCGCATCGACGGCCCTGACATCACGATCCTGTCGGAGGGCAGCGACCTCGACATGCTGCGGGCGGCCGCCCACGGCATCTGGTCGACGGGCCGGCAGATCTTCGGCTTCCGGGTCCCCGAGCGCCTCTACGCCGACCCGTTCCGCACGCAGCGGTAGCCTGTCGGCATGATGACAGGCGACGACGCGACCCCGGACGAGGGGGCCGCCGCGGATGACGCTTCGGCCGCCGCGGCGCGGAACCCGACTCCTGCCGTTCCCGGGCCGCGACCAGGTCCTCCTGGCGGGGGCGGCTCGCCGGCCGAGGCGCGCATCGACGACCTCGACGAACGAGTGACTGCCGCCGAGGCGCTGCCGCTCGACGCCCGCGCCGACGCGTACCGCGCGCTGCACGACGAGCTGGCGGCGCGCCTCGACGCGTCGCCCGGCTCGCCGTGACCGTGCGGCTCGATGCCGCCGTCGCCGCGCGCGGGCTGGCGCGCTCGCGCAGCCACGCAGCCGCGCTGATCGCCGCCGGCGCGGTCTCGATCGACGGCGCGGTGGTGACGAAGGCGGCGACCCAGGTCGGTGACGCCGCCCGGATCGCGGTGTCGGCGGCCGATGGCTACGTCAGCCGCGCCGCGCACAAGCTGATCGCCGCGCTCGACGGCTTCGGCATCGATGCGGCGGGCCGCATCGCGCTGGACATGGGCGCGTCGACGGGCGGCTTCACCCAGGTTCTCCTCGAGCGCGGCGCCCGCCGGGTGCTCGCGGTCGATGTCGGGCACGATCAGCTCGCGCCTGAGCTGCGCTCCGACGCGCGGGTCAGCGTCGTCGAGGGGTTCAACGTCAGGTACATGACGCCGGAGACGCTCGCCGAGGCGAGCGGTTCGAGCGATCGTCCGACCCTGATCACGGGCGATCTTTCGTTCATCTCCCTGCGCCACGTGCTGCCGGCGGTCGCCGAGCTGGTGGGGGAGACGCCGCGGGAAGCCTGCGACATCGTTCTGCTGGTGAAGCCGCAGTTCGAGGTGGGCCGCCAGGGCATCCGCGCCGGCATCGTCGTCAGCGACAAGCTGCGCGCGGCGGCGGTCGCAGACGTCATCGACGATGCGGGCCGCCTCGGTCTCACCGTCCGCGGCGTGCTGCCGTCGCCGGTCGCAGGCACGCACGGCAACCGCGAGGCGCTGCTGCACCTCGTGCCGAGTCCCGCCGCCGGCGAGGAACGGGCGGCGGCGGCCTGGGCCGAGCAGATCGCTCGCGCGACCGCCGTCTGACCCGTTCGCGCCCGTCTGCCGGGCCCGTCCGGACCGCCGCAGTTCCGAACATTCGGACGAATCGCCCCGCCGCGCGCGACGGGAGCGGCGCGATCCGACACAATGGGAAGCACGTGCCGAAAGCGGGGAGGATTATGACCGAGCGCAGGATCCTGGTGGTGGCGCACGCGCACCGCGAAGACACCGTCGATGCGGCCGTCCGCGTGGTCGACACCCTCAGACGATCCGGCGCAGTGCCCGTGATGGACGCGGCCGATCGCGCCGAGCTCTCCGACGCGGCGCCCGTGCTCGGCGACGTCGACGTGCTGGTCGACGACGTCCCCGTGGCCGACGTCGACTTGGCGATCGTGCTGGGCGGCGACGGCACCATCCTGCGAGCGGCCGAGCTCGTGCGCGACGGTACGGCACCCGTCCTCGGCATCAACATGGGCCATGTCGGCTTCCTCGCCGAGATCGAACGCGACAGCATGGACGCCGCGGTCGCCCGCGGGATCGCCGGCGACTACGACGTCGAGGAGCGCCTCGCGCTCGCGATCAAGGTCCGCGACGCCCGCGGCGAGGTCGTGTTCGAGAGCTTCGCGCTCAACGAGGCGACCGTCGAGAAGGACAGCCCCGGCCGGATGATCGAAGTCGTCCTCGAGATCGACCGACGGCCGCTGTCGGCGTTCGGAGCGGACGGCGTGGTGATCGCGACGCCGACGGGTTCGACGGCGTACGGATTCTCGGCGGGCGGCCCGGTCGTCTGGCCGACAGTGCAGGCGATCACGGTCGTCCCCATCTCGGCGCACGCGCTGTTCGCACGTCCGCTCGTCGTGGGCCCGGAGCACGCGGTCGCGCTCGAGCTGCAGAACTCGATCGGCGCATCCGGCGTGCTCTGGTGCGACGGCCGACGCAGCTTCCCCCTGCCAGCGGGGTCTCGCGTGTCGATCCGGCGCTCCCCGAAGCCCGTCCGGCTCGCTCGCCTGCACCCTGCGGCGTTCACCGACCGGCTCGTGCGCAAGTTCCAGCTGCCCGTGCACGGCTGGCGAGGGCCGAGCGGCACGATGATGACCACGGCGGTGAGCGTGATCGCTCCGCCAGACGACGAGGAGACCGCGTGATCGAGCAGATGACGCTGCGCGACCTCGGCGTCATCGCCGAGGCGACGCTGCCGTTCGGTCCGGGCTTCACCGCAGTCACGGGTGAGACCGGTGCGGGCAAGACGATGGTCGTCACGGGGCTCGGGCTGCTGCTCGGCGCGCGCGCCGACTCGGGCGCCGTGCGCAAGGGCGCCGCGCAGGCGTCGGTCGAGGGCGTGTGGAACGTCGACGGCGACGGCGCCGTCGCCGAGCGCGTCGCCGACGCGGGCGGAGAGGTCGAGCCGATCGGCGGCGGGCGGGGCGAGCTGTTCCTCGGACGCACGCTGTCGGCCGAGGGCCGGAGCCGTGCCAGCGTCGGCGGGCGCGGTGCGCCTGCCGGAGTGCTCGCCGATCTGGCGGAGCACCTCGTCGTCGTGCACGGCCAGTCGGAGCAGCTGCGGCTGAAGTCGACATCGGCGCAGCGCGATGCGCTCGACCGCTTCGGAGGCGATGACGTGCGCGCCGCGCGCGAGCAGTACGCCGAGGCGTACGAGGCCTGGCGCGCAGTCGACGCCGAACTGACGCGGCTCGTCGACGAGCGCGATGCTCGGGCCGACGAAGCCGCCAGGCTCCGTGACACGCTCGCCGAGATCGAGCAGATCGATCCCGAGTCGGGGGAGGATGCCGACCTCGCCGCCCGCGCCGAGCGCCTGGCGAACGCCGAGGAGCTGCGCACGACTGCCGCGCTCGCGCGCGAGGCGATCTCGAGCGAGGAGGACGCTCCAGACGTCTCGACGCTGCTGGCCGAGGCGCGCCGCCAGCTCGAGCGCTCCGCCGACCCGGCGCTGACCGCGCTCGCCGCGCAGGCGGCGGAGCTCGGATATCGGGCGGCCGACATCGCGGTCGAGCTGTCGAGCTTCCTCGCCGACCTCGACGAGCAGGGGCCGGCCGAGCTCGCCGCGGTCGAGGAGCGCCGGGCCGCGGTGAACGCGCTCGTGCGCGCGCACGGCTCGCTCGACGCCGCGATCGACCTGCTCGAGACCGGCTCGGCCCGATTGGCCGAGCTCGATGACGACGGCGACCGCGTCGAGCGGCTCACGGCATCGCGGGACGAGGCGCGGACGGCGCTCGACGCGCGCGCCGAGGCGCTGACCGCCGCGCGCACGGTCGCGGCTGAGCGGCTCGGTGCCGCGGCTACCGACGAGCTGCACGCCCTTGCGATGCCCGACGCGGCGCTCACCGTCGCCGTTCTGCCGTCGGCCGAGCACGCGCACGGGCGCGACGAGATCTCCTTCCGGCTCGCCCCTCATCCGGGTGCGGATCCCCGTCCCGTCGGCAAGGGCGCGTCGGGCGGCGAGCTCAGCCGCGTCATGCTGGCGATCGAGGTCGTCATCGCCGAGACCGACCCTGTGCCGACGTTCGTGTTCGACGAGGTCGACGCGGGCATCGGCGGCGCGGCCGCGATCGAGGTCGGGCGGCGCCTGGCTCGGCTCGCGCAGCGCTCGCAGGTCATCGCCGTCACCCACCTCGCGCAGGTGGCCGCGTTCGCGAACAACCATCTGTCCGTCGTGAAGGCGTCGGACGGCACGGTCACCACCTCGAGCGTCCGCGCCCTGTCGGGCGCCGAACGGGCCGAGGAGATGGCGAGACTGCTCTCCGGCATGTCCGACTCGTCGGCCGCGCTCGAGCACGCCCGCGAGCTGCTGGCGACCGCCGCCGCCTGATCCTGGGCAGACACACAGCCGCGAATCGTGCCAGGATGAGCGTTGACGCAGCAACGAACCGTTAGGATTGAAGCCCGTGATGCAGAGTTCTGAAACCGGCCCCACGGGCAAGACCACCAAGCAGATCTTCGTGACGGGCGGCGTCGTCTCGTCGCTCGGCAAGGGGCTTACGGCCGCCAGTCTCGGCAATCTTCTGACCGCGCGCGGCCTGCACGTCGTGATGCAGAAGCTCGACCCGTATCTGAACGTCGATCCGGGCACGATGAACCCGTTCCAGCACGGCGAGGTCTTCGTGACGGACGACGGCGCCGAGACCGACCTCGACATCGGGCACTACGAGCGCTTCCTCGGCATCAACCTGTCGGCGGCCGCCAACGTGACGACCGGCCAGATCTACTCGAAGGTCATCGAGCGCGAGCGCCGCGGCGAGTACCTCGGCGACACCGTGCAGGTCATCCCGCACATCACCGACGAGATCAAGCGCCGCATGCGCCTCCAGTCGGAGGACGTTCCCCAGCCCGACGTGATCATCACCGAGGTCGGCGGAACGGTCGGCGATATCGAGTCGCAGCCGTTCCTCGAGTCGGCCAGGCAGCTGCGCCACGAGCTCGGCCGCGACAACGTGTTCTTCGTTCACGTGTCGCTCGTGCCGTTCATGGGCGCATCGGGAGAGCAGAAGACGAAGCCAACCCAGCACTCCGTCGCGGCGCTCCGCCAGGTCGGCATCCAACCAGACGCGCTCGTGCTGCGCAGCGACCGCCCCGTCACCGAGGCGAACCTCCGCAAGATCGCGCTGATGTGCGACGTCGACATCGAGGGCGTCGTCAACACGGTCGACCTGCCCAGCATCTACGACATCCCCTCGACGCTGCACAAGCAGCGCCTCGACTCGCACATCGTGCGCCGCCTCGGCCTGAACAAGGCCTCCGACGTCGACTGGTCGCGCTGGCAGCGCGTGCTCGGAGCGGTGCACAACCCGAAGCACGAGGTCACGATCGGCCTCGTCGGCAAGTACATCGATCTGCCCGACGCGTACCTCTCGGTCACCGAGGCCATCAAAGCGGGCGGCTTCGCGCAGGAGACCAAGGTCGACATCCGCTGGATCCCGTCCGACCGGTGCGAGACCCCGGAGGGCGCACGCGAGCAGCTCGCCGACCTCGACGGCATCTGCGTGCCCGGCGGCTTCGGCATCCGCGGCATCGAGGGCAAGCTCGGCGCGCTGAAGTTCGCGCGCGAGCAGGGCATTCCGACGCTCGGCCTGTGCCTCGGCATGCAGTGCATGGTCATCGAGTACGCGCGCAATGTCGCCGGCCTGCCCGAGGCGTCGTCGAGCGAGTTCGACCCCGAGACGACGACGCCCGTGATCGCGACCATGGCCGAGCAGGTCGAGGTGCTCGACGGCGGCGACCTGGGCGGCACGATGCGCCTCGGGCTGTACCCCGCGAAGCTCGCCGCCGGCTCGCTCGCGGCAGAGGCCTACGGCGCGACCGAGGTCTCGGAGCGGCACCGTCACCGCTACGAGGTCAACAACGCCTACCGCGAGCAGATCGGCGCTGCGGGTCTGACGTTCTCGGGCCTCAACCCCGACCTCGACCTCGTCGAGTTCGTCGAACTGCCGCGCGACGTCCACCCGTACTACATCGCCACGCAGGCGCACCCCGAGCTGCGCTCGCGGCCGACCGCGCCGCACCCGCTGTTCGCGGGGCTCGTGGGCGCGGCGCTCGAGCGCCACCGCGCGAGCGAGCTGTTCGAAGACGAAGACTGACGCGAAGATCGCGACCCGGATGACTCATCCGGGTCGCGATCTCGTCGACCGGAGGGGAAAAACGTGGAGCTGAGGGACGAGCCGTTCGGGGTCGAGGCCGTCGATACGCGAACGGGATACACCGGACAGGTGTGGGACGTCGTCGAGGACCGCTTCCGATACGGCGACGCGGAGCTCGTGCGCCACTACGTCGACCACCCGGGCGCCGTCGCGGTCGTCGCGATCGACGACCAGGAGCGCGTACTGCTGCTGCAGCAGTACCGCCACCCGCTGCAGGCGCGCGACTGGGAGATCCCGGCCGGGCTGCGAGACGTCCCCGGCGAGGATCCGCAGGATACGGCCGCCCGCGAGCTGGCGGAGGAGGCCGATCTCACGGCCGAGAACTGGTCGCTGCTCGGCGAGTTCGCGCTCAGTCCGGGCGGCAGCAACGAGATCATCCGGATCTACCTGGCGACGGGCCTGGCGGCGACCGACGAGGAGTACCCCCGTGACGCCGAGGAAGCGGACATCCGGATCGAGTGGCTGCCGCTCGACACGGCGCTCGCCGCGGTGCGCGACGGCCGGTTCCGCAACGCCACGACGGCGCTCGGACTCCTCGGCGCGGCCGACCGACTGCGGCAGTAGCCCTCTCGTGCGGGTCGAACGCGCCGTCGACGCGTATCTGCGCCACGTCACGATCGAGCGCGGACTGAGCGGGCACACCGTCTCCGCGTACCGCCGCGACCTAGCAGCCTACGCGGCCTGGCTGGCCGAGCAGGGCATCGACGAGGCCGAGGGCGTGACGCCGGAGCTCGTCGCGCAGTTCGCGGCCGAGCGGGCGTCGGCCGACCCGCAGCCTGCCGCATCGTCGCTGGCGCGCCTGCAGTCGTCCGTGCGCGGACTGCACCGCTTCCTCGCGAGGGAGGGGCTCGCGGCGTCCGACCCGACCGGCAGGCTCCGCCCGCCGAAGCAGCAGCTGTCGCTGCCGAGCGCGCTCACGATCGAGCAGGTCGAGCGCCTGCTGCAGGCTCCGAGCGCGGAGGAGCCCCTCGGCATCCGCGACCGGGCGCTGCTCGAGCTGCTGTACGCCACGGGCGCGCGCGTCTCGGAGGCGATCGGCCTCGACGTCGACGACGTCTCGCACGACGAGATCATCCGGCTGCGCGGCAAGGGGGACAAGGAGCGCATCGTTCCGGTCGGGTCGTACGCGCGCGCCGCGGTCGATGCGTACCTCACCAGGGTGCGCCCGGCGCTGGCGGCGAAGGGCCGCGCGAGCGCGAAGCTTTTCCTCGGGGCTCGCGGGGCGCCGCTGTCGCGGCAGAGCGCGTGGCTCGTGATCCAGGCCGCCGCTGAGAAGGCGCAGCTGGGCGAGCACGTCTCGCCCCACACGCTTCGTCACTCGTTCGCGACCCACCTCCTGCAGGGCGGCGCAGACGTGCGCGTCGTGCAGGAGCTGCTGGGGCACGCGAGCGTCGCGACGACACAGATCTACACCCACGTCACGGCCGACGGTCTGCGCGATGTGTACGCGACCGCGCACCCGCGCGCGAGGTAGGGGCTCCTCGGCGATCCGCAGCGACGAGCGCGACGCCGAGCGCATAGACTCACAAGAACGCGTGCGTCAGGAGGAACATCGGTGGCGAAGACCCAGAAGCAGTCGAGCACGGGGGACGAGATCATTCTCGGGCCCACGGGGCGCCCGTATCACGGGTTCGCGACCCCGGCGGCACTCGACAGCCACGGTCCGGCGCGCATCATTGCGCTGTGCAACCAGAAGGGCGGCGTCGGCAAGACGACGACCTCGATCAACCTAGCGGCCGCGTTCGCCTCGTACGGCCGCAAGGTGCTGGCGGTCGACTTCGACCCGCAGGGCGCGCTGTCGGCCGGCCTCGGCATCGCCACGCACGACGTGCCGACGATCTACGACCTGCTGATCGACACGAAGCGCGACCCGCACGAGGCCGTGGTGCAGACAGCGACTCCGGGGCTCGACCTGATCCCGGCGAACATCGACCTCTCGGCGGCCGAGGTGCACCTCGTCAACGAGGTGGCGCGCGAGATGATCCTCTCGCGCGTGCTGCGCCGGCTCGCACCCGAGTACGACCTCATCCTGATCGACTGCCAGCCGTCGCTCGGCCTGCTCACGGTCAACGCGCTCACGGCGGCGCACGGCGTGCTGATCCCGCTCGAGTGCGAGTTCTTCGCGCTGCGCGGAGTCGCGCTGCTGGTGGAGACGATCGAGAAGGTTCAGGACCGCCTGAACCCGTCGCTCGAGCTCGACGGCCTGCTGGCCACCATGTACGACTCGCGCACGCTGCACTCTCGTGAGGTGCTCGAGCGCATCGTCGAGACCTTCGACGACAAGGTGTTCGAGACCGTCATCGGCCGCACCGTGAAGTTCCCCGACGCGAGCGTGTCCGGCGTGCCGATCACCGAGTTCGCGCCGGAGCACCCGGCGGCCCAGGCGTACCTGCGCCTCGCTCGCGAGCTGGTCGACCGTGGTGCGGTCGCCTGACGAGGCTCCAGACGAGCTTCCGGATGAGTCCGCCGCGGCGGACTCATCCGGTTTTCGCGTTTCGCTGACCAACTTCGACGGCCCGTTCGACCTGCTGCTTCAACTGATCTCGAAGCACGAGATGGACGTCACCGAGATCGCGCTCAGCCGCGTGACCGACGACTTCATCGCCTTCCTGGCGACGGCCGAGACGGGGGAGGAGCTCGACCGAGCGAGCGAGTTCCTCGTTGTCGCCGTGACGCTGCTCGACATGAAGGTCGCGGGGCTGCTTCCGCAGGGGGAGCTCGTCGACGCCGAGGCGGTCGCCGCGCTCGAGGCGCGCGACCTGCTGTTCGCGCGGCTTCTGCAGTACCGCGCGTTCAAGGAGGCAGCGCTCTGGTTCGGCGAGCGTCTCACCCGCGAGAACGCGCGCCACACGCGCCAGGTGCGCATCGAGGAGAAGCACCGCTCCCGCACGCCGGAGCTGAAGTGGACGCTCACCCTCGACCAGTTCGCGGCGCTCGCGCTCGTCGCGCTGACGCCGAAGCCGGCGGCGGGCATCGGCCTCGAGCACCTGCACGCGCCGGCCGTGAGCATCCGCGAGCAGGCCGCGATTGTCGTCGCGACGCTGCGCGGGCGCGGCACCATGACGTTCAGGGAGCTGGTGTCGGGCGAGCCGGAGACCGGAGTGGTCGTCGCCCGATTCATCGCGGTGCTCGAGCTGTACCGGCACGCCGCGATCGGCTTCGAACAGCTCGAACCGCTCGGCGACCTCACGCTCACGTGGACGAGCGAGCACTGGAACGACGAGCAGCTGGCGAGCCTGGGGGCAGAGTATGACCGATGACGACGCCGCGCAGAGCGGTCAGGCCGGCACGGTGCCGCAGCGGCTCGAGGCGATCCTGATGGTGGCGGACGAGCCGATCGGCCTCGTCGCGCTCGCGACGGCGGTCTTGGCGCCCGTTCCTGCGGTGCGCCAGGCGCTCGCGGCGCTCGCCGCAGACTACGACTGCGACGGCGGGGCGACCGCGCGCGGCTTCGAGTTGCGCGAGGTCGGCGGCGGATGGCGGATGTACGTCCGCGAATCCTTCGACGGTGTGGTGGCCGACTACATCGGCGCTCAGGCGCCGGCCAGGCTCTCGCAGGCCGCGCTCGAGACGCTCGCCGTCGTCGCCTACAAGCAGCCGGTGACGCGCTCGCAGGTCGCCGCCATCCGGGCCGTGAACGTCGACTCGGTCGTTCGCACCCTCGTGGCGCGCGGCCTCGTCACCGAGCAGTTCGCCGACCCCGAGACGGGGGCGATCAACTACGGCACGACCGACCTGCTGCTGCAGCAGCTCGGCATCAACTCCCTCGACGAGCTGCCGCCGATCTCGCCGCTGCTCGACGACGGCGCAGACGGCTTCGACGACATCATCTGAGGCGCGAGGCGCGGCACACCGCTCAGGTGCGGCACGTCGACCCGATGGAACGGTTCAGGCGTCGATCTCCCGCACCTGAGCGGATGGTGGAGGCGCGCGCCGGGCGAACAGGGAGCGCCTGCGAGAATAGGGGGATGGAGTCGAACGAAGCCGAGGGCGTGCGCCTGCAGAAGGTGCTCGCGAACGCGGGCGTTGCGTCGCGCCGCGCCAGCGAGAACCTGATCGTCGCGGGGCGCGTGCGCGTCAACGGGGAGGTCGTCACCGAGCTCGGCTCGCGCATCGACCCCGAGAACGACCTCGTCGACGTCGACGGTCAGGCCGTGCAGCTCGACGCCTCCAAGCGCTACGTCATGCTCAACAAGCCGACGGGCGTCGTGAGCTCGATGCGCGACGACCGCGGCCGCCCCGACCTCCGCGCGTACGCGGGGGAGTGGGAGGAGCGCCTGTTCAACGTCGGCAGGCTCGACTACGAGACGTCCGGCCTCCTCGTGCTGACCAACGACGGCGACCTCGCGCAGGTGCTCGCCCATCCGAAGTTCGGCGTCACCAAGGTGTACATCGCCAAGGTGCGGGGCGAGGCCGCACCGCAGGCCATCGCGCGGCTCACTCGGGGGTTCGATCTCGAGGACGGTCCGATCAGGGCGGACAAGGCGCGGCTGCTCGACTCATCGCGCGGGACCAGCCTCGTCGAGCTCACGCTGCACTCGGGGCGCAACCGCATCGTGCGGCGCATGATGGCCGAGGTAGGGCACCCCGTCATCGACCTCGTGCGGCGCCAGTTCGGCCCGCTCCGCCTCGGCACGCTCCCAGCGGGACAGGCGCGCGAGCTGACTAAGCTGGAGCGCGGTGCGCTGCTCACTCTCGCGCGCCATGACGGCGCCGAATCCGCGACCGCGCCTGAACCGAAGGACTCCCGTGACTGATGCCGTGACCGTGCCAGGGCGTGCGCTGCGCACCCGCGGCACCGTGCGCGTCGTCGGCGCCGGCCTGCTCGGTGCGAGCATCGGCCACGCGCTCAGCCGCGCCGGGGTCGACGTGGCGCTGGCCGACACGTCTCCGGCTCAGCTGCGCCTCGCGATCGACTACGGCGCCGGCCGCGCGGCGCGCGACGGCGACGCGCCGTCGCTGGTCGTCGTGTGCGTGCCGCCCGACGTGGTCTCCGACGTCGTCGAGCGGGAGCTGCTCGCTCATCCGGATGCCGTGGTCACCGACGTCGCGTCGGTCAAGCTCCAGCCGCTGCGCGAGCTGCGGGAACGAGGCGCCGACCTCACCAGGTACATCGGCTCGCACCCCATGGCCGGTCGCGAGCGCGGCGGCGCCATCTCGGCGCGCAGCGACATCTTCGTCGGCCGCCCGTGGGTGATCTGCCGCGACGGCGAGACCCGCGCGGACGACCTCGCGCTGGTCGAGGGGCTCGCGCTCGACGTGGGCGCCGTGCCGATCGAGATCAGCCCGGAGGAGCACGACCGCTCGGTGGCCCTCGTCTCCCATCTTCCCCAGGTGGTCGCGTCGCTGCTGGCCGCACGGCTCGTCGACGCGCCCGAGTACGCGCTCGGCCTCGCTGGGCAGGGAGTGCGCGACACCACGCGCATCGCGCACTCCGACCCCGAGCTGTGGGTGCAGATCCTGGGAGCCAACGCCGCGCCCGTCGTGGCGGGCCTCGACGCGCTGGCCGCCGATCTCTCGGGCGTCGCCGACGCGCTGCGCGACGTCTCGCGCCAGGGCGCGCTGCGCGACATCGCCGAGACGATCCGCCGCGGCAACGTCGGCGTCGAGCGCCTGCCAGGCAAGCACGGGCAGCGCCGCGAGTTCGCGACTCTCGTCGTCATGGTCGACGACACGGCGGGCCAGCTCGGCCGGCTGTTCGGCGACCTCGGCGACCTCGGCGTCAACGTCGAAGACCTGCGCCTCGAGCACTCGCCCGGCGCCCCGCTGGGCCTGGCCGAGATCGCCGTCGAGAAGGGCGCACTGGATGGAGCCGTCGAGGGCCTGGAGGCCCGCGGCTGGCGGATTGCGAGCACAGATGACGAATGAGGCATTCGGCGGCGTGAACGTCGTCGCCATCGACGGGCCGGCCGGCTCGGGCAAGTCGAGCGTGTCCAAGGAGATCGCCAGGCGGAACGGGTTCGGCTACCTCGACACCGGAGCCGCGTACCGCGCGCTCTCGTGGCACGTGCTGACCTCCGGCGCCGACACGACCGACGAGGCGGCCGTGCTGGCCGCGCTCGGCTCGTTCGACCTGCGGCAGAGCTTCGATCCGGATGACCGGGCGGTGTTCGTCGGCGATGCGGACGTGACCGACGCCATCCGGACGCCCGAGGTGACGGGCGCGATCGCCGGTTTCACTCGCGTGCAGGCCGTGCGCGACGCGCTCAACGACGGCTTCCGCGCGCGGGCCGCGGCGTCCGGCCTGCCGGGCGTGGTGATCGAAGGCCGTGACATCACGTCGGTCGTCGCACCCGATGCGCCCGTCCGCATCCTGCTCACCGCGAGGCCCGAGGTGCGCGCGCAGCGCCGCGGCCTGGAGCTGAGCACCGCCGCCGGCGACGTCGCCGACGCCATCAACCGTCGCGATGCCAGCGACGCACACACGCTTTCCCTCGCCGAGGGCGACCAAGGGGTCGACGTCGTCGACACATCGGAGCTCGACTTCGAGCAGTCGGTCGCCGCGGTGCAGGCCGTGATCGAACAACGAACAGGAGGCCGAGATGGCCGCTGATGACGAGTACGAGGGCGGGCCGGACAATCTCGCCGAGCGCATCGCCGAGCTCGACGACGAACTGATCGAGGCGCGCAACGCCTCGCTGCGCGAGACCCTCTCCGACTACGAGCTCGACGACGACGATGCCGCGCTGCTGGCCGGCGTGCGCATCGACGAGCTCGGCATGGAGTATTCGCCCGCCCTTCCCGTGGTGGCGATCGTCGGCCGGCCGAACGTCGGCAAGTCGGCGCTCGTGAACCGCATCCTCGGGCGCCGCGAGGCCGTGGTGCAGGACGAACCAGGCGTCACCCGCGACCGCGTGACGTACAAGGCCGAGTGGAACGACCGGCGCTTCTCGCTGGTCGACACCGGCGGCTGGGAGCCCGACGCGAAGGGCATCGACCGCGCCGTCGCCTCGCAGAGCGAGGTGGCGATCGATCTCGCCGACGTCATCCTTTTCGTCGTCGATGCCATCACGGGCGCCACGGCGACGGACGAGCACGTCGTCCGCCTGCTGCGCAAGTCGCGCAAGCCCATCTTCCTCATCGCGAACAAGATCGACGACGCATCCCACGAGCCCGAGGCCGCCGCGCTGTGGAACCTCGGTCTCGGCGAGCCGTGGCCCGTCTCGGCCATCCACGGCCGCGGCGTCGCCGACCTGCTCGACGCCGTGCTCCAGAAGACCCCGAAGGTCTCGGCCGTCGCGAAGGAGGAGATCGGCGGACCGCGCCGCGTCGCCATCCTCGGGCGCCCCAACGTCGGCAAGTCGTCGCTGCTGAACAAGGCGGCCGGCGAGGAGCGCGTGGTCGTCAACGACCTCGCCGGCACGACCCGCGACCCCGTCGACGAGGTCGTCGAGATGGGCGGCAAGCCGTGGCGCCTGGTCGACACCGCCGGCATCCGGCGCCGGGTGCACATGCACCAGGGCGCAGACTTCTACGCGTCGCTTCGTACCTCCGCCGCGCTCGAGAAGGCAGAGGTAGCGATCGTCGTCCTCGACGTGAGCGAGCCGATCAGCGAGCAGGACATCCGGATCATCGATCTCGTGCTCGAGTCGGGGCGCGCGCTCGTGCTGGCCTTCAACAAGTGGGACCTGCTCGACACCCCAGAGGCCGAGCGCAACGAGCGCCGTCGGTTCCTCGAGCGCGAGATCGAGAAGGACCTCGCGCACGTGGCCTGGGCGCCGCGCGTGAACATCTCGGCGAAGACCGGTCGTCGCCTCGACCGGCTCGTGCCGGCCCTCGAGCTCGCGCTCGAGAGCTGGGACCAGCGCATTCCGACGGGCAAGTTCAACGCGTTCCTCTCCGAGCTGGTCGCCGAGCACCCGCACCCGCTGCGCGGCGGCAAGCAGCCCCGCATTCTGTTCGGCACGCAGGCGAGCTCGCGTCCGCCGACGTTCGTCCTGTTCACGACCGGGTTCCTCGACCCCGGCTACCGCCGCTTCGTCCAGCGCCGCCTGCGCGAGCTGTACGACTTCGAGGGCACGCCGATCGTGATCAACATGCGCATCCGCGAGCGGCGGCAGCGCAAGTAGCAGGCAGGGGCCGTTCCCATCAGGGAGCGGCCCCTTTCGCATCCGATCCGCATGTCGCCGGATGACGTCCGCGGCGCCCGTCGGGCCGGAGCGGAGTAGCGTGGAGGGGATGACCGATACGCCGCCAGCCGACTTCCTCCGCCGCCCCCGCAACTCGGGTGACGCGTGGGTAGAGGCGCCGACGGGCGAGCGCTACTGGGGCCGCTTCGGCGCAGCGGGGCTGCTCGCGCTCGACGCCCAGCGCGGCGTGCTGCTGCAGCACCGGGTCGGCTGGAGTCACTTCGGCGGCACGTGGGCGCTGCCGGGAGGGGCCCTGCACGAGGGCGAGACGGCGATAGCCGGCGCGATCCGCGAGGCGCAGGAGGAGGCGGGGCTGCCGGACGGCGCGGTCGCCGCGCGCTTCACCCACGTGTTCGACGCCGGTGTGTGGAGCTACACGACCGTCATCGCCGATGTCACAGTTCCCTTCGAGCCGCGGATCACCGATCCCGAGTCCGTCGAGCTGCGCTGGGTGCCGGTCGCCGAGATCGCCGACTACGAGCTGCACCCGGGGTTCGCGGCGTCGTGGCCAGAGATCCGCGCACAGCTCTGATCTGATCGGCCGGAGCCGCACACGCCGATGCCCCGCTCGACGGGCGTCGAGCGGGGCATCGGGCCGTCGGATCAGAACGGGTAGTCGGCGATCTCGGGCCGCACCGTCAGCCACTGGATCTCGGTGAACGATTCGAGGTTCGTCGTCGCCCCGCCGATGCGGGTGCCGTTGCCCGACGACTTCGTGCCGCCGAACGGGGCCTGCGACTCGTCGGAGACGGTCTGCTCGTTGATGTGCACCTTGCCGCTGTCGAGGCGGTCGGCGATCTGCATGGCGTCGGTGACGTTGCCGAGCACGCTGATCGACAGCCCGAAGTCGCAGTCGTTCGCGAGCTCGACGGCCTCGTCGATCGTCGAGAACTTCATCACCGGGGCGACGGGACCGAAGATCTCCTCTGCCCACGCGCGGTTCGTGCGGTCGAGGTCGGTGATGACGGTCGGCTGGAAGAACCGGCCGTCGTGCGTGCCGCCGGCCGCGACGGTCGCGCCCGCGGCCTGCGCGTCGGCGACGATGTCGGCGCAGTGCTGGGTCTGCCCGTCGTCGATCAGCGGGCCGAGGGCGACCTGGCCGGAGGCGGGGTCGCCGACCGGCAGCGCGTTCGCCTTCGCGACGAGCGCCGCGACGTAGTCGTCGTACACCGACTCGTGCACGATGTGGCGGCCGGTCGTCATGCAGATCTGACCCTGGTGCATCCACGAGCCGAATGCCGCCGCGCTGGCGGCCTTGGCGACGTCGACGCCCGGAAGCACGATCATCGCGTTGTTGCCGCCCAGCTCGAGGTGGGCGCGCTTGAGCAGACGGCCGCACGTCTCGCCGATCTTCCGGCCTGCGCCCGTCGATCCGGTGAAGGCCACCATGCCGACCTCGGGGGCGTCGACGACGGCGGCGCCCACGTCGGCACCGCCGGGCAGCAGCTGCAGCACACCCTCGGGCAGGCCCGCCTCCTCGAACACGCGCATGATCGAGACCCCGGCGCACACCGCCGTGCGGGGGTCTGGCTTGAGGAGCACGGCGTTGCCGGTGGCGAGCGCCGGCGCGACGGCGCGGATGGCGAGGATGAGCGGGAAGTTGAACGGCGCGATGACCGAGACGACGCCGACCGGCTTGCGGCGGGCGAACGACCAGCGGGCCTCGTCGCTCGGCAGCACCTCGCCCTGCGCGAGGTGGGGGAGGGCGGAGGCGTCGAAGCACTCGTTCGCCGCGACGTGCGTCTCGAGCTGAGCCTTCGGCGGGATCGAGCCGGCCTCGCGGATGATCCAGCCCTGGATCTCCTCCGCGTGCTCCTCGAACAGCAGGCCGGCGCGGCGCAGCACGGCGGCGCGCTGCTCGGGCGCCTGCGCGGCCCACGCCCGCTGCGCCTCGGCAGCGCGGGCGGATGCGGCGTACACGTCGGCGGCGTCCGCCGCACCGAGGCGGCCGAGCGCTTCGCCCGTGGCGGGCTCGGTCACGTCGTACGAGGCGCCGGCGCCTGGCTGCCAGGCGCCTGTGCTGATCTTCTCGGTCCAGAGGGCGGGGTCGAGCAGTGTCATTTTTCTCTCCTTCGAGGGGGCTGAGACGAAGATTACGCGACGATTCGGGCGTCGATCAGAACGGGTCCGGATGAGGCCAGCGCGGCCTCGTAGGCCTCGCGGAACGCAGGCAGCGTGTCGACGCGCGATGCGGGGACGCCGTAGCCGCCGGCCAGCGAGACGAAGTCGATGCCCGGCACGTCGAGGCCGGGCGCGTCGAGCGCATCCAGGGCGGCGGCGAAGCCGCGCAGCGCCTGGTAGGTGCCGTTGTTGGCGATCACGAAGACCGTGCGGGTTCCCTGCTGGGCCGCGGTCCACAGCGCCGTGATGCCGTAGTTCGCGCTGCCGTCTCCGACGACCGCGACGACCGTGTCGTCCGGCCGGGCGAGGGAGATGCCGACGGCCGCAGGAAGACCGAAGCCGAGCCCGCCCGAGGCGGGGAAATGGTAGCTGTCGGGCTCGGTCATGGCGACGCGCTCGAGGAACATCGTGTCGAGCGAGGTGGTCTCGTTCACGTATGTGATGTGCGGTGCGGCGTGCGCGCTCAGCACCTCGAGGATCTCCTCGCCGGTCAGGGCGCCGTCGACGCGGCGCACGACGGGCTCCGGTCGGGGCTCGAGCCGCGCACCTCGGTCCGTCGTCCTCTCGGCCAGCACTGCGAGCGCCGGGCCGACCGGCGCGACGATGCTGTCGCCGAACGCCGCGCGCGACGCCTCGGCGCCGTCCTGGGTGAGCTGGATCAGCTCGGCGCCGTCCGGAAGGTAGGTTCCCTGCTCGTAGCGGTGGTAGCGGAACACGGGGGCGCCGGCGACGACGATGAGGTCGTGCCCCGCCAGCAGCTCTCGCAGCGCGCTGCGGCCCGTCGGCAGCTGTCCGCGGAAGTGCGGGTGCGTCGTCGGGAACGGGCAGCGGGAAGGCGACGGCGCGATCCACACGGGAGCACCGAGCTTCTCGGCGAGTGCAACCGCGGCCGGCTGGGCGCGCTCGGCGTCGACGTCCGGGCCGAGCACGAGCACGGGGTTCGCCGCGCCGTCGAGGCGCGCGACGAGCGCGTCGGCCTGAGCGTCGTCGAGACCGGCCGCTGCCGTCACGCGGCGTCCGGCGAGCAGTGCGTCGTCTGCGGAGGACGAGTGCGCCCAGTCGTCGTAGGGCACGGACAGGTACACGGGTCCGCGGGGGTGGCTGGTCGCCTCGTGGATCGCGTGCGCGACCGAGCGTGAGACGTCTGCGGGGGCGAGCGGCTCGTGCGAGTGCTTCACGAGAGGGCGGGGCAGCAGGGCGGCGTCGACGCTCGAGAGCATCACCTCCTGGCCGACGGTGTCGCGCACCTGCTGGCCGGCCAGCAGGACGAGCGGCGAGTGGCTGTAGTGCGCGTTGGTGAGCGCGCCCATGGCGTTGCCGGTGCCGGATGCCGCATGCAGGCTGACGAAGACCGGGGCGCCTGTGGCCTGCGCGTAGCCGTCGGCCATGCCGACCACGGCGCCCTCGTGCAGGCCGAGCACGTACCGGAAGTCGGCGGGCATGCCCGCCAGGAACGGCAGCTCGTTCGAGCCGGGGTTGCCGAACATCGTGGTCATGCCGTGGGCACGCAGGATGTCGTAGGTGGTGTCAAGCACCGTCGGTTGAGCCATACCGCTGACCGTACGCGCCCGGCTTCATGCGCGCCAATACATCCGAAGACTGATCTCCATAGACCCCATCTATAGAATGATCGCGTGTCGATCGACCTGAACCTGCTGCGCACCTTCCTCGCGATCCTCGACGCCCGCTCGGTCACCGCGGCGGCCGACGAGCTGCGTCTCACGCAGCCGACCGTGTCGCACGCGCTCGGCCGACTGCGCGAGCAGATCGGCGACCCCCTGTTCATCCGGCGGGGGACGGGCATCGTGCCCACCGCCCGAGCCCTCGAGCTCGGCCCGCGCGTGCGCGCGGCGCTCGCGAGCATCGACGACGCCGTCGACGCCCACCGCACCTTCGATCCGGCGACGACCACGCGCGAGTTCCGCATCCGGCTCTCCGACATCGGGGAGTCGAGCTTCCTCCCCGAGATCCTCCGGCTGGTGGCGACCGAGGCGCCGTCCGCATCGATCGTCGCCGACGCCACACCGATCGATCGGGTGATCGACGAGCTGGCGCGCGGCACTCTCGATGCGGCGATCGCCTCGGTGCCGCTGGCGCTCGAGGGGAGCGCGTTCGTGCTGCGCGACGACCGCTACGTCGCGATCATGCATCCGGATGAGGCACCGGCGGCGCGCCGGCTCACCGTCGCCGACGTCGCCGAGCGCAGCCACGCGGTCGTGAGCCGCAGCGCGGGGCATGCGCAGATCGACGCGGCGCTCGCCGCGATCGGCGCCCCGCGTCGCGCCGTGCTCGAGGTGCAGCACTTCCTCGCGCTGCCGCAGCTCGTCGCCGGCGGGGGCCTCATGGCGGTGATGCCGGTCGGGATGGCCGACGCGGTCGCCGCGACCTGGGGCCTCGCTGTGCGCGAACTGCCGAAGGGCATGCCCGTGTTCGACGTGAAGCTCTACTGGGATCCGGACGTCACGGGAACGACGGGTCCGCGCGCCTGGTTCATCGACCTCGTGCGCCGGGCGCTCGAGGACCGCGGAAACGACTGAGCCCCTCGGACGTCCGAGGGGCTCAGCAGGGGAGGGGCTACGCCGCGGCGCTCTCCTCGGCCTCCTGCGCGGCGAGGGCCTTGGCCGTCGTGGCCTTCGGCTTCGGCACGAGGGCGATGGCGACGAAGGCGATGACCGCGGCCGCGGCGAACATGTAGAAGCCGGCGGGGTAGGCGATGCCCGCGGTGACGAGCACGCCCGAGATGAGCGGACCGACGATGGCCCCGAGGCGGCCGACGCCCGAGGTGAAGCCCATGCCCGTCGCGATGAGCGACTTGGGGTACGCATAGCCGACGAGCGCGTAGATCAGCACCTGCGCGCTGAAGACGAAGACACCGGTCGCCAGGAGCACGGCGTCGAGGGCGATCTCGCTCGTGAACCGCACGCTCAGCAGGGCGAGCAGTACGGCCGAGGCGCCGAACCAGACGAGGATCGTTCCCTTCACGCCTCTCGCGTCGCCGATGCGGCCGCCGACGAGGAGGCCGATGATCGCGCCGACGTTCATCACGAAGAGCATGACCAGCGAGTTCGACATGGCGTAGCCGGCCTCGGCCATGATCTTCGGGAGCCAGGTGTTCAGGCCGTAGACGAGCAGCAGACCCATGAACGTGCCGATCCACAGCCCGATCGTGATGCGGCCGCGGCCGTCGGTGAACAGGTCGCGCACGCCGTAGCGCGGACCAGCGGCGCTCGCGCTGCCGGCGACGACCGCGTTCGGGTGCGTCTCGGGGAGCTTCGCCCACATCACGGGCACGATCAGCAGGCCGATGAAGCCGCCGAGGTAGAACAGCCAGTGCCAGTTCGCACCGAGCCACAGCGCGCCCAGCGAGGCGAGCACGGCGCCGGCGTGGTAGCCGGTCATCGTGAGCGTCGAGGCGTGCGCCTTGCGGCCGCCGGGCGCAGACTCCTGCATCATCGTCACGGCGACGGGCATGCAGCCGCCGAGGCCGAGTCCGGCGATCAGGCGGGCGATGCCCATCATTGCGGGGTTGGGCATCAGCGGGAAGATCAGCGTGAACACCGAGAACAGCAGGATGCATGCGATCAGCGGCACGCGTCGGCCGAAGCGGTCGGCGATCGGGCCGATCGCGGTGGCGCCGATGCCGACGCCGACGAGCGAGATCGTCGCGACGAAGGTCATGTCGGCGGCCGTGACGCCGACGCCGTGCGTCAGGTCGGTCAGGATCGGGATCGTCGCACCGAGCGCGACGATGTCGAAGCCCTCGAAGGCGACCGTCAGCCAGCACAGGGCGACGATCCAGGGGCGTGACGCGGTCTTCATCGTTGATCTCTCCAGGGCGTCTTCGGGCGTGCACGGCATTGTGCGGCACGATCCCTCGCAGGAGGGACCGGTTCAGTGTGCGCCCGTCAGTACATGCGGTCAAATAGATACATCGAGAGTCACGTATGTATCTCGCGCATGTGTCCCGTTGAACGGGTCAGTTCGGCTCAGAGCGGCCGCGGAGCCGATCGATGTCGCGCCGTTCGCGCTTGGTGGGGCGCCCCGCTCCTCGGTCGCGGATGCCGGCGGGCGCGACGAGCTCGCGCGGCGGGGGAGGCGGTGTCCGATCGTCGTACGCCTTCGCCGCGACCGGGGCGCCGACGCGCTTGGCCAGCAGCTGCGTCACCCCGTAGATGCGGGTGATGTGGCCGATGCGCACCCGCACCTCGTCGCCCACCTTCAGCGAGTGGGCGGGCTTGACGGGCTCGCCGTTGACGCGCACGTGGCCGCCGCGCACCGCGGTCGTCGCGAGCGAGCGGGTCTTGTAGACGCGCACGGCCCACAGCCACGCATCGAGTCGGACGGAGTCGGTCATCCCTCGATCTTGTCAGCAGTCAGCTGGAACTCGACCGATCCGGTGTCTTCGACCGAGACGAAGCCGAGGTTCGGAGCCTCGACCCCGAAGTCGGAGAACGTGATCGGGATCGATCCGGCGATCTGCGCGGTCTCGCCGTCGCTGAGCACCTCGATATCGACCGTGACCGTCTGCGTCTCGCCCGCGAGGGTGAGCTCGCCGGTCGCCGTCGCCGTGACGACCTCGCCCGACGCGGGAGCCGCATCGAGCGTCACCGGCTCGGTCAGGACGAACGTCGCCGTCGGGTTCTCGTCCGTTCGCAGGGCGTTGTCGCGGAAGTAGGCGTCGCGCTTGTCGCTGTCTGTGGCGATCGAGGCCACGTCGACGGTGATGTCGGTCGCCTCGAGCGTGAGCCCGTCGTCGCTGATCGAGAACGTACCCGTCACCTCGTCGGTGCGGCCCGTGACCGTCACGTCTGTGCCGTTGAGCACCTCCTCGACGCGGTAACCCGCCTCGGAGCCGTTTGAGACCTCCCAGTCCCCGGCGACGGCCGCGGCGTCGAGTGTCGTGCCGCCCGCCGCGGAGTCGCCGCCGTCATCCGTGGTCGTCTCCTGGCTCAGCGACGGCTCCTCGGCCGCCGGCTCGGCGATCAGATCGCGGTAGATCACCGGACCGACGAATGCCGCAGCGACGGCGAGCACGACGACGCCGATGCCGACGCCGATGAGGATCTTCTGGGGCTTCTTCACGAGACGACTCCTTGGGGTGGGTCCGAAACCTGCCAAGAAGAGCGTCGCAGTCGCGCCGAGGGGGAGGGGCAGAGGAGCTTGGGAAGCGGCTGTGAGTCTGCGTTCCCCCGTCAGTGCGCCGACTATGCGGCGTCGCCGATGACGATCGCCTCCGCCTCCTCGGTGCGATCCGCGTCGTCGTGCCGGTCGATGGGCGCAAGCGTGCGCTTTCCGAGCAGCAGCACGAGCGCGCCGACGAGCGCCGCGGCGGCGGCGAACAGGTAGGGGACCGTGTCGCTGAACTGGTGTCCGAGCCACGCGGCGAGCGGCGGCGCGGCCGCGCCGCCGAGGAAGCGGACGGCGGAGTAGGACGACGACGCCACCTGGCGGGGCAGGTCGGTCGCCTCCATGACGGCCTCGGTGAGGGTCGTGTTGCAGATGCCGAGGAAGAGGCCGCCGACGATGATGCACGTCACGAGGGCCGCGGGCGTCTCGACGAGGAGCCCCGCGACGACGAGGTCGGCCGCCAGCAGCGGCAGTGCGATCAGCATGGTGACGCGTCGGCCAACCGCGCGGATGAGGATGGGCGCGACCCATACGCTCGTGATCGCGAGCGCGATGCCCCAGCCGAAGAACGTGTAGCCGATGCCCATGGCGTCGAAACCGAGGGGGAACGGCGAGTAGGCGAGCAGGATGAAGAACGCGATGTTGTAGAACAGCGCGGTCACCGCCAGCAGGCCGAGGGCGGGGCGCCCGAGCGCCTTGATCGGAGCCGACAGCGCGATGCGCTCGCGCTTCTCGTCCGGGAGGCGCAGCAGGGTGATGATCGCGATGATCGCGATCGCCATCAGCGCGGCCACGCCGAAGAACGGTCCGCGCCAGCTGACCGATCCGAGCAGCCCCCCGACGAGAGGGCCGACCGCGATGCCGATGCCGAGCGCGGCCTCGTAGAGCACGATGGCCTGACCAGCGCCGCCGGCGGCCGCTCCGACGATCGCGGCGAGGGCGGTGGAGATGAACAGGGCGTTGCCGAGGCCCCATCCGGCGCGGTAGCCGATGATCTCATCGACCGATCCGCTCGTCGCGCAGAGGAACGCGAAGATCACGACGAGCACGAGCCCGACCAGCAGCGTCGCCTTCGTGCCGATGCGGCTCGAGATGAAGCTGGTGATGAGCATCGCGAGACCGGTGATGAACAGGTAGCTCGTGAACAGGAGCTCCGACTCGAACGGCGTCGCGTCGAGCTGGTCGGCGATGGCCGGCAGGATCGGGTCGACGAGGCCGATGCCCATGAAGGCGACGACGCAGGCGAAGGCGATCGCCCACACGGGGAGCGGCTGCTTCCAGATCGGTGCTGATGGTGTTCCGGATACGCTCACGGGCGACCTTTCTTTCGTGCGTTGGATGAGAAGTTCAGCTGCGCGCCGCGGTGTCGGCGACGCGTCTCGCGATCGCGGCGGCGCGGCGGACCGCGTCCCAGTCGTCGTCGCTGAGGTCGGCGAAGCGGGGCAGCAGCGCCTCGACCAGTTCGCGGCGCCAGGCGGCGTACGCCTCGATGCCGCGGTCGCTCACGGCGATGAGCACGGCGCGGGAGTCGTCGGGGTCGGGTGTGCGTTCCACGAGGCCGTTCGCGACCATGTGCTTGACGAGCCGCGTGATGCCCGGCTGCGTGACCCGGCTGCGCTTGGCGAGATCGCCGAGCCGCTGCGGGCCGCGCTCGCGCAGGATGGCGAGGGTGCGCCACTGCGCAGACGGCGTCTCGTTGTTCGTGTCGAGCGCGGCGATGCGGGTGATCGTGTGGGCGCCGATGATGAGCGCCTCGAGATCTTCTGCCTTGGTCACGAGATCAAAGCATACCACTGTTATATAACAAAGGTATCCATCTGCTGGCCGCCGGTCCTGAAGATGCTCGGGTCTCGGGGGTAGAGCACTGTCACAGGATGATCCATCAGAATATCAGTAGACGACCAGGCGATTTTGCGAGGTCCTGCGCCGTTGATAGCCTCACCGGGCCGTCGCCGTGCCCGCGATCATCGGCTCTTCGAGCTCCGCGAGCGTCGGCGTTGCCGCGCCACGACGCGGCGGCGCGCCGGGCGGGGAGAAGGGACAGCACACGATGACGGGATCGATCGAGACGGTCAGGCCTGCCGAATCGCGCATCCGCGCCTCCGTTCCGACGGCCGTGGTGCTCGCGGGCCTCCTGCTCGTCGCGAGCAACCTGCGCGCCGCGATCACGACCGTCGGCCCGCTCGTCGTCACCATGGAGCGCGACCTCGGCATCTCGCTGACGGCGGCGTCCGCGCTGATCAGCCTGCCGCTCGTCGCCTTCGCGGTGGTGTCACCGTTCGCGCCGGCGTTCGCTCGCCGATTCGGGCTCGAGCGCGCCATCGCCGGCGCCCTCGTGGTGCTCGCCGCGGGACTCGTTCTCCGGTCGGTTCCTCCGCTCGCGCTGCTCTGGATCGGCACCGTCCTGATCGGCGTCGCGATCGCCATGCTGAACGTGCTGCTCCCGTCGCTCGTCAAGCGCGACTTCCCGACGCGCATCGGGGAGGTCACCGGTGCCTACTCCGCCGTCCAGTCGAGCTTCGCCGCGCTCGCCGCGGGCGTCGCCGTGCCGGTCGCCGGGATGACGGCGCTCGGTTGGCGGCTGCCGCTCGGGATGTGGGCGGGACTCGCCCTGATCGCGCTCGGCGTGCTGGCGCCGCAGCTGCGGCGGCGCACCGGCGCATCCGCCGAGGACCCGCTCTCCTCATCCGGTCACGACGCCGCGCCGCCGGTGCGCTCGCCGTGGCGCAGCGCGATCGCGTGGCACGTGACGGTGTTCATGGGCCTGCAGTCGGTCGTCTTCTACGTGCTCGTGATGTGGATGCCGTCGATCGAGGTGGAGGCCGGGGTCAGCGAGTCAGCCGCCGGCATGCACCTGCTGCTGCTGAACGCGGCGGGGATCGTCGGGAGCCTCGTCTGCTCGGCCCTCATTCCCAGACTGCCCGACCAGAGGCTGCTCGCGGCCGGCGGATCGCTGACGCTGCTGATCGGCAGTGCGGGGCTGCTCGTCGCGCCGCAGCTCGGCGCGGTGTGGGGCATCATCGCTGGCTTCGGGTGTGGCGCGTGCATCGTGCTCGCCCTGTCGTTCTTTGGGCTCCGCACGCGCCATCACGCGCACGCCGCCGCGATGTCGGGCATGGCCCAGTGCATCGGCTACGTGCTCGCGGCGCTCGGCCCTGTCGCCTTCGGACTGATCTACGACGTGTTCGGCTCGTGGAAGCCGGCGCTGGGGCTGCTCGTCGCGGCCACGGCGGTCGACATGGTCTTCGGCTACCTCGCCGGTCGGCGTCGCACGCTGTAATCGGTGCGTGCGCCGCGCGGCGCGATGCGGCACGATGGGGCCATGGCGAAGCGCGTGTGGTCGAAGAATGCCGTCGAGGTGCTGCGGGTAGGCGAGGGATTCTCGCTCGCCGACGTCGACCCCGAATCGACGCCGGGGTACGACGGCGACAAGGCCGGGGGAGAGCGCGACCTCAAAGCCGGGCTCGATGCCCTGACCGAGCTGCAGGAGAAGCTGTTCGCTCGTGCGCAGACCGGAGTCGCTCGCAATGCCGTGCTGCTCGTGCTGCAGGCGATGGACACCGCGGGCAAGGGAGGCATCGTGCGTCACGTGGTCGGTGCCGTCGACCCGCAGGGTGTCGAGCTGGCGGCGTTCAAGAAGCCGACGCCGGATGAGCTGGCGCACGACTTCCTGTGGCGCATCGAGAAGCGGGTGCCGCAGGCCGGGTACATCGGGGTGTTCGACCGGTCGCACTACGAGGACGTGCTGGTCGGCCGGGTGCGTTCGCTGGCGCCGGATGAGGAGATCGAGCGCCGGTACGGCGCGATCAACGACTTCGAGGCGCGGCTGCGAGCATCCGGAACCCGCGTCGTGAAGGTGATGTTGCACATCTCGCCCGAGGAACAGGGCGAGCGGCTGATGGAGCGGCTCGAGCGGCCGGACAAGCACTGGAAGTACAACCCGGGTGACGTCGACGAGCGCGAGGTCTGGCCCGACTATATGGCCGCGTACCAGACTGTGTTCGAGCGCACGTCGACGCCGGATGCGCCGTGGTACGTCGTTCCGGCGAACCGCAAGTGGTACGCGCGGCTGGCGGTGCAGGAGCTGCTGCTCGCGGCGCTCGCCGACATCGACCCGCAGTGGCCTGAGGCCGACTACGACGTGGAGGTCGAGAAGGAGCGCCTGCGCGCGACTCTCGAGAAGTAGCGCGCGGTCGGCGGGCGCGAAACGCGCGGGCCGGCGCCGGTTCGTGGCACGCGCCGCGGTCGGGTAGACTGTTCGAGTTGCCCGCGCGGCGACGCAACTGAAAAACGGGCTGTGGCGCAGTTTGGTAGCGCACTTGACTGGGGGTCAAGGGGTCGCAGGTTCAAATCCTGTCAGCCCGACAGATGTGAAGCCCCGGGGCGTCGTTCATTCGAAGTCCCGGGGCTTTTCTCGTACCAGCCCGCCACCCGCCGCACTGGCGGTTCTCAGCGCCGTGCAGTAGTCTCGGCAACGAGTTATTGAGGTTGCGTTTCTGCTGGAGACTCTGCTCCAGGCCAGCTTCTGGGCCCGAGATTATCGCTCGGGCGGGTATTCAGTTCAGTTTCTTCCGAGGTATCACTTGAGGTGCGCACCTGTCGCCTTCGCGTGCTCCGGCCGCGTTGACGCTGGTGCCCCTCAGACTCCGCGATGACGACGTCGTCGCGGCAACACGGATCACTTCCATGGTCCCAGACAGTAAGGAATGACGTCATGGCCACAGGCACCGTCAAATGGTTCAACGCAGACAAGGGCTTCGGCTTCATCGCACCCGACGATGGCAGCGACGACCTGTTCGCGCACTTCAGCGCGATCAACAGCAGCGGCTTCCGCAGCCTGGAGGAGAACCAGAAGGTCTCCTTCGACGCCGAGCGCGGCCCCAAGGGCATGCAGGCAGCGAACATCCAGGTCATCTGACCCGGTCCACGAAGCGGGCGATGCACCGGGCAGCAATGCCGGGAGCATCGCCCGCTTCGGCGTTCGACCTCTCAGAGAACCCGTAGCCCGCATTCCGTTCCCGGCATGGAATGTGTCGTAACGTAGAGGAAAGTGAGGGGTGTTCGCGCCTTGAGCTTCCGAATCAGCTGCCGAGAGGCGGCTGCTCATGGAACGGATTCCCTATCTCCTCTACCGTCGTTGACACGGTCAGCACACTCGGCCCCATCCGCCAGACGTACGCCCGCAAGGAAGACTTTCCTCCGATTGCGCGCGCATACACGCGATTGTCCGAGATCATCCGGGAGAGCGGGCTCCTGCGCCGCAGCCCGGTCTTCTACCTCTCCACGGGTATCGCAATCGCGCTTGCGCTCGGCGGCGCGATCGCAGGGTTCGTCCTGCTGGGGGACAGCTGGTTCCAGCTGCTCATGGCGGGGGCCCTCGGGATCATCTTCACCCAGATCGCGTTCCTCGCACACGAGGCGGGGCACCGGCAGATCCTTTCGGGCGGCATCGCCAACGACCGCCTCGCCCGCGCACTCGCCGCATCCGTCGGAATGAGCTACTCCTGGTGGGACGCCAAGCACAGCCGCCATCACGGCAACCCCAACAAGGTCGGCAAGGACCCGGATATCGAGGTCGACACGATCTCCTTCCTCGATGAGGATGCGGCCAAGGCGCGCGGGCTTCGCCGACTCATCACGCTGAAGCAGGGCTGGTTCTTCTTCCCGCTCCTCACCTTCGAGGGCCTGAATCTCTACTTCCACAGCTTCAAGTACCTCCTCACCCGCGGTCCGGTCAAGGCGCGGTGGGCGGAGCTCGGCATGATCACCGCCCGCACGATCCTCGTGTTCGCCCCGATCTTCATGTTCCTGCCGCTCGGGAAGGCGTTCGCGTTCACCGGTGTGATGGTCGCCGTCTTCGGCGTCTACATGGGCGCCTCGTTCGCGCCGAACCACAAGGGCATGCCCGTGATCGCTCCCGATGCGAAGCTCGACTTCTTCTCGAAGCAGGTGCGCACCTCGCGGAACATCCGCGGCGGCTGGTGGGCGACGGCGCTCATGGGCGGCCTGAACTACCAGATCGAGCATCACCTCTTCCCGAGCATGGCCCGCCCGCAGCTCGCGCGCACCCGCGAGATCGTGAAGGAGTACTGCGAGACCCACAACGTCCCTTACACGGAGACATCGCTCCTGCAGTCCTACGCAATCGTGATCGACTACCTCAACCGCGTCGGGCTCGCCGCACGCGATCCGTTCGACTGCCCGATGGTCGCGGAGTTCCGCCGCGCGTAGTCCAGACGCTCGGGTCACGTTCCGGAGCAGTCCGCGGGAGCGCGACCCCGACCTGCTCCGTCCGGAGTTCGGCGCGGCGCTGCGCGCACGAACCGGGGAGACCGTCGCGACGGCGATCGACGACACGAAGACGTGAAGGCGACCGTCGGCAAGGTCACGGATGATGACACGCTTGGCGCGAAAGGCAGAATCGACCTGGCAAAAGGCTCGGTCAGGGGTAAAATCGAACACATCAAAGGCGAGTTCACGAAGTAACCACCGGTGGGGCGGGCGTTCGCGCTCGTTCCGCCTTCTGCATCATCATCAGGTTCACTCGAAAGGACGGCTCTCATGGGCTTCATCGCGTTTCTGATTCTCGGTCTGATCGCCGGCGCAATCGCCAAACTCATCCTCCCCGGCCAGCAGGGCGGCGGCTGGTTCGTCACGCTTCTGCTCGGCGTCGTGGGTGCGCTGCTCGGCGGATGGCTCGGCGGGGTGCTCTTCGGAGCGAGCCTTGAGGGCTTCTTCGACCTCACTACCTGGCTCCTCGCCATCGGCGGATCCATCGTGGTCCTGCTGATCTACGGTCTGATCACGCGGGGGAGCGCGAAGAAGAGCTGACCGTTCTCACCGTGCGACTCACCAGAGGGCAAGCGAAGGCGACAGCGCTTTTCGCTTGCCCTCGTCGGTGACGGCGCCGGTGCGATCCGCAGGTCGCCGGCTAGATGGCGGATCGACGACAGCTTGTGGGGTGACGACGGTTCAGGCAGAGGCGGGTCCGCGCATCATGAACACGTCGATCTCGTCTTCGGCGTAGGCGGCGAACCCGAATCGCTCGTACAGCCGGCGTGCCGGGCTGCCCTGCAGGACGTTCAGCCGGAAAGGGAGGGTTCCCTCCTCGGCGAGCACCTCGCGGAGAACCGCCGAACCCACGCCGGCATTCTGCGCCTCCGACGCGAGATAGAAGTGCTCGATCCAGCGGGCGTCGGGCTCGGCGCGAACGGCGATCGAGCCCACGTCCGCCCCGTCGACGACGATCACGCGCGTGGCATCAGCGCGGAACGCGCTGCGCATGCGATCGCGCACGCGGATCGGATCGAAGCGCCCGAGGCGCTCGAGATCGGGGCGCAGCACGTCGACGCGCAGCTCGACGATCCAGTCGAGATCGGAGGCGAGGCTGGGGCGGAGTTCCATCGATCGGATTCTACGGGCGGCTCTCGTCCCGTATCGGGAACCCTCGCATGTTGCAGCGAATGCAACTGTTGACACTTGCAAACGAGGACTATTGGTCTCGGTCGGGCTGGTCCGCTCTGACCCTAACAGCGAGATCACGCGCCTCCCAAGATCCGACTTGACTCGGTGATGCACTATCCCATACTTTGTTGCATCTAATGCAAGATTTTGGGAGCTCTCCAGCCGCACTTCGACTGCTCACCTCGGCGTCGAACGTCGCTTTGGCGAACCCGGAGCAGCAGGTCTTCGACGCGATGATGGACGGCTGGCGGAATCAGCAGCTGTCGCGAGGGCTCCGTGAGCAGACCATCCAGAACCGCGTGGCGACGGTGGCCCGCTTCCGGGAGTTCGCGAACAAGCCGCCGTGGAAGTGGACGGTCGCTGACGTTGACGAGTTCACAAGGGAAGCCACCGATCGCAGGCTGGCGCTGTCCACTCTGCGTCACCACCATGGCGCAATCCGCGGGTTCTGCGACTACCTGACGAATCCGTTGTACGACTGGATGGAGATCTGCGAACGGGAGTTCGGCGAGATCCCGTCGCAGGTGTGCTTGCCATGGAACACGGTCGCGCATCGGTTTGAGTTCGAGGGCGACGGAAAGCGCCGGCCGTTCACCTACGACGAGGTGGAGCGCCTGTTCGACACCGCTGACGCCCGGGTTGAGTTGCTCGTGAGCTCGGGACGAAAAGGCGCGCTCGGGGCGCTGCGGGACGCGCAGCTGCTGAAGACGGTCTACGCGTTCGGGCTGCGCCGCACCGAGGTGGTGATGCTCGACACCGTCGACCTGCACCACAACGCCAAGATGCGCCAATGGGGACGCTACGGTGCGATCCACGTGCGGTGGGCGAAGGCGGCTGGCGGCGGCGCTCCTCGTCGTCGCACAGTGCTGCTGGTGCCGGAGTTCGACTGGTGGGTGCCGGGCATGCAGCAGTGGCTCGAACAGGCCCGGGAACGGTTTGCGCCCGGTGACGACCTCGACGCGCTCTGGGTGACCGAGCGACGCACCCGCCTGTCCGCCGGCTATCTCGACCGGAGGTTCGCGGAACTGCGGGACGAGGCCGGCCTGTCGAAGGATCTGACGCTGCACAGCCTCCGGCATTCCTACGTCACGCACCTGCTCGAGTTCGGCTACGCCGAGCGATTCGTGCAGGAGCAGGTCGGGCACATGCACGCGTCGACGACGTCGATCTACGCCTCCGTCAGTTCGGACTACAAGAACCGGGTGCTTACAGAGGCATTGAAGGCCCTCATCGAAGGAGAAGCGGAATGACCGTTGAACTTGAGACCGGATGGAACCTGCGCAGCGTGATGGCGTCACGCGGCATCTTCCAGACCTCCAAGCTGAGACCTCTGCTTGAGGAGCGCGGCATCGGCCTCTCCCGAGAGCAGGTCTATCGGCTGGTGACGCAACCGCCGCAACGGGTGCGTCTCGACGTCCTCGCCGCACTCTGCGACGCGCTGGAGTGCTCCCTCGACGATCTTGTGACGATCACCCGCCGCGAGGCCGCGGCCCCGATCGCCGTGGGCGAAGAAGCGACTCGCGGGTCGATCGGCGATCTCAGGCCCGTTCGCGCCACCATCCGCCGTCCACGCACCAAGTAGACCGTCGTGGCCAAGCCGCCGCAGGAGCCGCGTGTCGCAGAGGTCGTGATGCTCATCCAGTGGGTCGCGATCGAGATCCCGACGGAACGTCTCGTTGAGATCGTGAGCACGGTCGCTCCGGTGCCGCTCACGCAACGCCTGCTCGAGCTCGCTCTCCTCAAGCAACCCGGAGTTCTCGAAGGACGTCACGCGAATGTGCCTGTGACGGTTCAGGACCTTGCGCACGCGCTCGTCGCCGAGGGCGCGAGTCGGGTTGTCCTGCCGACGTGCGAGTCGTGCGGCCGTGCTGTCCGCATGCCGCACAAGACGCCGAGCGGCGGACGTCGCTGCTCCCGCTGCGAACGGAACGCCAGATCCGTCGCATGCGCGACCTGCGGCCAGGTGAGGCCGGTGCAGCGCACCATCGACGGGAAGCGGTACTGCCGTGAATGCTGGCGTGCTGATCCCCGTTCCTTCGACCATTGCTCCCGGTGCGGTCAGCACGCGACCATCGTCGTCCGTCGCCCCGAGCTCGTCTGCCTGGCCTGTTACACCGCGCCAGTCAAGACCTGCGGGCTCTGCGGAGAGCCCGGCCGGGTCGCATCCCATCTCGACGGGCGACGCGTCTGCGCCCGCTGCTACTACGCGATGCGCACGCCGCAACCCTGCCCTGAATGCGGGCGCAAGGTGTTCCTCACCGGGTTCATGAACGACCAGAAGGTCTGCGCGGATTGCGCCGGCACGCCGATCACGATGGCGTGTCCCGGCTGCGGTTCAATCGAAGAAGTGCGCAAGCATCGCCTCTGCGCCGAGTGCCGCCGCCCGATCACCATCCAGCGACTCCTCTGCGATGAGACCGGTGATATCCGCCCGGAGCTTCAGCCTCTTGCTGACTACCTGCTCACGCACCATGGCAAGGCGAATTCTCTGGAGCGGTGGCAGCACAAGAGCAAATGTGCCGCCGTGCTCCGCGAACTCGCCGAGGGAACCCTGCCTCTCGCCGCCGACGCGATCATGACCAGAGCCCAGTCGGGGCAGTCCGTGGCATTCCTCCTTTCGCTGCTGGTTCGCTCCGGCGTACTGCCGGAGCTTGACGTCGAGGCCGCGCGCTTCGACCACTGGCTCGAGAACTGGCTATCGGAGGTTGGGCACGCCGAAGACCGGCTTGTCCTGCGCCGGTACTGCACCTGGGAGTTGCTCCGTTCGACGCGCGCATTCCGGGCGGTGTCTCGCGGCCCGTCGAGCCCTGCGGCTGGCTTCCAACGGCAACGCGCAGCGCTCAAGTACTGTGCCGCGCTCCTGCACGAAATCCGATCGCAGCGCGAGACGCTCGCCACCTTCCCCCAACGCCGCCTCGACGCGTTCCTCACGGACTCCCCGAGTCAGCGGGACGCGTTGGCACCATTCACCCGCTGGTTGCGACGCCACCAGTTGAGCACCCTACGCGTCGAGTTCCGGCCGAGTCGCCTCGAGGGCCGGCACTACGAGTCCGACCATCGATGGCAGATGGCCCGTCGATTCCTCACCGATTCGGACATGGACTCGAAGACCCGTGCTGCGGGCCTGCTCGTTCTCCTCTACGGCATCCAGCTCACCCGCATCATCACCCTCACCCGCGATCAGGTCGACGCGACCTCCCAGCCCGTGAAGCTCACTATCGGGGCGGAACCTATCGAGCTCCCCAAGATTCTCGGAGACGCGATCATCGACCTGGTCGACGCGTCGATGCGCCATCCCGAAGGATGGCTATTCCCCGGCAGAAACCCGGGGCTCCATCTCACCCCGGGGTCGATCAGTCGCCGCCTCCGCGCCGAAGGGCTCCGCTCCGGAAGCGCCCGGACGACCGCCCTCATCGAACTCACCCGGCAGATGCACCCGCGGATCGTGTCCGACTTGCTCGGCATAACGCCGGCGTCGGCCGCCGCGTGGTCGCGCCTCGCCAGTGGGGACTGGTCCGACTACCCAAAGATCCGCTCGGTGTCCGACTGACAACGAAGCTCAGCCCAGCAGCGCCTTCGCCGCGTCGGCGAGCGTGCCGGTGGTCGGCTGGTAGTACGCCCATTTCCCGCGCTGCTCGCGCGTGACGAGGCCGGCCTCGACGAGCAGCTTCATGTGGTGGGAGATCGTCGGCTGCGACAGGCCCACGGGGTCGGTGAGGTCGCAGACGCACATCTCGCCGGCGCTGCTCCCGACGATCATCGAGAGCAGCTTCACCCGCGTCGGGTCGCCGAGGGCCTTGAAGACCTTCGCGAGGTCGTGGGCGGTGCCGTCGTCCATCGCCTGGCCGGGGGTGCAGCAGGAGTCGGCGCTGGTGTCGATGGTGACGGGCAGTGCGTTCATGGCTCTATTCTGCCCGACGTATTGACATCTGTCGATATGAGCGTCAGGATCGTCTTGTCTCACATCGAAGAACGTCAATGCATGGAGGTCGCAGTGAACCCTGTCGTCGTCATCGGTGCTGGTCCGCAGGGACTGGCCGCCGCAGCCCATCTGATCGAGCGGGGGCTCGAACCGCTCGTCCTGGAGTCCGGCGACGCCGCCGCTTCGGCTGTGGCCGAATGGGGCCACGTGCGCTTGTTCTCGCCGTGGACGGAGCTCACCGACCCCGCGTCGCGACGTCTGCTGGAGCCGACTGGATGGTCGGCCCCGACGCAGGGCTACCCGACCGGCGCGCAGTGGATCGAGCGGTACCTCGCGCCCCTCAGCAATGTGCTCGGCGACCGCGTGCGCTACGGGACGCGGGTCGTCGGCGTCGGCCGGGAGGGCCGCGACCTCTCCGTCGACGCCGGCCGCGCCGAGCAGCCCTTCGTCGTCCACGTCGAGCGCGCGGACGGCACCGAGGAGCGGATCGAAGCGCGTGCGGTGATCGACGCTTCGGGCACCTGGCGCACTCCGAGCCCTGCCGGAGCTGACGGGCTGCCCGCGCTCGGGGAACGCGCTGCAGTCGATGCGGAGCTCCTGGAGCATCGCATGCCCGCGATCGAGGACGCGACCGCGCTGGCTGGCCAGCACATCGTGGTGGTCGGCAACGGCCACTCCGCCGCGACGACGATCGGTACGCTCTCTCGCGTGGCCAAGCGCGAGCCGGGGACGCGGATCACCTGGGTGCTCCGGCGCGGCGCGGTCGGCAACACCTTCGGCGGCGGCAGCGCCGACGAGCTGCCCGAGCGCGGCGCGCTGGGACAGCGGGCGAAGAAGGCCGTCGAGGACGGGCTCGTCGATCTCGTCACTGGATTCCGCACGGAGCAGGTCGTCATCGATGGCGGTCAGGCGGTGCTCATCGCGGAGGACGGCCGCCGGCTCGACCCTGCCGCTCGGGTGTTCGTCGCGACCGGCTTCCGCCCAGACTTGTCCTTCCTCTCGGAGATCCGTCTCGACCTCGACATGCGCCTGCAGGCCCCGTCGAAGATCGCTGCGGAGGTTGATCCGAACGTGCACTCGTGCGGCTCCGTGCGGGCCACGGGCGCTGCTGATCTCGCCCAGCCCGAGTCGGGCTTCTACATCGTCGGTGCGAAGTCCTACGGGCGTGCGCCGACGTTCCTCGCTCTGACCGGGTTCGAGCAGGTGCGCAGCGTCGTCGCCGCGATCGCCGGGGACCACGAGGCCGCCGAGCGCGTGGAGCTCGCTCTGCCGGACACCGGCGTGTGCGGAGGCTCCGGCCTCTTCGACGCGCCGGACGAGTCTGCCAGCACGGGATCGTGTTGCGCGCCGGCCCCGCAGCTCATCCAGCTCGGCGTGGGTTCGGCCTCGTAGGTTCACTACCCATTCGGTTCATGTCAGTGCTGGCTGTATAGTCAGTGTGTGCTGACTATTGCTTCGCGTCTTGACGTCATGAACCGGCTCGGCCGGGCGATGGCGGACCCGACGCGTTCCCGGATCCTGATGACCCTGCTCGCCGGCCCGAGCTATCCCGCCGTGCTCTCGCGCGAGCTGAAACTGACCCGCTCGAACGTCTCGAACCACCTGACCTGCTTGCGCGACTGCGGGATCGTGGTCGCTGAGCCCGAGGGGAGGCAGACGCGCTACGAGATCGCGGACCCGCACCTGGCGGCGGCGCTGACCGCGTTGGTGGACGTGACTCTCGCGGTAGACGAGCACGCGCCCTGCATAGACGCGGCGTGCACGGTGCCGGGCTGCTGCGGGATGGGAGCGAGCGAGTGAGCGCGGCGTGCGGCTGCGAGCACGACGAGCTCGAGACCACCATCAGCGAAGAGGCTGAGGAGGCGGAACACCCCTGGTGGCGGGACCGCGGGATCATGGTCCCGGTCTTCTCCGGCATCGCCTTCCTCACTGGCCTGGTCCTGGAGTGGTCTGGGATGGAGATCCCGGCCTTGGTGTTGTTCTGGATCGGCCTGCTGCTGGGTGCATCGACGTTCACCCCGGGCGCGATTCGGAAGCTGTTCAAGGGCAAGCTCGGCATCGGGCTGCTGATGACGATCAGCGCGGTCGGTGCGGTGATCCTCGGCTATGTCGAGGAGGCCGCAGCGCTGGCGTTCCTGTACTCGATCGCCGAGGCACTGGAAGACAAAGCCATGGACCGCGCCCGCGGCGGGCTCCGGGCGCTGCTCAAGCTCGTCCCGGAGACCGCGACCGTCCGCCGCGACGGTACCTCGGTTGAGGTCCCGGCGAAGGATCTCCAAGTGGGGCAGCTGATGCTGGTGCGGCCGGGCGAGCGGATCGCGACCGACGGCATCGTCCGCACGGGGCGCTCCAGCCTGGACACCTCCGCGATCACCGGGGAGTCGATCCCGGTCGAGGTCGAGCCCGGCGACACGGTCTCAGCCGGTGCGATCAACACCGCTGGGGCGCTGGAGGTCGAGACGACCGCGGCCGGCACCGACAACTCGCTGACCACGATCGTCGACCTGGTGGAGAAGGCTCAGGCCGAGAAGGGCGACCGCGCCCGTCTCGCCGACCGCATCGCCCGCCCCCTCGTCCCGGGCGTGCTGATCCTCGCCGCCCTGGTCGCGATCATCGGGTCGCTGTTCGGCGACCCGGAGCTGTGGATCGCCCGCGCTCTCGTGGTGCTGGTGGCGGCGTCGCCGTGCGCGTTGGCGATCTCGGTCCCGCTGACTGTGGTGGCCGCGATCGGCTCGGCGAGCAAGTTCGGCGTGATCATCAAGTCGGGTGCCGCGTTCGAGCGGTTCGGCGTGATCCGTCACGTCGCCGTCGACAAGACCGGCACCCTCACCCGCAACGAGCCCGCCGTCGCCGCCGTCCTCACCGTAGACGGTGTGAGCGAGGCGGAGGCGCTGGCGTGGGCGGCCGCGTTGGAGCAGCACAGCACCCACCCGCTCGCGGCCGCGATCACCGCCGCTGTGCCGGATGCCCCTGCGGCGGAGGGCGTGACCGAGCAGGCCGGTCACGGCATCGAGGGCGAGCTCGACGGCGCGCGGGTCACGGTCGGCAGTCCCCGCTGGCTGCACGCCGGGACGCTCGGCGACCGGGTCGCGGGGCTGGAGGAGCAAGGCATGACGGTCGTGATCGTCCACCGCGACGGCGTCCCGGTCGCCGCGATCGGCGTCCGCGACGAGCTGCGACCGGCGGTCCCCGAGGTCGTGCGCACCCTCGCGACCCAGGGCATCGGGGTGACCATGCTCACCGGCGACAACGCCCGCACCGCCCGCGCCCTCGCTGCGCAAGCAGGGATCGATGACGTCCGCGCCGAGCTGCGCCCCGAAGACAAGGCCGCCGCGATCGCAGAGTTCGGTGCGAAGGGGCCGGTCGCGATGATCGGCGACGGCATCAACGACGCCCCTGCGCTGGCCGCCGCGGACATCGGTATCGCGATGGGCGCGACGGGCTCCGACGCCGCGATCGAGTCGGCCGACGTGACCTTCACCGGTCACGACCTGCGGCTTCTCCCGCGCGCGTTCGACCACGCCCGTCGGGGGCGGCACATCATCAACCAGAACATCATCCTGTCGCTGCTGATCATCACCGCGCTGCTCCCGCTGGCCCTGTTCGGCGTCCTGGGCCTCGCCGCCGTGGTCCTGGTGCACGAGATCGCCGAGGTCGTCGTCATCCTCAACGGACTGCGCGCCGCCCGGACTCGGAAGGAGCCGACCGCATGAAGGTCGAACTGCTGCACATCGTCGACTGCCCGAACACGGCAATCGCCGAAGCCAACGCACGCGCGGCGCTGGATGCTCTCGGGCTCGGGGCCGTTCCTGTCGAGCTGGTGACGATCCGAACCGAGGCCGAGGCGGCGAGCACCCAGTTCGGAGGCTCGCCCACGATCCTCCTCGACGACGTCGACCTGTTCCCGACGGCCCCGGTTCGCTCGCTGGCGTGCCGGGTCTACGCGACGGAAAGCGGGTACGCCGGAGCGCCCACGCAGGAGCAGATCGAAGCAGCGATGCGAGGCGCATCCCGGTAGAGCGAGAACGACCGGTGACGCGATCACTGGGTCACACCTCACGGCACAACGGTGTTCGCCGTAAAGTTCGCGGACCCGGAAACACACCGGAGGGGTAGGGCCATTGGCCTCTGCCCCTCCGCTGCTCGCAGCTCCTCAGACGAGCAGTTCGGCGAGGAGGGTCTCGACGCGGGCCTTGATGTCGTCGCGAATCGGGCGCACCGCATCGATGCCCTGCCCCGCCGGGTCGTCGAGCTTCCAGTCCTCGTACCGCTTGCCCGGGAAGAACGGGCAAGCGTCGCCGCAACCCATCGTGATCACCACGTCGGAGGCCTGCACGGCCTCGGTGGTGAGCACCTTGGGCTGTTCGGCGGTGATGTCGATGCCCTCCTCGCGCATCGCCTCGACGGCGACCGGGTTGATCTGGTCGGCGGGCATGGACCCGGCGGAGCGGACCTCGACGCGGTCGCCCGCCAACTCGCGGAGATAGCCGGCGGCCATCTGGGAACGGCCGGCGTTGTGGACGCAGACGAAGAGGACGGAAGGCTTCTGGTCGGTCATGGTTGTTCGCTTCTTTCAGTCGGTGAGGGTGGCGAGGAGGCCGCGGACGCGGCCCTCGATGTCCTGGCGGATCGCTTCGACGCCCTCGGGCGAGGCCAGCGCAGGATCGCCCACGGCCCAGTCCTCATAGCGGACGCCGGGGATGATCGGGCAGACGTCGCCGCAGCCCATCGTGACCACCACGTCTGCCGCGCGCACCGCGTCATCGGTGAGCGGCTTCGGGAACGCCGTCTCGGCCTCCTGCGCGCCTTCGATCTCGGTGAGCAGCGAGCGCACGTGCGGGTGCACGTCCGACGCCGGGGCGGATCCTGCGGAGCGTGCGACCACGCGGCCGTCGGCGAGCTGGTTGACGATCGCGGCGGCGAGCTGGGAGCGGCCCGCGTTCTGCACGCAGACGAACAACACCTGCGGCACCCCGGCCGACGAGCGGTCCCGCGTCAGGTCGGCGAGGCGCTGACGGGCGAACCGCTCGGTCAGCGGGATCATGTGCGCCGTCAGCTTCGCCGAACGCACCAGGCCGGCGTAGGACTCGCGCACGATCGCGATCACGAGGTCCCGGTTCAGCCCGGCCAGCTCGTCCGCGAGCTCCTCCGCGAGACGGGTGACTCGGGCGTCCATCTGCTGCAGGGCCGCGGTCCGTGCCGCGGCGTCTTCGGGGTCGTCGGTGACGGCCGCGGCGGGAGCGAACGCGTCGAGGAGGGCTGCGACGGCGCGCTGTTTGCCCCGGGCGATGCGGTAGTAGACCCAGGTGCCGCGGCGCTCGGACAGCAGCATCCCGGTCTCCTTCAACACCTTCAAGTGGTGCGAAACGGTCGGCTGCGACACCTCGGCGAGGTCCGCGAGGTCGCACACGCAGGACTCGCCGCGCGGGTCGGTCGCGATCGCGGAGAGCATCCGCAGCCGCAGCGGGTCAGCGAGCGCTTTCAGTGCCCCGGCCACGGTCGTGGCGGCCTCGGTGCCGATCGCGTGCGCCGTGGACGGTGCGCGCGCGTCGGCGTCAGAGATGACGGTCGTGTCGGTCATGACGTCCTCGATTCGGTGGCGTAGGGGTCGGTGTGGAACCAGGCCTTCGCGGCCCAGAGTGAGACGTAGACCAGGCCCACGAGCACGGGCACTTCGATGAGCGGGCCGACGACCCCGGCCAAGGCCTGGCCGGATGCCGCGCCGAAGGTGCCGATCGCGACCGCGATGGCGAGCTCGAAGTTATTGCCCGCGGCGGTGAACGCGAGCGTCGTGGAGCGCGCGTAGCCCAGACCGAGTGCCTTGCCCAGCAGGATGCCGGCGAACCACATCAGTGCGAAGTAGACCAGCAGCGGCAGCGCGATCCTGGCGACGTCCATCGGGTGGGAGGTGACCTGTTCGCCCTGCAGGGCGAACAGCAGCACGATCGTGAACAGCAGCCCATAGAGCGCCCACGGCCCGATCCTCGGGAGGAACTTCTCCTCGTACCAGTCGCGCCCCTTGCGCTTCTCGCCGATGAACCGGGACGCGAAGCCCGCGACGAGCGGGATGCCGAGGAACACGAGCACGTTCAAGGCGATCTGCCAGACCGAGATCTCCAGCCCCTGCGCATCCAGCCCCAGCCAGCCCGGCAGCACGGTCAGGTAGAACCAGCCCAGCACCGAGAACATCACGACCTGGAAGACCGAGTTGATCGCGACCAGCACCGCGGTCGCCTCCCGGTCACCGCACGCGAGATCGTTCCAGATCACGACCATCGCGATGCAGCGCGCGAGACCCACGATGATCAGCCCGGTCCGGTACTCCGGCAGGTCGGGCAGGAAGATCCACGCGAGCGCGAACATCACCGCGGGCCCCACGAGCCAGTTCAGCACGAGCGAGGAGACGAGGAGCTTCTTGTCGCCCGTGACGGCGGCGACCTTGTCGTAGCGGACCTTCGCGAGCACCGGGTACATCATCACCAGCAGGCCCAGCCCGATCGGGATCGAGATCCCGCCGACCTCCATCGCAGAGAGCGCGTCAGAAAGTGCGGGCACGAAACGACCGAGCAAGAGGCCCGCGACCATCGCGAAGCCGATCCACAGCGGAAGCCACTTGTCGAGGGTGGAGAGCCGTTTCGGGGCGGTGCGGGTCAGGGTGTCGGTCATGCGAGCAGCTCTTCGATCTTCGCGACGTAGACGGGTTTCGGGTGCGCGCCGATCAGCACGTCCACCCGCTCTCCGTTCCGGTAGAACCCGAGGGTGGGGATCGAGGTCACGCCGGCCGCGGTCACGGTCTCGGGGTTCTGGTCGGCGTCGACCTTCACGATCTTCACCCGGCCCGCGTAGTCGCTGGCGAGCTGGTCCAGGATCGGGGCGATCGCCTTGCACGGGCCGCACCAGGTCGCCCAGATGTCGACCACGACGGGTAGCTCGGACTCGATCACCTCAGCCCGGAAAGTAGCGTCGGTGACGGGAGTGACGATGCTCATGCGGAGACCTCCAAAGCAAGCTCAGGAACGGTGGTGGGTTCGAGGTTCGACAGGTAGTGCTGGGCGTCCTGCGCGGCCGCGCAGCCGGTGCCCGCGGCGGTGATCGCCTGCCGGTACGTGTGATCGACGAGATCCCCGGCCGCGAACACCCCGGGCAGGTTCGTCCGCGTCGACGGGTGCGCGACCCGCACATACCCGTCCGCGTCGGTGTCGACCTGCCCGGTCACGAGCTCGGAACGCGGGTCGTGCCCGATCGCGACGAACACCCCCGTCGCGTCGAGCGTGCGCTCGGCCCCGGTGACGGTGTCGCGCAGCGTGAGCCCGGTGACCTGCTCATCGCCGAGGATCGCAGCGACCTCACTGTTCCAGGCGACCTCGATCTTCGGGTCCTCCAGCACGCGCTGCGCCATGATCCTCGACGCGCGAAACTCGTCCCGGCGGTGCACGACGGTCACCTTCGACGCGAACCGGGTGAGAAACAGGGCCTCCTCCATCGCGGAGTCCCCGCCGCCGACCACGACGATCTCCTGCTCGCGGAAGAAGAACCCGTCGCACGTCGCGCACCAGGACACTCCGTGCCCCGACAGCCGCTCTTCTTCGGAGAGGCCGAGCTTGCGGTACGCGGAACCCATCGTGAGGACCACCGCCCGCGCCCGGTACGTCGCCCCGGCACCGGTCTCGATGGTCTTCACGTCGCCGTCGAGCTCGAGGCGGATCGCGTCGTCGTAGACGATCCGAGCGCCGAATCGCTCGGCCTGCGCCCGCATCGACTCCATCAGCTCTGGTCCCTGCACGCCATCGACGAAGCCCGGGAAGTTCTCCACCTCCGTCGTCGTCATCAACGCACCGCCCGCGGTCACCGAGCCCGCGATCACGACCGGCGCGAGACCCGCACGCGCCGCGTAGACCGCCGCCGTGTATCCGGCGGGACCGGACCCGACGATGACCAGTTCGACTTCTTGATTCGACATGCTTCTATATTGACATCTATCGAATCAATCCGCGAGTTCGCGATGGCTTTGTCACCGGATGTTCACCTACTGTGCTCAGGCATGGCCGCCAACACCCTTCGCGCGTGAACCTCCGCATCATCGACGAAAAAGGCGCGAAAAGTGCACTCTTCAACAATCGGACCTACCAGTAAGCCCGGCGCGTCCGACAAGGCGGGCCGGTGCCGGCGGTCTGGTGTACGCTCGGGTCCAGGTTCACGAGTTGCAGCTGTCGGTACCTGGCCGGCTGCACGGCAACCCCCTCCATCGAGTGGGGTGCCCCAGGGGAAGAACCGGCCCGTCGTGTTCGCGGCGGGCAAGTCGATGGGAGCCCGCCGCTGCGGGCTCCGGGACGGAGATTCCCATGTCCGATTTCGATGCCGCTTCTGGGGCGGTCGACGATCTGAACCCTGAGGACGGGTGGGGCGATGTTCCCGTTGTCGATCGCCCGCTGTGGTCCCGCTACATGGTCGATCACCTGCCGTGGTTTCCCGGAGTGATCGTGATGGTGCACCTCGCGCCCGGCGTGATGAACGGGGGGACGCGCGCCCCGCAGGTCTGGAAGGAGACGGCCCGCTCGCTCCACGCCGCGGGCTTCGCGCCCGCCGACTACTATCTGCTGGCCGAGCTGATCAAGGGGCGGCTCGACGCGCTCGACGTGCACCGCCACGCCGCGCTGTTCGACCTGTGGCCGACCGATCGCACGCGCGGGCCAAGGGTGTTCCGGCTCAACGCCGCGAGGTGGGTGCCGTGGCTCGAGGACGTGCGCGCGGGGGAGTCGCCCCGGCGCGCACTGGAGCGCATTCTGTACGACGGCGAACTCGCGCCGATCGGAGGACTGTACCCGCTCGACGGAGGGGAGCCGACGTTCGTCCGCTGACGCGGGCGCGCGTCACCCCGCCTGTCGGTACTCCTCGAGCAGACGCAGCCAGACCTCGCTGATCGTGGGGTAGGCGGGGACGGCGTGCCAGAGCCGGTTGAGCGGGACCTCGCCGACGATCGCGATCGTGGCCGAGTGGAGCAGGTCGGCGACGTCCTGCCCCACGAACGTCGCGCCGATCACGACGTCGCGGTCGGTGTCGACGACGAGCTTCGCGCGCCCCGTGTAGTCGTCGGCGTGGAGGGCGGCTCCGGCGATGTGTCCGATGTCGAACTCGACCGTGCGCACGGCGCGGTCGGCCTCCCGCGCCTGGGCTTCGGTCAGTCCGACCGCGGCGACCTCGGGGTCGCTGAACACCACTCGGGGCACGGCGCCATGGTCGGCGGTGGCGGCATGGCGGCCCCACAGCTCGTCGTACAGCTCGCTCCCGGTCAGCCGAGCGGCGATCGCATCGCCCGCAGCGCGCGCCTGGTACTTGCCCTGATGCGTGAGCAGGGCGCGTCCGTTCACGTCGCCGACCGCGTAGAGCCAGTCGGTGCCGTCGACGAGCATCGTGTCGTCGACCGGCAGCTTCGGGTCGATGCCCACCGCGTCGAGGCCGAGGCCGTCGACCGCCGGTCGCCGGCCCGTTGCGACGAGCAGCTCATCCGCCCGCACCGTCTCGCCGTCGTCGAGCTCGACCGTCACGGAGCCGTCCGACGCGCGCTCGACGCGCGACGGGGAGACGCCCCGGCGCACGTCGACGCCCTCGTTGGTCAGGGCATCGGCGACGAGCTCGCCGACGAACGGCTCCTCGCGGCCGAGCAGCCCGCCTCGGGCGATCAGCGTTACGCGGCTGCCGAGCGCCGAGAAGGCGAACGCCATCTCGGTGCCGGCGACGCCGCCGCCGAGGATCGTCAGGGACTCGGGGATGCTGTCGGCTGAGGTGATCTCGCGCGTTCCCCATGCGCGGGATTCGGCGAGCCCGGGAATCGATGGGGGCGACGGGACCGATCCGGTGGCGAGCGCAACGGCGCGCGCGGTGTACTCCCGCTCACCGACGCGGACACGGCCGCGCCCGGTGAGCGTGCCGAAGCCGCGGATCAGGTCGATGCCGGCCGACGCGACCCACTCGGCCTGCCCGTCGTCCTTCCACTCGCTGGTGAACGACGTGCGGCGCGCGAGCACCGCATCCGGATCGAGATCGCCGGTGATCGCCTCGCGCGCACCAGGAAGCCGCCGTGCCGCCCGGAGCGCGTGCCCGCTGCGCAGGAGCGCCTTCGACGGCATGCACGCCCAGTACGAGCACTCGCCGCCGACGAGCTCGGATTCGACGATCGCCGCACGCAGGCCGCCCTTGACGGCGTAGTCGGCGACGTTCTCGCCGACGGGGCCGGCGCCGATGACGATCAGGTCGTAGTCGAACGAAGACTTCTCTGTGGTGCTCATGCGCTGTGCTCCCTCGTCTTGACGCTCAGGATGATAGCCGAGATCAGGAAGAAGACGGCGCCGAGACTCGCGTATCCGGCGGCGCCGGCGATCATTCCGCTTCCCTGGAGGCCCTGGAGCAGGAATCCGGTGCCGGCGACGACGGAGATCCCGCCCGACAGCATCTGCGCGATCTGACCGCCGCTGCGGCGGTTGCGGATCGCTGCTACGAGCTGCGGCACGCCGGCGACGATCGCCCACACGCCCCAGACCGCCAGCGCCGCCGAGACCGAGGAGGCCGAGGCGATGCCGAGTGCGATCGCGATCACGACGCTGACGACGACGTTGAACCACTCGGCTGTCCTGCGCCTGTCGCGCTCGGGGTCGGCGCGGAGCTGCCAGAGCACGGCCGCCGCGTCGAAAAGCGGGTAGATCACGAGCAGGCTCGTCAGCAGCGCGCTCGGCGCGGTCTGCTGGGCGACGGTCGCGAAGACAACTCCGACCCAGAGCCCGGCGAAGACGAACCGGATGAGGTAGAGGGTGCGGAGGGAGCGGGCATAGGTGCGAAGTGCGATCGACATCATTCTCTTTCCGATAAGCGGGGGAGCCGCGCCGGGCGGCGCGGTCCTGACGAACGTAGAGTTACTAGTTCGTCTACATCGATAAGGTAGACTACCTGGTACACATCGTGCAAGCCCGTACTCGAATCGGAGGTGGCAGAGATGCCGCAGCAGACCTCGGAGAAGCCCCGCACCCGTTCGGGGCCCGCGACCCGCGAGCGCATCCTGCGCGCGGCCGGCGAGCTGTTCTACGCCGACGGCATCCGCGCGACCAGCGCCGACCGCATCATCGCCGAGGTCGGCATCACGAAGGTGACGTTCTACCGCCATTTCCCGGCGAAGGGCGACCTCGTCGTCGCCTATCTCGAGCAGCAGTCAGCGGGGGAGAAGGGCTGGTTCGCGTCGCTGCGAAAGGGTCGGCTCGGGCGCGAGGCGCTGCGAGCGATCGCCGCCGGCATCGGCGAGGCGAGCTGCGCTCCCGGCTTCCGCGGCTGCGCATTCATCAACGCGGCCGCCGAGTTCTCGGCTCCAGATGACCCGGTGCGCACCGTCGTCGACGGCCACAGGCGGTGGATGCTGGGGGAGTTCGCCTCGCTCGCGGCGGAGGCCGATGCTCCGGATGCCGACGGTGCCGCGCGCCAGCTGATGATGCTGCGCGACGGCGCGATGGTCGGAGGCTATCTGGGGGAGTCCGCGGCAGTCTCCGGGGCGCTCGCCGACGCGTTCGACGCGGTGATCGGGCGAGCGGGGTAGGTCAGTCCTGCGGCTCCGCCTGCTTCTCGCGGCGGATCGATCGCACGCGGACGACCACGAACCACACGACGACCGCGATCACGGCGACGATCACGACGTTCTGGATCACGTCCATGTAGTCCTCGATGATGTGCCACGACGCTCCGAGCATCCAGCCGAGCGCGACGAACAGCGCGTTCCAGATGAGGCTGCCGAGGCCCGTGTACAGCGTGAACCGCCACAGCGGCATCCGGACGACGCCGGCGGGGATCGAGATCAGGCTGCGGAAGATCGGCAGGAATCTGCCGAAGAACACCGCGGCCGAACCGTGCTTCTCGAACCACGCAACCGTCTTGTCGATGTCGCTGGCGCGCAGAAGCGGGATCTTGTCGAACAGCCAGCGCAGGCGCGGCACGCCGACGAGCGCACCGATGGCGTAGAGCACGAGCGCTCCGACGATGGAGCCGAGCGTCGCGAACAGGATCGCCGCGACGATGCTGAACGATCCGCGGCTGGCGGCGAGCCCGGCGAGCGGCAGGATGGCCTCGCTCGGGATCGGGGGGAAGAGGTTCTCGAGCGCGATCGCCGCGCCGACGCCGACCACACCGATCGAGTCCATCAGCGACACGGTCCAATCGACGATGGAGCCGAGCCAGGAGCCGGACGACGAGGCGTGGATCAGAATCACAGGCGATCTCATTTCGAGCGTATGCGGTGGTGTCCGCGACGGGCGCGGCTCCGAGAAGGGTAGCGGCCGCGCATGGCACGAACCTGGTCGCGCGTCGCCCGCGGCGGGATCGGCGGCGGACGCAGGCGCTGTTCATCGGCCGCGCACAGGCCTGGTCACGACGAAGGCGGTCGGCCCCGGGCATCCGGAGCCGACCGCCTTCGGAGCGGTTACGCGGTGCGGTGCTCCCGGTAGTAGCTCAGCAGCGACTTCGTCGACGCATCCTGCGCGTCGAAGGCCGCCTCGTCGCCCTCGATGGCCGGCGCGATCTGCAGCGCGAGCTGCTTGCCGAGCTCGACGCCCCACTGGTCGAACGAATTGATGCCCCAGATCACGCCCTGCGTGAACGTGATGTGCTCGTACAGCGCGACGAGCTGGCCGAGCACGCTCGGCGTCAGCGACGGCGCGAAGATCGACGTCGTGGGACGGTTGCCCTCGAACGTGCGGGCGGCGACGAGCGCACCGGTCGTGCCCTCCGCCTCGACCTCCTCGGCCGTCTTGCCGAAGGCGAGCGCCTTCGTCTGGGCCAGGAAGTTCGCGAGGAACAGGCCGTGCACGTCGCGGCCGCCGTCGGCGAGCGGGTACGCGGGGTTCGCGAACGCGATGAAGTCGGCGGGGATGAGGCGCGTGCCCTGGTGGATCAGCTGGTAGAACGCGTGCTGGCCGTTCGTGCCCGGTTCGCCCCAGAAGACCTCGCCGGTGTCGGTCGTGACGGGCGTGCCGTCCCAGCGGACCGACTTGCCGTTCGACTCCATCGTGAGCTGCTGCAGGTACGCGGCGAAGCGGCTCAGCTGCTGCGCGTAGGGGAGCACGGCGTGCGACTGCGAGCCGAGGAAGTTGGTGTACCAGACGTTGAGCAGACCCATGAGGACCGGCACGCTGCTGGCGAGCGGCGTCGTGCGCACGTGCTCGTCGACCGCGTGGAAGCCCGCGAGCAGATCGCGGAACGCCGGCGGGCCGAACACGATCGCGAGCGAGGTGCCGATGGCGGAGTCGAGCGAGTAGCGGCCGCCGACCCAGTCCCAGAAGCCGAACGCATTGTTCGGGTCGATGCCGAAGTCGGCCACCTTGTCGAGCGCGGTCGACACGGCGATGAAGTGCCGGGACACGGCTTCGTTCTTCGCCTCGTCGTCGCCGTCGATGATGCCGCGCTCGGCGAGCCCGGTCCACAGCCAGTCGCGCGCCAGGCGGGCGTTCGTCAGCGTCTCGAGCGTGGTGAACGTCTTCGACGCGACGATGAACAGCGTCGTCTCTGGGTCGAGGTCCGAGACCTTCTGCGCGAGATCGGTCGGATCGATGTTCGAGATGAAGCGGGCCTGGATGCCGGCGTCGGCATAGGGCTTGAGCGCCTCGTAGACCATGACGGGGCCGAGGTCGCTGCCGCCGATGCCGATGTTGACGACGTGCGTGACGCGCTTGCCTGTGACGCCGACCCAGTCGCCCGAGCGCACGCGGTCGGCGAAGGCCGAGACGCGCGCGAGGACCTCCTGCACGTCGGCGTCGATGTTCTGCCCGTCGACCGTGAGCGGGGTGCCGGCGGGGCTGCGCAGTGCGGTGTGCAGCACGGCGCGGTCCTCGGTCGTGTTGATGTGCTCGCCCGCGAGCATGGCCGCGTAGCGCTCGGCGACGCCGGTCTGCTCGGCGAGCTTCACGAGCGACGCGAGGATCTCGTCGGTCACGAGGTTCTTCGAGAGGTCGACGTGCAGGTCGCCGAGCTCGAGGGTGAGGCGCTCTGCGCGGGCCCCGTCCTGCTCGAACCAACCGCGCAGGTCGGGGGTGAAGGCATCGCGGTGGGCGGAGAGCTCTGCCCAGGCTGCAGTGGTCGTGGGATCGACGGGAGCTGTCATGCGTCAAATCTACCGATTCCGCAACACCTGAGGTGTGACATCTGCGTGTCGAATGCGATCGCGTCGCGCCCGGCGCGTCGCGCTCATCCGGCGCATCGCCCCTACGCTGGTGAGATCGGTTATCACGAGAGGGGCTCCGGATGAGCATTCCCGTCATCGCGCTCACCGGTCCGCTGGGCGCGGGCAAGACGACGGTGCTGAATCATCTGCTCGCGACACCTGGCGCGCGCATCGGCGTCGTCATCAACGACTTCGGCGCGATCAACGTCGACGCGGGGCTCGTCGTCGGCCAGGTCGACGAGGCCGCAGGCATCGCGGGCGGATGCGTGTGCTGCCTGCCCGACGGCGGCGGCCTCGACGACGCGCTCGAGAAGCTCACCGATCCGCGCCTGCGGCTCGACGCGGTGATCGTCGAGGCATCCGGTGTCGCCGAACCGGCGGCGCTCGCGAAGCTCATCCGGTTCAGCGGTGCGGAGCACGCGCGCCTCGGCGGCGTCATCGACGTGCTCGACGCCGTGGAGCACGAATCCGCGATCGAGGCGGGGCTCGTCGCGCCCGCCCGCTACCGCTCGGCGACGCTCGCGGTCGTCAACAAGATCGACAGGGTGCCGGACGAGCGCCGAGCGGCGCGGGAGCGGGAACTTGCGGAGGCCGTCCACGCCCACAACCCGGACGTCCAGGTCGTCGCCGCGGCGCGCGGAGCGATCGACCCGCGTCTCGTGTTCGATGCGGCGGGGGAGGAGGACCCGGCCGATCAGCTGCCGCTGTCGGCCCTGCTGCGCGAGGAGCACGCCGCGGAACACCATCACGCGCACGCCCGTTCGGTCGGCCGAGCGGTGCGAGGGCCGGTCGATGCCGAGGCGCTCATCGACCTGCTCGAGCGCCCGCCCGCCGGTGCGTACCGGATGAAGGGCACGGTCCCCGTGCGCACCTCGCGCGGCGAGCGGCGCTACACCGTGCACCGCGTCGGCGGCTCCCTGCACGTTGAGCGAGCGCCTCGCGGCAGGGCGGCGGACGGGCTCGTCGCGATCGGGATGCAGCTCGACGAGAGCGAGGCGCGCGAGCGCATCGACCGGGCGCTCGCCCCGGCCGACGGCGCGGCGTGCGGCGGTCTCGGCAGGCTCGAGCGGTACGAACGGCTCAGCAGGTAACGCCCAGCCCGCGCGACCCGGCGCCGCGCCGCGCGGGCGTACGGTCGAAGCATGCAGTCGAACGAAGCCGATCTCGGCGAGGCCTTCAAGAGCGTCTTCCGGGTGCACCCGGCCGCCGTCACCATCATCACCGCGCACACGCCGGACGGGCCTGTCGGCCTCACCGCATCGAGCGTCAGCTCGGTCGCCGCGGTGCCGCCCGCCGTGTCGTTCTCGGTGACGCGGGCGACCGGAACGGCTGGCGCGATCCTGGGGGCCGACAACCTGTCGATCCACTTCCTCACCCCGGCGCACGCGCACGTCGCGAAGCAGTTCTCGTTCACGGGCGGTGAGCGCTTCACACCCGAGCAGGGCTGGACCTTCGACCAGGAGGGCAACGCGACGCTCGCGGGTTCGCGGGCGACGCTGCGCGGCCGCATCCGCGACACCCTCCGCGTGTCCGACTCCGCGCTCGTCGTCGCCGACATCATCGACGTCAGCGCGGCGATCGACGGCGAGGCGCTGCTGTACGAGAACCGCGTGTTCTACGCGTTCGACCGCTCGGCCTCGGCGTAGCGACATCCGCCGAAACATGCCGTCGCCCGGCTCGCGTCGGCGAGGCGACATCTGCGGAAACATGCAGTGACACCGCTCGGCCGGCTCGGTACGGTTGGGGTGTCTTCGCGGCGATCCGAGCGGTTCTCGGCCGGCGGCTCATATCCGACCGGGCAGCGGGTTCGACTCCCGCCGTCGCGTCTGTGAGCCGCTCGTGCGGCGGGGTGCGAGCATGGAAGGCGTGACGAACGCCTCCGCAAACCTCACCCGTGAAGCCACCGCGGCACGCGCCGCGGCCGTCCGCGTCGACGCCGTCCGCGTGCATCTCGACATCACCTCGGCCCCCGATCGCTCGGCGACGGGGTTCGGCACGGTCGTCGAGCTCGACGTCGACGCGACCGGGCCGCAGACCTGGGTCGACTTCATCGGCGAGGGAGTCTCGGCCGTGTCGGTCGACGGCGCGCCCCGCGACGTCGACTGGGACGGCGCCCGCATCGCGGTCGCTGGCCTGCCGATCGGCCGCAGCACCATCCGGATCGAGGCGACGGGCGCGTACAGCCGCTCGGGGGAGGGGCTTCACCGCTTCGTCGATCCGGCCGACGACGAGACGTATCTCTACACGCAGTACGAGCCGGCGGACGCGCGGCGGGTGTACCCCTGCTTCGAGCAGCCGGACATGAAGGCGCGCTGGACGTTCGAGATCACCGGCCCGTCCGTCTGGGAGCTGCTCAGCGGCGCACCCGCCGCGTCGGTCGAGGAGCACGGCGGGGCCCGGACGGTGCGCTTCGCCGAGACGCTGCCGCTGCCGAGCTATATCACCGCCGTCGCGGCAGGTCCGTACCACCGCGTCTCCGGCGAGTGGACGAAGGACGACCAGCGCGTCGAGCTCGGCGTGCTGTGCCGGGCGTCGCTCGCGCCCCACCTCGACGCCGAGAACATCCTCGCCGTCACGCGCCAGGGTCTCGACTTCTACGGCGAGGCGTTCGCCTACCCCTATCCGTGGGGCAAGTACGACCAGATCTTCGTGCCCGAGTACAACCTCGGCGCCATGGAGAACCCCGGCCTCGTTACGTTCACCGAGGGCTACGTGTTCCGCGGTGCCGCGACGCGCGCGCAGCACGAGGCGCGCGCCAACACGATCCTGCACGAGATGGCGCACATGTGGTTCGGCGACCTCGCGACGATGCGCTGGTGGGACGACCTGTGGCTCAAGGAGTCGTTCGCCGACTACATGGGCTCGCACGCCTCGGCCGCCGCGACCGAGTTCGCCGACGCGTGGGTGTCGTTTGCCAACCGGCGCAAGGCGTGGGCGTACCAGGCCGACCAGCTGCCGACGACGCATCCGATCGTCGCCGACATCCCCGACCTCGAGGCCGCCAAGCTCAACTTCGACGGCATCACGTACGCCAAGGGCGCCGCTGTGCTGAAGCAGCTCGTCGCGTTCGTGGGTGAACAGGCGTTCTTCGAGGCGTCGCGGCGCTACTTCGCCGCTCACGCCTTCGGGAGCACGACGCTCGACGACCTGCTCGCGCCGCTCGCCGAGGCGTCAGGCCGCGATGTGCGCGGCTGGGCGGCCGCGTGGCTCGAGACCACCGGCATGTCGACGGTCTCGGTCGAGCGCGAAGGCGACGTCGCCGTCGCGCAGACCGACCCGCGCCCTCACCGCATCGGCATCGGCCTGTTCCGGATGAACGAGGGCCGTTTCGTGCGCACCTCGCGGATCGACCTCGACATCTCCGACGAGCGCACCGGCATCGACGGGCTCACCGCCGACGCCGTGCGCGCCGCCGACCTCGTGCTGCCCAACGACGGCGACCTCACCTACGCGAAGGTGCGGCTCGATGCGCGCTCGCTCGACGCGGTCGAGCAGGCGCTGTCGGGCATCGAGGACGACCTCGCGCGCGGCCTCGTCTGGTCGGCGCTGTGGAACGCGACCCGCGACGGCGAGCTGCCCGCGGCGCGCTACCTGTCGATCGTGCGCACCCACGCCCCGGGTGAGACCCACGCCGGACTGCTCGAGCAGGCGATCGCCAACGCCTCGTTCGCGGTGGGGCACTACGTCGCGGACGACGCGCGCGGCGCCGAGGCCGCGGCCTGGCTCGAGGCCGCGTGGGCCGCGATGCACGCCGCGGCACCCGGTTCCGACGCGCAGCTCGCGTGGGCGAGGGCCGCGGCTTCCGCCGCCGGCCGCGACGACTCCCGCGCTGCGGACATCCGGGCTCTGCTCGACGGACGAGGCGTGCCGGACGGACTGCCGCTCGACGCCGACCTCCGCTGGAGCCTGCTGGCCGCGCTCGCCGCGACGGGGCACGCGGGCGCTGCGGACGCCGACGCCGAGCTCGCCCGCGACGACACGCTCTCCGGCCGCACTGCGTGGGTGAGGGTTCGCGCGTCGCGCCCAGACGCCGACGTCCGCGCCGCCGCGTGGGAGGCGGCGTGGAACGACACGGCTCTGAGCAACGACCACCTCTCCGCGACGATCTCGGGGATCGTCTCCGGTGGCCGCCGCGACCTCGTCGAGGCCTTCGACGCCGACTACTTCGCGCGCCTGCGCGACGTGTGGGCGGTGCGCAGCATCGAGATCGCCCGCCGGCTCGTCCGCGATCTGTTCCCGCAGCGCGGCTCGCTCGGGCTCGCCGATGCGTGGCTCGAGGCGAACGGCGACGCGCCGGGCGCGCTGCGGCGGATCGTGGTCGAGCAGCGCGACCACCTGGCCCGCGACCTCCGCGTGCGCGCCGCGAACGCCTGAGCGCCGCGCGACTGCCGCCGGCCGACGATCTCGGCTCGGACGGTGCGCGGCGCCCCTTTTCGGCGCGCGAACCGGCGGAAGCCGTCGGGCAGTACAGCGTCGGCGAGCTTCGACGTCCGACCGAGCGCTTCTGCTCGATGGCGAGGGCGAGTGCCGCTGAATTTTTATCGTGTCGGCGAGATCACGTTTGCGTAACGGCTCACCGCGCTCCGTCCAGGGCGTCGGATCCGGCCGGGGAATGTCGGTGGCCCGGCGTAGCGTCAGGACATGGAAGACGAGCGGTTGGCAGGGCTGCGACAGGCGGTGGAGGCATTCGCCTCCGCGGGTGCCTCGCTGCCGGCCGGCGCTCTGACTCCGGGTGAGCTGATCGCCGTGAACGAGGCGTACGGTGCGCTGCGGCGGCGGGTCGACGCGGTGTTCGCGCCGTTCGCCGCCGAGCTGGCACGGCAGTCCCGCCCCGAACTCGGCGGCGACTCGTTGGCGAAACGGCAGGGGTATCGGTCCCCGGCGTCGCTGATCACGTCGACGGGCGGAGGCAGCACGGGTGATGCGCTGAAGCTGATGCGCGTGGGGGCGGCGACGACGCCTCGACTGTCGCTGGTCGGAGACGAGATGCCGGCGAAGCGCCCTCACGTTGCCGCGGCGCTGCAGAACGGGCGCGTCGGGGTGACCGCGGCCGACGCGATCGCGCAGATGCTCGATCGCGTCGAACTGACGGTCGGGGCGGATGCGATCAACGCGGCGGAGAAGCGGCTGGTCGAGCTCGCGCCCGGCCTGACGCCCGAGCAGCTGCACCGGGTGGTCGCGCGGGTGGAGGCGTACCTGAACCCCGACGGACTCGAGCCGACGGAGCAGCGGCTGCGAGAGGAGCGCTTCCTCACGATCCGGGAGGAGCGCGATGGAGCGGTGAGTCTGAGCGCGCGCCTCGATCCGGTGACCGGGGCGGCGGTGAAGACGGCGATCGAGGCGATCGTGACGCGCACGCTGCGCACCCGCGGGCGCGGCGAGGCCGGGCTGCGCGATGCCGAGGCGGCCAGGCCGGGTCGGGTTCCCGATGGCGCGGGCGGCTCACCGGTGGCGCCCGACGAGCGCACGGTGCGGCAGATGCAGGCTGACGCGCTGGTGGACCTGTGCCGGCACGGGCTCGGATGCGAACGCGTCCCGACGGGGCCTGAGGCGACGATCGTCGTGCGGATCGACCTCGACGATCTCGAGAACCGAACGGGCAGCGCGACGATCGATGGGTTCGACCGACCGGTATCCGCCGACGCCGCCAGGCGGCTCGCGGCCGATGCGCGCGTGGTTCCCGCGGTGCTCGGCGGGGAGAGCGAGATCCTCGACTGGGGCAGGGCGAAGCGCCTGTTCACACCGGCGCAGAAGCTGGCGCTGGCAGAGCGCGACGGCGGATGCGCGTTCTGCGGCGCACCGCCCTCGCAGACGGCTGCGCATCACATCGATTGGTGGGATCGCGACCGCGGCCGCACCGACCTCTCCCGCGGAGTGCTCCTGTGCACCGGATGCCATCACCGGGTGCACGACGACGGGTGGGACATCGAGATCCGTGGCAGGGGTGTGCGTGCAGAGGTGTGGTTCGTGCCGCCGCCGTGGATCGACCGCGCCCGCGCGCCGCGCAGGGGCATGACGGCGCGCCTCGGCCTCGATCTGGCGGCGTGAGAACCGGGGAGAGGTCTGCCCGCGGTGCGGGGCGTCAGCGCCCGGCGAGCAGCAGCGCCGCCGCCTCGTCGATCGTGTCGACGAGATGCACGTGCGGCTCCATCGCGCGGCCGCGCGCGAGCGCCTGCAGCAGCGGCCACGCCGGCAGCGTCTCCGTCCAGTATTCGCGACCCACCAGCACCATCGGAGCGATCGCCTCATCCGTGGCGTAGTAGTTCTCGCACGCGTCCTGGAAGATCTCCTGCACCGTCCCGGCGGCGCCCGGCAGGAACACGATGCCGATGTTCGCCAGCTCGAGCAGGATCGACTCGCGCAGCGCGTTGCGGAAGTACTTCGCGATCGCGGTCGGGAACGGGCTCGGTGGCTCGTGGCCGTAGTGCCACGTCGGCACCCCGAGCGAGTCGACGGGATCGGGGGAGGTACGGGCGATCTCGAGCGCAGGCCCGAGCCAGGCATCGACGGATGGATGGAAAGACGGCACGCGCGCGAGCCGCGCGAGCGCGTCGTCGAGCGCGGCCTCCGGTCGGCGCGCCAGCCGCGCGCCGAGGTTCGCCGCTTCCATGGCGCCCGGCCCGCCTCCCGTCGCGACCGTGATCGGACGGCCGGAGGAGCTTCCGCGAGCCAGCAGCCGCCCCAGCCGCGCCGCATCGGTGTAGCCGGCATCGCCCCGCTTGAGCGAGTGCCCGCCCATCACTCCCGCCACTGCCCTCCCGGACACCCAGCGGTCCAGCGCGCGGTCGATCGACTCGTCGTGCAGAGCGCGGACGAGCAGGTCGTCTGCACCGTGCCTCCGGTTCAGCCACGCGTACGCGCGCGCATCGAGGGACTCGGAGTACACCGGCGTGTCGTAGAGCTCGTCGGCCGTGTAGAGCGACTCGCGGCTCGGATCGACGGGCACCTCGGCGACATCGGGGAGCACGAGCGCCCCGCGGCTCGCGTGGAGCGCGGCGTCGTCGTCGGCGAACGTGCAGCCGGCGAACGTCGTGCGCGACGTGTCGCGCTCGCGCAGCGCGGCCGAGCGCTCGGTCAGGTCGACGCCGATCACGCGCCACCCGGCGAGCCTGGTCGACGTGTCGGCCAGGCGGGCATCGAGCTCCGGTACCGAGGTGACGGTCACGATCCGTCCGCGCGTCTGCTTCATCGCGCCCATTGTGCCCCAGCCGGCGACGACGGCGGCGAGCCGCGCCATCCGGAGTCGTCAGCCCGCGTCGCTCGGCGGCGCTGTCAGGCACCTCAAAGGCACGCCGGGTGTGTCGCACGGGGGTGAGAGCGGGCTCGCGCTTAGCCTGGGTACGCCATGATCCGGTTCGAAAACGTCACCAAGCGCTATCGCGGAACCGCGAACCCCGCCCTCGACGACGTCACGTTCGACGTCGACCGCGGGGAGTTCGTGTTTCTCGTCGGCCCCTCCGGGTCGGGCAAATCGTCGTGCCTGCGGCTCATCATGCGAGAGGACGTGCCCTCCGTCGGCAAGGTCCTCGCACTGGGCCGAGACACCAGCACGCTGTCGAACCGTCGCACGCCGTTCTTCCGGCGCCAGATCGGATCGGTCTTCCAGGACTTCCGCCTGCTGCCGGCGAAGAACGTCTTCCAGAACGTCGCCTTCGCCCTGCAGGTGATCGGCGCCTCGCGCGCCCTGGTCAAGCAGGCCGTGCCCGAGGCGCTGGAGCGCGTGGGGCTGAAGGACAAGGCCAAGCGCATGCCGCACGAGCTCTCGGGCGGCGAGCAGCAGCGCGTCGCGATCGCTCGCGCCCTCGTCAACCGCCCCCAGGTGATGCTCGCCGACGAGCCGACGGGAAACCTCGATCCGAAGACGTCGGCCGACATCATGGATCTGCTCGCGCAGATCAACGAGTCGGGCACGACGATCATCATGGCCACGCACGAAGCCGCGATCGTCGACCGCATGCGCCGCCGCGTCATCGAGCTCTCCGAGGGGCGCCTGGTGCGCGACGAGGTCTCGGGCGGCTACGGCGACAGCTCGGCGGTGCAGCGCATCCGCATGCAGACTGAGAAGGGCGCGTCCTCGACGGCGGCCCTCTCAGCCGTGCAGCAGGCGCAGCGCGAGGTCGACGACCTGCTCGAGACCGGAACGGTCGCGCAGATCGGGAGCGGGGCTTCCCCCGAGACTCCCGTCGAGGAGACGGCCGCACCCGAGCGCACCGCGCCGGCGGCGGCGCGCGTCGAGGTCGACGAACTCGGCGTCGCCGACCGCCTCGGCCTGAAGAACGACGACGAAGAAGTGGGGCCCACCTCGTGAACCTCGGGCTCATCCTGGGCGAGGCCTTCACCGGCCTGCGCCGCAACCTGTCGATGGTCGTCTCGGTCATCCTCGTCACCTTCGTGTCCCTCACGTTCGTGGGCGCCGCCATCCTGATGCAGTCGCAGGTCTCGACCATGCGCGACTACTTCCAGCAGCGAGCGCAGGTCGACGTCTACCTGTGCTCCGACCTCTCGACGGCCGACACGTGCCTCGACGGCTCGGCGACGGAGGAGCAGACGCAGGCGGTCGAGGACCAGCTCGGCAGCGACACTCTCGGTCCGCTCGTGCAGGACTTCCGCTTCGAGAGCCAGGCAGACGCCTACGCCAGCGCGGTCGAGAACTTCCCCGAGACCACCGAGAGCCTGAGCGAAGAGCAGATCAGCGCGGTGTTCCACATCACGCTGGTCAACCCCGACGACGCGAACAACGCCGCGGCGATCGAGGAGGCGTTCAGCGACGTCGACGGCGTCGAGCAGGTCGACAACCAGATGGAGTACCTGCAGCCGCTGTTCACCGCGCTCGCGATCGCCACGTACATCGCGGTCGGCATCGCCGTGCTGATGCTCATCTCCGCGGTGCTGCTGATCGGCACCACCATCCGGCTCTCGGCGTACGCCCGTCGTCGCGAGGTCGGCATCATGCGCCTCGTCGGCGCATCGAACCGCGCCATCCAGACGCCGTTCATCCTCGAGGGCGTCATCGCCGCGTTCCTCGGCTCGGTGCTCGCCGGTGCCGCGATCTTCGCAACCGTGCACTTCGCCGTCGACGGCTATCTGGGCGACGGTCGGATGGGCTCGATCCCGTGGATCGGCATGACCGAAGCCGTGTACGTCGTGATCGCCGTCATCGTGCTGGGCGTCCTGCTCTCGTCGATCTCGGCCGGCTTCGCCATCCGCCGCTGGCTGCGCACCTGATCGCGCCGCGGCCGGTATAGGCTAGGGGGCTGGCCCGATTCTCATCGCGGGAGGTGGAGCATGGCCAAGAAGCAGAAGAAAGCCGCGAACGATCCGAATCAGCGGGTCGTCGCGACGAACCGTCGTGCCCGCCACGAGTACCTGATCGAGAAGACCTACGAGGCCGGCATCGTGCTGCAGGGCACCGAGGTCAAGTCGCTGCGCGAGGGCCACGCCAACCTCACCGACGGGTACGCCTACATCGAACGCGGCGAGGCCTGGCTCGACCAGGTGAACATCCCGCAGTACTCCAACGGTACGTGGACGAACCACGCGGCCAAGCGCAACCGCAAGCTGCTGCTGCACAAGGACGAGATCCTCAAGCTCGACCGCAAGTCGTCCGAGAGCGGCTACACGCTCGTGCCGCTGAAGCTCTACTTCGTCGACGGCAAAGCCAAGGTCGAGATCGGCGTCGCCAAGGGCAAGACGCAGTACGACAAGCGCCAGACGCTCCGCGAGCGCCAGGACACCCGCGAGGCCGAGCGCGCCATGCGCACGCGCAATCGCATGGGCGAGTAGTCCACAGGCATCTGCGCTACGGGCGGGCGCGCCGCTAGCCTGCCCGACATGGACCGGATGCTGCTGGCGCTGTCGTACGCGGCGTTCGCCGGCACCGCGCTTGTGCTCATCCGCATCGATATGCGCGAGCACCGCATCCCGAACAGGATCGTGCTGCCGGCGACCACCGTTCTGGCCGTGCTGCTGACCGGGGCGGCGGCGGCGAGCGGCGCCTGGGCCGATCTGACGCGCGCAGGCGCAGGGGCTGTGCTGCTCGGCGCCTTCTACCTTGCGCTGTGGGGCGTCGGACGCGGCCGCGGCATGGGCGGGGGAGACGTCAAGCTCGCGGTGCTCGTCGGGCTGTTCCTCGGATGGCACGGTTGGATCGCCCTGGCGATCGGCGCGGCGGCAGCGTTCGTGATCGGCGGCGCGGCCTCGGCGGTGCTGATCGCGTCAGGGCGCGCCACGCGCCGAACGCGCATCGCGTTCGCACCGTTCATGCTGCTGGGGGCATGCATCGGACCCCTGCTGACATAGGAGGCGATCGGCCCGTCGACGCGCGCCGGGCGGGTCGCCGGATACGGTGGTCTCGTGACATCGATCTTCGACTGGGTGAGGACGGCGGTGGCGTGGGTGCTCCGCCGCAGGGCGGTGCGCGCCGCGATGCTGTTCGCCGACAGCAAGGGCGGGCTGCTGGCCGCGGCGATCACGTTCCGGATGCTGTTCGCCGTGTTCGCCGCCGTGCTGCTGGGCTTCTCCGCCGCCTCGGTCTGGCTACCGTCGCGCAGCCATCTCTGGGACGCACTGGTCGCCACGGTCGACGAGCTCATCCCCGGTCTCATCGGTTCGGGGGACGGCGCGCTCATCGACGTCACCGACGTCAGGCAGCAGGTCACGAGCTTCACGATCGCCGGCATCATCTCGATCGTCGCGCTAATCTGGGCGGCGCTCGGCGCGGTCGGCAACATCCGGATCTCGCTGCGGATGATCGCCGGTACGGGGCACGAGGAGAGCTCGGCTCTGTTCGCGCGCGTGCTCGATCTCGCGTTCGCGCTGTCGATCGGCGTCCTCGTCATCGCATCGGCGGGCGTCACGGTGCTCGGCTCCGCCTTCACCGACACGGTGCTGGGCTGGATAGGGCTCGACGACAGCGTCTCCGGTGTGTTCCTCACCCGCGCGAGCGCGCTGGTCGTCACCTTCCTGCTCGACGCCGTCATCATCGCGTGGCTGTTCTGGCTGCAATCGGGCCTCCGCGTCTCGGTGCGCACGCTCCTGCCCGGCGCGCTCCTCGGCGGCGCGGGGCTCGTGGTGCTGCAGCAGCTGTCTGGTCTGTTCGTCGGCGGCGCGAGCCGCAATCCGCTGCTGGCGTCGTTCGCGTCACTCATCGCGCTGCTGCTCTGGTTCAATTTCTCGGCCATGGTGGTGCTGCTGGCGAGCGCGTTCATCGTCGTGACGGAGGAGGAGCGCGTCGACCGCATTTCGGCGCGCTACGGCGCGGCGACGTTCGCGCAGCGCCGCGTGCGCGCGGCGGAGCGCGACGTGCACCTCGCCGAGCAGGCGCTGGTCAAGGCGCGCGACGCCGAGGTCGCCGACCGCGAGCGCCAGGCAGCGATCCGCGAGCGTCTGGAGAAGCGCGATCGGTAGGCTGGTGTCATGACCGACAGCGCCCCATCCGGCCCCTCTCGTTCGATCGAGATCGAGAAGAAGTTCGACGTCGACGAGGGCACGCAGGTGCCCGACTGGAGCGCCGTCGCAGGCGTCTCCGCCGTTTCAGCCGGCGAGGCGCGGCATCTCGACGCGCTCTACTACGACACGGCAGATGCGGCGCTCGGCCGCCAGGGCGTCGCGCTTCGCCGCCGGACGGGTGGCCACGACGCCGGCTGGCACATCAAGGGGCCGCTGATCGACGGCGGCAGGGTCGAGCTCGGATGGCCGTTGGGCGAGAGCGAGCAGATCCCGGATGAGGTGCTCGCCGCGGTCGCGCAGTGGACGGCGGAGCCGCTGTCGCCGCTCGCCCGCATCGTGAACGACCGCACCGCTTACGACCTGCTCGACGAAGACGGCGGCGTGCTCGCCGAGTTCGTCGATGACAGGGTCAGCACCACCGACCTCCGCGGTGGGGCGCAGCGCGAGTGGAGCGAGTGGGAGGTCGAGCTGGGCGCCGCGGCCCCCGTCGACCGCGCTGAGCGCGACGCGTTCTTCGACGGCGTCGCGCGGGTCGCGGTCGCGGCCGGCGCCCGCGATGCGTCGAGCGCATCCAAGCTCGCCCGCGCCCTCGGCCTCTGACGCGCGTCGTCGAAGCGCTGACGGAACGCGCGAGGCCCGGCCGGATGATCCGGCCGGGCCTCGTGCTGTGAGTGCGTTCGTCACATGTTGATGAAGTGGCCCGCCAGGCCGTGGAAGCCCTCCTGCAGAGCCTCCGACAGGGTCGGGTGGGTGTGCACGTTGCGGGCGGCTTCGAGGGCCGTGAGGTCCCACTTCTGCGCGAGCGTCAGCTCGGGGAGGAGCTCGGAGACGTCGGGGCCGATGAGGTGGCCACCGATGAGCTCGAGGTGCTCGGCGTCGGCGATCAGCTTGACGAAGCCGATCGGCTCGCCGAGGCCGTTGGCCTTGCCGTTCGCGCTGAACGGGAACTTCGCGACCTTGATCTCGCGGCCCTCGGCGCGCGCCTGCTCCTCGGTGAGGCCGAAGCTGGCCACCTGGGGCGAGCAGAACGTCGCGCGCGGCATCATGCGGTAGTCGCCGAGCGTCTGGGTCTCGGCCTTGCCGATCGTCTCGGCCGCGACGACGCCCTGCGCCTCCGCGACGTGCGCGAGCTGGAGCTTGGCGGTGACGTCGCCGATGGCGTAGATGCCGTCGACGTTCGTGCGCATGTAGTCATCGATCTCGATCGCGCCGCGATCGGTGAGCTTCACACCGGTCGCCTCGAGGCCGAAGCCCTCGACGCGCGGGGCGAAGCCGACCGACATGAGCACCTTGTCGGCGTCGATCTCGCCGGTCTGGCCGTCGCGCGTCTTGTAGGTGACGTGCACCGAGGTGCCGTTGTCGTCGGCCGAGGTGACGCCCGTGGAGGTGAGGATGTCGATGCCGTACTTCTTGTACTGCTTCGCGAGCTCCTTCGACACGTCGGCGTCCTCGTTGGGAAGCACGCGGTCGGCGAACTCGACGATCGTGACCTTCACGCCGTAGTTGCTCAGCACGTAGGCGAACTCCATGCCGATCGCGCCAGCGCCGACGATGACGATCGACGACGGCAGGTCGCGGGTGAGGATCTGCTCCTCGAACGTGACCACGTTCTCGCTGAGCTCGACGCCCGGCAGCGAACGCACGGTCGAACCGGTCGAGATGATCGCGTTGTCGAACGTGACCTCCTCGGTGGAGCCGTCGGCCTTGGCGACCGAGATGGCCTTCGGCCCCGTGAAGGTGCCTCGGCCCTCGTACTCGGTGACCTTGTTCTTCTTCATCAGGAAGTGGATGCCCTTGACGTGCGTCTCGGCGACCTTGCGGCTGCGGTCGAACGCCGCACCGAAGTCGAACGAGACGTCGCCCGAGATTCCGAAGAACTCCGCCTTGTGGTTGAACGTGTGGGCCACCTCAGCGTTCTTGAGGAGCGACTTCGAGGGGATGCAGCCCACGTTCAGGCAGACACCGCCCCAGTACTTCTCCTCGATGATCGCTGTGGAGAGTCCGAGCTGTGCGCTGCGCACCGCGGCGACGTAACCGCCGGGGCCCGCGCCAAGAATGACGACGTCGTAATGAGCCATGCTCTAAGCCTATCCCTCGCTCGGGGTGCGTTCGCTCACGCCCGGTCGTCGTCGCCGTCGGAAGAGGACGGCCCGGACGCGTCGGCGTCGTCGGCGCTTCCCTCCTCGGGCGAGACGGTCCCATCGACAGTGCGGATGGTGCCGGTCGCCTCGCGCCGCTCGCTCGTCGCGCGGCTCGCACCGTCCGCGTCGTCGAGCCGGCGGGCGCGCCCCACCAGGAGGGCGATGACGGCGCCGCCGCCTGCGATCACGATGACGCCGATGACGATCCACGGCACGTTGCGCAGGAACGCATCGGCGTCGGTCGGCGCGGCATCCTCCGATGCCGTCGGCTCAGACGGCTCGGCCGTGGGCTCCGCGGTCTCCTCGGTCGGCTGCTCGCCGTCAGCGGCGGTCTCGTCCTCCGCCGCTGCCGCGTCGTCGGACGACGCTCCGGCGGACGCGGTCTCGACCGCGAACGAGAACGAGCCGTCGATCGGGTGGCCGTCGTTCGACACGACGCGCCACGTGACCTCGTACGCGCCGGCCTCCGGGGCGTCGCCGAGCGGCACGACGACGTCCGGGCCGTCGACAGTGAGGTCTCCGTCGACGACGTCGGTGCCGCCGGGGGAGAGCACCTCGACGACCGTGCCGTCGCCCGCATCGATCAGCTCGCCGCTGTACACCAGCGTCATCTCGTCCGGCATGACCTCGACGCTCGCGTCCGCCGCGGGATCGGACGACACGAGCTGGTCGTGCGCCGAGGCGGGGGAGGCGATGATCAGAGCGCCGAGGGCGGCGGCCGAGACGGCCGCGGCAGCGGCGGCGGTGCGGAAAGGACGGCGGCGGGTGCGAGCGGTCATGGCCACGACGATACTGGGGGAACCTCGGGCGACACTGAGCCGTGAAATTCCGTTCACCCGGTGCGGACGCATCCGATACGCTGGGGGAAAGGAGGAACGCGTGTCAGATTCAGATTTCCCGCCCACCACGGCATCCGACCTCGGCCAGACGGTCGCGGGCCGCGACTTGCCGGGCGATACGACGCAGAGCATGCTGCGCACCGATTCCGATCTGTCGTACGTTCCGTTCGCCGGTGAGCTGTCGCAGACCGAGCTGGAGGCCATCCAGGCGCTGCCCCAGGGTGCGGCGCTTCTGCTCGTCCGCTCGGGCCCCACAGCGGGCGCCCGCTACCTGCTCGACCGCGACGTTACGACGGTCGGCCGCCACCCCGACGCCGAGATCTTCCTCGACGACGTCACGGTGTCGCGCCGTCACGTTCAGGTGCTGCGCAAGGGCAGCGTCTTCGAGATCGTCGACCAGCGCTCGCTCAACGGCACCTACGTCGACGGAGAGCGCGTCGATCACGGCGTGCTCAGCAACGGCGCCGAGGTGCGCATCGGCAAGTTCCGCGTGAACTTCTTCAGCTCCCCGCACGACCTGTCGGCCGCGGGAGCCTGAGGGTGGGTTCGCCTGAACGCGTTTCGGCGAACGACGCCGCGGGGCTGCTCAGCATCGGGCAGGTGCTCGCGCGCCTGCAGCCCGACTTCCCGCAGCTGACCTCGAGCAAGCTCCGCTTCCTCGAGGTGCAGGGCATCGTGACGCCCCAGCGCACGGCCAGCGGGTACCGCAAGTTCTCGTCGGACGACCTCGAGCGCCTGCGCTTCGCGCTGACGCTGCAGCGCGATCACTACCTGCCGCTGAACGTCATCCGCGAACAGCTCGACCACGTCGACTCGGGCGACCAGCCGCAGGTGCCGATCGCACCGCCCTCGATCCACCAGACGGGTCGCCGCTACGACCGCAGGGAGCTGCTGTCGGCCGCGGGAGCCGCGCCCCAGCTGTTCAACGATGCGATCAGCACCGGTGTGCTCTCGGCGGGCGAGCACTACGGCGAACGCGATGTGCAGCTGCTGACGACCCTGGTCGTGCTCGACCGCCACGGCATCGAGCCTCGTCACGTCCGCGGCCTCCGCCAGGCCGCGGAGCGCGAGGTCGCGATGGTCGAGGCCGCCCTCTCGGCGCTGCTGCGCCGCACCGATGCCGCATCGCGCGCGAAAGCGAGCGAACTCGCACCCGAGCTGGCGAACCGCCTGCACGACGTGCGTGCCATTTTCGTGAAGGACGCCCTGGGGCGCCTGATGCCGTAGCCGCGGCGCGCCGGCGGAGCCGAGAATCTCACTTCGGTAACGCTGGTGCGACACGCACCCGACACGATCCGGATGTCGTTGATCGGCCCCGGCACAGGGCGTACCTTTGAGTTGATGTTTAGGGATGAAGGGGGCACCATGACACAGCCCACGCCGTCGGAGCGCGGCTTCGCCGTCAACGTTCTCTTCACTGACGGGCTGCCCGATCTCGACCCAGACGCGGGCTACCGCGGGGCGGTCGCCGCGCGCGCCGCTGGCATCACCTACCGCCAGCTCGACTACTGGGCGCGCACCGAGCTCGTCGTCCCGACCATCCGCAACGCGGCGGGCTCCGGCTCGCAGCGCCTCTACGGCTTCCGCGACATCATCGTGCTCAAGCTCGTCAAGCGCCTCCTCGACACGGGCATCTCGCTGCAGCAGATCCGCACGGCGGTCGAGCAGCTGCGCGCCTCAGGTATCCACGATCTCGCGGGCATCACGCTCATGAGCGACGGCGCGTCGGTCTACCTCTGCACCTCGAACGATGAGGTCATCGACCTCGTCAGCCGCGGTCAGGGCGTGTTCGGCATCGCGGTCGGCAAGGTGCTGCGCGAGGTCGAGAGCACGCTCGTCGAGTTCGACCCGACGGCGCCCGACCCCGTCGACGAGCTGGCGGCGCGCCGCACCAAGAAGACGGCCTGACGCTCACGAGAAAAGCCCCGGATGATCATCCGGGGCTTTTCTCGTTCCGACTAGTTCGCGTCGCGCGGGTCGGGGATGCGACCGGACCGCATCACGCGGTCGAGCAGAGTGTCGAACTCGGCGGCCAGCTCGCGCGCCGACTCGCCGGGCCACACGTGCAGCGGCTTCGCGGCGCCCTGCGCCTGCTGCAGCGAGGTGCGCTCGGGGAGCTGGGGCTCGAGCACGAGCGGGCCGAACATGTCGCGCAGCTCCTTGATGCGGAACTGGTGCTCGATGGACTGGGCGCGCACGCGGTTGACGACGATGCCGAGCGGCTGCAGGCGGGGCGAGAGGCCGCGGCGGATCTCCTCGATCGCGCGCAGGGCGCGGTCGGCCGCGGCGACGGAGAAGAGGCCGGGCTCGGTGACGACGGCCACGCGGTCGCTCGCCGCCCACGCGGTGCGCGTCAGCGCATTCAGCGAGGGCGCGCAGTCGATGAGCACGAGGTCGTACTCGTTCTCGAGCATGGCGAGCGCCTCCTCGAGCTTCCACACGTCGCGGACGCTGGGGTGCGGGCCGTCGAAGTTGATCGCCGAGGGGCTGCCGAGCAGCACGTCGATGGTTCCGGGGTGCACCTTCGACCAGCCGCTCTGGGCGATCGCCTGGCGCACCGTCTTCTCCTTCGGAGACGTGAGCACGTCTGCGATGTTGAGCTTGCCGGCGGTGTTGACGTCGAGACCTGTCGAGACGTCGGACTGCGGGTCGAGGTCGCACACGAGCGTACGCAGCCCTCGCGCGAAAGCCGCCGAGGCGAGGCCGAGTGTGACGGTGGTCTTGCCGACGCCGCCCTTGAGGGAACTAACGCTGAGTACGTGCACGGTTCCACGTTACCGTCCGTTACCTGATCGTGTCCGATAACGCGTCCCGTTCCGAAGAATTGTCGCGCTCGCAAGAACGGGCGAAGTTGCGATCCCGACGCCTCGGACCCCGTCTCGAGCCGTGCCCTAGGCTGATGGCGTTCCCCCCGTGGCTGCCTGAGGAGGCCCATGTTCGAGAAGATCCTTGTCGCCAACCGAGGCGAGATCGCCATCCGCGCGTTCCGCGCCGCGTACGAACTCGGCGCTCGCACCGTGGCGGTGTTCCCCTACGAAGACCGCAACTCGCTGCACCGGCTGAAGGCCGACGAGGCGTACCGCATCGGCGAGAAGGGGCACCCGGTCCGCGCGTATCTCGACGTCGACGAGATCATCCGCGTCGCGGTCGAATCCGGTGCGGACGCGATCTACCCCGGCTACGGATTCCTCTCGGAGAACCCCGACCTCGCCGAGAAGGCGGCCGAGAACGGCATCGCGTTCATCGGTCCGAACTCGCAGGCGCTCGAGATGGCGGGCAACAAGGTCACGGCCAAGGAGCACGCGATCGCCGCGGGTGTCCCCGTGCTGCGCTCGACCGCGGCGACCGACGACATCGACGAGCTGCTGGGGCAGGCCGAGGGGATCGGCTTCCCGATCTTCGCCAAGGCGGTCGCGGGCGGCGGCGGGCGCGGCATGCGCCGGGTCGACTCCTTCGACGACCTGCGCCCCGCGCTCGAGGCGGCGATGCGCGAGGCCGACAGCGCGTTCGGCGACCCCCGCATGTTCCTCGAGCAGGCCGTCGTCCGGCCCCGCCACGTCGAGGTGCAGGTGCTGGCCGACAAGCAGGGCGAGACGGTCCACCTCTTCGAGCGGGACTGCTCGGTGCAGCGCCGCCACCAGAAGGTGGTCGAGATCGCGCCGGCGCCGAACCTCGACGAGTCGGTCCGCCAGGATCTCTACCGCTACGCCGTGGCGTTCGCCCGGTCCATCGGCTACGAGAACGCCGGCACGGTCGAGTTCCTGCTCGAGACCGCCGGCGAGCGCACGGGCGAGGTCGTCTTCATCGAGATGAACCCGCGCATCCAGGTCGAGCACACCGTGACCGAGGAGGTCACGGACGTCGACCTCGTCGCGTCGCAGATCCGCATCGCGGCGGGGGAGTCGCTCGCCGACCTCGGCCTGACGCAGGACCGCATCCGCCTGCACGGCGCCGCGCTGCAGACGCGCATCACCACGGAGGACCCGACCGCGGGCTTCCGCCCCGACACGGGCAAGATCACCACCTACCGCTCGCCGGGCGGAAGCGGCATCCGCCTCGACGGCGGCACCACCGCGGCGGGGAGCGAGGTGAGTCCGCACTTCGACTCGATGCTCGCCAAGCTCACGTGCCGGGGGCGCGATTTCCCTGCGGCCGTGGCCCGCGCGAAGCGTGCGCTCGCCGAGTTCCGCATCCGCGGCGTGGCGACGAACATCCCCTTCCTGCAGGCCGTGCTCGAGGACGAGGACTTCCTCGCCGGCGACGTCTCGACCTCGTTCATCGACGAGCGCCCCCAGCTGCTGCGCGGTCGCGAGTCGAAGGACCGCGGTACCAAGCTGCTCACCTGGCTCGTCGACACCACCGTCAACAGGCCGAACGGCGCCAACCCGCTCGGCTACGCACCCTCGACCAAGCTGCCGCCGGTCGACCTCGCCGCAGCCGCTCCCACCGGCTCCCGCGATCGGCTGCGCGAGCTCGGACCGGCCGGCTTCGCGAAGGCGCTGCGCGAGCAGACGCCCCTCGCGGTGACCGAGACGACCTTCCGCGACGCGCACCAGTCGCTCCTGGCGACGCGCGTGCGCACGCGCGATCTCGTCGCCGTCGCGCCGCACGTCGCTCGCCTCACGCCGGAGCTGCTCTCGGTCGAAGCATGGGGAGGCGCGACGTACGACGTGGCGCTGCGGTTCCTCGGGGAAGACCCGTGGGAGCGCCTGGCGCGGCTGCGCGAGACCCTGCCGAACGTCGCGATCCAGATGCTGCTTCGCGGGCGGAACACGGTCGGCTACACGCCCTACCCGACCGAGGTCACCGATGCGTTCGTGAACGAGGCCGCGGCAACCGGCGTCGACATCTTCCGCATCTTCGACGCGCTCAACGACGTGTCGCAGATGCGCCCGGCGATCGACGCGGTGCTCGCCACCGGCACCACGGTGGCCGAGGTGGCCGTCTGCTACACCGGAGACCTGCTCGACCCCGCCGAGAGCCTCTACACGCTCGATTACTACCTGGGCCTGGCCGACGAGATCGTCGGCGCAGGGGCGCACATGCTGGCGATCAAGGACATGGCGGGACTGCTGCGCCCCGCCGCGGCCGCGAAGCTGGTGACGGCGTTCCGAGAGCGCTTCGACCTGCCCGTGCACGTGCACACGCACGACACCGCCGGCGGTCAGCTCGCGACGCTGCTGGCGGCCTCCGCGGCTGGCGCGGACGCGGTGGATGCCGCCAGCGCTCCTCTGGCCGGCACCACGAGCCAGCCGTCGCTGTCCGCTCTGGTCGCGGCGCTCGCTCATACCGAGCGCGACACGGGTCTGTCGCTCGCGGCGGTCAGCGATCTCGAGCCGTACTGGCAGGCGGTCCGCCGGCTGTACGCGCCGTTCGAGTCGGGGCTCGACGGCCCGACCGGTCGCGTGTACCGCCACGAGATCCCCGGCGGTCAGCTGTCGAACCTGCGCCAGCAGGCGATCGCCCTCGGCCTGGCCGACGACTTCGAGCTGATCGAGGACATGTACGCCGCGGCCGACCGCATCCTCGGACGCGTTCCCAAGGTGACGCCCTCGTCGAAGGTCGTCGGCGATCTCGCTCTCCAGCTGGCGGCAGTGAAGGCCGATCCGGATGACTTCGAGCGCAACCCGCACAAGTACGACATCCCAGACTCGGTCGTCGGCTTCATGGCGGGCGAGCTGGGCGACCTCCCCGGCGGATGGCCAGAGCCGTTCCGCACGAAGGTTCTCGCCGGCCGCAACGTGCGCCCCGGCATCACCGAGGTCGGAGCGGACGACACCGCTGCGCTGGCGGGCGACAGCGCGACCCGTCGCGCCGCGCTGAACCGGCTGCTGTTCCCCGCGCCGACGCGCGCGTTCGAGCAGACGCGCGCGACCTACGGCGACGTGTCGCTGCTCGAGACCCCCGACTACCTCTACGGCCTCGAGCCGGGCGTCGAGCACGTCGTCGAGCTGGAGCGGGGCGTCGAGCTCTACGCCGGCCTCGAATCGATCGGCGAGGCCGACGAGAAGGGCTTCCGCTCGGTCATGACGACCCTCAACGGCCAGCTGCGCCCCGTCTCGGTGCGCGACCGGTCGATCGAGGCGGACGTCGTGCAGGCCGAGAAGGCCGATGCGACGCAGCCGGGCCATGTGGCCGCGCCGTTCGCCGGTGCAGTGACGCTGAAGGTCGCCGTCGGCGACGTCGTGAAGGCCGGTCAGCCGGTCGCATCGATCGAGGCCATGAAGATGGAGGCGGCCATCACCGCACCCGTCGACGGCACTGTCGAGCGGCTCGCGATCGCCGCGACGCAGCAGGTCGACGCGGGCGACCTTTTGGCGGTGATCGCGCTCGCGAAGTAGATTGGCTGACTGTGGCACGTCACGATAAGCATTCCGATGAGGAGGTCGAGGACTTCGGAGTCCTCGACGCTCCCGTCGTAGATACGACCGCGATCAACGTTCTCGGCCTGCCCACGTCGCAGGTCAGGGTGAACCTGCCCCGTGGGTACGAGGACCTCGACAACGACGACGACGTGGTCGACGACGGCCCGTCGCCGTTGACGAGCGGGCGCATCACGCTGACCCTGCCCGGCGCGGACGTGCCGGAGCGCGGCGCGGATGACGATGCGTCGGCCGATGAGGAAGTCGCGGAGGTCGTCGAGGACGAGCCGCAGGCGACCGAGGCCGAGGCTCTGCCTGAGCCTGAGCCTGAGCCTGAGCCTGAGCCTGAGCCGGAAGCCGATGTCGATGCGGAGGCCGACCGCGAGTCGGAGGCAGAGACCGACCTCGACGCTGCCCCGGTGGCCGTGGGCGAATCGGACGCTGAGGCCGAGGTCGACGACGCGCCCGTGAGCGAGAGCGACGCGGGCGCCGAGCCGGAGGGCGACGAGGTCGTCGAGTTCGCCGACGGCGCGGAGGACGAGCCCGAGCTCGCTGCGTCGCTAGAGCCGGAGGCAAGTGACGAGGCCGAGGCTGAGACTGTGGCTGACGAGGAGTCCGACGCGGAGGCGGAGGGCGAGGTCGACGACGACCCGGACCCGGAGCCCGAGCCCGACACGGCGGCTGACGCCGGGATCGACACGGACGACGAGCCCGAGGTCGAGGCTGAGGCTGAGGTCGAGCCCGAGGAGGACATCGCCGAGGAGCCGGAACCGGAGCACGAGCCCGTCGAGGAATCGGCCGAGGCGGACTCCGAGTCCGACGGCGAGCCCGTGTCCGAGGAGGAGCCCGCCGCCGAGGCATCGACGAAGACGGAGTCGGAGCTTGCGACCGAGCCCGAAGCCGATCAGACATCCGGGGCCGCTGCGGAACCGCAAGACGAGCCGATCGACGAACCGGACCCGATCGACGAGCCGGACCCCGACAGCGACGACGAGACGGTCGCGGAGCCCGAGCCGACCCCCGCGGCGGAGCCGACGCAGGCCGAGGAAGCCAGCGAGCCCGTCGTGGCGCCCGACGCCGAGGCCGCGCCCGCGGCGGATGCCGAGCCGACTCATCCGGAACCCCAGATCGAGCACGATGCGGCGGAGCGCCGCAACGACCCCGCGGAGGACACCGCCATGCCCACCCACACGGGGGAGACCCCCGCGCCGCGCACCCGCGCCAGCCGCTTCGTGACGACCCCGCAGTCGTCCGGCCGCGTCGCGAGCTCCGGCGGCGAGAGCGCCAATCAGCTCACGAGCGACCGCCTCGTCGAGCCCCGACGCGGGAAGTCCCGCCCCGAGGGCGCATGGCGCGGATTCTGGTTCTCGATCTCGGGCGGTGCGATCAACCTGGGCGACAGCAAGGCGGTGCGCGAGCGCAAGGAGCTCATCGCGCGCATCGGCGCCCCGCTGCCCGGCCGCGCGCGCTTCGTCCCCGTGCTCAGCCGCAAGGGCGGCGTCGGCAAGACGACCGTCACCACGCTGCTCGGGATGGCGCTGGCAGACGCGCGAGACGACCGGGTCGTGGCGGTCGACGCCAACCCCGACCGCGGCACGCTCAGCGAGCGGATCGAGTCCCGCACCAACCGCACGGTGCGCGACGTCGTGCGCCGCCACGACCGCATCCGCGGCTACGCCGACATCTCCGATCTCGTGGCCCGCGACTCGACGCGTCTCGACATCGTCGCGAGCGACACCGATCCGCACATCGCCGATGCGTTCGACGACGCCGACTACCGCACGGTCGCCGACGTCACCTCGCAGTACTACTCGATGGTGCTCACCGACACGGGCACCGGGATCATCCACTCGGTGATGGGGGCGACCCTCGACCTCGCCGATCAGATCGTGGTCGTCGCGGGAGCGAGCGTCGACGAGTCTCGCCTGGCGTCCGAGACGCTCACGTGGCTCGAGGCGCACGGCCGAGACGATCTCGTCAGCGGCGCCGTCGTCGTGGTGAACCAGGCCTCGCCCGGTCGTTCGCTCGTCCGGGTGGACGAGGTCGAGGCCCACTTCGCGTCGCGCGTCCGCTCTGTCGTCCGGCTGCCCTACGACGAGTCGCTCGCCACGGGCGGCGCGATCTCGTTCGAGGCGCTGCAGCCTGCCACGCGTCAGGCCGCGCGCCGCATCGCCGCCGAGGTCATCGAAGGAATGCGCTCGGCAGCTCTGCGCCCCGCCGAGGACGACGAGTGACCGTTCGCGAGATCCGGCTCTACGGCGATCCGGTGCTGCGCACGCCGTGCGCGGAGATCACCGAGATCGATGAGGGGATCAGGGCGCTCGTCGCCGACCTGATCGACACCGTCGAGCTTCCGGGGCGCGCGGGCGTCGCCGCCCCGCAGATCGGCGTCGGACTGCGCGCTTTCAGCTACAACGTCGACGGAGAGATCGGCTACATCCTGAACCCGCGGGTCGTCGAGGTACGAGGCGAGGCCGAGCCGACCGGCGAGGGGTGCCTGTCGGTCCCCGATCTCTGGCACGACGCGATGCGGCATCCGTACGCCCGCGTCGAGGGCATCGATCTCGACGGCGAGCCGCTCGTGCTCGAAGGCGAGGGCCTGTTCGCGCAGATGCTGCAGCACGAGACCGATCACCTCGACGGCATGGTGTACCTGCAGCGCCTCACCAAGGAGGAGCGCGGCATCGCGATGCGCAAGGTGCGCGAGTCGAGCTGGTTCTGAGCCGGCAGTCGACCTGCCGAACGCCGAGGGGCGGATGATCTCCACGAGATCATCCGCCCCTCGGCGTTTCCGGTCTCAGCCCGAGACCGAGACGTTGGTCGTCTCGGTCGGGTCGCCGTAGAGGCGCTCGACCTCGCGCGAGAAGTCCTTCATGATCTGATCGCGCTTGATCGAGAGCTTCGGGGTGAGGTGGCCGGACTCCTCGGTCCACTCGGTGTGCAGGATCTCGAACTTGCGGATGGACTCGGCGCGCGAGACGAGCTTGTTGGCCTCGTCGATCTGCCGCTGCACCTCGCCGCGCACGGCGGCGCTGTGCGCCGCCTGCGCGAGCGTGAGGTCGGGCGACTCGCCATGGGTCTTCAACCACGCGGGGAGCATCTCGGGGTCGAGCGTGATCAGCGCGGAGATGAACGGCTTCTGGTCGCCGACGACGACGACCTGGCCGATGATCGAGTTGGCGCGGATCGGGTCCTCCAGCACCGCGGGGGCGACGTTCTTGCCGCCGGCGGTGACGATGATCTCCTTCTTGCGCCCCGTGATCGCGAGGTAGCCGTCTTCGTCGATCGCGCCGATGTCGCCCGTGCGGAACCAGCCGTCGTGGAACGCCTTCTCGGTCTCCGCGGGGTTCTGCCAGTACTCGCGGAACACGTTCACGCCGCGGACCTCGATCTCGCCGTCCTCGGCGATGCGCACGTCGACACCGGGCAGCGCAGGGCCGACCGTGCCGACCTTGATGCGCTGCGGCACGTTGACGGTTGCGGGGGCCGTCGTCTCCGTCAGGCCGTAGCCCTCGAGGATCTTGACGCCGAGACCGCGGAAGAAGTAGCCGAGCCGCGGGCCGAGCGGGGCCGAGCCCGACACGGCGTAGCGCACGTTGCCGCCGAGGGTCTCGCGGAGCTTCGAGAAGACCAGCTTGTCGAAAAGCGCGAACTTCGCCTTCAGCAGCAGGCCGATGCGCTCGCCCTCCTGCTCGCGCTTGGAGTACTCGATGCCGACCTTGACGGCCGCGCGGAAGATGCCGCCCTTGCCCTCGGCCTCGACCTTCGCCTCCGCGGCGTTGTAGACCTTCTCGAACACGCGCGGCACCGCGAGCAGCACGGTCGGCTTGAACGAGCCGAGCACCTTGACGAGGTTCTTCGTGTTCGGCTCGTGCCCCGTGCGGACGCCGGCGTAGATGTAGAGCACCGACATGAAGCGCGCGAACACGTGCGCCGTGGTGATGAACAGGATGGTCGAGGCGCCGGGCTGGTAGACGACCTCCTCGAGGCTCGCCGCCGCGTTGCGCGCCGTCTCGACGAAGTTGCTGTGCGTGAGCACGCAGCCCCGCGGGCGCCCGGTCGATCCGGAGGTGTAGATGATGGTGGCGATGTCGTCGCCCTTCGCGAGCCCGCGGCGGCGCACGATCTCGTCGTCGGACACCCCGGCCCCCGCGCCGGAGAGCTCGGCGATGATGCCGCGGTCGAGCACCCACGGGGCATCGATCAGGGGGAGCTCGCTCGCCACCTCGTCGTAGCGTCCGAGATGGTCCTCGGTCTCGACGATGAGGCGCGTCGCGCCGGAGTCGGAGAGGATCCACTGCAGCTGCGCCGTCGAGCTGGTCTCGTACACCGGCACCATCACGGCGCCGGTGTAGTGCAGGGCGAAGTCGACGAGCGTCCACTCGTAGGTGGTGCGGGCGAGGAACCCGACCTTGTCACCCGGTTGGACGCCCTGGGACACGAAGCCCTTGGCGAGCGCGATGACCTGCTGCTCGAACTCCCTGGCGGAGATGTCTCGCCAGCCGTCGCCCTCCGGCACGCTGAAGATCGCTCGATCGGGGCTCTCCGTCACGCGGTGCACCAGCAGGCCGGCGATGTTGGCCTCGGGATCAGCGGGGACGAGTGCGGGTACTGACGTCTGGTTCACGGCAGCTCCTTCGGTACCGTCGGTTACGTTTCCCCCACTCTACGGTCTCCCGCGCCCGCCGAGCGACGCGACGGGCGCGTTCGCGCGTCCCATCGCGACCCGATACCCGCGGCGGTAAGCTGTTCCGGTCACGGGCGCCCGCCCCGCCGGCGAAGGAGCGCTGTTTGTTCTACTGGTTGATGAAGTACATCGTGCTCGGCCCGATCGTGAAGGCCGTCTACCGGCCGTGGATCAGCGGCAAGGAGAACGTGCCGCGCACGGGGCCGGCGATCCTCGCGAGCAACCACCTGTCGGTGATGGACTCGATCTTCCTGCCGCTGCAGCTCGAGCGCCCCATGTCGTTCCTCGCGAAGAACGAGTACTTCACCGGCAAGGGCCTGAAGGGCTGGGCCACCAAGTGGTTCATGAAGGGCACGGGGCAGATCCCGATCGACCGCTCGGGCGGGCAGGCCTCGGAAGCCGCGCTGAACACCGCGCTGCGCGTGATCGGCCGAGGCGACCTCCTCGGCATCTACCCCGAGGGCACGCGCAGCCCGGACGGCGTGCTCTACCGCGGACGCACGGGGCTCGCGCGCATGGCCCTCGAGGCGAAGGCGCCGGTCATCCCCGTGGTCATGATCGACACCGACACGATGATGCCGATCGGGGCGAAGCTCCCGCGCGTCGTGCGCGTCGGCGTCGTGATCGGCGAGCCGCTCGACTTCTCCCGCTACGCCGGCATGGAGAACGACCGCTACATCCTGCGCTCGGTGACGGATGAGATCATGGTGGCGCTCCAGCGGCTCGGTCAGCAGCGTTACAGCGACGAGTACGCGAGCGTCGCCAAGAACCGCATCGCCAAAGAGGCGAAACCGGCAGCGCGCGGCGCGTGAGCAGTGCGGATGCCGATAAGATCGGCGAGTGACTGAAAAACTTCGTGACCTCGATGCCTGGCGTTCGCTTCCCATCAAGCAGCAGCCCCAGTATCCCGACGCCGAGGCCGTTGCCGAAGTTTCCGCCGAGCTCACGGCTCTGCCGCCGCTGATCTTCGCGGGCGAGGCCGACAACCTCAAGCAGCGCCTCGCGCAGGCCGCGTCGGGGCGCGCCTTCCTGCTGCAGGGCGGCGACTGCGCCGAGACCTTCTCCGGTGCGACGGGCGACAAGATCCGCAACCGCGTCAAGACGGTGCTCCAGATGGCCGTCGTGCTGCAGTACGGCGCCTCGATGCCCGTGATCAAGATGGGCCGCATGGCGGGTCAGTTCGCCAAGCCCCGCTCGAGCGACACCGAGACCCGCGGCGACGTGACGCTCCCGGCGTTCCGCGGCGAGATCGTCAACGGCTTCGACTTCACGGCCGAGTCGCGAATCGCCGACCCGCGCCGGCTGCTGAAGGCGTACCACACGTCGGCGTCGACCCTGAACCTCATCCGGGCCTTCACGCAGGGCGGCTTCGCCGATCTGCGCGAGGTGCACTCCTGGAACAAGGGCTTCGCCCAGAGCGCGGCGAACGCCCGCTACGAGGGCCTCGCCGCCGAGATCGACCGCGCCATCACGTTCATGGAGTCGGCGGGCGCCGACTTCGACGAGCTCAAGCGCGTCGAGTTCTTCACGGGGCACGAGGGCCTGCTGATGGACTACGAGCGTCCGCTGACGCGCGTCGACTCCCGCACGGGCGACGTCTACAACACGTCGAGCCACTTCCTGTGGATCGGCGAGCGCACGCGCGAGCTCGACGGCGCGCATATCGAGTACTTCCGCCACATCAAGAACCCGATCGGTGTGAAGCTCGGCCCGACGACGTCGGCCGAGACGGCGCTGAAGCTCATCGACATCCTCGACCCCGATCGCGAGCCCGGCCGCCTGACGTTCATCACGCGCATGGGCGCCGGCAAGATCCGCGAGGCGCTGCCGCCGCTGCTCGAGGCCGTCAAGGACTCGGGTGCGCAGCCGCTGTGGGTCACCGACCCCATGCACGGCAACGGCATCACGACCGCGAACGGCTACAAGAGCCGCCGCTTCGACGACGTCGTCGACGAGGTACGGGGCTTCTTCGAGGCGCACCGCGCCGTCGGCACGTTCCCCGGCGGGCTGCACGTAGAGCTCACGGGTGACGACGTCACCGAGTGCCTCGGCGGCTCCGAGCAGATCGACGAGGCCGCCCTGGAGTCGCGCTACGAGTCGCTCTGCGACCCCCGCCTGAACCACAAGCAGTCGCTCGAGCTGTCGTTCCTCGTCGCCGAGGAGCTCGAGAAGCGCTGACCCGCACGCGAAGAGCGGCCGCTCCCGATCAGGGGACGGCCGCTCTTCGCGTCGTCAGCGCGGTGTCGTCAGCGCGGCGGGAGCCGGACTCAGAGCGGACCGGCCGAGCGGATGACGATGTTCACGCTCGTGCCGGGAACGCGCTTCTCCCCGGCGGCGGGGTCGGTGCCGTTGACCGACGTCCAGTCGTCGGGGAACGCCTTCCACAGCTCGTTGTACGTCACCTCGAAGCCGGCGGCCTCGAGCTCGGCGATGGCCTCGTCGCGCGTCATCCCCCCGACGTCGGGAATCTCCACGGGCTCGGGCCCGAGCGACACGATCAGCTCGATCTCGTCGCCCTCGGCGAAGACGCCGTCCTTCGCGACGGTGCCGATGACCTGACCGTCGGAGACCGAGCTGCTGTACTCCTCGCGCGGCGCGCTCGCCACCCTGAGGCCGGCATCGGTCAGCGCCGCGGTCGCGTCGTCGACCGAGCGGCCGGCGACGTCGGGAACGGCGCCGAGCGATACGGACAGCACCGCCTCGTCGCCGTCGTGCGCCTGGCATCCGTCGATGCAGCTGACCAGATCATCCTCCCCGCGGGGCAGGATGCGCACGTTCGTGACGTTGCCCGGAGTCGCGTCGAGGTAGAACTTGCGGACATCCTTCACGGAGATCCCGAGCTCCTCCAGCGCCGCGGTCGCGTCGTCCTGCGACTGGCCTGGCAGCGCGGGGACGGAGACCTCTGCGGCGCCCGTCGAGACGTTGACGGTGACGACCGTGCCCCGGTCGAGCGACGCGCCGGGGGAGGGGTCGGTCGAGAGCACGGTGCCCGCCTCGACCTCGAGGCTGCTCACCCCGTTCTCCTCGGCGACGAGCTCGTGCTCGGCGAGGATCGACTCCGCCTCGGCGAAGGTACCGCCTGCGACGTCGGGCACGCTCACGCGCGACCCCGGGCCGGAGCCCCAGTACCAGCCGGCGGATCCGGCGACGACGGCGAGCACGAGCACGAGGGCGGCGAGCCACACGCCGCGGCGCGAGCGCCGCTCGAGCGTGCGGCGCAGGCGCGCGGAGTTGTCGACGCGCTGCGCCCCCGTGGTCGCCGCGACGGCGCCCGTCTCGTCATCGGCGATCGCCTCGGTGCGCGAGAACGGCAGGATCTTGGTGGCCTCTTCGGTGTCGACCTCGCGATCGGGCGGCACGGGAACGGGCAGCGCCCTCCCGCTGCCCGGCAGCGGGGCGATCCCGAGCTCGCGCTCGATCTCGCGCAGCCGATCGAGCATCTCGCCCGCGTCGGCCGGCCTCTCGTCCGGGCTCTTCTCGGTGGCCCACAGCACGAGCTCGTCGATCTGCTCGGGCACGCCGGGATTGCGCACGCTCGGCCGCGGCACCGACTCGGTCGCGTGCTGGTAGGCGATCTGCATCGGCTGCTCGCCTCGGAAGGGCTGCGCCCCGGTGAGCATCTCGTACAGCATGATGCCGAGCGCGTAGATGTCGCTGCGGGCGTCTGCCGTGCCGCGCGTGACCAGTTCGGGCGCCAGATAGGCGATCGTGCCGAGGAGCTGCGCGCCCGTGGCCGTGTTCGCGCTGGTCGCTCTGGCGAGACCGAAGTCGCCGATCTTGATGCGGCCGTCCTCGGCGAGGAGCACGTTCTCGGGCTTCACATCGCGGTGGATCAGGCCGGCCTGGTGCGCGGCCGACAGGCCGGAGAGCACCGCGTCCATGACGGTGATGGTCTGCGCGATCGTCAGCCGCTTCTGCTCCTTGAGCAGGTCGCGCAGCGTGATGCCGGGCAGGTACTCCATCACGAGGTAGGCGAGCTCGCCGTCCTGCCCCTGATCGAAGACGTTCACGACGTGGGGATCGGCCAGACGGGCCGCCGAGCGGGCCTCCTGGATGAAGCGGCTCTGGAAGACGCTGTCGTCGCTGAGGTGCGCGTGCATCACCTTGAGCGCCACGCGGCGCTCGAGGCGCAGGTCGGTCGCGACGTAGACCGTGGCCATGCCGCCGCGCGCGATGCGCGAGCGCACCCGGTAGCGGCCGTCGACGAGCTGCCCGATGAGGGCGTCGACCTGCTGGCTGGAGCTCACGCCGCGATTCTACCGGCGCGGGCCGCGGAAACCCGGTGAACATGCGGGAGTGAGGGCAATGCGGAGCCCCTCCGAGCGGCAGGGATCAGCCGAGGCTCCCGACCCAGTCGTACGCCTGCGATTCCCACTGCGCGTAGCGGTCGGGGTGGCCGGAGAACTGCACGATCTGCGCCGGCTCGCCGAACGGCATCTCGGTCCATCCGGCGACGTCGAACAGCCCGCGCGTGCGGTAGCCGTTCGGGTCGCTCGCTCCGCCGAAGAACGCCTTCACCGCGCGGGTGCGGTCCATCACCTGATCGTGGGTGCCCCAGCCCTGCGAGGTGCGCTGCTGGAAGAGGCCCAGCGAGTCGAGGTCGCCGTGATCGACGTTGCGCAGCGACGACTCGACCATCGCGGTGGCGAGGGCCTCGGCGATCGCCCGGTCGCCCGCGCCGACGTCGCGGCCGACCGACACGATCAGCCGCGCGTTCTCGACCTGCTCGTCGTCGAGGCTCGCGCGGCGCTGCGGGTTCTCGTCGGCGTCGGCGTTCGCCCCGGCGCCGCTTGCGATCGTGAGCTTCTGACCCGGGTAGATCACGGCGCCGCGCTCGAGGCCGTTCGCCTCGAGCAGATCGGCGACCGTGATGCCGTTCGCGCTGGCGATGGCCCACAGCGTGTCGCCCGCTGCCACCGCGTGCGACGACGAGGAGGTATCGGCGGTCTTCGTGGTGCTGCTGGCGAGGGCGGGGGAGGCGGTCGCCGCCCCCGCAAGGGCGAGCTTCTGGCCGGGGTAGATGATCGCGGATGCCTTCAGGCCGTTGGCCTTCAGCAGTGCGTCGAGCGCGATGCCGTGCTCGCTGGCGATCGACCACAGGGTGTCGCCAGAGGAGACCGTGTGGGTGTCGGCCTTCGTCTTCTCCGCGGTCGGCTCGGCACTGCTCGGCTTCTGCGCTGACGACGTCGTCTCCGGCGCCGTCAGCCGCAGCTCCTGACCTGCCTGCAGCCCGCGCGCCGCCGCGTAGTCGAGATCGTTCCAGCGCATCACGTCGGTCGCCGCGAGGCCGTTGCGCGCCGCGATTCCCGTGATGGTCTCACCCGGCTGAACCTCGTGGGATTCTGCGGCCTGGGCGCCGGACGCCGTGCCGACGGCGAGTGCGAGAGAACCGACGACGGCGACGGGAGCGGTGACGAGCGCGGTGCGCGAGATGGGCATAGTGCCTCCTGACGTTCCGCTTCACGGTTCCAAACCGTGTGTCGTATGTCAACACTTGATAACGAAAGATACTGCTGTGACAGGTGTGACTGATGTGACGAACGTGGTCCGTTCGTCCGGATGGAGCGGCCGCGAGCACGAGGATGAGAGAATGGACGGGTGGCAGATGAGACGAGCGCGAGCTACCCGACCGACTGGCTGACCCTTCCCGACGCGGCAGAGCTGCTCGGAACCGGCATCAGCGGCGTGCGCCGACTGCTGGAGGACAGCGCGCTCGTGTCGTCGAAGCGCGACGGCGTGCAGCGCATCCCTTCCGCGTTCTTCCTCGACGGCGAGCCGCTCTCGTCGCTGCGCGGCACGATCATCGCGCTGAGCGATGCGGGTCTCGACGCGGACGAGTCGATCGACTGGCTGTTCGAGATCGAGCAGACGCTCGGCAATGCGCCGATCGAGTCGCTGCGCGCCGGACGCAAGTCCGAGGTGCGCCGCGCCGCCCGCGTGATCTTCTGAGCGGCGCCCCCTACGCCTGACGGCGCGTCGCGAGCAGAGCGAGCTCGCGCAGCGCGGCCTCCGCCTCGGCGGGGAAGGAACCGTCGACGAGCGCGCGCTCCGCATCGGCCTCGAGGCGCGCGATGTCGTCTTCGACGCGCGCGAGCGCGCCGCATCGGGTGATCGCGCCGGCGAGCGAGGAGGCCTCGTCCGCCGTGAGATCGCTGCGCCCGAACGACGCATCGAACTCGGCGCGCGCCGCCGAGTCGAGCGCCTGCCTGGTGTAGGCCACGAGGAGCGTCCGCTTGCCCTCGCGCAGGTCGTCGCCCGCAGGCTTGCCCGTCTGCGCCGCGTCGCCGAATACGCCGAGCACGTCGTCGCGCAGCTGGAACGCGAGACCGATCGGCAGGCCGAACGCCCGCAGCGCCGCGAGCTGAGCGGTGCTCGCACCGGCGAGCGCCGCTCCGATCACGAGCGGCTGCTGCACGCTGTAGCGCGCGGATTTGTACGAGGCGACGCGCATGGCGCGCTCCGGAAGCTCCGCCTCGTCGGCCACGGACCACGCCGACTCCTCAGCGATGTCGAGGAACTGTCCGAGCGTGACCTCCCGGCGCATGAGGGCGTACTCGGCTCTGGCCGCCCTGCGAGCCGCGCCGTCGGCCGCGCCGCCCCCGAGCGCCTCCTCGAACAGATCGTCGCTCCAGGCCACGAGCAGGTCGCCGAGCAGGAGCGCGCCCGACCTGCCGAACGCCGCGGCGTCTCCCGCCCATCCGGCGCGGGTGTGCGCGGCCTCGAGGGCGCGGTGGGCCGCCGGACGGCCGCGGCGGGTGTCCGAGTTGTCGATGATGTCGTCGTGGACCAAGGCGGCCGCTTGGAAGACCTCGAGCGCCGCCGCCGCACCGACGGCGTCGATCGGCGCGGGTCCGTCAGCGCCCCGCACCGCGCGCCATCCGGTGACGCAGAAGCGCGCGCGAAGCCGCTTTCCGCCGTGGACGGCATCGGCGGCGTGCTCGACGAACAGGCGGGCCTCGGCCCCGAGGCCGTCCGCCTCCGCTCGTCGATCGGAGAGGAAGCTTTCGAGACGCTGGGAGATCGCCTCGATCAGCGTGGGAGCAGGAGTCACGGCCCTAGCCTAGTTATCGCCGCGAGCGGTAGACTTGCGGGAACTCAACACACGGGAGGGATTCAGATGCCACTCTCCGAACAGGAACAGCGTCTGCTCGATGAGATGGAGCGCCATCTCATGCACAACGACGCTGATGTCGTGCACGCCTCGGGCGGGCGCTCCCTCAGCTACCGCAACCTGGTGCTCGGTTCGGTCATCGCCATCGCCGGCCTCGGCGCCGTCATCGCCGGCGTCTCCGTCTGGCAGTCGACCGTCGTGCTCGGCATCGTCCTCGGCGTGCTGGGCTTCGCGGCCATGCTCGCCGGCGTGATCCTCGCGTCGACCACGTCGAAGGCCTCCCCGGCGAAGGCCGACAGCGGTGCGAAGAAGAACCGCTCGCAGCAGAACGGCTCGTTCATGGACAAGCTGGGCGATCGTTGGGATCGCCGCCAGAACGGCGAGTAGTCCTCCACTCGCCCCCACGCGATCAAGCGCCGACCTTCGGGTCGGCGCTTTTTTCGTGTCAGGGACGCGCCGGTCGCAGAAGATCCTCCACCGTCCTCCACCGGCTCTGATCCGCGGAACTTCGGGGCGGAGGCGTTTTGCCGTGCCTGAGAATCGCGCAATTGCATCTAGACAGTGGGTTGAAGTGGAGTAAAGTGGGGGCCACCTCGGATTGGCCGGATCGGGAGGGGGTGAGGGCCGATGCTGTTGGGTACCCATACCCCGAAGCTCGACGACAAAGGCCGCGTCATCCTGCCCGCGAAGTTCCGCGAGGAGCTGGCAGGCGGCATCGTCGTCACACGCGGACAGGAGAGGTGCCTGTACGTGTTCTCGACCGCCGAGTTCGAGCAGGTGCACGAGCGGATCCGTCAGGCCCCGCTCAGCAACAAGCAGGCTCGTGACTTCCAGCGCATGTTCCTGTCAGGAGCGAGCGCCGAGACGCCCGACGGGCAGAACCGGATCACGGTTCCGCAGCACCTGCGCACCTACGCAGGGCTCAGCAAGGAGCTCGTGGTGACGGGTGTCGGCGCCCACGCCGAGATCTGGGACGCCCAGAGCTGGAACGACTACCTCGCATCGAACGAGGACGACTACGCGCAGATGGAGCAGGAGGTGATTCCGGGACTCTTCTGATCCTGGTTGTGACTCCCAGCCGCAGCCCTGACATCACTTCCCCGGTGCCAGGTCGAGCGGATGGGGATCAGAGCCAGGATCGGGACCCGAGAGCATGATGAGCATTCGCGACATCCACACCCCGGTCCTCCTCGAGCGCTGTCTCGAGCTGATGGGGCCGGCGCTCGAGCGCGACGGCGCCGTGTACGTCGACGGCACGCTCGGCATGGGCGGCCACTCGGAGGCCGTGCTCGAGCGGTTCCCCGGCGCGCGGCTGGTCGGCATGGACCGCGACCCGCAGGCGCTGCGCATCGCGGGGGAGCGGCTGGCGCCGTTCGCCGACCGCACGACGTTCGTGCACACGGTGTACGACGGCATCGAGCGCGCGCTCGACGAAGCGGGTGCAGACGCGGCCGACGCGATCCTGTTCGACCTCGGCGTCTCGTCGCTCCAGCTCGACGAGGCAGAACGAGGGTTCGCGTACGCGCAGGACGCGCCGCTCGACATGCGCATGGACCCGACCGTCGGTCAGACGGCGGCCGACGTGGTCGCCTCGTACTCCGAGGGCGAGCTCCGGCGCATCTTCGAGCGCTACGGCGAGGAGAAGCTCTCGGGGCGCTACGCGCGGGCGATCATCGCCGCGCGCACCGCAGAGCCGATCGAGCGCTCAGGGCAGCTGGTCGACGTGCTGCAGTCGGCGACGCCCGCGGCGCTGAAGAACGCGGGGCACCCGGCCAAGCGGGTCTTCCAGGCCCTGCGGATCGAGGTCAACGCCGAGCTGGCGGCGCTCGAGAGCGCGATCCCCGCCGCCCTCGACGCGCTCAGCGTCGGCGGTCGCATCGTCGTGCTCAGCTATCAGTCGCTCGAGGACCGCTTCGTCAAGCGGCTGTTCGCCGAGGCGACCGCATCGACCAGCCCGAAGGGCCTGCCGGTCGAGCTGCCGGAGCACGCACCGAAGTTCAGAGCGCTCGTGCGCGGCGCCGAACTGGCGAGCGATGAGGAAGCGGCGCGCAACCCGCGCGCCAAACCAGTGCGGCTCCGTGCCGTCGAGAAGCTGAGGGAGGCGATATGAGCCTTGCAGAGACCGAACTGCTCACGTCGGCCGCGCCCCGTCGCAGGCCGCAGCCCGACGAGGCGCCGGCCCGCCAGCGGCGACTCCGCCTGGTCGAGCGCGCGCTGCCGCGGCGGCGCCCCCGCACGGTGTACGGCGTGGTCGCGCTCCTCGGCATCGCGGTGATCGTCGGCGCGCAGATCGTGCTGTCGATGCTGACGACGCAGGACAGCTACGAGGTCGCCGACCTGATGCAGCAGCGCCGCGATCTGACGCTCGAGCAGCAGACGCTCTCCGACGACATCGCCGGCCTCGGTTCGCCGCAGTACCTCGCGGCGAACGCGGCCGAGCTCGGCATGGTGATCGACGGCGCACCCAACTTCCTCCGCCTCAGCGACGGCAGGGTGACCGGGACCGGCGAGACCTCGACCTGGAACTCCACGGTCGACATGAAGAAGTCGCAGGTGCCCAATTCGCTCCTGACCGACACGCCGCTGGCCACCGACGCGGATCGCTCCACCGAGGGGAGCATCTCGAAGAAGGCATCGGCGACGACCGAGACGTCCGAGAAGTCCGACACCACTGAGAAGACAGACGCTGCGGCCGAGGAGCCCACCACTCCCGCGACGCCGACGATCGACGAGGGGCTGCCGAGCCCCCAGACGCATTAGCGAGGCAGAATGAGCCGCACGAAGCAGGCAGCGGCAGCGCACAGTTCGCGCCGGCGCACGATTTTCGCCCTCGGCTTCATCGTCATCCTGGTGGCGGCGTTCCTCGTGCGGCTCGTCGACCTCCAGGTCGTCAGCGCCAGCGAATACCTGGCGGACGCCGGTTCGAAGGGGCTCAACGGCAGTCGGACGCTGTACGGCGTTCGCGGCACGATCGTCGACTCCGAGGGGCAGGTGCTCGCCAGCAGCACGCAGCTCTACGACGCCCAGATCGACCCGAAGGTCGCGACAGGCATGCAGGAGCGCAACGCCGACGGAGAGACCGTCGAGATCCCGTTCTCGCGCTACGCGCCAGACATCGCGCAGGTGCTGAACCTCGAGACCGCCGAGGTCGAGGCGATCGTCGACGACGCGCTCGCCGAGAACGCCGAATCGCGCTTCGCGTACCTGAAGCGGAACATCACCACGGCGCAGTACGTCGACCTCGTCGACCTCGGCCTTCCCTTCCTGTCGTACGTCGCCCAGCCGTCCCGCGTGTACCCCCAGGGAGCCGTCGCCGGCAACCTCGTCGGGTACATGTCGGGAGACGACCAGCCGCTCGCCGGCTACGAGCTCTTCGAGAACGACTGCCTCGCCGCATCGAACGGCGAGGAGACCTACCAGCAGTCGAGCGGCGGCATCCGGATCCCCGGCACCGAGGAGTCGGACCCCGCGACGAACGGCGGCACCGTCCAGCTCACGATCGATTCCGATCTGCAGTGGTACATGCAGGAGATGATCGAGGAGGAGCGCAAGGCGAAGAAGGCGAACTGGGGCTCCGTCATGGTCGTCGACATCGAGACGGGCGCCATCAAGGCCGCGGCCGAGTCGCCGTCCGTCGACCCCAACGACCGCTCCGCCAGCGACGAGGAGGACTGGGGCTCGAAGCTGTTCGTGAGCACCTTCGAACCCGGTTCGACCTTCAAGGCGGTCACCGCCGCGATGCTGCTCGACTCCGGAACATCGACGCCGCTGTCGACCATGGAGGTGCCGGCGCGCGAGGTGTTCGACAACGGCGCCGTCGTGAACGACGCGGGCCTCCACCCCGATTACAACTACACGCTCTCGGGCGCGCTGGTCGACTCGTCGAACGTCGGCATGTCGAAGTTCGGCGACGAGCTGTCGATGTCGGACCGCTACGACTACCTGACGAAGTTCGGCGTCGGCGCGCAGACCGACGTGCATTTCGGCGGCGAGGCGACGGGCGTGCTCCGCCCGGCGGACGAGTGGGACGGGCAGACGCGCTACACCACGACGTTCGGCCAGGGATTCACCGTCACCGCACCGCAGGTCGCGAGCGCCTACCAGGTGCTGGCGGACGGCGGCATGAAGATGCCGCTGCACATCGTCGAGTCGTGCACCGCGGCGGACGGCACCGTCACCACCCCCGACGTCGAGGAGCCGACGAGGGTCATCAGCGAGAAGGCGGCGGACGAGACGCTCGAGATGCTCGAGAACTCGGCCGTGCTCGGCCCGCATCAGCTCGACGTGCCCGGCTACCGCATCGGTCTGAAGACCGGTACCGCGCAGAAGTCCGACGGCAACGGCGGGTACAAGGCGGGGGTCTACGCGACGAGCATCGTCGGTGTGGCGCCGATCGACGACCCGAAGTACGTGGTCATGGTCACGCTCGACGAGCCGAAGACGATAAGGTCGTCTGCGGCCACCGAATCTGCCCTCGAGAAGGCGCTCAACCAGGTCATGAAGACCTATCGGGTGACGCCCTCGACGGGGGAGCCCACGCTCTACCCCAAGACCAAATGATGCGTGGCCGCAGGAGGAACGCTTGATCGCGCTATCGTTCGCGGAGATCGCCGAGACCATCGGCGGTGCTCTGCACACACACGGCGACGACACTGCGGAGACCACCGTCTCCGGCGTCGTCGACACCGACTCGAGGAACATCGCGGAGGGCGACGTCTTCGTCGCGAAACCCGGCGAGAGCACGGACGGGCACCTGTTCGTCGGCCGAGCGGCCGCGCAGGGCGCCGCTCTCGCGCTCGTCGAGCGGCGCACGGAGGACCCGATCACGCAGATCGTCGTGGCCGACGTCGTTGCGGCGATCGCCGACCTCGCCCGCGAGGTCGTCTCGCGCGTTCGCACGGGCGGAGACCTGCGCGTCGTCGGCGTGACCGGATCGAACGGCAAGACCACCACTAAGAACATGCTCGCCGCGGTGCTGCGCCCCGAGGGCGAGACGGTCTGGCCCGTCGCGAGCTACAACAACGCCGTCGGCGCGCCGCTGACGATGCTGCGCGTCACCGCGGACACCCGATTCCTCGTCTGCGAGTTCGGTGCGGACGCCCCCGGGCAGATCGCGAAGCTCGCAGGGCTCGTGAACCCCGACGTCGGCGTGGTGCTGATGGTGGGGCTCTCGCACGCCGGCGGCTTCGGCGGCGTCGAGCAGACCGCCGTCGCGAAGCGCGAGCTGGTCGAGGCCGTTCGTCCCGGCGGCGTCGCGGTGCTCAACATCGACGACGCGCGAGTGGCCGCGATGGCGGACACCGCGCGCGAGCGCGGGCTCGGCGTCCGCTGGTTCGGCGAGGCGGAGGGCGCCGATGTGTGCGCCGCCGACATCCGGGTCTCGGCCGACGGCACGGCGACGGATCTGACGATCGACGGCGCGCCGCACGAGCTGCGACTTCGGGTGCTCGGCGCCCACCACGTGAAGAACGCGATGGCGGCGCTGACCGCGGCGATCGCGCTCGACGTACCGGCCGAGGACGCGATCGAACGCCTCGAGGGCGTCGAGCTCGCCGAGCGCTGGCGCATGCAGGTGATGGGGAACGACCGCGTCCGCATCATCAACGACGCGTACAACGCCAGCCCGGAGGCGATGCAGGCCGCCCTGCGCACGCTCGCCCAGATCACCGGCCCCGACGAGCGCATGGTCGCGGTGCTGGGGGCGATGAGCGAGCTCGGCGAGCACGCCGTCGCCGAGCACCAGAAGATCGGTCTGCTCGCGGTCAGGCTCCGCATCCCGCGCATCGTCGTCGTCGGCGCTGACGCCCGCGCGCTGTTCCTGTCGGCGATCGCCGAGGGCTCGTGGAACGACGAAGCCGTGTTCTTCGAGACCGCGGACGAGGCGTACGACTACCTCGCCGGCGAGCTCCGCGACGGCGACCGCGTGCTCGTGAAGTCGTCCAACGCGGCCGGACTTCGTCTTCTCGGCGACCGTCTGGGAGGATTGTTCTCGTGAGAGCTCTACTGACGGCGGCCGCGATCTCGTTCGCGTTCGCGATCTTCCTCACCCCGATCTTCCTCCGGCTGTTCCGCCGGTGGGGCTGGGGCCAGGTGATCCGCACCCCCGAGGCGATCGAGAACCCGAGCCACGGCGCCAAGCGGGGCACGCCCACGATGGGCGGCGTGATCTTCATCATCGGCACCGTGCTGGGCTACCTCATCGGCTGCTACACGGCGAACATCCCCCCGACGCTCTCGGGCTGGCTCGTCATCTGGCTGATGGTCGGCTTCGGCGCCGTCGGCTTCGTCGACGACTACCTCAAGGTGCGCACGCAGCACTTCGGCGGCCTCAAGAGCTGGCAGAAGATCGTCGGCCAGGTCATCGTGATCGTGCCGTTCGCGGTGCTCGCGCTCAACTTCCCCGACGCGTCCGGGCAGACGCCTGGCAGCGGCGCTATCTCGCTGGTGCGCGATCTGCCGATGCTGTCGTTCTTCTTCTTCACGCCGATCCTGGCGTGGCTGCTCTACCTCGTGTGGCTGGCGCTGCTCGGGGTCGGATTCTCGAACAGCGCCAACCTCACCGACGGGCTCGACGGCCTCGCGGCCGGAGTGGGCATCTTCGTGGTCGGCGCGTACAGCCTGATCGCGTACTGGCAGTTCAACCAGGCGTGCTCCGGATCGGCGCTCGCCGACACGTCGGTCGCCGCCTGCTACATGGTGCGCGACCCGCTCGACCTCGCGATCATCGCGGCGGCCTTCGTCGGCGGCCTCGTCGGCTACCTGTGGTGGAACGCGCCCAAGGCCAAGGTCTTCATGGGAGACGTCGGCTCGATGGCCATCGGCGGCGTCGTCATGGCCATGGCCGTGCTGACCCACACCGAGCTGCTCGGCCTCCTGATCGCCGGCGGCTACGTCATCTCGACGGGGTCGGTGCTGCTGCAGCGCATCTACTTCAAGGCCACCAGGGGCAAGCGCCTGTTCCTGATGAGCCCCCTGCACCACCATCTCGAGATGCGCGGCTGGCAGGAGACGCAGATCGTCGTCCGGCTCTGGATCGTCTCGGGCATTCTCGCGGTGTCGGGCGTCGGCATCGTCTACGTCGAGTGGCTGGCCGTTCGATGAGCGCGCCCCTCGACGAACTGACGAGCTGGCACGCCGACTGGAAGGGCCTGAAGGTCGCGGTCCTCGGCCTCGCATCGACCGGGTTCTCGGTCGCCGACACCCTCGCAGAGCTCGGCGCCGACGTGCTGGTCGTCAGCGAGACGGCCACCGACGACCATCAGCGCCTCGTCCCCGTGATCGGGGCGCGCCTGCACCTCGGCCCGCTCGACGCGGCGCCGGACGAGCTGGTGGCGTTCGCGCCGGACGTGGTCGTGGCGTCGCCCGGTTTCCCACCGGCCCATCCCGTCATCCGGTGGGCGCAGGAGGAGGGCATCGCCCTGTGGGGCGACATCGAGCTCGCCTGGCGTGTGCGCGACAAGGTCGTGCGCGAAGACGGCTCCGCCGCCGACTGGGTGTTCATCACCGGGACGAACGGCAAGACGACCACGACGCGGCTCACCGCGACCATGCTGGTCGCCGGGGGCCTGCGCGCGGCGCCGTGCGGCAACATCGGCGTTCCGATCCTCGACGCCGTGCGCGACCCGGCCGGATTCGACGTGCTCGTGGTCGAGCTCTCGAGCCACCAGCTCTGGTACCTCGGGCTGAACGACGGCGCAGGCTCGCCCTCGCCGTACGCCGCCGCGTGCCTGAACCTCGCCGACGACCACCTGCAGTGGCACGGCTCGGCAGAGGCCTACCGCGACGCGAAGGCGGTCGTCTACCGGAACACGAGGGTCGCCTGCGTGTACAACAAGGCGGATGCTGCCACCCTGCGGATGGTCGAGGAGGCCGACGTCGTCGACGGCGCGCGCGCGATCGGCTTCGATCTCGGCACGCCCGGGCCGAGCGAGCTCGGCGTGGTCGACGGCATCCTCGCCGACCGCGCTTTCCTCGACGACCGCCGCACCTCGGCGCTCGAGCTGACGACCGTGGCCGAGCTCGCCGAGCGCGATCTCGCCGCTCCGCACATCGTGGCGAACGCGCTGGCCGCTGCCGCTCTGTCCCGCTCCCTCGGTGTGGAGCCCCAGGCCGTGCACGAGGCGCTCACGACGTTCGAGCTCGACCCCCATCGCATCCAGGTCGTCGCCCGCGCGGGCGGCGTCACGTGGGTCGACGACTCCAAGGCCACCAACCCCCACGCCGCTGCGTCATCGCTCGCGGCGTATCCGGGAGCGGTCTGGGTCGTCGGCGGCCTGCTCAAGGGCGTCGACATCTCCGAGCTCGTCTCCGCGCGCGGGCCGCACGCAAGGGCCGCCGTGGTGATCGGGGTCGAGCGCGGCGCGGTCGTCGATGCGTTCAGGCGACACGCGCCCGAGGTGCCCGTGTACGAGGTGGACCACACCGACACTGAGGGAGTGATGACGCGCGCAGTGGCTCTCGCCTCGGGCGCCGCCGGCTCAGACGGCGTGGTGCTGCTCGCTCCGGCCGCCGCCTCGTTCGACCAGTTCCGCAGCTACGACGACCGCGGAGACAAGTTCGCCGAGGCCGTGCGCGCGCACATCGAGAACTCAGACGATTAGCGAGGCAGGGGGAGCGATGAGCCGGACCGCGCGCCCCCGAGAGCGCAGCGAGACGCCCCGGAAGCGGGGTCTGTTGGCGCGCGTGTCGCTCGGCAGGTCGTTCTCGGCCGTGCCGCTCGAGCTGCTCCTGCTCGTATCGGCCGCGCTCATCCTGACGGCCTTCGGCGCCGTGATGGTGCTCTCGGCCACCAGCGTCGAATCGATCGGTGCGGGTAAGAGCCCGTACGACGGCGCGCTCAAGCACGGCGCGTTCGTCGTGATCGGCATCCCGATCATGTTCCTGCTGAGCCGCTTCTCCGTCGGCTTCTTCCGCGGCGTCGCGTGGGCGGCGCTGGGGCTGGGCCTCGCCCTGCAGCTGCTCGTGTTCACCCCGCTGGGATACGAGGTCGGCGGAAACCGGAACTGGATCAACGTCGCGGGCTTCACCATGCAGCCGTCCGAGCTGCTCAAGCTCGCCTTCGTGGTGTGGCTCGGCTGCGTGCTCTACCGCAAGCGCGGCGTGCTCACCAGCTGGAAGCACGTGTTCGTGCCGATCGTGCCGGTCTCGGCGATCGTGATCGGCTCGGTGCTGGCCGGCAAGGACCTCGGAACGGGCATGATCCTGTTCCTGATCGCGCTGGCCGGGCTGTTCTTCGCCGGGATGAAGCCCGGGATGTTCCTGCCGCCCGTGCTCCTGTCGATCGTCGCGGTCGTCGGCCTGGCGGTCGCTAGCCCGAACCGCATGCGCCGCATCATGAGCTTCCTCGACGAGGACTGCGACTACTACAAGGAGTGCTACCAGCCGACGCACGGCCTCTGGGCTCTGGCCGAGGGCGGAGTCTTCGGGCTGGGGCTCGGCAACTCCAAGCAGAAGTACGGCTGGCTCCCCGCGGCCGCCGACGACTACATCTTCGCGATCGTCGGCGAGGAGCTCGGCCTCATCGGCTGCGCCGTCGTGCTCGCGCTGTTCGCGCTGTACGCCTACGCGGGGCTGCGCATCGTCCGCCGCTCGGACGACCTGTTCGTCCGCGTGGTCTCCGGCGCCATGACCACGTGGATCGTGGGTCAGGCGTTCGTGAACATCGGCGTCGTCATCGGCGTGTTCCCCGTGCTGGGCGTCCCGCTGCCGTTCCTGTCGTCCGGCGGCACATCGCTGCTGGCCGTGCTGATGGGGACCGGTGTGCTGATGGCTGCCGCGCGCACGCTTCCGCCGATCGAGCAGGGCCTCGGGAGCGGACGAACCCGCATCGCTGAGTGACTCCGACCGGATGCCCACGGGCGATCTGGGAGAATCGATCGGTGACCACGTATCTTCTCGCGGGCGGCGGAACCGCCGGCCACGTCAACCCCCTGCTCGCCGTCGCCGATGGGCTGCGCGAGCGCGAGCCCGATGCCGAGATCCTCGTGCTCGGCACCGCGGAGGGGCTCGAGGCCAGACTCGTCCCCGCGCGCGGCTACGAGCTGCTGATCGTCGAGAAGGTTCCCTTCCCCCGCCGCCCGAACGGTGCGGCCCTCCGATTCCCCGTGCGGTTCTCGCGCGCCGTGAAGCGCGTCCGCGGCTACATCCGCGACCGAGGCGTCGACGTGGTGCTCGGCGTCGGCGGCTACGCCTCGACCCCCGCCTACGTCGCGGCGAGGCGCGAGCGCGTGCCGTTCGTGGTGCACGAGGCGAACGCGCGGCCGGGCCTCGCGAACATCCTCGGCGCCAGACGCGCCCACGGCGTCGGCATCACCTTCCCCGGAACGCCGCTCAAGCGCGGCGAGGTCGTCGGCATGCCGCTCCGGCCCGAGATCGCCGGCCTCGACCGCGCAGCGCTGCGCGCTGAGGCGGCGGCGGAGTTCGGGCTCGACGCCGGCAGGCCCGTGCTGCTGGTCTTCGGCGGCTCGCTCGGCGCGCTGCACATCAACGACGCGATCGCCGGTTCGTGGCGCGACGTGCTGGCCGCCGGCTGGCAGCTGCTCCACGTCACGGGAGAGCGGTCGGAGCACGAGGATCCCCGCGCCGCCGGCTACGCCGTGCGTCGCTACGTCGACCGGATGGACCTGGCGTTCGCCCTCGCAGACGTCGTGCTCGCGCGAGCGGGCGCCTCGACGGTGAGCGAGATCAGCGCGCTCGGGATCCCCGCGATCTACGTGCCGTACGCGGTCGGCAACGGCGAGCAGCGCCTCAACGCCGCCAGCTCGGTCGACGCGGGAGCCGCGATCCTGATCGACGACGCCGAGATGACCGCAGAGGCCGTGCGCGACCGCGTGCTGCCCCTGCTCGCCGACGACGAGCGCGTCGCCGCGATGGCGGCGGCGGCCGACTCGTCCGGAACGCGGCAGGGAACGGCCAACGTCATCCGGATGCTCGACGAGGCGCGCGCCGCGCGGTGACCTGCGTGCCGCCTGGGAGCCCGCGCGCCACGGCGCGGGTTGTCGGCGGCGTTGCCTAGACTCGAGAAGCCATGATTACACCCGATCTCAGCGTTCCCATTCCCGAGCACATCGACGCCGTGCACTTCATCGGCATCGGCGGTTCAGGCATCTCGGGCATCGCCCGCATGTTCCTCGCCGCGGGCGCGCGCGTGTCGGGCTCCGACCGCGCCGAGAGCCAGAACACGCGCGATCTCGCCGCCGCTGGCGCTGTCGTGTCGATCGGCCACGACGCGGCGAACCTCGGCGACGTCGACGCCGTGGTCTACACGGGTGCGATCTGGCCGGAGAACCCCGAGTACCTCGCGGCGGCCGAGCGCGGCATCCCTCGCCTGCATCGCTCGCAGGCACTGCACTACCTGATCGGCGGGCGGCGTCTCGTCTCGGTCGCCGGCGCGCACGGCAAGACCACGTCGACGGGCATGATCGTCACGGCGCTCGCCGGCGTCGGCGCCGACCCGAGCTACGTCAACGGCGGCGTCATCCAGAGCTACGGCGTCTCGAGCCGCACGGGCACCGACGACCTGTTCGTGATCGAGGCCGACGAGTCCGACAAGACGTTCCTCCTGTACGACACGTCGATCGCGCTGATCACCAACGTCGACGCCGATCACCTCGAGAACTACGGCGGAAGCCACGAGGCGTTCGACGACGCGTTCGTGACGTTCGCCGAGCGCGCCAGCGAGGCCGTCGTGATCTCGGCCGACGACGCGGGCGCGCTGCGCGTGGGCGCGCGCATCTCGCACCGCAACGTCGTGACGTTCGGCGAAGCCGAGACGGCCGACGTGAGGGTTGTGGACATCACGTCGCAGGGGCCCGTCTCGTTCTCGCTGGTGCACGGAGACGAGCGCGTCGACGTGCGCCTCGGCGTGCCTGGTCGGCACAACGCGATCAACGCCGCGGGCGCCGCAGTCGTGCTGATGCAGCTCGGCTACCCGCTCGCCGACGCAGCACACGCCGTCGAGAGCTTCGGCGGCACGGTGCGCCGCTTCGAGCTGCACGGCGTCGAGCGCGGCGTGAGCGTCTTCGACGACTACGCCCACCACCCGACAGAGGTCGAGGCGTGCCTCGAGGCCGCTCGCACGGTCGTCGGCGAGGGGCGCATCATCGCCCTGCACCAGCCGCACACCTACTCGCGCACGCAGCGCATGCATGCCGAGTTCGCCGAGGTGCTCGAGCGCCTCGCCGACCACACCGTGGTTCTCGACGTGTACGGCGCGCGCGAAGATCCGGTCCCGGGTGTCACGGGGGCGCTCGTGAGCGACGACTTCGCCGACGAGGCGAACGTGCGCTTCGTCGCCGACTGGCAGGCGGCCGCCGACTACACCGCGTCCGTCGCTCGAGACGGCGACTACATCGTCACGCTCGGCTGCGGCGACGTCTACCGCATCATTCCGCAGGTGCTCGAGGCGCTGCGGGGGTCGGGCGGGGAATGAAGCGCCCCGGCCCCCTTCCGGCGGCGCGGCCGCAGCGCCCGCGCCGCGAGCCGGAGCGGGCGCAGCCAGAAGCCGCCGCCGGGCAGACCGGCGCGGGCGACGACGAGCTCGTCGGCGGGGGAGTGAGCGGCTTCCAGCGCTTCTCCGCGAAGCCGGCGGCGCCAGCCGATCCGGTCGTCGAACCCGATCGGGTGCCGGAGCCCGACGACGCGCCGCGCGGGCTGCTGCGCTTCAGCCGCCGGCGCGCCGAGCGCGACGATGCCCCCGACGCGGCGGATGAGGCGACGAGCGGCCGAGACGAGGCAGAGCAGGCCGAGGGCGACGACCCCGTCCGCTGGTCCGACGTGTGGCGCGCGGGACGCGCTCGTCGGAAGGCGCTGCGCAGCGAGGCTCGACGCTTCACCGCGCGCACCCGGAAGCGGCGGTGGTACTGGCTGGGGTCGCTCGGCGCGGTGCTCGCGCTCGTCATCGGCACGCTCGCGGCCGCGTACAGCCCGCTGTTCGCGGTGCGCGACATCCAGGTCGTCGGAGCGCAGAGCCTCGACGCGGCCGACATCGCCGACGCGCTGTCGGGCGAGGTCGGATCCCCGATGCCGCTCGTCGATCACTCCGCCATCCGGGAAGCGCTCCTCGAGTTCCCGCTGATCGAGACGTATCAGGTCGAGTCGCACCCTCCCCATCAGCTGGTCGTGCGCATCGTGGAGCGCACCCCGGTCGGTGCGATCAAGAGCAAGGCCGGCTACACGATCGTCGACGCCGCCGGCGTTGCGCTGTCGACGCAGAAGGGCAAGCCGGACGACCAGCCGGTGATCTCGGTCGCCGGCGGCACAGGGACCGACGCGTTCGTGGCCATCGGGCAGGTCCTCCGCTCGCTCCCCGAATCTCTGAAGGAGCAGGTGACGAAGGTCACCGCCACGACGTCGCAGGACGTCACGCTCGTGCTGGGCGACGACGCCGCCGAGGTGGTGTGGGGGAGCGCGGACGAGTCGGCGATGAAGGCACTCGTCCTCAGCCGCGTGATGGACGCACGGCCGATCGACGAGACCTCTGTGTACGACGTGTCGTCGCCCACCGCGGTCGTCGTCCGCTGAATCGACGAATCCGACGTCGGATCGCGCGACACGCCTGTCCCGACACGCACCCGGTGAGCCTGCGCCGATTACCGTCAGGGGAAGAGAAACAGGTTGCCGAGCAATACTTTAACCCTGAGGTTCAGGATGAAGGTTTTGCCCGGTGAGGCCAGGGTTCGAAACTTACGGAGGCCGGCATGAGCCAGAACCAGAACTACCTCGCCGTGATCAAGGTCGTCGGCGTAGGCGGCGGCGGCGTGAACGCCGTCAACCGCATGATCGAGCTCGGCCTCCGCGGAGTCGAGTTCATCGCCGTCAACACCGACGCGCAGGCGCTGCTGATGAGCGACGCCGACGTCAAGCTGGACGTGGGGCGCGAGCTCACGCGCGGCCTCGGTGCGGGTGCTGACCCCGAGGTGGGCCGCCGCGCCGCCGAGGACCACCAGGAGGAGATCGAGCAGGCGCTCTCGGGCGCCGACATGGTCTTCGTCACGGCCGGAGAGGGCGGCGGAACCGGTACGGGCGCCGCTCCCGTCGTCGCGCGCATCGCCAAGTCGATCGGCGCGCTGACGATCGGCGTCGTCACCAAGCCGTTCTCGTTCGAGGGCCGCCGCCGCCAGCAGCAGGCGGAGCTCGGCGTCGCGACCCTGAAGGAGGAGGTCGACACGCTCATCGTCGTGCCGAACGACCGCCTCCTCGAGATCAGCGACCGCGGCATCTCGATGGTCGAGGCGTTCGCCACGGCCGACCAGGTGCTCCTCGCCGGTGTGCAGGGCATCACCGACCTGATCACGACCCCCGGTCTGATCAACCTCGACTTCGCCGATGTCAAGAGCGTCATGCAGGGCGCAGGCTCCGCGCTGATGGGCATCGGTTCGGCGCGCGGCGCCGACCGCGCCATCAAGGCCGCCGAGCTCGCGGTCGAGTCGCCGCTGCTCGAGGCGTCGATCGAGGGCGCGCACGGCGTGCTGCTGTCGATCCAGGGCGGTTCGAACCTCGGCATCTTCGAGATCAACGATGCGGCCCAGCTCGTCAAGGAGGCCGCGCACGTCGAGGCCAACATCATCTTCGGCACGGTCATCGACGACACCCTCGGCGACGAGGTGCGCGTCACGGTGATCGCGGCGGGCTTCGACGGCGGCGAGCCGCAGCAGAAGCTCGAGGTCCCGCAGATGGCGTCGCGTCCCGCGACGGAGCACGTCAGCGCGGCGGCGAGCGACGACGCCGACTCGTCGAAGACCGAGAAGGAGCCGGTGCGCCCCGCCCCCGAGCCGGCCGCGGGCGTCCGTCCGGTCGTTCCGGACTCGAGCGGTTTCGACAACGCGTTCGAGGACGAGCTCGACATCCCCGAATTCCTGAAGTGACGCTCGAGGCGCGCCTCGCCGCCGTCGATGAGCGCATCGTCGATGCCGCTCGGGCGGCGGGGCGCGCACCGGCGGACATCACCAGGATCGTGGTGACCAAGTTCCATCCGGCCTCCCTCATCCGGGATCTCGCCGCGCTCGGCGTGCGCGATGTGGGTGAGAACCGCCAGCAGGAGCTCACCGCGAAGCACGGGGAGTGCGCCGACGCGGATGTCGCATGGCACTTCATCGGCCAGGCGCAGACGAAGAAGGCCAGGGCGATCCGCCGGGCGGCGACCGTCGTCCACTCGGTCGATCGGGACCGCCTCGTCGACGCCCTCGACGCGGCGGCCGAGAGCGATGAACTGCTGCCCGTGCTGATGCAGATCAACCTGACGCCCGACCCGCAGAGGGGCGGCGTCGCCGCAGACGACATCGAGCGGCTCGCCGAGCGCATCGCCGCGGCGCCGACGCTCGCGCTGCGGGGCGTCATGGCGGTGGCACCGCTCGACGAGGAGCCCGCCTCGGCGTTCGAACGCCTCGCCGGGTATTCGGAGAGCGTTCGGCGTGTCGCGCCGGAGGCGACCTGGATCTCTGCGGGAATGACAGCAGACTTCCGCGAGGCGATCGCGCACGGCGCGACACACCTGCGAATCGGGACGGCAATCACCGGTCAGAGGCCGCAGGAGGCATAGCCTCGATTACAACCAGCACGATGGAGGACGCGATGGGGAACCCGCTCAAGAAGACCATGGTCTACCTCGGACTCGCAGACGAGGAAGAATACGACGCAGCGACCGAGGCGCAGCCGTCGGCGGAGCGCGAGGAGCGCCCCCGCCGCCAGGAGCAGCACGACGAGCCGAAGCCGGCGCCCGTCACGCCGCTGCGCCGCCCCGCCGTCGTCCGCCAGCCGGCGCAGGGAGCCGTTACGGAGATCGTCACCGTTCACCCCAAGCAGTACCGCGACGCGCAGGCGATCGCCGAGCACTTCCGCGACGGCGTGCCCGTGATCATGAACCTGTCGCAGATGAGCGATGCCGATGCGCGCCGTCTGATCGACTTCGCGAGCGGCCTCTCGCTCGGCCTGTACGGCCGCATCGAGCGCGTCACGAGCAAGGTGTTCCTGCTCAGCCCCGAGAACATCGCGATCTCGGGCGACAGCAGCATCACGGCCGACGTCGACGCTCCCGCCGCAGCGCTTTCGTGATCGCCGAGGCCGCGTGCGCCGTGTGCGGGCGCGGCCCGACATCGCGATAGGCTCGGACGCGTGATGGGTTGGATCTTCACGATCGTCTACGGGCTGCTCGTGGTGTACATGCTGTTCCTGTGGGCGAGGCTCATTCTGAGCTACATCCCGCTGTTCAACCGCGGATGGCGCCCCAAGGGGTTCGCGCTGGTCGCCGCCGAGGCGGTGTACACCGTGACGGACCCTCCGATCAAGCTCCTGCGCCGGGTCATTCCTCCTGTGCGGCTCGGCCAGGTCTCGATCGATTTCTCTTTCATGCTGGTGATGTTCGCGTGCATCATCCTGATGTCGTTCACCAGCGTTCTGGCCCGGATGTAGGGTCGGCCTCGGGCCTTTCCGCGGTCCCTTCAGGGCATGGCGGTTATGCTTGCACGAGCAGGATGCGCCCAGGCCGATGCCCGTGGCCACTGACCATCTCAATTTTTACGAGGAGTTACCCATGGCACTGACCCCGGATGACGTCGTCACCAAGGAGTTCAGCTTCGTGCGCTTCAAGGAAGGCTTCGACCCGACCGAGGTCGACGACTACCTGGACGAGATCGTCCTGTCGTGGCGCGAGACCATCGAGGAGAACGAGCGCCTGAAGGCGCGCGTCGCCGAGCTCGAGCAGGGCGGCGCCGCTGCCCCGGCACCCGCCGCTGCTGATGCCGCTGCCCCGGCCGCTCCGGTCGAGGCCGTGGCTCCGGTCGAGGCCGCTCCGGCCGCCGCCGCTGACTCGGCTACCGCTTCGAGCAGCGCCCTCGGCATCATCGAGCGCGCGCAGCGCCTGCACGACGAGCACGTCGCCGAGGGTAAGTCCGAGGCAGACAAGCTCATCGGCGAGGCCAAGAGCAAGGCCGAGAACATCGTGAACACGGCCAAGCAGGAGCGCACCGAGGTGCGCAACAAGCTCGAGAACGAGCGCAAGACGCTCGAGGGTCGCATCACCGAGCTCCGCACGTTCGAGCGCGACTACCGCCAGGAGCTGCGCGGCTACTTCGAGGGCAAGCTGAAGGACCTCGACTCGACCAGCAGCTCGTCCTCCGAGACGCCGGTGTCGGCGATCGGCCTCTGAGCACCGTGCTTTGAGCGGTCGCGCACCACTTCGACGGGCGGCGGCCAGTACCACCATCGCGATTCTCGCGATCCTGGTACTGGCCGCCGACCAGTTGAGCAAGCACTTCGTACTGCAGAACCTCGAGCCGGGGGTCACCACTCAGGTCTTCGGCGAGGCGCTGCAGTTCGTCCTCGTCTTCAACCCCGGCGCGGCGTTCTCGTTGGGCGAGGGCGTCACCTGGATCTTCACGATCGCGATGGCGGTCGTCGCCGCGGCGATCATCTGGCTCGCCCTGACCCGGGTGCGCTCGCGGGTGTGGACGCTGGTGCTCGGCCTGCTGCTGGGCGGCGTGCTCGGCAACCTCTCCGACCGGCTCTTCCGCGACCCCGGATTCGCGATCGGCCACGTGGTCGACTTCATCCTGACCCCGTGGATGTGGTTCTGGACCCCGAACGCGGCGATCTTCAACGTCGCCGACATGTTCATCGTCGGCGGCATGGCAGCGGTGGCGCTCCTGCTGATCCTCGGGATCGAGTTCGACGGGTCCCGCGGGGCGAAGAAGACTGCGGTCGACGAGTCTTCCGACGACGCGGAAGCCGCTGACGCGGACGCCGCCGAGGCGGACGAGGCAGACGTTGCCGGGACCCTCGCGGACGATCCGGAGGGCGCCGAGGCGCCGGATGAGGCTCCCGCGGCCGGGACCGATGCGATTCCCGGCTCGGCATCGAGCGCAGACTCTTCGCCGCGGGAGCACGGCTGATGGAGTCTCGGAGCCTCACGGTTCCCGATGAGCTCGACGGCGCCCGGGTCGACGCTGCGCTCGCGAAGCTTCTGGGCTTCTCGCGGACGTTCGCCGCCGAGGTCGCCGAGTCGGGCGGCGCGTTCGTCGACGCCAGGGGGGTGCGCAAGTCGGATCGCGTCTCCGCCGGCGCCCGTCTGGACGTGGCCTGGACGCCGCGGGAGGAGCCGACCGCGGTCGCCGAGGTCGTTCCTGAGCTGCGCATCGTCTTCCAGGACGACCACATCGCGGTCGTCGACAAGCCGGTCGGCGTCGCCGCCCATCCGTCTCCCGGCTGGGAGGGGCCGACCGTGGTCGGCGCCCTGATGGGGCTGGGAGTCGACGTCGCGACATCCGGAGCCGCCGAGCGCCAGGGCATCGTGCACCGGCTCGACGTCGGCACGTCCGGACTCATGGTCGTCGCGAAGTCCGAGCACGCGTACACCGTGCTCAAGCGCGCCTTCAAGGAGCGGACGGTCGACAAGATCTACCACACGATCGTGCAGGGGCATCCCGATCCGCTCGCCGGTACGATCGATGCGCCGATCGGGCGCCACCCGAACCACTCGTGGAAGTTCGCGGTCCGCCCCGAGGGCAAGCCGTCGGTGACGCACTACGAGACGATCGAGGCGTTCCCCGGGGCGTCGCTGCTCGAGGTGCACCTCGAGACCGGCCGCACCCACCAGATCCGAGTGCACATGGCCGCACACCGGCATCCGTGCGTCGGCGATCCGCTGTACGGATCCGACCCGACGCTGTCGGAGAAGCTGGGCCTGACGCGTCAGTGGCTGCACGCCCACCGGCTGGCATTCGACCATCCCGCCACGGGGGAGAAAGTCTCGTTCGAGTCGCCGTACCCGCCCGACCTCAGCCGCGCCTACGACCTCCTCGCCGACGGGCTCTACTAGCGGGCGCACCTCGCGCCGAGCGGCGCGCGGCGCCGCGTCGCCCGACCATGTGCCGAGCCGCTGAGTTCTGCGCGAGCCGCGGTGTTCTTGTGCCTGTTTCTCAGCGTTTCGCGGATTTCTCAGCGGCTCGGGGCGCCGGTCACGCGGTGACGCGGCCGATGACGCGGCGCAGCTCGCGCTCGACCCGCGGCCAATCGTGCATGACATCCATGTAGTCGAAGCGGAGCACGACGTACCCGAGGGTCGCCAGCTCGCGATCGTGGCGGATGTCCTGGCGCCGCTGTGCGGGGTCGCTGTGGAACGCCCATCCGTCGATCTGCGCGACGACATTGTCGGCGACGAGGGCATCGACCCGGCGACCGGCGATCCTCACCTGCTGCACCACCCGGAGTCCCAGCCGGCGGCACCGCCACACGAACGTCGACTCGACTCCCGAGTCAGAGCCCTCGCCGATCTCGGCGGCGAGTCTGCGAGCGGCCGGATGCAGCCAGGTGATGCGTCGAAGTCCTCGGACGGTGGCGGACCCCGTGGCGATCGCCGATTCCCAGACGGCGAACGCATGCTCGGCCGGCATGCAGACGGCGACGTTGGCGAGGACGTTCGCCACGGGGTCGAAGAGCGAGCGCGCATCGCGAGGCGCCGGCGCGCGCGAGTGATGCGTGCGGCCGTGGTCCGGGCGCTCGGACCAGGTCGGCGGCACGGCGTAGTGCGGTTCCGGGAACTCGAACGGGGGCACCCAGAGGCCGTGATGGACGAGAGCCGACCCGCAGGAGACGACTGCGCCGGCGGCTGCAGCGGCGTGCAGCGCGGGATCGGCCTCCGGCAGCAGCAGCCAGCGGCGACGCACGAGAGGGATCCCCTCGGCCTCGCGAGCTGCGCGGATCTGCCGCGCGGACCATCCGCGGCTCAACAGTTCGTCGCGGCGCAGCCAGCCGCCCGCATCCGCCAGTACTGTGCGCAGAGACATGTCTCTCCGATCGATCGAACCTGCTCAGTCTGATCCGGATGCGCCGCTCGGGGCACGGGGCGACGGCGATTGTGGACGGATGCGGCCGCTGACGGCGCCTGTGGAGGGAACCTCGGGCATCCTGCTCACAGCCGCGGCTGTCGTCGCCGAACCGCTGAAGAATCGCCGAGCCGCTGACGAATCCTGTCGATCTCTCCGGATCTCGAAGAGAACTCAGCGGCTCGGGGCCGCGCGGCCGGCCGTCATGCGGTGCGGGCGTCTCTCGCCCGCTTGACCCATCCGTCCGCGATGCCTCCTGCGGCGATCGCCGCACCCGCGAATCCGATGACCGTCGCGACGACGAACAGGGAGCCGTCCGAGACACTGCCGCGCTCGACGATCACCTCGACGAGACGAGGGCCGAACAGCTCGCCGCGGCCGAGCAGGGTGAGGAACCAGCCGAGGCCGACGAGGTTCAGCGCAGTGTTGACAACCGCGAGCGCGGTCGTCCAACGGCGCCGGATGAACAGCGCGACCTGGAACAGCACGATCAGCGAGAACAGTGTGAAAAGGACCGCCATCCACCACGGCCACAGGTCGGGGGCGAAGATCGGGATCGCCTCGCCGTCGAGCACGATCCAGGCGAGCGCGCGATCCCACCAGAACCCGACGACGGCGACGGCGAGGACGATCGTCGTCGCGATCAGGTCGGCGGCGCTCCGACCGTTCGCGCGCAGGGGCGGCAGCCGATCGACGGTCCAGCTCGGGGAGGCGCCCGTGCCGGTGCGATCGACGACGGCGCAGGCGAGCGTCGTCCAGAAGAACACGTGCAGCGCGCCGGTGATGCCGGCTCCGAGCGCGTCGGCGATGATGCGCGCGACCGCCTCGCCGTTCACCGCGGCGCCGAGCGCCGCGGCGGCGGCGATGCACGCGGGAACGATCGCGAGCAGGAGCTTGAGCAGGCGGAGCCAGGTCAGGTAGGTGCGCGGTCCGATCAGCTGCAGCGGCCTGTCGGCGATCCCCGCGGCGAGGACCGCCGGGTCTCCCAGCCCGTTCAGCGCGTCGCGCTCGGCGGCATCAGGGGCCTCGCCCTGCGCGGTGCGGGCCTCGACGGCGTCGGCGATCGAGCCGGCGAGCTCGCTCCGCACGTCGTCGTGGTGCTCCGGTCGGATGCCGCGCAGCGTCTCGGCGATGTATCGGTCGGTCAGCGTGGCGGTCATGTCAGCTCTCTTCGTGTGCGTCTTCGAGCGATGCGATCGATGCGGACAGCGATGCCCAGTCAGTGGCGAGCGCGTCGGCGAGGCGCTCGCCCTCCGGCGACGTTCGGTAGAACTTCCGGGGCCTGGCCTCGTCGGTGTTCCACTCGCTGGTGAGGTGCCCCTGCTTCTCCAGACGCCGCAGCAGGGGGTACAGGGTGTTCGCCTCGGCGGAGAACCCGCGGCTCTCGAGGGCCTCGAGAAGCGCGTATCCGTAGCCCGGCCGGCGCAGCAGCCGCAGGCAGGCCAGCACGACCGTGCCGCGCCGCAGCTCCTGCAGATGCGCTTCGAAGCCGTGGTCCATGCCCGGAACGATAGTGTGCGTCACACAGTAATGTCAATGATGTGTCGGACGACACGCACGCCCCTCGCCCGAGCGCTCGGAATTAGACTCGGGGAATGGCCGATGACTTCGTACACCTGCACGTGCACAGCGAGTACTCGATGCTCGACGGGGCGGCCAAACTCGCGAACATGACCCAGGCGGCCACCGAGCTGGGGCAGAGCGCCATCGCGGTCACCGACCACGGCAACATGTTCGCCGCCTTCGAGTTCTACAAGGCCGCCAAGGCGCAGGGCATCAAGCCGATCATCGGGCTCGAGGGCTACGTCACACCCGGCACGCAGCGGGGCGAGCGCACGCGCGTGTCATGGGGATCCCCCGACCAGAAGAGCGACGACGTCTCGGGCGGCGGCGCGTACACGCACATGACCTTCTGGAGCGAGACGAACGAGGGAATGCAGAACCTCTTCCGGCTCAGCTCGCTGTCGAGCCTCGAGGGGTACTACTTCAAGCCGCGCGCCGATCGCGAACTGCTCGAGCGCTACGCGAAGGGCATCATCGCGACGACCGGATGCCCGTCGGGCGAGGTGCAGACGCGCCTGCGGCTCGGGCAGTACGCCGAGGCGCGCCAAGCGGCGGCCGACTTCCAGGACATCTTCGGCAAGGAGAACTACTTCACCGAGATCATGGAGCACGGCCTCTCGATCGAGCGGCGGGTGAGGGAAGACCTGCTGAAGCTCTCGAAGGACCTGGGCATCCCGCTGGTCGCGACGAACGACTCGCACTACACGTATCAGCACGAGGCCGAGGCGCACGAGGCGCTGCTGTGCGTGCAGTCCGGATCGACGATGGACAACCCGAACCGCTTCAAGCTCGACGGCGACGGCTACTACATCAAGAGCGCCCAGGAGATGCGTGCGCTGTTCCGCGACAACCCGGAGGCCTGCGACAACACGCTGCTGATCGCCGAGCGCTGCGACGTCGAGTTCGACACCAGCGCCAACTACATGCCGCGCTACCCGGTGCCGGAGGGCGAGACCGAGGAGACCTGGTTCGTCAAGGAGGTCGAGAAGGGGCTGCACTACCGCTACCCGAACGGCATCCCGGATGAGGTGCGCGAGCGCGCGGAGTACGAGATCGGCATCATCACCCAGATGAAGTTCCCCGGCTACTTCCTCGTGGTCGCCGACTTCATCAACTGGTCGAAGAACAACGGCATCCGCGTGGGGCCCGGCCGAGGATCCGGTGCCGGTTCGATGGTCGCCTACGCGATGCGCATCACCGACCTCGACCCGATCGAGCACACGCTGATCTTCGAGCGCTTCCTCAACCCCGACCGCGTCTCGATGCCCGACTTCGACGTCGACTTCGATGATCGCCGCCGCGGCGAGGTGATCGACTACGTCACCGAGAAGTACGGCTCGGAGCGCGTCGCGCAGATCGTCACGTACGGCACGATCAAGTCGAAGCAGGCGCTGAAGGACGCCGGCCGCGTGCTCGGCTTCCCGTTCAGCATGGGCGAGCGCCTCACCAAGGCCATGCCGCCTCCCGTCATGGGCAAGGACATGGAGCTCGGCGGCATGTTCGACCCCGAGCACAAGCGCTACAAGGAGGCGAGCGAGTTCCGCACGCTGATCGAGACCGATCCGGAGGCGAAGACGGTCTTCGACCGCGCCCTCGGGCTCGAGGGGCTCAAGCGCCAGTGGGGCGTGCACGCGGCCGGCGTGATCATGTCGTCCGACCCGCTGCTCGACATCATCCCGATCATGCGCCGCGAGCAGGACGGCCAGATCGTCACGCAGCTCGACTACCCGGCGTGCGAGTCGCTCGGGCTGATCAAGATGGACTTCCTCGGCCTGCGGAACCTCACGATCATCTCCGACGCGCTCGACAACATCCGCACCAACCGGGGGATCGAGCTCGACCTCGAGCAGCTCGCGCTCGACGACCGAAGCGCGTACGAGCTGCTCTCGCGCGGCGACACGCTCGGCGTGTTCCAGCTAGACGGCGGCCCGATGCGCGCGCTGCTCCGCCTGATGAAGCCCGACAATTTCGAGGACATCTCGGCCGTCATCGCGCTGTACCGGCCGGGCCCCATGGGTGCGAACTCGCACACGAACTACGCCCTGCGCAAGAACGGCGAGCAGCCGATCACCCCGATCCACCCCGAGCTCGAGGAGCCGCTGAAGGACATCCTCGACACCTCGTACGGCCTCATCATCTACCAGGAGCAGGTGATGGCCATCGCGCAGCGGGTCGCGGGCTTCTCGCTCGGTCAGGCCGACATCCTTCGTCGCGCGATGGGAAAAAAGAAGAAGTCCGAGCTCGACAAGCAGTACGAGGGCTTCTCCCAGGGCATGCTCGACCGGGGGTTCGGCCAGGGTGCGATCACCGCGCTGTGGGACATCCTGCTCCCGTTCTCCGACTACGCATTCAACAAGGCGCACTCCGCGGCGTACGGCGTGGTGTCGTACTGGACCGCCTACCTCAAGGCGCACTTCCCCGCCGAGTACATGGCCGCGCTGCTGACCAGCGTCGGCGACTCGCGCGACAAGCTCGCGATGTACCTCAACGAGTGCCGCCGGATGGGGATCAAGGTTCTGCCGCCCGACGTGTCGGAGTCGATCCTGTACTTCGCCGCCGTCGGCGAAGACATCCGCTTCGGCCTCGGCGCCGTGCGGAACGTGGGCGCCAACGTGGTCGACGGCATCATCGGCGCTCGTGCCGAGGGGCCGTACACGAGCTTCCACGATTTCCTGAAGCGGGTTCCGGCGCACGCGGCGAACAAGCGGACGGTCGAGTCGCTCATCAAAGCGGGAGCGTTCGACACGATGGGGTCGACCCGCCGCGCGCTGGTCGAGATCCACGAGGACGCGGTCGAGCAGGCGGTGCTCGACAAGCGCCGCGAGGCGCAGGGCGAGGTCGGATTCGACTTCGACAGCCTGTGGGACGAGCCGCAGGAAGTGCAGAAGGTTCCGGAGCGCCCCGAGTACACGAAGAAGGACAAGCTCGCGTTCGAGCGCGACATGCTCGGCCTGTACGTCTCCGACCATCCGCTCGCGGGTCTCGAGGTGCCGCTGGCCAAGCACCGCAGCATCGCGATCGTCGACATGCTGGCGTCCGAGTCGCTGACCGACGGCGATCAGGTCACGATCGCCGGCCTCGTCACCAGCGCTCAGCACCGCGTGGCGAAGCAGAGCGGCAACCCCTACGGCATCGTCGCGATCGAGGATTTCGAGGGCACCGTCGACGTCATGTTCATGGGCAAGACGTACCAGGAGTTCCAGCCGATCCTCGTGCAGGACTCGATCCTGGTCGTGCGCGGGCGGGTCTCGCGCCGCGACGACGGCATGAACATCCACGCGCAGTCGGCGTTCGCGCCCGACCTCGGCACGATGGACGTCTCAGGTCCGATCACCCTGCTGCTGCCGGAGCAGAGGGCGACCGAGCGGCTCGTCAAGGATCTCGCCGAGGTGCTCGGCAGGCACAGCGGCGACACCGAGGTGCGCCTCAAGATGCACAGGGGCGGGTCGGCCAAGGTGTTCGAGGTGCCGATGCCCGTGGCGGTCAGCGCCGACCTGTTCGGCGATCTGAAATCGCTGCTCGGGCCCCAGTGCCTCGGGTAGGGGAGCGGGCGGCACACAGCGGATGGCGAATGCGCGGCGTTTAGGATCGAATGACCACGCCCGTGCACACGAAGCTCGATTGAGCAGTTGGGGGTCGACACCAGTGTCGAACGAATCGTACGGTCAGCAGGCCTACCCTTCGGGAGCGCCGCAGGAGCCGGCACCCGCGCGCGCGCCGCAGCCCGCCGCGCAGCCCGAGCAGGGAGGCGCCGCACCGCAGCGCGAGAGCTTCCTGCCGGCGGGCGAGCCGCAGCAGAAGCCCGAGCCGCCGACCGAGGTGCGCGGCATCGCCGGGTTCTCGCTCCGGGAGCTCATCCTGATCGGCGTCGGCGTCGTGCTGCTCGCGCTGTCGTTCTTCTCCGTCTACAGCTTCGGCCCTGGCGGCATATCGTGGAACGCCGACTACACGCCGATCTGGACCCGCGGATTCGTCGCCGTCGTCGCCGTCGTCGCGATGACGGGAGCGACCGCCCTGCTGGTGCTCCGCCGCCTGGTCGCATCGATGCGCGAGCTGCGCGTCGGCTCGCTCAGCACCGATCAGTTCGCCTCCGTGACGTTCTCTGCGTACGCCGTCGTCGCGTGGAGCGTCGTGTTCTCCGGCGTCGGCTTCGGCATCGTCAGCTGGTCGGCGTGGGTTGCCGCGATCCTCTCGCTCGCCGGCGTGTTCTTCACCGTGGCCGCGCCGTTCGTGCCGCCGTTCCGCTACGACTTCGACCTGCGCGATGAGGCGGCAGCGACCCGCGCGGCGCGTCCTGCCCCTGTGCTCGTCACGCCGCCGCGCGCGCCGAAGCCCGCACCTCAGCAGCCGCAGGACCAGGCCGCGCCCACCGGCTACGCACCGCAGCCCGGCCAGGCTCCCTACGGCCAGCAGGCGCCGTACGGTCAGCCGCAGCAGCACCCCGGCTACGCTCAGCCGGGTCAGCAGTACGGGCAGCCCTACGGGCAGCAGGGCCAGCCTTACGGCCAGCAGCCTCAGCCCTACGCTCAGCCGGGTCAGGCGTACGGCCAGCCGCCGCAGTACGGCCAGCCGCCCGCGCCGTTCGGTCAGCAGGCGCCCGCGTACGGTGCGCCGTACGCCGGTGCGCCCGTCGCTCCGGATGACGCAGCCGCGCACGCGGACGTCGCCGACGCGCCCGTCGCCGAATCGGCGCAGGTCGCGACGGAGGACGCGCAGGGCGTCGCATCCGCCGAAGACCGGACGCTCGGCGCGACCGCGCAGGGCGACGAGTCGGCGACCGATGTCGTGCCGGACCCCGATGCGGCTGCCTCCGACGCGCTGCTCGGCGATGCCGCCGCAGCGGAGGGCTTCGACGTCGCTCCGGTCGACGAGACGTCGGGCGACGAGGCCCCGGCCGACGAGGCCGCGGCAGGTTCTGCCGCGGTCGACGCGGAGCCGTCGGAGATCGTCGACGTCGCGCCGATCGCCGACGTCCCGGCCGGGTCAGATCCGGCCGACGCGCCGGAGCCGGCGTTCGTCGCTCCGATCGACCAGGTCCCGGCCGACGCCGAAGCCGACGCCGTTGCCGACGCGACTCTCGAGCCCGAGCCGATCGTCGACGTCCCGGTGGACGAGGCGCCCGTCGACGCGCCGGCACCGGCCGTCGCGGCGCCGATCGATGAGGTCCCGGTCGACGAGACGCCCGCCGAGGTCGCCGAGCCCGCATTCGTCGCGCCCGTCGACGAGGTTCCCGCCGTCGAGGATGCCTCTGCCGGCGCCGCTGAGCCGTCCGACTCCGTCGACGACGAACCGGCCGGTGCCGCCGCGGACGAGCCTGCTGCCGCCGACGACGAGGCGCTCGACGTCGACACCCGTGTGGTGAGCGTCGTCGACATCGCCGCCGCCGGCGGCTACGACGCCGACGAGGACACGGTGCTGCGCGGTCCGAGCGCCGCCGAGCAGACGGGGGCACCGGCCGAGCAGGCCGCGGAGCCCGTCGGCCAGACCGACCCCGGCGCGCTGCCCGTCACGAGCGCGCAGCCGTTCTGGGCCCTCGCGCCCGTCGAGCGCGACGTGGTCGACCAGTACGGCTCCCCGCTGTTCCGCATCGGACCGACGGCATGGGCGCTCGTCCTCGAGGAGCGCGGCGACGTCTTCGTTGTGCGCCACGACGACGGCCGCGTCGGCTACCTGTACGACACCACGGGCGTGACCCGGGGCTGAGAGAAGGACTCCCATGCGCACGATCGACCTGCGCGGGCGCGCCCTGACGCCCGCCGAACTGCTGGCCACCGTGCCCCGCGCCGCCGAGGCGCGGGCCGCGGCGCTCGCGGCGGCCGCCGAGATCGTCTCGGACGTGCGCGACCGCGGCGAGGCTTCTCTGCGGGAGCAGGCCGAGCGCTTCGACCGTGTGACGGGCCACGCCGTCCGAGTGCCGTCCGAGCACATCGCCGAGGCGATCGACGGCCTCGACCCCGCCGTGCGCGGAGCACTGGAGTCCGCGATCGCGCGCGTTCGCGAGGCGTCGGCGGCCCAGGTGCCGCCCGCCCGAGTGACCGAGCTGGCGGACGGCGCGCGCGTGAGCCAGCGCTGGCAGCCGGTCTCGCGAGTCGGCGTGTACGTGCCGGGCGGCAAGGCGGTCTACCCGTCGAGCGTCGTCATGAACGTCGTGCCGGCGCAGATCGCCGGCGTCGCGTCGCTCGCGCTGGCGTCCCCGCCCCAGGCCGACCAGGACGGCCGCGTGCACCCCACGATCCTCGCGGCCGCCGGTCTGCTCGGAGTCGACGAGGTCTACGCGATGGGCGGGGCCGGCGCGATCGGCGCGTTCGCCTACGGCGTCGACGCGCTGGGGCTCGACCCGGTCGACCTCGTCACCGGACCGGGCAACAACTTCGTCGCATCGGCAAAGCGCGCGGTCGCCGGCGTCGTCGGCACCGACTCGGAGGCCGGAGCCACCGAGATCCTCATCTCGGCCGACGAGACCGCCGACGCGCGCCACGTCGCGTACGACCTCGTCAGCCAGGCAGAGCACGACGAGCAGGCGTCGGCCGTCCTCGTGACCGACTCGCCCGAGCTGGCGCAGGCGGTGGAGGCCGAGGTCGAGCGGGTCGCTGCGGCCACCAGGCACGCCGAGCGCGTGTCGGTCGCGCTCGGCGGTCCGCAGTCGGCCATCGTGCTGGTCGACGACGCCGCGGCCGCTGAGCGGTTCAGCAACGCGTACGCGCCGGAGCATCTCGAGCTGCACCTTGCCGATGCTGCCGAGGCGGCGGCGCGCTACACCAGCGCCGGCGCCGTGTTCGTCGGTGCGTACAGCCCCGTGAGCCTCGGCGACTACCTGGCCGGCTCGAACCACGTCCTGCCCACAGGCGGGCAGTCGCGCTACGCGGCCGGCCTCGGGGCCGCGACCTTCCTGCGGTCGCAGCAGGTCATCGAGTACTCGCGCGACGCACTGGCCGAGGTCAGCGACGCGATCGTGGCGCTCGCGCAGGCCGAGGCGCTTCCGGCGCACGGCGAGGCCGTGACGGCGCGGTTCGCCTGATGCACTGCCCGTTCTGCCGCCACGGCGACTCCCGCGTCATCGACTCGCGCACGAGCGACGACGGCCTGTCCATCCGGCGCCGTCGTCAGTGCCCTGAGTGCGGCAAGCGGTTCTCGACGATCGAGACCTCGAGCCTCAACGTCATCAAGCGCTCCGGCGCCGTCGAGCCGTTCACGCGCGACAAGGTGGTCTCCGGCGTGCGAAAGGCCTGCCAGGGGCGGCCGGTGACCGACGCCGATCTCGCGGTCCTCGCGCAGAAGGTCGAGGAGGCCGTCCGTCAGACCGGCCTCAGCCAGATCGACGCCAACGAGATCGGCCTGGCGACCCTCGGGCCGCTGCGCGAGCTCGACGAGGTGGCGTACCTGCGCTTCGCGAGCGTCTACCAGGCGTTCGACTCGCTGGAGGACTTCGAGGCGTCGATCGCCTCGCTGCGCGCCGACCGTCACACGCGTCCCGACGAAGAAGCGAGCCGGGCAGCCGGTTCCGAGGAGTGAGTATGTACCCCCTGCTGTTCCGCCTCGTGCTGACGAAGTTCGATCCCGAGGTCGCCCACCACATGGGCATGGCCGTGATCCGCGTCGCCGGATGGCGCCCGTTCGCGCCGATCGTCCGCGCCCTGACGAAGCCGGCCCCCGAGCTGAGGGTCGAGGCTCTCGGCCGCACGTTCCCGAGCCCGTTCGGCGTCGCCGCCGGCTTCGACAAGAACGTCGTCGGCGTGCGAGGCCTCGATGCGCTCGGCTTCGGCCACGTCGAGGCCGGCACCGTCACGGCGATCGCGCAGGACGGCAACCCGAAGCCCCGTCTGTTCCGCCTCGTGCGCGACCGCGCGGTGATCAACCGAATGGGCTTCAACAACCGCGGGGCGGCCGCGGCCGCGAAGCGGCTCGCGAAGCTGCGGCGAGGGGGAGCGGTCGTCGGTGCGAACATCGGCAAGAGCCGCGTCGTCGACGTCGACCAGGCCACCGGAGACTACGTCACCAGCGCCCGGATGCTCGCGCCGCTCGCCGACTACCTGGCCGTCAACGTATCGTCGCCGAACACCCCCGGTCTGCGCGGGCTGCAGGCCGTTGAGACGCTTCGCCCGCTCCTGGCGGCGGTGCGCGAGGCCGCGGGCGCGACGCCGCTGCTCGTGAAGATCGCACCCGACCTGCCGGACGACGAGGTCGTCGCCGTCACCGCGCTCGCGCGGGAGCTCGGCCTCGCCGGCATCATCGCCACGAACACGACGATCTCGCGCGACGGGCTGACGGCCGATCTCGCGACGATCTCGGCCGCCGGTGCCGGCGGGCTCTCGGGTGCCCCGCTGCGCGAGCGCTCGCTCGAGGTTCTCCGTCTGATCCGCGCGGAGGAGCCCGACCCCGCGTTCTGCGTGATCTCGGTCGGCGGCGTCGAGACGGCGGCCGACGTGCGCGAGCGCCTCGATGCGGGAGCGACCCTCGTGCAGGGATACACCGCGTTCCTCTACCGCGGCCCGCTGTGGGCCAGGGAGATCAACCGCGGCCTCGCCGCCGGCGTCTGATCAGCGAACGCGAGAAGCGCCCATCCGGAACCGATCATCCGGATGGGCGCTTCTTCTGCGACGGGGCGGTTACTTCGGTGCGCCGCCGATGCGCACCTGCGGCTTGGGCAGGCGCATGAAGCGCATCTGGATGGAGCGCATCGCGGCGTACCAGCCGAGGCCCTTCTCGCGGCGCTCGAGCGAGAACTTCTCCTCGGCGCGCTTCTTCACGCCGCGCGAGAGGATCAGCATGTCGCCGATCGTGAACAGCACGAACACCCACAGGGCGAGCATGCCGTAGAACTGGAACGCGTACGGCAGGAACATCGTCGCGATCAGCACGACCACGAGCGCCGGCATCAGCATCTCGCCGAGATGGAACTTGCCGTCGACGTGGTCGCGCACCCAGCGGCGCTGCGGACCCCTGTCGCGCAGCTGCAGGTACTTCTCCTCGCCGTTGGCCTGGCCGAGGCGGGCGCGGTCCTGCTTGGCCCGCAGATCGGAGCGCGCCTGCTTGCGCGCTTCCTTCGTGTCGGGCACGAGCGGGCGCCGGTTGGCCGCCTCTCGCTCTGCGCGCGTCGGGGTGGGGCGCCCCTTGCCGGTCGTCGGCGCATCGTTGTCGCTGGGGGCGGGGATCTGGGCCACGGGGGAACACCTCAATAAGTCGTTGTGGTTCGGTTACTAGGATACCCGCATGACCTCGGCTCAACTCCCGGATGACCAGCTCGCCACGGCCGCGGAGGGGAACGTGCCTGCCGCGCTCGCCGATCTCGGCCGCCTCGTACGGATACCAGGCATCGCGTGGCCGGCGTTCGACCAGGACCAGCTGGTGCGCGGAGCGGAGGCGGTCGCAGATCTCGCCCGCGGAACGGGCGTCTTCGACGATGTGCGCATCCACCGTGCCGCGGTCCCCGGCACCGACGAGCTCGGCCAGCCGGGCGTTCTCGCGACGCGCGCCGCGCGCGGCGGTCGACCGACCGTGATGCTCTACGCGCACCACGACGTGCAGCCGCCGGGCGATGACGCCCTCTGGGAGACGCCGCCGTTCGAGCCGACGGTGCGGGACGGCCGCCTGTACGGCCGGGGCGCCGCAGACGACAAGGCCGGCATCATGACCCACATCGCCGCGCTGCGGACGCTCGGCGAGACGTACGGAGACGACCTCGAGCTCGGCCTCGTGCTCTTCATCGAGGGGGAGGAGGAGTTCGGCTCCCGCTCGTTCACGCAGTTCCTCGACGACAACGCCGAGGCCATGCGCTCCGACGTGATCGTCGTGGCGGACTCGAGCAACTGGGACTCCGAGACGCCCGCCGTGACCGTGTCGCTGCGAGGGAATGCGACCTTCGAGCTCACGGTGCGCACGCTCGACCACGCCTCGCACTCCGGCATGTTCGGCGGTGCGGTGCCCGACGCCATGCTCGCGACCATTCGCCTCCTCGCCACGCTGTGGAACGACGACGGCAGCATCGCCGTCGAGGAGCTCGCGGTCCGCAACGCGGAAACGCCGACCTACGACGAGGCGACGCTGCGCGACGAGGCCGGCCTGCTCGACGGCGTCTCGCCGATCGGCGACGGCACCATCCTGTCGCGCATCTGGAACAAGCCGTCGATCACGATCACGGGCATCGATCACACCTCCACGGCCACGGCGAGCAACACGCTGGCCCCCGAGATCACCGTCACTGTCTCGACGCGCGTCGCGCCGGGTCAGAGCGCGGCCGACGCGTTCGAGGCGGTCAGGGAGCACCTGCTCGCCCGCGCGCCCTTCGGCGCGAAGCTCGAGTTCGGCGAGCCGAGCCTCGGAGACGGCTTCCTGGTCGATACGTCCGGCTGGGCGATCGCCGACGTGCGCGATGCGCTCGCGACGGGCTACGGCACGCCGGCCGTCGACTACGGCATCGGCGGGTCGATCCCGTTCGTCGCCGATCTGGTGGAGCGCTACGAGGGCGTGCAGATCCTCGTCACGGGCGTCGAGGACCCGCACTCCAGGGCGCACAGCCCGAACGAGTCGCTGCATCTCGACACGTTCCGCCGAGCGATCGTCTCGGAGACTCTGCTGCTCGCGAAGGCCAATGCGCGAACGGCGTGAAATCGCCGCAGACGCCGAATCGCCCTCGCGCGGTGCAAACGACGTCTACAATCGGTAGAAGGCGATGCGCGAAAGCGACCGCGAACCCCGAAGTGAGAAGGAGACGTCATGAGTGAGACCCTGACGATCGACGCCGAGACCCGCGCGCACGGCGTGAGCCTTTCCGACGCCGCCGCAGCCAAGGTGAAGAGCCTGCTCGAGCAGGAGGGCCGCGACGATCTGCGCCTGCGCGTCGCCGTTCAGCCCGGCGGCTGCAGCGGTCTGATCTACCAGCTGTACTTCGACGAGCGCTACCTCGAGGGCGACGAGACCGTCGACTTCGACGGCGTCGAGGTCATCATCGACAACATGTCGGTCCCGTACCTCGACGGTGCGTCGATCGACTTCAAGGACAGCATCAGCGAGCAGGGGTTCACGATCGACAACCCCAACGCCTCCGGCTCCTGCGCCTGCGGCGACAGCTTCCACTGAATCGTTCGCGAACGGCCCCGCTGCTGACGTTGCGGGGCCGTTCGCTGTGCGGCAGAAACCGGATCACCACGCCCACACGCTGGGAGAGTGGCCTGAATCCGGTGAGCAAGTGCCGTAGACTTAATCACGCCTGAAAACCGCTCGAAAGGTGAAGTACGTGCCGTCGAAACGCCGTCTCCGCTGGGCCGCGATACCCATTGCTGCCGCCTCACTCGTCGCCCTTGCCGGGTGCACGCCGACGGAGCTGCACGGATACCTGCCCGGCTTCACCGAAGACGGCACGCCCGCCACGAACCAGACAGACGGCATCGCCGCCCTCTGGACCGGCTCGTGGATCGCGGCTCTCGTCGTCGGCATCATCACCTGGGGCCTCATGCTCTGGGCGATGGTCGTCTACCGCCGCCGCAAGGGCCAGACCGGCCTGCCTGTGCAGCTGCGCTACAACATGCCGATCGAGATCTTCTTCACGACGGTGCCGCTGGTGCTCGTGATCGGCCTTTTCGCCTTCACGGCTCGCGAGCAGACCAAGATCGAGACCCCGTGGGCCGCCGACGAGGTCGACGTGCAGATCGACGCGATCGCCAAGCAGTGGGCGTGGGACTTCCAGTACAACGGCGACGCCGATGACGGCTCCGACGCCGTATGGACCATGGGCATCCAGGCACAGGTTGACGAGAACGGCGACCGCGACGAGGCGCAGCTGCCCAAGCTCGTGCTGCCGGTCGACAAGAAGGTCACGATCAACCTCGAGTCGCGCGACGTGATCCACTCGTTCTGGATCATCGACTTCCTGTACAAGAAGGACATGTACATCGGTCACGACAACTCGTGGTCGTTCATCCCGACCCGCGAGGGCACCTACGAGGGCAAGTGCGCCGAGCTCTGCGGCGAGTACCACTCGTCGATGCTCTTCCAGGTCGAGGTCGTCAGCGACGCCGAGTACGAGGCGTATCTCGACGAGCTCGAGTCCAAGGGCCAGACCGGCGACATCAACGACGCCTACGACCGTCTGCAGAATCTGCCGGGCGACAACGCCGCCAGCTCTGAGGAAGAGGGGCACTGACAGCCATGACCAACGTCCAGGACAAGCGCGCGCCGCTGCCGGCGCGCCAGGCCGCGCTGCTCAGCGGCAGCAAGACCGACCGCAAGGGCAACGTCATCGTCAAGTGGATCACCTCCACTGACCACAAGACGATCGGGTACATGTACCTGATCACGTCGATGATCTTCTTCTGCCTCGGCGGCGTGATGGCTCTGCTCATCCGCGCAGAGCTGTTCGCCCCCGGCATCCAGATCGTGCCGACCCACGAGCAGTACAACCAGCTGTTCACGATGCACGGCACCGTGATGCTGCTGATGTTCGCGACGCCGCTGTTCGCCGGCTTCGCCAACGTCATCCTGCCCCTCCAGATCGGCGCGCCCGACGTGGCGTTCCCGCGTCTGAACGCGTTCGCCTTCTGGCTGTTCACGTTCGGCTCGATCATCGCCGTCGCCGGCTTCCTCACCCCGCAGGGAGCCGCGTCGTTCGGCTGGTTCGCGTACCAGCCGCTCGCCAACGCGTCGTTCTCGCCCGGTGTCGGCGGCAACCTCTGGATGATGGGCCTCGGCATCTCGGGCTTCGGCACGATCTTCGGCGCCGTGAACTTCATCACGACGATCATCACGATGCGCGCCCCCGGCATGACCATGTGGCGCATGTCGATCTTCAGCTGGAACACGCTCATCACGAGCATGCTGATCCTGATCGCGTTCCCGGTGCTGGCCGCCGCTCTGCTGGCCGCAGCGAGCGACCGCATCCTCGGCTCCCACGTGTACGACCCGGCCAACGGCGGCGTCCTGCTCTGGCAGCACCTGTTCTGGTTCTTCGGCCACCCCGAGGTGTACATCATCGCGCTGCCGTTCTTCGGCATCGTCTCCGAGATCTTCCCGGTGTTCAGCCGCAAGCCGATCTTCGGATACAAGACTCTCGTGTACGCGACCATCGCGATCGCCGCTCTTTCGGTGTCGGTGTGGGCGCACCACATGTACGTCACGGGCGGTGTGCTGCTGCCGTTCTTCTCGCTGATGACGATGCTCATCGCGGTGCCGACCGGTGTGAAGATCTTCGACTGGATCGGCACGATGTGGCGAGGCTCTCTCACGTTCGAGACGCCCATGCTGTTCTCGCTCGGCTTCCTGATCTCGTTCGTCTTCGGCGGTCTCACCGGCGTCATCCTGTCGTCGCCGCCGCTCGACTTCCATGTCTCCGACTCGTACTTCGTCGTGGCGCACTTCCACTACGTCGTGTTCGGCACCGTGGTGTTCGCGATGTTCGCCGGCTTCTACTTCTGGTGGCCGAAGTGGACGGGCAAGATGCTCAACGAGCGCCTGGGCTACGTGCACTTCTGGATGCTGTTCATCGGCTTCCACATGACGTTCCTCATCCAGCACTGGCTGGGCGTCGACGGCATGCCGCGCCGCTACGCCGACTACGCCGCGAGCGACGGATGGACGTGGGGTAACGAGCTCTCGACCATCGGCGCCATGATCCTCGGCGCGTCGCTGCTGCCGTTCTTCCTGAACGTCTGGGTGACCCACCGCAACGCGCCCAAGGTCACGGTCGACGACCCGTGGGGCTACGGCGGCTCGCTCGAGTGGGCCACCAGCTGCCCGCCGCCCCGCCACAACTTCACGTCGATCCCGCGCATCCGCTCCGAGCGGCCCGCGTTCGATCTGAATCACGGCACCCCGGAAGAGCCCGTTGCGGCCGCGGCCGACGGAGAGGCGAAGTAAGCCATGAGATCCAGTGTTTTCATCTGGTGGATGCTGTCGGCATTCTTCTTCCTGACGTCTCTCCTCTACCTCGGCTGGAACATCGTCGAGCACGGTGACGCGGCGGCCGCGGGCGAGATCCCGTGGGTGCGCGTGGTCGAGTGGACGGGCCTCCTGCCGCTCGTGTTCACGACGATCATGGCCGCGATGATCGCTTTCTTCATCCAGAAGTGGCACGCCAGCCAGAAGGGCGTGGAGCTCGCGGCCGACCGCCTCGACGCCGACATCGACGACGAGGACCCCGAGATGGGCGAGTTCAGCCCGTGGTCGTGGTGGCCGCTGGCCCTCGCCGGTGCGGCGGCGCTCGGTGCGCTCGCGCTCGCCGTCGGCACCTTCCTGGTGCCGTTCGCGGCCGCTCTCCTGCTCGTCTCGCTCGTCGGCTGGACGTACGAGTACTACCGCGGCAACTTCGCCCGCTGACGCAGATGCAGAAAGCCCCGGCTCCACACGGAGCCGGGGCTTTTTCGTATGTCCTACAGGTGCGACCTGTCTGTCAGGATGATCGGGCCGTCCTCGGTGATCGCGATCGTGTGCTCGGAGTGCGCGCCCCGTGAGCCGTCGGTCGAGCGCAGCGTCCAGCCGTCTCGGTCGGTGTACAGCTCGTCGGTCGTGCGCAGCAGCCACGGCTCGATGGCGATGACCAGGCCGGGCTTGAGCGGGAAGCCGCGGCCGGCGCGGCCGTCGTTCGCGATGTGCGGGTCGCCGTGCATCTCACGGCCGACGCCGTGGCCGCCGAAGTCGGTGTTGATCGAGTACCCCTCGGCGTAGGAGATCTCTGCGATCGCCGCGGAGATGTCGCCCGTGCGACCGCCGGCCTGCGCGGCGGCGATGCCCGCCGCCAGCGCGCGCTCTGTCGTGTCGATGATCCTCAGGTCCTCGTCCGTCGGCGTGCCGACGACGAACGACACGGCCGAATCGGCGACCCATCCGTCGACGGACACCGCGAAGTCGAGGGTCACGAGGTCGCCGTCGCGCAGGTTGTAGTCGAACGGCAGCCCGTGCAGCACCGCGTCGTTGATCGACGTGCAGATGACCTTGCCGAACGGCATCGCCCCGAACGATGGGTGGTAGTCGATGTAGCAGCTCGTCGCACCCGCTGAGCGGATCAGATCGTGCGCGCGGCGGTCGATGTCGAGCAGGTTGGTGCCGACCTTCGTCTCGGCCTTGAGCGTTTCGAGCGCCTCGGCCACGAAGCGGCCGGCCGGCCGCATCTGCTCGATCTCGACGGGCGTGCGCAGTTCGATCATGTGAATCCTCCAGATATCGTCCCTCTATTCTCCCGCATCGTCGCGCGGGGTTCTCCGCACGATTACGCTGGGCTGATGGCTTTCCGTCGAGTGTTCTACCGCTGGATGTGGCTCGCGGCGCTCGTGCTGCCCGCGTGGCTGCTGATCGGGTGGGGGCTGTTCGGCGAGAACGGCTTCGCGATCCTGTGGCTGCTGTTCATCGCGATGCCGTCCGTGTTCCTCGGCGAGCTGTTCCTCGGCCTGTTGACGCGCTCGAGGCCGTCTGTGGGGGCATCCGGCGCCGTTTCGTGGCTCGACGTGCTCGGCTTCAGCGTGTGGCACCTGCTGACGATCGCGGTCGTGATCGTTCCGACGCAGTGGTTCGCCGTCACGCTGCTCTCCGCGATCGCGGTCGGGCTCGCGATGTTCTGGCTGCAGTTCCGCCAGCTGCGGTCCGAGGCGGGAACCATGCGGTTCCGTGCGACGTCGAGCGACGGCGGTAAGGGCGGCGATGGCGGCGACGACCAGGGCGACGAGTTCGTGATCCACGAGATCGACCCTGAGCGCTGACTCGGTTTGGGGTGCGCCCCGATCCGTGGCAGAATAGAGCGTTGTGCCGTGATGCATCGTGCCGTTGCACCGATGCGTTTCGCCTCTGCCAAGGGGGAGACGAGGGCAAGCCGGGAGACCGGAGCCTCACCGCACGAGCGATTCTTTTCCTACCCAGTCGCGGTCGACCCCTGGCGGCCGCAGAGAGATAACGTCATGAACATCATTGATGCCGTCGACGCTGCGTCGCTGCGCACCGACATCCCCGAGTTCGGCCCCGGCGACACCGTCAAGGTGCACGTCAACATCATCGAGGGCAACCGCTCGCGCGTCCAGGTCTTCCAGGGCGTCGTCATCGCGCGCCAGGGCGACGGCGTGCGCGAGACGTTCACCGTTCGCAAGATCAGCTTCCAGGTCGGCGTGGAGCGCATCTTCCCGGTGCACTCGCCGATCATCGACAAGATCGAGCGCGTCACCCGCGGTGACGTCCGTCGCGCGAAGCTCTACTACCTGCGCGGCCTGACCGGCAAGAAGGCGCGCATCCGCGAGAAGCGCGACAACGGCTGATCGGTCCAGCGTCGAGGCCCCGCACCCTTCGGTGCGGGGCCTTCGCATTTGTCGCCGAGCGGCGCCCGTGTCGGGGCGGCATCGCTGCGGTGATATGGAATGCTGAGCACAGCGCCGCGTGCGGCGTGGAACGAAAGGCGACATGAGCGATTCACCATCGGGCGAGGCCGACTCGCTGCCTGGCCCGGCGATGTCTCGACGCGAGGCTCGCATGCGTCGTGAGGCGGCGCAGGCTGACACGACGTCCGCACCGGACGACGCCGCGGAGTCGCCCGAAGACGAGGCGTCCGAACCGGCGTCGGATGAGCGGAAGCGGGCGGTCGACGCGGTCGGCGCGTCCGGAACGACCGACACCGCGTCGTCCGGTACCGACGGGGAGAGCAGACGGCGCAACTCGCTGCTGCTGTTCCTGCGTGACGTCGTCGTCATCGTCGTCATCGCCGTGCTGGTGTCGTTCCTGATCAAGTCGTTCGTCGTGCGTTCGTTCTACATCCCCTCCGGGTCGATGGAGAACACGCTCCTGGTCAACGACCGCATCCTGGTCGACGAGATCACGCCGCGCTGGAACGAGTACGAGCGGGGCGAGATCATCGTCTTCGCCGACCCCGGCGGGTGGCTCGAACCCCGCGCTGAGGCGGAGCAGTCTCCGGTGCAGTCCGGCCTCGACTGGTTCCTCACGCTCATCGGCCTGTCGGCGGGCGACAGCGAGGACCACCTGGTCAAGCGCGTCATCGGCGTGCCGGGCGACCACGTCGAGTGCTGCAACGCGCTCGGGCAGATCACCGTCAACGGCAAGGCCGTCGACGAGTCGGGCTACCTGAAGCTGCCGGGCGGCGACACGCGCGCGTCGCGCGACGACTTCGATGTGACGGTGCCGGACGGCTCCCTGTGGGTCATGGGGGACAACCGCAACAACTCCAAGGACTCCAGGTACAACCGCGAGCAGCCGGGCAACGGCTTCGTTCCGATCGACAACGTCGTGGGGCGCGTGTTCTTCCGCACCTGGCCGTTCGACCGGTTCGGATGGATGAGCGCGCCCGACGCGTTCCGCTCCGTTCCGGAGGCCGAGGCGAAGTGAGCGCCGCGCCGACGCTAGACCTCGAGCACCGGCTGCTCGGCGAGCGGCCGCTGATCATCGCGCTCGACGAGGTCGGCCGGGGCGCGCTCGCCGGACCGGTCGCGGTCGGCGGAGCCGTGATGAACGCGGAGACCGCTGCCGTTCCGGTGCCGGACGGACTGCGCGATTCGAAGCTGATCACCGAGAAGCGCCGACCGGATGTCGCCGCGCGCGCCGCGGCGTGGGTGCCGGTGAGCACGGTCGGCTGGGCCTCGTCCGCCGAGGTCGACGAGGTCGGCATCATCCGGGCGCTCGGACTCGCCGCGCTGCGGGCGATCGAGCAGATCGCCGGCGCGGGCTTCGACCCGCGAGACGCCGTCGTGCTGCTCGACGGGAACCACGACTACATCACGACGACCGCGCGGGGGAGTGACGAGTGGGCGTCGGCCGCTGGCCTCGACGTGCGCACCGTCGTGAAGGGCGACAGGGACTGCGCGTCGATCTCGGCGGCCTCGGTCGCCGCGAAGGTTGCGCGCGACGCGCTGATGGTCGATCTCGACGCGGGCTATCCCGACTACGCCTGGGCGCGGAACAAGGGGTACGCGAGTGCCGCGCACCGCGAGGCGATCGCGCGTCTGGGGCTCACCGATCACCATCGCCGATCGTGGGCGATCGCCGAGGTGCCGACGCTGTTCTGAGCGGTCCGCGGCGCACGTAGGATGGAGGGACCATGGATGAGGACCCGTTCGACGACTTCGACCGCGAGCTCGAGCTCGCGCTCTACCGCGAGTACCGCGATGTCGTGTCGCAGTTCCAGTACGTGATCGAGACCGAGCGGCGCTTCTATCTCGCCAACGAGGTCAACGTCGTGCGGCACGACACCGAGCACGACTTCTACTTCGAGATCACCATGAGCGACGTGTGGGTGTGGGACATCTACCGCGCCGACAGGTTCGTGAAGTCGGTGCGGGTGCTGACGTTCAAGGACGTCAACGTCGAGGAGCTGCAGCGCCGCGACTTCGAGATCCCCGACGAGCTCTCGCTCGACGGCAAGTAGCGTCTCGACGGGCGCGAGCTTCCGCTCACAGGCGGCGCCGACCCGTGTGATCCCGGGGCAATCCTCCGCAGGCGGCTCTGCACAGCCTGGCGGCCCACGGCCCAGCGCGCGAGCGTTGTCGTATGGCACGCAAAGACGAACTGGGGCGAGCGGGCGAGCAGCGCGCAGCCGATGAGCTGGTCGAGGGCGGCTACGAGATCGTCGACCGCAACTGGCGGTGCCGGTCGGGCGAGCTCGACATCGTGGCGGTGCGCGGGCGCGACCTGGTCGTCGTCGAGGTCAAGACCCGCAGCGGAACAGCCTTCGGCCATCCGCTCGAAGCGATCGGCGAAGACAAGCTGCGGCGGCTGTGGCGGCTCGCGCGTCTGTGGGCGCGCGAGCACCCAGACGTGTCGCTCGGCCGCCGGCTGCGCGTCGACGCGATCGCGCTGATCGGTCGCGACCCCCGCGTCGCCGAGGTCGACCATCTGGTGGGGCTGCGATGAGCGTCGCGCGAACGTGGGCCGTGGCGCTGACGGGGCTGCACGGCGAGCTGGTCGAGATCGAGGCTGACGTCACCAGCCATACGCCAGACTTCCGCATCATCGGGCTGCCGGACAAGACGCTGGGCGAGGCGTCGCGCCGCGTAGTGAACGCGTGCGAGAACGCGGGTCTCGAGCTGCCGGCGCGGCGGGTCACGGTGAACCTCTCACCGGCGGGGCTCCCCAAGCAGGGCTCGGGCTTCGACCTGGGCGTCGCCGTCGCCGCCCTCGGCGTCGCCGGGGTGATCCCGCTCGAATCCATCGCCAGAACGGTGCATCTCGGCGAGCTCGGGCTCGACGGCAGGCTGCGACCGATCGCGGGAGTCCTTCCCGCGCTGCGCGCGGCGGCGGAACGGGGCTTCGAGCGTGCGGTCGTGCCGAAGGCGAACCGGGCGGAGGGAGCGCTCGTCCCCGGCATCGAGGTGATCGGCGCGGTGTCGCTTCCCGAGGTCGCCCGGTTCCACGGCGCCCGAGACGTCGAGGTTCCCGACCAGCGTGCGGTCGGGCGCGTGGTCAGGCGGGCCGAGCGCGAGACCCAGGGCGACCTGCAGGACGTGGTGGGGCAGGAGGACGCCGTCGAGGCGGCGGTGGCCGTGGCCGCGGGCGGCCATCACCTGCTGCTGTCGGGGCCTCCGGGTGCCGGCAAGACGCTGCTGGCCAGCAGGCTCCCCGGCATCCTTCCGCCGCTCGACGACGAGGCGGCGCTCGAGGTCGCCGCCGTGCGGTCGCTCTCGGGCGAGGCCGTCGACGCGCTCACCCGGGTGCCCCCGTTCGAGGCGCCGCATCACACCGCGACGCTCGCCGCGCTGGTGGGCGGCGGGTCGCGGGTGTCGCAGCCGGGCGTGATCTCGCGCGCCAGCCGAGGAGTGCTGATGATCGACGAGGCGGGTGAGATGCGCGCGAGCGTGCTCGACGCCCTGCGCCAGCCGCTCGAGAGCGGTCGCATCGTCATCCACCGCTCGGGGTTCACCGCGAGCTATCCGGCGCGGTTCCAACTGATTGGTCATTGTGTACGACTGGGCACTATCCAGACATCTCGTGAGCGACAGACCGGTAGACGTTCGCCGACGGGCGGCTTCGGTCGAAGGCTGAGCGCGACCAGCCGAGAGCGGCCGCGAGCATCGTAGGTCCGTTCTCGTCAGTACACTTGCGCCGTTGCCACCGTTAGTTGAGGCTCCGGCGGCCTCATTCTCCGCGGCATCGACTACCGGTCGCATTCCGCCATGTCGCATTACGTTAACTGGGTCTGATGGGTGACAACACCAGCTCGGAAACAAGACTGCGCGAAGCCATGGACCGGCTACTTGCGGGAACGCCGAAACGGACCGACGGCAGGCTCATCAAGGAAACGGGTGACCGCGATGAGAAACTCGAAAGCTCCGAAACGGCACCTTCGGTGGGCGAACCTGTCGCCCAAGCGACAAGAGGAATTGTCGTGCACGTCGCTGACTGCGATCGATCAGACCTCGCCAATGCGTGTCGTCGTCAGGAAGTCCATGATGTCTTCCGGGCGCAGGTGATGCTCACGCAACAACGAGATGACGTTCTGCTCCCGATCAGAGGCCGACGCGATGTGCTTCAGTAGCCGGAGCCCCTCCCACAGCCGCTCGGTCTGGTTCGCGAGAGTAAGGATGTCGGCGGGGGTTACTCTCCAGCTCGTGTCATCGGCGATCACGATCGCGTCGCGCTTGACGATCGTGCGCGGTGAGATCATCACCGCAGCGCTCGTCGGAGGAATCGGTGACTCCCGATCCTCGGCGACGAGCTTCAGATGCCCGTTGACCTGCTGAGTATCGCGCGTTCCAATCGGGCCGTCCGTACGGTGCTCACTCTTGGCCTCCAAAGTGATCCACTGGTGATCATCCCAGCACCAGGCGGAGTCGGTGCGAGAGTCTCCGGACGGCTTGAACGCGTCCGCTCCGAGGAACTTCCCCAGCTCGGTGAGCGCTGGCTCGTACTGCTTGTGGTCGATCTGTGACAGGCCATCGAACATCGTCTGGAATGTCGCTCGCATCTTCTGCGCGGAGCCGGCCTTGCCGACGTAGACGCTCAGCCGACGCGCGGCGCTGATGAGTTGCGGGCTCGGCTCCAATGCTGTACGACCCTCGAACGGCAACAGCGTAGACATCCAGGTTGCCGGCTTCGCTGCTTCAAGAGCCTGCTGGGCGAGTCCGTCAGCGGCGTTGCCGCGTCCTTCAACGCCGGTGTCGCGTGCGGCCTTGTCCATCGCGACCGCCGCACGGAACAGCAGCACCGCGCGGTACCCGCGCACGTCCTGAGGCTGCCCCAGTTCCATAGCGGCGAGGTTGAGTTGCTTCGCGGCCGTGATCCAATCACCGTTCCATGCGGCCTCCTGCGCCTCGACTTCGTATTTGGCGGCGGACGCGAGAGCCTCAGCAGCGGTGGGGACGACCTGCGTGGCGGACTGGCGTAGCCGGGTGAGCTCATCCTCGGCGTCATCGAACCACTCGTCCCCTTGGGCGAGGAACATATCAACGTTCTCGCGCACGCCATCCGCTGACTGCTCAGATTGCTCGATACCGAAGGTGATCTCCGACTGCAGGTCCTCGGACAGGGTGTCGGTGACCTCGGTGCGCGAGAAGTATGTGGTCGTCTCCTGATCGGAGATGATGACGAGCGCGAAGTCGCGGGGTCCTCGAGTGCAGCGGCCGATGCCTTGCACGAGCCTGCTACGTACCCGTTCCGCGGAGACAATCGCGGCGCGGGCGCGTGAGGCGAGGAAACGCTCCTGGAGATTGGTGACGCCTGGATAGCCGAAGATGGTCACCGACCGGCAGGCGTCGCCAGGCAGGTCGATACCGTCGTACCGGTTTGCGAGGACTGCGACTGCGTTGGCAGCGTCGGCGAACTGACCGAGACTGTCCTCAACATCGTCTTTGTCGTAGATGTCCCACCCGTCGGGGACAAGACGTTCCTCGGCGGCGTCTGCCGCTGGGGTGCTGGGGGTGATGATGATCGACTTCCCGATGCGCTCGATGAGTTCCTTCGTGAACTCGTCGGGATTCACGTCCGGGACGAGGTGGGGGAAGACGAGGAAGCGTCGCCCGGAAGTGGGAGCAGGCGCGTCGCCGGGCCGGGCAAGACGTCGGATGACGGGTCGCCCAAACGCACGCTCCAGCTCACCGGACGTGCCGAGGGTGGCGGATAGGTATATGCGTTGTGTTGCCGATGCGAACAAGGCGTTCTCGAACGTCGGTGGCGTGGCCGGTCGGATCTCGATCTTCGACCAGGAGATGTACATTGTGCAGGCAGCGAGGTGCCCTGCGATCGCGGCGTACGCGAATTGAGCGTCGCGGGCGGAATCGCGAGTTGACTTGTCTGTGGCTTCGACGGTGGAGAATCGCTCCAGCGCCCGGCTCAGCGCGGGCAGCAGAGTATCCGCCTGGGCGAGGGAGATTGCGTCGACGAGCTCGCGGGTGCCGGCGCCGGGGTTGTTCTGGGCCAGCTGGTGGTGCCGTTCCTTGGATAGCTTCGGTGCGATGGCGTCTAGAACGTCGGCGTAGATACTGCTGTGCAGCGTTCGGGGCAGGGAGACCGTATAGGCCTTCGAGACGTACTGCTCACCGGCATGGGCGTCATCGAACACGAGCAGGTCGGCAGCGGTGAGCTTGGGCGCGATGTTGAAGATGGCACTATAGGCAACGACGGCGGTGGCGCGCTCCCGCTCGTATGCGAGGCGTGAGGCGGAGTCCCATTTCTTGCTCGGTCCGGAGAGGTCCACGACCGGGATGCCCTCGCGTTCGGCGGCTGCGACGACTTGGCGAATCAGTTGAACGGTCGGGCAAACAAACACCGTTCTTCCCTTGCCTTCGCGGCGTCGCCAGTCGGCGAGGAGGAGTCCAGTGAGGGTCTTGCCGGTGCCGGTGGGAAGCTCGATGGCGAGGTCGCGAGCGTTCACACGCTTGGTCGCGTACTCGCGGAGAAGATCGACCTGCTGCGGCCAAAGCGTGTTGGAGTTGTGTCCCGTGCGCCGAAGCAGCGGGAACAGCTTCTCCGGCGATTCCGCTCGACGTTCAGGAACCGAGCTCTTCTTGATGGCCATCATTCTCCTTATCCGCGGCGAGCCGCCGACCGGAGCCTACTGGCGATCAGCGGACGCCGTCCAACTGGTCGGTTGCATTTCCCCATGCCGCAGCCGTGGCGATTGACGCACTGTTCAAGAGCGCGCACACCGAATCGAGGCCAGCCCTCGACTCCCTCAAGAATCAGGCTCACGGCAAGCTCCCAGTCACACCCGCCCGGCAAAGGAACTGGGTTCTCGCCGGGGCCGAGTCGTGGTCGTGGGTGTGTCTGTGGATCAGCGGGGTGCCGTCGGTATGGACGGGCGGCACTGGCCGGGCGTCATGCCCGCATCCGTGAGGGGCATCCCGCCTGCGACGCCGCCGTTGTTCAGTCGTTCATCTCTGCGTGCGACGGTCATGGGAAGCGACAAACGTGAGGGGCACCCGATGGTCGGGATCGGTACCTGGAGCCTCGAGAACTTGTACCGCCCGGGCGGTGACGGTCGCAAGGCTACTACGACGCGGAGCTCGACTCCCTCGCCGCAACCATCCGTGCGCTCGACCCGGACGTGCTGGCTGTGCAGGAGGTCGGGCACCCGGAGGCGCTTGACGATCTGACAGGGAGGCTGGACGGGACCCGGCGGGTCGTGCTGGCGGCCCCGGACCGGCGCGGCATCCGCGCCGGGTTCCTCTCGCAGCGAGCACTGACACCAGTGGAGCAGTACGACGCGTTCCCGGACGGACTTTCCCCGGTCCAGGTCAACGACGATGGCGAGACCATTGACCGACTGGGCAGGCCCGCATTCCGAGTACGGTTCCGTGCCGACGGGACCTCGATCGATGTCGTCTCGGTGCACCTGAAGTCGAAGCTGCTCACCTTCCCCAGTGGCCGGTTCTTACCCCGGGACGAGGGCGAGCGCGCACGCTTCGCCGCCTACGCCCTCCACCGTCGAGCCGTCGAAGCGGCCTCGGTGCGGGCGGCCGTGGACGAGCTGCTTGCCGGTGACGGGCGCGAGCTCGCGGTCATCGTCGCGGGGACCTCAACGACGAGCCACAGGCGGCGCCCACGCAGTTCCTCATCGGACCTGGCGGATCCGAGTACAGCACCACCGGATACGACCAGCCCGACCCGGGCGGCCCAGCACGGCTATGGAACCTCGCATCGCTCATCCCGGAACAGGAGCGGTACTCGCGCGTGTACCGGGGACGTGGCGAGCTCATCGACCACCTCCTCGTCAGCCACGTTCTCACCGAGAAGGTGGAGGCGGTCACCACCGGGTCGGGGACGACGCCATCGGCGATTGACAACCCGAACGAGCGGTGCGATGCCCCGGCTCCGACCATCGACCTGTAATCGCGACCATCAGCCTCAGACGCGGACGTGAGTGGACGGTCGGCCGTGGACGTCCCGACGTCGAGCATGTGCGGCGGTCATAGACGAGTGCGTGCTCGCGCGCGTGTTCGGCAGTCAAGGCAGTAGCGGCGTCGAGGGACGCGCGAGCGTTGCCGTCGTGTGTGCGATCGTCGGTGCGTTCAAATCCTGGCTAAGTCGTCCGCGAAGCGGATGACCGGGTCGGGGCGCTGTCCTGCGAGCAGCCATGCTGCGGGCGACATGCCGTCGAGGTAGCCCTCAGTGGCGGTGGTCATGAAGTGTCGGACCGACAACGGGTCGGTGTTGACAGTGAGGGCGGCGATCACGTCCCGCAGATGCGGGATGAGTCGCCTCTCGGCGAGTTGCCATGCCGGGATCAGGGGCTCGCCACCGGGTTGGTCTCCGGGCACCGAGTACAGGACACCGGCTTCGGTGAGACGGATGATCTCCGGCCAGGTGGTGCCGAGAATCGCCGCTGCTTCGGCAGGGGCGAGGGCGTTCGCACGGACCTCCGCGGCACTGATCGCTACCGCGCGCTGGGCGGCTTCACGTGCGTCCGCGAGCGCCATGGGGGTCAGGTCCGCTGGGGCGAGGCCGGCATGGTCGATGAGGAACTGCCTCTCGCTGTCCGTCAGGTCTCTGCCTCTCATGAATTCATGATGGACCCCGCGGCCATCGCTCAGATAGCCCGTGTCGCCAGCCAGTCGTCGATCACCGTGAACGGGATCGGTGCGTACGCGTGCGCGTCGACACCCACGTGGAACTGGTTCCCGCCGGGGCCGCGTTCGTGGTCGTGGGTGTGACCGTGGATTAGCGAGGTGCCATTGGCATCGACGGGACGGTGGGGGCGGTGCCGCTCGGTGCTCCTGGAGTCCCCGACATACGGGTAGTGACTCGCGATCAGGGCACGCCCGTGCCGGGTGCCGTGGACGATCTCGGGCAGGAGCTCCCACCCGGCCGTTTCGTAGATCGGCGTGAACCGTAACACCCCGTTGCGCGTCTGCGTCGCCGGGGACACCCGGTCGTGATTGCCGGGGATCAGCAGTCGCCGCCCGTTGAGACGTTCCGTGATCTGCAGAGATGTCGCGATCGGCCCGAGCGCGACATCCCCGAGGTGAAGGACCACATCCCCGGGGTCAACCGTGTCGTTCCAGCGGCGCACCAGTTCCTCGTCCATCTCCGAGGCGTCCCGGAACGGCCGGTTGGCGAGCTCAATGATGCGGGCATGCCCGAAGTGGGTGTCGGAGGTGACGAAATCGACCGCATCGAAATCGAACCCCGCGCCCTCGCCGCTCATACAACCCATTCTCGTGCTCCACGCCCGCGGGCACGAGATTGTCAGTACCGTACTGAACGACGTCGTCGGAGCCATCTCACCGTGTGACGTGTCGCACACCCGGCTCCCCGGGGTGTGACTGGCCTGGCTGCGTCACATGCGGGCATCGCCGATCTTGCCTAGTCGCGTGACGCGGGTGGGCAAGAGCCCCTTGTGATTGCCCAGCTCCACGATCGAGGTGTGACCCTCCTCGCACAGGAACTCCAGGACCACTGAGTCGCCCTTTGTTCCATCGAGGAGCGGAACCCGATCCCAATCGATGTGCCCGCCACGCCATTCCGTGACCGTGAACTGCTCCACGGGCTCGTACCGGTCACGGCGCACGATGCCGACGTGAATCAGGTGCATGTAGCTGGAGACGCACGTCGGACAGACCGTCACCTGCCACTCACGCATGTAGGTCTTCGCGTCGACGTACATCAGGGGCGTCAGCAACGGCTGTGGTTGTGCGGGCAGGTGCTGCTTCTCGAGCTCTCCAGGGCGAGGAGCGATGGTGCGGTGTGGGAGGGCTCCTTGGTCCGGAAACTTCGCTGTCATCTTCAACCCCTTGCCTCGCACAATCTCAACCGCACGTGAGCCTCGAGCGAGCGACCGCGTGCAAACCTCTACAATGCTACTTACAAGCGGCCAACCGGTCGCGCCTGGGTCCACAGGCTGGGGTGGTGGCGAATGTTGATCCCGACGTCGCGGACGCGTGGGGCGAGTACGCTCAGCGGCTCGCCACTTCCTTCCGCCGGCACCGGCAGCGTGCGGGGCTCAGCCAGGAACAGGTCGCCTACCGTGCCCGCGTGACTCGCGCGACATACCAACGTTCCGAAGCAGGACGCTCCGGCTCCGGCCAGGCCGCCAACCCCACGCTGTACTCCCTGCTCGCCCTCGCCCAGGTGTTCGAGATCACGCCCAGGTGTTCGAGATCACGTTCGATGCATTCGTACCGGACGGCGTGCCTAACCTGAGGGCACAATAGACACCAAGGCTCGGACCCGTGGATTCCGGCCGACACGCGTGTGTGAACCACATCCCTCCGGATCTACGCGACCAGGGCGCATCACATTGCAACGTCACCGTCGATGGCGAGACCGAATCGAGGTCACCCGCGACGGAACCTACCTCCCAGCAGCACTGGCACCCTGTTTAAGTTCGACTCGCCGCTCTCGACCGTCGAGGAAACCGGCGACGTACGATGCCCTAGGTGTATGAGGCCAGGACGTTATTGACGGCAACGGTGGCGGCAGATGCGGGCGGTTGTCCGTCGTGCGCGCCATGCGGTCGGTGATAGTTGTAGTGCAGGTTCCAGAGCACGAGTCCGTCGGCGCGTTCCTGCTCTGACTGCCAGGTACGGACGTAGAGGAACTCCTCGGCGAGGATCCGGTTGTAGCGCTCGACCTTCCCGTTGTGGCGAGGCGTGTAGGGCGTGATTCGCTGCTGCCGCGCGGGAAGCACGGCCTTGGCAAGGACCTTGGATCGGTAACACGCCCCGTTGTCGGTGACGATCCGCTCGATCGTCGTGATGCCGTGCGAGGCGAACCAGGTCTTCGCGCGCTCGAGGAACCCGGCGGCGGTCGCGCCCTTCTCGTTGTCGAGGGCTTCGGTGTAGGCGAGGCGGGTGTGTCCGTCGATGGCGGAGTGGAGGTAGACGTATCCGCGCCGTGTGCCGCGCTTCTTTGCGCGTTCGACCGCGCGAGCCTCGGGGCTGTCACGTCCGTGGACGCGCCATCCGCCTCCGTCGGGGATGCGGCCGACCTTCTTCACATCAACATGAACCATGTGACCGGGGCGTTCGGCAACGATCGCCTGCGGCTCTCGGTTCGACTCACCGCTCGGGTCGATGAACCTGCGCCGGTTGAGGCCGAGCTGAAACAGAATCCGAGAGACCGTGCGACGACTGATCGTGATGCCCTCAAGTGCGAGTTCGAACTCGATGCGCGACGCTGACCACTTGTGCTCCCGGCGCATCCACTCGATCCGCGCGACCAACGAGGATTCCGTCGCCGTCGGTTGACACAACGGCGTCGATGGGCGATCGATGAGACCGATCTCGCCGAACTGTCGATGACGATTGACCCATTTCGATGCCGTCGCTCGGGAGATGCCCATCTCGGCAGCGACGTGCGCGATCGGCCGGGTTCGGCAGCGTTCGATGAGGCGGCGTCGTCCCTCCAGCGTCAGGGGCGCGTTGCGGTGGTGACCCACCGGCCTATGCCACCGGCAACAGTCCGCGCTCTGCGAAGACCTTCTTGGCAGTGAATGTCGCATTAAGTGCGCGGGGGAAGCCGCAATAGACGGAGGCATGCAAGAGCGCCTCGATGATCTGCTGCGGGGTGAGCCCGACGTTGAGCGCGGCGTTGATGTGGACCTCGAGCTGGGGCTCGCAGCCGCCGAGCGCGGTGAGCATGCCCAGGGTCACGAGCTGTCGATCACGGGGTTCCAGACCGGGCCGCGAATAGATCTCTCCGAAACCCCACGCGACCACCTGATGGCCGAGTTCCGGGGAGATGTCACCGAGGGCATCGATGACCTTCGCGCCGGCTTCCCCGTCGATATCATCGAGCACGGCCTTCCCATGGTCGAAGCGCTGCTGCCGTTCCGTTGTCTCAGTCATCATCATTCGTTCCGTCCTGGTGGTGTGCCTCGAGCGTGGAAAGGTCGTCTCGGTAGGTCGCGATCTTCGCCGTCAGCGCCTTCTCGTGCGTGCGCATCCTGGCGATCTGAGCGCGTAAGGCCGCCTGATGGGTTTCAAGCAGCCGCAAGCGGGGCTCCGTTGTCACGGGACCTTGCTTGCGGAGGGCGGCGTACTCGCGCATCTGCGCGATCGGCATGCCCGTCTCCCGAAGGCGCAGCAGGAATTTCACCCACTCCACGTCCGCAGTTGAGTACCGACGCTGATTCCCGGAGGTCCGGGCCACTGGCCGGATTAGCTCGGCGCGCTCGTAGTAGCGCAACGTGTGCGCCGTCACCCCGGTGGCCGCGCTCATCTGCGCGACCGTGAGACCTACCTCGTCTTCTGCCACACCAGCAGGCTAGAACTTAGAGCATGCTCTAAGTCAAACCCTCCGCGTCAACAACCTTCTGGCCAGCAACACCTAGGGCGTGTCTGACAAAGCCTTGGTCCATGCGATGACGGCGTTGAGGACGACGGCTGCGCGGTAGATCACGGCGTGTTTGTCGTAGCGGGTGGCGAGTCCTCGCCATTGCTTGATGCGGCAGTA